>Ga0138256_10000004_pt1 | contig 467681 bp, 410 predicted proteins | sample KNB2016incub_MG_FD_105486 | JGI IMG/M metagenome (GOLD analysis project Ga0138256, IMG submission 105486) | Active sludge microbial communities from wastewater in Klosterneuburg, Austria - KNB2014incub_MG | ecosystem: Engineered > WWTP > Activated sludge > Unclassified | place: Austria...
CGTATGGGTGAAAATCAACCCCGATGTATACTGTCATTGTTGATTCCATCGGGTCAGTTTCTTGTCAAAACTCTGAGTGTTTTCTAACACTCGACTCCGATGGAATCAACTTCATAACATCAGACCTGCATTATTGCGATTCCATGATTTCAGCGACGCTTACATTCCAGTTATGAGCTCCAGTCAAAAATTCCGACTGTATGAGAGGCCTTTTGTGTTTTCTTTTAGGTAGGCGTTACTGCTGGCGTGGCCTTTGCCTAGGGTTTTTAGGGCTTCGGCGGATTGGTCGCGGCTGGCGGTTAGGAGCGAGCGGGTTTTTTGGTCCTGGACTAGGGTTGAATTGGCTAGTTCGATGACGCGGTTGGTGATGTCGAATTGGTTGACGTTCTCGCCGGCGGCTTCGAGGTTGCCGCGGAGTTCACTGATCTGGCGGTGATAGGTTTCGAGGCGTTTGCCGATGGCGGCCCGTTCCGAGACGATGTCCCAGATCTTGAGAAATTTGCCTTCCTGTGCCGCTGCCGTTTCCTGGCGGGCGAGGGCGAGGAGCTGTTCGAGGTCGCTGCACTGGGCACCGAGCAGTTCGATCAGCGATTCGGAATTGTCCTTGACCTTATCGGATGTCGTCATAACAGATCTCTCAGATCAGCGGATAACTGCGTTGTCTCTAACCTCTTTCTTTGAGTTCCTGGCGTTCGTGCTTTGCGCCTTTGCGAGAGACGCGGTGCTAAACGATAATTTCCCGCAAACTCGCTAAGCTGCAAACCTAAGGCCGCAGAGAAGAATTTTTTAACCAACCATTGCAAAACCGCGGCTTTCCCCGGCCGTTCCGGACGGAGGTGTTACTGAACTTGCTGCATTCACCTGCCAGGCGTCGCGGACCGGAACGAGCAGATCGCCTGCCTTTCGCATCATTTGGGCGTCCGTTTTGGCACTTGCCTTGAGCACCATCGCTGTAATTGCGCGATACAGGTTATCCAGGTTCACTGCAACATCCTGGCCTTTTTCAAAATCGAGGATCGACTGCAAATACGTCAGGATGTCGAGAGCCCGTCGCGAATGTTCACCTTTTGCGACCAGATCGCCGGCCTCAATATCGAGAGCCGTTAGATTCAGAAACTTGATAGCACCGTCATAAAGCATCACGACCTGACGTATCGGATCGGTTTCGGTGTTTGCCTGCCGGCCGTAACTGGAGATTCCTTTTGGTTGAGCGTACATGTTTTTTATCGTTCGGGTGAACGTAAGCAACATATCGGCTGATCGCTCGAAACCTTTAGCTCATAGTCAGTTACGAATTCTTGTTCGCATTATTTAGCGAGGTAATAATGTTTCCCAGGGCCGTCCCCTGCCCGTTGAGCTGGCCGATCGCCGCATCGGCTACCGAGAATCGCTTCGTCAGGGTCGCCTTTAGCTGCTGGAGGGCGGCGAGACGGTCTGAGATGCGGGCATTCAGCCCGGTGACCGACGATTGATAGCCGGTTATTGCGTTCTGCACGCTGCCGGTAATGCTGTCGCTCAGGCTTTTTGAGACCGTATTGAATTTTTCGAATAGCCCTTCCTGGGCGTCTGCCGCACCGAAGAGAAGCGCTTTCACATCGTCAGGATTCGTTTTAAGCTTTTCGTTGAACGTCGCGGAATTGAGCACGAGGTTACCGTTCTCATCCTTTGTGATCCCAAGATCGGTAAGCGCGGTAAAGGCTCCTCCGTTGTTCAGCGAGAGGCTGCTCGTTGCATCACGAAGCTGGCGCTGGACGTTTCGCATCGTTGAATCACCCGCCAGAACTCCGGTCGGCCGATCTTTTGAGTCCTTCTTGTATTGGTTGGCGATAGCTTCCTGGATGGTATTGTAGGCGGTGATAAAACCGCGGAGCTTATTCTCGATATCCGTCGATTGCGTCACTCCGACGCTTGTCGAACCGGCCTTTTTCAAATTGAGCGTGACGCCGGCAACGGCATCAGAAACTGTGTTTGTCGAACGCGTTATCGAAAGGCCGTTGATGGTCAGCTGTGCGTCAAGCTTCGCAACGTCCGCATCCGGCGGATTGAGCGAACGAATATTAAGATCGGTCAGCGTTCCGGTGGCCGTGGTTTCGACCAGCTCGACGCGGCCGACGGCTCCTGTATCTTTTGAGTTGAGAACGAGCTGATTGCCTGTGCCGTCGCCGTTCACATCAACGATGCTTGCCGTGACGCCGGCGTTCGCGGCGTTGATCGCATCACGAAGCCCTTCGAGCGTATTGTTTTGCGAATCGATGGTTATCGCGGTTCCCGTCGCGGCTCCGCCCTTACGCAGCTCAAAAGTTGCGGTCGTCGCACCGCCAGCCAAAACGGCCGTCGTGGTGGACGAAAATGACCTCGATGCCTGGGCAAGATTTGAGGCGAGGCGGCCGACGGTAACATCAAAACTGCCAATATTTGCCGACGAGTTAGCCGATGCCGTGATGATCGAGCTATCTGTGCTCGACGCACTGCGGCCATTGCCGAGATCGCGGTTGATCAGAGCTTCGGATGCGGTCGTCAAAGCCGCAAGTGCCGTATTGAGCTGTTTTAGAGACTCGATACGGCTGTTGTATTCGCTGACCTTGGTCTGCATCTGCGTCACCGGACGTGTCCGCTGATCGAGGATCGCATCTCTGATCACGCTGAAATCGATACCGCTGCCGACTCCGCTAAAACTCGTGGTTGCCATAATCTCGTGCCTAACGCCGCTCGCGGCGGCCTTATCTTACTTTTCGACGTCCAGGAAAACGCCCTGGAGCTTCATGAAATTCGCTGCGAGAGAGAGCGAGACCTCGGTTGGGAACTGACGTATCGCCTCACCCGTCCGCCCGTCGATCATCTGGACGACGATGTTATTTGTCGTCTCGTCTTTGCTGAACTTCAGCGAAATATCGTGCTGTGCCAATGCTGTCTGCAGCCTGGCCAACTCCTGAGAATCGGCCTGCGTCTTCTCGGTTTGGGCTTCTTTGACCTCAACTAAAGCTGCGGCTCTCACGGCCGGATCTTTGACCGCCTCGAGCGGGATGCGTACATCCCCCGGACTGTTTACGACTAATGTCTGCATAGCATGCCTCCTTATGGGCTAAGCTAAAATGTCCGAAGGCGAAGATTCATCACCATATCTTCGCCTTCGGACTTCGCATATCTCACCTGCTCAATTAATTAATGGAGCGAAGTGGGAGCTTCGCATCCAAACTTTAATTATCTGAGCAACGAGAGAAGGGCCTGGCTCGACTGGTTAGCCTGAGCAAGGGCGGCAACGCCGGCCTGCTGAAGGGTGCTCAGTCTGGCCAAGCTGGAAGCCTCGGCAGCGATGTCAGCATCGCGGATCGAAGATTCAGCAGCCTGGAAGTTAACGATCTGCGTGGAAGCAAGATCGATCGCCTGTTCCAGGTTGTTCTGTCCAGCACCGACTTTACCCTGAACGTCACCAAGTGATGCGATAGCAGCCTTGATAGCGGCCAGAGCATCCTGAGCACCAGCTTCACCACCGGTGAGAACACCTGCGGTTGCCGGGGTCGGAGTCTGAAGCGCGTCGATGTTGTTGGTACCGTTCGCCAAACCTGCTGTGCTGCCGACCGTCAGGTTGAAAGCGTTCAATGAAACGAATTTGACCTCAGAGCCGTCAGCTTTCGTTCTGACAGCAAAAACGCCGCCGGCACGCAGACCCGTATCATTGTTAACCGAAGCAACAATGGTATCGGTGTTGACCGCAGAAACTGCAGCAAACGTACTAAACGACACATCCTGAGCGTCGTCCGCGAAGCCGATCTGCTCGCCGGTGAAGCTCAGCGACTGAGTAGAGGCAGCCGTACCGGCTGTGATCGCCTGCGTTACGCTGTTTGCAGCACCGGTGACCGCGACATCGCCAACCGCACTACCGGCACCAGCGATACCGGTCTGGTTAGCACCATCAGCGTCGGACGACGAAACTGCGAAGAAGGATGCCGACGAGAGTACCAGTTTGCCGTTTGTATCGAGCGAAGCCGTGATACCTGCGCTCTGAGCGTTACCATCGTTGTTAATGGTATCCAGAACGTTCGACGAGCTCGCACCAGCCGACAGGGCGACCGAGAAGGTCGTCAACTGGCCGCTCGATCCAACCGTCTGGAAGGTAAGCGTCTCAGCGGTCGCGATACCGCCGGTGATATCCTGGTTACCCGTTACGCTGCCCGTTCCGGTACCGATGTTCAGATTGTTAAGGTTGAGGCCCGTCTTGTCGACGCGGCTGTTCGAGAGGTCGATAGCAACGCTGTTGCCGCTTGCGGTTGCGTTAGCACCACCACCGATGAATACGTTGATCGCTTTGTTGAAGCGGCCTTCGTCCGTTCCGGTCGCACCGCCGAGGCCGATGTTCTGCGCCTGACGATCGATTTCGTTAAATACCTTGCCAAGCTCAGCCTGCAGGGTGTTGCGGTCACCGTTGAAGGTTCCCGATGCCGACTGCGAAGCCAAGGATGCGGCACGATCGAGAAGATTCGAGATCGTGTTCAAACCGCCGTCGATGATCTGCAGTGTTGAAAGACCGTCGTTAGCATTACGAACGCCCTGTGAGAGCACGGCGCTGTCGCTGCGGAAGGTGTTAGCGATAGCCAAACCGGCAGCGTCATCGCCCGATTTGTTGATGCGAAGACCTGACGAAAGACGCTGAAGCGTTTTATTCAGGTTGGTGTTGGTGGTCTGCAGGCGAAATTGTGAACCTGACGACGCTACGTTATTTACGAGTGAAAAATTACCCATTTTAGTTTTGTTCCTCCGTGAACATTGGCTGACCGCCGCATCCGTGCTTTGGCCATCTGTTTTTTAATTTAGACTAGGATTGAATCGCCATTTGCGATTCGCACATAGGCTTATCGGAAGAATTTTCTTTTACTTTAGGGCCTCCTCATAAAATTTTTATCTTTGTTGTTATTTGTTTAACGTCCAATTATCACGACGTCGACCCGTCGATTCTGCGCTCTGCCTTCAGGCGTCGCATTATCTGCCACCGGCTGAAAGCCGCCATATCCGGCGGCCGAGAGCCTTTCGGGCTCGATACCCTTTTCGGTCAGACGCATCAGGACGGACGCGGCTCTCGCTGTCGAAAGTTCCCAGTTGGATGGATAGCGGGCGTTTGAGATCGGTGTCGAATCGGTATGGCCCTCGATACGGATTTTTGCCGGTGCTCCCTTCACTGATTCTGCAATGGTCGCGATGACGCTGTCAGCCTGCGTGTCGATCACAGCTTCGCCCGGAGCGAAAAATCCGGCTTCGGAGAGCGAAATAACGAGTCCGTCCTTGGTCTGCCGCATTTTTGCCTTTTGCAGAAGCACGGGATTTGCCATCAAGGCTTCCTCAAACTTCTCACGGTCCGTTTTCTCGGTCGCATTGCCCGGCAGGATGCCATTGCCGCCTGTGCTCATCGTCGACATTCCCTCGACGATCTTGCTCGCACGCTCTTTATCACTCGCAGCGTACATTACGATAAAAAGTGCCAGGAGAAGTGTCACAAGATCAGCGTAGGAAACCAGCCAGCGGTCGCGGTACCGGTGATCCTGCTCATCGAATGTTCTGGAAAATCGTCTTCTCATTTGGGCAGGTTGAACTGGTTCATGATCGCCTGCGGCGTTTCGTTAGAGACGAGCGAAAGGATGACGGACATCAGTTCCTCGCGGCGGGCCATACGCGATTCGTGGCGTTCGCGAAGCCTGGCAGCAAGCGGAAAGAAGATCAAGTTTGCGAGGCTGAGGCCGTATATCGTGGCAACGAACGCAGTGGCGATGCCGACGCCAAGCAGTTCAGGCTTATCCAGAACGCGCAGCACGCTGATCAGGCCGAGCACCGCACCGAGAATTCCGAACGTCGGAGCAAAGCCGCCGGCGGCATCCATCGTCGCCGAATCGTGGATGCCTTCGTCATATTCCAGAGCGAGGCGGCGTTTGAGCACTTCCTCGATCTGCTCGCGTTTTACGCGGTCCGCGACGAGGATCAAGCCCTGAGCGACGAGCACGTCACCGCTCGCTTCGGCGTAATCTTCGTAAGCTTTCACGCCGTTCTTATTTGCCGAACGCGAGAGCCAGGCGAGCTTGGCGATCTCGATATTGTGATTTTTGTCTTCCTCGTCCCGCAGGCGAAGGTGCCACACGGCCTTGACCGCACTGGTGATGCCGCGAACCCCGCGGCGAACGATCACCGCACCGAGAGTGCCGCCGCAAACGATAAGTGCCGCGGACGGATGCCACAGCACATCGATATTAAGGTTCTCGTTCCACGCACCGCCGATGATCGCCGCTGCTCCGACCGCGATGCCGAGCCAGATTGTCCAATCAAATCGCTTCATTGTCTTTGTTTTTACGAACCATCTCCGAGAGATTGCCGAGCGCAAGATTCTCAAGATCATCCGCCGCGACCTCGGCCGCTCGGTTCGCTTCCTGTATCTCTGCAAAAACTTCGTATCGGTGCACCGACGTCTCGCCCGGAGCCGATATGCCGAGCCGGACGCCGTCGCCGCTGATCCCGAGAACGTCAACGACGACCTCGTTTCCGATCACGATCTTTTGGCCGCTGCGGCGGGATAGGACGAGCATAAAAATTTAGTTCTGCACCAGAGACTCAGCAAACTGGTATTTGCTGTCGCTCAAAATTAGCTGAGCACCGATCTGAGTTTCCGTATTAATGACGAGCGGCGCACGCAGGTTAACCGTCGTTTTCTGCCAATCCGATGAGACCTTTACGATCGCGAACGTCTGAACGCTCGCATCCCCAACCTGCTCGGCCTGAAACGGCTCGTAACCCGCGAAAACCTCATGCGGATCGACGACGATGAATCTCGCCTTTTCGCTCTCGACCGACGCGAGCCAACAAAACGGCTTGAATTCATCGATCGGCACGAGCACGGCACGCCGCATCTCAGGCATTCCGATCAACCCTTCGGCAAAGGTTATGACCTCATTCTCGTCGTAGGGAACTTCTTTTCCCTTGATCGTGATAACGGACATATATTTTAGTGCCGCAAACTAACCCAAATAATCAAAAAGCGAACGCCGTCCGCGTGCCGCGAGCTGCAGCGTTGCCTCAAGCGAACGCTCGGCATCAGCCACGCCGAGCGCAGCCTCGGCAAAATCAACGGACTCAATATCCGACGCTCTGCCGTCCAATGAAAGGAAGTTGCTTGCCAGTGAATCAGCCGCGATATCGGTCGCGTTCATATTCGCCCCGATGATCGAACGGGCGTTGTTGACCTGATCGGTATAGATCACAAGCCGCGAGCTCGTAGCCTCGAGGGTTGCCCGATCTGCCACCGCATCCCCCGTGCCGCGAAGAGCGGCGACAGCATTCGTCAGATCGGTAAAGATGGTCGATGTAGCGTCGCTAAATATCGTGTCAGCGGTTACGCCCACGGCTATGGCTTTCGAACCCGGCTCTACCTGAATGTACTGGGCGGATGTCGGCGTTGCTGATGGAACGGCGGTCGTCGCGTCAAACGGAGCTTCATTCTGGCGGACGCCACCGAAGAGGTATTCGCCGTTGTTCGCGGTATTGGCTGTTGTCAGGATCCGTGAGCGTAAAGCCTCGATCTCGGTCGCGAGTGCATTCTTCGCCGCCTGTGTCGAGGTATCGCTGAGGCCCTGGGTCACGAGCACACGGACGCGTTCGAGGACGTTTTCGTAGGTATTGAGCGCGTCATCTGCAGCGACTAGTTTTTGATTCGCCGCTTGATTGTTCCGCTGAAACTGCTTGATCTCGGTCTGCGAGGTGCGAAGATTGAGGACTATCTCCATTCCAGACGGATCATCCGAAGCGCGATTGATACGCTTTCCGGTCGTAAGCTGTTCCTGGAGAGTGCTGAGACGGCTCCGCTGAGAATTAATGCGGCTGGTCGTGTTCGCCGTTGATCTGCTGTCCGAAACTCTAAAATTCATTTTAGTACACCATTAACCCTCATTGAGCGAGCGAAAGTATCATCTGCGTCATTTCGTCCGCTATCTTGATAAAACGAGAGGCGGCTTCGAACGCCTTCTGATATTGCAAAAGGTTGATCGCCTCCTCATCGAGTGAAACGCCCGAAACCGCATCTCGCTGAGCGGTTGCCTGGGAAAGGATCGCCGCCTGGGTTTGGAGATTGTTGTCGGCCGTAGCCACGCGCTCACCTGCGTCTGAGATCATCGAACCAAAGATCGAGCTGATGGAACCGGTCCGAGTACCCGCGGTCGTGTTCTGATCCGTAAGCAGGTTTGCGATCTGGCCGGCGATCGTTCCCGTCTGGCCCGGTTGGGTCACCGGCGAAGCGACGATCAGCCGTGGATTTCCCGTGATGGCCGCGTTAATTGAAATATTTGCAGCCGTTACCGCCGGTGTGTCGTTAAAGAAATTGACGCCGGGATTTCCGTCGAGATCGGTTCCCGAGGTGTGAAGCGTGTTCACACGTGAGACGACCGCGGCGGCGAGGCTGTCAAGATCGTCGAGCTGCTTGGTCACCTCGGTGATCGCATTCTGGAGACCCGCGATCGCACCGTCGTTAAAGACAGCAGGCTCGCCATCGAGCGTTATATCAGCTAAACCGTTCGGCGGCGTGTCATTTACTTCGAGTTTGCTGGCGGTTCCCGAGAGAACAAGCGGACGGCCATCAGAAAGCGTTAACGTCAGTGTGCCGTCATTATTGGTCGTGCTGCGCGCTCCGGTAAGCTCGGCGAGCTGATTAACGGCAACATCACGCTGATCGCGAAGGTTCGAAGCTTCGGCACCGGCCGCCTCAGCGGAACGGATGTTTTCATTAAGACCCGCGATCCTCTCTGAAAGGCCATTTACCTCATCCACCGTGGCACGAAGCTGTGAGTCGGTCGTCGAGCGAATATCATCCAGCCTCTGAGCGGTCGAATGAAAAGCATTTGCCAATGCCGCTCCACGTTGGCCAACGAGTGAGCGGAGCGGTACGGAATTTGGATTGGCTTCGAGATCGCGAAAAGCTCCGAAAAAGGCATTGATCGAGCTCTGCAGGCCGCCGCTTTCACTGCCCTGAAGAGCAGTTTCGACCGGGGCGAGGGCGTCACGTTCGGCTGTCAGGCGTCCGGCGATCCCGGTTTCGGTCTGAATTCTCGATTGAATAAAGATGTCTCGAAAGGAATGAACACCGGCGATAGAAACGCCGGTACCTAACGTAAATCCGTGAATACCCTGATACGCAGATTCGACGAGTTCAACGCGGCGGCGTGTGTAGCCCGGCGTGTTCACATTGGCGATATTCTGCCCGGTGACCTCGATGCCAAGCTGGTTGGCGTTGAGGGCACGTCGACCGATCTCGAACGCTGAAAAATTTATACTCATGCTGTTGCTCCCTTGCTGTACTTCAGGACAGGAGCCCGATAGGTTGACGGCGGAACGCCGCACATCTGGATCGACGCCGCGGCAAATGATGATCCACCGAGAGCGAGGCTGGCGGCTCGTCCGGCTATCTTCTCGTAGCTGCGGGCAGCCTCGAGCAGTTTGTTTGCCTGCGTCTCGAATGCTTCGCGGGCATTGGGGTCAAGGGGCTTCGGATCGGTTTGATCCGATCGGAACTTGCCGAATTCGGTGAGAGCAGATGTTATCTCGAGCAGCCTCGCCCGCATGCGAAACATTTCGGTTTCGCCGGAGCGTGAAAGCGACTCGATCGTCGTCGGTTCGCAGCGTGTCAGGGCCGCGATCAGATGTGAAGTTAACGATTGAAGGCTCGTGTAGGCGGCCGATTGCTCGGCCATAAGATCGGCTATCTTTCGTATTAGATCATCTTGCATGAGTTAATTACCCCAAGGACAAGAGACCTGTACGTCGACGCCGAAAGTAAGAGATGTTCTCCTTTTCTGTCGATGTTAGGATCTGTCGTCCTTTAAAATCGCGTCGGCGATGCTGTCGCCGGTCGGGCGGTAATTTCCCGCTGCGACCTGCTCCCTGAGAGCATCGATCCGTTCCTGCCGAGTATCCGGCATCGCTTTCAGCTGATCGACAAGTCGTCCAACCTCTGACGCCCGGCTGGAAATATCCAGTTTGTCCTCGCTGACAGGTGATCGTTTCTCAACGTGCAGGCCAGCCTCGGCGCCTGTGCCTTTCACATCGCGCTGAAGCTCAGCCCGTACCGGTTCGGGCCCGCTCAATCTGTCTATGTTTATCTTTCCCATCATCGTTTCTCTCGAAAAAAGGTTTCCCAATACCTGCCTTTCGGCATTTTACTCTAAACCTTTAGTCAAAATATTGAGCGGATTCAAAACTTGCCCATTTTCACGTATCTCAAAATGCACGTGCGGACCAGTAGATCTGCCGGTTGAACCCGACAATGCGACTACCTGTCCGGCGGAAACCGTGTCACCCTCAGTGACCAGAAGTTTGTTCAAATGGCCGTATCGTGTCTCGCGTCCATCAGCGTGCTTGACCACCAGCAAGTTGCCGTAACCGCCGGACCAGCCCGCAAAACTTACCACACCCTCAGCCGATGCCTGAACGCTTGTTCCCGGCGGAACAGCGAGGTCAAGGCCGGCATGAAACTTCACCTTGCCATCTATCGGATGAACCCGATTGCCAATATCCGAGGTCAATAGTCCGGCTACTGGATACCGGTACTTGAGCGGTCCTGATGCGGCTTTGGTTTCGGAGGTACCGGAATCCAAAGTGATCGCTGCATTCGGAGCAAGTCTCGACCGGGTAGTATTCACGATCCGTCCGTCGAGAATGAGGTTTCTTAGCGATTCTTCGATACCTTCAGACCGTACCTGGTCTTCGAACGTAGAGATCACTTCGGCATCATTTGGATCGCCCGCGAAGTCTAATTTGGCAAGCGGCTCGGCCTTTGCGGATCTGTTTATTAGCGGAGATCCTTTTACCGGCGCATCAGCCTTTATGTCTTTCACTGCGGATATCGCATTCTGAAAGCCTTTTATTCCGGTCGCGAGCTTTTCGGGCTCGACGCCAAATTGCCGCATCAGAATATTCGCAAGTCCGACTCCGCCTGCTTCCGAGATCGTTTTGGCAAGCTGTTCCGAGAAAAGCTGTTTAGTTAGATCAGTACCGCCATCACTGCCAAAAAGCGGTTCGTCACCGCCGTCGGATGGTTCATAGGCAGTCTTATTCATCGCTGACGTAAGCTGCGTCAACAAAAGTGTTTCAAAATCGACGGCAACCTTGCGCACCTGTTCGGGAGTTGCTTTCTCAAGCTCCTTCCGCATGCTGCTGACATTGTCGATCGTCGAAATATTCATCTATTTACTGCAATTCGAGCTCGGCGTTCATCGCACCAGCGGATTTGATAGCCTGCAAAATACTGATAATGTCGCGAGCTGAGACACCAACGGACCGCAGCCCGCGCACAACCTCATCGACTGTTGCTCCGTCAGGCAGGATCACGGATTCAGGTTTCTTATCTTTGATCTCGATGGATGTGTTCGGCACTACGAATGTCTGGCCGCCCGGCGACAGCGGGTTTGGCTGAGAAACGTCATATTCCGTACCGACCTTGACTGTAACGCCGCCCTGCGAGATGGCGACCGACGCGATCTTGACCTCGCTGCCCATGACGATCGTGCCCGTTCGCTCGTTGATGACTATCTTGGCGATCTTGTCCGGACGCAGGCTAAGGCTTTCGAGCTCAGCGATGAAGCGGACGCGGTTGCTAATATAGCTATCCGGAACGATAACCTCGATGTTGCGCCCGTCGAGAGCACGTGCGGTTCCGGGGCCGAATTTGACGTTAATGACGTCATTGAGTCGTGCCGCGGTGGAAAAATCCTCATTGCGCAGGACCATTACAAGCTGGTTGTTCGCGGCGAGCTCCGTCGGAACGGCACGTTCCACATTTGCACCATTTGGCAGGCGTCCGACCGTCGGATGATTGATCTCAACCGAGTTTCCGGAGTTTCCGGCGGAAATGCCGCCGATCGAGATCGAACCCTGGGCAACCGCATAAACCTGGCCGTCCAAACCCTTCAAAGAAGTAAGTATCAAAGTTCCGCCCTGCAAACTTTTCGCATCGCCGATCGATGAAACAGTAGCGTCTATCTTCGAGCCGGGCCGTGCGAATGGCGGCAGCGTGGCAGTCACCAGAACAGTTGCGATATTCTCTGGCTTAAGCCCCGCGGCATTCGTCGATATGCCCATTCGCTCGAGAAGGTTCTGAAGCGTCTGGCGGGCATAGATATTCTGCTGAACTCGGTCCCCCGTGCGGTTAAGGCCGACGACCAGGCCGTAGCCGATCAATTGGTTCGAACGCACGCCCTCGATGTCCGCCAAATCCTTGACGCGTACATTATTCATACCGTCCGTATTCTGACAGTAAACGGCCAACGGCGACGTCACCATAAAAGCCACAACGACACCGTAAAGCCAATATTTCGTGATACTTCTGAGCATTCTTATTGATCCTAGAACGGATTGATCTTATCAAACAGACGCCACAGCCAACCCGGTCCATTATCAGCAGATGCAATTCCCTTGCCATTGAATTCGACACGAAGATCGCCGACGAGAGTGGTAGGGATCGAGTTGTCGTTTGCGAGATCGTTTTGGCGGACAATGCCGGTGACAGCGAGCTGTTCAGTCTCTTTATTGATCTTGACCATCTTGACGGCCTCGATCCGCAGGTCGCCGTTCGGCAGAACCTCGAGAACGCGTGCCGTGATTCGCGATCTGACCAAACTAGTCCGGCTTGTCGAGCCCTTGCCTTCGAATTCACGCTTGCCCATCTCGCCCATGACGGGTGCGACGACCGCAGCACCATTGATCGGCAACCCAGCGACAAGTGGAACGAGGCCGCCGAGGTTGCCGGAATCGCGGTTTCGCTTAGCATTCGACGTGACATTTGCCGTACTGGATTCGACGACGTCGATAAATACAAGATCGCCGGTCTGTCGTGCCTTAAAATCCCGAAGCAGATTCGCATTGACCGAGCTGTCGGTAAACAGTGAACCGTTCGTCGGCCTCGGCGGCTCGACGACGATGATTTGCGGCGGGGCTTTCTCGGCCACTTCGACGATGGTCAATTTCGGCTGGCCTTTTGGGCCGTTCTTTTTCTTCTGCGGGCTCGCCGTTACGGTCAGGATGAGCAGCATCAATCCAATCGATAAACCTTTGTACTTCATATATTTAGAATTTTATCCGAACCACACCTTCGTCAACCACGATGGCCTGCAAGACGACGCCGGACTGCTTATTCTTCACCGATATCCGGTCACCGATGCGGCCGTTGGCATTCGCCTCGCCCGCCGCGATTATCTTGATCCGTCCCGAATATGCCTCGATCCGTACGGTATCGCCGAGCTTAATGACGATCACGGAGACAAATGAATCTGCCGTTAGCGGTTTTCCGCTTTCCACGGACTTGATCATCTTTACGCCCCGCAAGATCGATGGATCGCGGAGATAACTTGTCAACGGCTTTTCCAGACGGAGCTTTTGCAGCTTAACATCCGTCGGAACCAGCTTTTTGTCGATCGCGAGTTCGTTTGCCGCGACCAGAACTTCCGAAAAGACCGAAACCTCAGCGGTAGCCGAAAAGGTTTTCACTATTTTTCCGTCGATCCGAACCTCGACTGGGACCGGAAATTTCTCAAACAAACTTCGAACGCCGGCAATGCTTGCACGAATATCTACTACCCCAACGGGCACGGTCAGATCCGCCGGCACGTCTATGCTCAATATCTCGGTAGTGACTTTCGGATCGCTGAATCGGGTCTGGATCGCTTTTTCGACGGCTTCGCGGATCTGGACGGATGGAATGTTTTGGGAAGCCCGGCGAACAACGATCTTTGTCGGAGTTTCGAGCGAAAACTCGGCAGCGTCGAAGCCCGCCGCTTTGATGGCGAGTTCGATCTGTGGACGCAGCAGTTCGCGGGAAGATCCGATGCCGGGAGAGTAACCGAGCGTAATGCTACGAAGCCTGTCGCCACGCGTTTGATCTGAGTTGATCCGCGCGATCATGCCGAGTTCGACCAGGTCACCGTTGACCGTGGATTCACCGGAAACCCTGATCAGATCTCGCGACTGAGCGTGAATTGAAATGCAGCAGAACACCGCGAGGACAACCGCGATAATGAAAGATCGAATGCCCGCTTGGTTTCTGCTCATATCGACTTCTCCGCTAATTCAAGGTTCCCGAACGCTAGTTAACCGCCTGATTTATTGTGCCGAGCATCCGGTCAGCGGTCGTGATGACCTTGGAATTAGTCTCGTAAACGCGTTGGGCAGAGATCATATTTACCAGTTCCTCGACGACACTAACGTTGGAACCTTCGACGTATCCCTGTTCGATGGCACCGATACCATTGGCATTTGCGGCGCCGATGGTAGGCTGACCCGAAGCTCCCGTGGCTTTGAACATATTCCCACCTATTGCTTCCAAACCGGCAGGATTGGCAAAAATTGCGAGCTGGATCTGACCGACGTTCTGGGAATTTGCCTGCCCTGCTGTGGTGGTTGAAACGGTTCCGTCCTTGGCGATCGAGACAGATGTTACCTCCGTCGGAAGCGTTATTGAGGGCTCGAGCAAATCGCCCTGCGCCGTCACGACCTGGCCTTGTTCGTTTGTATGGAAATGACCCGCTCGAGTGTAGACTATCTCACCGCTCTGCTGCCGGACTTGAAAGAAGCCGCTTCCGTCGACCAGCATATCGAGCTTGCCCTGCGTCTCCTTAGCGTCTCCTTGAGTAAATATTTTCTCGCTCGCAATCGACCTCGCTCCCATACCGATCTGCAATCCTACCGGCAATGGCGTTGACGCATTCGCGGCAGCACCGGCGGTCCGCATGTTTTGATACATGAGATCCTGAAATTCTAGCCGCGTTCGTTTAAATCCGGTCGTTGAGGCGTTGGCCAGGTTATTGGCGATATTGTCGACGTTTTGCTGCTGTACCTGCATTCCGGTCGCAGCAGTTAATAGTGCTCTATTTGGCATAATTACTCCTATTTGGAAAACCGGTTGCTACGGACTTCCGGTTTTGTCACTTACAACTTGCCGATCTCGCCTGAGATCTTTCGGCCCATGTCATTTACCAGCAAGGTTAGGGATTTCTGAAGCGATTCGAACTCGCGGTTGTTATTTATCATCGCGACCATTTCGCTCACGCTGTTTATATTCGAGCCTTCGAGCGAACCCTGAATTATTTTCGAGCCTGTTGCCGCCTGCGGGGCTTCGGCACCGGTCGCGACGAACATTGATTCGCCGTCCTTCGCGAGCGCCGCTGCCGGATTGTTGAACCTGACGAGCTTTAGCGAATCGATGTCCTTGCCGGCGGCGGACAAAACGCCTTTTTGGCCGATCGAAAGCTGGCTGTCACGCGGGATCGTTATCGGGCCTTTTTCGCCGACCACGAGATCGCCGTTCTTGGTAACGAGTTGGCCGCCGTCGTTGACCGTCATGTTCCCGGCCCGCGTGTAACGAATACCGCGAGGCGTCTGTACCTGCAGAAATGCGTCGCCCTCGATCGCTATATCGAGCCCTCGGTCCGTCTGCTGTATCGAACCGCCTGAGAAATCGGTAGTCGATGCTGCTGAAGCCCCGGCTACCAGAAGCTGGCGGTCGCCCGAACCTTTTTTCTCGGCCTCAAATGTGCTGTAGATCATGCGTTGCGCCTTAAACCCGGTCGTTGATGCGTTGGCAATATTATTTGCCTGCGTTTCGAGCGTGTTCTGGCGTGCCCGCATTCCGAGAAAGATAGAGTAGAGTCCGTAGTTCATGGTTTTTACCTTCCGCTTCGTGCGGCTTGATCCAGACTGAGGATCAGTTCTACCTCGCCGGGCATCATTCCAATGGTCGTCGCGATGGCTTCCGGGCTTTGGCCGCGGGCGGCAAGTGTTACGACGCGATGGCGTCGCTCGGTAATATTTAATTTTGGTGCTTCCGACAGATCGTCAACTACTTCCTCCGCAGCCAGCTTCGGCTGGCGGATCCGTGTATCGAGCCAGACCAGCCGCCGTGACATCTCTGTGACATGCTCGGCATTCGTGTCGATCGTTTCTTTGAGCCGTTTTACGGTATTCTGCAGCTCTTCGATCTGCTCCTGACCTGTGCGGACAAGGCGGCGCGATCTTCGCTGCTTGACGAGACAAACGAGTGAGGACAGCAGGCAAAGTACGGCAATTCCAGCCTCTGTGATCAGGATCTGCTGCTCAAAAGGTATGTTCAGATTCAGATTCATTTGACCACCTCGCTTGGCGTCGCCGGCGTGGGTTCAGCCAAAATGCTTTGCGAACGCTCTTCCTCTGAACCGATGTCAGTGATACGCACGCCGTAGTAACCGTCGATCACGACGACCTCGCCGTGGGCGAAGGGAGAATTATTGACGAGCAGCTCCACCGGCTCATCGACCGTACGGTTAAGTTCGATCATCGATCCGACACCAAACCGTACAACGTCACGCAGCGGCATTTGCGTCTTGCCGAAACGAACCGTGACGTTCATCTCAACATCGTAAAGGCGTTCGAAATTAATCGGTGTTATTTGCTGTTGCATACTTCTCTCTTTATCAGCCGGCAGCTCCGTGATCTTCATACCCACCGGTTATCTGAACGACCAGCTTTCCATCCAATGAGCCCAAGCGGCCCACAAACTTAGCAGAATCAGCCACACAAATATTGATCGGACGATCAACGCTATGGCTGGTTCTTAAAACGTCGCCAACGGACAAACTCATCAGATCGGAAACCGCGGATGAGACCTTTTCAAGGTCGGACGTTACCGGAAAATTGATCGTCGAGACCTTTTTCAGCAACGAATTCGTCGCCTCTGGTGAGGTTGGAATGCCCGACGAATAGGCGTTAATCGTTGCTCTTTTTATCACGGGCTCAAGCAGTTCCACCGGAAGGCAGATACTCATCAGGCCCTTGGCATCACCGATCTGTACCTGATAGACGATCGTTACAACAATGCCGTTCGGCGGGATGATCTGGAGCAGCTGCGGACGAGTTTCGCGCCCGACGATCTCGGTCTCAAATTCCACGTGTGTTTTCCACGCTTCGCGATAACTTTCGTTGATGACCGCCAGAAAACCTTCGAGAACCTGCAGCTCTAGTTCGGTCGCTGCACGCGGCGAACTCAGCCCTTTGCCTTCGCCTCCGAGCATTCTGTCGATAACCGGAAAGGCGATGGACGAGCCGAATTCAACTGCAAAAACACCGTGCAACGATTTCGCCGCGACCGTAAAGATTGATGTCGGATCCGCCAGTCCTTTCAGATAGTCGCCGTACGACTGCTGATCGACCGAGATCAGGTTCACCTCAGAGACTGCTCGCATGAAAAGCGGCAGGCTCGACGAAAGCCCGTGAGCAAATAGGTCGTGGAGGAGATACAACGAACGGATCTCTTCCTTTGAAAGACGGTCCGGACGGCGAAAGTTATAGGGAACGATCGGGCGTTTGCCCGGCGTCGAAGCATCGCCCACAGGTGCGGGCGGCACGAGCGCCGACATCTCTTCCGCTGATAATAATTCTTCGTTCTCGTTCATCTATTTCTGTGCAGGCCTCCCCGCCGTCATCTAGGCAGATTTGCCTTAATTCTCACGATCGCTTGCGTTCGGAGCTGTGAAACTCTGGATTCGGTTACGCCCAGAACCTCGCCGATCTCTTTCATCGTCAGTTCTTCAACGTAGTAGAGTGCTATCACCTGGCGTTCACGCTCGGGCAGCTCGTTGATCGCCTTTGCAAGATTTTGCCGATTTTCCGCATTTCCGAGTTCCTCGAGCGGCGATAGCGATCTATCGGATACCAGATCGGAAACACATAGGCCGGTTTCCTCATCTCGTTCATCGAGGTTGCTGATCTTTAGCCCGCGAATGTCGCGGAGGGTCTCTCTGAGTTCCGCAAGCGGCATCTTAAGGTAAGACGCAACATCTTCCTCGCTCACCGTTCCGCCTGCTTCTTGTTCCAGATGTGCGTAGGCGGCATGTATCTCGCGGGCACGGCGGCGAACTGTACGCGAGGCCCAATCCGAAAGGCGCAGATTGTCGAGGATCGCACCTCTGACCCGAAGTTCGGCAAATGTCGTAAACGCGATGCCGCGCGAAGCGTCAAAGCGCTCAACAGCATCTATCAAACCGACAACGCCGGCTCCATATAGATCGTCACGCTCGACGGATGGCGGCAGTTTGGCGGCGATGCGGTCGGCGATATACCTAACCTTCGGCAGATGCGCGAGGATCAGATCGTCGCGCGATTCTGACAAACTAGGGCTCGGCGCGAGAGCAGCCGTTCTCTGATACATCTTTGTCTCTGAATAAGCGAGCATTTGCTAAAAACCCTTGTCTAATTTTGTGCCAGCGAATCCCAGAAAGATCTGATCCTCGGAAAGCCGGGATTGTTTCGATCCTGCCCGTGGAGCTGTCTGGCGATAAGCCGGATCGCGCGGCTCGCCGGCGAGCTTGGAGCATATCGAACGACGGGAACCTGCTTCCTGATCGCTTCCTGCACCTGAGAATCGTGCGGTATCATGCCAAGAAAATTCAGGTGGTGGTCCAAGAATCCGTGAACCGCGGCGTTGATAGATTGGTACACCTGCTCAGCGTCGCCGATCCCGACAATGTTGTTGACCACGACTGATATCGCCTTCCCGGGTGAGCGGCGGAGAATGACCTTGATCGTAGCGTATGCATCGACGATGGATGTCGGGTCGGGCGTGACCACCACTATCACTTCTGATGCCGAAGTTAAAATTCCCGAAACATTCTCAGCGATCCCGGCGGCCGTATCAATAAGGAGGAAATCCAGAGTCTCATCCATCTTTCGAACCTTCTCAAAAACGTGCGCGTGGTCGGTGATCGAAAAACTTGCCAGATCCTCAACGCCGCTCCCGCCGGGGATCAACCGAACTGAAGCGGCCAGATCGATAGTAATCTCATCAAGCTCCTTGAGGCCCGTAATAACGTGTCCCAGGTGAAAGCTCGGCGAAACTCCGCAAAGCAAATCCGCATTCGCCAAGGCAAAGTCCGCATCGAGTAGGCCGACCTGATTCCCGAGAGCTCCTAACTCCAGCGAGAGATTGACCGAGAGGTTTGATTTCCCGACACCGCCCTTGCCGCCAGTGACTGCTATTGAACGGCTTCGAAGTGAGTTCGTCCCGAATCCTGACCCCGTATCTATGCTGGAGATCCCTGATGCCATTGTTCTTAGTGTTGCTGCCTGATCACCGATCATCTTGTTTGTCTTTGTGAATCTAGCTCTTTTTTCCGAGTATCCGGTCTGTCAGCGAAGCGGCTGTCGCTATCTGTAGATCTTCCGGAACACGCTGTCCGGTGCAGAAGTATGCCAGCGGCAGTCCGCTGTGCACGATAGTTTCAAGAACGGCTCCCGGCCGCATGGTCTCGTCGATCTTAGTTACCGCGAGGCAATCCGCGCCGTACATTTCAAATTTTTTGATAGCAGCGAGCGAATCGACCGGATGCGTTGTTGCCTGTACAGCAAGGCACTTTCGTATCGCCAGGTTCTTTTGCAGAAAGTCAGATAACTCGTACTGGTCCGCGAGGTCATGCGGGCTGCGGCCTGTTGTATCGATAAGAACGGTCGCATCTGACGGCAGGCGTTTGAGGACCGCGTCGAGTTCCAGAACACTGCGGACAACGTGGCAGCCTGCACCAATGATCTCGGCATAAGTCTTAAGCTGCTCGACGGCGGCGATGCGATAGGTGTCGAGAGTGACCAATTCCACACGGCGATGTTCGTGGAGCGAGACGCGGGCGGCAAGCTTGGCGATCGTTGTGGTCTTGCCTACGCCGGTCGGCCCGATCAATGCCATCACGACCGGAACTTCCCGCTGCAATGCATCCTGTTCAAACTTCAGATTTGTAGTCAACGCCCGCAAAAGCGTCGCTCTGGTCAGGTGGCTCGCTGCAACAGGATTAGCCTTATGCAGCGGCACAATGTCCGAAATGAACTTTCGTGCCATGTCACCGGGAACACCTACGCCGGTCAGATCGGAAAATATGCCGTGGAACGGTGCGTCAAAAACGCCGCCGAAAATATCGAGGTCGATATCACTATTCCAGGAATTGCTCGGCTGCAGGTTAGCATACGCACTGAGTGAAAATTTCACCTCGCGGAGTTCGGCTCGCAGGAGTTCAAGTTCACGGTTCGGTGCGAGAGCGGCGACCGTGTCTCTTTTTACTGGGCCGCTTTCAACTTCTTGTTTCGGTGCTTCTCTTTTCGGGAAGACTACTCGCGGAGCTTCGGGGCTTATCTCGACCGGTTCGAATGACCCGTCCGAAAATGCCTTCGATCTGGCAGACATCTCCCGCTCAAAATCGTTCGACGCAGATGCTCTAGCTGACAAGGCCGAGATCAGATTCTCTTTCTTCTGGTCAGTTGTTCTAACTGCTGGCCGCGAATAAGTGCCGCCATCATCCCCGAGATTCAAAATACCGTGCGAAGGAATTCCTTTTCCTTTTGTCTTTTTTGCGGGGGCTGCGGGATCTGCGTTCGATCTGCCGAACATTGCCGGAGCGGCAGCACTCACCTCAACCTGCAGCTTCGATCTGATACCCATGAAGCCGCCGGTCTTTACGCGTTTTGTCTCCAGGACAAATGCATCCTCGCCGAGATCCCGTTTGATCATTTCGAGCGCCTCGCGTGTTGTCGTCGCCCGGTATTTTTTAATGTTCGTCATAGATCGATGTGTTTAATATCTAATCTTTTTCCCTAGCCGACCATTCCCATCGAAACGAGCCGGACGTTTGGAGCGACCTCGCCGTGTGCCATCACGACAAGCTCAGGCAAGAACCGTTCCGTAAGCCGCCGAAGGTGCGGACGCACCATGGACGAACAGAGAATAACGGGTTGCGACATGACGGCTGCGCGGCAGGCGGTCTCGATCTTCTCAAGAAGCTGCTTGCCAAATTCCGGCTCAACCACCTGCTGCGAGGCACCGCCCAGCAAACCAAGGCGTTCAGCGAGCTGCGATTCGAGACGCGGATCGAGGGTCAAAACCGTTAGTTCGCCGTTTTCATTTGCGAGGCTTCCCGAGATGGTCCGGGCAAGGGATGCACGGGCCGCTTCTGTCAAGGCGTTGACATCCCGCGTCACCACCCCGACATCCGTGATGGCCTCGAGGATGGTCGTCAGGTCACGGATCGGGACGCGTTCGCGAAGGAGATTTTGCAGCACACGCTGAACCTCGCCGAGCGATAGAACTTTCGGTGTTGCTTCCTCGACCGTTTTCGGATGTGTTTCAGACAGGGTATCCAGCAGCGTTCGCGTTTCTTGCCGTCCGAGCAATTCGTGGGCGTAATTCTTGATAAGTTCTGCTAAGTGAGTACAAATGACCGTGGTCGGATCAACGACCGTATATCCGGAGGAAACGGCACGGTCGCGATCCTCGTTCCGGCGCACCCAAACTGCCGGCATTCCAAATGCCGGATCGGTCGTTTCGATTCCAACGACCTTTTCGCGAACAACGCCCGGATCTATCGCAAGCCAGGCATCCGGATGTATCTCACCATGGGCAATACGTTCGCCGCGAAGGAGTATCGCGTACTCACGCGGCGGCAGTTGCAGATTATCCGTAACATGAACAGATGGAACAATTATGCCCATCTCCAGCGCTGATTGTCGGCGGATCTCACGTATCCGATTAAGGAATGAATCATCACTGCTGACGAGGCCTATCAAGCCGTAACCGACCTCGAGCGCAAGGGCATCGACGCGTAGAAGCGTTTCCATTTTCTCCGGCACTTTTGCGGCGTCGGCTTGCTGTTGGACGCTGGCGTCGTCGAGCTGTTTTTCCGCCGTATTCTTAGCCTGTTGGATCGATAGATACCCGACTCCGCCGACGCCGGCGGCAAGTGAAATAAAAGCAAAGTGCGGCATCCCAGGCAGAATGCCGAGGAACAATAGCACCGCCGACGCAATGAGCAATGGCCGCGGATTGGTCATTAACTGGCCGCTCATTTCCGCCCCCATACTTGAGGACGTGGCCGAACGCGTCGTAATAATTGCGGCGGCTACGGAGATGAAAAGCGACGGAACTGCGGCGGCTACACCATCACCAACGGTAAGGATCGTATAGTTCTTTATCGCTTCGCCCAATGGCATTCCATGCTGAAGTACTCCGACCGCGAAACCCGCACAAATATTGACCGCTACAATGATTATCGATGCCACAGCGTCCCGCTGCGTGAAACGGATCGCACCGTCCATTGCACCGTGAAACTCAGCTGCCTGGCTGATGTCTTCACGACGGCGTTTCGCCTCGGTCTCGTCTATCATCCCGGCCGCGAGATCGGCATCGACGGCCATCTGCTTACCGGGCATTGCGTCCAGTGTAAAACGGGCCGTGACCTCGGACGTGCGAACGGCTCCGTGGTTAACCACCAGGAATTGAATGACCAAAAGGATAAGGAAAATAACCACGCCGACGACGAAATTGCCGCCGATAACAAACTCTCCGAACGCCTTGATCACTGCACCTGCTGCATTCGAACCTAGGTTTCCATCGGTCAAAATGAGGCGCGATGTCGCCAGATTGAGAGCAAGTCGGAAGAGAGTTGTGAGGAGCAGGATGTTGGGAAATGAAGTAAATTTTACCGGCTCGATCGCATACATGGATGCCAGCAAAACGACAACCGCGATCATCAGATTGATACTGATCAGCACGTCCAATAGGAACGAAGGCAAAGGTATCAACAGCACCAGCAATATCACCACCGCACCTATGGGTACCGTCAGATGAGAAAGTCCGCTGGCTCTTCGAAGAAGGTTTTCGATGGGCGTATTTGCCATGAATTTATGTTGTCGTCAGAACGAGTCTGAGACGGACTTTGCAAGTTTAGTGCCACGGAGGATCGTGTCATTTAAAGTTCCCGGCGAAGATTGCCGATATGTCTCATCGAGGCGCTCCGCGCCATGCCACACAATTGATCACATACCTTTTCATCTTCCTGGGAGTTTTGCTCGCCTATTTGGCGTTCGTTATCTATCGTCTGCGGAAAACAAGCCAGGACTTTAAAACGATCAACGAGAACCTCGAACAGCGGGTCGAGGATCGGACAATGGAGTTGATGTGGAGCAACATCGAACTGCAAAAGAGCGAGGCCAATAACAAAGCCCTGCTCAACGCCATGCCCGATGCGATCTGGCGAACCGACGGCAAGGGTATCTTTCTCGACGTCATACCCGCTCAATCCGGCAACATCATTGTCGATACCGAAGGCTGGAAAGGAAAGGCGATCTTCGACGTACTGCCGCCTCATATTTCGGATCGCATGACCGACCTGGCCGACCGCTCGATCAAGACCGGTGAACCGCAGACCCTTGATTTCGTGCTAAGTCGAAACGACAAGATCCAGCATTACGAATGTCGTATCGTCGTCTGCGGAGAATCTGAGATATTGACGGTTGTTCGCGATGTTACCGAACTCAAGCAGGCCGTTGCGGAATCGCAGGTGATACTCGAAACGATCCAGGGCGTCAGTACTACCACGAACGTCAAAGAACTTCTCGACCATATCTATCATTCGATCAGTCGCTTTCTGTATTCAGAAAACTGCTTCGTAGCTCTATACGACGCCAAAACGTCGACGCTTGATATGGAGTTCTTCGTCGATAAATATGAACTTGTCCCGCCGCCCGGGAAACTGGGAAATGGCCTGACGGGCTATGCATTTCGCATCGGCGAACCGATGCTGCTAACTGATTCTGCGATCGAATCGTTGATCGAAGACGGTGAGATCGAAATGATCGGCCGGCGTCCGGCTGTTTGGCTTGGAGTGCCATTACGAACGCCTAAAGGGGTTATTGGTGTCCTGGCAGTTCAACATTATGACGACAGTACTGTTTACGGCCAGCGAGATCTCGAATTGCTTGCGTCGATCGGTGATCAGATCGCCGTTGCGATCGATCGAAAAAGGGCAGAGAACGAAATGTTCGATGCGAAAAGCTTCCTCAATCGCGTTATCGATAACGTCCCCAATCTGATCTATGTAAAAGATAAGCTTGGACGCTACGTGCTCACAAACTATGCATTTGCTGCCCTGCACGGAAAGGACGTCAAGGACGTTATCGGCAAAACTGACCAGGAACTGATCGGCCCGAACGAGGATGCCGCCCGATACGATCTCTCCGACCATTTTGTCATCAGCAACAAACAGGAATACATAAATCAGGAGGAGAAAGTCCTCGATGCGCAAGGCAACATCCATTGGCTTCAGTCAGTTAAGCGGCCATTGATGGGTACGGCCGGCGTCGAGTATATTCTCGGGATCGCAACAGATCTTACAGAACGAAAAAATCTCGAGGCCCAGCTTCGCCAGGCCCAGAAACTGGAATCGATCGGCCAGCTCGCCGCCGGCATCGCCCACGAGATAAATACTCCGGCTCAGTACGTCGGCGATAATGTTCGCTTTCTACGCGACAGCTTTAATGACTATAGCTCCGTTCTGAAGCTTGCGACTGAAATCCTAAGCGCTGACCGGCCTGGTGGTTTGAGCACCGACGAAGTCGATAAATTTACGAATGCGGTAGAAACGGCAGATATAGGCTATCTGAATGACGAGGTGCCAAAGGCATTCGACCAGGCACTCGACGGCGTTGAGCGAATTAGCAAGATCGTGCAATCGATGAAGGATTTTGCACATCCCGGTTCGAACGATTTCCATGCAACCGATCTTAATAAGGCGATCGAAAGTACAATTACAGTTGCAAGCAACGAATGGAAATACGTCGCTAACATTGTCACCGACTACGACCGGGACCTGCCCTTGGTACCGTGCCTGACCAGCGAATTCAATCAGGTCATCCTCAACATGATCGTCAATGCCTCTCATGCTATAGCCGACGTGATGAAGACCGATCCAGGCGGTAAAGGAACGATCGCGATCAAAACAAAGAACAAGGGCGATCACGTTGAGGTCCAAATCAGCGACACCGGCTGCGGCATGCCCGAGGAGATACGCAAGAAGATCTTTGACCCTTTCTTTACGACAAAGGAAGTCGGAAAAGGCACAGGTCAGGGACTCGCGATCTCACATACCGTTATCGTCGAAAAACACAAGGGTACGATCGACGTGACCAGCCTGCCGGGGCACGGTACGACCTTCGTCATCAGCCTTCCCCTGTCGATCAATGATTCTGCCGCCGTCCGAATCCAGTCGGATATGGCTGTCGATTCCCTGACGACATATACCTCGCGAGTTTAATGTTATACATTAAGTACCACAACCAATCGTACTTGACACCCACTTTGTTTCTGCATATAGTGATATTGCTTTGGAAACCCGCCTTTGAAGAAAACTAATAAGCAGTGAATACTTTCTAGTTTTCGCTGTCTGAAATTTTCAATTTAGGTAGAGGTACTCTGAAAAGTAAGGTCAGCGGCAACTGGCCTACCGTTGCTTCCTAACAAACCGGTTAACCGTCGGTCTGCTAGTAGCTACAACGCCTTCAGATCCTTAGCTTTAGATTCTGCCGCCCAGCTAAATCGATTTAGTAAAGGCAGAATACTCGGGTAATTATCCCTTTTTTTGGTGAACCGGTTTCGGCCGGTCGTTGGGGGAGGATAGTCGAGTGACCGGATGTTGAGTTTTTCCCAAACCCCTTTGGCGCGGTATAGCTGTGCCGTCATTATTGTTTGCATTGCTCTGCTGGCTACCATCCAGATAGAGCAGTTGGCAATACAGACCCCGTTTGCTCTTTTTTTTGGTGCAGTTACGGCAGCGGCGTGGCTTTTCGGACGCGGTCCCGCTATCGTCGCCGAGATATTGTCCGCAGCTGGAGCTCAATTCCTGCTAATGCCCCAACTTTCCGAGCTTCAACCGGACGCTTCCAGGACGCTGCAGTTGGTGACCTTCTTACTTTTTGGTTCGGCTTTGGCTTTTGCAACAAGTTCAGTTCGGAAATATATTGCTAAAGCTCAGCAAAGCGAGACCCGCTTCGGTTCGCTGTTCGACCACAGCCCGTTCCCTGTCTTTATACTCGACGTCAAAACGAACAAGTTTATTACCGTAAACAAAGCAGCGACTACGGTATACGGCTATTCGCATGAAGAATTCTTAGACCTGTCTCTAAAGGATCTTACGCTTGACGATGAGGAATTCGATCCTGGAAAGACTGAAGGCGTAGGCATGGTTCGCCGTGACATTGCAATAGCTGTGTCAAAGCACCGGCGCAAAGATGGCAGCGTATTCTATGTAGAATTATCGACGCAGGATATTGAGGATAAGAATGGAACGGCTCGATTGATCCATTCGGTCGATGTTACAGAGCGGATAAGAACTTCTGACGCTCTTAGAACGAGCGAGGCCAGGCTTTCAAGGGTGTTCGGCAGTTGCCCTGTATCGATGGCGGTCAACCGGTGGAGCGACAGAACTTTTATTGAGGTAAACAGTGAATTCACCGAGCTAACGGGTTGGGATCTGGATAGTATTAAAGGAAAGACCGTCGTGGATTGTGGACTTCTTCCGGAAGAAGCTGAAAATGAACTTTGTCGGCACCTTAGCGAGCATAATACGATCATCGACCGTGAGGTGGAAATAACGACCCGTACCGGTAAACGAAGAAATGTGATCGTTGGAGCTGTTTTTGTTGAGATAAATGACGAGCAGCGGGTTATCTCGTCAATGGTTGACGTCACTGAGCTTCGCAGAGCAGAAGAAAGACACAGGGCCAGCGAAGATCGCTTGAAGTTGGTTACGGAGAAGGCTCAAGTTGGGCTTGTAATGATCAACAGCAGCCGGCGTTTCGCTTTTGTGAATTCGGCTTATGCAGAAATATTCGAACTTCCAACGGCCAACATCACCGGCCGCAAGGTATCCGAGGTTCACTCCACGCTCTATGACAAGCAGATCGGGCCGAGTCTCGACCGTGCGTTTGCTGGTCAAAGCTTTCGTTATGAACTAAGGTGTCCGACCCTTCGAGGCACTCGTTACTACGATGTTAGATATGAACCGACCGAAGTGAACGGCGAGATCGTTTCGGTTGTTGCTGTCGTGACTGATGTTACGGAGCGCACCAGGGCGGAACTGGCAAGAGAGGCTAGCGAAGAAAGGTATCGAACCCTTTTCGAGTACTCTCCTGACGGTATTGCCATCGCCGATCAAGATAGTTTTTACATCGACGCCAATGAAACACTCTGTCGAATGCTGGGCTACACGCGTGAGGAATTTATTGGCCTTCACGCGACCAACATCTTTATCCCGAGGGAAGTACCGCATCTAGGCGAGACACTTTTCGGCCTTAACACCGACCTCGAGTACTACCAGGAGTGGGAGTACCGGCGAAAGGACGGCTCAACCTTCCCCGGCGAGGTAATTGCAACGGTAATGCCCGACGGGAATACGCTGACAGTGATCCGCGACATTACCGAAAGGAAGCAGCTTGAAGATCAGCTCGTACAGGCCCAGAAAATGGAAGCGATCGGCGTACTTGCAGGTGGCGTGGCCCACGATTTTAACAATATTCTCACTGCGATCTCGGGGTACAGTGATCTGACGCTTCAGAACATGCCGGCCGATGATCCACTGCGTGATTATATTCTGGAGATCAATCATGCCGGCACTCGGGCGGCGGCCTTAACAACCCAGCTGCTCTCTTTTAGTCGCCGCCGTGTCTTGACGCCGGTCGTCCATAATTTAAATGCCGCCGTTACGGATACGGAGCGCATGCTGCGGCGCATCGTTAAGGAAGATATCCAGTTTCGGATCGATCTCGACCCGCAGCTTGGTAATATCAAGGTTGACCCGAGCCAGATCACCCAAGTGATCGTGAATTTGGTAGTAAACGCAGGCGATGCTATGCCTAATGGCGGTACCTTAACGATCACGACTCGAAACCGCTATCTGGACGGAGATTTTTCGCACGAAAATGTCGTTGTCACATCCGGCCCGTTCGTGGAACTGACAGTCCGAGACACCGGGATCGGAATGGACGACCAAACCCGCCGACGGCTTTTTGAGCCATTCTTTACGACCAAGGAAACCGGTAAGGGTACCGGCCTTGGGCTGTCGACCGTTTACGGGATAGTCAAACAATCAGGCGGAGATATTTCAGTTGAAAGCGAGCCGGGAAAGGGTTCGACTTTCAGGGTCTATCTTCCACACGCTACCGAAAGCTCCGCGACCAGAACGCCGATAAGCAGTTCTCCCGGAGTCTCTTCGGCTTCCGGCACTATCCTGCTCGTTGAGGATGAGATCGCGGTGCGGAACCTAATTCAAAGCGTTCTGACGAAACACGGGTATAAAGTCATTGCGGTAACCAACGGTGACGAGGCACTCGAGATCTGCCGCACGTTCGCGGACCGGATCCACTTACTTTTGACCGATATGATCATGCCGGGCATGAACGGCTCGGAATTGCAGTTCGCCGCGTCCCAGATCCGCCCGGATATGAGAACGATAATAATGTCCGGGTACAGCGGACACCAGTTTGATGAAGGAATTGACCTTGGATCGGAAACTGCCTTCATAGAAAAGCCTTTTGGCCCCGATGAACTGATCGAAAAGATCCGGGCATCGGTCGGTGCAGAAGATATCACCTCAATCGCCCCATACTCTGCCTCCGCAGGCTCCAGGGTATAAAAGTCCTTCAGCGATCCACAAGCCGACCTTTTTCGGCTAACCCCCATACTGTTACGAGGCTGTCTGAAAGGGCAGCCTCGATCAGTTTTGGTGGTGAAAAAAAGTGCATGAACCAAATTGACGTCCGAAAAGTGTGAATCGATTCACACTTTTCATAGAAAGCCCTGTTTTCGGCATTATCAAACGAAAAATGGCTGGATTGGTCGTAGGAATATGCGGTGTTGTCGGCCATAAAACTCACACATTGGTAGAGGTATTTGGCAGATTGGTCAAAGGTTTTTGTCGCGAAACAACTCTACCAGAGTCTTGCTCAGGATCTCGGCCCTTCAGACATCCTCGTCGATGCTCCATCGCGTCTATCTGGAGGCTTAGCGGACGATCTAGGCCTGAGCCTGCGACCGACGATCAACTCCGTAACGAGCGAACACTTTGGTCAGTTCAACGATCACGACTGGGGTCAACACACACAAGAGCGTAACCGCTAGATCATTGAAATTAGGAGTTACGAGGTCGAGCAGCCGTGAAAGCGGGCTGATGGTAAAGGCAGCCGTTTGCAGGATGACCATGATCATCGCTGCTCCAAAGATATAAGGATTCGTAAAGAAACCATTAAAAGCGGAGCGCGTCCGCGACCTGCAATTGAACGAATGGCCAAGCTCAACTCCAACAAGCGCCAGTAGTGCCACCGTCCGGGCATGCGCTCCATCGCCGTATGCATCAAGTGCCCACACATAGGCGGCGAGAGTTATGGCCGATAGCATAAGCCCCTGCCAGCAAATGAGGAACAAGAACTGCGGCGAGAATAAAGCTCCGCCGGAAGACCGCGGATGCTGCCCCATGGTTTCTCCCGACGCGGGTTCGACCGCCAGGGCCAATGCCGGAAAAACGTCCGTTATGATATTGAGCCATAGTATCTGAAGCGGCAATAGCGGCAGCGGCAGCCCCGAAACGAGGGCTGCAAAAATGACGAGCACCTCGCCAAGATTGTGCGAGAACATCAAGTGGACGAACTTTATGATGTTGGCGTAGATTGTTCGGCCGCCCTCAATTGCCTTGACGATCGTCGCGAAATTGTCGTCTGTCAGAACCACATCGGCCGCCTCTTTCGCCACCTCGGTTCCGCGCAAGCCCATTGCAATACCGATATCTGACCTCTTTAATGCAGGCGCGTCGTTGATACCATCGCCAGTGACCGCGACGATCTCTCCGGCCTTTTGCAGAGCTTCGACGATCCGAAGTTTGTCCTCAGGCGAAACCCGGGCAAAAACGTGAGCCCGGGCAGCAGCCTGGGCCAGAGCCGTGTCATCCATCGCCGTGATCTCGCTGGCATGAATAGAATAAATATCCCCGTCCGGGCTCAAGTTCAGCTCGCGTGCTATTGCGCCTGCGGTCATAACCTGGTCTCCTGTCAGCATCACGATGCGAATACCGGCTTCCTGGGCGGTTCGTATCGCTGATTCGACCCCTTGCCGCGGCGGGTCGGTCATGCCGGAAAAACCAAGGAAGGTGTAACCTCGTTCGATCTCCTCCTGTGCTGTCTCAAGCGAGCGGTCGGCAAATGCAAGGACACGAAGGCCGCTCGATGCCATGTCCTCATTTATCGAAAGAAAGCTGGCACGCATTTCGTCGTCGAGCGGTTCCAACGATCCGTCGTCAGTTATAAAATCTGAGCACATCCCGAGTACGACGCTCGGCGCGCCTTTAAGAACGGCGATGTATTTGTCTGTGTTCTTGTCACGCAGAACTGCGGTCATCCGTTTTGACACTGCGTCAAACGGACATTCGCGCACTTTTTCGTACCTAAGGCGTTCGGCGGCAGCGTTTCTTTCCAGCAGGTCGGCAGCGACAAGCAGAGCTGTCTCGGTTGGATCGCCGATCGTATCGTGTTTTGCGGGTCCCGAATCAAAAGCGGCGTCATTGCACAGCACGCTTGTCCGTAGAAGGCGATCTAATACCACACTGACGGGGCCGTGGTTCTCGAGTTCGAAAGACTGACCATCCGACAACCGGTATTCGCGGACGGTCATTCGATTTTCGGTCAAGGTGCCGGTTTTGTCAGTACAAATGACCGTCGTACTGCCGAGAGCTTCAACGGCTGAGAGTTTGCGGACGATGGCCCGTTGTCGGGCCATGCGCAAAACACCGAGAGCGAGGATCAAGGTCGTCATTGCCGGAAGCGCTTCCGGAACCGCGGCTACAGCAAGGCTTATTGAAACCCTTAACATCAGGGCTGGATCGTCGCCGCGGAGGAATCCGGCCAACATCACGATCGCCGCGATCGCCAAAACGCCATACACGAGCATCCTTCCCAATGACGCTAGCCTACGCTCAAGCGGTGTCGCTTCGGATCGTGTTTTCGCCAGCAGATTGCCGACGCGGCCTACTTCGGTTGCCGAACCGGTGGCTGTGACGATCGCAACCGCGCGGCCCGCTACTACCATCGTCGCCAGATAGGCCATCGACCTGCGTTCAGTAAGGACTGACGCAATTGATACGGGTTCTGCCGTTTTTGTTACCGGAACGCTCTCCCCGGTCAGGGCGGATTCGTCGGTTTGAAGATTTATCGCTTCGATCAGACGTGCATCTGCCGGTACGCGGTCGCCAGCCGCCAGGCTAATTATGTCGCCGATAACAAGTTCCGCCGCGTCGACGATCTTCTCGCTGCCGTTGCGTCGAACCCGGGCAGTAGCCGCCGTCGTTTTGCGAAGTGCATCAAGCGCGCGGCCGGCCCGCCATTCGATCGCAAACCCGATGGCAGCATTAACGAGCAGGACAACAAGTATTGCCACAGCCTCAGCGATATCATCTGTTATCAAGGAGACAATTGCCGCCGCCAGAAGCAGCCAAACGACAATACTGGAAAACTGACGTAAGAGAAGTGTCCACCACGCGTCGCCCTTCTCCATCGAAAGGGTATTGGGCCCGTCTCGCTTTGATCGGAACCTTACCTCTTCTGTCGTCAGGCCTTTCTGAATATCTACGAAAAGAGCTGCGGCAACACGATCTCCATGTTCGCCGTGGGGATTCTCAAGCACTATCTCAGCCGAACGATCCACCGAAGGCGATGCGACCAGCTTCTCCGCCGATGAAATATTCGCATCCGGTCCGGTTCCCATACGCTCATTATTGCAGAGAAAACAAGATTGTAAGTGATAAACCGCACACCCAAGATAATTGCGATCCGGCACCAACAGATCTAGCGAAAACCGTGAAGAATTTCCGCCTCGTGCGAAGAATTACGTGTTATTGATCAGATTACGTACCTATCGCGATGCCTGACGTCGGCGTAATTACGCATTTCCGAGGCGCTTTTGAGATGGCACGCCTATTGCCAAAGCGGTTAGTTGTCAGTGCAAGTCGGTGATCATGTATGAAAAGTGAAACATCACAACCAAAAACCGATCTAACCAAGAAACCCGATCTAAAAGAACATGGTACAGGAACTGGCCCATCGCGCAGCCAGCGGCCGGTTTACACCGACTTTTTCCCACCATGCAATAATGCGTGTCCGGCGGGCGAGAATATTCAGGCATGGCTTTCCCATGCGCAGGCAGGGCGTTATTTCGAAGCCTGGAAATGCCTGACCGACGATAATCCGATGGCCGCGATCCACGGCAGGGTTTGTTATCACCCGTGCGAGAGCTCGTGCAATCGCGGCTCCGTCGACACCTCAGTCAGTATCCATTCAGTTGAGCGATTCCTAGGCGACATGGCGATCTCGGAGGGATGGGCTTTCCCAGCGCCGAAACGCAATTCGGGAAATCGTGTTTTGATCATTGGCTCGGGCCCAAGCGGCCTTTCGGCGGCATATCATCTTGCTCGCTTGGGGCATGATGTAACTATTTACGAGGCCGGCCCGATGGCGGGCGGAATGATGAACTTCGGCATTCCGGCCTACCGGCTTCCGCGTAATGTGCTGCGAGCAGAGATCAAACGGATCGAAGACCTGGGCGTCAAGATCATTCTCAACCATAAGGTTGAGGATGTTCTAGCCGAAAAAACAGCAGGGAATTTTGATGCGGTCTTTATCGCGATCGGGGCTCACATCGGTAAGAAAACGGACATTCCTGCGAGAGACGCAAGCAAAATACTTGACGCTGTCACATTTTTGAAGGATGTCGAACTCGGCAACACTCCTGCGATCGGCCGGCGTGTCGCGATATACGGCGGCGGCAACACCGCGATGGATGCAGCCAGGACTGCCAAACGACTTGGTGCCGAGGAAGCATTGATAATCTACCGCCGCGACCGCGAGCATATGCCCGCCCACGATTTCGAAGCCGACGAAGCTCTGAGCGAAGGCATCAAGATCCATTGGCTAACCACAATACGCGATTTTGACACCGCGTCAATGACCGTCGAGCGGATGGAGATCAAGGATGGAAAGCCGGTACCGACCGGCACATTCGAAACGCTTGAGGCCGACTCGGTCATTCTCGCACTCGGACAAGCAACCGAAACAGCATTTCTTGAGGGCGTCGAAGGTGTGAGCTTTGACAGCGACGGTACTGTCATCGTCGATAAGCACATGATGACCGGGCACGCCGGGATATTTGCCGGCGGCGATATGGTCCCAAGCGAACGAACCGTGACGATCGCGACCGGACACGGAAAAAAAGCGGCCCGGAATATCGACGCATGGCTAAGCGGAAAAACCTACGAAAAGCCGGCTAGTAACGCTTTGGTTCCTGTCGAGCAGCTTCACATTTGGTACCGCACGAGCGCCGAGGCACGCGAACAGGCTCACGTTGAGCCCGATAAAGCCGTGACCGGATTTGAGGAGATCGTCTCCGGATTGTCGGAGGAAGAGGCTCGTTACGAAGCACAGCGGTGCTATTCCTGCGGGAATTGTTTCGAATGCGACGGATGCTTCGGAGCTTGCCCTGAGCACGCAATTATCAAGCTCGGGTCTGGAATGCGTTACAAATTTAACTACAGCCTCTGCACCGGCTGCGGGACCTGTTTTGAGCAATGCCCGTGTCACGCGATCGACATGATAGCTGAACCAAAGGCAGCAACAATCTAATGAGTTATTCTACACAACGACCGGTAACACTTGATGGAAACGAAGCGGCGGTCCATGTCGCATACCGCGTGAACGAGGTCTGCGCGATCTATCCGATCACGCCTTCATCAGCGATGGCTGAGTTCGCCGATGAATGGTCGGCAAAAGACATCAAGAATATTTGGGGCAATATCCCCGAGGTGATCGAGATGCAGAGTGAGGGCGGAGCTGCGGGCACTGTCCACGGAGCCCTGCAGACCGGCTCTCTGACGACCACCTTTACGGCATCTCAGGGCCTTATGCTGATGCTGCCGAATATGTATAAGATCGCCGGCGAACTCACCGCGGCGGTCTTTCATGTCGCGGCTCGCTCGCTCGCGGCTCAGGGCCTCTCAATATTCGGCGATCACCAGGACGTAATGGCCGCGCGGACGACCGGTTTTGCACTCCTGGCGTCAGCCAGTGTTCAGGAAGCCCATGACATGGCCCTGATCGCCCAGGCGACGACGCTCAGATCGCGAATTCCATTCATTCATTTCTTTGACGGATTCAGGACCTCGCATGAGGTCAACAAGATCGATTTCCTCTCAGACGAACAGATCCGCGCGATGATCGATGACGATCTCGTTTTCGAACATCGGAACCGTGCGCTAAATCCTGACAAACCTTTCATCCGCGGCACCGCTCAGAACCCCGACGTCTATTTCCAGGGCCGCGAGACCGTTAACACTTTCTACACCGCAGTTCCGTCGATCCTTAAAGAAGAAATGCGGAAGTTTGCGGAACTTACCGGCCGCGAATATTCCCCGGTCAAGTACTACGGCGCTCCTGACGCTGAAAATGTGATCGTGATCATGGGATCCGGCGTCGAAACGGCTTCGGAAACTGCTGCTTTCCTCGCCGCGAATGGTGAGAGAACGGGCGTTATCCAGATGACCTTATACAGGCCATTTCCAGCCGCTGACTTTATCGCGACCCTCCCATCAACGGCCAAAAATATCGCGGTTCTAGATCGCACAAAAGAATCCGGTGCTTCAGGCGAGCCGCTTTATCAGGATGTGATGATCACACTGATGGAGGCTGTTTCCGCCGGGACATTGCCATCAATGCCGCTGGTTGTAGGCGGCCGCTACGGACTGTCGTCAAAAGAATTTACGCCGGCGATGGTCAAAGCAGTTTTTGACAATTTGTGGGCCGGGTCACCTAAGAACCACTTCACCGTTGGCATCATCGATGATGTCGGAATGACGAGCCTCGATGTCGACAGCAGTTTTAAACTGGACGAATCCGGTTGGACCCAGGCATTATTTTTCGGCCTCGGAGCTGACGGCACGGTTGGAGCAAATAAAAACAGCATCAAGATCATCGGTGAAAATACTGATCTGTCGGCACAGGGCTATTTTGTTTACGATTCAAAAAAATCAGGAGCGATGACCGTGTCGCATCTTCGATTCGGCAAGGATCCGATCAAGGCCCCGTACTTGATAACATCGGCGGATTTTATCGCCTGTCACCAGTTCAATTTTCTGGAGAAGGTCGAGATGCTCTCGTTCGCTAAGGTGGGAGCGACATTCCTCTTGAATAGCCCGTACGGCAAAGATGAGGTCTGGGATCGTATCCCGCTCTCCGTACAGCAGGCGATCCTCGACAAAAATCTCAAGCTTTATGTGATCAACGCGGATGACGTTGCTAAAAAAACAGGAATGGCAGGCCGTATCAACACGATAATGCAGACCTGTTTCTTCGCCCTCTCGGGCGTGCTCCCGCCTGATGAGGCGATCGCTCAGATCAAAAAGGCGATCGAGAAGACCTATCTAAAAAAGGGGCGTGCAGTTGTTGAAAAGAACTTTGTCGCGGTCGATAAAACACTTGAGAATCTGTTCGAGGTCGCGATTCCCGGAACTACGACCGCCGGCGACGCTCCCGCTCAAGGAATATCGATCAAGGCCCCGGAGTTTGTCCGCACCGTTACTCAAATGATGATCTCGGGCCACGGAGACTCGATCCCGGTCAGTGCGATGCCGGTTGACGGAACTTACCCAAATGGAACCTCGAAATGGGAAAAACGGAACGTCTCGAACCGAATTGCGGTCTGGGATCCGGATTCCTGCATCCAGTGTGGAAATTGCAGCTTCGTCTGCCCGCACAGCGTTATCCGATCGAAGTTCTTTCACAAAGATCATTTGAAAGATGCTCCAAACGGTTTTAAGTCGTCACCGATCAACGCCCGCGGATTTCCGGAGACGAAGTATTCTCTAAACGTCTATCTTGAAGACTGCACCGGCTGCAACCTTTGCTACGAGGTCTGCCCCGTCGATGCACCGGGAGGTAAGAATAAACGGGCAATAAACCTCGGCGATAAGGCCGCCGATCTTGAGCCGGACCGCGAAAGGATCGACTTTTTTGAAAAACTGCCGCAGAACGAGAAACCGGAGGTCGACTTCTCAACTGTACATGGGGTTCAGTTCCTCGAACCTTATTTTGAATTCTCAGGAGCATGCGCCGGCTGCGGCGAAACGCCTTACATCAAGGTGCTTACCCAGTTATTCGGCGACCGGCTGCTGGTGGCAAACGCTACTGGCTGCTCATCGATCTATGGCGGCAACCTGCCAACTACGCCCTGGACATCCAACGCCTGTGGTCAGGGGCCGGCGTGGTCGAATTCCCTGTTTGAGGACAACGCAGAATTCGGACTCGGAATGCGCTTGACCGCTGACAAGCAGCTGGCGACCGCCCATCAGCTGCTGCAAATTCTGCGGCCGGAACTCGGTGATGAACTTGTAGACGGATTAACAGTTGCCCCGCAGCATCTGGAAAGCGAGATCAAAAGGCAGCGGCTGCGTGTTGCCGAACTGAAAGTAAAACTTGCTCGGATCGATAAGTCCGAAGCCAGACATCTCCGTTCCGTTGCCGATCAACTCGTCCACCGCAGCGTATGGCTGATCGGCGGCGACGGTTGGGCGTACGATATTGGCTCGGGCGGATTGGACCACGCTTTGGCGACCGGACGAAACATCAATGTCCTCGTTCTAGATACGGAGGTCTATTCGAACACTGGCGGCCAAATGTCGAAGGCAACTCCGACCGCTGCATCCGCAAAATTCGCCGCGGCAGGCAAGCGAGTCGGCAAGAAAGATCTTGCACTACAGGCGATATCATACGGCAATGTTTATGTCGCGCAGATCGCGATGGGAGCAAATCCGCAACAGACGCTGCTCGCGTTACGCGAAGCCGAGGCTTATGACGGTCCGTCGCTGATCCTCGCCTACAGCCACTGCATTGCCCACGGGATCGACATGGAAAAAGGCTTGAACCAGCAAAAACTGGCGGTCGCAAGCGGTTACTGGCCGCTGATCCGATACAACCCTGTGCTCAGAAAGAACGACCAGAATCCGTTCGTTCTTGATTCCCCAAAACCATCGATCTCGCTGAAGAAATACGCTTATAACGAGCTGCGGTATAAGGTTCTGACCCAAACAGCTCCACAAGAAGCCGAGCGGCTTATGACCCTTGCACAGGAAATAGCCGACCTCAGATGGAAGACGTATGAGGAAATGGCAGGCTTTGGAGCGAGTTCATTTCAGCCCGTTTTTTAATTCAAGAAAGGAGGAAACTTTATGCCCGATCTAAGTACAAAATATATGGGGTTGACCCTGAGGACGCCGTTGGTGGTTTCAGCAAACCCTTTATCGCAAAGAGTAGAGAATATCGTCGCAATGGAAGACGCCGGAGCCGGAGCGGTCGTTATGTTTTCCCTTTTCGAAGAGCAGATACGACAGGAAACGGAACGTTTTGAGCTGATCGATCGGATGACATCAAACTCCTCGGCCGAATCGTCGTATTTCTTCCCCGAAATGCAGGACTACTCGGTTGGGACTGCAAAATATCTTGAGATCATCCGAAAGGCAAAAGAGCGAGTCGATATCCCTATAATCGGCAGCCTTAACGGCATCACGCCCGAAGGATGGATAGAATATGGGCGCGAGATCGAGCAGGCCGGGGCCGACGGTCTCGAAGTGAACATTTATTTCATTCCTGCGGACATTAACATGACCTCGTCCGAGGTTGAGCAGCGGTATATCGATATCGTCAAAATGTTGCGCGAGACCATTACCATACCGATCGCCGTTAAGCTAAACCCGTATTTTTCGTCGATCGGTAATATCTCACAACGGCTGCAGCTAGCGGGTGCAGACGCCCTCGTACTTTTCAATCGGTTCTATCAGCCTGACTTCGACGTCGAAGAACTGGCCGTGATACCAAATCTCGATCTCAGCGTCCGGTCAGAGATCCGCCTTCCGCTGTTGTGGATCGCAGTGCTTTACGGCCGTGTCCCTGTTTCGCTGGCAGCGACAACTGGTATTCATAGTGCGACCGAGCTGATCAAATATATTCTCGCAGGAGCCGATGTTGGGATGTGTGCTTCGGCCATCCTAAGCCATGGAATCCCGTGGATAAAGGACACGTTGGCTGATCTTGATCTGTATATGAAGGATATGCCGTTTCAATCAATCGATTCCTTTAGGGGAACAATGAGCCAACTCCATGTCGCAGATCCAACAGCATTCGAACGAAGCAATTATATCCAGATCATGGAGAATAAAAATCGCAGATGATACTTCGCCGCCGGATGCGGCTGTATTTTGAGGTCACGAATTGCAGAAAGATAGCTCTTTAGCCACTTGTTCCGGCTGGCCGGCGTAAATGGGGCTAAGACTACCGCTTGATCTCAAAGCATCCAGCATTCCGAAACTTCGTCTTAGAAAGTCACATGAATCACTCTTGGCTGCCTCGCTCTTTTCGCCTTTTTCGGTAGTCGACAGCCTTGCGAAGACTTTTCCGGCCTCAAAAAAGATCAAAGCGTGACGTGTCCTGAACCGCACACTATGCGGTGCTTTCTTCATAACTTCTTCGGCAAAAGGAAGTGCGCGGCGAAATGACTCCGCAGCACCAGCCAGATCACCTGTTGCGGCAAGTATTTTGCCAATATTGCCAAGAGCGAGCCCGTAATCGTCAAGAGTCTGAATATCCGGATTGTCGGCAGCGATCGCTCCTTCATAGAAAGGAATGGATTGCCGCAGCATTGCAAGAGCGGTTTTACTATCACCTGCCGCAAACAACGCCTCGGCAAGGTATTGTTTGGTTATTACTACATCCCGGGCGTTCTCATTACTCGCCGGATCACTACCCGAGATCTCCGTGATGATAGCGAGAGAACGTCGATGGCTATCGACCGCACCACCGGGATCGTTCGCTTTTAGAAGACACATTCCCAGGCTGTTATAGCTGACGCTGAGGTTTCGTCGGTTTTGGACGTTCTTTGGGTCGACAGCACTGAGCTTTTCCATCGTCTGTATGACCCGCCGGGCATTTTCAACCGCCTCAGCCGTACGGCCTTCGTCGAGAAGTGGAAAACGTAGAACAACTAGGCTCGACATTAGCTGAGTTTCAAGTTTTGTACTGTTTGGGTCGGCCGCCAGAAGCGATTCGGTGATATCGACGGCACGCTTCCCACTCTCGATCGCTCCTTTTGTGTCTCCGGTAACGGTCTGGAGCATCGCAGAAAAAGAAAGCAGTGATGCGAACCCCGAACGGAATTTTGTATTCGTCGGTTCTACTTCAAGTAGTAAGTCACAAAGCGAAACGGCGCGTTTATAGCTTTCCAAAGCACCGGGAGTATCACCGAGGTTAGGGAAACCTTCCATTCCCTTGATGTCGCCGCGTTTTCCCAGAACGGTCGCTAGATCAAAACGATTATTCAGATTTACAGGTTCTGCGGCAAGAACGGCTTCACGGATGGCGACCGCTTTCTCGTAAGAGGCGAGGCCCGCAACCAGGTCATTACCGGTGTAAAGCATATCGCCGACGCCCTCGTAACTGTTCGCGAGTTCCTGCTGCAGGGCTAGATCTTTCGGGTTCGCATCCGCGAGGCGCTGGCGGATCTCGAGAGAACGGTTGTAACTCTTAGTCGCTCCATCCGTATCACCCAGATTCGAATAATATGAGTTTCCCTGGATCCGGCCGATCTTTTCGTACGCCGTTGCGAGCTCGCGTTGGATGGTGGGATCGTTGACGGATTCTGCGGCGAGTTTGTCCAGGTATTCAACAGCCCGTTTAACAACAAGTTCCCGTGCTGGGGTTGATCCTGGCAGATCTTCGATCGCATCGTGAAACTCGAATAAAAAGGAATTTGCTAACTGCCGAACATCGTTAAATCGAGCTTCGGCTTTTTTTGCCTGATAGAGCGTCGCTCCGATCCCGCCGAGAATAGTTATCAGGATAAGGGCTGAAGCGGCAACGCCGATCCTATTTCTCCGAATGAATTTTAAGGAGCGATACGACCATGTATCGGCCGAGGCAGTAACAGGCAAACCCGCCAAATGATTGAGGATATCGTCTTTCAGCTGTTCGACTGACGAATATCGACGTTCCGGTTCTTTGCGGAGAGCCTTAAGGATGATGTTATCAAGATCACCGCGTAACGCATTGGGTTTCAGCAATTGTGAGTGATGTCGGGTAGTTCTGCGTTCGTTTTCGATCGTGTCTTTAGGGCCTGTCGAGGCTCGGCTTACAACCGACGACGGCCGTTCCGGTTCAGAATCGCAAACCTCCCTGATTATCTCGCTGATATTGCCGCCATCTGCTTTGTGCGGTCGGCTGCCGGTGAGCAGTTCGTAAAGGATCACCCCGAGCGAATAAATATCAGATGCGGTCGTGAGTTTTTCGCCGCGTACCTGTTCAGGTGAAGCGTATTCAGGAGTAAAAATGAAGTTTTGGGTTGCCGTTTCAACGCCGGAAGCTTCAGGCCGGAGGAGCTTGGCGATCCCGAAATCCAGTAGTTTTGGAGATCCGCTGTCGGTAACGAGGATATTCGACGGTTTCAGGTCACGATGGATGATCAGATTTTGATGGGCAAAAGTTACAGCCCTGCAGACCTCGGTGAACATCTTAAGCCGCTCGCTCAGATCGAGGTCCTCGCGTTCCGCGTAGTCCATGATACTAAGGCCATCGACATACTCCATGACGAAGAATGGGAGGCCATGTTCGGTAGTTCCGCCATCGATCAGGTGTGCGATATTCGGATGCTGCAGCGAAGCGAGGATCTGTCTTTCGGTGTAAAACCGTTTGAGGATCGCGTCGGAATCCATTCCCCGCTTTATAAGTTTCAACGCGACGTCCTGCTTAAACGCACCATCAACGCGCGAAGCGAGGTAAACCGATCCCATTCCACCAGCGCCTAATTCCGCGACAACCTTATAACTGCCGATCTTTTCCCCGATCAGAGAACCGCCGGTTTGGCCGGTAATACCACTAAATGCAGGCATTTCGAGGACATCTGCGTCGGGATCTGAGTACTCGAGGAGGGCTTCGGCCTCGCGCAGGAGTTCCGCGTCTTCGCCGCAGACATCGGCAAGATACGAACTCCTTTCTTCTGGATTAAGATCGATCGCTTTTTCAAGGATCTGCTTGATCGTCTGCCAGCGCTGTGAATCCATTCCTATTCCTTACGAACCGTCCAGTGCCTTATAAAGAAACAGTTTTGCCGTCGACCACTCTCGTTTTACCGTGGCAGGCGAGATGTCGAGCACTTCGGCGATCTCCTCTACTGTTAATCCACCAAAGAATTTCATCTCGACGATCCTTGCCTGGCGTTCATCGAGCATTTCAAGTTTTGTCATTGCTTCGTCCACGATCAGTACGTCGAGCGGCCGATCGATCGAAAAACTGATCGCGTCCTGGAGATCGATCTGAGTCAGCCCATCGCCACCGCGCTTAAGGCGGTTTTTCCCGCGGGCATGATCGATCAGGATCTCCCGCATGATCCGGGCCGAAATGCCAAAAAAATGCGCCCGGTTTTGCCATTCGAGCTGATCATGCCCGATCAACTTCAGATACGCCTCGTGTACTAAAGCGGTGGGCTGGAGTGTATGATTTGCACGTTCCCGACTGAGATAGCCGTTAGCAAGGCGGCGCAGTTCATCGTAGACCAGCGGGAGTAGGTCATCAAGTGATTTCCCCTCACGTGCTCGAAGCTCCTGCAGCAATTGGGTTATCGGCTTCTCTTCCATCCGGGTTTCGGTATCGTTAGCATAGAACCGATCGCTTTTAACTTCAAGCTGCAACCTTGTTCGGCCGAAGGGCAAGGCTCGTTGATATCGCGTTTATATCGAATGCGATGCCCGGGATTCTCGTCGCATTCGTTGTTAGACTCTCGAGAATCCGTGGGGGAATGCTTTAGCAGCTCTTGAAAAATGCTTGTTGCTCAGATAGTGTTTCGCCGATCTTTTTAGCCGTACTTGTGATTGAAAGCCCGCCTAGATTCGTGCATCGAAGTGTGTTGTGGATCCGGTCGCCGACCTCTTTCATTGTATCGATCACCTCATCGAGCGGGATCAGGTGCTCATAGTTCGACAGAGCCATGTTCGCACAGGCAACCGCGTTAGTAGCTGCCATGACGTTTCGCCCTAAGCAAGGAGCTTCGACGCGGTTACCGATGGGATCGCAGATCAGTCCGAGCGAATTCTGCAAGGCTAACGATGCCGCACCGATCGATTGAGAAAGAGTACCTCCGGCCATCATAGCAATCGCTGCCGCCGCCATGCCGCCGCCGGAGCCCGTTTCAGCCATACAGCCGCCGACCTCGGCCGCAAAGGTCGCTCGCGATGCGATGAATACGCCAATAATACCGGCAGCAAGCATCGCCTTCACGACATCATCTTCGGACAGATCGAGCGATTCTGCGACGCCGAAAACAGCACCAGGCAAAGCTCCGCACGAACCGGCAGTAGGTGCAGCTACTACCACACCCATTGAGCTCTTTACCTCCATCGTCGCCGACACGTACATAATTATGGTGTTATTTGCATCACCGCCGATCAGGTTCCGGCTATCAAGTTGTTCCCTCATCTGCAGCGACTGGCTGCCAAGAATTCGGTCTGAGTATTCTGTTCCTTTAAGTCCGGTCTTGATCGCACTGCCCATTATCTGAACGATCGCACGCATTTTTTCGAAAACCTCGGCCTTTGAGATCCCACCCCGGGCACTTTCGTATTCGGCCGCTAACTCCCACAGGGAAAAATCCTTTCCGTCATTGAAGGCCAGCATTTCTTCGCAGCTTTCGAAAGGCACAAACAGTTCCCGGCGTGCGAGCACTGGCAATACTGGCTCAAGCTTTCTGATAAACATGACATCCAGCCGCGCAAGCAGTTCGTCGACGATTTCGGCCGCCGGGAATTCGCGTGATTTGATCTCGACAAACCCCATCTCTCCGGCATGCACCTCAACGTATTCGTGTCGGATGCGATCCATCACTAATTTTCGAACTTCTTCAGGTGATGTGGTGTAGATCAGAGTCTCAAAATAGTCGCCCGCCATCGACACGGGAGCTCCGTCGATCTCCGTAACCTCGATCATCCCGCCGCCAGTCGAGATCGCTGTCAGTCGGCGTGTTTCAACAGAATTTGAAAGTGTGATCTTATATGTGTTCGGGTGAGCAGCCCCAATATCGACGATCTCGATAGAGACTGATATCCCGGCATCGGCGATATGCTTTTCCGATTCCGGCAAACGCTCATCGTCGGCGTCCCAACCCAGAAAGCCACCAAACAAGCCCATATCAGAGCCCTGGTCTTTGTGGGTTGTAGCTAGAGATCCGTTCGGGTCGAATTCGATGAGGATGTTATCGATCCGCCCGCCCATCAGGTCGCGGCACAGCCGGGCAATTAGCAGTGAAGCCGCACAGTGCGAACTTGAGGGCCCGCGCATTACCGGGCCGATCACGTCGTTGAAGATACTAGGATATGTCGTCATCTCTACTAGAGGTTCGCTAACCAATATTTCTCCATGGTTCGCCGCAGATGCAGCGTCGTATTCGCTCCCTCACTGATACCGTGAGACCTCATCGGGTACGACATCATCGTGAACAGCTTGTTATTTTTGATCAATTCGTTAACCAGCATTTCAAAGCTCTGATAGTGAACATTGTCGTCGCCGGTTCCGTGGATGATCATCAAGTTGCCCTTTAGATTCTTGGCGTGATTGATCGGTGAGCCGTCAAAATAGCCCTTCGCGTTGGTATCCAGCAGGCCCATGTAACGCTCTTGATATGTAGCGTCATAGAGCTTTTGGTCGGAGACAAATGAGACCGCGATGCCTGTTTTGTAGATGTCCGGATAGCGGAACATGCAGTTAAGCGTCATCTGCCCGCCGCCGCTCCAGCCCCACATACCGACTCTCGCAGGGTCGAGGAACGGGTAGGTGCTAAGGATCTTCTTCGCCGCCTTGCTCTGATCTTCAGACGCAAGTATGCCTATCTGACCGTAGATCGACTGCCGCCACTTATGCCCGCGAGGCGTCCGCGTTCCGCGGTTATCGACGCTGACGACGACATAGCCTTTCTGGGCAAGATATTGATGCCACAGCCCTTCTCCGCCGTCCCAGTTATTCTGGACAGTCGTGCCGGCCGGCTCACCGTAAACATAGAAAAGCAGCGGATATTTCTTGGCCGGGTCGAAGTTCGCCGGCCTGATCATATAAGCATCGAGCTTGTCGTCACCGATATCCACCTTAAAGAACTCCTTGGGCTTCACACCGAGGGCGTCGTATTTTGCTTTTAGCTCACGGTTGTCCTCCATCAACTTTGTTTCCTTGTGATCGGGAACGTACACGAGCGATATCCTGTTCGGCGTGGTCGCATTGTTGTAAGTGTGGATCGCCCACTTCGCGTCCGCCGACATCTGATACGAGTGATGTCCCGGCGTATTGGGCGGCGTGACACGTTCGGCCTTGCCTGTACCGTCGAGACGGCTGCGGTACAGATAGCGGTCGATAAAGCTATCCGGCGACGCGATGTAATAGACATAACCGCCGGCCGGATCGATGCAGTTGATATTGACCACGTCGAAATCGCCGTTCGTGATCGGTCTGATCTCCTTGCCGTCGCGCGAAACGCGGTAAAGGTGCATCCAGCCGTCGCGTTCGCTGGTCCAGGTGAAATACTTCTCGCCGTCGAGCCAGCGGATATTGTCGTGAACATCGAGAAACGCCTCATCCGTCTCGGTCAGGATATTGTTTAGCGTCAGCTTGCCCGCGTCGCCGATCCAGACCTTGTTGGTGTTCTGCAGGCGGTTCAACTGCTGGATCATCAGCTCGTTCGAATTCGGGATGAACTCCATGCGGGCGATGTAGTTGTTTGTTGGATCGCCGGGTATGTCGAACCACTTCGTCGCGCCGCCTGCGGCTGGAATTACGCCGACCTTGACCGCCGAGAGCTTGGTGCCGACCTTTGGATAGGGAAGCGGTATCGGTTTCGAATAAATATCAGATACGTTGTCGATCAGGTAGAACGTGCCAATGTTCTTAGTGTCCGATTGCCAGTAGGCGATCGTCTTGCCGTCCGGGCTCCAGCGAAAACCGTCGCGGCAATCGAGTTCTTCTTCATAGACCCAGTCGAAAGTGCCGTTGATGATGTTGCCGCCGCCGTCCGCCGTGATCTGCGTGATCTTGCCGGTCGCGATGTCCTCGACGTAAATGTTCTGCTTGCTAACATAGCCGACCCGCGTGCCGTCGGGCGAGAATTTAGCAAACATCAGCGTGCTTTCATCCAAACCTTTGCCCAATTGCTGCAGCTTGCCGCTCTTGAGATCGAGCACCCAATAATCGCCGCGTGTGTTATAGCGCCAGACCTTCTTCGTATTCGTAAAGATCAGCATACGGGCGTTGTCGTCAGACCACTCGTAGTTGTCGATCCCGAGCGGCTTTTGTGCTCCTGCGGGAATGAGCTGTTTTGCCGCCACCAGCACCGAACGCTCGCCCGACTGAGCGTCGTAACGCACGATCTCCTGGCCGCCGGTGTCCTTGTCGGTCTCGACCGTCGAGTAACCCTTGCTGTCCCTCATCCACCGCACAGGCCCGAAGCCCTTCGATCGAAAGGTACGGTTCGCGTAAATATTCTCGAGCGTTAGTGCGTTGTCCTGTGCCCGCACCGGCAGCGAGAATGCCGCAACGATGGATAGCAAAATGCTTGCGATGATAATTGCTCTGATCTTCATGTTTTTAGAGTTTAGATTGTGTCTTCCGCCAGGTCTATAGCAGCCGCAGCAAATATTCCCCGCCCTTTAACGTCGGCAATTCGATGATACCGTCTTTCGGCGACAATGATCGCTGGGAACCATTTGCCCTTAAATTTAATGCCGAATCGGTTTTCAAGCGGAAAGTGCCCCCTGCTTTCGAGATTACTTTTATCTGCGTGATCCGTTTGTTGGCCCACTGAAAGTCCAGTTCAAACCCGCCACGGACCCTCACCCCTCGAAATTCGCCGCTCGGCCATTCGTCGGGCAACGCCGGCAGTAGGTTGATGACGCCGTCCTGCGACTGCATGAGCATTTCCGTGATCGCGGCGGTCATACCCAGTGAGCCGTCGACCTGCAGCGACTTGCCGCACAGTGCGAACAGTTGCGAACAGCTCTGCTCGTTCAGATAGTTCTTGAATATCTTATTTGCACGGTTGCCGTCGCTGAGTCGCGCCCACAACGCCATCTTCCAAGCCATCGAAAAGCCCTTTCCGCCATCACCGCGTTCGTTCAGCACCTTTTTGTAAGCGTCGATCAGTGCTGGCGTCCGCTTGTCCCACAGCACACGGCCGGGATAAAGCCCGTAGAGATGAGAAAAATGACGATGATTTTTCTCGAGCGAACGCCAATCGTCCGCCCACTCCTGCAGCGAGCCGTCCGACCCGATCTGCGGCGGCACAAGCTGCTCCCTTGCCTCTCGAACGCGGTCAACAAGCGGCGAACTCTTGCCAAGTATCTCTGACGCCTTCAAATAGTAACCGAATAGATCATGCAGGATCTGCATATCGATCGACGAACCTGCACAGATCGTCGTGCCGGGAATGCGGCTGCCGGTGACCTCGTCAAAATACGGCTTGTTGCCGCCGCCGTCTGGGAAGTTCTCGGGTGATGTCGACGGATTCGTGACCAGCCATTTACCGTTCGGGTGCTTTACGAGAAAGTCCATAAAGAACTGCACCGAGCCCTCCATCACGGGATAATTCTCGGCAAGAAACGCCTTGTCCTGCGAATACTCGTAGTGCTCCCACAAATGCGTCGTCAGCCACGCCCCGCCGACAGTGAATGTGCCCCAGCTCGGGCCGTCCATCGGTGCCGCGACTCGCCAAATGTCGGTATTTTGGTGAAACACCCAGCCGCCGGCGCCGTAATGCTCGCGGGCGACCTGCGAGCCCTGATCGGTCAGCTCCCCGATCATTTTGTAGAATGGCGTGCCGAGCTCCGACAGATTTGCCGAATCGACCGCCCAGTAGTTCATCTGAGCGTTAATGTTGGTCGTGTATTTCGAGTCCCACGCCGGATTCTGGTCGTCGTTCCAGATGCCTTGCAGGTTCGCCGGCTGCGTGCCCGGCCGCGATGATGAGATCAACAGGTATCGCCCGAAATTGTATGCTAGAGCCGCCAGGCTCGGATCGGGCGAGGTTTGGGCTTTTTCCTTGCGATCGTTCGTCGGCAGGCTTGAGGTTTCAGTCGTCGGCAGTGAAAGCGAAGCACGGTCGTAGAAAGCTTTGTAGTCCGACAGTGCCGCGGCCTTGACGGTCTCGTAGCGTTTTCCGTTCACATTACTCAAATAGTCCTCAACCCGCTTGTGCTGATCGCCGCTGACGTCGCGGTAATCGACAAAATTCGTCGCCGCCGCGAAATAGAGCGTTACGGCGTCGGCCTTTTCGATCCGCAGATCGACGCCGTTCGTCCTGACCGTACCGCCGTCCGCAACGGTCTTTAGTCGGCCTTCGTACCTCAGCTTTCCCGCGACACCGAGGTAGTCAGCCGACTTGCCCGTGACCGCCAGGCCGTCCTGCCCGACCGCATCCATCCGGAAATAGTCTGTCCCGTAATTGGAATGAGCCTGATTCCTCACGCCGCGAAGATTTGCGGTCAGCGTAATACTTCCCGGCCGGTCGGCCGTCAGCCTGACCGCGATCACCTGATCCGGCGCCGAGGCTATCACCTCGCGTTTGTAGGTAATGCCGTTTGCGGTGTACGTGGTCGTTGATATGCCGGTCTTGAGGTCGAGCGACCGCTGGTAATCCTTCGCGTCCTTACCGTGGTCAAAGAACAGATGCAGATTGGCGAGGCTCTGGTATTTTTGCTGCTCGACCGGATAGCCCATCAAATTTCGGCCGAATAGGTTGTGTGCATCAAGGTAGCGTTCGGCAAAAACCAACCGCTGTATCTCAGGCAGCACTTTGTAGCCGCCCTTCACAACCGTCGAGTACGGCCCGCCGGACCAGTATGTGTCTTCATTGAGCTGAAGGCGTTCCTCGGCGATCCCGCCAAAGATCATCGCGCCTAGCCTGCCGTTTCCCACAGGCAGGGCCTCGTCCCACTTTGCCGCAGGAATCGAGAACCATATATAGTTCGAAGGATCAAACCGATTAACGCCTGAGCCCGCACCTGGCTGCCCGTTCTGCGCTGCGATGGACGCGGTAAATATCAACGAAACGAGAATGAACCGGCAGATCCTCATACGAATTCCCCTCTTACGATCTGTTATTCTTTTGCGATTTGATACGCGTATTAGACGTATAAAACAAACTTGCTATTGAAAGTATAGTGTTGGAACCTCTTCGATATATTGACCATTATATACAGTTACATCAACCGGAAAAGAAACAACTCCAAAAAGCGGATCGTGATCAATTCCGTAAACATGCCGGATCGATTCGTTCGTAGACTATGGCACTTGCACTTACGGAAATGCTTTACCCGGCAAACGCACGGATATATCCTGCGTCGGGCCGAGCATCTCGAACTCAGGAATGGCCCTGAGATAGACTTACATTTAATTAAATTCGGCGGCTCGTTTGATCAGATCTTCTACGCCCGGCTCCTTTAGGTTGCGGGGCTTTCCGGGGTGAATTATCGAGACTTGGCATCCCTCGGCGGCTTCGACTAATTGGCGATAAGTTCCGGCGTCGGGATCGGCTATATACGCTTGCTTCTCAGCGTTGTAGGCAAACATTCGCGGGTTGACGTTCGTGCATTCGTTGCATGATGTGCACCGTGCCGTTTCAATGTACGGATCGTCGCCGTGGTCTTCCGCGGCGGGTTCGACGATCGTGGCGACAACGGCGGCAACGGGTTCCGGTGCGGTGGTGGCTTCGGCTTTTGGAACCTCGACGGTTTGTGCCTTCGCAGCCGTTTCGGTCGAGCGAGATTTGAGTTCTTTCGCCAACAAACGCTCCGCGTGCGAATTATGGATTCCGCCTAATTCCTGCAGGCTGTGCCACATTGTGAGGCATCGCCGAGTTTCGCGCAGCAATCGGTCATCGACGATCGCGCGTTGGATGCGGCCATCTGAATTAACGAGCGTAACAACCGGCACTTCACTCGGCATGCCGGTGCCGGGTGCTTCTAAGGCCTGCGGGACCGGGATCAGATCGTCGCTGCAGTCTTCGGCCGGGACGATCGCAAAGTGTCCGGAGAAACGATCGTCCATCGACATAAAATCCGCGAGCGTAAAAGCCAGATCCTCCGTTTCGGCCTGTAACGATTCGTCCTCGAATAGAAACTTGTGCATTGGCCAATCGTCGTCGAGACTCGGGTTCTCACTGACCGCAAGCCGCGTCGCCCAGTCGGACCCGGCAGACGGGTCGTAGACGATGGCCGGAAATACACGTGACTCCATCGCCGCCGCCGCCACTAAATAAGGCGGCACGTCAGAGTTGTGCCTGGTCGCTCCCGAAAATATGCTGAAAAGCGCCGGACCGTCGTACGACAGTCCCCGAAGAAGCGATTCTCGCATCCGGAAAAGTTGCGATGCACCAGACTGAAATACGAAAACATCAGTCAATCCGATCGCGGTGTTAACGAGTTGGCGGGCGCGCAAGCCCAATGCTACGTGACCTTCGGCTACCTTTGAGGGCTCAAGAACGTCGTCCGTTCGGACAAGTACCTTGATCGGCAATCCAGCGGCGAGAAGCTCAACCATTTGCGCCGTCTCAGCGGCATCGAGCGTTCCGGCATCCGTGCAGACAAAATAGTCCGGCAGCACGGCAAGTTCTTCGGCATCGAGGCCGCTCGCACCAAAGCCGTCAAAGAGAACATCGTGAACCGATTCGCGGTATTCGCCCTTTGTTTCAAGGTCGCCGATCGCAAGCGTTTTCAGTAATTCTACGGCTTCGTCGTGCCGCTCGGTGTACGCGTCGAGAGCATCCGAGCACTTGAAGAACGCAAACGAGTAGGCCTCATTCACGTTGTTTCCGATCGGAAAGAACCGCTGCCTTTCCAGGACTTCAATGAGGTCTTCGATCCGTGTTCGACGTTCCAACGAGAGCTCGAAACTTGGCTTTGCTTCGACGAGAAGCCGCGAAAACGCATTGAAATCGAATGTCGACGCAAATGCAGATCCGACGCCTGCCCTCAGCCGGTCAGGAGCACGCCCGACGGCCGAGCCGACTACTTCGGCCTCGAGAATGTCGCGGAGCCTTTGCAGCAGCCGTTCTGCTTTTTGACGAAACAATTTTGCCTTGCTTACCTGAACCGAATGCCAAGCATGATAGATCGCACGAGATGCAAGCTCTTCGTCTGCGTCCACTAACGCTCCGCTTGCGTCAAAATGTGTCCAAAGCCTTTTGGCTGAATCTTCTATCGCAGGATCGCCATTATTCGAAATTCGTGCGGTTGCTTCATTCCACATCTGACCGAAGTCGCCGGAGCCGAGGGAGGTTAATTCCTTTCGCAATTCGGCCTCTAATTTGTAGCCGTGGCGAGCGATCCGATCGCGATCTGCATTCTCGCCCAGTGACTCAACTGCGTCATCAACGAGATGGCTAAGAGAAAGAAGCGAACGGCCGGGCGCCGCGTTGTCGTTGAGGACCAACGGATAGTCATATCGCAGCGAACTAAGGTCTGTGACACGGGCAAAAAGCGCCGGGCGAAACGATCCGTCAAGCGGCTGCAGCTTTGAGCCCTCTCGGCGGCCGGTAAGATAAAACGCTATCTGATCTTGGAATTTCGCTTGCATTTTGTCGTCTTAAGCGGGCTGCGCTCCCTCCGGCCACACTGTGAATTTATCTAATTCAGCTTCAAGTCCGCGCTTGACCATCTCCGTCGTCCGAAGCCGCGGATCGTGCCTAAGGTCTTCGTAGCACGGAACGTCCTCATCACGATAAAGGATGCCGACCGGGATCGGGTCGTCGCTCGATGCGATCTCACGAGCACGGTTCATGTTTGACGGGTCGTGTTCCTCCATCTTTGTGTAGACCTTTGCAAGCGACGGGCTGATCTCGAGGCCGTTTTCGTGATGCAGAAGAAGGACACGCTGCGGGTCATGCATCCACGGATCCATCTGTTTGGGAAGCCACTCGGGGCAACGCTGCACGATACGAATAAATGAAAATCCTTTGTGATGGTATGCGGCGGAAATCACCTGATAGAGCACCTCAGGTATCCAGTCCACGACCTGGGCGACAAATGAAACATTTGAAATTCCGAGCGTGACTGTCAGCGGATTGAGAGCTTCGAGATATGAACCTCGAGGTGTCGTATTGCTTTTTGTTCCAATTGGCGAAGTCGGCGACGCCTGCTTTTTCGTCAAGCCATAGATCTGGTTGTCATGGAGCATCATGGTCAGGTCCATGTTGTACCGAACTGCGTGAATCCAATGGGCGGCACCGATACTGCAGCAGTCACCGTCGCCGGTGTTTACGAAAACGTCAAGTTCCGGACGTGCGAGCTTCACACCTTCGGCAACGGGAAGTGCACGGCCGTGAATGCCATGAAAACCGTATGTGTTCATGTAGTGCGGCAGACGGCTAGAGCAGCCGATGCCGGACACGAACACCGTCTTTTCCGGCAGCAAACCCTCGTCACGGCAGAGTCGCTGGACGGCGGTCAGGATCGCGTTGTCTCCGCAGCCGGTACACCATCGAGGAACGCCTTTCTGGTAATCCTCGATCTCATGATGTTCTTCGTACATGCGGAGCAAGCACTCGCTTGCGCTAATGGTTTGAGTCGCGGCTTTCATGAAAGTGCCTCCAGTATCACGCGGCGGACGGTGTTCGGTTTGAGCGGCGTGCCGCGGCACTCGCTCCAGCAATCTATGTCGAAGAGATATCGTGCCCGCAGCAGCATCGCGAGAGCGGAATACCGCCGATTGGTCTCGTCGATTATCTCGTCGTTAGGATCGTCGCTCCAGTTGTTTTCGATCGTGATGATCTTCTTGAATCCGGCGAGGATCTCTTTGATCCCGGGTGGCATCGGCTGAATGAATGTCAGGTGGAGCGACGAAACCCGCTTTCCCTCTTCGCGAAATTCCTCGACAGCTTCTTCGATCGCGCCCTTCGTGCTTCCCCAACCGATAACGAGTAGATCGCCGGTCGGATCGCCAAAGACAGTTGGCGGAAGCAGCGTCTTCTGTAATGCGGCAAGCTTCAAGCTTCTCGCCCGCATTCCCTGCTGATTGATCTCAGGATCGTATGCGACGTGACTGTTTACGTCATGTGCGAGTCCGGTCAGCGTGTGCATTCCGCCCGGCTGTCCCGGTATGAAGCGGCGAGCAAGTCCGGTTTTCGGATCCCAATCGTAAGGTTTTGCACCTGCCGGAACGGCACTTTGGTCGATCGGCGGTGCCATCCATGCCTCGTCAAACGACGGCCGTGTAAATGGTGCCTGAGAAGTCGCGAGATTTGCATCCGACAGGATCACGACGACCATGTTGAAGGTCTCCGCGATCTTGCGTGCAGTGATAACGGAGTAGAAACACTCCTCGATAGTTCCGGGAGCGATCACTACCTTTGGCGCGTCTCCATGGCTGCCGAAGATCGTTGTCATCAGGTCGCCCTGCTCGGTCTTCGTCGGTTGGCCCGTGCTTGGTCCGCCGCGCATTACGTTTACAACGACGAGTGGGATCTCACCCATGACCGCCAAACCGATGGCCTCTTGTTTCAGCGAATATCCGGGGCCGGATGTTATCGTCACCGTACACTTTCCTGCATAGGAGGCGCCGATCGCGAAAGCGCACGCGGCGATCTCGTCCTCAGCTTGATGCACAACGCCGCCGACCTTCTCAAACGCATCGCTTAAATAATGCGATGCCGAAGTCGCTGGCGTGATCGGGTACATCGCACAAATTTCCATGCCCGACGCAAGCACGCCGAGAGCAAGAGCCGTGTTACCATTCACGACTATTTGAGGTTCTGTTGCTTTCGAAGATGGTATCTCGTACCTGAAATCCAGATTTGCTTCTGCCCAGGCAAAGCCAGCCTCAAGCAGCTGGATATTTGTACTGACCACCTTTGCTGATTTCTTACCGAAGGTAAGAGCGACCTGTTCACGTGCGATCTGCAGGTCGAGGCTGTAGCAGCTGCACAGCATACCGAGAGCGAACATATTCTTGCCCTTTCTGGAGTCAGCGACGTGCTTGTGGCACTCGTTCTCCATCGGGATCTCGTAGACCCGATAGCCGGCAGCGACGAGTTGATCGTAAGTCTCAATGTAGGATCTCTTGATGCTCGGATTTGGATCGTCCCGCCACATCGATTCAAGAAGAATTGTGCAGCCGGGCTTCAATTCTTTTGATACTACGCGGCCTAGAAGGACCTGTTCGTTGAACGCGACCACCAGATCTGTTTCATTACCGCCGTTCGTGACTCGTTTTTCACCGAAACGGATACGATTGCCGCTGGCTCCGGCAACGCTGCGTGCCGGCGGACGGATCTCGGCAGGTATGATCTCAACAGTCCAAACACCGTGGCCCGTTCGAGCAACGATCGAGCCGAATGACTGGCCGCATTTTTGTGCTCCCTCACCCGAATCGCTAATGATCTCAACGATGTGTTCCTTCAGCCTGGCAGAAACGCGATTTGCGTGATTGCCGTTCGCGGCCGGTTCGTTGGGTTTTATGCCGTCATCTAATGCCATGATCATGCCGCCCTTACTCGTGTAAAATTATGTTCGCGAACGTCAATGCCGAACAGCGTTTCCTTCCGATCTGAACGCCCGACGTCCCTAATTCCGAGATACTCTTTCATGCCCCGGGCTGCCTTTCGGCCAGCACCCATTGCTTCGATCACCGTCGCCGCACCTGTAACAATATCTCCGCCGGCAAAAACGCCCGCCATCGACGTCATTAAGTTTTCGTCCGTCTGGATGTAGCCCCATTTATTGAGCTTAAGTTTTGAAGTCTGGCCGATAATCGGATTGGCGTTCGTGCCGATCGCGAATACTACCTGATCGGTCTCGATCTCAAATTCGCTTCCGGGAACGGCAACCGGCCGTCTGCGTCCCGAGTCGTCCGGTTCGCCAAGCTCCATCCGGATGCATCGCATCGCGTAAACCGAGCCTTCGCCGTCATCCAGGATCTCGACCGGGTTGCTGAGCCAGTGAAACTCGATCCCCTCCTGCTCCGCGTGGTGGACTTCCTCGGCGCGAGCCGGCGCCTCTGCCTTCGAACGGCGATAAACGCATGTGACATTCTCGGCACCGAGGCGTTTGCTGACACGAAGTGCGTCCATCGCTGTGTTTCCCGCTCCAACGACGACAACATGCTTGCCAAGCGGCAGCGGCGTGTCGACATTCGGAAATTCACGCGCCTTCATCAGATTGCAGCGTGTCAGAAGTTCGTTTGCCGAAAGCACACCATTGAGCGAGTCGCCGGGAATACCGAGCATCGTCGGATATCCGGCACCGGTTCCTATGAATACGCCGTGGAACCCTAGCTCCTTGATCATCTGCTCGATCGTGAAGAGCCGGCCGACAAGCGTATTACATTCAAATTTCACGCCAAGCTGTTTTAACTTTTCGATCTCGGCATCGACAACTGTATTCGGCAGCCGGAAGTCCGGAATTCCATACCGAAGTACGCCGCCCGGTTCGTGGAACGCCTCAAATACCGTTACTTTGCAGCCGGCTTTCGCCATGTCAGCGGCGCATGCCATTCCGGCAGGGCCGGAGCCGACGATACCGATCCTGAACACAGTTGGTTCTATATAAGGCAGATTCACCCAGTTATTTTGGATCGCGAGATCGCCAACGAATCTCTCAAGACGGCCGATAGCGACCGGAATGAGGCTCTCACCGACGACGCACACGCCTTCGCATTGGTTTTCCTGGGGACAAACACGTCCGCAGACTGCCGGTAGCAGGTTCGTTCCGGTGATAACGTCGTACGCACCGCGAAAATCCTTCTCGCCGATCTTCTGAATAAAAGCCGGAATGTTTATGTTCACTGGGCAGCCGTCGATGCATTTCGGTTCTGGGCAAAACAGGCAGCGTGTTGATTCAAGGATGGCCTCGGGTTCGGTGTAGCCGCAATTCACCTCTTCGAAATTCGTCGCCCGCACGACCGGGTCGAGTTCGCGGACCGGCGTCCGCTCCTGTGGAATACTTCTAACTGTCCGCTTCTTCGCCATCTGGACCTAACTCCGTGACTGTAAAATCTCATTCGGGAAAGGCGATCACTTCGCCGCCAACATTCCGCATTCTGCACGTTTCCGACCAACGCTCGGTCGCCGCCTTTTCTTCCTCTTTGTAACGCCGCAGCCGCACCATAAGGTCGTCGAAATCGACCTGGTGGCCGTCGAAATCGGGCCCGTCGACGCACGCGAATTTGACCACTTCGCCGACCTTCACGCGACATCCACCGCACATACCGGTTCCGTCGACCATGATCGGGTTGAGGCTGACCATCGTCTTAACGCCTGACGGCCGTGTGGCTTCGGCACTTGCCTTCATCATTACCGGCGGGCCGATCGCGACGAATTCCTCGATGTCGGGGTGTTTTTCCAGAGCGAGTTTGATACCGTCGGTAACAAATCCCTTGATACCCGCAGAACCGTCGTCGGTGCAGATGATAAGTTCGTCGCATATCGCACGGAACTTGTTTTCCCAAAAGACGAGGTCCTGATTCCTAAAGCCGAGCACGCCAATGACGTAAGCTCCGTGTTCTTTCCAGGCACGTGCCTGCGGATAGACGGGGGCAACACCAAGGCCGCCGCCGACGCACACGACCTTTTTGGCGTCGCTGAGATGGCTTGGGATTCCCATCGGGCCCGCCATTCCGTACAGGGATGTGCCAACCTGACAAGTCTGCTGCATCTCGAGCGTCGTCTTACCGACCGCCTGAATGACGAGCGTGATCGTCCCTTTCTCACGATCGAAATCTGCAATAGTAAGTGGGATACGCTCGCCATCAGCGTGTGACATAACGATGACAAATTGGCCTGGCTGGGCGGCACGGGCCATCATCGGGTGGCGGACTTCGAGCATGTAGGTTACGTCGGAATAATCCTCACGTCTCACTATCTCGAATGGGTCGATCAATGTATCGTTCACGGTTTTCCTCTTGTTCCGTTTCGTTCTCATTGAGAACAAACTTAGTCAACAGATGAATTACTCCGCAACCAACGTGCCAAATACCAGCGTAGCGATAATGTTTGTTTTTACGAGGAAAAATAGGGGACATGCGCTAGAACATCTGTTCACCCGTGCAGTAACTTCTGAGAAGTTGGCGGACAGGTGCGAGATTTTTCACGCCTTTGGCTGCTTCCACGCGAGTCACTCGGCATCGTTATCCCCAGACACCCCGGGCTCCAAGACATCACTGAGGGCTTGCGAACTGGGATCGGTAGGACATTGATCGGAAGTGCCGTCTGATGTTCCAGGGTGGGCCTTACGTTCACTTAAATAAAAGAGAACGGGTACTGCCATTCTCGAGAGCAATAACGACGCAACTTCTCCTGCCATCAATGAAATGGCGAGCCCCTGAAAGATCGGATCGAACAGCATAACGGATGATCCAACGATCACCGCCGCCGCCGTTAGCAGCATCGGACGGAACCGAACAGCTCCGGCATCGACAACAGCCTCGATCAGCGGCATCCCGTGGGACATTCTAAGCTGAACGAAATCGACGAGAATTATGGAATTTCTAACCACGATCCCGGCTCCCGCAATAAAGCCGATCATTGATGTGGCAGTGAAAAATGCTCCCATCAGAGCGTGGGCGGGCAAGATACCGACGAGTGAAAATGGTATCGCTGCCATTATCGTAAGCGGCGTCTTGAACGACTGGAACCAGCCGACGACGAGAATGTAGATAAGCACCATCACCGCGGCAAAGGCGATACCCATATCGCGAAAGACCTCGTAGGTGATGTGCCATTCGCCGTCCCATTTCATCGAATACTTGTCGGTCAGGAATGGCTGCGATGCGACATAGCGTTCGAGTGCATAGCCCTCAGGCAGCTTCATGGCGTCCACCTTTTCGTTCAGTCCCAGGATCGCATACACAGGACTTTCGATGGCACCGGCAACGTCTGCGGTGACGTATACGACCGGCATCAGATTCTTGTGATAGATACTCTTGTCGTTCTTTAGTTCCTGAACTGTTACGAGTTCTGAGACCGGAACTAGATTTCCGCGGTTCCCTACAACCTTTATGCTCTGAATATCGGCGATGCTTGAGCGGTCGGCTTTCGGCAGGCGAAGGTTAATGTATGCGTCTTCCTTTTCGTTCGGCAGATGCAGCAGGCCGACATTCATACCGTCCACGGCGACACGCATCGTTTGGGTTATCTGCTCGGCGGTTATGCCGTTCATTGCTGCTTTTTCTTTGTCGATCTTAAGGCTGTATTTTGTCTGGTTATCCTCTACATACCAATCGACGTCAACGACGCCGTCGGTTTGTTCAAGGATGTCGCGTATATTCCGGGCGATCTCGATCTGTCTTTCATAGGCGGGGCCGTAAACTTCGGCAACTATGGTCTGAAGAACTGGCGGGCCGGGCGGAACCTCGGCTATTTTGACGTTCGCACCATATTTCTGTGCGATCTGCTGCAAGGCGGGGCGAACACGTTTTGCAATGTCGTGACTTTGCAATGAGCGTTCATCTTTCGAAAGTAGATTGACCTGAATATCCGCGACATTTGATCCTCGACGCAGGAAATAGTGACGGACCAAGCCGTTAAAATTGTATGGCGCCGATGTGCCGACGTACATCTGATAATTGACAACCTCGGGCATCGTGCCGACGAATCCTGCGAGTTCGCGGGTAGCGGCTGCCGTCTGTTCGAGCGTCGAGCCCTCCGGCATATCGACGATCACCTGAAACTCGCTCTTGTTGTCAAACGGCAGCATCTTGACCTTGACTGCCTTCAAAGCGACCAAAGACATTGACGCGAGCAGCAGAAAGACTACGCCCCCAAGAAAAACGTAACGCCACTCCGGCCGACAGATGATGCGGTTCATCACCTTTCGATAGAGTCGGGTCGTATAGCCCTCTTTTCCGTGTTCGTGTTTGACGTCACGCTTGAGCATTTTCAGGCTCGCCCATGGCGTTACGACAAAGGCTACAAGCATCGAAAATACCATCGCCGCTGAAGCACCGATCGGTATCGGCCTCATATACGGCCCCATCAACCCGCCGACAAACGCCATCGGCAGGATCGCCGCCATTACTGCAAAGGTCGCGAGGATCGTCGGGTTACCAACTTCGTCAACTGCGGCGACCGCGATGTCGACAAGCGGCCGCCCCTTGTTTTCGGGCAGATTGTAATGGCGCGTCATATTTTCGACCACAACTATGGCATCGTCGACCAAAATGCCGATCGAGAATATGAGTGCAAAAAGAGTTATGCGATTGAGCGTGTAGCCGTAAAAATAAAAGACGGCGAGCGTCAAAGCTAAGGTCACCGGTATGGCGATCGCCACAATGCCCGATTCGCGAATCCCGAGTGCCAGCATGATCAGCACCGAAACCGACGCGATGGCGATCAGCATATGCAGGAGCAGTTCATTCGATTTTTCGGCGGCGGTCTCGCCGTAATTTCGCGTTTCTGTAACCCGAATATTATTGGGGATCGAAGCTCCTTTAAGCGACGCGACCTTAGCGAGGACCTTGTCCGCGATCTCGATCGCGTTTGTGCCTTTTCTTTTTGAAACTGCGATCGTGACCGCCGGATCGACGCCGTTTGTACCGCGTTCGCCGTACATAACGTAGTCCGCCGGCTCTTCCGGCCCATCCACTATCGATGCTACGTCACGCAGGAACACTGGCCGGTCGCCAAAAACACCAACTACCACGCTGCTGACATCGTCAGCGGTCGCCAAAAAATTGCCCGTCTCGACAAGGACTTCGCGGTTTTGCGATGAGAAATTTCCCGATACCTGCTGCTGGTTAGACTGCTGCAGCATCGGGATAATGGCGGCTGGCGCGATATTACGGGACGCCATTTTTGCGTCGTCCAGCAAAACGCGGACCTGCCGCCGCTGTCCGCCGATGATCTGCACATCGGAGACATCTGTTACTTCTTTTATTTGGTCGCTGACCTGTGCTGCAACCCGCCGGAGCAAAAAATGATCGTGATCTGCACTCGACAATGTCAGGGCTAGGATCGGCACATCGTCGATCGAACGCTGTTTTACAAGCGGTGATGAGGCTCCGAACGGAGTTTGATCGACGTTGGAAAACAGCTTTTGATTGAGATGGACGAGTGCATCCTCTTCATTCTGTCCGACCTTGAACCGCACAATAACGATCGAAGCTCCGGGCGATGAAGTTGAATATATATACTCGACACCAGGAATCTCCCACAGCAGTTTTTCGATCGGCTTGGTCACACGCTGCTCGACCTCGTCGGACGAAGCCCCGGGCATCTGCACCATTACATCGACCATCGGTACGATGATCTGCGGTTCCTCTTCGCGCGGCAGCATGACGACGGCGCCGATACCGAGCAAAACGGACGCTGCAATGATCAGCGGGGTCAGCTTTGACTGGATAAATGCTTTGGCGAGTTTGCCTGCGATGCCGAGATCTTTCATTTTCTTACCTGACCTTTGTGCCGTCGCTCAGTTTCTCGATTTCAGAGTTTGCGATCTCGTCGCCTTCATTGACGCCCGACAATATCTCAGTCATTCCCTCAGATGTTTTACCTGTGGTAACGATCCTGAACTGAACCTTCCCATCGCCTCCGACCACATAGACACCAGTCAATTGGCCGCGCTGCACGATCGCCGTTTGAGGTAATGTAATTGCTTCCTTTTGTGCGATCGGGAACCTTGCGAGGCCGTAAAGCCCGGTCCTTAACGCCGGATTTGACGGCAGATCGATCTTGACTGTATAGCTGCGGCTCGCTGCATCGGAAGTTGGCATGATCTCGGCGATCGTGGATATAAATTCGCCTTCGCCGAGAGCATCGATCCGCACAGATACGCGCCCGCCAACACGGATCGATCGCGAACGCGATTCCTCGACGGCGGCTTCAAGCCGGTACTGCGAATTGTCCTCTATCGATAGAAGTGGCGTTCCGGGAGCTGCGGTCGCCCCGGCCTCGGCGAACTTCTTAACCACAATTCCCGAAACCGGCGAAACGATCTTCGAATAGCCTGCATAAACCTGTGTATTCGCGATCTCAGCTTTCGCCTGATCGATCCGGGCGTTTATCTGCTTGTTCTTTGAGAGTATCGTCTGCACATTCGCACGAGCGCGTTCGAGTTCTGAGGTTGACGCGCTCAACCGCGATTGAGCCTCATCAAATTCCTGTGCGCTTGCGGAACGACGTTCGTACAGTTCCTTATATCTGGCGAATGTCTTCTCCGCGAGTTGCTTATTTGCCTCGGCTGTCCGTACACCGGCATTGGCACTGTCAACCGAACGTGCTACCTCAACGAGTGATGCCTGAGCCTCTTTCAGTGCGGCCTGAGCTCTTGCAAGTTGAGCTTTACTCTCACTGTTATCGATCTCAACCAGTACCTGGCCGCGGGAAACAGTGTCTCCCTCAGCCGCCGGGAACGAAATGATACGGCCCATCATGTTAGCCGAAACCTGAGTCGTTGTTTTAGCCTTGACGGTGCCTGTAGCTTCGTAAAAATCCTCGATAGACGAACGCGATACCTTTACGATCGTTACGTTCTTCACTTCGGCCGCCGCCGGCATTTCTGCGTCAGGGACCTTTTCCTTGCTGCACGAGGCGGTAAGGATGGCGAACGTCACAGTCGCCGTTATCAATGCAATTTTCGTTTTCATACCTTCACCGTCTATTCAAAAAGCCGTGTGTCTGTCAGCCGTCCCGTCGCCAGCAGCAAGGACGCATACGAGACATAATATTCATACCGCGCTGTCAAAAGGTTGTGTTTCGCCCGGACCAAGGCCGACTCGGATCTGATCACCTCGTTAAAAGTTGTCAATCCAAACTTGTAGCGGTCCTGGACGATCCTCAGGCTTTCTTCTGCCTGAGTTATGCTCTTGATCGAAACCTGGATCTTTGCCTTTGCCGTCTTATGGTCCTGAAACGCTCTTACTACGCCGAGGCTGATCTGATTTGCCAATACACTTCTTTCGCTTTCTGCAAGCGTTTCAGCCTCGGCCGCCTGCTCGTTCCTAGCCTTGCGGCCTGCGTCAAAAAGTGTGTACGTCAGGCTTACCCCAACCGTATAATCCGTACTGCCATTCGCAATATAGGGTGAGCTGTAGCCAAAATTACCGAAAGCATCAACCTTCGGAAGCTTGAGGTCCTTAACCGCCTTGGTCTGTCGCTTTGAGTTTTTAATACTGAGTTCTGAGCTTAAATAATCAGGCCGGTTGGTGAGGGCAACACGGATCGACTCATCCTGATCGTCTACGGGGAAGTACTTTTCCTGAAGATCCCCAATGATCTCGCGCTGGAATTCCGGCTTGTCTCCCAGCAGCAAGTTTAATGCTGCAGTGGTTACGGTGAGTTGGCTCTCTGCCTCCAGCTTCTGCTGCCCGGCGTTTGCGAGTTCGACCTCGGCCGCCAAAAAATCAGCGTCCGTCGTCATACCGACATCAACCATATCTTTCGTCTTCTTGCGGTTAGCCTCAGCTGACCTGACAGCCTCTTCACTAACCCTTAGCATTTCCTTGCCGAGGACCGCACCGTAAAAGTTACGGACCACATCAAAGCGCAACTGCTGCCGGACTGCCTCAGCCTGCAGTTCGGCCTGACTCTTTGCCGTGGCCGCAAGCTCAACCCGAGCCTTAGTCTGATATTGGTCGAATAATGGCATTGAGCCGCTGACCAGCGAACGAAGATTTGTGAGTCCCTTGGGATTATTAAGCGAGTCGATCGCAAAATTTGACGTACCAAACCGCCCCTGTTCGAGCAGAGAGCCAAAAACGAATACTGGATTGTTGCTCCGAATGACCGACTGGCTAAACTGCACGAATGGCTGCTTTCCGGTTTTCGTTTCTTTTATTTTCAGATCCGCTATCTTCAACCGGGACTCCGAGATCCTTGTTTGTGGGTTTGTAGCCAGAGCCTTTTCAACAGCATCCGTGAGAGCCAGTTTTGGCGGGAAAATGCTCTGAGCCGAGATCTCTGATCCTGAAATGAGCAGCAAGGCCAACAGGAACAAAAAAGATGGCAGGACACGAAAGTTGGTATTTGATGGATGGGTGAACATAATAGCTCGCAACAAAAAAGTGTTTGATCAAGCTTCTTTAACACCCGCCATTCTCAGTATCGTCATCATCGGGCACCAGCCCGTAATTGCCGACTGCGCCAAATTAAGACCGACAAAGCCCGTAAAATAGAAGAAGTACGGACTGACCCAAAAGCCGAGTACAACACTCGCAAATACAAATACACCTGCTATCAGATCTATCATTTTTCCTATCGTCATATCGTCACCTCGAACCGAATTGAAACCCAATCCATAAATTACTATATAGTAATATAGTCCTATTGGGTGGCGAGTGTCAAGGTCAAAACGATTGGAATCCGATCGCAGAATGAATAGCTGAAAAAGGCTGCTGCCAATGAGGATGATGAGTACGTTGCGAAAGATGAATGCTTGCAGATATCAATTTGCAAACTAGGGTTGATAGAATTTAGTTGACAGCTATCGAGGAAAGATCTTGCGGTTCTATTTGGTTAGTCTGGTCAGCCACACCTTGTAAATAGCGTTGTTTGCTCTGCTCTCTCGTCCGCTATTACTGAAAAAAACGGTCTTTTGCGTGCTGTGGATCCCACCGATAATATGTCCGAGCAAAATGCGGTCAGCCTTGACCTCGTTGACCTTCACGATCTCATTTTCATACGTCGGCAAGTTTGAATTGACCAAAAACTCCGCTCCAGCTCCCAAGTATTCAGGTAGATCCGCGATCTTTGTTTCGATCATTTTCCCATCCTTTTCGCGACTGACCTTAGCTATCACTCGAGTAAAAGGAACGTCTTTGTTGCTAATTAGAGTTCCTGCATTTTCTTCATATTGGCTGATCCCACCGAAGAAAATATTCTCCATCTTCTGATCTTCCGCATCGTACAAGGCAACCTTTGCGCAATGATAGTGATTGAGATACTGAGTAAACGAACCGTTTACCGTATGTTTGTCACCGAAAACATCCACCGTATTTGTATAGGGCAAATTGGCACCGACCTGGAAAACGCCAGAAAATACTGTAAAGCCGGGAATATTGTTCGGAAAGATCTGAGGGAGCATATTGAAGTCTCGCCTGTGCAGATTTACCTGATCCGTCACGCCAGGGAGAATTTCGCCGACCAAAGAAACGCCATCGTCCTTTATCCGAAATTTTCTTATTTGATTGCTGTATTGCTGAGAAAAGCCGGGTCCGTGGTCTGGCCCCATCGGATTGTATCGCCCGTCGAATTTTTGACCGCCGACCAAGTAGTATGTTTCGCCAATTCTCCCGATCTGTCCGCCGGTAACGGCGAAAGCAGGATCTGAGATCTGTCGAAAACACGGGGCAATTGACGTTCCCTTTTGGACAGCCAGGATCAAACAATCAACTTTCACGGCTGTTAATTTGTTGTGAGTGACGTGGTTACCTGTCGTCCGGCTGTAACCATAACCGCCGATCAGGTAGAGTGTTTTGCCACGCTGAATAAACTGCATGTTCGTAGATTGCAGTTGCTCATTCAGAGCGGGCGGCAGATCACTGACCTTTGAGCTCCAAATCTGCTTGGCTTCGGGATCGATTACCACGATATTTGTATTGTTCCCGCTTTCCGCAAATGACGCGAACGGCTGCATTCGGTGAAGCCCGTCGGTTCGTCCGCCGATCAGCAACCACTTACCATCTAGTTGTCCCGCGGCAAATGATTGCAGTCCCGTAAAACCGCCAATAACAAAAGGCTCTAGAGATATTGAATAACCGTTACCGACTGAATTCGCAGTCGTTATCTGATTCTTACTTAAAACCTGGGCGCAGGCCATAAAACTGCCTATAGTAAAAAACAAAAGCAAGCCTAAAAGGAACAAAGAATAATGTAGTTTCGATTTCATAATACCCAGTTGAAAAGGTAACCCGAAAAGACGATGCAAATGGTAACAACGCTGAAAAATATGGCGATGAGTTTTACTGTCATTACTTTTTTGAGCAGTAGAGCTTCAGGGATCGAAAGCCCAACGACCGCCATCATAAATGCAAGCGAAGTTCCGATGGGAATTCCCTTGCTGACGAAAACCTGAATAATAGGCACGATCCCGCTCGCATTTGCATACATTGGAACTCCCAGAATGACGGCAAGTGGCACCGCGTACCATGTGTCTTTCCCGATGTAGTTTTCAAAAAAACCCTCCGGAATGTAACCGTGCATCGCCGCACCTATTCCGATACCGATCAAAACAAAGGGAAAAACGCTTTTCACGATCCCGAAGGCTTCTTTGGCAATGTCGGGAATTCGCCGTAAAAAGGTCTTTCGTTCGCCGAGAAATGCTTCGCGTTCAGCTTCGGCCTTTTCCCAGATATCCCTCACCCAATCCGTCAAAAGGTATTCAAGTTTCAAAACGGATAGAATCAAGCCGCTAACGACACCGAGCAAAACGCCCGTTGCCACATAAATTACCGTAGTTCTCAGTCCGAAGGAGCCCAGCAGAACCGCGACCGCAACTTCGTTTACAAGCGGCGAGGTAACCAAGAAAGCAAACGTCACGCCGAGCGGAATTCCGCCCTTCACAAATCCAATGAAGAGAGGAACCGAAGAGCAGGAACAAAACGGAGTTGCCGCCCCAAAGATCGATGCAAAAAGATATTCGAGCCCGTAAAGTTTATTTCGAGAGAGAAAAGAACGAATTCTCTCGACCGGAAAATAGGCATTAACGATGCCCATTATGAACGTGATAACAAAGAGCAAGATCAGGATCTTGACGGTATCGTAGACGAAAAAATTCAGGGCATCGCCAAGGTGGGATCCTTTTTCGATACCGAAAACGCTGTAGATCAGCCAATCGGCGATATGTTGCAGCCAATCAAACATTGGTTAGGCGAACATTGCCTTGATCTCATCCTTGCTCGGCACTTTCCCGCGAATCATCACCTTCTCGTCCAAAACAACCGCAGGCGTAGACATCACGTCGTAGGCCATTATTTGCTGGATGTCTTCGATCTTTTCAACATTTGCCGAAACTCCCATTTCGTCGAGTGTTTCGCGGATAACCGCTTCGGTTTGTTTGCATTTGGCACAACCCGTGCCGAGGATCTTAATTGTTCTCATTTTTTTGCTCCTTACTTTTTCGAACTTCAAGGTCACGAATTTGTTTCTTATTCCAGTATTACCTTCACCACCAACATCAATCCCAGGCCGATGATAAACGAAACAAAATGCTTGATATTAGCAATCAGGCTTTCGTGCTTATTGACTTCAGGTATAAGATCCGAGGCACCGATGTAAAGAAAATTCCCGGCAGCGAACGGTATCAGGAAAGATACGTCAAATTGTGACGAAACCGCGAATACAAGAAGCCCACCGCCGAAAAACGTCAATGAAGAAAGGAAATTGAATACCAAGGCCTGACGCTTCGACCAGCCGCCATACAGAAGGACACTCATGTCACCCAACTCTTGCGGTAACTCATGCAGCGCCGCCGCTAAAAATGCGGCCATTCCCAATCGAACATCCAATAGGAAAGTGCCGGCAATCGCCATCCCGTCGATAAAATTGTGGACACCGTCGCCGATGAGGATCAGGTAGGTTAATGGCTTTTTGCAGGCCGTCTCAGCTCTTCGGCAATGATGCCAGTGCAAAAACTGCTCGATGGCAAAAAATAGAGAAAATCCCGCAAGCACCCAGATAAATACGGTAAGATCGATCCCTGCTTTCTCTAAACTTGCCGGGATCAAATGAAAAAACGCCCCTCCGATAAGGGCACCGGCCGAAAAAGCAACGAGCGGCAAGAGAAACTTTTCGAGCCGTTCGCCCAGCAGAAAGAACGTTCCACTGCCGACCAGTGCGATCGCACTCATCAGGATCCCGCTTGCCAGGATCCACAGAAAAATTTCTAAGCCGCTTGGCATATGTTGAGAAGTGCCTATCAAATACTGTCGATCGCTCGCCGCAATTTTTCATTCACAGACAAGGCAAAGCTATCGAGCTTTCGATTGTCAGTCACCGCGAGCATTTTCCTTGCATCGATGGCCGCGACAACGGTTTCGCCGTCCTTCTCGTAAACAACAACGTTACAGGGCAATAGAAGTCCGAGTTCGATCTCCTCTTCGAGAGCCTGATACGCCAATGAAGGATTGCAGGCGCCGAGGATGACATAGCCGGGAAAATCGATGTCGAGCTTTTCTTTGAATTTCTCCTTCAGGTCGATCTCGGTCAATACGCCGAACCCCTCGTCCTTCAGGCCGTTTTTCGTCCGTTCAAGAACGGACGCGAACGAACCGTCGACCTTCCTCCGAAATGCATATCCGCTTTCTTCGTGTTCAGTCTTATTTGCGATCTCTTCGAGCACCCAGGAGCCAAAATACGTAATACGTTGACCGCCATTTTTATGCATCAAGTCGGAAACCGCCGTCTTCTGCTCGCGATCGGAAACTACGACTCCGACAAGGAAGTGTCCGGCGTGAAGTTCCTTCTGGTAATACTCCAGATAACTGTGCTCCGCGCTCAATGCCAAAAAATATTGGACAAGTGACGCCCAAAATCCGTGCTTCTCATTCGTGAAGTCAATTTCCTTTTCCCCGTCTCGCGAGCAAAACACAACGATCTTATCATCGTGGAGTCCAGCCTCTTTCAGACCCGTTATTAGACCGGATACCTGATCGGGTTCAGAGAAAACACCAAGAACTTTATGCGATGGGTATCGCCAGAATTCGGATCCGTCCGCCGAATCGAACGCTTTGCATAGAACCTCTGATCTTTCCATAACAACCTCCTTTCGCTATTTGTAGTTATCCTGTGGGGCGATCTTATCTTCATTTAACTTCGAATTTGATCTAGTACGCCGAGACTCGACGTCACATGCACCTCTCATTCAGGTGCTGTAGCCGAGTCTTGGCAGGATCACCAGCTGCAGCAAAAGCCAGAAGCCAAATATGCCGGCAATTATCAATAGTTCATACATAGTACCTATCTCCTTAGAATGGCCGCCCTCGTCCTTTCCCATTACCCATTCCGCCTTCGCTACAACGCGTGAAGGCAGGCAGGTGATTTTCTCGAGACGCTCTTTGAAGGCGAACGAATACCTCCTTGATATCGGATTCCTTCACAAACGCTAGGAACTCGTCATACAGAGCAATATTCTCGTTTTCTGCAGTGACACCGACCTTGCAAGATTCGGCTAATCCACTCGGAACCGCGATCTTTGCCGGATCGAATTCGTTCTTTGGCACATCAACCCTGTATTTGGCGAACAATGGAAGCAGAAGTGCCTCATGAGTTTTCTCGGCCTCGATGATGTTAATAAAAGGACGGGCTCCGGGGAATTTGTTCAGGACCGCTTGATAGGTCGCCTGAGCCCGTCGTTCGTCATCCAGCGCTAGAACTAGAGCCTTTTGAGTTTTCTCATCCAGCTTGTCGGACTCTGAGCCCTGAACTACCGTATTTGTTGGTAAATCTACCGCAGTATCACGCACCTCTGTCTTTGCGGTTGAGCATCCAATAAAAAGAAGAGTTGTTGTCAATATCACGAATAGTGTTTTCATAATCTTCTCCATTCTTACAGCTTAATATTACTATATAATTATAAAGTATAGCAACGTACGTCGTAAGGGAGATATTCTTGAAACCGGAACGTTTTCCTAATAGCGGAAGATTGTATCTTGAATAATACATCGCTAACGAGTAATATAGTAATTTAATGATTTCTGTCGTTTTGAATTTAATTATGACAAGTAAGGAACTAAGTGACGAAGCATTGCAGTTGATCGCCGGAAGGTTTCGGCTCTTATCCGAGCCGACCCGGCTTAGGATCCTGCATACTCTTGGCGATAAAGAAATGAGCGTTGGCGAGCTCGTGAATGCGACCGGGGCAAACCAGGCTAACGTCTCCAAACACCTCGGTGTTCTGCTCGAAGGCGGGATCGTTACCCGCCGGAAAGACGGTCTGACGGCGAATTACCGCGTTACGGACGAGACGATATTCGACTTATGCGATCTGGTTTGTACCCGGCTGAAAGATCAGCTTGAAACGCGCCAAAGGGCCCTTGCGAATATTTTTTAGCCCTAAAACAGTAAAGCCTGATAATTCTGAGAGTCTTACACCAGGACCCACCGCAACGGCCTTTCTGGACGGATCCCCAGTCAACTTAAAAAAGCCATAAAAAAGACGGCGAGAGTTCCCGCCGTCTAAAAAGACGAGTGTCCTTATCTCACTCCAACCCGACGAAATCCACGTTTGACAGGTTGGTGCTGATCGTCATCGTTTTGGGTGCAAAACGGTAGCGTTTCGACGCGACACTGATGATGTAATTCCCGCCTGCCTGAACATTGTCGAAGGTATATATACCAAACGAACTGGTCGTTGCCGTTTGCCTGACGCCAGCTGAATCGAACATCGAAACGACCGCATTGCGAAGCCCCAGTCCAGTCGGGGTTAAAACGCGGCCCGAAACGGTGACGGTGGACGATACCGGTGCAAAAGCCGCGACAAATGGAGAAAGGGAATTAACCCTGGCACAAACGGTACGGGTTGCAAAATCGGGGGCCGGACTATCTGGAGCCAGGATCGTGCGGTCCACGAGCTCACCGTTCTCACCGTGAAGAATCCGGACGAGCCCGAAAAGGGTGGTGTCTTCAACCCCATTTGCACGAAGACAAACGACGATCGGCGGAGTCACTGTCGCGGTCGTTGATATTTCGTATGAGGTGTTTCCACCCAAAAGCGTGAATCCTGAAGGCGGCAGGCCGGCTGTCATCGGATCGATCGGCGTAAAAGCAGTAATACCACCGTTTGCAACCGACGAAAAGTTGACGCTGCCGTTCCCAACAGGATTGATCGTCGTAACGTTCGTCCCCGCAGGCGTAAATGGCGTCGCCTCAGGCGTCGGAGTCGGTGAAACCGATGGCGTAGGGGTCGGTGTAACCATTGGAGGTGGCGTCGGAGTTGGGGTTGCAACCGGCGTTGGCGTCGGTGTCGGAGCACTTGCACAAGGAGCATTAAATGCCCAGTTAGTGCCGTTATTGCCTGAATCAATGCCGCCCGTAACGCCTGCGACTGCGGTGCCTGCCTGATCGCGGACGTCAACATTGACTAGCGCCATTGAGTTGCCGCTCCAGGCGCGTTGTGTGCCGTTTTCGCTGGAGCGGATCTGTATCCTGCTAGCCGAGGCACAGGAAGCGCCGTTTTCATTGAATTTGATCGCACCGTTGTTCGAGAGATTCGAGACGCCTCCCGACAAAGTGAGGCTCCCGGGTCCGTTAAAGTTGAGGAGGGCTCCGTTATCAACCTGAATATTAGTGTTGCCAGCCGGAGCACCAAAGGTGAGTGAAGAACCGGGCTGGATGTTCGTTGTGTTATTGATAATCTCGAGTCCAACGTTGCCGCTGTATAAGCCGTTTCCGCCGAGTGCATGTACGCCATTGTCCGTAAAACCTATACGGCTGAACGCACCGCTGTTATTGACAGTGCCATTATTGGTGAACGGGGCATTGAACGCTATGTTTAGTTGATTCCCAGCGAGATCAACGCTTGCTCCGCTGTCAATGATCAAGCCTGAGCCTCCGTTTTGGTTGGATATGTTCAGGGTACCGCTCGGCGAAAGTGACGCACCGGTACCCACGGTCCAACCAGATCTGAAGAGGCCCTCGCCCTGAGCCGTACCGCTGACGGTTTCGACGGGGGTAATGATGTTATTGGTAGCCTTGAGCCTCACATTACCCTGCGTTTTTAGCCCACCCGGACCGGTAATATCTCCCCCGGTCTTCTCGAAAATGACATAGTTTGGTCCACCGGACGGACCTGCGATCGTGAGTGGCCCGTTTTGCAGGTCCAACACTCCGTTTTCAAGTTGAATATTGACGTTGTTAGTTGCGCTGTTGAAGGTGAAATTTGCTCCTGTAGTAAAATGCCAGAATACATTCACATTCTGGAGTCTAAGGTTGCCGCTGTACGTGCCGGTCCCGGCGAACGTCTGATGGGCACCGCCATTGGCGGCAATAAGACGGTTGAAACCGCCGCTGTTGGCAAATGTACCGTTATTTGTGAATGTTACGCCATTGCCGCTGAAATTGAATTCGAAGCCACCAAGATCGAGCGTACCCCCATTGTTTATCGTGACGTTGAACGCGCATCGGTTTCCGTCGAGCGTGACGACGTGCCCGCTGTTGATCGTCACGCTGTCATTGCATCCAGGCACCGCAACGCCACCCCACGTGGCCGCATTGCCCCAGCTGCCCGATTGCGCACTTGAAAAGCATGTTGGGCAGGCTGGGGGCGTAGGTGTGGGTGTTGGAGTTGGCGTCGGCGTTGGAGTTGGCGTCAGAGTTGGAGTCGGTGTCGCGGTTGGCGTAGCCACCGGCTGCCAGTCGGGTTCGCCATCTTGTGCCATATTGTTCGTAAGGCGCGTCTGATTTGTGCCGATGGCGTCCATGACGTAGACTTCTGCGTTGCCATCACGGCTGCTTGAAAACACGATCTTCGTCCCGTCCGGCGCGAAAGCTGCGTCTCCGTCGTCCGCGGCATTGTTGGTCAGCCGAGTTTGATTCGATCCGTTGGCATCCATCGAGTAGATCTCGTAGGTGCCGTCACGGTTACTTTGAAAAGTGATCTTTGTGCCGTCCGGAGACCAAGCAGGAAACTGGTTGTTTAGGGCACTGTTTGTCAGACGGGTCTGATTTGCGCCGTTGGCGTCCATTACGTAGATCTCGTAGTTGCCGTCACGCAGGCTCGAAAACACGATCTTCGTACCATCGGTTGACCAGCTCGGTGCGTAATCAGTTCCCGTACTGTTTGTGAGGCGTGTCTGATTCACCCCATTCGCATCCATTACGTAGACCTCATAATTGCCGTCACGCGTGCTCGCAAACGCGATCTTCGTGCCGTCGGGTGACCAACAGGGATCTTCATCCGAGGCCGAATTGTTTGTAAGGCGAGTCTGATTCGCGCCGTTGGCGTCCATTACATAGACCTCATTGTTGCCATCACGTGTGCTGTTAAACGCGATCTTCGTGCCGGCGGGCGACCAGGCAGGACGATTATCCGACGCCGAATTGTTCGTCAGACGAGTCTGATTCGCGCCGTTGGCATCCATTACGTAGATTTCGCTGCCTCCGTTACGGGTACTCGTGAACGCGATCTTGCCATTGGCGAGTGTTGACACCCCTGATCCCTCACTGTTCGCGACGGTGAGGCCTGTCCACCACGATCCAGCTGCCGCTGCGCAGATGCTACCGACCACCGTGGCGGCCACTATTATTTTGCTCCACCAAAATGCCTTCGTCCTCTTCATCTCCCTGCTCCTCCCCTGGAAAAACGATCCGATCTGCCGTACAAGGCGTAATACGGCAACAAATTAGGTCAAAAAACTTAAACTAAATCTGTAGATTTGGCGTTTAGGCGTATAATTCAGGGAACCTATATGGATGATGCGCAAGATGTCACGCAGATGCTAGAGGCCATCGGCTCTGGGGACGAGGCTGCTCCCGAGCGGTTGTTGCTTCTTGTGTATGACGAATTGCGCCGTCTCGCTCATGGTTACATGAAGAACGAGCGTAGCGACCACACGCTGCAGGCTACGGCACTCGTTCACGAGGCCTATATTCAGCTTGTTGACTGGAAGAACGTGTCATGGCAAAATCGTGCCCACTTCTTTGCCGCCGCCGCTCAAATGATGCGAAAGATACTTGTCGACTACGCCCGCGAGAAGAATGCATTGAAGCGCGGCGGCGGCCTGCGAACGATCGCGCTTGATCAGGCCGTCAGCTTTCCAAACCGCAGCGAGGTCGATCTGTTATCCATTGACGACGCTCTGAACGAACTTGCGACTTTCGATCCGCAGCAGGCAAGGATCGTCGAACTCCGTTTCTTTGGCGGCTTAACGATCGAGGAAACCGCCCATGCCCTGGCCGTCTCTGATTCGACAGTGAAACGTGACTGGCAGATAGCAAAAGCATGGCTTTTCAATCGGATGAAAGCTTGATGTATGGACGCGGAATTGTGGAAACAAGTCAAAGACATCTTCTCAGAGATCGTTGATCTCCCGCCGTCTGAACGTAAAAATAAACTCGATGTTGCCTGCAACGGTAACAATGACCTTCGGGTCGAGATCGTCGCTCTGCTGAGTGCAAACGGCGAAGTCGAAAACTTCATCGAGGCACCCGCATTTGCCGTGCCGGACGCTCTGCCGATCGATACGGGATCGGCGGAAAACAAGTTGATCGGACAGTACAGGATCGTACGCGAGATCGGACGAGGTGGAATGGGAACGGTGTTCCTTGCTACGAGGGCGGACGGTGAATTTCAGCAGGAAGTCGCTATCAAGGTTGTCAGCAGTGCTTTCCTCGGCCGAGAAAGTATTCGGCGCTTTAGACAGGAAAGGCAGATACTGGCCGGTCTGAATCACCCGAATATCGCCCGTCTGCTTGACGGCGGGGTTACCGATGATGGGTTGCCTTATTTGGTGATGGAATACGTCGCTGGCGACCTGCTGAACGATCACGCCGAAAAGCATGATCTCTCACTCGATGATCGCCTACGCATATTTTTGAAAATTTGCCGCGCATTTGCCTATGCCCACGGCAACTTGATCGTTCACCTAGATATTAAACCCTCAAACATTCTTGTGACACCGGGCGGTGAGCCTAAGCTTCTCGATTTTGGCCTCGCAAAAATAGCCGACATCGAGAATAATGCGTTTCGGACCTCAACGGCCTTTCGCGCACTGACCCCCGCCTATGCCTCGCCGGAACAATTGCGAGGGGAGCCAATATCAACTGCTTCGGATGTTTATTCTCTCGGCGTTGTACTTTACGAACTGCTAACCGGATGCCGTCCATTTGGTTCGGAGCCAATGCCTTTCGAGAAAATGATCCATGAGGCGTCGACCGTTGAACCGGAAAAGCCGAGTTTGAAAGTGCTCAATACTTCAACCGGTAGGGATCGGTTAACCATAAAACGGCACCAATCGCTAAAGGGCGACATCGATAATATTGTGCTCATGGCGATGCGAAAAGAGCCGGCACGGCGTTATCGCTCAGTCGAGCAGATGGCCGAAGACATCGACCGCCACCTGCGCGGGTTGCCGATCAGAGCATCAGAAGACACTTTTGCCTATCGGAGTTCAAAATTTATCAAACGACACTGGATCGGTGTTGGGTCGGTGCTCATGATCGGCATGATTCTGATCGCCGGAATTATTACAACAACATGGCAGGCTCGAGTTGCCAGCAGGGCCCAGGAGCGATCTGAAAAAATGAACGCTTTCCTCCAGAGCATCCTCAGCTCGGCCGCTCCCGAGGCAAAGGGCGCAGATGTGAAGGTCAGGGACGTGCTCGCAGAAGCGTCGAATCGAGCAAGGCTTGAATTGGCTGACGATCCGGCAGCATTGGCAAAGATCCTGCTTGCCCTCGGCAGAACATACGTGAGTCTCATATTGTACTCTAACGCCGAAACCGCCCTGCGCGATGCAGTTACTTTGAGCGAAAAGGCAAATGGACCTGATCACCCGGTTACGGGTTCAAGCCTCGCGTGGCTAGGAATGGCACTTGCATATCAGGCCAAATTCGAGGAAGGCTCCGCTGTTTCCGAACGGGCTGTCAAAATTGCGCGAAATGGATCGGGATCAAACGAAGATCTCGGATATGCCCTTTTCGGTTACTCAGCAAACGTGATGCAGAAGGGTGATGCGGCCGGAGCGCTAGCCGCGTCGACCGAGGCCTCCGTTCTCATTGGACTCGCCTTGGGGGAACAGCATGGATATTATCTTGCAACGTTGAATCAGACGGCTCTTGCGCATGAGGCGCTCGGACAATTGGATGAGGCGGAATTGATATTTCGGCAAACGATCGCCAGGGGCGAAGGCCTCGACCCGCGGTTTCGAATTTATATCGCTCAGGCCGCCGGTTTCCTGGGCCGGATCCTTATAGTAAAAGAAAGGTATGGCGAGGCGGAAACGTGCCTGGATCAGGCCGAGGAAGTATACAGGGACGTGTTAGGAGATCCGAACCCAAATATCGCCTATTTAAAACAGATGTCCGGAAAGATGCATATCTTGACCGGCGATCTGGATAAGGCGATTAAAGACCTACAAACATCGGTGGACATTTTTTCGGCAACACGACGCCCTGACAACCCGCTTCTGCTTCAGTCAAAGGCGGCACTTGGCCTCGCATTAGTGAAGCGCGGACGACTGGACGTCGCTGAAACGCAACTTCGTGATGCAAAAACTGCAGCCGGCACACTGCCACCCGAAAACGAGCTCCGAATTGAGATCGACAGCGCGTTCGGCGAATGTTTGACCGCCCAAAAAAAGTTTGCTGAAGCTGAGTTCCTGCTGCTATCCGTTCGCTCCGCACTTCAAAACCAAGCCCGCCTTGCCAAGCAGTCCTTTGAGAATGAGAAACGCCTGTCACACCTATACAAAAAATGGAACCGTCCACCAGATAAACCGAGATAGGCTTAACCGGGGACCCTTTCGTTATTGAAGAAAGGAATTCGGGTCAGACTCGCGATATTGCGATTTAAAAATACCCGATTGGCGTCAACGAGAATCGTAATAACGCGAGAATGACCTTATTTTCTATTTTCTGCAAGATATCCCATCTTGTCCCCATCTTGGTACCCATCGAGAGAAAATCGACGTCGAAGCAAAACTCATCAGATTTGGCACCAGCGCGCCGCGGAACTTGGTGTTTTCCGGTCCCGGAAAACGTTTGACCAATCTTGGGAATTGCTCTACCAATCTCGGGTTTTAGTGTGACCAGAGCGGGATAGTCCTTTGACCAAAGTCAGTAACGACGGCGGTTTGGCGGGGTTTGGGGTGGAAATGGGAAAAATTGGGGTTTGACAAAAAATTTCACTCGGATCCCGGTCCGCGATCGCAATCAAAATTAAGATACCGGTCCTTAGGGTTTTCATCTTTTTGGCTCCTCAAGTTTTTATTTCGATCTGGTCATTCGCAAGCAGAAACTCTTCACCGTAAATGAACCTACTGCGATTTTCTTCCTCTGACTTTTTCGGCTGCTACTCCACGGTATTTTTGCATTCTTTCATCTGCGTTTGGATGAGATCATCTACTCTATTCCCTACGGCGAAGAAATTTCCCTTGGGGCGCGTTCGTTCTTTTCGTTTGTTCTCTGCGCATCCCAGACAATGCCGAAGGAAGCCCCGATAATAAGCAGTAGACTAAAAATGGTTATAGCTATTTGAAATCTCTTTGACATGATAATTATATAAGTCTCCTCGTATCAACGATCTTTGTTGGTGATTACCACTTTTACCCGCCAAACAATTACTTGAGGCGGAAATTGATAATCGGGTTTCATTACTCGTTTCTCCTTTGACTTGATTTATCGTTGATTTAAACCGTCGCTGCGATGTTTAGCTTCTTGGCAATGAGTTTGACGGTGTGAATTTCCTCGTCGCAGATCTTCACGCCGCCCGCCGGAAAATTGGCCGATCCGCCCGACGCTTCGGCAATCCGAGTGCAGTCGGCAAGCACATCGAATTTACGCTGACTTTTTTCGTCCGCGTCGAGATGTTGCCAACGCTGCCGCAGAATGTCGAGCGAGAGGTCGTAAAACTCATCCGTCGGATGCAATTCAAGCCATTCCGCCAGTCGTTGATGGGCCGTTGAGCCGCTCTCTATCCCCATTCGCGCGGCCGCCTCAAAAACAAGATGTCGTTCGCGTTTGGTCACTCTGCCCTCGGCCCAGGCGGTTTTAACGAGAGGTACGAGCGGAATCAATTGGGCATAGTCGTCGAGAGTTGCCATACCTCGGCTTCCCGGAAATACTCACCGTTAACAGCGGGTTCCTCAATCCCCCTTTGAGTGTTTTCTATTTCCAGCCTGGCAGCGACGATTTTCTTAATATCAGCCTCCACAGCGACCTCCTTTGCTTTTTCTAGTTGATTAGCGAGAAACAGCAGCGCTTCTTCCTGGTTTATGGTTATTCTTTCGCCTCGGAGAAACTCGATTACGCTGTCAGAGCCTTGCTCGGCGACGAATTGGGCCTGGCTTAGAAGGCCAGATGTTACGAGTTTTCGACTATCATCGGGCAGATCTTTCAACAATCCTCCAAATGCATCCCACATTGCGTCGACCTTTGACGGAGCCGGACGCGAAAGCAAATCCTCCATCAATTCACGATAGCCGTCGGAAGTCTCGACCAACCCATAAACCCCAGCCGCCTGGACGATCGGATCCAATTCGCCCCGAGTTATGCGTCCGTCCGACCAGGCGATTTCGACAAGCGGCATGAGCAGAAGGGATGAATGGTTGTAAATTCGTGCCCGTTCAGCAGCCTCGCCGCCGGACACCTTTATATCAACCGACATCAAAATCGTTTTCAATCGCTCGGCCCACTCAACAAAGGCTTTTTTCATGGCAATGTGCCGTTTATACTCCCTAAATCCTCGTACAAAAAATGAGCTCATTTTAATTTCTCCTATAGCCCGTGCTGAAGGGCGATTGTGCCTGTCGCCAGAAAGAACGATTGCTGAACGGCTCCGTGCCTGAGACGCATTTGTTCCGGCTGAAAAAACGCAAGATCTTGGCTGCTCAACTTAGGGTGGACTAGTTGGGTCTAATGCCTCTTCGAAGCTGTTTGTCCTAAACGGTGTTTTAAGAACTTTAGAACCGTTGATAGATCTCCGCGCACAGGCGATACCTCTTTGTGCCGTTTGGTTCCGGCGAAGTTTGGCCGGTTCCTAAACCGCTGTATTAATAGCGGGAAAAGACTCTCTCCAATAAGCCGATATAGCTTTCTCATCAATTTGTTTTTCATCACGTCACCTCGATAACCTTAGAATGTTCGCCCCGATTGCGTGGCTCGATTTGTGCAAAGACTGTTTGCAAGACAAGTGCCACGGACCCAGGTAAAAAAAGTACCGCCAAATGCTGTTGCCGAATATCGATGAAATCAAGGAAAGACAAGGAAAAATAGTAGACCCTCTCACATACTCATGGCAGAGCATAGAAGTGTGAAGAGGCCGATCAACTGTAGTGAATTTCCACAACCATGAGTTGTCATGCCACAATCGGAGTCAGATTTAACTGATGAGGATCAACACAAAATTAGTTCTGCTGCTAACGCTCGGCGTCGGTGCAGTGATGTTGATCGCAAGTTTTTTAAGCTTGCGGCAGCGTGAAGCCGCCCTCGAATCGACTTTGCGTGACGAATTGCGGGCGCACGCCGTTACTTTGCAAATCGCTCTCGAAGAAAATTATCAAAATGGACGAACGGCGGATGCTCAGAGACTGGTCGACCGGTTGCATGAAAACAGTCGGGTTTACGGCGTATTCCTTTTTGGCGAGAGCGGCGATTTGCGGTCTCTTTCACAGATCGTAACCGCTGCGGAATTTCGCCAGCCGCCTGAACTGAAAATGGTTTTGGAGTTGGGTGAACCGGTCGAGTTTGTGAGACTTATCCAGAATCGTAAATTTTTGTCCATTCTTCTGCCTATCAAATTGGCGGACGAAAAACGGGGCGCGGTGGAAATCGTAAAACCTCTCGCACTCCTTGAAAACGATATTGCCCGGGCGCGCCTAAATTGGCTTTCAACCACTCTGCTGTTGCTGGCGACGATTTTTCTCCTTGTTTTTATCGTTTTACGCCAAAACCTCACGCGCCCTATTGAGGCACTTCTCGTTGGAGCGAGAGCATTGGGACGTGGAGATCTATCGCACCGCGTAGCCGTGAAAGATTCTCATTCCGAACTCGCTCAGCTAGCCGCAGAGTTTAACCGAATGGCCGAGAATCTGGCCGAGCAACGCAGTGCGGCTCAGACTGAAACGGAAACCCGTTTAAATCTAGAAAAGGAACTTCGCCACAGCGAACGTCTAGCGTCCGTCGGAAGACTCGCCAGCGGCATTGCCCACGAACTTGGTGCTCCGCTCAACGTGATCGACGCACGGGCGGAACAGTTGCTCGGCAGGCCGAACGTGGCGGTCGAAAAACGGATCAAGAATCTAACCATCATTCGATCCCAATGCGTCCGGATCACGCATATCGTCCGACAGCTTTTAAATCTGGCGCGTCCTTATGATTTACAGTTAGAAGAAATTCGAATTGGCGACCTGATAAAATCTGTGCTTGAAGGATTTGAGGCGAGTGAAACGATAAGAATCGATTTCGAAGCAAACAATGGTTTGACGATTTTGGGCGATGGTGACTTTCTCCGGCAGGTCTTTTTCAACATTTTCAATAACGCCTTTCATGCAATGTCGGCCGGCGGAGCACTAAAGATCGAAATTTCCAAAACCGTACGTGACGACAAAAACTTTGTCGTAGTCGAGATCTCGGACACAGGCACTGGCATCGCTCCCGACAATCTCGAACGAATCTTTGAGCCGTTTTACACAACCAAAGCCATCGGCGAGGGAACGGGCCTAGGATTGTCCGTCTCGCGCCGGATCGTCGAAGAACACGGCGGAATTATCGAAGCCTCGAACAATACCGCTAATGGGGCAAGGTTTACAATTTATTTACCAACGAACGAAGAACTATGAAAGAGCGAATTCTAATTGTCGAAGACGACGCCGACATGCGCGAGCTACTCGAAGAAGTCCTGACTGAGGCGGATTTTGAAGTTGTTACCGCAGTAAATGGCCGTTTCGCTCTCGCGCACATCGAGAACAAACAGGAAAAGATCGATTTGGTTGTGACCGACGTGCGGATGCCTGAACTTAGGGGCGACGAGCTTCTGGTGAAGGTGCGCCAGACGCGCACAGAAACTCCGGTCATCGTCATAACGGCCTTCGGCTCGGTCGAAAATGCGGTCGAAATGGTCAAACAAGGAGCATATTCGTATCTAACCAAGCCGTTTTCGACAAAAGACTTACTGGAAGTTGTCACCGGTGCTCTGATGCAGACGGAGGCCGCCAGAGCTCATGCTATGCTGCTCCGCGAGATTCCGGCTTTGGACACCCGAATTATCGGAGCATCGCGCCCGATGCGCGAACTCCAGGATATTATCAGCCGCGCTGGACCTTCCGATAGCAACATTCTGATCACAGGCGAGAGCGGGACGGGCAAAGAACTCGTCGCCCGAGCGGTTCATGACGCCTCGACCCGCAGCCGGAAAGAGTTTGTCGCCGTCAACTGCGCCGCGATTCCGGTGGAACTAGTCGAATCGGAACTTTTCGGACATACCGGACAAGCATTCACTGGAGCTCGGCAGGCGCGAGCGGGTTTGTTTGAAACCGCCGACGGTGGAACCCTTTTTCTGGATGAAATCGGAGAATTACCTCTCAACATACAGCCGAAACTATTGCGAGTCTTGCAGGAAAGCACGATACGCCGAGTCGGTGACAATAGGGAAAGGCAGGTTGACGTGCGTTTGATCGCGGCAAGCAACCGTGATTTGGAGAAAGCGGTGGCAAGCGGCGAATTTCGGGAAGATCTGTATTGGCGCATCAACGTTATTCATCTCTCTGTCCCGCCTCTGCGAATTCGCACCTTTGACATTCCCCTGCTGGTCGAACATTTTTTGGCGAAGATCGCAAAAAAACAAAACACCGTACCTCGTTCGATCACTCCTGACACGCTCGCGCTGCTGACCGTGTATTCGTGGCAAGGTAATGTGCGCGAATTGGAAAACACAATTGAAAGAGCGGTTGCTCTGGCACGTGGCCCGGTTTTGACGATCGAGGACTTGCCCGACCGGATACGCGAGGCGAGTAGTCAAACTACCGCAATTCTCGCCACCGCAAAATCGAAACGTCTGACGCTTGCCGACCTGGAACGCGAATATATCTTGGAGGTCCTTCGTGAATCCGGCGGTAACAAATCGCGCGCGGCCGAAACGCTCGGCTTAGACCGAAAAACCCTTTACCGCAAACTAGACGAGTATCGTGAAAGCAACTCTGATCTGCCGATTCAAAAAGACGACGCAGCCAGTTTCTGAATATTTATGGAAACGAAAGCAAAACTAATTTCGTGAGTCCCCGTTGTTTCGATGTGTAACGCCGTTTTTTCGGCCTGTGGTGAGTAAGCAGAACGAAGCCTCGAAAAAGCTAAAGGCAATATGTTTAATTGATTCGCCGCTGTTTCTTTCCGGCCCAGCATTGGGGTGAACTGGGACAATCTCAACGTCAAAGAAGATCTCGACTAGAATTATCGGCTTTTCGTTTTTCGCGTCTAATACATCAGAACATCTAAAATTCCTCCGTCATTTCTTTGTTGTAACCATCTTTCATCGATATCAAGGGATAGTGTTGTACCACGGGGGAACGTGGTACGACGCTTGCTTTCCAGTCATTAAAAGAGCCGTCGAAAGAAACGGAAACCACTTGTAATCGATGGACAAGGGGGATGTGGACTTATTCTATCTGTTCGACGGTTCTTCTTGAGCCGGAAGGCGTGTAGGCGACGTATAAAATGAATGAGCCGCAGGAGTTCTATAACAAGGAAGATCAATGGACGATAGCCCAGACACCCGGTACCAATGATAAGGAAGAAGCCAGATCAATGGAGCCGTATTCGACAATAATGAAATTGCCAGGCGAGCAGAAAGAAGGGTTTATCCGTATGCTGCCATTCACACCGCAACGCAAAGACAATCTAACGGCGTGGATGGTCGCCCGGTCAGATGGCGAAAACTACGGCAAACTCGCGGCGTATCGATTCCCGAAACAACAGCTCATCTATTGACCTAAAACAGGTCGTCGCTCGCATCAACCGGGACCCCGAGATCTCAGGAAACCGAACTAGACTAGCCGGGAGGGGGTTAATTAGGAAGTGATGAAAAATCAAATATTTCCGGCGATTGCAATTTTGTTCTGTATATCGAGCGTTTCGTTATCTCAAAGCAATAGCGATTTGCAATTTTGGAATGAAACCATAGTCAGCTTGCCCCTGATCACATCAAAAGACGAAAACGGCAAAGAACTTGATCGGTTTGCGATTCAGTTTATTGGAAATTTCAGGTTAGGGCGAAATACGATCCAGGGTGGCGATAAACGTATCGGTGCCGGATTTGAATATCGTTTCAATAAATTTATCAGTCTGCAACCAAGTTATCTTTACCGTGCGGAAACGACGCGAGGCCGGCGAACTGCTTTTGAAAGCCGTTTTCGCTTTGCCTTGAATCTGCAAAAAGATTGGACAAAAGTGCAATTGCGGCAACGAAATATGCTCGACTATCGCAAACGTCAATCGCTTGCTAACGACCCTACATTTTATCGCAGTAGGATCCAAGTTATCTTTCCAATAAAGAAATTTCAACCCTATGTGATGGATGAAGTTTACTACCAGTTTGAATCTAAACAGATAACGCGGAATCGACTGTTTTTTGGTTTTAATAAGCGGATAAACAAGAATTTGACAAGCGATTTTTTCTACGTCTGGCAAAGAAACCGACAAGGAATAATTAAAAACATTCACGGTTTCGGCGTTAACCTCCGAATAAGAATAAGTCCACGGGCAAAGTAATCGATAGCTCGGGTGCGGCGAGCGGCATTACCGGCGGCCGAACCCTTTCGGGTCTATCCACTCCCCTACTCTATTTGATTTCCTCAGCGAAAACCATGCCTCCCGAGCAGCCTAAAAAATCAGGTTCTTTTCGCTTCGTGCAATAGCTCCACGGGCCCACGCCGTCTGCACGAGCGGCACAACTAACAAAAGCTGCAAATTGTTTTCATCCCACTCGTCCGAAGAGGTGTTTCCCAGCGTTATTTTCTGTTTCATTGTTTGATGATTCTATGGACAGCAGATCGCGAGCCGCCACCTTGACTGGTTTTTTTTCGCAATCTCACTTCTGCGTTGTTTGAACATTGCTCTACTTCGTTCATCTCATCGGCACAACGGCCTTTCGCGCTTTCAAGACACCGTGTTGCAAGCCAAGTGGCAGTCCTTCGAAATATGGAAAAGAACTTAAAGAGAATCCAGACAGTGCATTCCGGAATTTTGGTGGGTAGGGAGTAAGGATCAAGGTGCTTCGATGGGTCCCAAATTGCCACACATCTGTTGCAAGGTGCGGTAGTTGAGCCGCCAGTGGTCGCAATCCGGACACGGTTTTCACTCGGAAGACAGCCATGAGACCGCTAACCTATTCCGCAGATCGTTGTAGGCACGCGAGTTGCTTTTGGCTAATAGAAGTTGATTACGCTAAGGAATAAAAAGAGATCACTACCACGACATTTGCCGCCGCGAACGGTTGACACTGTCGAGGTATTAGTGATGGAAGGAAGCACAAAGGATAGTCCGATCCTGAAAGGCTGGTTGACACCGGCAAAGTCATTCTGGTTGGCGGGGTTTATAATTTGGAAATAGGAGCTGTGAAGTTTATCAACTAAGAAACCTGCCGAACGAGGCACTCCAACCGAGTAAAGTTTTTAAAGACAATCAAGCAAGCAAGGAACTTTTGCGGAAAATCTACCAATATTTCAGAGAGTTGGGAAGACTCACACCGATCGCTGTCGTAACAACGTTACTGCCAATACTTGGAAGTGCGGTTTTGATATTGTTCGCGCAGCCACTTGGGAATTGGCTGCGCGAAAACTGGGAAATCGGCACGCCGCTCTATTTCCTGGGGATCCTTTTATTTTGTGGGTTTGCACTCCTCCCGACCAATATCGTCGGCGTACTTGCGGGTTGGACGTTTAGTTTCGACTTGGGAATTGCAGTTCTGATCACGGGTATCGTGGGGGCGGCTTTGTTTTCGTTCCTGATCCACTCGCGCCTTGTTGGTGACAGACTTCCGCATGTTTTTGAGACGCATCCAAAAGCGAAAGCGATTTATCAGGCCTTGGTCGGGCAGAGCATGTGGCGAGCGGCATTGATAATCTCCCTGCTACGGCTTTCGCCGGCCATGCCTTTTGCGTTGACGAACTTTTTAATGTCGGCGGCTCGTGTTCCGATGAAGTCGTTTGTTATCGGTACCTTCGTCGGGATGCTACCGCGTTCTTCGGCGGTTGTTTTTCTAGGTGCGGGACTTTCAGAATTGACATTCGATAACCAACAGAACACCGCGCTAATTATATTTGGGATCGCCGCAACAATAATTGTAGTAGTGGTTATCGGCACGATCAGCAAACATGCGCTCGAACGTTTGTATGTCCGAGAAACCTAAGCTCGCCGGACGGCCGCAAAAGCCAAACGTACACGAACTAATTGTCTCCTGAGTCCAGGTATCAGGGGACCTTTTAGGTAAATACTTCGAATATGACGCACACGGATAAGCATCACCGCATTAATAAAGTTACCTTTGCGGGCTTTTTGGTAACTTTGGGGATCGTTTTTGGCGACATCGGGACGTCCCCGCTTTACGCCATGTCGGCAATTGTGGGGACGCGGACGATCGATCCCGTTCTTGCACTGGGTGGACTTTCGGCTGTTTTTTGGACGCTGACACTTTTAACGACCGGCAAATACGCCTACCTTTCGCTCCGTGCCGACAACAACGGTGAAGGCGGAATTTTTTCGCTTTATTCGCTGATCAAGCGTTACTCGGGAAGTTGGCTCGTGTACCCCGCAATTATAGGTGGAGCGTTTTTGCTTGCGGATGGGATTATTACCGCTCCGATCTCGGTTTCGTCGGCAATCGAAGGCCTGCGAATCTATTCACCGACCATTCCGACCGTGCCGATCGTAATTGCAATCTTGATTGCCCTATTTGTCACACAGCAGTTTGGAACACAGCTAATCGGCAAACTCTTCGGTCCGGTGATGATGATCTGGTTCACGTTTATCGGCGTCATCGGTTTGATGTCGCTAGCACAGGATTTTTCGGTTTTGCGAGCGTTAAATCCTTACTACGCCTATCAGATGATAGTGGATTATCCACATGGCTTCTTCCTGCTCGGAGCCGTCTTTCTTTGCACGACCGGAGCCGAAGCTCTATATGCCGACATGGGACACGTGGGGCGGGGCAACATTCGGATAAGTTGGGTCTACGTCAAAATATGCCTGATTTTGTCATACGCGGGACAATCGGCGTGGTTAATGTCGAAGGTCGGAACGACACTCGAAGGAGCGGCGCCATTTTATTCGATCGTGCCGCCCGTCATCTTGCCATTTGGCATTTTGATAGCGACAAGTGCGGCGATCATCGCTTCGCAAGCCCTGATCTCCGGAAGTTTCACATTAGTTGGCGAAGCGATCCGTCTCAATTTTTGGTCACGGCAAAGGATCTGTTATCCAACCGATTTTCGCGGACAGCTGTATATTCCCCAAGTCAACTGGTTATTAATGGCGGGCTGCATATTTGTGGTCTTTTATTTCCGCGAATCAAAGAACATGGAGGCCGCTTACGGCTTGGCGGTCACGTTAACGATGCTGATGACAACAGTTTTGCTGGCTGTCTATCTTTATTCAAGACGCGTTCCGATCGTTCTGACGGCATTGATCACTCTGGTTTTTGTCGTTATTGAAGGGGCATTTTTTATCGCCAATCTCGAAAAATTTCCCGAGGGTGGTTTTATCTCGATTTTCATTGGATTCATCCTGTTTGCGGTGATGTGGATCTGGTACAAAGGCAGAGTAGTACGCCGTTCATTAACGGTTATGGAAGACACAGGACCGTTTTTTAAGACGCTCACGGAGCTCAGTAACGATACCACTCTGCCCCAGTATGCGACGCACCTCGTTTACCTGACGAGCTCGGATTCGCCCAAAAAAATCGAACAGGAAACGATTCGTTCGGTTCTTGAAAAAACGCCGAAACGGGCCGATGTTTATTGGTTTGTTCACGTGAAAACTGACAACGAACCTTTCACGATGAAATACAAAGTCGACATCCTGGAGCAAGAAGACGTTTATTTTATTACGTTTACGCTGGGCTTCCGAATTGAACCCCGTCTGAATTACTTTTTCGACCTTGCTCTAAAAGACTTGCAAAAGAACAAGGAGGTTAATATTGCCAGTCGCCATCCCGCGCTCGAGAAATACGACATCGACGGCGACATCCGTTTCGTCCTTCATAGCTCATTTTTGAGTCACGAGAACGAATTGCCGTTCAAACAAAATTTCATAATGCACTCGTATTATTTCCTCCGCCGGTGGTTTAGCGTCCGCGAAGATTATGCTTACGGCCTGGATGCAAGCAATGTTGAAATCGAGCCCGTGCCGATAGTCATCGCCGAACCGAAGGATATGAAATTGACCCGAGAAATCTAGATGAAGTTTGAGGCGATTTTGGTCGTTAATGCTTAGAACCACGTATGCTGGGTTCGGGTCATGTCTGATTTTACGGTGAATTGCGATTGCCCGGGCTTTTTGGCGCCCTTTTGGGGTGTTTTTGGTGGAAATTTGGGAACAGTAAGGCCGCTCATTGCTGAACGGCCTAAACTATTAGTTAATTTGGCTCCGCAGGTAATACTCGAACTTACAACCCTTCGGTCAACAGCCGCCCTCGAGACCATTTCACCCGTATTCACAGATAGCCACGGATGTCGATAACTCGTTCAACGAAAAGGAAATGCCCCCGTAAAATTCCATAAACCCTTGTGTCCATTAGATCGGGATTTTGACACCTTTTTCACCGATAACGGGAAAGATCCAAGTTCCGGATTTTATAGTCCCCAAAATCCCTAGAAAACATGGAGGACTATCCGTTATATTTTCCACCGACTTTTTCGATGGATTATCAGAAACCACCTTGCAGCAACTGAATAATGGAGCAAGAGCCGCGGCGGGTCGGAACTACGGTTCGTCGACGGTCTATCCGAACCTTCTCAACTCCTTCGTAAACCTCGGCAAGGCCGGCCTCGCCGTCACCCTCTTTCTGAGGAATACGAGAACAGACGCCACGAGGGCACCGAGAAGTTTTTGACACTTCGAACTCGCGGATGACGGTTTCAGGGACATGGGGGGCTCTCCTATTGAGCTCAATTGTATAGGTTAGTGACGGCCGGGAACTGGCGAAAAGGAACCCCTATGGGAGACTTCAATTCGGGAGTAAGCACCGTAAAAATGATCTTCAAGAAACGCCGGGGAACCGCTTTCTTCACTCGTCGCCGGTGGAGCGGCTCAGATCATGTATCGAATTTTGATACATTGCCTGCAAAACAGAATCTCGTCAAGAGTTTTTTTGGCGAAGGGGATGAAGGCCAGCTCCCCACGGATTCAACCTAGGAATGACAACGCACAAATCGGTCGCATCGCCGCTCAAGATTTCCCTGTTGTAGTATTATTTCGAAGGGGTCAATGACAAACAGTTAGAATGACGAAAATCCATGGGGTTATCAAATAGGCTTTTCGTAAAGGAATGTTATGAAATTAAGAATTATTCTCGGGCTCGTGTTCTTAAACTGCAGTGGTTTCGGACAGGTACAGACGACCGAAGCTCCTCTGAATCCTACGATTCTCCAGGATTCGGGGGGCTCAGCAAAGCGGGCCATACGCCGGAGTATTCCGCTGACAAATTCAATTCGGAAGGCGTATCAGGCTGGAACGAGAAATACTTCTGGTCGTCCGGGGGCGAATTATTGGCAATTGGAAACCGATTTTTCGATCAATGCAAGTCTGAACCCTTCCACGCAAACCATAACCGGCAGCGAGACGATCACCATCCATAATAATAGTCCGGATGCACTTGACCGCATCGTTTTGCGGCTTGACCATAATATTTTTCGTCCGCGAGTGCCGCGAGGCTTTTCCGTGCCTGCCGAAACTACTGATGGAATGGCCCTTACCCGGATCAAAATAAATGGAGTTGAGGTCGATCTGAAATCACCGGCACCACAGCGCCAGTCGGGGCAGTCGAAGATCGAAAGATCCTATGCAATTGGTTTAGATCAAACTGTTGCTACGCTAATGCTCGCGACACCGATCGCACCGCGTGCTCTGGCGACCCTTGAAATTGACTGGAACACAAAACTGCCTGGCGGAGCAGACGGCCAAGGACATCGGATGACACAACGTTGGGACGCCAAACTTTTCCAGCCGACTCAATGGTTTCCGCGTCTGGCAAAATACGACGATCAGCGTGGTTGGGACACAAATGTTTACCTCGGACCGTCGGAATTTTACAACAATTACGGAAAGTTTGACGTCAAGATCGAGGTTCCTGCGGGCTGGATCGTTAGTGGAACGGGAGTGCTGCAAAATGCCAATGAGGCAGTTGCACCTTTTGTTCGTGAACGCCTTGCGTCTGCTTTAAAGACCGACGAAGAAGTAATGATCGTCAAGAAAGACGAACGAGGAGTCGGCAAAGCCCTATTACCACGCGACAGGAATATCTGGCATTTCGTGGCAGAGAAAGTCAACGATTTTGCGTGGGCGACCTCCAATGAATTTGTATGGCGAACGACGAGAGCAAATATTCCGACCAAAGGCTATGTTCCTATTCACATGTTCTACCTTCCCGAAAGATCTCGCTTCTTTGAAAGCGCCGGGAAAAGGTCTCGCCATGCCCTGGAATTCTATTCAAAACTACTGATCCCATACGCCTTTCCGCAGTTGACGCTGCAAGACGGACCAAGTGCCGGAATGGAGTATCCGATGGTTATCAACTCAAATCAGGGAGCCGCGGATCACGAGACTTTTCATCAATGGCTTCCGATGATGGTGGGAACAAACGAGACGCGATACGGCTGGATGGACGAAGGTTTTAATCAATATTCAAACATTCTTTCGGCTGCCGACGCTGGTGGGAGACCATTTAACCTAGATCTTCTGGGGCAGAGCTACGGTAGGGTCAGCGGTAACGAAGATGAACCGATGATGATGTGGAATGCCAACTATGGAGGAACCTTCTATGGTTATCAAACCTACAACAAAACATCACCGATGTTTTCGATGTTAGGGGGAATAGTCGGTGACGCTGCGATGAATTCGGCCCTTAAGAAATATGTGGAAACATGGGCGTTCAAACATCCGTCACCCTGGGATTTCACTTTCTTCATGAACAAAGAGCTTGGCCGTGACCTAAATTGGTTCTGGTATTACTGGCTATTCACCACAGAAAGAGTTGACGGCTCGATCAAGGAAGTTGTTTGGAAAGGAGACAAGGCGATAGTTACGATTCATCAAGCAGGCGAGATGCCCTCGCCTGTGGTGCTCAAAGTCGAATTTTCTGACGGTACCGAAAAGATCAAGGCAATGCCAAACGCACAAATAGTCGACGATAATACGGCGATCATAAAATGGAACGAAGATGTCTGGTTCAATGGCGACCGTGATTTTCAAGCCGTCCTAGATTTTGGAAAACGTAAGATCCACAAGATTACTCTAGATCCTTACGGGAGATTCCCCGATTCGGACACAAAGGATAATGTTTGGGCCAGCAAATAAGATCTTGAAAAGCTACAAGATTTTACCGCCCTAGATATTACCTTAAAACAAACGAGTAGGTGGATCGGCTTCATTGACCGGAGATAAGTTGGGGAATCTATGCCCCGGCGCGTGTGGCGGAAAACCAACCCGATCTGTACTTCGATGCCATTAGTCTGTCTGCCCCCCAGCCCGGTTGGATCATTTTACCCCAACATAAGGTCGATTTCCCGGATTGCAAGTAGTTGTTCTTTTGGTACAAATATGCTCGCCCCGGCTTTTTTGGCTTGATCGCGGATGCTCCCGGAGTCGTATTTTGTCAGGATGAGTATCTTTGCATTGGGATATGCATTAATGATCTCCCGCGTGGCCGTGATGCCGTCTTTTAGTTTCATTTCGACGTCCATCAGGACCCAATCGGGACAATGTTCTTCATAGGCGGCCAGGGCATCGGCTCCGTCCTCGCATTCGTGGATGATAACGCCAGATCCTCCACGACGCTTTTGATCAGGCGTCGCATCAATGGATTATCTTCCACGATAAGCAGATTTTTCAGCACAGCTTTCTTTTTATTGAATATCCAAATAAAGCGTAATTGTGACTTTTTATTGGTTGTATTCGTAACCTCCAAATTCTGGTCGCCGGATTTCCTGACGACAAATGTTGGGGGCCTTTGGTGCGGAAGGTTCTGAAGAATCTTCTCCACTTCTTTCTATTCAACGTCAAGGAAGAGCGTAATTAGCGCTTTTTTCTTGGTTGTATTTGTAACATCCAATCGGTGGTCGCCGGATTTCTTGACGACAAATGTTTTCGGGGTTTTTGCACGAGAAGGTATCGAAGAATCCTGGTCGCCCGGTTCACCCAAATAGACTCTTAGGTCGCTCTCTTTGAAGTCATATTCGACCGTGTAATTGATGGTTTGCCCTCTTTTGAGATTGAAAAGGAAATCGACTGCACCATTGGCGGGAATATCTTTGGAAACAGACGCGGAGGTTTCGCCTCGGGTAAGAATTCTTTCCGAACCGGAAGAACCGACGTTTGCCGAGGTTGAAGCAGGGGCCTCAACATCAAGGAAGAGCGTAATTGTCGCTTTTTTCCTAGTAGTATTTGTCACCTCCAACATGTGGTCGCCGGATTTTTTAACGACGAACTTTTGAGGGGCTTTCGAAGCGGAAGGTATTGAAGCATCCTGATCGCCCGGTTCGCCCAAATAGACTCTTAGGTCGCTCTCTTTGAAGTCATAGTCGACTGTGTATTCAATTGTTTGTCCTTTTTTGACATTGAAAAGGAAAGCAATTGCACCATTGGCGGGGATAACTTTCGTAACCGATGCAGACGTCTCACCCGCGGCAAAACGAACCCTTTCTGTTCTAATTCTACTTATGTGCATCGTTTGCAGCGGAAGCGCTCAAACAAAAAGGAAACTGTTTGTGATCGGTGACAGCATTTCCATTCAATATGGGCCGTATTTGAAAAAGTTCGTGGAAGGAAGGTATCTGTATGATCGCAAACGGGATAACGGCGAAGCCATTCAAGATCTAGATAAGCCCGTCGGTGCAACGGTGGCGATTCGAGGATGGTGGTTCAATATCTTCAAACGCTACAGAAAGATAAGAACTTTTCGGCCGATGTTCTTCTGGTCAATTGCGGTCTGCACGATATAAAGTCCGACAAAATAACGGGCAAGAAGGCAATCGAATTGGCTGAATACAAGACAAATCTCATGAAGATCCGAAATCTAGCCAGAACGATGAAAATGAAACTGATCTGGATAAATTCTACCCCCGTGAATGACGATATCCACAATAGCAAGAATGTCGGTTTCTTTCGCGACAGCAAAGACGTCGAAGATTACAACCAGGCAGCTAAGCTTTATTTTGAAAAGGTTAACGTTCCGATCATTGACCTGAACTCCTTCAGCCGAACATTCCCATCGGAGGCGTTTTCAGACCACGTCCATTACAGGCATGAATATGTCCAATTGCAAGCAGCTTTCATTGCAGGCTTTCTAACCAATCGTTGAATGAGCTCCAATTAATCCAAAGGCGACATTTACGTACATCCCTCTCCATTTCGATCGAGAACGAATGTATTCGTCAACAGCGGACATGAGCTTCCTGGTTGACAAATAAAACGGGGAATTCCCCACAAAGCAGACACAATTTTAAACCTAGTAGTCCTCGAAAATATGGATCTATTTGTCCTTCGAACCGATCATATACATGTCAAAGAAATATCATTTAAATATCAAAGTGATATTTAAATGATGACACTCGCACGATCGGTTATTTTGGATAACGGGAAAGATAACGGGAAAAAGGAAAACGGCAGTCCTGGGGACTGCCGCTAAGTTGTTGTAAAGATTGGCTCCGCAGGTAAGACTCGAACTTACACCCTTCGGTTAACAGCCGTTGCCTTCTTGTAACATACGATAACATACGGTATCAAACGAAAGTTCATAAGTGGCAGTAACCTTCTGTTGCCCCTGTATTTAGAACGGTTTTGGGACGATGCTTGTAACATATGATAACACCGTATATCGCGGGGATCATAGATAACTTTCTAGATAACTCAAGCAATCTATTCAAAGTAAACCAAATGAAAATAAGTTCAGCTGTTCCAAATTGGGCGTAGAACGTTACTGCGATTCATGCCTGCTCACGCTTACGTAGTGATTTTTTGGTTGCCTATCCGCCAGTTAACCAGAGGTATTTCTGTTTTGATTCAGACGCATTGAGTTACCGATGACGCTGAGGCTGGATAGCAACATGGCCGCAGCCGCCATGATGGGGTTGAGGACACCGGTGACGGCGAGACTCATTCCGATGGTGTTGTAAAAAAATGCCCAGAAGAGGTTCTGGCGAACGATCCCCCAAGCCTTTTTCGACAGTTCAAATACCGCGGGAAGTTTCTTGAACGAATCGCCGACGAGTACAATGTCGGCGGCCTTCATCGCGATGTCGGTGCCGGAGCCCATGGCGATGCCGAGATCGGCCTGGGCGAGTGCGGGGGCGTCATTGATGCCGTCACCGATCATGGCGACCACAGACCCGGCGGCTTGGAATTCGGCGATCGCGGCGGCTTTGTCAGAGGGCAGGGCCCCGGCACGAAAATCGTCGGCACCGACCTGATCGGCGACAAAACGCGTCGTCGCCTCAGAGTCGCCCGAGATGATGATCGAGCGGATGCCGCGGCGTTTGAGATCCGCGACGATGGCGGCGACCTCAGGCTTGACGGTGTCGCCAAAGGCAAGCGAGCCCTTGACCTCGCCGTCTATCCCGAAATATGCGGCGGTCCGGCCGGCCTCTTCCCATGTGCGTGCCGTGTCTTTGAGAACGGGCGAGGGGATGCACTGTTCCATTTCGGCGAGGCGATGATTGCCGACAAAAACCCGCCGACCCGCGGCTTCGCCTGAGATGCCGAGCCCCTTGTGGATCTCGACGTTGTGGACATCGCCCGGCGTGGCAAAACAGCTTTCGGCGTAACGGACAGCGGCATTGCCGAGCGGGTGCTCGGAGTATTTTTCGAGTGCGGCGATCAGCGGCAGATAGGTCTTCTCAAATATCTCGGGGGCATCTAGCGGAATTCCGACAGATATGGAATGAGCGGCACCAACGCCGACCACGGCGGCATTTGGAATAGAACTTGCAGATGAGAGGGCAAAATCGACGAGTTCGAATTTGCCATCGGTGATAGTGCCGGTCTTGTCAAAAACGACCACGTCGACATCGCGGATCGTTTCAAGGACACTGCTGTCGCTGACCAATATCCCGCTGCGTGACGCCGCACCGACCGCGGCCGTGATGGCGAGTGGCGTGGCGAGCCCGAGAGCACATGGGCAGGCGATGACAAGTATAGTGATCGCCCGCATCATCGCTTCTTCTTCGGACGTAAAACCAAAACCGACGCAGACGGCAAAAGCGACCGCGGCGACGACGATCACGCTCGGGACAAAGATTCGCGAAACCTTATCGACAGTTCGTTCGAGATCCGAGCGGCTGCTGATGGCGTGTTCGACAAGGCCGATGATCTTTGACAAAGTGGTGTCCTCGCCCACTTTTGTGGCTCGGACGTGAATCACGTTATTGACGTTTAAACTGCCTGAGACGACGGCACTGCCAACGTCCTTGCCTATCGGATTTGATTCGCCCGTGAGGAGCGATTCGTCGGTGTGGGTCTTGCCCTCAGTGATGACGCCGTCGGCGGGAATGCGTTCGCCTGCCTTTACGACAAAGACGTCGCCCTCGTTTAGTGCGTCGATCGCGACAAAGCGTTCGGCGCCGGCGACAAAAAGGCGCACCTTTTTTGGCATCAGCCGGTAGAGCATGGAGATCGCCCGGGTCGTCCGCTCCTTGGCACCGCGTTCCATCAGTTTGCCGACCAGGACTAGCGTCACGATTGCCGCAGCGGTATCAAAATAGACAAGTGTCTCGCCGCGAAACGCCTGTATAGAGCTATATATATAAGCCGCCAAGATGCCCGTGGCGAGAAGAGTCTCCATCCGGATCGATCGGTTTAGCAGGCCGGTCCAGGCGAGTTTCAGGATAGGTTTTGCCGAGTAAAAGATGACCGGAGCAGTCAGCACCATCAGGATGAACGGAAACAGGTATTTTACGCTCGAGTTGATCTCTTGAAAATAGCCGACATAGAGCGGCACGCTCAGGGTCATTATATTTAGCCAGAGAAAAGCCGCGACACCGATGCGAAGCACCATGTCACGCTTTTCGGCGGCGGCGGTTTCGTTGTCTGGATCAAATTCGCTTGCTTTGTACCCGAGCTGTTCGATCCGTTTTGTGATCCGTTCGGGCGGCAGGTATTGAGGACAATATTTGACCTTGACGAGGTCGGAGGCAAAGAACGCCTCAGCCGAAACGACGCCTCGTTCTTTCATCAGGCTGTTTTCGATCAGCCACGAGCACGCCGTGCACCACATACCCGAAACATACAGGAGCGTCTCTTTGGTCAGGGCGTTGGGAGGGATGACGATCTCCGCGTCGGCCTCTGCCCGGTTTGAGATCAGGCCGAGAGCGAGGCTTTGTCTAAAAACCTCGGTGTCGCGGATGTCCTCGCCCCTCGCGACGACACCGCTTTCGGTAAGGATGGTGTATACATTAAGGCAGCCGACGCAGCAGAACGCTTTCGACACACCGGCAAAGGGCTGCGTAAAAGGGTTGCGGCCGACGGACAATCCACACAGGTCGCATGTTTGGGTTAGTGGTCCGTTTGTCATCAATATTGTTTTTGAGTCTCGCTCTGTGATTGGACCGGTTTACCCTTTTCGTCGAGGAATATGGGGTTCGCCTGTTTAGCGACAAAATAGACGGTGATCAATATTCCTATAAAGAGCACACATATCGCCCCCAACATATACCGAAGTATGGCTACCTGATGTTCTCCAAAATATGAAGCGATCTTCTTTTTCATTTCTTTACGTTCTCCAGCGGCATGATAAATGTTTCGTTAAATGTGTCCGTTGTCCCGTCAGGCGTGACGGTGCTGACAATGTCAAAATGATTGACCTGGTCAGCCGAGCGGTTGGCCGGAACCGAAATCTCAAATTCCTGCTCGACCGAATCGCCGGCTTTGATCGCGATGGTATTTGACGGCAGGGTCATAACGGGGTCCTGTAGCCCTTGGATCTCAAGCGAGACCGTGGCGTCTGTCTTGCCGCGATTTGCCAGGATCATCCGGAAAGTGTTGTAAACACGGCCGTCATCGCCGACGCGGTACAGCGTTGCCCGGTTTGGCATAACACGGGTGAGCACGTTGTGCCGCATCGAAAAGACAACCGTCAGGGCCGACGCGTACACGATAATAATGCCGAGAACGGCGAGCCGTTTGGCGTCACGCAGGCCGATTCGGCGGTACCATTTGACGTGCTTGTCGCCCAGCAATTCGCCCTTTTCACCCCAGGCGTAGTGAACCAAGGTGTCTTTGCCAAATTTGCCCATGATCGACTTGCAGGCGTCGATGCATTCGCCGCAGTGTATGCATTCGATCTGAAACGGCGACGTGCGGATGTCGATATCCATATGGCAAATATGGACGCATTTTTTGCATTCGACGCAGATCTGCTCTGGATCACGGTATTGAACGACGAGCGTATTGTCGTCGCCGAGGATGCCCTGCAAATAGCCATACGGGCAAACGGTCGTGCAGAACTTTTGCCTTAGAAACGCAAAGTCGATAAACGTCACCAGAGTCGCCGCCGCACCTGCGATGCCGCCGGCGGTGACAATATCCAACGAAACAAGCCGCCCGAAAAGGTCGCACGGCTCGACAAAATACGCGATAAAAACGAACGCCAGAAAGACCGAGGCGATACCCAGAACCGCGTAAACAGCCACGCGGGTTATCCATTTACGGGCCGTCATGCTCTGTTTGGCAAAGGTCTTGCTGACAAACGATTTGACCTTATTCTCAAGATTTATCGACGCCTCGCTGAATATCATCTGCGGACACAGGTATCCGCAGTAAATCCGCCCGTAAAGCATCGACGCGGCCGCGACGACAAACAATAGGAACATCAGCGAGAAAAATACGATGGCAAATTCATTGATCCAAAGCTCAAAACCCGCAAAGTAAAATCGCTCATGCGGGATGTCGAACCGCACAACATTAAAGAACGGCAGCGAAACGAAGATCAAGAAACACCCGAGATGGATAACCCGGCGAAGGCGGTGCCAGTTGTTTTTGTCGAGTTTAAAATCCTTGTTTACGACCGGCAGCTTTTTCCGGACACGCGGTGTCGCGGCAGGTGGCGGCAGAGTGCCGATCCTATTCTCAACGGTTTCTGGTGTGGTTGCTCCGTTCATACAGATTCCTTCCCCGGTCAATGCGTGTGGCATTCCGGAACCGCGTCAGGTGCATCGGGCTTTGCCATGACGAGCGGCATCACGCCGCGTGAGATCATGAACAGGCCGAGAAGCAAAACACTGACCGCAGCGAGCCGACTTCCCCAACGGCTGAACTTAAAGCTGAAAGCCGACGAGAACAGACCGATCGCGAGAAGAGATCCAGCGGTGCCAAGTCCGAATGCCATCATCGTTAATGCACCTGCAAACACTGTGCCCGTCGCCATTGACTTAAGCAGGGCCGCATAGATCAAGCCGCATGGCAGAAAACCGAGCATTAGCCCAAGCGAAAATTTGCTGCCGACCGATGTCGATGAAAACCGACTGCCAAGGGGCCGCAAGAAACGCGAGGTGTAAAGTAGCGGATTGAATTTTTGCAGGCGGCGACTCGGTATCAGGTCAAGCATAAGCAGACCGGCAATGACCATCATGACGCCGGCAACGATCGCCGCGACATTCTGGAAACCTGCCAATTGCCCTATGAAACCAACGGTTCCGCCAAAAAGGCCGGCGGCGGCACCGAGCACCGCATAGGTTAGAATACGCCCAATATTATAGAAAATGTGAGCTAGTGCCTGCTCTGAGAATTTACGCCGACCCAGCGGTAGGCTGTATGACAGTACGATCGGCCCACACATGGAAACACAGTGCAGGCTGCTGAAAAGACCCAATGCAAATATTACGTAAAACTCCCAGGCATTCATTTAGTTCACTCGTGTTCGCCACAGTTTTTCCGATCTCGACCGCTAAATATTTCGCACCTTCCCGAAAGCTAATTCGAAGCCTGATATTTGATCTTCGGGTTAGGTGCGTGGATGGTAACGCACTCGCGGGTAAAGTTGAACCGCTTCATTAATATAGCGTGCGTCGGGCACCGCGAGGCACACATCGCGCAGCGGATGCAGGTCGATTCGTCCTTGAGCATTATGCCGCCGAGTTCGGATAACTCTTCGTCGCTGTAACCTTTCAGATCGTCCTCCTCGATGCCGAGCGAATCCGATGCGATCTGCATCAGATAGCTGTCGGAGCGGACCTGGCTGAGGCCGACAAGCTTGATCAGGTTTTCAGGGCAAACATCGACGCAGCCGTTGCAGGCGATACAGATGGAGGTGTCAAAGATCGTATTGACGTTGCACCGCAGACAACGGGCCGCCTGTTTGCGTGCCTCGGCAGGGCTGTAATTGATCTCAACGATGTCGTTCGACGATGCACGGCGTTCGCTTTCGAGTGCCGGCGGCAGTTCGCGACGCATCTGATCCCAGCCGTCGACCATCGTGTAATTGGCGGGTTCCCAGCTCTTTTTCACGACGACGTCTGTTCGCGTTCCGCACAGATAATCGTGCATCGAACGGGCCGCGATCTGTGCCGATGCGATGGCGTGGATAAACAGCCGCGGGCCGTGAGCGACGTCGCCGCAGGCGAAAACGTCAGGTGCGGTCGTCTGATATGTGTCGGGGTCGACCTTGATCAAACCGTTCTCAACATCGACGCCGTCGCCGGGAGCGAGAAACGTCAGATCCGACTGCTGGCCAATGGCAAACATGATCGTATCGGCCGCGATGTCATCGACCGCTTGTTCGTCAAACACGGGGCTAAATTTGCCGTTGTCATCAAAAACCGATAGGCATTTGACTGTCCGGAGGCCAGTCACATAGCCTTCTTCGTTCAAGATAATTCGCGGGCCGCGGCCGTCGTGGAGATGGATGCCTTCTTCTTCGCCCTCCACGATCTCGATCTCGTCGGCCGGCATTTCATTTCGTTTTTCTAGGCAGACGATGTGGACTTCTTTATCGCCGCTCAGACGAAGTGCGGAACGGGCGACGTCATAGGCAAGCCGTTCACTGCGTTCCATATCAGAATCGGCGTCCGCCATCGGAACTTTCATCGGTCGAACCGCAGAACGGGCGACGTCGAAAGCGACATTGCCGCCGCCAATGACAACGATCCGGCGGCCGAGTTCCATCGGCTTGCCGTCGTTGAAAGCACGCAAAAAATCGAGCCCGTCAAAAACCTGCGGCAGATCCGAACCCTCAAGCGGTATCTTGCGGCCCTTTTGCAGCCCGATGCCGAGAAAGATCGCTTTATAGCCGTCATTGCGGAGTGATTCGATCGTAAAATCCCGGCCGAGGCGCATATTGCATTTCAGCTCGACCCCCATCGAAAGGATCGCCTCGATCTCAGCTTTCACGAGTTCTCGCGGCAGCCGGTAGATCGGGACACCGGCCGTGAGCATTCCGCCAGGTTCGTCGTATGCCTCAAAGACGGTCACTTTGTAGCCAAGCTGGACGAGATCGTGCGCAACGGTCAGACCTGCAACACCAGCTCCGACAACGGCTATGCGTTCGCCGCTGCCTTGTTCCGGCGGTAACATCTTTGTATTGCAGCCATCGCGATAATGCGTGAAATCTCCGGTTTCGGGGCCGTATTTCTCATTTACAAAACGCTTTAAAGCGCGGATGGTGATCGGTGTGTCGAGCGAGCCGCGGCGGCAATTTGCCTCGCACGGTGCACCGCATACGCGGCCACAGATCGACGCGAATGGGTTGGTCGCCCGGGCGATCTTATAAGCATCAAGATCGCGCCCTTCAGCGATCGCGGTCACATATCCGCAGGCGTCGGTGTGAACAGGGCAAGCGTCCTGACACTTGACCATCTTCATCCAATAGTCCGCGTCCTTGTGGTCGACCGCTTCAAATTGCAGCGTTTCTTCACTCATCACGATCCTTTACTTGCGGAGCTTTTTGAATCCGAACGAAACCAAAATAATGATATAGATCAAGATCAGAGCTCCGACGAAATACATGAACCAATCTGCCGTTCCGGTCGCCTTATTAAATGCCTGAACAAGCACGCCGCGGTCTGCATGGGTCGTCTCGCCGTTACGATAAACGATCAGATAAGTCAGCATAGCGAGCGGAATCACGGCCCACGATATTTTCAGGAATAGCGGTATCGGGGTTCCCTTACGCTCTGTCATCCAACCGCCGGCATATTCTTTGATCTCGTCTGTTTCTTTGTCGTCGTTCATTTCAGTCTCCGTTAGATCTATTTTTCGTAATCGTTATCCGGCCGCCAGTTTTTTGCTCGTCCGAGCGTCTGCATATAAGCGACCAACGCGTCCAGTTCCTCAGGATTATTGGCGATCCACGGGAACGGCGGCATTATAGAACCCGGAACGAGATCGGCAGGATTGCGGAAATGGGCTTTGTGCCACTGAGCATTATATTTGCCGCCGACGCGTGCGAGATCCGGCCCTGTCCGTTTGGTTCCAAACATATGAGGGTTGTCATAAACAAATTCATCGGGTGTCGAGATCGGTGCGTCAACGCCACGCCAGCCGTAACGTTTCGTATCGGCCAACAGCGTTCGGACCTGCTGCGTGTGACAATACCAGCAGCCCTCACGGATATAGATAGCCCTGCCTTTTTGCTCTTGTTCATTTAATTGAACGAGTTTGCCCGTCGGCCCATTGCCCGTGTCGTTGTTCTCAAACGGCGTAGTCCAGCTTTGGTCGATCAACGGTGGAGCGACCGTCGTAAGCAACCCGCCGATAAAGAACATCACGAGTGCGGCGGCGACGAAAAATACGGCGTTGTAATCAGCTTTTTGAAACATAGAATCCTCCAAATGCGGTCCTTCTCCCAGCCGTTAGGCTGCCGCGGGTTGAGCCTCCACCGTATGTCCCTTTGCCCCGACGATCGTTGCGAGCACGTTGTATGCGAATGCCACGATCCCGCCGAACATCAGCACGCCCGAAGCGAGCCGTGTGTGCCAGATCGGCTTAAGGGCGATGACTGTGTCGATAAATGGGATCGACGGGTTGTTCCACTGCCATCCCTGCCAGAACCCGCCGAGCCACAGCGTGACAAAAAAGCCGAGGCCTCCGATCAGGAACAGCCAGAAGCTCCAGTTCGCCAACGATTTGGAGTATAACTCCGTGTTAAAAACGAGCGGTACGATGTGATACGCACCGGCTATCGCGAAGAACGAAAACGCTCCCAAAACCGCCATATGAGCGTGTCCGGGTATCCAGTCGGTCTTCGATACGATCGCACTTACCGCTCTGAGGCTGTGCATCGGTCCCTGGAAGCAGGTAAGCAGGTAAAACACGACGCCTGACATCAGGAACTTCAAAGATACGTTGTCCCTGAGTTGATGCCATTGCCCCTTCATCGTTGCAAAAAAGTTATAGACAGCCGCCCATACAGGAACCAACAGCATCACGGAAAATACGATCGTGATCGTCTGCAGCCACTGCGAGATCGGCCCATGAAGCATGTGATGGGCTCCGGTCCAGACGTAGACAAATGCCAGCGACCAGAACCCGACCATCGAGAGCTTGTGATTATACAGCGGTGTGTTTGAGGACTTTGGAATGAAGTAATACGCGATCGCCAATCCGACCGGCGTAAAGATCAAACCGACCGCGTTGTGGACATACATCCAGTTCAGATTTGCCTGGTTAACACCGGTAGTAAAGAGCGTTGCAAAATTTCCGGTCAGATACACGAATGCCGTCCAAAGGATCGTACCCATCGCATACCAGAGCGAAACATACATCGCTTTGTATTTGCGATTCGCGATCGTCATGAAGATGTTCGCACCGAACATCAGCCAGGCAACTACGACAAGTACGTCAAGCGGCATGGGAAGCTCGGCGTATTCCCAACCCTGGTTCCATCCCATCACCAACGAGACGACCGCGCCGAGGATGATCACATTCCATAAAACACCTGTGGCTAACCCGAGTTTTTCACTCCAGATCTTTACGCCGCAAAGCCTCGGTACGATGTAATACATTAGTCCCATGTCGCAGGCCAGCAGCCAGCCGAAGAGCATGCCGTTGACGTGTAGCGGCCGCATGCGCCCATATGTCAGTTCTGGAATCGTTCCGAGAAATGTCGGCATCACGAATTTGGCCGCGATGATCAAAGCCACGATCCCGACTATGAAGAAATACGCGATCGAACTTATTAGGAACAGCTTCACTGTCGTGTCCTCATGCGAGGACTCCAAATTACCGGCTGATACCGCGACCGGTATCTCACCGGCGTCTTGAATTGTTTCTTCTTTTTGCATATCGTCTCCGTTCAAAACCTAGTGCCCCGTAGCGAACAAGTTCATAGCCAGTACGTCTTTTTTGCCTGCGTTCAGGCTCCGGATGTAGTTCACGAGGTCGCCAACATCATTTTTTGTCAGGCCGTAATCGATCCACGGCGGCATAGCGCTTCCCTGTACACCATAAAGGATGGACTCGAACAGCCGCCGATCCGTGGCATTACTTACAAACTGTGAGTTGAGCAAATTGCGTGGCCGCGGCAGGATGTCGAGCGAATTGGGGCCTTTGCCGTCCGCCTTTCGGCCGTGGCAACCGGTGCATCGCATCAAATATGCCTGTTCACCGCGAGCTATAGATTCCGTCGACATTGGCACGGGATTCTGTTCAGGCACATCACGCGGTTTGATTTCGCGGCGAGCATCTTTTGTAAAGCTCTGATTGATGTATGCGAGCACACCTTTTATCTGCTCGTCATTCAGAACTTTCCCCCATGCCGGCATCGATGTACCAGCCACTCCGTTCTTAATCGAGTTCGCCAAACGTTCGTCTGTCTTGCTATTCATAAACCCGGCGTTCGTAAAATCACGCGGATAGGGATCGAGGTAGGTCGAGATCATACCGTGGCCGTCTCCGTTTTGGCCGTGGCACCTGATGCAGAGACTTTGGTAGATCTCCTGCGGGTTATTCAGTGTCGGGGCCTTGTTAAGGCTCAATAGATACGCTGTCATCGACTTATAGTCACCGTCCGAGAAGGCAAAGGTCGGCATTATCGAATCGGGAATAACCGAACGCGGATCCTTAAAGTGGGCGATGATCCACTTTTCATCCTTCATCAGCCCTTCGAATGACAGATCAGGTGCGATCCCGCCGTCTTTATCACCGATCTTATGACAGGCGGCACACGCCCTTTCATTTATGAGTTGCTCGCCCGTCTTGGCCAAATCTCCAGAAACAGGAACGTTCGAAGTGGTTGCGGCAGTCGACGGTGTCGGCGGTGCCTGACCTTTGTTGAGTGTCGCCCGATAGCGGTCGAGTGTGGTTTCCGAATAATTAAAGCCCCGACGGCTCTTGAGGAACGTGACCAAAGCTCTAACCTCGTCATCATTGAGGTTAAATTTCGGCATGAATGATGTCGCGCTATTGGCACGCGGGTCAACGACTGATTCCCACAGGTAATCGATCTTCCACTTCTTGCCGACGTCCGATAGGTCAGGGCCAAGCGTTCCGTTTGAGATACCCTCGATACGATGACAGCCGTAGCAGTTTTTTTGAATGAACAACTCGCGGCCCTTGTTTACGAGTGGCGTGCTTTTGAAATCTTTGTCGGTGTGGCACTGAGCACAGTTTGCCTGCATGAACTCTTTGCCTTTGAGCTTGTCTTTGAAATCTACCCGCCAGTTTTCCTGGGTCACATAACCGAGCATCGGTTCCGGCCAGAATTCATCTTCGCCGTGGGCGAAAAACTCCTTCAATCCCCGGCCTTGCCCGTCGTGGCAAACGGTACAGCCTATATCTGAGAATTTATGCCGGCGTTCCCATTTACCGTCCACGAGTTTGTCACCAAGTTCCTCAGAGAAAGGATGCGATTTGTAGGGGTGCGGTGAGTCCTTGAACCGCGGATCGTCGGACGCGATGTGACACGTCGTACATCGATCAACGCGCTCACTGCCAAATTGGGTCACGATGATCTGCTCGATCTTAGGGCTGCGTCCGGCTATCGCCTCACGTTCGGCATCGGTTTTTGCCAATGTGCGTGCCTGATCGAAATATGATGTTTGATAGTTTTCCCATTTATGGAAAAACTGCTGATAAAATACGAGTCCATGTACGACCAGGATCGCAATGCTCGCAACTGCCAGTGATAAACGCATCTTCATACCATCAATCCTCGATCCGTTCTAAAACGGCGACACAAACTCCCAATTCTGACCCCGGAAAAAGGTTCCGATAATAATGAGGACAATATTGACGACCACGAACGTCCCAAAGAGCGTGTTCGCCAGCAGCCGTTCGCGCGAGAACCATAGGCCTATGCCTTTTTGTGCCCTATCAAAATATGGCACGAGAAACAGGATCAGTACCTCGATAGCCGGTATCCCGACTCCGCCCCAGAATGCTGAGTAGCTGACCATCTCCTGCAGGCCGAGAAAATACCACGGTGCTTTTGCAGGATTTGGTGGATGAAGTACGTTGACCGGCTCTTCGAGCGGAGCGTTAAAGAAATATGACACTGCCAGCACGCCAAAGATGGTCAGGATAAGAACGAAAAGTTCGGCAAGCAGCAGGTTTGGATAGCTATAAACCGAATTATCCGGTACGTTGCCAACCTTAGTGAATGGCCCACGAACCACACCCTGCACACCGTAACGTTTCTTTTCAATAAGATTGATCGCTCCGGGCAAGGCCAGCTCCTGCGGTGGTGCGGGATCGACGACGATATCCGATGCCACAGGACGCGAAAGCCCGCCGTCTTTGCGGATCCGCCAGAAGTGGATCGCGATCATTGTCACCATAGCTATAGGCAACACCGCGACATGCAGAACATAGAAGCGAAGCAGGGCTTCTTGCCCTACGGTCGTATCACCGAGTAGTAAAAATCTGATCTGTTCGCCAAACACAGGAGCATAGCCTGCAATAGCGGTTCCAACAGTGATCGCCCAGAACGCAAGCTGGTCCCACGGGAGCAGATAACCCGTAAAGCTAAGAAAGAGTGTCAGAAGAAATAGCCCAACGCCCAATACCCAGTTGAATTCACGCGGTTTCTTATACGAGCCAGTGAAGAATACGCGGCACATATGCAGAAAGACGGCAGCGACCATCCCGTGCGCAGACCACCGGTGCATGTTCCGCAAAAAATCTCCGAAGGCGACCGAGCCCCGCAGATCAAGCATTCGGTCATACGCCTGAGTTGTAGATGGAACGTAATAGAACATCAGCAACACGCCAGTCACCGTCAATATAAGGAAGAGGAATAAGCTAATGAGCCCCAAACCCATCGTGAACCACGGCCGCAGCGTGTTCTTATGGACCTTGACCGGGTGCATATGCAGAAAGAAATTTGTGAAGCTCGTCTGCGATCGCCCCAGATCCGTATGCGGGAGATTATGCCGAAAAACCGAGGACCAAACGGCTGCCGGCATGTTTCGGATCACGCTCAATATGTTCTTTGTCTGGCTAGTGTCGCTCATACGGTAAACCATTTCCCAGCTTTGATCTCTTTACTCTTATCGACCTCAAGCTCGCCATTTGGAGCAAGAGATAGCTCGAACCATGGCAATGCCTTAGGTGCCGGACCGCCGGTCACGTTGCCATCTTGGTCGTAACGCGAACCGTGGCACGGACACGCAAATCCGGTGTCCGCGACGCCAACGATGCACCCGAGGTGTGTGCAGGTGGTTGAGATCGCGGCCATCTTATCGCCCTCACGAATGACGGCTATCTTCTGCGTACCGAGAGCGATCCGTGTCCCCGGAGGAAATTCGTCCGGCGTTCCGATACTAAATCTCATCGGTTGGCCGTAAGTCGCCCGCGGCTTGATAAAGACCAGATTCGAGAAGACAGTAACGATCGCCGAGCCAAAGAGCCCCATTGTCGTCAACCAAGCCAATACCTTTCGCCGCGAGATCGGCTCGCCGACCTCAGTTGTGTTGCGAGCGTCATTTTTTTCGCTCATTATTTATGTCCTCCTCAACCTTGCCCGCTGATTCTTCAACATCGGACCAAAAAACCTGATATTTTGCCTCTTCGATATCCTTAAAATAGTCCCGTTTTACTGCAAATATGAATATCAGCACTGATGCCCCGCCCATCAATAAACTGGCTATGATCGCGATCCAAGTAAGTATCATTTCGTTAAGTTTGCCCGGGGAGCCTACTGTAGGGAAGGTCGGTTCCCCTTGTTATCCACTTCCGACGTTGTACTCCGCGAAATCAGCAATCGTGCTGCCCTTTAAGTGCGTGACCAGATCGTCACGTATCCGTTTCCATTCACCGCAGAATGAACACGCCGGCGTTTCGTCCCGTGAATTGCAGAGAATGCACTCGTCCAGATAGGGATCCTGATCGAGAGCGCTAAAAACATCCCAGAGCGTTATCTCGTGCGGGTCACGGCCGAGCAAATATCCTCCGTGAACACCTTTGACCGACTGAACAATACGGTGCCGCCGCAATTCCCCAAGCAGCTTTCTCAAAAACTCGGGCGGTATATTCTCGCCGGCAGCGATCTCGTTCAATCCGCATAGGCGTAGGTCAGTCCGCGCCAAATACGCTAATGCCTTAATCCCGTACCCCGTGCCTTTTGAAAAGACCATCCGCTTATGCCCAGAAAGTGGATTATTTTCTCCGCTTTAATATTTGTATTAATTGGGTTTGTCGGACAATAATTACTTCGAATCATTTTTTTGATTACTTTGACCAGTGAAGATTAGAGACATCAGGAAACTCGTCGAGGGGACAGGCGACCCGGCATTTGCGATCGACCCTAACGGCCTGATCGCGGCCTGGAACGCGTCTGCGGTCGAGTTGTTTGGAATAGAAAAAAGGGAAGCGATCGGGCGTTTTTGCAGTGACGTCATCCAGGGTCGCGACGAATGCGGCCGAAACTGCAGCAAAGACTGTACGATCCAACACCAGGCGCGAAACCACCAGCCGGTAAAAAGCTACGAGATACAAGTCAACGCGAACGGAAGGCAGCAGTGGTGCAACATTACGGTCCTGATGGTCGAGGCGGCCGATGCTGCTCCGCGGTACACCATCCACGTTGTCCGTCCGGCAGATCTGCAGAAGCGTTTTGAGCTCCTAATGCGTGATTTTGTGGTGAAGGAAACGAACCTGTCTGAGGTGAATGTTGCGGAAATGCTTTCTGCCAAACGCACGCCGACAAATCATACCGAACTTTCAAAACGTGAGATAGAGATACTGGTTCTTCTCTCAAAAGGCGAAACGACTACCGACATCGCAGAATCACTCTTTATCAGCCGCACAACCGTCAACAATCACATCCGGAACATTTTCCAAAAACTAGGTGCCCACACCCGGCTTGAAGCCATACGCCGAGCTGAAAAGGCTATGCTGATCTGAATTCCAGCAAACAGTCCGGTCAATGGATTCTATCCACGACACGGGTCTGATCCTGTTTGCTAGTTTTCAGCTTGTGGTGCGATTGTGCGCAAAAAGTTAATAAAAAAGACGGGCACCGATCTGGTGCCCGTAACTCGTTGATCTAAATGGCTCCGCAGGTAAGACTCGAACTTACAACCCTTCGGTTAACAGCCGTTGCTTTCTTGTAACATACGATAACATACGTTATCAAACGAAAGTTCATAAGTGCCTGTAACCTTATGTTGCCCCTTGATTTAGGGCTGTTTTTAGTCATTACTTGTAACATGCGATAGCATAGATTAACAACGCAGTCATAGATAACTTCTTAGATAACTAAATCCGGCTAGAGCCATTTGAGTACAGAAGTGAAGCCTGTATCCGATATCGAAAATTTGCAAAAAGATGTGGTTGACTCACAAGGCACAAAAGAAACATTCGGCCGCCAAGGCTCTCGAACATGCGGTGCAAATGGCCGACAGGTGGAACCGAATTTATATGCGAACGCTGAGACAGCTTCGGGATTTGCGGCGATACGGGAAAGTTACGATCAACAATCCGACTCAAGTAAACATCGCGGCAGATGGTGGGCAGCAGGTAAATAGACATAATTTGTATAAATGTTACTGATACAAGTCAAGAAGGTGCTAATAGAGTAGCCTCCTCAGAGGCAGTATCTTCCGAATCGAAAGTCCTCGTATCAAGTGCGCCCAAAGTATCATTATGTTCTGCCAGTATCCGGGCAGCAAAAGCATCTTTCAGGGTTGCCTCAGTTGATCCCGGTTAGCCGAGATCACCTTGCCAAATGAATAATACGCGCAAATCGGAAAAAACGGGACCGAATCGCCAACGAGGGGCTCTGCATTTCCAGGTCATCCGGCGTACATCGGCTATCTACTTTGCTTTCACCCTCAGCGTTACGAAGGCTAACGCGGGCTTGCCGGGAGTGGTCTTTATCCGGAAGATCGACTGCGGCAGCGGTTCGTTGGGTGTCAGGGTCTCTGCCGCCTTGCCGCACGGTTTGCCGGCGGTTTTGGTGCGTTCGAGTTGACGCGTTACTATTCCACAAGCTGATTTTGCTTCGGACTTGGTGTAGATCCTATCGGTTTTGTCGTTCCGGCTAAAGAGTTGAGCATCGGATTCGAATTCCATTTGAACCAGGTCCGCCTCGTCGATCAGTTTCCCCTCATCGTCGATCGCGAACTTGGTCAGGGGCCGCGTTGAGATGATCACCGAGAGCCTTTCACCTGTATATAAGGGCTTTCTGATTTTAATGTTAAAGTAGGGCATTTCCTCCCGCTGATCGGGAATATCAACGATCATGCCTGGAGCCAGGAAATTGTCTTCGTTAAGCGTCTCAGGAAATATTAGGTAAGGCTCGCCCAGGGTACCGTCAGAGTAAGTCTCGCGATCGAATATGTAAAGGTAGCCTGGAAAGGTTGCCTCGACAGCGAGGCGAACTTTATCGCCCGGCGTAAAACTCGTTTCCGAATCTACCCGTTCGGCGACCCATAGGCTTTTTTTCTGTTTGTCATCGACGACCGGAAACATAAACCCTGCCTCGTTTTCAGCCGGCGGACGCAGTTTCCACATTGTCATTCCGATATCCACCGTATTCTCAACAGTTGATTTTGCTGAGGAAGCCGCGGCCGGAACCGCCGGCTTCTTTGACGGAACCCGGCGAGACGGATTGTTGTAGCTACGAACGGGCTTATATTCAAGCCGTATCTTCGGTGCTATCTTTGAATTCGGCGCACGCTTTCCGGCAAAATCCGGTGACAAGATCGACCTGGTTTGAACATCGTCCTGGCCCGCCGCAATAATCGTCGCGAGCATCATTACCATACACACAGCCGCAATTCGTGACAGAAATTTTATCTTCATATTGCTCCTCCACAATTGTCCTAATAACTAACTTTGGTGTCCCGATCACGGGCTCCCGACGACCATCGGCCTAGGCTCGACCTCTCGCCGATAAAATACACGCGGCCGCTGCAACGCCCGGGCATCAGCTTTTCCAGCTTTATTTGCTTTTTCTCGCTCAAGTTGGCGAGATCGTTTCTTTCCATTTCTGTCGTTTTCTTCCTGGTCGATCTGCGGCACACGTTCGGCGGCAAAATCGAGCCACTCGCGGATAAGGATCTGCCCGTCCTTTGGCTTGCGGTCGGCGACACTCCCTTTTAGACCTTCTTCGATCAGTGCAAAGGTCAGATATCCGTGGCCGAGCCTAGCATCTTCCTTTGCTGCCTGAAACCCTTGCGAAGCCGTCAGAATATAGATCCCCTTTTCGTGTGCGAGTTGTGCCAAACCCTTGCTATTCATCGGGCCGCGCCGCGTTTCCTGCGTCTCTAGTGCCTGGCCGGAATTGCACGCATCGATTACCAGTAGGAACTGACCAGCATCGATATTCTCGACGGCCTTTTCAAGTTCTTCATTCGAAAGGCCGCTGGCCGTGATCTTCGCGATCGCTGCGGCATCGATCGCATCCCGCATACCTGCGTAACCCAGATCGTGCGGGATCAGATAAAAATGCTGCTGCTCAGCGAGGCCGTGGCCCGCAAAATAGACTGCAACCGCATCCTCAGGCTGGATCTTTGCGGATAGGCCGCTCAAGGCGTTTAGAATGTTGGCCTTCGTTGCTGATCCATTTAGCAAAGTAACAAGGTCGACGCGCTCGTAAGTGTTCAGTTTTATCTGCTGCCGTCTAAATTCGCCGGCAAATTCATTTGCGTCATCGACAGCATAGTTGAGGTTAAACTCTTCATTTGCATAAGAGTTAATCCCGATCGCTAGTATATAAAGCACGCCCCGCCGAGCGAGGGAAGGCGAGCCCGTTATCGTCAATGTCGCGTCCTTGCTCTTGATATCGTCTGAATTGAATGCATAAACGGTCACCCGGTTCTCACCCGCGACCATCGGTATCGACGCCTCGAGCCGGATCCTGCTCTGGCCTTTCAAGACGTCGCCTCTCCAAACCTTGGTCAAGGTTCCGTTTCGAAAGAGGCGCACGTCCTTTGCACCTGCCGGGGCTTGCGATATGTCGATGACAACCTTTAATTCCCTGGCCGTAACAACGGGGCCGTTTCCCAGTTCACCAACCGCAAGTCTCAAAACGGGCTGACGGCGATCTTTTGTCGATATATCCAGGTTTCCGGGCAATTTTCGGTCGTTTAGTAATTCTGACAGTAATCCGGGCAACCAGAATTCGCTGAAGAATTCTTCAACCGGTTTTACATTAAATGTGTTTCTATCAAACCTCCAGGAAATCTGACGCCACGAGGGCTGGGAACCGTCAAAGAAACCTTCGGGGGTGACTACCAGCCAGTCATCGCTATTCCTCAGGCTCAGCAGCGTTGATATTCGAGCTCCGGTCTCAGAATTCCAAATGATGATGCTGCCGTCTTCGCTCGCCGAAGCTATCTGTTTATCATCCGGCAGGAACCCCGCCGTAAAGACCGACCCGACGTGGGCCTCCATCTTTTGGATCTCTTTGCCGTCGGCTGAGTTCCAGGTCCGCACGGTTCGGTCAACCCCGGTCGAGACGATCCGCTTACCGTCCGAACTGAAGCCAACCGAGTAGATCTGTTCGGAGTGTCCGGTAAATTGCCTGATGAGGTCCCCGGTCGCGACATCCCACAGGCTGACGGTTTTGTTAATTCCCCCGGATGCGAGGTACTTTCCGTCGGGGCTGAAACTCACCGTGTCAACCTCTCCTGCCCGTGGTTCTATCGTCCGGATCAGCGTTCCTGTGGCAACATCCCACAGTTTGATCGTTCCATCCATGCTCGCTGAAGCTGCAAAACGTTCATCACTTGTGATCGACACTGATATCACTTCACCTGTGTGGCCTTTCAGTAATCGCGGCTCTTTCATGTTTTCCAAGTCCCATAGGCCGACGGTTTGATCAGAACTACCGGAAACAAGAATTTTTCCAATGCTGCCCGCAGCGATGGTTGCGACCTGTTTGGTATGCCCTTTCAATGTCGCAGTCGTAGTCGAAGTAATGCCGTCCCACACCCTGATCGAATTATCGCTGCTGGCCGAAACAAGGTGTCGATCGTCCGGCAAAAAAACGACGGCCCGCACGCGTCCGCTGTGCCCTTTAAGCGGGGAAAGGGATTGTCCGGTTTGCAGATCCCACAGTTTTACGGTGTTATCGAATCCGGCTGCCGCCATCCAATGCTTATCGCGACTGAACGAAACACCGTAGTATCCGATCGTATTGTTTTCAAGGACCGCAGCCCTCGCTCCGTCGGCGGTTGATATGATCGTTGCGGTCGGGCTCTCATTACCGGTCGCAAGCAATGTTCCATCGCTGTTAAAGCCAGCTGATTCCGCCTCGCCAAAGGTATTCACATCGGTCTTTCCGCCGATGGAGCTGATCTCAGACTTCGAAACGAAATTCCATTTCTTGATCGTCCCGCTCTTGTCTGCCGAAACAAGGACCTCTGCGGACGCGAAAAACAAGGCCATTACGCCAGCCGCGTGACCTTTAAGGACGCCCTTCGAATCGCCGTTCGAGGCCTGCCAGAGACGCACCGAGTTATCCAAACCACCGGATGCGAGCAATTTGCCATCGTCGCTGAACCTCAAAGCACCGATACCACCGGTGTTCCCTGTCAGTTCGCGAGACTTACCGCGTTTCTCGAGATCCCAGATCCTGATGGTTTTATCCTCACTACCTGAGGCTACGAATTTGCCGTCCTTGCTAAAAGCGAGGACACTGACGCGATCCTTGTGGATTCCAAGTTCCACCGGCGGTTGGGCGGACGAAAGTTCTATGACCACGACCGAGTTTTCGCCGCCGCTGAAGGCTATTCGCTTCCCGTCGGGACTGAATTTCACCGAATTTATAGCAGTCAGGCGGACAAACTTATTCAACTCGGCACCGGTTTCGACGTCCCAAACGCGGATCGTGCCGTCACTTCCCCCAGACACAAGGGCCCGGCCGTCAGGACTACACGCAAGACTATTTACACCGCCCTTGTGCCCGGCTAAAGAGCGGATCTCTCGGCCATCCTCCAATTCCCAGATGCGGATCGTGCTGTCGAAGCTCGCCGTGGCGAGCCATTTCCCGTCAGGGCCAAAAACGACTGATTTTACAAGTTTGCTATGCCCAGTCTGTAGCACAAGCTCAGGCCGTTGATTCTGGGCCAAACCAGCCGCCGAGGATGGAGCAGTCAGCATCCAAGCTCCCATTAAGAAGCAGATCGAAAGCGAGAGCAATACCAACCGTTTCACCATATTTTTCGGTCGAGTCATAGTCCGGTTCAATATTTACCTTCCGACGGACGGACCAATACTTGTCCCGAAGGATACGTCGCCATGATTAGATTCCCGTATGCGTCTGATAGGCTGAGCGGAGCTAACGAGCCATTGATCACTAAGGGATAAATTCCCGGCATCGCATCAGGAGAAACGTCGAATGTAAATACCATAATAGGTCGGTTCCCTGATTCGTATGTTCTGGTCGAATCTAAAAGTACACCTAAGCGTCCCAAGCGGCTATCGTTTGTATTCAGCATCAAATTGGTCTCGGCCGGCATATCTGCTCTGAGCCCCACCGATACCAAACTGAACGCTTTAGGGTTAAAATTGAGCGTAAAACTGCCCGATGCGACATCTCCTTGGGAATCAAGTTTTATCCAGACCTTTACTTTCTTCCCAGCGATTCCCTCGGAGTCGGTTATCCGGACGATCGGCCCCAGATAAAACGGATCGAACCGCGGGCCTCCGTTCAGGCGTTCGGCAAAAGTCCCAGCCGGCACCGCCGGACCAGCGGCTGCGGTCGGCGGATCAATGCCCAGATTGTATCGCCTCACGACGGTCACGTCCGTTGAATTTATTGCTCCGTCACCATAAGTATTCGACGAGACATCGCGCGGGGCACAATCGGCCCGTTGAAATTGGTTTGGCGTGGTTACGGCAGTCGCGAGGCCGAGAACGAAGCGCCGAATAGTCAAAACATCATTCGCAAGTACGCCATCGCCGCCTGCGGCCGTTCCTACCGCATCAACTAGATCGCCCTCGAAACTCAGAGGGATTGTTCCCGCCGCCTGCAGGATCACGACCGGATCTGGACGATTGCGTATCCGGATCGTCCCTTCTCTGGCGGCTCCCGCGTTCGCCGCAACGGTAAAGAACACGGGTTGGTTCCCGACAATCTCGCCGGAGTTGATTATGATCCACGGAACGTCGCTCGTCGCTGTCCATTCGCAGCCGGGATGACTGGTGGTAACGTTGATCTGATTCGATCCTCCAGATGCAGAAATAGCCGAAAGACTCGCCGGTGTGAACGTGCAAGGCGCCTGCGAAGATATCTCTACACCGGTAAGGTTCGATTGGAGCGAGATCGGTGAGGGCGACACGAAAGTATACCCGGGCTTCGTCGCCTTGAGCTTATAGGTGTTCGGAGCAAGATTTGTAAAGCTGAACGCACCCAGCTCGTTCGTAGTCGTCCGCAGGCTAATTTCCTGAGTAGTTCCTGTAGGGGTAAATTGGAGATCGACAGTTGTTCCCGCCCCACCCGAAAGAACGCGGCCAGCCAAATTGTATGTCGCCGAATTTGTGGCCACAAGTGCTTGAGGCGGCACAGGACCGCCGGTTTCTTTAGCCTCAATCGGGTGCTCGAAAATCCGGCTCGGCAATACGAAGATCTTATTCGCCATACTCGGAACTATTTCATGCAGCGTGTCGGGCTGCGAAAGGCAATCGTAAACTGCGTATTGAAAGGGCTGGATCGTCTGTTGGCCGAGCGGGGTACAGGGGCGGGCATCGACTGGGTTCGGGCCACGCGAAGATCCGATAAATACGGAGAGAGTAGGAATCTCGCCGAGCGAAATATTGCGAATAAAGCCGCTAACATGCTGCGGGGTTTGACTTTGGGCATTGGACACGACATTTTGGTTACCGATCTGAGTCGCTAACGTAGAGTCCCCTGCTTCTCTAAAAGCCGTCGTCAAAGGGAAGTTGTTTGGATCCCAAACGATGCCCGCTGGTCCCGTAATATTGACTACGTAAACCGAATTATCCACAGGGAGACTAAATTCATAGACGCTCCGCGAAACCAAGGATGGGATTACTGTATTTGAGCCATTGGATGCCGAAATGCTGTCCGGCACAAAAGCAGACGGAAAGCCATTATAATTTTGAAGGTACAGACGGAACAAGCGTTCGTACGAACGCCATGACAATTGTATGCTGCCGCTTGCTCCGTTCTTACCATCGACCGCAATCATGTAGCGTGTTCCAGCCACTGCGCGGAAGTTCACCTTGCTCGTATTGTCATAGAAAGTCGTATCATCATTTGCGCCCACAGCGGTTATATTCGCAAATGAGCAGACACCGGATGCAGGACACGAGTAAACAGCCATAACCGTATCAAAATCGCTTCCCGACGTCGTAAAACTATAGAGCCCGCTGCTCGCAGCAGGCGTCGTCCAAGAATACCACACCGATTTCGCAGCGTTAATTGCAGCGTGGGCTGGCTCTCCGGCTTCCGCGGTCGCGGATAAATTGTAGCCGATAATGGGAGCGTCAGGCACTTCAGCTTGCTCCAGAGTCGGGAACGTTGCTGTTTTGCTACTAATGCCGGTAATGGCAAGGGCATTCGCGAAATTATCATTCGACGGCACCGCCGTTCCGAACTGATTTATCAGATGCGTTTGGCTGTTTATAGGTATCGTTCCAGTGCGGGTGTTCGCACCATTTGGCAGGACATTGAATTTCACCAGTCCGCCCCGATAGGTCAGACTATTGTATATTTGTCCTGAATTGGCTGGTGTATCTGCCGGCGGGCAACCTGGTTGCGTCACAACAAAAAATGCAAAAGCACCGCCCGCGGCAACCGCGTTTGTCCGTGGAGTGAAAGAATACGTACAGCCTGTTGCCGGCCGCAAATAGAGCGATAGCCGATAAGCCCCGATTCCGCCCGACTGAGCACGCGCCCTAATAATGTAAGCTCCTGCCGCGGGTAGAGTCAGCAAGCCGCTGCCCGGCAGCCTCGAATCAGTGACCGAACCATTTGGTGGCGTTTGATCCACCATATTATTCGAAGGATCGAATAATTGAAGCCGTGTAAAGAAGCTGTCGCTCGACATCGTAATAACGATCTGCTGTCCGGCTGTGCCATTAAATGTGTAAAGCTCGGTAAGGTCTCCGTCGATCAGGCAGGATGACGGATCGATAACTGATAGGATACTCTGCCCATACTCAATGCTACCGGTCGGACAGCCACCAATCGGAGCATCGTCGTTTGTGATTGTGCCGACCGCACCGGGCGGTTGCGCGTTATAACCTGAACCCGGCGTCACCGTGATAAACACCGTTTCGTCGGGCTCGACCGTTGAATCCGGCGTCGGATCAACGACCATCGTTCGGGTCGCCTGACCGGCCAGGAATGTGATCGTTCCAGTAGCCGTCTGCGTGAAGTCGGGTGGATTCGTTGCCGTACCAGTGGTCGTGAAGTTGACCGTCAAAGGCTGAGCCTGCAGACCAAGCGACGTAACTCTGGTAAAGGTGTAGAGCAAGTTCACCGTGCCGTCCTCATTCACCGAGTTGCCCGGACTCACCGGATTTGTCAGCGAAACAGCGACTGATACATCCTGATCGTCATTGACAATCGTGCCGGTCAGAACTGTGGGGTTCGGAACAATACTAAATCCAGGACCGGTGGCAAAGGCAACGATAACGGTCTCGTCCGCCTCAACAACCGGGTCAGCAACCGGGTTTATATTAACCGTGGCGGTCGTAAAACCAGCACCAAAATTGAGAGCACCTCCAGCCGCATTCACACCCGATATGTTGCCCGTGACGGTATAGTCAATCGAGAAAGTAGCCGTGCCGCCGAGCGTGAACGGAATCGACGCGGCCGTTGCCGTCACACCATTTCTCGTACACGTATAGGCCATCGCCAGACCGCTGTTTTCATTAACCGATGCAGGAGCAGGTCCTATACAGGTAATGTCGGTGTCGTCATTGATGATGGTTCCTGTCGCCGACGTTGGCGCGGTAACGGTGTATCCGGCGCCCGGAGTAACCGTTAGAATTATCGTTTCATCCGGCTCAACCATTTGAGCGTTTATCGGGGTTACGTTGACGATGGCGGTCAGGCTTGCGGCCGCAAAGGTAACCGTCCCATTGGCCGCCGAAAATGTCGCCGGTTGGCTCGGACTGTTTACGTTATAATCGGTGGGGTACTGAGCAGTGCCCCCAACATTAAAATTGATCGTTTGAGCACCAGCGGCCGCGCTGCTACGCGTGAAAGTGTAGGTCAGCGAGGCCCCGCTTCCTTCGATTACACTCGCGGGGGCCACCGCGACCGATACGCTGGGCGTTTGGGGGTCGTCATTGGTAATTGTCCCTGTTCCAACTCCATTCGAAATCGCGGCATTGGTCGGGGCGGTAAGATTAACTAAAAAGGTTTCGTCAGGTTCGAATATTGTGTCTCCGTTGACTAATACCGAAAATGTTTTAGTCGTTTCGACCGGCAGGAACGTCAGATTCCCGGAAGTTGATTGATAATCACCACCTGCTGTTGTCGCGGTACCATTTTGCGTAGCGGCGTTGACCGCCGCATTTACACTCGTCGCACCGGTTTTTGTGACTGTAAATAGGAACGCCGTCGTTCCGCTGTTTCCTTCGTTTGCGGTAATATTATTGATCGTAAGGGTCGGCGGCGGATCATTTTCATTCAGGATAACCTGCGTCACGCTGGGCGAACCAATGACCGCTCCGCCGGACGGGTTCGCCAAACAAAGTTGAATGGTCTCTGAACTTTCAAATATCGCATCGTCTATCAACTGGATGGGAACAAATTGCGGATTTGCATCGCCATCGCCAAAGCCCACACCGCCCGATAAAAGAGAATAATCCTGTCCAGGCGTTGCGTAAGGAGACCCGCTAAAGGGTTCACATGAATAAACCCCGGTGCTCACGGAGCCCGCATTGCCGCCCGTTCGGGTAACGTTTACGCCGAAGAAAACATTGCCGCTTTCTAATGTAAAATATGCTGGGGCACTGAACTGAAGAGATCCCGCCGAATATGGCCGACACGCAGAAAACTCGGATGTGTCAGTCGGATTACCCGCTAAGAGTCTTGTGGCAGTCGAGGTGACTGAATACCCCACCGATGGCGCCGTTACAGTTGCATTGATCGCCGCATCACCGTTCGCATTCGTTGTCACGTTTGTCGTTCCGAGATAAGTCTTTCCCTCACCATTCCCCGATGCGTCGCAAGACGGATTGGAAAAGAATTCGATCCGGAACGAGGTATTTGCCACTGAGTTGAGGGTACCCTGAATGCTGGCACTGCCACCGCCGATCGATGTAGCAGCGGTAAGAACGGGGAAGTTCTGAAGGTTGTTCGACCCCGAATCTCCGTCGCCAATGTCGTTAAGCGTAACTCCATTGTCCGCGAGGTCAATGCCGAGACCTCCATTTGAGAAGATCGAGTTTCCCAAGATACTATCGCTAACTCCCGTATCAGATGTTGAATAGACTCGGATTCCAAGCCCGCTATTAAAAGCGATCACGTTCCCAGCGTTTGCACCGCTTCCACCTATTAGGTTGTTGCTCGCCGTCGAGCTAATACCTCGGACGTTCGGTATCGCTGAGCCACCGGACACATCTGTACCGATATAGTTCCCAACTATCTGATTACCTGTCGAATCCAATTGTTGTAGAATTAATATTCCGTCGAAGAGGTTACCCGAAATAATATTCCTTGATCCGGAAGCAGTTCCCCCTACGACATTGTTTAAAGCGGTGTTAGCGATGAAGATCCCATAGTCATTTGGAATCGCTGCGGAACCCGCAGGATTCGTACCGATGTAATTACCCAAAATCTGATTATTTGAGGAGCCGCTAATACCAATACCAGCTTGATGATTACCAGAAATTACATTTCGAGAGGCCGCAGTTAATCCTCCGATTACATTATTGTTCGAATTGTTGTATCCGATAATAATTCCATAATTTACATTAGGAAGTGCGACTGTTCCGGCAGCGTTCGTGCCGATATAGTTTCCTTCGATCGTGCTGTTTGAGCAATTGAAGAGTTCAATACCGATCCCACTGAACCTATTAATGATCAATCCTTTGATCCGACTGTTGCCAGCGGTTATGATTAGACCGCTGGTGTTGGATCCCGCACTTGTACCGTCCAATTCGATGATCGGCGATCCTGCAAACCCCAGTTGCGTGGTAGCGTCAATCGTGACAGAACTGGTAACGAAGGGAAGGGATGACAACGGCGTTATCGTATGCAACCCTGCACCGGGAATATTAAAATTGATAGTGTCCAGCCCCACAGCGTTATTGGCGTCGATGATCGCCTGTCGAAGGCTCCCCGCTCCGCTGTCATTTGTGTTGATGACGGTGAACGTTGCAAAGGAGGATGATGGAAACTCTGGTTGTTCCTGGGCTCTAGTGGGGTCGCCGTGATCGAGGGCAAAGAGGGACAGGCCGACTGTAGCCAGCAGGCAAAGGTTCCTGAGGAATCGAATTTTTGAAGCCCCGATGATACCAGTAATGCGACGAACGTCACCAAATCTCATTATTTTGTGATCTCCCTTAGGTTTTATTCCCCTATAATAAGTACAGCGCGACAACTGTCACTATAACGGCTCAAAATACTTCCGGATTCGTTTTTTAAACACCGCTATTCGAACAGATATTCTGCACTCGCTCTCGGGCCAAAAGGCGCTGACCAAATTTATTGCCCCTATTCACGAATACCTGAGCAGCGAAGATAGCGTAGAGAGCGAAACCACACAAGGGATAAGATTTTCCGCTCTCCTACCGGAGCGTGGACACTCCTGTCCGCCCGTAAAACCGCCGATGCCGCACCTTGAGATATTTCATTTTTATGGTTTAGTTTCCAACTTAACTCATCTTATTTACTATTGGCGAAAATCGCCGTTTTGTTACTCCAGTCCAACAAACTCGATACCGCTCAAGCTCGCGGTGAACTGGATCGTCTTTGGGCTGAAGCGGAAGCGTTTGGATGTGACCGTGGCGGTGTAGATCTGGCCGAGCTGGACGTTCGTGAAGTTGTAGACGCCGAAGGAGCTGGTGGTCGTCGTTTGGCGGTTCCCGGTCGAATCGATGATCGTCACGATGGCATTTCTCAGAGCGGTGAGGTTGGGGGTCAGCACCCGGCCTGAGATCGTGCCGAAGGTCGGGTTCGTCGTTGCCTGCTGCACCAGGATCGGGTCCGTTCTCCCCTGGATCCGGACCGAACCGATCCGGCCGGCTCCCGTATTTGCCTGGGCCGTGAAGTGTACCGGGCCGTTGCCCACTATCGCTCCTGAGTTGATCGTGATCCACGGCACATCGCTCGCCGCCAGCCATTCACATGTTGGTTGATTGGTCGTCACCGTGAACTGGGCGAGGCCGCCGCCCACCGGGATCGATGTGATATTCCCCGGCGTGTAACTGCACGCGGATTCAGGAGTTATATCTACCGTTTGGTTCGATTGCAGGTTGACCGGATCCGGATCCGTAAAGACAAAGCCGGTCCGGGTCGCTTTCAGCCGGTAGGTATTGGCGACCAGGTTCAGGAAGGCAAAGGAACCATCCGCTGCCGTTGTCGCTCGCAGCGAGATCGGCTGCGTATTGCCCGTTGGGGTATATGTCAGATCGACCCGCGTTCCCGCTCCGCCAGCGAGCACACGGCCGGTGAGATCATAGGTCGGCACATTCGAGGCGATAAAGCTGCTGCCCGGTGTACCGTTGTACTGCGTCGTTATCGGCACATCGAACGAGAGCACCGAGATCGTAAAGTTCTTTCCCGCCTTGTTCGGCACGATGTCGTGCAGCGTATTGGGCTGCGACAGGCACTGGTAGGTCGCGTACGGCACCGCTGCTATCGACTGGAACCCAAGCGGCGAGCACGGGAATTCCTCTCGCGGGTTGGGCCCTCTCGACGAACCGATGATCACTGATAGGCCCGAAAGCTCAGGCTGTGTGATGTTTCTGATATAGCCGTAGATGTATCTCGGCGTCTGGTTCTGGGCGTTCGACACCGTGTTCTGCCCGCCCGTCGCTCCATCAGGACTTTCACCTCGCATCAGTTCGTCGAGGTACCGGAACGACGAATCGAGCGGGAAGTTGTTCGGGTCCCAAACGATCCCGGTCGGGCCGGTGATCGTCACCGTGTACGTTGTGTTGTCGGCCGGCAGGTTGAACTCGTACACCCCTAATGAGACGAGCGTCGGGATGACCGTATTCGTGCCGTTGCTTGCCGTGACAGTGTCAGGGACCAACGGTGACTGGTTACCGTTGTAGTTCTGCAAATAAAGCCTGAACAGCCTCTGGTACTGCCGCCACGACAGCTCGATCGTGCCCGAAGCTCCGTTCTTCCCGTCGATGGCGATCAGATATGTTGTCCCCGCCGTCGCACGGAAGTTCACCTTACTCGTCACATCATAGAACGTCGTATCGTCATTCGATCCAACTAGGGTCATGTTGGCGAACGTACACCCGCTGGCGGGCGTAGGACAGGCATAGATCGCCATCACCGTGTCGAAACTAGAGCCTGAGGTCGAGAAACTGTACAGCCCCGAACTCAAAGCAGGCGTCGTCCAGGCGTACCAGACGGACTTCGACGCCGGATTGCCCGCATGAGCGGGCTCTCCGTTCTGGGCACTCGCATTCGTATTCGAGCCGCGTTCCGGGGCGTTCGGCGGGCTGTTGATGCCGGTAATAAGGTTCGGGTTATCGACAAAGTCATTCGTCGGCGGGCACGTGCAGTATTGAAATATCGTGTGGCTCTGTCCGGCTACTGTCATCACTTCCTGCCGATCGGTCGTTCCGCCGAACGCGGGAACTGTGAACGTCACACGCCCGCCTGCGTAGCTCGCGTTCGTATAGAACGTTCCTGCAGCGGAGGGGGCAGTAGCGGGCGGACAACCGGGCTGCGTGACCACATCGAACGAGAAAGTGCCACCCGAAGACTGCACATCAGTCCGCGTCGGCGACAATGAATATGTACAAGCCTGAACAGGAGCTTCATAAAGCGAGATCGTATAATTCCCACTCCCCCCAAACGCCGCGATAGCCCGTATCGTATACGTTCCCGTCACCGGCAGCGTAAAATACCCCGAAGCGGGCAGCCGCGAATTGTTAACTCCATTCACACCACCCACCGTCGCGATAACAGCCCCCGACGGATTCACGAACTCGATCTTCGAAAAGAACTGCGATGTCTCCATCGAGATCGCGATCTGCCGATTGGCATTACCGGAAAACGTGAACGTTTCGGTCCTATCTGCCCCGATCACACATGTCGCCCCATTTATCGAACTAGCCTCGCTGGAGCCGATTGAAATATTTCTGGTTGAACAAAATCCAACCGGCGGCGTGAACCAGTCGGTAACCGTGTCGATCGCATTATTATTTGTCAGCCGAACCACGCCGGTCCCGTTGGCGTTCATCGTGTATATCTCATTCACCGCCACATCGCGACGGCTCATGAAGGCGATTTTTGATCCGTCGGGCGACCAATCGCCGAACAATTCGAGCACTGAATTGTTTGTAAGGTTCGTTAAACCTGTGCCGTTCGCGGCGACCGAGTAGATTTCAAGATCGGTACCATTTACCGCCACGCCATCACGAAACGCTAGAGCCACGACAGCACCAATTGGAGACATTGCTGTCCTGCCCGCGGTCGCAAAACTTGGCGGCGGTGCGGAATTCGTTAACGCCTGACGGCCAGTGCCGTCGGCATTCATGACGAAAGCGTTGTAGTCGTCTGGCGTCGTCTGGCCGCCGAAAACTAGCTTACTGCCATCAGGCGTGAATACGGCGTTGTCGTCGTCGTTCGGATTGCTCGCGGTGAGGTTGATCTGGTTCGAACCATCGGCGAACATTGTGTAGACGTCGCAAACGAACGACGCATTGCATCTTGAAAACACGATCCGCGTACCATCCGGAGACCAGGCCGGTGATTTGTCGAGAGCGGGCGGATTTGTTAGCTGAGCTTTGTTCGACCCGTCAGCGTTCATCACCCAGATTCGCTCCGTGATGTTCGTCGGGCCGCGAGCAAAAAGCACCTTCTGCCCGTCGGGCGACCAAATAGAAGAAGTATTCCGCTCAGTCGCCTCAGATATCATCGTCTGCCCGGTGCCGTCGGCGTTCATCGTCCAGATCTGAATATTATTTGTACTGACCGTTTTCCCGTAGAGTATTTTCTGACCATTAGGTGACCAATACCCACCAGCCTCATTTTCCGGTGTGTTCGTCAGACGCGTCTGGTTCGTTCCGTCGGCATCCATCTTGTAAACCTCGGTGTTGCCGTCGCGATTAGATGTAAATAAGATCTGCGGATTTCCAGCCGCCCCGGATGGGGCCGTCTGAGCCTCGAATGCTCCAATGTCGGAGCCGTCGCCTCCAGCGGCATTCGGTATCCCTGTCAGATCTATCGGTCGACCAAAGCCCGGCCCGCGCTGGTCGGTCGTGGAACCGAAACTGCTCCCCTTATCTATCGCCGGACTTCCGAAGAGCAACGTGTAAACACCTGTAGAATTACCCCCAGACGAGGACGGGCCAAGTAGCGGGTCGGCATTGACGATATCCCCCTTACCAATAAGCAGTCCGCTGCCCGCGTCGCCTGTCAGGTTGTAGCCCAGCGATTGAAAAGTTGCGGCGGTCCCTGTTCTCGAAAGGTTAGGCAAAGAGCTATTTGCAATGATCGTGTTCCGGATCGACGTAACGGCCGGCGCGCCGAAATCCTCGGTATGAATTCCGCCAGTGAGCGGGCTCACGTTCGCCGCTACCGTAGCATTTGTCAATGAAAGCTCAGCGGCAGCCGTACCGCTAAATCCAATGTTTGCGATCCCGCCGCCGGCCTCCAGATTTGCCGTATTCCCATACACCGTGGTGTTAACGATCGTTGTTCGGCCGGCCCCGGGGCTTGCCGCAAAATTGAAGATCCCGCCGCCCTGGCCAGCTGTATTGTTTGAAACGGATGAGCGGTTGATCGTCAGTATTCCGCGGTTATGGATCCCGCCCCCATTGCCGGTCGCAATATTGTTTGAAACAACACAGTCGTTCAGCGTCAGATCAACAAACGTGTTGATGCCCGCCCCGTCGCCCGTGCCCCTACCTCCGGTTATCGTCAGCCCATTCACGACGACGGTGATGCCAAGGGTGCCGGTCATGACAAAGACCCGGCGTTCGAGGTTACCCGACACGGAGAGAACATTCGCGCCGGGACCATTAATGGTTACATTTTTGGTGAAAGCGATCGGGGCCGTCGTCAATGCGATCGTACCCGTCACGCCACCGCCAAATACGATCGTATCGCCGGGCGCCGCATCGGCCACCGCCTGCCGCAAACTGCCGACGCCGCTGTCATTCGTGTTTGTCACCGTAAGTGTCGATTGGCCGCCTGCCTGGGACTCGAAAGCCCCGATGTCGGCACCATCGCCACCCACGGCATTTGGCTGGGGAAGATCGATTGGCCGCGGTGATCCTCGTTGATCGGTGGTCGAACCAAAACTGCTGCCCTGGTCGATCGCGGAACTGGCCCCAAGCAACGCATGCGTCTGAGTCGCACCTCCATTCGCTCCGAGGGGCGCGAGCTGGGGATTATTTACACCGACAATGTTGCTGTTTACGCCATTAGTCAGCCCGCCGCCGGTCCCGATCAGGTTAAATGAACTCGATGGGCTGACAGTTCCCTCGATATCAAATGGCACACCGCCGGACGTGTTGCCGGAGACGATCGAATTTCTGATTGTCACGACATTCGTTCCGGTTGCTTCCAGCCAGATCGCCCCCCTTTGGCCGGCATTTGCCGTTGTGTTATTCGTTATCGTGCAATTCGTCAGATTTAAGACTGAAACCCCTCCAGCCGGATTGTTTCGAATACCCGAGGTCCGGTTGTTGCTGGTGTTGCCGCTAATAGTCGTATTGATCAATGTCGAGGTCGACCCCTCATTCCTGATGACGTCACCGTTATTTCCCGAATTGCCCGTGAATGTTGAATCCGTGATCGTCGTTGTGGAAGAACTCAAATAGAGGGCAGATATTTGTAGCGCGGTATTATTTGATATTGTCGAGCGATTGATGTTTAAGGTCGCAGCACTGGTAACCATCACCCCCGCATCCCCGGTACCGACGTTGTTCGTAATGACCAGATCATTGAAGGTAAGTGTCGTACCTAATGCTTGCATCGCCGCGCCGCCGGCGGAACGTCCATTGCGAATTGTCAGACCTTCCACAGTTACGGCCGCCCCGCCAAAATTGAAAATGCGGCTCGAATTGTTACCCGATATAGCCAGAGCAGCTGCACCGGGGCCGTCTATGGTCAGGTTCTTGTTGATCAGGATCTCACCGCTCGAAAGCGTAATGGCTCCGGTAACCCCGCCGCCAAAAACGATCGTATCGCCGGGTAGCGCGTCAATCACCGTCTGCCGCAGACTTCCTGCTCCGCTGTCGTTAGTATTCGTAACCGTCAGCGTCGCAAATGGCCGATTCGTGTCAACGCCCGGCTGAGCCCCGGCACGTACTCCGAAATAAACCGAAAGGGCGGCGAAGCACCCGGTGAAGAAAATCAACAGAAATAATGGGAATCCACGTTGATGTCGCGATTTACTAAACAACATTCTCTCTCCGGCTTTGCATGAAAACTGATCCTGCAAATGAGATCTCCAGTTTATTTGCCCGAGTACCAGGCATATCTCCGTCACTCGACCAATTGCCGCACACGCAGCTTGGCGGCGAAAATTCATATTTAAGCGAAAACTTCTGCCGTCCGTGCGGAGCCGTGTTTACCGCTTTGCCGAATCCCTGGGACTCTAGGATTCTTACGGGGATGCCGTAGGTGGTACGGTTTAGGAAATTGAAGAAGTCGGTTCGCACTCGGAGTTTGTGTGAACAGATCGTGAATTTCTTGATCAGGAACGCTTGTTTTCTCATTTTTCTTCTTGCCAAGCTTCTACTCGGCGAACTACATTCCTTCGATCGATTTACTCAAGACCCACAAAGTCAACGCCGTTCAGGTTTGTCGTGAACGGAAGGGTTCTGGCGGTGAAGCGGTATCGTTTGGACGTGACCGTTGCCGTGTAGATCTGGCCGAGTTGGACATTTGTGAAGTTATAGACCCCGAACGAGCTTGTCGCGGCTGTCTGTCTTTGGCCCGCTGAGTCGATGATCGTCACCACGGCGTTTCTCAGCGCGATCCCCGACGGGGTTAAGACCCGGCCTGCGATCGTACCGAAGGTCGGGTTCGTCGTTGCCTGCTGCACCAGGATCGGGTCCGTTCTCCCCTGGATCCTGACCGACCCGATCCGGCCGGCTCCAGTATTTGCCTGGGCCGTGAAGTGTACCGGGCCGTTGCCCACTATCGCTCCTGAATTGATCGTGATCCACGGAACATCGCTCGCCGCCAGCCATTCACATGTTGGCTGATTGGTTGTAACACTAAACTGGGCGAGGCCGCCGCCCACCGGGATCGATGTGATATTTGCCGGCGTGTAACTGCACGCGGATTCAGGAGTTATATCTACCGTTTGGTTAGACTGCAGGTTAACCGGATCCGGATCCGTAAAGACAAAGCCAGTTCGGGTCGCCTTCAGCCGGTAGGTGTTCGCAACCAGATTCGGAAAGGCAAACGAGCCGTCCCCCGTCGTGGTCGCTCGCAGTGAGATCGGCTGCGTATTACCCGTTGGGGTATATGTCAGATCGACCCGCGTTCCCGCTCCTCCTGCAAGTACCCGGCCGGTAAGGTCATAGGTCGGTACATTCGAGGCGATAAAACTGCTGCCCGGTGTGCCGTTGTACTGCGTCGTTATCGGCACATCGAACGAGAGCACCGAGATCGTGAAGTTCTTTCCCGCCTTGTTTGGTACGATGTCGTGCAGCGTATTCGGCTGTGACAGGCATTGGTAGGTCGCATACGGTACCGCTGCGATCGATTGGAACCCAAGCGGCGAGCACGGGAATTCCTCACGCGGGTTGGGCCCTCTCGACGAACCGATGATCACTGAGAGGCCGTTCAGTTCGGGCTGTGTGATGTTTCTGATATAGCCGTAGATGTATCTCGGCGTCTGGTTCTGGGCGTTCGACACCGTGTTCTGCCCGCCCGTCGCCCCGTCAGGGCTGTCACCTCGCATCAGTTCATCGAGATAGCGGAACGACGTATCCAGCGGAAAGTTGTTCGGGTCCCAGACAATACCCGTCGGGCCTGTGATAGTCACCGTGTACGTTGTGTTATCGGCCGGCAGATTGAACTCATACACACCTAATGAGACGAGCGTCGGAATGACTGTATTCGAGCCGTTGCTTGCCGTGACAGTGTCAGGGACCAGCGGTGACTGGTTACCGTTATAGTTTTGCAGGTATAGACGAAACAGCCTCGAGTACCGCCGCCACGACAACTCGATCGTTCCCGAAGCTCCATTCTTGCCGTCGACCGCGATCATGTAGGTCCGTCCCGCATCGGCACGGAAATTCACCTTACTTGTCACATCATAAAAGGTCGTATCATCATTAGTCCCAACCGGAGTAATATTCCCGAACGTGCAGCCGCTCAGCGGCCCCGGGCACGCATAGATCGCCATCACCGTGTCAAAGCTCGACCCCGACGTCGAAAAGCTGTACAGCCCCGAACTCAAAGCCGGCGTCGTCCACGCGAACCACACCGACTTCGTGGCTGGATTGCCCGCATGGGCCGGCTCTGCATTCTCGGCGGTTGCGAGGGTATTGCTCGTTATGTCGATCGCATTAGGCGGACTATCTGTACCCGAGATGGGATAAGCATTAGCGAAGTTATCGTTACCCGGAGCTCCTTGTCCGCATTGATTTATCTGAAACGTCGAGCCGCCCACGCTTATGTTCTCAAATCGGAACCCACCTGGATTCGGTGTAACAGTGAGGCTCACGCGGCCGCCGCCGTAAGTTAGTCCCGTATACGCCGCCCCGGTCGCAGGCGGAGCCGTCGCCGGCGGACATCCGGGCTGGGTTATCACATCAAAACTATACAGACCGCCCAAGACGGAAAAATCCGCCGCAGCGGGCGATGCTGAATATGTACAAGACTGTACCGGGGCCTCATACAGCGAGATCGTATAATTCCCACTCCCCCCAAACGCCGCGATAGCCCGGATCGTATACGTCCCCGCCACCGGCAAGGGGAAATACCCCGTCGCCGGCAACCGAGCATTATTCACCCCATTTACTCCTCCCGCCGTTTGTATGACCGTTCCTGACGGATTCAAAAGCTCGATCTTCGAAAAGAACTGCGATGTCTCCATCGAGATCGCAACCTGCTGGCCGGCGGTTCCCGTGAAGGCAAAGAGGTCAGTTCGATCCGTGCTGATTAAGCAGGTACCTGCATCCATCAACCCAGGGTATGTTTGGCCGACCCCAATAAATGCGGTTGGACATGCTCCTGCTGGCGCCAATGCCCAATCAGATGCACCATCGGTAGAGGAATTTACCGTCAATCGAACGGGAGAAGTGCCGTTTGAGTTCATTACGTATGTCTCCGAAATAGTGTCTCGTAAACTCGAAAAGAAGATTCTGGTGCCGTCCGGCGACCACTGTGGTGAACTATCAGACACGGCATTGTTGGTTATATTTGTTTGGCTCCCCCCGGTCGAAGTCATGGTAAAGATCTCGGCGGAAGTCGAGGCCGCGGTGGATGATCGTGAGACCGCAACCTGAGTACCGTTCGGCGAGAAGGTTGGGGATGCATAGCTGACCGGAGAAGCCGTGGACGTTAGTTGCTGAACGTTGGAGCCATCGACGTTCGCGGTAAAGATGTTTGGATTAGTAAAGGTAGCACTCTGCCTGATAAAAATGATCTTCGTTCCATCTCGCGAGAAGGCTGGCGAGTATTCGTCTCCGGTTGTATTCACACCAGTCAACGGAGTCTGCCCGGTACCGTCGGGATTCATGGTGTATATATCGCAAACTCCGCTGGGATCACAACGGGAAAACATTATCTTTGCGCCGTCAGGTCTCCACGAGGATTCTTGGTCGGTGCTATTCGAATTAGAAATATTGACCTGCCCGGTTCCGTCGGCATTCATGACCCATATTTGAGTTGGCACAGAGGCATTTTCACGTCTGTTGAATGTTATTTTCAGTCTGTTGGACGACCATTTGGGAGACACTTCCGACAGTTCGTTATCTGTCAGCCGCTGTTGATTGCCGCCGTCGGCGTTCATTGTGTAAATTTCATTGAATCCGTCACGTCCGCTGACAAACAGTAACGACTGTTCGCCGCCGCCTACATTAGGCAGACGATCCAAGGATCGAACCTGGGAAGTCGACAGCGGGCCGTCGTAGAGCCTTATTCTTGCGACATTTCCGGCAGAGGCATCAGGAATTATTGGCACGGCATCGTCCTGAAAAAAACTCAACACGTTTGCCGGACTGATAACAAAATCGGTATCGACCTGATCGATTCTCAAGGCACCGTCTCGGTATGCTTGTATACGGCCGCTTTCGTCCCGGACTAGCACTGCCTGGATGTATGTACTCGGCAAAAAAGCAGTCGTCGTCGTGGGCTCCGTTTGAAAACGTCCATTCTCAATGTAGGCTCCATCGTCACTGGTTCGGTTATCAAAACTAATAACCCGACGAAGATTGTTCACCTGGTCAAAACGGAAAAGTATGACAATCGTATAGGCGCCATTCGGAACCAGTCCACCCGCAGTACTAACAGAAAGACCACTATTGAACGGGTAGCGAAGCGACTGCCGGGTATAACCGTCAACCGTATCAGCAACGAACGAATTTGCACCTCCACTGCCAGTTAAATTCGTCATTGGCGGTGCTCCAGCAACTGTACTATTCAGGTTACCCTGGAACTGATAATCGGCCTTTAGGTTCACCGTTTGGCGCGAAAGGCAGGGAGAAAATTCGGAAGTATCTAAGGGATTATTGCTACCGTCGAAGCTGGTTGCGAGGGACGTAACGTAACCGGTGGTTGGGACGGATGTAAATATCGAGTTAATAACTGCGTTACCGTTCGCATTTGTCGAAACATTAGCTGAACCGACAAATGTTCGTCCTTCGCCGAATCCAGATGAGTCGCACGAAGGATTGCTAAAGAATTGAATTTGAAAATTGGTGTTCGGTGTTGAGTTCAATAAACCCTGGATCAACGTATTACCCGCAGATTCACTAACCGAAGTGAGTATTGGATAGTTTTGTTGGTTGTTGGCACCGGTGTCGGTATCGTTAAGATCGTTTCGGGTGACACCTGTCCCCTGGAGATCGATACCGAGGCCGCCATTGTTAAAAATAGAGTTGTTGAGGATACTGTTCGAAAGTGTAGGTCCGTTCGGAAATGGAGAAGTGAAAACGCCTATTCCTGGTCCGTCATTATTTGCGATCACATTTCCCTCACCGTTACCCGTCCCGCCTATAAAATTGCCGCTCGCAAGGCGGAAAATCCCGATTCCCCATCCGACTTGACTACCGGCGGTATTGCCAAGTGAAGTGATGCCGTCGGCCGCAACTCCAATGAAATTACCCTGCACTCGGTTTCCAGTTGCCGGGGGACTCACCACATTTGTTATTGATTGGATAGCAATTCCAGCGATCACGTTACCGGAAACAACATTTCGATCTGCAGCGGTCACGCCGCCTATTAAGTTGTTACTAGCCGGAGCAACGATCTGGATGCCGCCAAAATTATTCGCTAAAGGTACCATTCCCGTAGCATTCGTCCCGATATAATTTCCCGCGATCGTATTATTGCTTCCATTGATCAGAATGCCGGCCGACTGGAATCGATTTATTACAAAACCCTTAACCGTTGCACCATTAGCGTCAACGACTAAACCGTTCGAATTTCCCGCGCTGGCTCCGTTAATTTCGATGAGTGGTACCCCGGTGAAGCCTGGCTGTGTGGTGCCGTCAATGATGGATGTTTCGGTAACTGAAGGCAAGCTACTCAAAGGTGTAATGGTACGGATTCCGGAGCCCGCTATGTTAAAAGCGATCGTGTCCGATCCCGCAGCGTTATTGCTGTCGATAATCGCCTGCCGAAAACTCCCTGCGCCGCTGTCATTAGTATTAGTTACGGTGAAAACCGCTCCCGGCGAGCTAATTTTCTCCTGGACCTGGGCCTTTGTACCGCCTAAGTAATAAGGGCCAGTAAGGGGGACGAAAGCCAACATAACAAAGCAAAGGCCGCGAATAGTCTGGTAAGGCTTGAGCATTTCAGATGATCTCCTTTCAAAACCCCCTTTCTAACTTTCCATCGGCCAACCCAAATGCTATTGACCGCGTGTCACGCCATATATCAGCACAGCTAAAACTCAAATTTAACCGAAAACTGCACCCGGCTTCCCGGCGTGACCGTGTTGACCGCCCGGCCAAAGCCTGGTGCCTCGAGCAGGCGGATGGGGATGCCGTAGTTGGCTCGGTCGATGATGTTGAAGATGTCGGTTCGGAAGGTGAGCCGGGTTGTGTCGAATTTGAATTGTTTGATGACTGAGACGTCGAGTTCGAGGACGTTGCCTGCTCGGAATGTGTTGCGGCCGATCTGGCCGTTTTGGCCGAATGGGGCGAGCAGCGAAGCCGTATTGGCTGTAGTAAGCCGCAACGGTTGGCTGCGGTCTCCGGTTATGGCGATTCCCTGCAGCGTGTTTAGCCGGTCAGTTACGTTGCCGTCGAGGTTTACGTCGATGACGCTATTAACTGTAAAGGGTTGGCCCGAGTGAAATCTTCCCGTGGTGGCGATCTGCAGATCCCTGGTTAGATGGCGGATGAAGCGATTTCCATCGACTGCGGGAAAACTGTAAACGAGGTCATATGCAATCCGGTGCCGTACATCAAAATTTGCCGGCCCGCTCTCTGCTTTCAGATCAAAACTGTTTTGCGGCAGAACGTACGCTCCCGCAAGATCGAAAACATCCGAAACTTCATCCGTTGCCTTTGAGAACGTGTACGAAAGCTGGAAATTCAGCCGGTTCAGAAAGCGTGCCTGTAGTTGGCTTTGCAGAGAGTGATAATTTGACGGCGCGGTAGTTTCGAACTGGTTGACTGCTCCGAGCGATTCATATCCACCAGCGTTTACTCGATCAAGCGGTCTAGAGGGAATAAAAAGAGACCCGCGAGCGATCGGCACAGCCGCGAAAGGGCTGGATTCCAGACTCGTAGGTGAGACCGTCAGGCTTGAACCAAGGTTCGGCGTCGTAAATCGAAGCAGATTTCGGCCTGTGGTTCCAACATAGCCCACCGAGAATGAGTAGTTCTTACTCAACTGCTGCTCAAAAATGAACGAGTAATGATGTGCCATCGGCATCTCCATCTTTTCGCTTGGCAGCGTCACGTTTATCGAGTTGGCAAAGAAATTTCCAGAGAGTGAAAGAACATCCGCAAACGACGTGCCGGCGGCATTAAAGCCCGCGATATTGTAGGCATTCACCGTCCCTGGACGCCGCAGCGGAACCCCATTGATCGTTGACATGGCGGGGTTATCGATCGACAAACCAAACCCGCTGAAGATCGACGCCGCGTAATTGAAGGTCAGATAGGTCGGAAAGACATTTCGCGACTGATTGGCGACAGCACCGAGGATCTGGTCATAAAAGAGCCCGTAGCCTGCCCGAAAAACGCTGATACGCTTGTCGCCAAGTAGATTTGCCGAATAAGCGACACCTACACGCGGGCCAAAATTGTTGCGGTCCGGTGCATATAGAGTCGAGCGGTTGTTTATCAGATCTCTCAGAACCGGCACGAGCGTAAGGCGCGGGTCAGAGAACGTTTTCTCGATCAACCCGTCAACCTCATGAACGGGTGTGTTGTATTCGTAGCGAAGGCCGAATGAAAGCGACAACGCTGAATTCACACGCCACGTGTCCTGGGCATAGAAATTCAGCTGATCGTACTGTAGTTTCACCCGCGAATCCGGTCGATCGACGTTGAGCGTGAGAATGGAATTGCTCGCTGCTCCGAACCCAACCAGATCCTCAGGACGAATGATCGAACGCGGATCGCTCTGAGGCAGGAAACAGAAATCACCGATTCCTCCATTCGAGCACGTCCCATTTCGCGCGATCAATCTCGGAGCCCCGTTGAAGGTCAGCAATGTACGGGCCAGCCGCGGTAGATCGCTGTTTAGATCGGTGCGGCGGATGTCGGCTCCAAATACGAATGCATGGCGGCCGATCCTCCACGAAAGCTCGTCCGCGATCTGATAGGTTCGGTTGATTCGATCCTGCGGGAAATTATATACATCAACACCCAGCGGGCTGAAGCCGGCAATAACGACCTGGCCAAGCGGGCCGATGACGTTTTCAACGGATTCCGGCACGACCCCAAAACCGGGCTGGATGCGTGTGTAGCGTGCCTGACCGTTGTACTGAGGCAGCGTCACGTTGAATATCGCCCGCGTGTTCAGCATGAACGGTGTGTTCGGCAGATCATCGCTTGGCGTCAGAAAATCGGTATTACGAACCTCGTCAAATTTCAGATGGGTCTGCCCGACCGAAAAGCGAACCTGATTGAACAACCGGCTGGATGAAGAAGCCTCACTTAGATCGCTGTTGAGGAAAAGCGAAAGATTGTGTGTCTGGATCTTTGACCGGACGGTGGAGAAGATCGCTTCGTTGACGGCTGGGATCGTCTTGTCGTCATCGGTGAAATTATAACGGCCGGTAATCGACTGGGCCCGGTCACCGATCTTGAAATTATCGTCCAGCCGGCCCGAGAGAATAACCCCGCGGCCATCTGCCCGCAGGGTTTGCGTGAATGTGTTCGCACCATAGATACCAGTTGGATCATTTACGAAAGGAAAAAGGCTGAAAACAGCATTGCTGTTCGGCCCTGTTGGAAAGAGAGGCGTCTGAAACTGAGTGCCGGTAAAAAAATTGGACGCAATACCGGTCGCTCCGGATCTAAACGGCCCGCGTTGCTCAACCGTCGGCACAGCGAAGTTTTTCTCGCGTTGGGCATTGATCCGCTGATATTCTCCAGAGAAAAAATAGAAGAGCCTGTTCGGCAGGATCGCTCCGCCAACGGTTCCCCCACCTTCTGCAAATGTGAATGAATCTTCCCCGCCGCTCTGATTTCGAACGTTTATTGGCTGCCCGTCCAGCAGTACCGATTGCGAAGCTGCCGTTCGAAGCGGCGAGGTGGCATCGCCATTCGTGCTGTCAAACTGGTTTCGAGCGTTAAGGCGGCTGGAATTGAAGTGGCCGTAGAGTGATCCGTTAAACTTATTGCCGCCGGCTTTTGAAACGGCATTCACCTGGGCTCCGATATTGCGGCCGAATTGAGCAGGAGCAAGCAGCGTTATTATGCTGAATTCTTCAATAGATTCTATCGGCTGCGGGATGAATGAGATAAATCCTTGCCGCCTAACGCCGATGTCCTCGTCGTTATTGTCGGAACCGTCAACGGTGAAGTTGTTACCACGGGAGCGAAGCCCATTAACCGAGAACTGGCCTGCCGAACCGACCCCAGGGCCTACTCCGGGACCCGCCACATCGCCGATCGTTTGAGGCGGCGGGGCAACGCCGGGGACGAGAAGAGCGATCTCATCAAAACTCCGCGTAATTCCATTCCCACCGATAGGGATCTGAGCTATCTCCTCTTTTTTCGTGGAAGACGAACGGCGAGCGTCGATCGTGTTGATCACCACCCGTATATTATCGGGCTCTTCGGGAACGACGGGCGAAGCCGAAGGTGTAGTTTCCGGCTCCATCGAAACGGGTACAGGCACGATGTCTCCAGTTGCGGTGATCCGTATCACGCGACGGAGTAGCCTTTCCCTGAAGCCCGGTACGGCGATCCTTATCTGATAGGAACCGGGAGCAAGTAATCCCTGAAAGAAAACGCCCTTAGAATCGGTCGTTAGGTTATATGTGGCGCCCGTTTGGTCGCTCCTGATAGTCACGACAGCACCGGCGATCGGGTTACCGGTCCGATTATCGCTTACGTCACCCTGAAAACCACCTGTCACGGTATCCTGGGCACCTATGCTGACAACCGTCAGGAGTATGAGCAGTAGAATCCCGGCCAGGAAATTCTGTGCTTTGAAGACTAACAAAGACGAATCGGAAAAATTACCGGAAACTCTTATCATGCTCTTCTCTCCTATTTGTAAAACGAACAGCGGCCAGCGCTCGTTCTCTACTGCGAATTCTTCATACCTAAGACGTTGAAACAGTCCAATTATTGCTGATCAGTCTAATGACGCAAAATCGATCTCGATCCAATTCAAATTTATCGGCAAGCCTTTTTTAGGCTTTCCTGCCAGCGGCCCCTGCACAAACGCCTTTGCGGTCATGCGTTTGGGATCCACCCCAAACTTTTTGAAGTACTCCCTTATGGCTGCCCCACGAATTTCAGCAAAAGCCTGCCCGGCAGGTACATTTTCACCAGTTGCCGTTGAGAAAGAACTGATCTGGATACGAATGAACTTAGAATCCGCGATCTTTTTCGCCAGTGTTTCCAGTCTTTCAAGATTTTCAGTCGCAAATTCGGCGGAATCCGGCTGCATCCAATACGGTTCATTGATCGTGAGAACTAAGCCATTCGGCTTTTTCTGAACGACCCCAAAGGTCTTCAAGAAGCCTTCAAGAACCGGCATCTCATCTAAGAACTCCTTTGCGGCTCTGTAACGTTGAACCTCGTCTTTCAGCTTTTCAATGTCGATCCTCAGTTCCAGATTCTCGGCAGCAAAGTCTTCTGCTTTTTTCACGGCATCGCGGGCATCCTTTTCGAGACGATTGCTCTGCGATTCCTTATTCAGATAGTCGCGTTCGAGGCTGTCCCTGCGGGCTCTTACTGTATTGAGTTCCTCAGTGAGACGTTCGATCTTTTCATTTGCCTGGCGAAGCTCATCGACGGATTCGTCGAGAGCCGATGCTGCCCGCGATTTCTCCTGGTCGATTTTCTGAACCCGTCTGCTTTCGATAGCCTTCTTCTCGGCATTCGCAGCAAGCCCGATCGTAATATTGGCCAGTGACTCGATCTCCTTTTCATTTCCTTTTTGTTGCCAGAGCTGATTCACCTTATTAAGTGAATCCCGCGCTTCGTTTAGCAATTTCGAAGCTTCCGTGTCGGCCCCGGCATTCGAGGCCATCGTAACGGCATATCGCGCCCCTAATAAGGAAAGAGGTGTCCGACGAAATTCTCTGTATTCCTTATCTTTTTTCTTGTCGACTTTCGGGCGATCCTGAAAATAGTCGTTCTCGCTCAACTGATACTGAACCTTTTTGGGGCTAGTTCTATTAGCGTTATCACCGACGGCGGGGCCGCTGCGAAGGATGATGGTTCGGCTGGGTTCCCTTACCATATGGTGAGGTTCTGCCGTGAGCACTAGCGCAAAGCTCTTTCCGCGAGAAAACTCATCTTTGAAATCCCGATCAACAGTTTCCTCCTTGCTGGATGGGATCTGTCTCAAGAAAACTGTCGACCCATCATCCAGTACGGCCCAAAGGACATAGGTTGAGAATGTTCCCTGCAGGTCAAAAACCGATGGAAGTTTTTTCAGGTTAACTTCAATAGTGGCGATGCCCCGTTCGTTTAAGTCAACCTTATAGTCTCCGCGAACCCCCGGATAGGTGGCATCGTTGGCCATGACCACACTTGTCTTTTTATCAGGGAAGAAAGTCACAACCGAGATCTCATCGACGTTCCCCTTCGGAGTCTGGCAGTGAGCGGTACGAGAAAGAGAAATACTGAATAAGATAAGCAAAAAGAGGATGAAGTATCGCCCGTTTCTTATCGCAAGCTGCATAAAGCCTCCCATTCGATCCCTTAATTGCCGACCGTCGAACGCAAAACGATACGGAACCCGACCTTATTAGAGTAAGATCCGACGTCGAGCCAACTCCTGCACGTCGAACAGACACCAGTCGCGGTCAGTTCGTAATTGCCTCCGCGGATCACCTTTTTTTCGCTTGTCGTGATCCGGGCGGTTCCGTCGGCGGGAGCACCTACGTAGTTAGGAACCCAGCTATCAAAAACCCATTCGGCGGCATTTCCGTGCATATTGAAAAGTCCAAATCGATTCGCGAAGCGGAAACTGCCAACCGGCATCAAACGGTTACGAGCTTGCCCCTGTACGTTCTCTTTTGAAATGTTACTTGCATCGAAATTAGCCAGATCATCCTTTAACCGCGGTCCAAACGCGAACAACGCATCAGACCCCGCTCGAGCAGCATATTCCCACTCGGCCTCAGACGGCAGGGTATATACATGCCCGGTGAATCGGCTTAGTCGTTCGCAGAACTCGATCGCGTCTGCCCAGGATATATTCACGACGGGCAGATCATCGCCGACCAGATTCGGTGCGGGATCTTTTTTCAAGGAGATCTTCACCTTGGGCATTTTGGCGACCGCCTCCCATTCCTTTTTTGTTATCTCGTTCACCCCCATAAAAAAAGCCGGAATGTCGACGTTGTGGATCGGTTCCGCGTCGACGCTGCCCATCTTGAATTTCCCATATGGAATTTGGACCAGGCGAATCGTAACTCCATTCCCGAGATCTTCATCAACCGAATTGGCGGTTTTTCTTTCTTTTGTTATTTCCGCACCCATTCCATCCAACATGACGGTGTCAAATTCGAATGGTTTTGGTGCAAGTTCTGCGGCTCGATAGACCGCGGCCGTAGGCTGAGCTGCGACAGATATCTTTGGCGAATCCCGATTCTCGCGGTTGTAAGCATTAAGAAACAAATTCAACGCTTGAGCTGAGTATTTTCCCGATCTCTGCGTGTTCAGAAACACAGAGTAAGATTGAACAGTATTCGCTTCTTTGGCTTCTTCGAACAACCTATCCTCAGACGTGTCGGGCGGTACGTTCTTTTTCAGAGCGAAAACCATGTCTCCAAATCTGAGTTCAGCGTCCTCGATCTTTCCATAGGTGGGCGTTTGTTCCCGTTTCATTTCATCGACAACTTTCTTTGAAAGGTAATTAAACAGTTCATTTGCGGTTACAAAGGAATCACGATTGAGATCGGCTTCCCCTTGTAAACCGGAAACAAAGAACCGACGAAATGCACTGTCGTCATTCACTTCCTGGTTTGCACTGCCCGAGGTGATGAACTGGCGAACTGGTTTGCTTATAAACTCTGAGATCGACGGAGGAATTGTATTGCTGTCAGACCGGGTGGTGAGGTGGCCCGAAAAACAGCTGTCGAATACAAATAGCGAGTGCTTGGTCTGAATGCTGCCTGCAATACCTGTAATTGTCTTGAAATCAAGGGCGACTTGCTTGAATAGCAGTTCGTTCTTTCTGGGATCCGGAGCATCAATTGGAACAATATAGCCAAAATCGCGACCATCAGGGGATTTCAGCGTATGTCCGTGTCCCGCAAAATAGACGAGTATCCGCTTGTTGCCGTCTAAACCGTATGTATTGACAAAAGTCTCGATAGCCTTTTTTAACTCAACGCCGGTGAGATTCATTTTTACCGTGACGTCGAATCCGTGTTCGGTTAAGACGGACCTTACAGCTTCAACATCTCGACCGGGGCCCTGCAATGGTTTCCAGTACTTGTAATCGTTCATACCGATCACTAGTGCATGGCTACTGTCGTACAGGCTCGATTCTTTCACCTTTCCATCTTTTACATATCTGACGAGGCCAGGAACAACACCGCGATATTCCTGGGCCTTGCTTCCAATAACCGCTAATGCAGTGGCGGCCGCGATAAAAAATATCCGAGAGAGGGTTCTTTTCATGTCCGTTACTCTTATTGATTTATAGGATGGTTTTCTTTCAATACTCCATAAACAAAATTCGTTCGCTGCTAAACCAATCCATAACGAAGCCCGATCATCGGACTACCTTTTTTAGCGTCTCCCCAATGAATCGACTGCGTCACGCGAATATCTGCGAAGGTGAGTGGCCACAAACGGGCGCAAGATTCTACTGTTAATATGACTCGTTTCTGTGTTTGTATCTGCTTGTGGACGTTACGTTGGGCCGATATCGTACCGCCAAACAAAAATAGGCGTACGTTAGGTGAAAGAAGGATTTTAGTGGAGAGCATCCTCATAGAAAAAGTAATAACCTCCAAAGCGATCCTTAATTCGCATTACTCATGACCTTGGATGTTATCTTTATAAAAGATCGAAGTTCACTGGTGCTCCAGTTCAAACCGGTGAACGACTTCGTCACCCCTTGCTCTAATGATCGACTGCAGATTCACCGCGTCCTTTTCGATTGCCGGTATCTCTTTTTGATTCTTTTCGAGAAAAGCTCTAAGTGTCTGACCGCCCGCGGGGTTAACTATACCGGTCTGGGTGGCAAATGCTATCTTGACTATATTCTCAAGTTCAGGAACGGACTCCTTCGCCCATATCATCCAATTGATCTCAGTTCCGCGCTCCCCGCTCACGTTGCCGGCTACTTCGACAGTCTGCCCGGCGGCGACCTTAGACACGCCATTATTCCTAAGTGGGGTAGGGAACAGTAAGGAGTATTCCAAGTTCCCATTCTTATTCTTACCCTGATTGAAAACGTACATGTAGCCTTCTGATTCGGGCACAAACGTCATAATCGTTTGGTAATCGCGCTCAACCGTCGCCTGCCCAGTGGAGCGGTATGGGGCTTCGAATGGTTTACCATTGCGCATTTTCTGGACCATAAGGTAATACGCAAATTTCCGCTCAGGGCCAAGGTCGTTCGGGAGGCTATTCGCCGAAGGTTGAGCGGCCGGTGGCGAAGGTGCAGCTGAATTCCAGGCAAAATAAGCGCCAGTTATTCCGATCAATGCAAGAACTATTGCGACCGGCAATACAAACTTGGCCGCTCGGAGCAGCTTGTCGACCGGGCTAGTGGCTTCAATGCGTTTGATCGTGTCAAATTCGATAGCATGCTCGAGTTCCATCGACTGAGTGGGTGAACTGTGGAATTCTGTCTTGATCGAGGCAAAAAAACGATCCGTTTCCCGCCCGTCACTTCGCAATTCATGCGCGAGATAGCGGCCGAACGCTCTAGCATTTTGCGGACGCTTTTCTGGGTCGAACTCAAGGGCCGAGAGTAGAATTCGCTCCGCTTCGCGAGGCATGTCGGGACGCAATGCAGTAGGTGGGGTGATCACTCCGTCCTTTTCGAGCTGATACATCTCGGCTAGGGCAACTGGTTTGAACGGTACCTCACCCGTTAGTATTTCGTAAGCAACTATAGCCGTCGAGAAAATATCAGCCGCCGGCGTCAGGTCCAATCTGCCGATCAATTGTTCCGGGGCTATGTAAAGTATCGAGCCGATGGCTCGTGAAATCTCCGTTTCTGGCGCAAGCTTCGACTCCCCAACTCGAGCAATGCCAAAATCGATTAGACGAACTCGATAGAGGCCTTCCTCGATCGGAGTCAGCATAATATTTTCTGGCTTGATATCGCGATGTAAGACTTTTTCGCTGTGGGCTGCTGTTAACGCGTCAGTGACACTTTCGATAACATTCGCGGCAACATCAAGGGGTAATCTGCCTGCGAGTTGTATCGCCTTGCGGAGCGAGTGCCCTCGAATATAATCCATTACCATGAATGGATTTCCGTCGTTGAGGATACCTGAATCGAGGATCCTGACAATGCCGGGATGGTCGAGCCTAATAAGAGCTTCTTTCTCGTGTTCGAATTTGCGAACGATATCAGGATGTTTGAGAGCATTCTCATTCAGGATCTTGACGACCACATCCTTTCCCATCAACTTGGTATCTTTGGCCAGATAGACGACACCTATTCCGCCAGTGTCTGCACCACCATCCGTAAGATTTTTCTCGATGAAAAAGCGGCCATCAAGTACCCGGCCTACGAGTGTGCCCGGTTCATTGAAATCGATTGTTGTTGTTTCCGAAAGTTTAGACGAATCCGCCTTCGCAGAAGCCGCGACTTCAGAATCGTGCAAGTTATCCATAGGAGCTGCACCTGAAAGCCATAGTTATCCGACTACTCACCGGACAGACTACGAATAGTCATTCTTTTAAAATATGTCGGATTGTACATAAGAACGCTAAGAATGTAAAGCATTTAAATAGCCCCGGAACGTGGATGTTTCCCTTGCTAAGGTAATTCATGACAGAACCTCACATACTTGCTTTAGCAAATCCTGATGCGTAAATCGCCGTCACGGGCACCCAGCCAGAGTCAGAATCTTCTTCGTGAGAGCATATACTTCTGCGGCCATGCAACGTGTTTGCCGACACTTCTGTTCTCGGAGTCGCTGCGCTGATATTGGTAGATCTCGATTTCAAGAAAATTAGGTGGGAATTCAGGTGGGAACGCAAAAACGGGCACTAGCTTGGTGCCCGTAACTTATTGAAAGAATGGAGCCGCCCATCGGAGTCGAACCAACGACCTTTCGATTACGAGCCTGCCCTCCACAGTTAATCGAAATGCAGGCTTGCCTTGAAGTTGATCACCCCACCATGAGAGATTGGTCGAGAGCATGATCCCGCTTGACTGATACCCCGGCACGCTCCAATCCAAATGGGTCGGGTAGCAGATGCCATCACCATTCGGGGTCTTGCACTTTGCCAGCCAGACCATGGGCGACTCCCCGCCATTGTAGCCAGAAACCGGGATGCCGCCTTCCAGGAACCGAGGCTCCTTACGTCCATGTGAGAAATGGCTTGGAAAGTCGAGTTGGAAATATCCTGCCGATATCGACGCAGGGGCTCCTGTTGAGCCGCCGGCCATTTGTTCCTTGAGCTTGGCGAGGTTGGTTTGGGGGGACTTGTAGTTTGGATCGGCCTCGAGGGCTTTTTCGAAGGCGGCGAGTTTGTGAAAATGCACTCGAAATTAAAGTCGCGAATGCAACAAAAATCAAAGAGCGAGCGCCAAATTGAACCAACATATTCATCTATCCTCCACCGGCTAACGGTCGCCTAATCTAAACTTTATTAGCGATTTAGAGCGTATTCTACCGCATCCTTGTCGACGCTCATGCGAAGATCGTCCATACGAACCGGACTGTAATCATCCGTACTTGAGACACGTCGGAATTGAAGTCCACGACATTAGTAATGCCCAGGCAAAAAATGTGTGCAGAAATGTGTGCAACAAGAAACGGGCACCAACTTGGTGCCCGTAACCTATTGATTAAATTGGCTCCGCAGGTAAGACTCGAACTTACAACCCTTCGGTTAACAGCCGAATGCTCTGCCATTGAGCTACTGCGGAATATCGCTGCCTAACGGTGGCGAACCTAAAGATTAAAAATTTCCCCGTCCGTTGTCAAGTTTATTGGCGAATTCCCTTTGCGATCATGGCTCTGATCACATCCATCTCGCGGTCGAACTTGTTGCCGATGTCCTCGGTTTTTCTTTTTACGACGATCTCTGGCACGACGCTCTCGTCTTTTTTCGGCTTCAGCGGTGACTGGAAATAGAGCGGAATATCGATCTCAGCTTTTGAGTTCGGCAGCGTCAGGAATAGGTAATTGCCACCATTTATCCCTTGTTTATTGCCACCCGTCGTTTGGCCGACGATGGTTGCGAGACGGTTTTGCTGGATATAGTCGAGAAACTGGAAGGTCGCGGAGGCGTTACTTGAATCAGCGATAACAAATGTGCGTCCGGTGAAATTGTTCTCGTAAGGTTCGACAGCCGGATAGTCTTCGCGGCCGATTATCTCGAAGTAATTTGCGTCAAACTTTCGATAAAATGCTGCCGGAACGCCGTTTTTGAGTGCGTACATGATCGCATCATCGTAGGTGCTGACAAATTTAGAAAGTTCCGGGTTTGCCGAGACATTGCGTACCAGTCGCCGGCTTTCGGCGTACGGCGGCAGCTGTTGCTTGGCCAAATAGCGCGAGATCTCAAATCCGGGATCCATATCGCCGCCGCCGTTTCCGCGAACGTCGATGATAAGGTTTTTGATATTTTTTGCCCGCAGCTCTGCGAATGCATTTGCCAGAAACTCCTTGAATTTTATCGTTTTGAGCCGCCAGGTGATGAAATTCTCGACCTTCAGGTAGCCCGTCGAATTATCCTGGATCTCAAATTTCCAGCCGTCGTCGTACGTAGGCGTTTTGCCGTAACGCTTAGCCATTTCCTGTTTGCGGTCTGACTTGGTTACGGCAGGAACATGAAAGTTGATCTTCTTCTTAGTGACAAGATCTATCGCCTCGATCGAAAACTTCTCGTCTCTGACAGGGAAAAACAGTGGGAAATACATATCGAAGAGGGCGTATCTTTCTGCCTCAAAGCGGGTTAATTCCAGTGAATTGATCCGATGTTCGAGCGTTGAATTCCCGTCACCTCTTGTTACGGTCAATAGTTCGTCAATGATCTTCTTGACTGGAATTCCATTGATCTTTGTGATCTCACTTCCGAGTGCGAGGGGATTTGGCGAGGCGTTTTCGGTGACGATGAACCTACCATCGATGATGCGGAAATAGAATGGAAGAAAGGTCTTGCCGTTGAATATCCGCTCTCGGACGACGCTGTTTTGATTGTACGGATTCAGATAGGTGTGGCCGCATTTGATCTTTTCGGTAAGCTGCGAAAACAAAAGAAAGGCGGTATTCTCGGATAGCGGCGTGTTGAGTTTTGCCTCGATCTTGGCGAACTCGCGCTCCAGGTTTTCGGGTGTGTTGTAGCGATAGACACCTGGATGCAGTGAAACCAAAGCCTTCTTCAGCACCTCAAGATCTTCTTTTAACTGTGCCGGTGAAAATGTCTTTTTTTCGAGAATGTTCTCACTCGTTCGCTTTAGTGTGAGTCGATTGCGGAATTGCCACGGCGTTCGCGTTTCCTTTAAGAAAGTTAAGGAATTGTCGTCAAAAGTGATCGTCTTTCGCATCGGCTCAACCTTCTCGCCGTCCTGGCCGCTGCCGAGCAGGACGATCTTTCCGTTCTCGACCGATTCGATCTTGTATTCAAAATCGCCTGATAGGAATCTCTTCGCGGCTGTATCGATCTTCTCTGTTTCGACATCTTTAATGATCGTCCCAAAGTCGTCGTAAACGGTCGTGATCTCGGCAGAATTACCGTCTACAGCGGCTTTAACTATCAGAAATGTCTTGAGCTTTACGCGTTTGTTTTCCGAATAGTCTTGATACTCAAGCGTTCCTTCCCAGTTTCCGTCGATGGTTTGATAGAAGGTTTTACTTTGTGAAACTGCGGTTCCCGCAAAGGTTATTAAGGCTAAGATCGCTGCTAAGAATAATTTGTTCATCTGTTTCCTCTCGAAGTAGTGTTCGTACTGATTCGAGATTACGGCTCGCGGAGCAGCACATCGCCTCACATCATCATTTGAGGCTTATTTGTGATGATTTGAGACTATTTAGCGGTCAAATTGTCCTGATATTCCTTTGGCGAAACGCCGGTAAATTTTTTGAATGCCCGGTTGAAGGTGGCTTTTGAATTAAAACCGCTGTCGAAGGCGATGGCGAGCAGCGACGATTCGTCGGCGTCACGGAGCTTGGATTTTACTTCGTTGATGCGGTATTCGTTTATAAAATCGTTGAAATTCTTATCAAATCCCTGATTGATCGCATGTGAGAGAACGTTCGAATTGACGCCGACGATCCGCGTCAGGTCGGTCAGCGTGATCGTGGGTTCGAGATAGGGCCGTTCGTCGCGCATTACGGCCTGCAGCTTTTCTTTCAGGCGTTCTAGTTCGTTGTCGGAAAGTAGCGAACGCCGCGATTCGGTCGCCTTGGCGGGAGCATCAGAAAAAGTCAGGTCAATGGTTTTTGACCGTAGATAGCCAGCAACCGCTAAATAGTAGGTCGAAAGCGCGAGAACTACCTCAAAATAAAAGTACTGAATATAAGAAAGCCGAAACAGAAAACTGTTCGTAAAATCAAACAACGCCCCGAGCAGCAGGATCGCCGAAAACGTGTAAAGAAAATTCCGCAGCCAGTCGAACTTAATCTTTTCAGTGTCGGAGAAATTTTCGTCGAGCCAATTTCGGTATTTCCGGTAATGCCGGATCGACCAAAATAACAGCAGCACGCTCCACGCGAATTCGGTCGCAAATACCAGCGGCCCTATGACCGGACGGTAATACGCCCCATCAAACCATCCTTTCCAAGCCTCGCTCTGAAAAAATATCGTGAACCGGAATACAAGATACACGGCCGTTGGGATCAGATAAAGCAGGTCCTTTCGTGTTAATTTCCACTGCGAATTCGTCAGACTAAGTACGTAAAACCAGACCAGAACCGGCGGCAGATAGCTGATCGAGAAAGGAAAGTACGTTAGCCATTGATTCAGGTCATAAACATTCGCAAACCCGATAAACGGCGTGATCAGGCTCGAGCTCAGTACGACCAGCAGCAACGCGAGCCACAGATCGGCTTTCGTCCTCTGCTTGATCCCGCGATTTACGAGCAGCCCCGCAAAGATCAGACCTTGCAGGATGCAGATAAAGATGAGGATGCTTCTAATGTTTAGGAAATCGTATTCCACAATGTTAACGAGCCAGCGACAATATTGTTCTTTCGTCCGAATGCCGGATAGAGTTTCAGATCTTCCCCGCGTTCACATTCTGCAAACGCTGGCGAACGGCGTATAATTCTCTCTTTATACAAACTCGGGAGCCGTTCTATTTTGCATCACGAAACCATAATTATCCTCGATTTTGGCTCACAGTACACGCAGCTCATCGCTCGGCGTGTGCGTGAGCAGGGCGTTTATTGCGAGATACATCCATTTCATCTATCGGCGGACGCGATCGCGGCGAAACGGCCGATGGGCGTTATTTTGTCTGGCGGGCCGTCGAGCGTGACGGATGAGGACGCTCCGCGCGTTGAGGAAGGGTTTTATCAAAAACTCAATGTTCCGATCCTCGGCATCTGTTACGGAATGCAGCTCGTTGCTCTCGACCTCGGCGGGTCGATCGAGCCGGCAAACCGCCGCGAATACGGCGCTGCTCGCGTGAAAGTTTTAAGCGGCAAAACGGCATTGTTCAATGAACTTCCTTTCGAACTCGACGTCTGGATGAGCCACGGCGACCACATGACGCGTATGCCCGATGGTTTTGTCGCAGTCGCAACCAGCGAAGACGTGCCCACGGCGATCGAGAATCCGGAACGCGGCATCTACTGTGTTCAGTTTCATCCCGAGGTCAGCCACACGCCTTTGGGCAAGGAAATAATCAGAAATTTCATATTTGATATTTGTAAATGCAAAGGCGATTGGACACCCGCGCAATTTATCAAGGAAGAGATCGAGAAGATCCGCGACATCGTCGGCCCGACCGATAATGTTGTCTGCGGCCTATCGGGCGGTGTCGATTCGACCGTCGCGGCCGTGCTCGTCCACGAAGCGATCGGCGACCGGCAGACTTGCATCTTTGTGAATAACGGATTGCTTCGCTACCGCGAGTTCGAAGACACCCTCGAGGTCTATAAAAACAATCTGCATCTCAACGTCCGCGGAGTCGATGCATCTGAAGATTTCTACTCTGTCCTCGCAAATGTGGTCGATCCTGAACTAAAGCGAAAAGCGATCGGAGCCAAATTCATTGACGTTTTCGATGCCGAAGCGAAAAAGGTCGAGGGCACAAAATGGCTGGTTCAGGGCACGCTTTATCCCGATGTGATCGAGTCCGTCAGCCTGCGAGGTTCGTCCGTCACGATCAAATCACACCACAACGTCGGCGGCCTGCCGGAAAAGATGGACCTTAAGCTTATCGAGCCTCTGCGTGAGCTTTTTAAGGACGAGGTCAGGCTGATCGGCAAGGATCTCGGCATTCCCGACGAAATTCTCCAGCGGCATCCATTTCCCGGCCCCGGGCTCGGCGTTCGCATCCTCGGCGACATCACACCGGAAAAGGTCGAGCTGCTCCAAAAAGCCGATCGCGTCTTTATCGAGGAACTCCACAATTTCGGCATCTACCAGGACGTCTGGCAAGCCTTCGCCGTCTTGCTCCCGATCCAGTCCGTCGGGGTCATGGGCGATTTCCGCACCTACGAACGAACCGTCGCCCTCCGAGCCGTAACCTCAACCGACGGCATGACCGCCGACTGGGCACGCCTGCCGCATGATTTCCTCGCGGCGGTCTCGTCGCGGATCACCAGCGAAGTCCGCGGCGTAAACCGTGTCGTCTACGATATCTCGTCCAAACCCCCAAGCACGATCGAGTGGGAATAGAACGATCACAGCTATAGCCACCCGGGAACGCAGGCTCCCTCGCTTGCAAGCGTTCCGCTTCGGGACGCTCAACGGACGTGATTTATTATTCAAGTTGAAAAATACTAAGCTCTTCACGCCGGAGGAACGGGCGTCGGCAAGCGGGGACGCATGCGCTCCAGTCACGTTTCACCAATCTCGCAAATACCTCTACCAATCTCACGCAAACCGCTCGAAAACGGGGCATTTTCCTCTACCTACGCACATCCGGTTTTTGGCTCTCACGGCTTGGTGTGAATCACTGAAAGCCAGTATTTATAGGGCTCTCAGGACTTAGGATGGCAAAAGTGTGAATCGATTCACACTTTTTATGCGGTATTTTTTGGTAAAGTTTGGTGAAAAGTGATTTTACACAAAAAGTCACGTTATCCGATCACAGCTTTAAACGCTCGTATTGGGCATAGAGGGTCATGATCTCGGCGTTGAGTTTCCGTTTGGCGGCGAGGTCCTTTTCCTGGTCACGGACCTTTACCAGGTCCTCGATCTTTTGCTGCAGGATCTCGATCTTGGTCTCGGGCTTTTTGGGTTTTACGATCTGGTATTTGTTGTCCATTTTGGTAGTGAGCAGTCAGCGGTCAGCAAAGAGCTGAGGAAGGCAGAATGCTGACCGCTGATCGCTGAAAGCTTAAAAAGGCCAATCAGATAACCTTGCGGTTTTCTGACTGGCCTTTTTGAAAGTAAAACTATCATCAGGTACGCGTTGATTCCCGAAGCTTGGTTTAGATCTGTGCGTGGATCAGCCGACGGGTTTGGTCGCCGAAGAGGACATCGATCTTTTGGGGTTCGATGACCGCGGTAACTTCGCCATGACCGAACTTGTCGTGCGTCATGGCCTGGCCCTTGCGGTACTTGCGTGAACGGTCATAGGGCGAAGCAGCTCTGCCGCCGCTCGAGACCGAAACCGAGGTTTTTACGCCCCGGGCAAATGTACTGACCGTTTCACAGGTCTCGCAGGCAGCTTTGGTTATTTTGCCCTGTTTGGTGACGGTCACGACCTTGTGATTTTGCTCAAGGTCGCATGCCGAACACATCATTTCAACCGAATCGTCTACTGCGTAAGCTTTTTCTTTCATAATTTCACCTGCCTATCTTATCTGCGGCGGCCAAACGATCGGAAGCTCTTACGAGCCGACGTACCGTTTTTCTTGACTGCTGCAGGAGTAAAGTCGTGTCCGCCAAAATCAGGAAGGACAACGCGTTCGACTTTCTCACCCGTCAGACGTTCGATGGCACGCATCGAATGTTCTTCGGCAACGGTGAACAGCGTGATCGCTGTTCCGTTTTTTCCGGCACGGCCCGTTCGACCGATGCGGTGAACGTAATCCTCCGGAGCCTCGGGTATATCATAGTTTATCACATGTGAGATCGAATCGATATCGATACCTCGTGCCGCCACGTCGGTCGCAACCAGGACGTTCGTATGTCCGGATTTGAAGCTGCGAAGAGCAGCCTCACGCTGTGACTGTGAACGGTCACCGTGGATGCGGTTCGATTTGTGGTCACGCTTCTCGAGGATATGGGCGACACGGTCAGCACCACGCTTAGTGCGGGTGAAAACCAGGACGCGGTCGAAGTTTTCCTTATCGAGCAAGTCGAGGAGGAGAGGCATTTTCGATTGCTGTGCAACCGGATATGCGGTCTGTTCGATCGTCACTGCGGCCTTGCCGCGTTTGCTAACCTCGATGAACGTTGGATCGGTTAGCATTGCATAGGCAATGTGCTCGATCTCGCCTGACATCGTTGCCGAGAAGAAAAGCGTCTGGCGTTTAGCCGGGATGACCTTGACGATGCGTTTGATCGACGGCAGGAAGCCCATATCGAGCATGCGGTCGGCTTCGTCGAGGACGAGATGCGTCAGTCCGCGGAAATCGATCAAGCCCTGATCCATAAAATCGATCAGGCGGCCAGGTGTCGCGATGATGATATTTGCACCACGCTTGAGGCTGTCGATCTGACGTTTGTAACCGGCTCCGCCGATGATCGCCGTGCACGTGATGCCCTTAGGGGCGAACTCGCGGCAGGCAGCCTCGGTCTGGTTAGCCAATTCGCGCGTCGGCGAAAGGACGAGAACCTTCGTTCCCGGTTTGTTCTTGCTCTCGCTCAACTGCTGAATGATCGGCAGAAGAAAAGCTGCGGTTTTGCCTGTACCTGTTTCGGCACTGGCGAGAATGTCTCCGCCCTGAAGAAGGACCGGAATTGCTTGTTGTTGAACCGGCGTCGGTTCTGTGTAACCCATCTGCTCGCACTTATCCGTCAAAAACGGAAGCAAGCCTAAATCTTTAAAAGTCATTAATTAAATAAAATTATATCTACTGAAGACGCATCCTGCGCTTATGCCGGTAAACCTATAATTCACCGGAGCCATCACTGTGAATACAATTAAGTAAACACAATACGACTGCCGAATATTTCTTCGGGATTGTAATAAGAAGCTACTAACGCGGTGTGATCTTCAGTGAAACGGTAGCAAGGAAGGAACCTACGTTCGAGGAGTTCACCTTCTCAGGGAACATCTTCTAACAGTTATTAACGAACCGTGCCTCGAACTATCTATTACGCCCTAACATAAAGGCGAGTTTACCGTCGATGAATGAGATACGGAATTATCAAGTTATGAGATTACAACAGTTTACGATAAATAGCAAGCTATTGTTTTGCGAGCCACTCCGCCGCGACTTCCTTAGGCGTTCGCTTGTTGCCGTCAACCTCGTAGTTCATCTTTCGCATTTCGTCGGTTGAGATGGCATTTTTAAGTTTTGAAAGAGTTGCTCTTAGCGTTTCGCTGACTTCCAGACGCGAGATGAACACTGCCTGGTAGGGCGGAAAGAAATGTTTATCGTCCTCTAGTTGGAATAGGTCAAGAGCGGCTATCAAGCCGTCGGTCGAGTTGCCGGCGATAATGTCGAGCTGTTTGCCAGCGAGTGCGCGAACTGTAAGCGAGAGATCCATTTCGCGGGGCTGTTTGGAGAAGGAAAAACCGTAGGCTTTCGAAAATCCGGCGTATCCATCCGCTCGAGACATGAAATCCTGGCCAAATCCGGCTTGCCAATTTTTGGCGAGCGGCACCGCGTCGGAGATGGTTTTGAGATTGCTTTGCCGAGCGACTTCGCCGCGAACGAGGATCGCAAAATCATTTGAAAACCCGAGTGACGGACTGACGTCGAGCTTAAAATTTTCGGCGTATTCCGCTTTTGTCTGGTCGTAAACCGTCTGGGCATCGGTGATTGGAACATGTTTCAGGATAGCGGTGTAGGCGGTGCCGGTGTATTCGGGATAGACGTCGATCTTGCTGGAGAGCAGGCTTTCGTGGGCAATGTTGCCGCCGAGCTCGAATTGGCGTGTGACCGCTACGCCCTCCTTTTCAAGCATTTGAGCGAGGATCTCGGCGAGGATAACTGATTCCGTAAAATCTTTTGAACCTACGACAACCGTTTTCTGATCTTTCTTCTCGATCCCGGTTTCGAGCGTGTTCTTTGAGATATCAGATCTGAAATTTGAAATAAAGCCGAGACCAACAACGATAGCCAGAGCGGCGGCTACTCCGGCGGCTATGAACCTTCGACGGCCCGCGTGTTTGCGTTCACCGATTGCGTAGCTCTTTTCAAATTGCCCGAGAGCGAAATCGCAGATCAGAGCGAGCAGAGCTGAGGCTAAGGCTCCGGCGATTAGTAGATTATTGTCGTTTTGCCGCAGGCCTCGGAAGATATATGTTCCCAATCCGCCTGCTCCAACTGCCGCTGCAACGGTTGCAACACCAACGGAAATAACCACTGCGACACGAATCCCAGTCAACATAACCGGCATCGCGAGCGGCAGTTCGACGATCTTTAGCCTCTGCCATTCAGTCATCCCGAGGGCGATCGCGGCTTCCTTTGTTTTCGGATCGATCCCGAGAATTCCCGTGACCGTATTGCGGATAACCGGCAGCAGTGCGTAAAGTGCCAGAGCGATGATCGCAGTTCTAGCGCCGATGCCGCCGATGAATGGAATTGGGATCAGAAGCCCGAAAAGTGCGAGGCTCGGCACGGTCTGCATAATGTTCGCAAAGCCCAGTACCGGCGTTTGAAGCGACCTAACACGAGTCAGCAAAACACCAAGCGGAACACCAAACAGCACCGCGAAACCCGTCGAAATAAACACAAGAAAAATATGCTCGCGGGTCAGCGTGAGCAGCTCAGGCCAGTTTGAACTGAGGAAGCGAAGGAACTCTGTCACTACTTCTTCGGAAACGTCGGTAAAAACTGCGGCGTCACGCGTCCTTTCGCCAGCTGTTCGAAGGCGTATGCATATTTGAGCAACTTTGGTTCTGACCAGGCGGTTCCCATAAACAGCATGCCGGTGGCCTGGATCGAGGCCGGGATCGCGGTACCGTTTTGGGCAGTGCCGGCCGGTATCTCGCGAAGTCCGAGCGGCACCGTGATCGACGGATAGCCTGCCACCGCGGCTACTGAGTAGGCGGCTCCGCTTGTGGGGCCGACGAAGGCGTCGAGGTTATTTTTTGCGATCAGGCCATCGATGCCGTCTTCGCGGACGGATCTGCGGACTTTGGCGATGGCGACCGTGTATGCTTTATCTGTGAGATCGCCACGCTTTTGCGAATCGATGAATATCTCCTGACCGAAGATCTGGAGCTCCTTGTCCTTATTGTCTTCGTTAAATTTGATCAGGTCTTCGAGGGTTTTATATTTGCCTCCCCGAGCGGCTAGGTATTTCGCAATATCGGCCTTAAATTCGTATTGCAAAATGGCGAGCCGGTCGGCTTGTGTCGGTCCGTAATCTGGGAAGGTCACGTCAACAAGAGTTGCTCCCGCGTCTTTCATCTTATCGATAAACGGCTGGAAGTAAGCTTTGTAGAGATCGCCGTTCCGCTGCGGGGGTGTAAAAACGAGACCGAGTCGGGCACCTTCGAGGCCTCCGGCATCGAGAAATTTGGTGTAATCCTTTGCTTTTTTCTTATCAGCTTCAGCGGTCGCGGAATCGAGTTTGTCCGTTCCAGCGATCGCTCCGAGCAAAATTGCAGCGTCAGTTACGGTTCGCGTCATCGGCCCGGCGGTGTCCTGTGTATGTGAGATCGGGACGATCCCGGTGCGCGGGACGAGACCGACGGTCGGTTTGAGACCAACCACACCGTTGGTGACAGCCGGCGAGATTATCGAGCCATTTGTTTCAGTGCCGATAGCGACGGCACACAGATTGGCCGAAACCGAAACGCCTGACCCTGAGCTCGAACCACTCGGATTCTGATCGAGAAAGTACGGCATATTCGTCTGGCCACCTCGTCCTGACCAGCCGCTGGTTCCCCGGCCATTTCTGGGATTGGCCCGGAAGTTTGCCCATTCGCTAAGATTTGTCTTACCAAGAATGACGGCACCGGCCTTGCGTAGGCCCGCGGCCAGAGGCGAATCCTGTTTTGGCGTTGGTGCGTCATACAGTGCCCACGAACCGGCTGTAGTGTGCATTTTATCGGCCGTGTCAATATTGTCCTTGATCAAAACGGGAATGCCGTGCATGGGCCCGCGAACTTTGCCCTTTTTCCGCTCTTTGTCGAGCGCATCGGCGATCGTCAGGGCGTCGGGATTTAGTTCGAGGACGGAATGCGTTTTTGTGTCAATCTGTTTGATCCGTTCGAGATACATCTCGGTCAAACGGCGGGCTGTAAGCTTGCCCAACTTCATCTGAGCCTGAAGCTGTGGGATCGTGACCTCGACAAGCTCTGGAAAGGGATCGCCTTCCGCGGCTGCGACGACGATCTCGCCTTTGGCATTTCGAAAGAATGCGATCGCCGCCAGGCCGGCTGCTCCCGCTTTCAAAAACTCGCGTCTGTTCTGACCTGTGTTGTTCATCGTTTCAATAATATAACCCAGTTTTTGTTCAAGTGGGCACCGTGATCGTATCGAGATAGGCACGGACGAGCGGAATCTCGGAAAGTCGGAAATTCCCGGGCGTTTCGAGGAGGACGATACTGCCCTTTTCCATCAGAGCTATTCGCGAGCCCAACAGCATCGCCTCGTGGAGGTCGTGCGTGACGAAGACAGCAGTTTTACCGAGTTCTTTAACAAGTTTCGCAAACTCTTTCTGTAGATTCGTCCGAGTTATCGCGTCGAGAGCACCGAAGGGTTCGTCTAGCAGCAACAGATCAGGATCAGTAACCAGAGCCCGTGCGACTCCAACGCGTTGCCGTTGGCCGCCGGAAAGTTCGTGCGGGTAACGGTTTGCGAATTTCGCGGGGTCAAGGCCGACCAGATCTAGCATTTCGTTGACTCGTCGCTCGTTTTTTGTGTTTATATCCTTGATCGCGAGCGGCAGACCAACGTTTTGCTCGACCGTCATGTGAGGGAAAAGCCCTCCGTCCTGCAAAACGTAGCCAATATGACGCCGGAGATCGATCTTATCCCATTTGGACGTCGGTTTTTGCTCGACGAGGATCATTCCAGACGTCGGTTCGATAAGACGGTTGATGAGTTTTAACGTAGTGGTTTTGCCGCAGCCCGATTCACCTAGCAGGATCAGGATCTCGCCCTTTGATACAGCGAAATTTAGAGACTCGAGGATCTTTGAGCCGCCGATCTCAAAGCTGACGCTCTTAAATTCAACGATATTTTGGGTCCCTATCGGCATCTGTTTTGATCGCTTGATTTTACCATTTAAGCGGCTATCTACTTACCGGCAATATCTAAATAACAGGACGAGACGCTATGATATTGCTACAAAACATGGCAGCACGAAAACCAACAAAACAGGAACTCGCTGACGCAGTTCACCTAACAATAGAAGACATCATCGGACCTGATCTGAAGGTGCTTTTTTGCGGCATTAATCCAGGATTGTATTCAGGTGCGACCGGGCTGCACTTCGCCCGGCCGGGGAATCGGTTTTGGAAAGTTCTTTATGGCGCCGGATTTACCGATCGCTTGCTCGACCCCTCGGAAGAGGCGGAACTGCTCGACAGCGGTTACGGAATAACGTGTTTTGTAGAGCGAACGACGGCAAGAGCGGATGAGCTGTCAAAGGAAGAGTTTATCGCGGGTGGAAAGATTCTGCTTGAAAAGCTCGATCTCTTCAAACCGAAGATGCTCGGTGTCCTCGGCCTCGGTGCATATCGAACCGCATTTGACCGGCCAAAGGCGCGAGTCGGCTTACAGGAAGAGAAAGTCGGCAACACCGGGATCTGGCTCCTGCCAAATCCCAGCGGCCTCAATGCAAATTATCAACTGACGGATTTTATCGAGCTATTTAGTGAATTGAAAACCACGGTCGAATAACTACCTTTTCAACCAGCCCTCACGGATCTTCAACTGCTGAACGGTCGCGTTGCTCTTTTCTGCCAGGCTGAAGCTGGTGAATTCACGCGAACCGACCTTCATTGGCATTTCGATCTCTTTACCATCGCGGTTAACGGTTAGTTTTATTTCCTTTCCTGAAAATGTTCCGAAAGGGGCATCAAATGGCGCACCTCCGTTTATCTTTGTAATGACATCGCCAACCTTTAATCCGGCGGCGGCGGCGGCACCGCCAGTCTCAACGCCGTTGATACCGAACCCCCCGTTACGAGGACGGATCGAGAAACCGAAATCCGGAGTGCTCTCTATTTTTTTCACCAGGTCATAACCCGCGTAGCCAAAGATGCGCTCGTAATCGGGAACTTCAGTGCCGAAGACGTACTTGTTGTAAAAATCCGTGTAGTCTTTCTTAGTCAGTTTGTTAATGATCCCGATCATATCGGTCGTCGTGAAGCCCTTACCTTTTTTGTAGTGATCATTAAAGAGGGCGCGCATTAGATCGTCGAGACTCGAACGGCCGTCGGTATCGTTTCTGATAGAGAGGTCGAGTAAAGCCGCCAGGTTCTGTCCCTGTGTGTAATAGGAAATTCCAAATGCGGTCGGCGTGTCATAACCGGCCCATGTCGAAACGGACGAATTGGCGGGAGAGATGTATTTGCGTGCCTCGCTGTTTTCGATCCCAGCAGCGGCGTTAGCGGCGCTGCTGAGGAACTGCTCCTTGGTAGTCACTCCTCCTCGATAGGTTCCGATAATTCCGTAATAATTAGTAAAACCCTCAGAAACCCAGAGCAGCGGCGTCTCGTTCTCACGCGAATAATCATACGGCCACATTTCGGCCGGTCGAATACGTTTTACGTTCCAGAGGTGAAAAAATTCGTGAGCTCCGGTTCCGATGATGCCTTCCGGCGTGGAACGCTCACCCGCCGGAGCGAAGGCAACGTAGGAATTGAGGTGCTCGAGGGCACCGCTCGCATTTGATTGCGCGGGTATGAAGAAGTAGAACGCGATATACTTTTCATATGGCAATCCTACGAAAATCGCGCTCTCGGCCTTGATCGTATTAGCCCAGATCTCGGTAAATCTGCGTGATTTCTCAGCGTTAAAAACACCTGCGGGAGCCGCGGCGAAGTAGTGAGGTTTGCCCTCGACCTCAAATTTAGTAACGTCAAAATTGCCCATCATTACGGGAGCGTCTACGAGCACATCATAATCTGCCGCAGTGAAAACCATCGGATCTGTAGTGTCTTTTAGGGCCGTAAGAAGTTTCCAGCCCTGAGGTATCTGAAATTTTACTGTTGCAGGATCATTTTTATGGCCGTTCGGTTCGAGAAAGAGTTGGATTCCCGTGAAGAACGCAAAATCCGTCGCGATCTTTGCCTGGTTGAGGCCGAGGACGGTTGCGCTGTAATCATAATCGACGCGTATTTCTTTCAGCCCGCGAGTATCGATATTCCAAGTCTGCTTTCGCGACATCCGCAGGGGAAGAACCCGACCGCTCGAGTCGGTCACGCGAAACCGCAGCACATTCTTAAAATAGTTCTCAACCGTGTACCAGCCGGGTGTCCATGTCGGCAGACTCAGATCGAGCTGAGGCTGATCGATCTTGCTTATGTCTGTAGTGACGTGGAATTGCTGTGTTGCCGGGTCCGACAGAGAAACTGTGTGTGTTATCTGAAGTGGCTTTTGCGCAAACGCGAACTGCGTACAGAATACAAATGCTAGCAGTGAAAAAACTAGAGTTATACGGCTTGGGTGCTTCATAGGTGTATGGCGAAATGTTACTACAATATACATGAGCTCGATGCGGGCTCCGGTTGCAGGTGTTATTATTTCGAATAAGTGATCAAAAAAGTACGAGAAAATCTAAAAGATCTCGGCCATCTTACCCCAATGGCGGTTGTCTCGACTCTTCTTCCGATAGTCGGCAGCTCGATCTTACTGATATTTCTACTTCCGATCGGGCATTGGCTGCGGGAGAATTGGGAACTCGGTATCCTGGTGTTTCTCACGGGTACTCTGTTCTTCTGTGGTCTCGCACTTTTGCCCACAAACGTCATCGGTATTGTAAGCGGTTGGGCATTTAGTTTCGAGCTTGGCCTGCTCGTGCTTATGATAGGCGTCGTCGGTGCGTCCATAATATCCTTCGTTATCAATACGCAGATAAGCGGAAATCGTTTCCCGGAGATTCTAAAGAAACACCCGCGATCGACCGCGATCTATGATTCGCTGCTGCAGGACAACCTTAAAAAGACGACCTTGATCATATTATTGCTTCGGTTGTCGGTAGTGATGCCTTTTGCGTTCACCAACTTTTTGCTTGCCGCGTCACGAGTTCCTTTTTGGGCTTTCGTTATCGGGACTGCCGCGGGTATGCTGCCTCGATCGGCGTCGATGGCGTTTGTTGGTTCCGGCCTGGCAGAACTGAATCTGAACAACACTCGGGACACCTACATCTTTGTAATAGGGGCGGTCGCGAGCGTTCTGGCAATAATTACCATCGCTATTATTAGCAGAAAAGCTCTCGAGCGGCTGACGCAAACCGAAGGTTCGCTGGAGGCCTGATCGTGTGCGGTTTTGTGAGTACCGTAGTTCTGCCTTAGTATACGTTGAGATCTATGAACATGAAAACTGCTTTTTTTATAAAAACTACGGCTTTTACAATATTGTTCGCCGCAAATACGGCGTGTTCTTTCAACCTTTCTACGAACATTAATTCGAATTCTGCTCCTATTAATTCGCCCGCAAATGCCAGTGTTACCGAACCTGCTGGAACGCCTTCCTCAGCCGCGGCTGAATCGCAAAGCTCCGCCGCTGCCGCGTTGGTAGCGGATCTCTATAAACAGCACGACGGCAAAAATAGCCCATTCTTTCAAACCAAAAACCGTGCGCTCGTAGATAAGTATTTCACCAAAGAACTGGCCGACCTGATCTGGAAAGACGCTACAAGCAGCAGCGGTGAGGTAGGCGCGATTGACGGCGATCCGCTTTATAACACACAGGATCCGGACATTAAGAATTTTGCGATCGGTAAGGCAACTGTTACCGGCATTGTCGCGTCGGTGCCGGTGACCTTTACGAACGGCGGGCGGAAAGAAGTCCTCACATTTGAACTTAAGCAGGTAAAAGGAAGTTGGAAGATCGATAATATCCAGTATGGCAATGGCGAGAACCTGATGAAATGGCTCAAAGAAACGTATCCCGACAAGCCCGGAAGGGCCGAAAATGGTGAGTTTCAGGGCAAGTTCAAGGTCGGCGATACGAGCGCGACGGTTAAACCGGTTAAGATGGCATTTGAGGTCAAATGGGCAAAAGGTACTGGTGTCGAGGTGTTCTTCTTTAAGGAAGGAAATACATTCGAATCAGATGACAAAGGCGGGCCGAACAGGTTTGAGTTCGACGACGACAGTTATAACACCGGCACATTTTATCGTGCAGACGGCAAGACTTTTCCAGTTCAGAGAGTTAAATAGGCGTAATACTCATGATGAGACCGAAGGCACTTCTTTTGTTTCTTTTACTTGCCGTCGCGGCATGGTCAGGATGTAAACAACCGGCCGCAACGAATTCGGCAAAGCCGGGCGAGAAAAAGATCCGCATCGGTTTTGCCATGGATGCTCTCAAGCAGGAACGTTGGCAGAAGGACCGTGACCTTTTTCTGGCACGTGCTGCCGAGCTCGGTGCGGAAGTCTTGCTGCAGACCGCCGATGGCAACGACGATGCTCAGATGAAGCAGGTTGAGAGTTTACTGACGCAGGGGATCGATGTTCTGGTTCTCGTCCCCCACAACGCCGAGGTTGCTGGCGCGATGGTCGAGATGGCGAAGAAGCAGAATGTTCCGGTGATCTCCTACGACCGCCTGGTCCGCAACAGCGCTCCTGACCTTTATGTGTCCTTTGACAACGAAAAGGTCGGGGAGTTGCAGGCGAAGTATCTTTTCGAAAGAATGCCGAAGGGCAATTACGCTCTGATAGGCGGAGCTCCGACGGATAACAACGCTACCTTGCTGCGAAAAGGCCAGCTAAACATTCTCCAGGCAGCGATCGATCGCGGCGATATCAAGGTCGTTGCGGACCAGTGGGCGAAAGAATGGCTGGTCGAGGAAGCTCTTAAGCATGCAGAAAATGCACTTACTCAGAACAACAACAAGATCGACGCTTTCGTCGTTTCGAACGACGGAACAGCGGGCGGCGTTATCGAGGCGTTGATCTCGCAGGGGCTCGCAGGAAAGGTTCTGGTTTCCGGACAGGATGCGGAGCTCGCGGCTTTACAGCGGATCGTAAAAGGAACGCAAACAATGACCGTTTATAAGCCGATATCACGCCTCGCCCCCGCGGCGGTCGATGCCGCAGTTGCACTTGCGAAAAAGCAGCCGAGCGGGGCGACGCGAACGGTTAATAACGGCCGCATCGATGTACCTTCGATCCTGATCGAGCCGATCCCTGTTGACAAGGATAATATTGAGTCGACGGTCGTTAAGGACGGATTTCAAACGCGGGAAAAGATATTTAAGGATTCCCCCAACAAGTAGTACGAGTGTCTAAACTTCCCCAAAAGGCGGTTATTCTCGCGCGGGGCTTAGGTACGCGAATGCGGGCTGAAGCCGCAGGTGTTGACCTAACCCCGGAACAGGAACGCATCGCCAGCGCCGGAATTAAAGCTCTCGTTCCGGTCGCAAACGGCAAAACACTGCTTGAATTGATAGTTGAAAATCTCTCCGCTGCCGGTTTCACCGATATTTGCCTCGTGATCGGGCCTGAGCATAATGCGATTCGTGAATACTGTTCAACCAAAGGAATTGGTGTCGGTTTCGCGACGCAAATCGAGCCCAACGGAACCGCGGATGCTGTTCTGGCCGCTGAGAGTTGTGTCGACGACGATCTTTTTCTCGTTGTAAACTCGGACAATCTCTATCCTGTCGAAAGCCTGCGTCGATTGCGTGAAAAGGGGCGCCCGGCGATGCTCGCGTTCGAACGCGCAGCTCTAATAGACAAAAGCAACATCGGAGAAGAACGGATCGCGAAGTTTGCCACGGTTGAGATCGATCCGAACGGTCTACTCCGTCGGGTCGTTGAGAAGCCGAAACGGGTCGACCTGAATTCATTTGTATCGATGAACGCGTGGTTGTTTCCACCAACGATCTATGAAGCATGCCGCGCTGTTGAACCGTCTGAGCGTGGGGAATATGAGATAACGGCGGCTGTTCAGTATGCGATCGATTGCCTCGGCGTACAGTTCGCCGCCATAAAGACTGATGAAGGCGTGCTAGACCTGTCGAGCCGTGCCGATATCGAAGGCGTTTCTAATTTCCTCAATAGTAAATAATGTTCATTCCCGGCCGTATCGAGTTTCTTGGAAAACATACCGACTATTGCGGCGGGCGCAGTGTAGTATGCGCGATCGACCGCGGGTTTCATGCCGAACTTGAAGACCATTCGGAACCGCTCGTCGTTCTAGAAAATCTCGATATAAGCGAAAGGATCTCCGTACCTCTGAAGGATCCGACCATTTTGCCCGGCCATTGGACAAACTACGCTGCCGAGGTCGTACGCCGTCTTGGGACAAACTTTCCGGAAGGATTAAAAAACGGCGTTAAGATTCGCTTCAATAGCGATCTTCCTAAGGCTGCAGGACTTTCGAGTTCAAGTGCGTTAATGATAATGGTATTTGCGGCCCTGGATCTTGTAAACGATCTTCGGGGATCAAGCCGGTATCAGGATAATATTCACGACAAACTCGACCTCGCGGAATATCTGGGATGCGTCGAGAATGGTCAGAGTTTTCGTGAATTGGCTGGTTCCGCGGGCGTGGGAACATTTGGCGGCAGCCAGGATCATGCAGCGATAGTTCTGGGAAAGGCAGATAAACTTAGTGCGTTTTCGTTTTCACCGCTCCGGCACGATGCGGACTTTCCATTTCCTGAGACGTATTCATTCGTTGTCGCATCAAGCGGCGTCGCGGCTGAGAAAACCGGAACAGCACGCGATAGCTATAACCGCATTTCTCGAATGGTTTCCGAGGTAACCTCAACCGTTGGAAGGGGTCTGACCTTTTCACGAATGTTTGAGGAATTCGGGGTTGATGAGGTTCTTTCGAAGATCAGGGGAATGAGGTCAGCCTTTATGACACGCGATCTGCTGAGCCGTGTTGAGCAGTTTCGGATCGAGAATTTTGAGATCATCCCGTCAGTCATCGAGATGCTCGCGGCCGGCAGGATCGCTGATATTGGTGATGCGATCGATATCTCACAGGAAAATGCCGAGCGGTTTCTCGGCAACCAGATCACGGAAACGTCATTTTTGCAGCGTTCGGCTCGAGAGATCGGCGTCGTTGCAGCCTCCGCTTTTGGTGCCGGTTTTGGCGGGAGTGTTTATGCTCTTCTTACCAGGTCCGACGCTGAAGGATTCAAGGCGGAGTGGCAAAGAGTTTATAGGAACCGCTTCCCGCAGCATTCGGGGGTTTGCGAATTCTTCACGGCCCGTCCATCGGAATGCGATCTGGGCTGATCAATCTTTCTCACCCAGTTTCTTCAACATTTCTTTGATGTCCGTCACGCCTTTGAATGCTACGTAAGCGGTCACAAATGTGTACCAAACAACAGCTGTGATGGTAAGAATGAGCCAAATGTACCTCATGCGATCTCTCCTTTTCGAGGTTTGAGCAGTGAGAAGGTAAACATCGCTAAAGCCGAAAATACGTAAGCCGCGATGCCTGAATAGTAAGGGCCGATCTGTTTAGCAAGATCCTTGGTTCCTGGAGTCTTCTCCAGCACCAGGAACATTACCGGTATTGCAGCAGCAAAGAATATCGATCCGAAAGCACCCCAGCTATTTGCGCCTTTCCAATAGCAAGACGAGATAAGCAGCACCGAAATACTGGCGAGATATATCGTGCCGGTTATACCTAGATATGTCCAAACATCGCCCTCGAGGGGATACCACAATCCGTAAAATAACAGAAACACCCCGATCAGGGCTACGATCATGCGATTGATCAAGATTCCCTTTTTTTCGGACCAGGCCTCTTTTCGAAATGGACCCATGATGTCGTTATAAATGACACTTCCCCATGTAAGCATATAACTCGAGTCTGTCGACATATCAGCCGCAAGCATTGCAGCTATACACAATCCCATAAGCCCAACAGGAACAAATGTAGCAAGGAATGTGGGCATCGCGTCTAGGGAATTAGTCACCTGGCCAAGCGTGGCGAGAGCGGCAATTCCCCAAATGCCGGGAATGAGGAATCGGCATACGAAAAAGAAACTTGTTCGCACATAGATCTTCTGTCCAGTCAATGAATCCTTTGCCGCTAGAACGCGGGCAATAGTTGTCTGCCAGGTCAGAACTGCCGCAAAATTGAGCATTACCTGAAAAAGTACGTACGGCCAACCAAGATCCGGATGTACGAAAGGATTGAATCCGCCCGCACCGTAATTAGCCTCGACCGTGGTCACGATCTTGTCCCAGCCAACGTAAACTAACACGAGCAGCGTAACCGCGATCAACCCGACGCTCATCACGACAAACTGTAGAAAATCGGTGATTAGAACCGAAAGCATTCCGCCGAGAATCGTATAGGTCGCAACGCCGACAAGCAGGACTGTCATCATCGCTTCTAAATAGCCAACCTGATAGCCGAAAAGGTTAAAGGAAGTGACCTTTAGCCCAACGATCGTAACTAAAAACTGCCCGCCGATTCGCAGAAAAACGCCCATGTTCAGCAATCCGCCGAGCACGATCACGACCCCAGCGGCCCAGCGAACTCGCGGTCCGAATTGCTTCTCGATCAATTGAGGTATCGTTATCACGCCGGAATCACGGAGCGGTTTGATGCAGAAGCCCGTATAACCGATCACGAGCATCGACAGTGCCATAGCAATCCCCGGGGTAGCGCCGGCAAAGCCGTATTTGTACCCCGCCTCGGCCGTGTACATACACGTAACTATGCCGAATTCGGTTGCAGCAAGCGAAGCGATGCCCAAATAGACATTCATCTCGCGGCCCGCGACCAGAAAATCATCGACTTTGCCGACATACTTCCGCACGTACAATCCCGCCGCCATCGTCACAAGCAAATAAAGCCCGACAATGCTTCCGTCCAGAAGCCAGTTGAAATTAGTCATTTAGATGACTCCGAATTTGAAGGTATTAAAAAGACTTTCCAATATTATTCGGGTTTTTGCGTTCTGTCCAACGAGAACGCAACTAGATGTTTTTTCTTTATAGCAGGCCCGCTGCGGAACCCCTAAAGGGAAAAGAAAAAGACCGCCATTTCCTGGCGGTCTTTATAATTTGACTATCTAATCGTTCGACGCCGCTCGGCTGGTTACGACCTACGCCCACTCTTCAAGATCAATCCGACAATAAGACCGATCGCCGCAGAAATAAGGATCGTCTGGCCCGGCTTCTGGCGGGCGAATTCCTTTGCGTCTTCGACAAGTTCCTTCGGGTCCTTGTTCGATAGTTCCTTGAACTTATCGCCTGCTTGGGCGAACTTGTCGTTGGCAAAATCCTTGGCCTTAACGGCTGCGTCCTGAATCTTCTGTCCGTATTCCTGTGCCTGCATCTTTAGGTCTCCTAAAAACTCGTCATCCGTCACCTTGTCGGCTGGCGATCCAACCGGTATCAGGCTCTGTTCCAATTCCTGTTCTGCTTTCTTAACTTCTGCTTCAAATTCTGACATATCAAGATACTCCCGAATTATTAAAAATAATCAATAATGCGACGGCTGAGATGTTTTTCTCGCCTTATTAGTTGTAACGAATTTCTCGCGAGATTTGTTCCATCGATCAACTTTATGTGATGCGCATCACATTTGTGGTTGACAAAGATATTTCCAAAATGCGAGTCTATCTGTTCAAGTAAGTAAGCACTTACTTTATGGAGAATAGATATTGATCAAAGATCTTTTCAAATGTGAGCATCCGGGCCGTATGACGGGTGATGCCCGGCGTGAGCAGATATTGCAGACGGCGGTCGATCTGTTTTCGAAGCGTGGGTTTAAGGGAACGACCACAAAAGAGATAGCGAAAGCTTCCGGTGTTTCTGAGGCGATGGTGTTTCGCCATTTTGCCAGCAAGGACGAGCTCTACGGAGCGATCCTGCATAACAAGGGTTGTCAGGACGGCGTGCAGCGTTTTCCGTGGGAAGAGAACAAGGCCCTTGCTGAGGCGATTAGGCAAAAAGATGATTTTGCGGTCTTCTACAATCTCGCAAAAACCGCTCTTGATAAACATCACGAAGATGTCGGTTTCATGCGGTTGCTGTTTTACAGTGCTCTCGAGGAGCATGACCTGGCAGAACGATTTTTTGGGGAGTTCGTGGCCCGTATCTACGGTTTTATCGGCGGCTATATCGAGGAAAGACAGCGGGATGGTGTCTTTCGCCAGTTTGAGCCAAAGATCGCGGTTCGGGCGTTCATGGGAATGATGATCCACCATTCGCTCAACAATATTCTCTGGGATAAGCAACGTAACATCCTTGATATCACAAACGAGGAAGCGGCGAAGAATTTTGCGGAAATTCTGCTAAAAGGCATCCGGGCATAACTGCCGAGAAGCTAATTACTAATGATGAGAAGTAGGACTTTTAACGTTACAACTCTGGCTGTCGCCCTGTCGACGCTACTCGCCTTTACGGGGTGCGGTTCGCGAGGCGCAAATACCAATGCGAACTCAAGCAGTGCGCAACCGACGACAGTTGACATCAATACGGCTCAGGCAATTACGCGGCAAATACCGACCTATTTTGAAGCGACCGGTAACCTTGCGAGCGATGCCCAGACGGATGTCGCACCGGTCGTAGGCGGCAAGGTCGTCGAGGTTAATTTTGACGTCGGAAGCTACGTCACCAAGGGTAGCGTTCTTGTAAGAATGGACGACCGTGACGCTCGCATCCGGCTCGAACAGGCTCAGGCCCAAGTTGAACAGCAGAAAAAAGCGGTTGGAACTGCGATCGCAGCACTTCGGCAGGCCCAGATCCGCCTTGGCGTGAAGGACGGCGAGGTATTCGATATCGAGACCTTTTCGCAGGTCAAATCTACCAAGGCTAACCTCGTTCTGGCAGAAAAGGAATTAGCCCGGGCTGAAAAGCTTTATGCAACTGGTGACGTTTCCAGATCGATCCTTGATCAGCGGCGGTCGCAGCGTGATGCGTTGCTCGGCCAGCTTGACGAAGCTCGATCCAATGCGGCGGTCGCGGTAAAAGCCATTAATTCTGCCGAGGCTCAGGTCGCAGCTGCAAAGAGTGCGGTTACGACCTCGGAAACCCAGATCGATCAGGCGCGTAAGGCGATATCAGACATGGTCATTCTGGCACCGATCAGCGGATACGTTTCAGAGCGTGTTGCCGACCTCGGAGAATTCCTCACTCCAAACGCACCCAATACTAAGGTGGCAACGATCGTCCGTACGTCATCACTTCGATTGCGGATCGACGTTCCTGAAGCCTCGATCGGTAAGGTTGCGGTCGGCCAGGGAATCTCGATGCAAACCAGTGCGTATCCCGAACGCACTTTCGCCGGCACGGTTGTACGGATCCTGCCAAATTTAAACACGACCGCCCGCACACTGATCGTCGAGGCCGAAGTCCCAAATGGCGACGGACTGCTCAAACCAGGTCAGTTCGCAACGGTTCGTGTCACGCAATCAAAACCAGAGAACGCAGTCATGATCCCGGCCTCTGCGATAAAGACCGAAGGTGACCTCAATAAAGTATATGTGGTGAAGGACGGGGCGGTTCGCGAACGCCTTATTCAGACGGGACTGCTGGAGAACGACCTTATCCAGGTTAAACAGGGTATAGCTGAAGGGGAAACGATCGCGACCAGCAATCTCAATGAATTGTTCGACGGGATCTTCGTCCGTCAGGTTAATTAACAAGGGGCAAGAATTATGCAGTGGTTAGCTGAAGTTTGTGTAAAGCGTCCTGTGTTTGCGACGATGTTGATCTTGTCGCTCGTTGTCGTGGGCGCGTTTTCGTTCCTGAGTCTTGGGGTCGATCTATTTCCCAAGATCGACTTCCCGACCATAACCATCACGGTAGTAAATCCCGGGGCTTCGCCGCAGGAGATCGAAACCGAAATAACCGACAAGGTTGAAGAAGCTGTCAATACCATCAGCGGTATCGACGAGTTGCGTTCATCCTCAATTGAAGGTATATCGCAGGTTTTTGTCCAATTCGTCTTGGAAAAGGACGTTAACGTTGCCGCTCAAGAGGTAGAGAACCGCGTTCAGACGGTGATCCCTAACCTTCCTGAAACAGCGGAACAGCCGACCGTTCAGAAGTTAGATACTGACGCTGCACCGGTACTTCGTGTGACGGTTTCAGCTCCCACGTCGATCCGCGAGATCACCGAACTTGCCCGCAAGAAGATCAAAGAACCTATCGAATCCGTAAACGGCGTCGGCCAGATCACGATCATCGGTGGTCAGGAACGGCAGATCAACGTCTGGGTCGATCCGGACAAAATGCGTTCGTACAATGTAACACCTGCCGAAGTTTCCGGCTCCCTGAAGATCCAGAATATGGAATTTCCGAGCGGTCGCCTGGATGAAGGTCAGACGGAAACCAGTGTGCGAACCGTGGGTAAGATCCAGAAGGTAGAGGAATTCAGCGACGTTGTCGTAGCCACGCGTGGAGCCTATCAAGTTAAGGTAAAGGACCTGGGCTACGTTGAGGACGGAGCCCAGGAACTGCGTTCCGAGGCCCGCCTTAATGGCCAGCCCGCAGTAACCCTTATCGTCGCGAAACAGTCAGGCCAAAATACCGTAGCTACTGCTCGGGCAGTAAAAGAAAAACTCAATGAGATCCTGCCGACCCTGCCGAAGAGCTATCAGGTTCGGATAATCGGTGATAACTCAATTTTCATTGAGAATTCTCTTCATGCCATCGAAGAACATTTGATCGTCGGTTCGATCCTTGCTGCGATCGTGGTTTTCCTGTTCCTGTGGAGTTTCCGCTCGACCCTGATCGCCGGGCTGGCGATCCCTACCTCAATTATTTCAACATTTGCCCTGATGTATGCGATGGGATATACGCTCAATTCGATAACCATGCTGAGCCTTACGCTCATGGTGGGTATCGTTATTGACGACGCAATTGTCGTACTCGAGAACATCTATCGATTCGTTGAGGAAAAGGGGATGAATCCTTTCCAGGCGGCGATAGAAGGAACGCGGGAGATCGGATTGGCGGTCCTGGCAACAACTCTTTCGCTGATGGCGGTGTTCGTGCCGATCGGCTTCATGCAGGGAATCGTCGGCCGATTCATGTCTTCCTTTGGCCTGACCGCATCCTTCGCCGTGCTTGTTTCCTTGATCGTTTCATTCACCCTAACGCCGATGCTCGCGGCCAGGTTGATAAAAAAACATAAGGAAACGCCTGAAACCGAAAAAGAGAAGGAAGAAATAAAAGGCGATGGAATGATCGAGCCGGTTCAGAACGACAGCAAATACACCGGCTGGTTCAGAATTCTTGACCGGGGTTACGCTTCGCTGCTTCGGTTCTCGATGAACCATCGATGGGTGATCGTCACGCTTTGTTTGCTCGTTTTCATAAGCATTGTTCCATTGTTCATGTCCGTTGGTAAGAACTTTTTGCCTGTGGACGATCAATCTCAGTATGAGGTCTCCGTTCGCGTTCCTGAAGGCTCAAGTTTGACGGCTTCGTCCTTAATGTTCGAACGAATTGCTGCCGAGATACGCAAACTTCCGGGGGTGACTGACACGCTTGCGACCGTCGGTGGCGGGCAGCAGCAAGTAGTTAACGCGGGAACGATCTATGTGAAGCTGAGCGACATCAAAGACCGGCAAAAATCGCAGGAACAGCTAATGGCTGAAACTCGCGATCTGATCTCGGCGAAATTTCCGCCCGAGTTGCGTACCGGCGTTCAACCTGTTCAAGCCTTCTCCGGCGGCGGCTTTCGAAATGCAAACGTTCAATTCATGATCGCCGGCCCTGATCTGGCAAAACTGTCTGAGTATTCCGACAAGATCATGGCGAAAATGAAAACTATCCCGGACGCGGTCGACGTTGACTCTACGTTGATCAGCGGCAAGCCCGAAGTACGGCTCTCCGTGGATCGTGACACAGCCGCGGACCTTGGTGTTCGCGTTGGTGATGTCTCGCAAGCGTTGAATACTCTGGTTGCCGGACAAGAAGCAACAACGTTCAGTTCGGGAACCGATCAATATGAGGTGCGTGTTCGTGCAATAAATCCATACCGAACGAGCGTGGAAGGATTGAAACGCGTTATCGTCCCATCTAGCAAGCTAGGCTGGGTTACCCTGGATCGGGTCGTTTCATCATCATCCGGAACCGGGCCAAGTTCGGTGGACCGAACTAACCGGCAGCGTCAGGTGACGATCCTTGGTAACACTAGGCCGGGTGGTTCGGCCGCGAGCATAACGTCGGCAATTGACAGCTACGTCAAAGATCTGAATCTCCCGGCGACCTATCGTACTGGATACGTCGGCCAATCTAAGGAGATGGGAAAAGCCGGGTTCTACTTTCTGCTTGCGTTCGCACTGTCATTTATCTTTATGTACATAGTGCTGGCAGCCCAGTTCGAATCCTTTATTCACCCGGTCACGATCCTTCTGACACTACCGCTTTCAATACCATTTGGAATATTTAGTCTGTTGATCGCTGGGCAAACGGTCAACATCTTCTCCGGACTCGGACTGCTTTTACTTTTCGGCGTCGTCAAGAAAAACGCGATCTTACAGATCGACCATACAAACCATTTGCGTTCCACGGGAATGTCGCGATACGACGCGATCATACAAGCCAATCGCGACCGACTCCGTCCGATCCTGATGACAACGATCGCCCTAGTCGCCGGTATGCTTCCGCTGGTTGTATCGACTGGCGCGGGTTCCGGGACAAACAGGTCGATCGGCGTGCTCGTGGTCGGCGGTCAGTCGATGTGTCTGCTTCTGACATTGCTAGCCGTTCCAGTTTTTTACTCTTTATTCGACGATCTGGCTGAACTTCGATTGTTCAGGTATGTCAACCGCTTTGGCTCATGGTTATTTGGGGGTATGAAGCGGCGTGTTGCCTCAACGGCAAGTTCACTTATTGGCAAATAATTACGGCCCTTTTTATATGTATCGGCATTTTTATTTAATTTTATTATTAATTTTGGCTGCTTGCGGCACGGATCTCTGTGCCCAGGACGCGTCGCCAACGCCGACACCCACTCCGGTCGTAAATGATGTACAAACGACGACTCCGGATGAGATAAAAGGCGTTCCCTCGATCGCGCCGGACTACAGGTCCGACAAGCGTTCGCAGCCTGATCTGGGGCGTGTAGGCGTCGACATGCTCCGGCAGAGAGCCCTTTCGCTCAGGGAGGCGGTCGAGCTTGCGCTGGAAAACAACAAAGATATTGAGGTTTCACGCAAGGGTGTTTCGATAGCCGAATTTGACCTCGCCGCCGCGCGGGGATTCTACCAGCCGCGATTGTCAGGCACGGCTTATTATGATCGTTCTACAACGGCAAACGTAAGTATTTTCAGCAATAATCAGAAAAATACGGTCGGTTCACTCGTCGGTAATGCACAACTTCAGGCATTTGCTCCAAAATACGGAACTGTCTTTACTGGCGGCTTCAATAACTCGCGGGTCTCGACCGATAACCCTATCTCGATCCTGAGTCCGCAATATAATACCGGCCTAAGCTTTTCCGTGAACCAGCCGCTGTTTCGCGGGCGCAAATTTGATCAGACCAGGCGAACGATCGAGATCGCAAAGCGTAATATTTCGCTGACCGATACGCAATTCCAGCAGCGTTCTATCGAGATCGTCTCCGGCGTCGAAAAATCTTATTGGGATCTGACATACGGCCTGAGAAATCTGCAGGTTCAACGAGAAGCCCTTCGCGATGCCAAATCTCAGCTCGAACACAACCGTCGCTTGGTCAACGAAGGCCAGCTCGCACCCATCGATATTGTGGCGGCTGAAACCCAGGTGGCGAATTTCGAGCAAGCTGTTTATGACGCTTTAAATCTCGTAAATATCGCGGAAAATTCTCTTAAGAATCTGGTGTCGCCGAACCGAAACGGCGATATCTGGAACGAAGCTCTCACGCCGACAGAATCGGTTGAGCGTGACATACCGCGAGTAACGGTTACCGAGGCAATGGATCTCGCTCTGGTCAATCGAGCTGAGCTCGAGATAAATACGACTCAAAAAGAGATCAATTCTCTCGATCAAAAGCTCTATAAGGAACAGACCAAGCCGCAGGTCGACTTTTTTGCTAGCTACAATACATCGGGCATAGGCGGCAGCCAGAATCCTAACTTCAGCCCGACGTTCCCGACGCCGTGCTCGACCAACCCGACCTCGCCGGCGTGCATTCAGCAGCAGGCGAACCTTGCTCTGTTGACCGGAAATCCGTTCGCGGGCCTTTTTGCCAACCGTTATCCTGTGCTGCGATTCGGCATTAATTTTAATTTGCCGCTCTTCGGCGATAAAACGGCCGAGGCTCAACTCGGCAGAGCAAAAGTCGAGGCCGAACGCCTTGAAACCCAACGCGAACAGCTCGAGCAGGCGATCCAGGTTGACGTACGAAATGCCCTGCAGGCGATCCGAACAGGGGAAGCTCGATTACGGTTCGCGGCTGTTGCTCGAGAAAATTCGGTAAAACAGTACGAATCCGAGCAAAGAAAGCTAGATGAGGGACAATCCGATATATACAAGGTTCTTGAACGCCAAACCGCTCTAACCGTCGCCCGAAGTAATGAACTGCGAGCTCGAACAGAGCTCAATAAAGCGATCGCTGACCTCGAACGAGCTACCGGAAATTCTCTGAAGGCAAAGAACATCGTTCCAAGACTAAAAAAATAGTGAAAGCAGTTTTTATAAAAAGCTTCAGGCCCGATCTGGATGTTTCGGTGAGCGAAGTTGCAGAACCAGCTCATCTGCAGGACGAACAGGTCTTAGTTCGGGTTAAATCGGCGGGTTTGAATCGCGCTGATCTGATCCAGGCTCGCGGCCACTATCCGCCGCCGCCGGGTTACTCGCCGAACATCCCGGGACTGGAATTCGCCGGAGAGATCGCGGCAGTTGGCGAAGCGGTCGAGGATTGGAAGATCGGCGAACGCGTCTTCGGTATCACCGCCGGTGAGGCTCAGGCTGAATTTCTCTTGACCGATGGATCTCTGATCGCAAGGATCCCTGATAATCTAAGTTTCAACGAAGCAGCGACAATACCCGAAGCGTTCATTACCGCGCACGACGCACTTGTAACCCAATGTGGAATGGCAGCTGGTGACGAGGTTTTGATCCACGCTGTCGGCTCCGGAGTCGGCCTTGCCGGGATGCAAATCGCGAAGGCGAATGGCTGTTTCGTAATTGGAACATCGCGAACACCGGAGAAGATCGAACAGTGCAAGAACCTTGGGTTGGACGTCGGGCTAACAGTCGGCGATCCGCCTTTTTTTTCAGAAGAGGTCTTGTCTGCCAGCGCAGGTAAAGGCGCCGATATCATCCTCGATCTTGTCGGAGCCGCCTATTTTCAGGAGAATATTCAGAGTCTTGCTCTGCGAGGGCGTTTGATCCTGGTTGGTCTTACTTCCGGAGCCCAGGCGGATTTTGATCTCTCGAAGGTTCTGCAGAAACGGGCGCAGATAATCGGAACAGTCCTCCGGGCACGATCGAAGAAAGAGAAAGCGGCCGCAACAAGCAGTTTCGTCCGCGACATTATCCCGCACCTGATTTCAGGCGCTATCCGACCCAATCTCGACCACGTTTTCGCCGCTGGCGAAGTGGTCAATGCCTACAAATATCTGGGGTCAAATAAGACTTTTGGAAAGGTAGTGCTGGAGTTTTAGCTTTTCAATCTCGATGCCGCATCGTCGGTAATGATACACAGTCCGGGAATATCGTAGGCATCTAATTCCGATAGTAGATCTGCGGCCTGCTTATACGTCAAAGCGCCTGCCTGCCGCTGGTTAAATGAAACGACGGACCACATTGGTTTTTCCAGCTCGCTTTCGATCGCGCTCGGCAGTACGTCATCAAATATTGGCTCGCTGATCGAACGCATCTCAAAAACATTATTTCGTTTTGCAGGGTCAGGTTTCCTATTTCGATGCAGGATGCCCGACCTCATTTCCTGGATTTTCATACACTTACAAGAGCGTCCATAAACTTAGCATAGCATCTGAACCTCTGTAAACACTTTTTTTGAATGATTTGAATAGACGTACCCGCAAATCATTCGGGAAGTTGATAAAATAGAGAGGTTCTATGCTTTATCGCGAGTCGATCTTTATTACAGGTTTCCCCGGCTTCATAGCCGGACGACTACTCGAACTCTTAATTAAGCCCGAGACCCAATTTTTTGTTCTGGTTCAGCCGCATTTTGTTCATAAGGCAATTTCGGAACTCGAAGCCATCGCAGAGATCCACCAGATACCACTTGAGAGCTTTGTCATTGTCGAAGGCGATATCACGCTGCCTAATCTTGGCATCACGAACGACGATCTCCAGACGATCCAGTACGAAACGACCGACGTTTTCCACCTGGCTGCGGCGTATGACCTGGGCGTTTCGAAAGATGTTGCGTTCAAGGTCAACCTCGAGGGCACAAGGCACGTAAACGATCTCGTCTGCTCCGTCAAGAATCTTCGCCGTTACAACTACGTTTCGACGTGTTATGTAGCCGGAAACCGCAACGGCGTCATCCTCGAGACTGATCTTGAACACAAGGCCGGCTTTCGTAATTTTTACGAGGAAACCAAATATCTGGCTGAGATCGAGGTCGATAAGTTGAAAAGTCATCTGCCCGTAACGATCTTTCGGCCGTCGGTGGTCGTCGGTGATTCAATGACCGGAGAAACAGTAAAATATGACGGCATTTACTATCTGATAAATTACTTGCGAAAAATGCCTTCGATCCTTCGACTGGTCAATATCGGCAATCCATCGGTACGGCTCAACCTTGTGCCGGTCGATTTCGTGGTCGAGAGCATTGCCGCTCTATCGCGTGACCTAAAAACGATCGGAAAAACGGTCGCGATAGCCGATCCGGCACCGCTGACGACTACCGAGATATTTGATGTAATCGCCAAGGATCTCAGCGGCAGGCGTTCGGAGTTTCAGTTGCCGATGCGTATCGCCGAATGGTTTCTTCACACCGGCATTTCCCCGGCCGTCACCGGGTTACCACACAACGCCGTCCCGTACTTTTTTCTTTCGCAGACCTACGATACGGGCCTCTCGAGCGAACTTCTAAGTTCACACGGCATTACATGTCCGGGCTTTGCAAGCTATGTCGGCAACCTCATAGATTTCGTAGAAGAAAACCCGAAATTATAGTCCCATCGGTGGATATACAAAGATTCAACTGTTCCCGGCATCATACCTTGTGATGAGATCATTTTTACTTGCCAAAAGGTCGGCGCTGGCTGTTGTGACGATCTTTGTTTGTTCAGCATTTATCAACGCTCAAAGCGGCCGCGTTCAGCCGACGCCAACTCCTACACCCGTTGATGAAACGTTAAAGGTCGTCACTGAAGAGATAAAGCTGAACGTCCTTGCTTTTGATCAGAATGGCGAGTTCTTTCGCGATGTCACGACGAAAGACCTGGTGATCACCGAAAACAATATCATCCACGTGCCTGAGAGCGTTCGTCGTATTCCGGCAAACGTCCTGATCGTAATGGATACGGGCGGTGAACTTCGCAGCATCAAGTCGCTGGATACGACGCGAAAGGTCGCCCTTGGCGTTATAAATTCGCTCCGTGCCGGTGATGCTGTTTCAATACTCCAATACAGTGATAAGGCTGAGATCGTTTCGGAATGGTCAGAGAATAGAGCGGAAATAGCTGATGCGATAAAACGAACCAAATTTGGCCGTCGCTCTGTTTTTGTTGACGCTTTGAAACTAGCTACGGAATACCTATTAAAAACTCCGAACGACAACCGGCATCTGGTTCTGATCACGGACGGCACTGACAGCCTTGGGCGTTCCTCTGAAAAGTTCGATGCTTTTCAGAGCTTGCTTGGAACAGATATCAGCGTGCATGTACTTAGTTACACGTCAATGGAGGCGGCCGATATCGAGCCGCGGACCAAGGGCATTTCGAATTCGCCGCCGCCCAAAGCGATGCCGGACGAGATACAAGCTACGCTGCCAAACGGCGTCAAAGACAAAGGCGTCAAGGTCGGCCCAACTATCAATTTAGACCGTACGCTGATCAACAAAATGAAAGCCCGGAAGGCCGATCTAAAAACCAGCGAGGAGCAGCTCGCAAAGCTGGCTGAGGATACGAATGGCGAGTTCATTTCACCCGCCGGAGTTGATGAAATGAAGGAAAAGGCATCGCTCGTAGCCCGGATGATCGACGCGTCATACGTCGTCACGTATACGCCCAAATTCCCGGTCACCGAAAGCCGCGGCGTTGCCGAGCGCGTGATCGACGTCACCTCGAAACGTGCCGGCCTGGTCGTTCAGGCGAGGCGCCGGCTCGTGATCGAACGAGCGAAGTGAGTTTTTGGGGGAAACTATTTTGGTTTAATTTTCTGTTCCGTAAGTTCACCGCATAAACGCCCAATTCAGGGTGGTTTCAAAAGTGTGAATCGTTTCACACTTTCCGTTTCGGCTGATACGGATCTATGTAAGTTGCTCTGCTGATTGGAGTTCCTTGGTAAAGTTGTTTTGGCCCCTGTCGGGCACTTTTTCGCCGATAGGTAAAGTGCATCGCCGCGATTGGTAGAGGTTTTTGGCTGATTGGTCAAACGTTTTTCGGACGGTTTTTTCTTTACCAAAATTCCACCGGAGCACGCACCGGAAGAATACATAAGATCCGCTCGAAGGATGAGCGATCCGCCCTGCCAAAAATTCAGTTGTACAAAACAAAAATTGGTTTTTACTCGTAGGAGTTTTCATGATGCTCGGCTTTGAGGATCCGTGCTTGCTGACGCGCGGGCTTTCGCTCCGGAGCCGTCGCTATCGGTAGTGAATGAATAGTTTGTAACCGTCGCGGCCGCTGCTTCGTCATTGGTTTCGACGGGTATCAAAACTCGATCTCGAATGAGCAGTTACCAAACGGCATTGCAGAAAGAGAACTTTATTCATCGGGCTGACGATATGAGCACCGATGCGCATGTGTGCGTCGAGCGGACGGATAATCAACTGGTCGATCTGGTTCTCGCGGGTGATGCGTTTGCTTTCGAGGAAATATTTGACCGTCACAAACGGCTCGTCGCGATCATCGCCAGCCGCTATTTCAAACGGCCGGAAGAGGTCGAGGAGATCGTCCAGATCGCCTTTGCCAAGGCCTTTACAGAACTAAAGAACTTCCAGGGCAAATATGATCGTTCGCTCTCAAGCTGGCTGGTCCGCATCACGACAAACACAAGTTTTGACGTCCTTCGCAGCCAAAGGCGAAAACCCGAACGCCTGAACTGCGAACTTTCCGAAGCCGAGGCCGATGCATTGCTGCAGCTCACCGCTGACACATCGCTCACCGCCGAAAAGACCTTACTCGATCGCGACCTTGCCGAGAAGCTGCTCGCAATGATCCCAGATGAAGACAGAATGCTGCTGCAGATGCTGTATTCGGACGAGATGTCGACGGTCGATATCGCGGAGATCTTTGGCTGGTCGCGGTCAAATGTAAAGATCAAAGCATGGCGTGCCCGGGCGGCTGTGAGAAAGGTTTTGAAAAGGTTTTTGTAACCGCGGCCCCTTAGATATCGTCGTGTTTAGTGAGAGAAATGAAAAAAGGATATGACAATCAAAAGCTCGACCAGATAGGCAAACGCCTGTTCGATACCGAGCCGCTCGCGGCGACCGTGATAGATGATATTGTCGCAAAGCCCGACCTCTTTTCCCTCGTCAGAGAGCGTATCGCAGCAGATCAGGCCGCGTCGATCGCTGAGCTTCGCAAAACATCACCGGTTCGCCGTTACGTCATAGCATATTCGGGAATGGCGTTAACCGTTCTCGCTGCCGCCGGAGCAATTTATCTTTATACACCTAGCAAATATATACCCAGTAAACCAGAGACAACCACGATCAAGGCACCGGTTCAAGTAGTAAATAGTAAGGTTCCGGATATTGCCGATCCGGAGGTCGTACGGTCCGAGGTTCCTCCTCAGCCGATCACTGGAAAACTTTCGGCGGACCGTACGACCAAAGACGAACCGAAGGCCGAAAAGGCAATCTTACTGCGTACCGAGCCTGTCAGCAGGCCGCGGCGCATTGCGGAACCGGACACGCGTTTTCTACCGGTTTCATACACCGGTGACCCGGACGAAATGTCCGGCGGCGGCCAGGTGGTCAGAGTTGAAATGAAACGTTCATCGCTTTTTGCACTCGGTGTCAACATTCCGCTCGAGAATGACGACACGGTCATAAAAGCCGATCTACTGATCGGCCGCGACGGCGTCACACGCGCCATCCGCATGATCGATTAGATCTGTTTGTATCATTAGGAGAGAAAAATGAAGATTTTTGTTAGTACACTAATTATCGTGTCGGCCGCCGGTGCAGCTATGGCTCAGGAACCGGCAGCAAAGGCTCCGGTCGAGGCCACGAAGGCATACGCTGAAGCAGCTCAGGTATATAACCTGCAGGCAAAGGTCGTCGCTGAACTCGCCTCGGCTCAGGGATTCGGCATACAGAAGAATTCACCGCTGCAAGCGGATGAAGTAAATGAAAGCGTGCAGACACTCGCCGATGGCAACCGCATAGTCCGCAGCTCGACCTCGAAGTTCTGGCGCAACAGCGAGGGCCGCATACGCCGGGAGGGCAAATCGGCTTTCGGCAACGTTTTTGGAACTACGTTCTCGTTCGGTGACGGAGTTTCGATCTCAAATCCTGTTCAGGGACAAAAATACGTCCTCGATTCGGATCTGAAAACGGCTCGCGTTATCGAAATGCCGGCTGGCCAGAAATCGATCACGATCGCCGGTTCCAAACTAGGCGAAGCCGAGATGGCCGAAGTCCGGAAGGCTAAAGTGCTCGCCACGACCGCCACCAAGCTTAATGGTGAGCTCAAAGTCGGTGTTCCGCTGAGCATTCAGACCGTTCCGGCGATCGCGGCTCAGGGGATCAGCGTCCAGGGTGAACCGCTCGTGCTTTCAAAGGCAGGTGGGCCAAAGTATGAAACCCGAACGGAAGAACTCGGCACCCGTGATTTCGAAGGCGTATCTGCCGAAGGAACACGCCGCACGACGACCATTCCCGCAGGTGCGATCGGCAACGAGCGTCCGATCGAGATCGTTTACGAGCGTTGGTACTCAAAGGAGATCGGAATGGTCGTTTACTCGAAAAATACCGATCCGCGTTCCGGCGAGCAGACCTATAAGCTGACGAACATCGTCCGCAGCGAACCCGATCCGTCTCTGTTTGCGGTTCCGACCGAATACAAGAAGGTTTCTGAGAATGGAACTGTCTATCGCGTAACAAGCCCTGCAGCAGCCGGGAAAGCCCCAACCGCTCCAAAAACCGTCATGGTCTCATCCCCGGCCAAAGCCGGCAAGCCATAGACTTTCCCTGCAGAGTCTAGCTCCTCAAGGCGGACCGCGTGTCCGCCTTTTTTTTCTCGCCTGTCGCCAAGACACGAGGCTTGAGTCAGTGCGTGAGTGGCTCCAAAAGGTTCCCACAAGTCGATCAACTCTTTCCGGGCGGACCGATGTCCGCCCGGCTTTTTTGTAACAGCACAAGAGCCCAGACTCATCCGCACTTGACAACGGCTGGAATTAGAATTATTCTAACTACAAGTGGTGATCATGGAATTTACATCAACACAAAATTTAGGTTTAACGCGGCAGCGGGAGGTAGTTTTGTCGGTCATTCGTGAGTCGCATTCGCATTTGACGGCGAATGAGGTTTTTGCGGAGGCCAAGGCGAAGCTGCCGAGCATTTCGTTTGCGACGGTTTACAACTCGCTAAGGTTTTTGAAAGAGGCCGGACATATTGCCGAGATACAGTTTGGCAATGGTGCAAGCCGATTCGACCGAATGACCGCCCGGCACGATCATGCGATCTGCACAGCGTGCGGCAAGCTGGTCGATATCGAAATGGATCATCCGGAGGAACTGGTGAACCGGGCCGCAGCGATGTCGAAATTTAAGCCCGAATTTTTAGAATTTACTTTAAGGGGCCTTTGCCCGGACTGCGTAAGAACTTAGCCGCAGAGAACACAGAGAGCAAGAGAGGCTCTTAATTATTAGCAATCGTTTTTTAATTCCTCATTCTCTCTGTGTTCTCGGTGGCAAATCATAAATAAGGAGATATATAAAACACATGTCAACAGCTACAGGAACTGCAACAGAAAACACGACCACCTTGGCGAAAGTCGGCAAACCGGCACCGGATTTTAACATGCCGTCGACCAAGAATATGCAGACGCTCGCCGAGAACGTCAAGCTTTCGGACTACAAGGGCAAATGGCTCATCCTTTTGTTCTACCCGCTCGATTTCACGTTCGTCTGCCCGACCGAGCTGACCGCTTTTTCGGATCGTTTGGACGAACTCAACGGCGTTGGAGCCGAAGTTCTCGGCATCTCGACCGATTCGGTCCACTCGCACCGCGCTTGGATCAACACGCCGCGGGACAAAAACGGCATCGAAGGGCTGAAATACCCGCTCGCATCTGACGTAGGCGGTAAACTTGCTCGTGCGTACAACATCCTGGTCGAGGAAGCCAATATTGCTCTTCGCGGCCTCTACATCATCAACCCTGACGGCGTTCTGCAATATGCAGTCGTCCACGATCTCAACATCGGACGCTCGGTCGACGAAACACTCCGCGTCCTGCAGGGCCTGCAGACCGGCGGTCTGTGCTCGGCTGACTGGAAACCAGGTCAGGAAAACTTGAAAGTATAAAGATCTTAGCCACAGAGAACGCAGAGATCCATAAAGAATTTCTCTGTGTTCTCTGTGGCAAGTTTTTCCAGGAGATTTACTATGCCAATGAGAATTGGAGATGAGATGCCGTCGCTCGAAGGAGCTACCACGTGGTTCAACGGATCTCTCGAAGACACATTAGAACACGCCAAAGGCCATCCTGTGCTGGTCCACTTTTGGGCCGTTTCGTGCGGAATCTGCAAAGAAAAAATGCCGCAGCTCAACGAGTTGAAGGCAAAGTACGGAGAGCTCGGGCTTAAGACGATCGCGGTCCACATGCCGCGTTACGAGGCCGACACCGATCTCGATACGGTAAACGAAGCTATCGAGGCAAACAAGATCACCGAACCCACGGCGGTCGACAGCCTTCATAAAGTTAAAGACGCATTTTTAAACGAACAAGGTTGGGTGCCCGTATATTATTTATTCGATGCAGAGGGCAAGCTCAAAACACGCGCCGCCGGCGAATTCGGCATCAGCGTGCTGCAGGGTGCTCTCGATAAGATGTTCCCGGCTCATGCCGCGACGGCTTAATACTTTTTCCTAACAACGCTAAGGGCGGTCAGAGTTTCCTCTGACCGCCCATTTTTTGTTTGTTCTTGCGTGTGCGCGAATTATATCGTCGCATTCGTTATCGCAATTGCTAGCCATGCAAGCACATATATGCTGGCGAGTATCGAGAAGATCAGTACGCAAATGAGCAACCCGATGAGCCCGAAAACAAAGACATAATCGCTCGTCGTCCCGGTGCCATGGCCCGCCGCCCGTGTTCGGATCAGATCCATGTTCTGCTTATTCGCCTTCCAAACAAAATCGAACGCATCGCCGATGAACGGTACCATTCCGACCACGTAATCAAGCCCGATATTGAATGCCATTCGCAAAAGCGTTATCTTCGGCACGCCGTAGCGAACGCCCGCAAATAAGATATAAAACGAAGCAAACGACGTCAGCGTATCGCCCACATTCGGGATCAACCCTATCAAAGCATCCAGCCCAAACCGCCAACCTACGCCGGGAACACGAAACAGCCCGTCAAGATAATACGAAAGCTCGTCAAGCCCTTTTTCGACCTGGATCTGCTTTTGCTGGAGATCGAGTTCGTCCATATGTTCTAGCCACAGAGGGCACAGAGAGATTTTTATCCCTTGAAGGAGCATCTTCGCCCCGAAACTGGTCAAAAGGCCGCGTTTTGATGCACTTCGATCGCCACAACACTATCCATTCTCTCTGTGCACTCTGTGGCTATCATCTTCCAATTATGGTCACACGCAGGATCTTGTCGCCACGAACAATACTATCTACGACCTTCATGCCGGTTTCGTTCACTTTACCAAAAACCGTGTAGCCGCCGTCGAGGTGCGGCTGTGGTGCGTGGTCGACGAACCATTGCGAACCGCCGGTGTCTTTGCCCGAAAGGGCCATGCCGACCGAGCCGCGTTCGAACTCCGCCATGTTGATCTCGCAGCGGATCGAAAGTCCCGGCCCGCCCGAGCCGGTCCCGGTCGGATCGCCATCCTGCATGACGAAATTCGCGACCACGCGGTGAACCTCGGCACCGTTGAAATATCCGCGTCGAGCTAGCTGGATAAAATTATCCACCGTTAGCGGGGCATCACCGCCGTTGAGTGAGATCGAGAAATTGCCTTTTGAGGTTTGAAATACAGCGGTCGCCGATCCATTCTTACGCGACAGAGCACGGCGATAATCAGCGTCTTTGTTCAAAACCTGTCCCAAAAACGATCCTGCCATCGGCGAATACGGCATGACTTTGTCCTTGCCATTCTTCCTGGCTTCTTCGAGAGAAACGGGAACGCCCGGAGATTCCTTCTGCAGCTCAGCATCTGAGAGTTGCTGGATCGCTCGCCGGCGGATCAGGTAATTCGGTGAGTTGAGGGCTGTCAGCAGGATACCGACGGATTCCTTTTTGTTCAGCCGATAGAGTGCTCCCATTATCCCGAGCAACGCATCATCTGATCGTCTATCGCGGATAAATGAAAAGCTGAAAGCGCTTTTCAACGCATCCGTGTTCTCTTTCGACTGAGGTTGCGAGGCGATCAGATCAGCCGCTGCAGCCCGGACATTGACGTCCTCATTCTTGAGCATGTTCCTCAGAATGTCGTTTAGATTATCGGGTTTAAATGCTGCATTCGTCCGCTGAAGCCCAGGGATCGCTTTCAACATTTCGCTCTGATATCGAGGTTTAACCCCTGTTGCCATGCCGGCAATGAACTTCGTAAGTGCCTCGGCTCCTTTCAGTTTCAGCTTCGCATCGGTCGAAGCCGCGATCACCCCGAGGCCGTCGGCATAAGCATCGGCCACCCGCCAGTCGGAATAGCCGTTGTTATCGAGGTTGAATTCACCGACATAACCGCTCGGAGCAACCGTCGCAAGAGCCGTTTCTGTCTCGCCTGATCGAAAACGATCGAGTTTTCGAAGCGCCTGCAGGAAATCAACTGCCTTGTCATTGTAAGAATTCGGCACGAGCCGGCCGACAACGGCCGCTATCTCGAGCAACTCTGTCTTTTCGGACGGGTTTGCCGAACGCGTCTTTTTCGCCTGCTCTATTAGTTTGTTTCCGTGTTCTACAAGAGGTTCGAGAGCCTTATCCTCTTTCAGTGAACCGAGCGACCTGATCGCCGACACGCGCACACGCTGATCATCGCCATTTACAGCGGCATCGAGCAAAAGGTCGTAAGCTTCTTTGTCCTCGGCAGCACCGAGGGCCCTGGCGGCATTTGCGCGAGCGTTCACATCAGGGTCGCGGCGGAGCATCGAACGCAGTTCGGCGTTAGCATTTTTGGCACGCAGCCGCGAAAGTGTATTCCCGGCATCGCCGCGAATTCTGGCGTTAGTGCTTGTGAGAAATTTCGCAACCGCGGCATCTGCTCCGGCCGGCCTCGCCCTTAGCGCAGCAGTTATCGCCATCAGGACAACGTCGTGATCCTGCTTTTCTCCACGTACATCTTCAGTTCTTAGAGTGTTGACGATGGCATCGCCAAGGTCTTTCGTTTTCGCATCACGCGGATTGGCCGCGGCGATCTTGCCGGCGGCTTCGACGGCTCGTGCCCTGACCTGGTGTGGAGCGGCCGGATCATTTAGAACTTTCAGGATCGCATCGGCGCCTTTTGCAGACTCAACTTCGCCGATAGCAAACGCCGCCATCGCTCGCACTTCTACGACGCTGTCCGAAAGCAAAGCGGTCAGGCCCGGCAGAGCCTTATCATCACCGATCCGTCCGGCAGCGAGCGCCGCTCGGTAGCGTATCGCCGAATTTACGTTCGTCAGCATCGCGACGACCGGAGCCGGATCGCGCGAGTCTTCGGCTTTGACGATCTGGATATGCAGGTCGTCGGGTAGGACGTAAGAGTCGATCTTTGGCGAATGGAGCTTTTGAGCAGCCGCGGAAACTGCCAGCATCACTATTAAGTAGATCAATATGAAGAGTCTTTTCATTATGGTTCAGGAATCAGCATGCGGATCGGAAACGTAGATAGAGCGCACGATATGGTCTAGGTGAAAATACCCGGCACCGAATCGTACCACTCGCCGCCTTAAAGATAATCTTCCCAAAAACCGCATTTTATCGCTAATCAGGAAATTTTAGCACATTACTCTCGATGGCTCGGCGGAAGCAAAACAACCAATGGCACGAAATATGCTTCATAACAACGCGGAATAGTTCGCGCACATTCCGACTGGCGCTTTTGCGAGGTTAATGATGAAAAATTTGATGAACAGTTTGTCGTTTTCGGTGATGATCTTGTCGCTGGTTCTTGGGTTGACGGGGCTTGCCACGGCACAGAAGCGTGATGATCGCGATATTCGCGATGCGGTCCGCAGCCTTAATTCGAAGATCGAGGATTTTGAGACGAACCTTCGATATCAGATGCAGAGCACGTCGTCTAACGGCGATCAGCTTTCCGAGGTTTCGGCCGATATCAGGTCATTACGGAACAGTGTGCAGCAGTTTCAGGATCTTTACGACCGCAGGCGTGAGAATCGCGATGACATAAGTGCTATCGTCGCGGCCGCACGTCGGATCGATGAATTTATGCGATCCAACCGACAAAATCAGCGGGTCGAGGACGACTGGGCCGGCGTTCGCCGGCAGATCGACCGCCTGGGCACGAATTATGGCATTACAACGAACTGGAATAACCGCAGCAGCGCACAGGACGACAATTACCGCCCCGCACCGATCGTCGGTAAGACGCTAAGCGTTGGGCTTTCGGGCACTTATGACCTCGATGCCGCCCGCAGTGAGAATGTGGATGACGTAATTACCGACACCAAACTCGGTGCCGAGCAGGGTGCGGACCTCAAAGAAAAACTCACCGCTCCGGAGCAGATCGCTCTGGATATTCGCGGCAATCAGGTGACACTTGCGACCACGAATGCATCGCCGGTTCTTTTCACGGCCGACGGCCGTGAAAAGACCGAGCAATCGCCGAGCGGCAAGACGATCCGTATGAAAGCCACTCTCACGGGGGACAAACTCGTAGTCTCAAGTCTCGGCGGCGAAACGGATTATACGATCACATTTGTTTCCGAAAGCGATGGCAAAGTGCTGAAGGTGTCACGCCGTATCACTACCGACTATCTGAACCAGACCGTCTTTGCTGAAAGCGTCTACAACAAGACCGATTCGGTCGCACAGCTCGGGATCAAGAGCGGCTCGGCGACGGCATCTTCGGACCCGAACGGCGGCTATTCAGACAATGATAATTCGGGAACGATCTCGAACGGCGGCACGGGCGTAAACAACGGAAATAGCGGAGGCCGCGTTGGGGCGCCATCGGCCGTGACATCGCGTCCCGGTAATTACACCGTGCCGAACGGGGTCAGCATCACAGGCATTTTGGATAACGAGATCAACACGAAGGTCTCGCAGAACAATGATCGTTTTAAGATGACGGTGCAGTCGCCCGACGAATTCCGCGGTGCGACTGTCGAGGGTTACATTAGTAATCTGCAGCGTTCAGGGGCCATCAACGGCGAGCCAAAGGTCACTCTAAATTTTGAGAAGATCACGCTCCGAAACGGCCAAACCTACGATTTTGCTGGTAATCTACAGTCGGTGCAGGCACTGAACGGCAAGAACGCGACCGTCGATAACGAAGGCACGATAAAAGGCGAAAGCCAGACCAAACAAACCGCCAAACGCGGCGGTATCGGAGCCGGAATCGGTGCAGTGATCGGGGCCATCGCCGGAGGAGGAAAAGGTGCTGTCCTCGGAGCCATCATCGGCGGCGGCGGCGGAGCCGGAACTGTTGCTATCCAGGGCAAAGGTGACATTCAACTTCAGCAGGGCTCGACGATCACGGTCGTTTCCTCGTCACCACTGCAGCGTGATCGATAAAGATCCCCTCCAAAAACCAGATCAGTTACGGCCGGGCTAAATGGTACCCGGCCTTTTTTTAACTCTGTGTTCTCGGTGGCCTTGTGGTTAAATATTCTCGTGAGAGACCTTCCGGAAGAGATCGAACAATATCGCGACCGCAAATGGCATCGCGAGGAATCGCTCAAGGTCGACACCGCCGAGCAGGTCGAGGCGATGGTCGAGGATCTGGGGTTTTGCCTTGGGATGACAGACATCCGCAAAGAACTGCCGTCGGTTTACATCGCCGTCTGCGGACGCCGCGATGCTCACATGCCGCCCACCGTGCAAAAAGACTATGAAGCGAGCCGGGCGTGGGTGCTGAAGGACGAAGTCGTTGCGAGAGGCAAGGTCTACTACGGGAAATTGGTAAAAGGCAATTCCTGGTTCCTCGCCCCGCGAATGATCCCGGTCTTTAACTCGATCTGGGGCTGCACGCGAAAAGAAGAAAAGGAAACGCTCTCCGCAAACGCCCAAAAGGTTTTGAAAGTCCTTCGCAAGGAGTGGGAAATGGCTACTGCCGATCTGCGCTCCGAGTGCGGATTCGAAAACAAAGCCGACCTTACCAAAGCCATCGACGAGCTCCAAAAGCACATGAAGGTCGTCCCGCAAGAGGTTCTCTACGTCCCAAAATTCACCTACATCTGGACCCTCGCCGAAGCCCGTTTCCCCGACGAACTCGCCATAAAAATGCCCAGAGACGAAGCCGTCAGCGAACTAGCCCGCACGTTTTTGACAGTCAACGGAATGACCCTGCTCGGCGACCTCTCAAAAAAATTCGGCTTTTATCGCTGGGAATCTGGCCGGGCGAATCATCAACTCGTAGATGAGGGCTTTGCCGAAAGGTTGACTACTGGCATTTATAAGCTCGCAAGTTTATAGACGTTTACGATCTTACTTATAGGTTTCAATAAATTTTAGAGCTTCCTCGCGCGAGTCGAAGAGATACAAACCGAGATCATCGAATCGTGCTGCCGATCCGTTTGGCGGTACGCCTCTTCTCTCCGCCTGATTAAGCATGAATTGGATCGCTACGGTTCCTTTCGGAACCGGAAAAATACCGTACATCGTACCCCACTCGTCCGCTACTTTTGTATTAAGAAGCATTGCCTGGCCCTGTAGATAATCGGAGATCGTACCTCCTCGTTCGGACGAGGAACTTAACATGGATCCGTATAGGTAAGGCAAACCAGTGATCGCACCGTCCGGATTTATTCGTTCGCTAGAACCTTTGCCTATCAGCAATGCGAATTTGGCGGCGTCCTTCTCGCCAATCCCAACTTTTTGGCTGAAGTTCGCAAGACAATTATCACGAATTACGAAGACGCTATTGCCATTCTGATCCTCGATGGAAGTTTTCCCGCTCGAACGCCAGCTGATCGCACCCTCATCCGCTCTGGAATTAATTAGTAAGTTCGTTTGAGCACTTGCCCCAATTGGAAGAACCGAAAGCAATGCGATTAACAACATCAAATGGAAAAGTCCTTTCATGTTTAATACCTCACAGGCCTTTTCCGTAACGGTAAGGCATTTGGGATAAAAAAACAATTTTTATTTTAACTGCTGTCAATTTCTATTGTCGCCAGCGTTATTTTTCAGCCAATAGTCTCTTTACGAATACGTGCACAGCCCGCTCGCCGGGAACATATTTGTCGACCTTGTAGCCGAGTTCGCGAAGGTCGAGGCCGGTGAAGAGCGGTTCGCCGCGGCCCAGGATTATTGGACGGACGGCGATGTGGAGTTCGTCGATCAGGCGTGCCTGCATATATTGGCGGAGGGTTGCGGGGCCGCCGCCGATGCGGATGTCTTTGTCGCCCGCTGCGGCCTTAGCCTGTTCGAGAGCCGAATGAATGCCGTCCGTGACGAAGTGGAACGTTGTGCCGCCTTTCATCACGAGCGGATCACGAGGGTGATTCGTCAGCACAAAGGCAGGAACATGATAAGGCGGTTCGTCGCCCCACCAACCCTTCCACTCATCGTCGAGCCAAGGGCCGCGGATCGGCCCGAACATATTACGCCCAAGTATCCACGCACCTTTGCCAGCCATCGACTCTGCCGCAAAGCCGTCATCGATCCCCGTCTCGCCGCCGTCTCCACCGCCGTGCTGGCTGATGAATGTTTTCGTTGGAAAAAACCAATCCATGATCTCGGGCCCGGTCGTTCCGAGCGGTGCCTCCAGACTCTGATCCGGCCCGGCCGAAAAACCGTCGAGCGACATTCCAAATGCCTGAACCACTACTTTTGACATAATTTAGAATTTTCCTCCGATCTCTATGACCTCGAATTCCGACCAATAATCATCCCTTTGTCTACGGGAAACAAAGCCGTGACCTACTTTGCATCACGGCGCCGTATCAAAAAAACGCTGTCAGAAACAGCGTTGCGAACAGAAGCGATCTTGTTTGCATTTTTTTTGAGTGTAAGTCGTTCAGCCGCTGCGGTTTACAGCGGCTGAACGAGTAAAGGGACATACTAGAACGTAGGCTGCTTCAGCACATTAGCCAAGGCTTTGAGGCGGGCTGCGTCCGTTGCATTCTTGGCGGACTTGGCAGCTTTCTCCGCCGATGCTGCGGACGATTTTAGGTCTTTCGCATTCTTTGAGCCTTCGGCTTTCTTGATAGCATCTCTCATCGACGCGATCTCGCCTGCCGATAGGCCTTGCGAACGCTCAAGCTGGTCGAGGTACGCTTTCGCAACGACAAGTTGGTTGCCCCAACGGATCTTCTCCTGCATCTGCACGTTCAATGAAGGTACCTGGACCGTTTTTGCCGCATCGATCTCGTTCTGCGTCATAAACTTGGTCGGTGCCAGTTCAAAGATGTCGAGGCCACGTGCGATCTCAGACGAGTAGATACGGCCGTTGTACCAATATGCCGACCAGGAACCGGCGAGCACGATCATATTAGGATCGATCGGGCCGCGGTCAAAATATGCGATCTCCATCGGGTTTGCAGCGTCGGTGAAATCCATCAGCGAAATGCCGCCCTGATACCATGCCTGGATCTTCAGATCGCGGCCCGGAACAGGAACGAGCGAACCGTTATGCGCCACGCAATTCTCGCTGTCGGTCTGGGCAGCCGGCAGTTTGTAATAGTTAGCGAACGCAAGTTTGCCGCCGTTCAGGTTAAAGATCGCGTTGGCTCCCCATTTGTTAGGATCGGTCGCACGGCAGCGAGCACCCATTCCCCCACCCCATTCGTCGGTGTAGACGACCTTTTTGCCGTCGTTCGAGAATGATGCTGAGTGCCAGTAGGCATAATTGGGGTCGTTTACTGCCTCAATGCGCTTTGGATTTGCTGGATCTTTGATATCAAGTAAAATCCCGTTGCCCGAGCACGCTCCGGCAGCCAGGCCGATCTCAGGGTAAACTGTGATGTCGTGACACTGATCGGTCTCGACCGGACGGCCCTTATTCTCATGCGATCCGGCATCGGTCAGCGCGTTGATCTTGCCGGTCGCCTGATCGCCAAAGATCCTCGGACTCGAAACGATCTTCGCATCCTGCGGCGCGGCCAGCGGAACCTTAATAACGTCGATACGGAACAGTGCTGTATTCGGATTCTTATCCGGCGAACCGCCCGAGCAACCGCCTAATTCTTCATCCTGACGAACAAACGATGTACCGGAAACATAAACGTAAATGTTCGAGCTGTCCTTAGGATCGGTCACCAGCGTATGCGTGTGCGAACCGCGGCATGTCTGAACAAAACCAACCTGCTTTGGGCTCCTGATGTCTGAAATATCAAAGATCCTGACACCGCGGAAACGGTCTTTCTGCGCGGCTGGCGGCCCTTGCTGCGGAGCCTGACCGGCTGCCGGCGGTGGTGGCGGAGCAAATCCCTGTTCACCACAATCGATACGGCCATTCGGCATCTCGACCGACATGAACATCAAATTCTTATAGACAGAAACATCGCCCTGCCCACCCGGACAGAGCATCGACGTCACGAGCTTTGCTTTTGCCGGATCCGAGATGTCATAGATATTCATCCCGTAGAAGTTCCCCAGGAAAAGGTGATTACCCTGAAAGGCGATGTCGGAATTAGCGAATGCGAGTCCGGCAAAGCTCATTTTCATCGCCGCGGGGATCTGAGCTCCCGGAGGAACGCCCAACGCGGTCAAGGCCTTATCGACCTTCGGGCTGTTTGGGTCGACGCCGAGCTGGAAAGCATCGGGCTTTCTGAGCAGCATCAGATGCTTGATTCCCATCGCGGCTTCGCCGGCGTCAAATAGACCGGGTGACAATTTTGAACGCGGATCGTCCGGGTTTGAACCGGTCATTCCAGCGGGCAGCGGCGGAGCTTTTTCGAGGCCCTGCGCAAAGACTCCGGCAGCAAGTGCCGAACATAAAAATAGCGAAGCAGCTAATAAACGAACTGTAACGGTACGGATCTGATTCATCGTTTCTCCTCTATGGCTTTTTATCAAGCATGGTCTGCATTATCTTGATCTCGGCACGCTGGCCGCTGTCGACATCGGTCGTGAAATTGAAAAGCTCAGCATCCTGACCGGCCCCGGCGGTGTCGTAAAGTTCCTTGACCATCGTAAGCGCTCCACCGTGATGCTGGATCATTCCGGTCAAAAATAGCATGTCGAACTCGGCTCCTTTCGCCTTTTTCAAGGCGTCCATCTGTCTCGGAGTGAGCATTCCCGGCATGAGCATGTTGTGTTTGCTGTGGTCCATACCCGGCATGTCCATTTCCATTCCGCCCATTCCCGCCATTTTCATTGACGTCGATTCTCCGCGAGCTATAAGCCAGCGTTTCATGAAATTCATTTCGTCGGATTGTGAATGGCTGATGCGGGCACCAAGCGTGCGAAGCTCTTTGTTCTGGGTCCGCTCCTCGATCAAAGCCCCCATTTCTACAGCCTGGGCGTGATGCATGATCATTCCCTGCATGAACTCGACGTCTTTTAGCGAACGCGGCGGTAGGTTTGGTTTTGTATCGGCAGGTAAAACCTTGGTCGGCTGGCCGGGAGCGCCGGGACGGACAATCACCGGCCGATCGTCGGACTGCTGAGCAAAACCGGGAAGCGAAAATGCACAGGCAAGTCCGAAACCGGCGGTTAAACGAAACAACTTAGACGTATTGCGATCGAGCATAATTCGAATTGGTACACGACTAGATACGCAGGCAAAAACGAAAAGTTGCGCCCGATTTTGTTAGTACTTCATTAATTCCTGCACCGCTATTTCGACATCTTCGCTCTGCGGAAGGATGAAATCCTCAAGCTGCGGAGCGTAGCCGACGAACGTGTCGGTCGCACCGACACGGCGGACCGGAGCGTCAAGGTATTCGAAAAGCTCGTCAGAGATCCGCGCGGCGAGTTCTGCACCGTAGCCGTACGAGATCGGATCCTCGTGAGCGACGATGACGCGGCTCGTTTTCTTAACGGATTCGGCGACGGCTTCCCAATCGTATGGGACGAGCGTCCGCAGGTCGATGAGATCGACGGTGATGCCTTGTTGTTCGAGGCGCTTGCAGGCCTGATTCGCACGCTCGACGAGAGCTCCGTAGGTGACGATCGTGACATCACTGCCCTCGCGCACCTTTTTAGCCTTGCCGAACGGGATCAGAAAATCCTTCGACGGATACTGCGACTTATTATAGACCTGGCGATAGAGATGTTTGTGTTCGAGAAACATCACCGGATCGTCGCAGCGGATCGCCGTTCTTAGGAGACCATTGGCATCGAGTGCTGTAGACGGATAAACGATCATGAGTCCCGGCGTGTGCGCAAAAAGCGTCGTGCCCGATTGCGAGTGATAGACCGCACCACCCTTCAGATAACCGCCAACCGGAACCCGAAGGACCATCGGTGCCTTCGACTCGCCATCCGAACGCCAGCGCATCGTCGCCAGTTCGTTACGGATCTGGTGCATCGCGGGGAAAATATAATCAAAAAACTGGATCTCGACAACAGGTTTAAGGTTACGAAGAGCCATTCCGATCCCGCGGCCGACGATATTTGCCTCGGCAAGCGGCGAATTGAAGACGCGTGCCGAGCCGAATTTGCGTTGCAAATTCGCAGTAACCTTGAACACTCCGCCTTTGCCTTTGACCTGATCGAGATATTCTTCGCGTGAACAATCAGCGACATCCTCGCCAAAGACCACTATACGTTCGTCACGAGCCATTTCCTCGTGCATGCAGCGGTTGATGAGATCGACCATCGTACCGGCATTTCCCGAGAGTTCTGCCCCGTCCTCGGTATCAAATATTCGACGGTCAGTAGGATCGACGTCAGGTGAGAATACATTTCGCAATGCAGTCTCTGGCGCAGGTTGCGGCGTATCGACCGCAATGTCCGAAGCCTTTGTAACCTCAGCGTCGACCTCTTTTCTTAGCGCTTCCAACTGCTCTGAAGATACAACGCCATCGGTCATCAGAAACTCGGCAAATTTCTGGATCGGATCAGTTGCCGCGTCAGCCTCGAGTTCCTCGGGGATGCGATATAGTTTTTCGTCGTCGGAAAGTGAATGTGAATAAGGACGAACGACCTTGGCATGAACAAACGCCGGCCCTTTTCGCTCGCGGCAATATTCGACCGCTTTCTTGAACGTGGCGTAACTCTCGAGCACGTCCGTGCCGTCACATTTTTGTATGTAAAGGTTTGGAAAGCCAGATACGAGTTTCGAAATATCGCCGCCGGCAACTCCTACCTCAACCGGGGTGGAGATCGCATAACCGTTATCCTCGACTAGAAAAATGACCGGCAGTTTCAGATTACAAGCCGTATTGAGCGATTCCCACCATTCGCCCTCACTGGTCGTGCCGTCACCGACAGACATATAGACGACCTGGTCGGACTGATAACCAGTGATCTGCTCTTTCAGCCCTTCGACAAGGCCCGCTCGATATCCGGCTTCAGCAGCACCGACCGCGTGCAGGGCTTGCGACCCGGTACACGACGACTGCGAAGGGACATTCAGCCGCGTGCAGCCCCAGTGAGAAGGCATCTGACGGCCGTGCGAATTCGGATCCGGCTCAGCTCCGACCGACGACCACAGCATCTCCTGTGCTGTCATTCCAAGGCCGAGCATCAAAGCTCGATCGCGATAGTAAGGGAAGAACCAATCGTAGCCCGGCTTCATGCATAGGGCCGCCGCCGCGAGAATTCCCTCATGTCCGGCACCTGAGATCTGGAAAAATATCTTGTTCTGGCCCTTGAGCTGGATCTCTTTGTCGTCTATACGCCTCGACATGTACATCGTGCGATAAAGCCGGACGAGCGTTTCGGCATCGAGGCCATGATGATTTGCGTTCTTGGTTGCAGCGGTCTTGGCAGGCTTTGCAGTCACCGCTTTGGCAGTTTTCTGCACTTTCTTATTCTCGACAAATCCGTCAGCCTCAGTCGTCTTTGCCTTCTCCGCCACGACCGCCTTGCCATTCCGCGCCGCTGCTTTCGTATCCACTTTCTTAGTTCCAGTCGCCATTCTATAAGTCCTTTTTATAACAATTATTAATAGACGGGTAACTAACTACGATAGCAAATCGCGGGATTTGGGGCAATTTGGACAGATGCGGTCAGCCTCTTAATACAGGCTGACCGTTATAAGACGAACCTAATTCTTAGGAGGTGCAACAGGATTTTCGGCCTTCAAAACCCACCCTTTTGGGTCGATAACTGGGATTGAACCAGTATATGAAACCGTCGCTTTTCCGTCCTTCATCTCGACTCGTTGGATCTTGCCATCGATCTCGATGTCGATCGGCATCGGGAAAGGGATGTTGTTTGGAGTTTCCCAACTTAGTCGAAGCGTGCCCGATGAGCCGGCACCAGTTCCGGAAACGCTGAGTCTTGGGAGCTTCGGCTGTCTCAAATACATCTCAAACAACCAACCCAGCTTCATCCCCGAATCCTGTTCGGCGATGGTCAGGAAATCGTCGGTGTTGACGAGGCGTGTTTGGCGGCCGTCGGTGTAGGTTTCCATTTCCTTGGTCGGGTAGGCCATGTGGCGGAGGGCTTTGAAGAAGGCTTCGTCGCCGATGAGGTAGCGGAGCGTATGTAGGAAATAAGCTCCTTTGCCGTAGATGTCGCCGTCGGAATTGAGGTAATCAGGCTCGGACATATAGACCTGATAGGCGATCTTGGCTTCGCGCGGAGCGACGGGCTGTTTGTTTTTGAAGCCTTTCGCACGGTTTTTCATGGCGGCGAAATAGGCATCCTTACCCTGAGTTTCCTCTACCCAGAGCGTGTCCATAAAGGACTGAAACCCTTCGTGGATCCAGAAATCACGCCAATCGCTGGCGGTCACGAGATTTGCCCACCATTCGTGGCCGAATTCGTGAAGTAGCAGCCAGTCTGCGCCGGTTTTGTCGTATTTGAAGCCGTTACCATAGGCGATCGCGGTCGAGTGTTCCATACCGAGATGCGGCGTTTCGACGATTCCGATCTTTTGCGAACGGAAAGGGTACGGCCCGAGAAATTTCTCGAAAAATGCGACGTATTTCTTCTGTTCAGCGATCAGGCTCGGGCCTTTTTCGAAATCTTCGGGAAGGATGTAGAACTTGATCGGCATGATCTCACCCGTAACGCTTTTAACTGTATCCTCGATCAGTTTGTATGGAGCGGCGTTGAAAACGAGCGAGTAATTCGAGATCGGATTCGTCATTCGCCAGTCAAAGGTGGATGTGCCGTTGCTGTTTTTACGAACACCGACATATCGGCCCGGGCCGACCGCGATCAGCGGGTCGGGAACCGTGATGTGCATCGACGAAGTCGCAGGTTTGTCCGACGGATGATCCTTACACGGGAAAAGCAGATCGGCGCCGTCGTTTTGCAGGGCGACCGAGATCCAATCGGCACCATTTGGCGTTTTCTTCCACATAAAGCCGCCGACCCACGGAGGATTTGGAGCGATACGCGGTTTACCTGAATAAGTGATCGACGTTTTCAACGTCTCCCCGACCTGTTTGGTCATCGGGAACCAGATCCAGATCTTCCCTTCCTTGCGTTGAAAGTGTACGTCCTTACCGCCTTCCGTTGCCTTCTCGATCGTGAAAGGCGTGTCGAGATCGAGAACGATGACGTTCGTCGGTATCACTATCCGGGCCGTCATAACGGTCGTTCCTTTTATCGACTGGTCGGCAGGATCGGCGGCGACCGTGATGTCGTAATCGAGTACGTCATAGACCGATTGCTCAAAGGTTAACGGACCGCCGGTCTCGGTTGGTTTCACCCCGAGCTGACGCTGAGCGAACATGGGTAGGGCGAAAAGAACGATAGTTAGGAAAATTGAGATCTTTTTCATGGTGTGTGTTTAGTTATACTCCGATGTTTTCACTTTACACGTGAACCGCTTTTACGGAAAATGTAGCGGTAATGTTTGGACGCCTTTTATTTACGTTAATGTTCGCTGTTTTGTTTTTTGTCCCGGCCGCAAAGGCTCAGGTCGTGGCTCTTCCGTCGCCGACTCCAGCAAAACCAGAACCACCCAAAACAAATGCCCGGCCCGAAGCAACGCCTGCCGTAGAGCCCTTCGACAAGGCCGACGTTAAGGCCATGGCGTCAAAATGCGTTAAGCTAGAGACGGAATCAGGCGACATCCAGGCCGAGATGTATCCCGAAAGCGCACCGGAATCTGTTCGTAATTTTCTAAATCTAGTCGCGATCGGAGCTTTGGACACGACGACTTTCAGCCGCGTGGTACCGAATTTTGTCATTCAGGGCGGCAATATCTGGACGCGAACCGGCGGCGTCACCCGCGATCTCGGCGCACGCGCACGCAAAACCATTCCCGACGAACCAAACAAGATCCTGCACGAACGCGGCATTCTCTCAATGGCCCGCAGTGAAGAGCCAAATACCGCGACTAGCAATTTCTTTATTTTGGTTAGCAACGGCTCGCATCTTGACGGCAAATTTGCCGCCTTCGGCCGTGTAACGACCGGAATGGAGGTGGTCGATGCGATCAACAAAGCTCCTGTGACCGAGGAAAAGCCGGAAAAACCAGTTAGGATCAAGAAAGCATCGATCCAACCCTGCGCACCTGTACCAACCGCTCAATAAAATGCAGCTAACCGCCAGCAAGCGCGCCGATGGCGACTATTATCAATCCGAGGAATACGTCGCACTACTCGACGAAGCGGGAAAACAGATCCGCCTTCAAAAATTCCTCGTCCGCTACGGGCCGAATGACGATTATTCGACTCTGATAGACGAAGCGACACCGTTCGCAGAGTTTCTTAAGGATGCTGACAAAATGCAGTTGGTTTTGGACTGGTTCGGTGAGTCCAGAGCCGCAGACTTACTAGAAAAGATCCGTTCGCTGGCTTAATCCGCAAAATCCAGATCCAACGTCATCCGATACTCATTGGCCATCGACGGATGGCCGTGTGACATCGCCACGTCGATGCCTTTTTTGTAGGTTTCGATCGCTTTTTCGCGCTTGCCTGAGCGATTATAGGCATTTGCGAGGACACCGTAGGCATTGCCTTCGTCATCGTATTTGGCGAGATAGGTTTCGAGCAGATCGATCACTTTCGCGTGCTGCTCAAGCTTTTCGTATTCCTTAGCGAGGCCGAACATCACCATTGTGTTCTCAGGATCGGCGGCCAACATTTGTTCAAAGACTTCGATGCGGTTTTGCATGAGGTCTAGCATAACGGAAATTTTGGCCGCAGATAAACGCGGATGACGCAGATAGAAGACAGGAGGATGTATTTATCCCGTGTTCCGACAGTTCATTTGCGGCCAAAGATCTATTTCTTGACATCTGTCAGCACGCACGGATCGAGCGTTACTTTATCCTTGCTAGCTTCTTTGATGACACCCTTTATTGTTGCCTGTACGGGGTTGTCCTTGGCACGCTTGGCGACCACATCTTTTACGGACATGTAGTCACTGAATGAGCCTTCGCACTCGACAAAGAAATACCAGCTGTAGCCGAGGTGCAGCGTCGACGGTTCGATCTCTTTTAGGTCAAGCTCAGTAACCGTCACCGAACGGCCAATGAAAGCTTTTGGGTCCGGCGACTCTTTGATCTCCGTGTAGAACCCAAACGCATCCTTGTTAATAGCAGGTTTTTCGCCTTCCGACGAAGCACTCTTAGTATCTGAATTTGTGTTCGTATTTGCACTGGATGAGGTATTCGAGTTCGATCTGCTTGAGTTCGAAGTGTTGTTTGTAACCCCGCCGCACGCACACATCGCCATGGCGGCAAAAGTGATTATTAACTTTGTTTTCATATTTTCTCCGATCGAACTAGTTCTGATCCGTGGTTTTCTTTTCCTTTAACATCACAAACGCCGCGATGGCCGTGATGACGAGCCCGATAAAGCCAAACAGCAGCGACGGAATGATGCCGACCATCGCCTCTTTCATATTCACGCGGTTATTCGTCATCGACGGCAGCATCAGAAATATGACGAGGGCGATGCCCGAGAGCAGCGTTAATCCGATCCCAATAAGTAATCCAGCTATTTTCATAATTTTCTCCTCACGGACAACTAACAAAGATCCCGCCTGCACCGAGGTCTTCGACTTTGGTCCCGCCAAACCCGCCTCCGGCACGGTCCTGCCTCAAGACAAATTCGCGTGCCTGACATTCCGGGCGGTTCGGCATTTTGACCAGGACATAACCCCGTTTGAATCGCTGAGCACCGGGATGAACGCGATAAAGGCTGACGTTCCCGGTCGTACTCATCCATGTCAGCTCATCGACCGACGCCCAGCCTGTGGCGACGAAGCCGACCTTTAGGACAGTCGCCTTTGATAGCGCGGAACTTTTTGCATATTGGCCGCGCATCAACGATTCGAGAGCCGCATCTTTGATCGTCGGCATCGTCCACGTTCGCGTCGCCATCTGTTCCTCTATACGCGTTTTCATTTTCGGACCGATCTCTGCGTACTTATCGAAAAAATCGGTGGGCAGTTGAGCTCCACGCTTGGCGTATTCGGCTTGTAGCTCCGCTGCCATCTTTTGCCGATATACATCTGGCTCAAATGCCAGCATCTGGTAGTCGTCGAGGACGCTCTCGAAATTGTTTCGCATCGCATTCTCCATATCGTAAATGCGATTCTGCGTCCGGTTTCTCAGCTCGTACTCGGCACCGACCTGAACGGCCTTTTTCCTCAGCTCAAGACGATTTGCGGCGATCTCGCACCAGGATTTTGGCAGGTAAGCAAGTTCGGGCTGGCGTCCCGGCGGATTCTTCATACTTGGATACTTCCTGCAAATAACATCCAGCTCCGCCAGATCGCCCATGACCTCGTTCCACTTTGCCGCCTCGGTCGGGGGATAGTAGGTTGATGACATTTTCGATTTTAGTTTCGGATCATAAACGACCGTAAACGCAAGGACAGAACTCTCGTACTTACGGGCCTCGCTAAGGAACCTATCGCGCTCCTGATATTCCGCAGCCTGGCCAAATGCGTTTAATGAAAACGCCAGCGATCCGAATATCGCCACTAGAAACGCAGTGATCTTTGTATATTTGTTCATGATTTCACCTCAGCTTTCTGTGCCTTCAAATCGGTACTTATTTGTCTTACCGGTGCCGAATGGAACTGCTTCGAACGAGAGCCGCAGTTCTTTGCCAGACGTGACACCTGTTCCTTTCTATATCTGATATTCCTGGCCGCCGGCCGTGCATCGCTTGGAACCATCCTCGGTCCAGTCCGAGCCGATCCTGATCATCTGGAGCGTACAGCTTTCCATTTCAGTCTTTATTTTGCTGTCGCCCGCGGTTTTGAAATTGACTGACATCTTGTCCTCGCCGTATTTGGTTACTGTGACGTCGACTTCGTCATTCCCGCTCCCGACATATTCGCCGTATGCGGAAGTTTCGATAGTGGTCGTGAGCGTACCTTTGTAAATATGGCGTTCGCCGCCACAGGCGGCCATGAAAAATGCGGCTACAGTGATGAATAAAGCTAGTTTTCCTAACATTGTGTATTTCCTCCTGAGGCTGGAAAATTTTGTACGTGTAATTTGTCGCTTTCTTGTTAAAATGTCCTCAAGGAACCGCTCATTTATTTATCAATCATTTATCAATGACCGATAAGTCTAATAACGCTAGCCATTTATACTGTTTTGGCGACTTTCAACTGGATACCGTTGAGCGGACGCTGCGCCGTGACGGCGAGATGATCGTCCTGCCGCCAAGGGTGTTCGATACGCTAACGCTGCTCGTCGAGCGACACGGAACAGTGATCTCAAAGCGCGAAATGATGGACGCGATATGGAAGGACGCGTTCGTCGAGGAAAGCAATCTCACGCAGAATATCTACCTGCTGCGAAAAACGCTTGGCAAAACTGAAGACTACAAAGATTGGATCGAGACGCTTCCGCGTAAAGGATATGTGTTCAGAGGCAGTGTCGAACACGGCGGCGGTTATCCAGCAGCTGCGAGCGAGCCGAGGACGACAAAGGCGAGGAAAGACCGCCGTCTGTTATTTGTTGCCGGCATTGTTGGTTTGCTGATTTTGGCTGGACTTGGGACCGGAGCTTATTTTGTTTCTAAGCGAGAATCGAGCGGCTCGGTTGAACGAAAGCCGGTCTTTCGCAAGCTAACCGCTGCAGGAACTGCAGAGTTTCCCGTGATCGCTCCCGATGGCCACTCTTTTGCCTTTGTCCGCGAAGGCTATCTCTATATCCAGCCGATCGATAAGGATGAGCCGAAACTCATCAAACTGCCGGAGAATACAAAGTGCGGATTTATTCAGTTCACACCTGACGGACGCTCAATAGCATTTCGGGCGGAAAGCCGTTTCGTTATGGGCGGCGACATTTATGCGATCGGGATAGACGGCGGCGAGCCAAAGGTGATCGCGAAGAATGTTTGGAGCGGCATTAGTTTTTCGCGGGACGGAAAGCAGGCGGCATTTATCCGCGATCAGCGCGAATCAAACAGGCATAGCGTTGTTATCGAGGATCTTGCCACCGGAGCCGAAAGGGAGCTGGCGAGTGTCAGCGAACCGACTAGCTACGTCTTGTTCGGAGCACCCGCCTGGTCGTCGGATGGCAGCAAGATCGTCGTGTCAACGATTAGCCGCGAAAGCCAAGCCCCACGTTCACAACTGGTCGTTTATGACGTTTTCAGCTCGGCAGTCCAGGAATTTGCCCCGCGACCGCTTCGTAGATTTGAACAGGCAGTATGGCTGCCAGATGGCAGCGCGATACTCACCATCGCTCGCGAGGGCCAAACGTATTTTCAGATATGGAAGATCTCATACCCGGACGGACGGCTCAGTCGCGTAACTAACGACAACAATATCTATCGCAGCATCTCGATCTCAGCCGATGGCAAGCGGGTCATATCCGGCGACTACACAACATTTTCGCACGTCTGGGCGGCCTCTGCGGCTAATTTCAATGCTCAAAAACAGATCACCTTTGGCAATCTCAGCCGGGACGGCATTCTGGGAATGCAGTGGACTCCGGACGGTAGCGTCATTTATTCCTCCAGAGTATTCGGCAATGTCGATCTTTGGAAGGCTGGTCCCGGCGAACTAGATCGCGTACAACTAACCAAAGAGTCTGGTGATGTTAACGCCAATCCCGCCCTTTCGCCGGACGGCAAGACGCTATATTTCACATCGACGCGAACCGGAACCTCGCAAATTTGGCGAATGGACGCAAGCGGCGGGACCCAGACACAGATCACTTTTGGCGACAAAGAGAACAACACTCAACCACAATTGTCTCCGGACGGCCAAACTATGTACTATATCCGCCGCTCCCGCGACGGATCGACGGTAATGAGGACCTCGCTTGCTAATGGAGAAACTCAGCCCGTTGAAAACACCGGCTCCATTTCTCCCGAACGCCTCGTTCTCTCACCGGACGGAAGCCTTTTGGCGGCGTGCGAAATAAAGGGCAGGTCAGACGAAAGTGATGAGGGCGGCCAGATCCAATACACGATAATACCCGTCCGCGGTGGTGAATCACGCTCGCTCAAGCTGCCGACAGAACAGTTCACCTGGTCGCCGGATAGTAAAAGCATCGATTACGCAGAGAGTGTAGGCGGCGAAGCTCGGATCATGCGGCAAGCTCTCGATGGCGGGACGCCGACCGTTCTGTATTCGGAGAGGGCCGCAACGATCAACATGCTCTCGTGGAATCGCGAAGGCTCGTCCCTCGCCATCTCTAAAGGCCGACGCCTGTATGACGTTATCCTGATTTCCGAATTCTAACGACTAGAAAAGCCGCAATTGCTGAGGAGCCGCTAAAACTGCCTCTTCCTCCACCGGTTTTTCTTGCTGCTTGAATCCGAGCCGCTTTGCGTGAAACTCAAACAGCTTTGTCGTCACTTCCCACTGTTCGGTTTTGCCCGTCATGCGGTCTTTGTAGGTAGCGTGCCTTAGCGAGCCGCCGCGTTCGCGTTTCATGGTGTTGATGATCTTGGTGACGCGTGTGGGCGGCAGGCGTTCGTGCATTTTTTCGACAAAATACGACTCGATCGAATCGGTATCGAGATGCAGCATCGACATAAATGCTCGGGTAGCTCCGGATTCCTTTGCACGTTCAAGCAAACCCGGAATGTCAGATTCGTTATAGCCGGGAATGACGGGCGCGATTCCGATCCCGACCGTAATTCCTGCATCCGCAAGCGTTCGCATCGCCCGAAACCGCGCCTCTGGAACCGGCGTGTACGGTTCGAACGGGTTTGACCTTTCTTTCGTCAGAAAAGGAAGCGAGAAAAAGACGGAGACCTTTTTCAATTTTTGCAAAAGGTCGATGTCGCGGGTCACCAGCGGCGCTTTCGTTATCACGCCAACCGGCACCTGAAAATCAACGCATACCTCCAAACACCTGCGCGTCAGCTCATAACTCGCCTCAAGCGGCAGATACGGATCCGTCGCGAAAGAAAAATCCAAATGCGGCATTTTGTCGCGCGTTTTTTTCAGCTCCTGTCGGAGCAATTGCGGAGCGTTCGGTTTTACGACGATCTTTGTCTCAAAATCCGTTCCGGCTCCATAGCCCAGATACTCGTGATACTGCCGCGCAAAACAGTAAGTGCAGCCGTGTATGCACCCGCGGTAGCAGTTGACCGTGTAACGCCAGCCGCCTTCCCAATCGGACGCGAACGCCTTCGTGATCATCTTCTTGGTCGCGGTCTCCTCAAAGATCTTAAGCTTGGTCGGCGGCGGTTCGCCGACGTATTCAGATGTATATTTGTTGTAGGGATTTGGAGGGTTAATTATTTGTCGCACACATGCGACAATAATGCACTTGTGACAGTAAGTCAAAGTACTAGCCACAGAGTTCACAGAGGCATTGAGCAAAAAAAGTCTCAGTCGTCTCGGTGTTCTCTGTGGCTATAGTTCCTTCTGCATCAACAGATCCGTCTGTGGATCCGACCCAAGCTGAAAAGTGTGTTTCCCAACCTCGCAAAAGCCGTTCTTTTCATAGAACCGCTGTGCCCGCGGGTTGTATTCCCAGACGCCGAGCCACATAACGTCATGGTTGTTGTGCTTTGCAAATTCAAAGCACGCATCCATCAGATTCTGTCCTACGCCTTTGCCTAGGAACTCTTGATGCGAATAGAGCCGTGACAGCTCGACCGGCCGGGTCGCCATAATGCCATCCTCGATACTGCCGATGATCAGCTTTGCGTAACCGGCGGATTTTCCTTCGATCTCGGCGATCAGGAAAATAGAATTCTCGTCAGCAAGTTCCTCGGCGATCTGCTCGACCGTGAATGCCTGCCGCATGTAGTGATTAAGGTCGTCGGGAGCGTTTTTTGGATGATGTGCAAAGGCGTCCCAGAAGGTGGTGTATGCAAGATCGGTCAGAGGTTTTGCATCTTCAACGGTGGCTTGGCGGATAGAAACTGGATTCATGTTTTAGGAAGCTTGGGTTTGAAAGGCTCCGATCGAAAAATTATAGACACCAGACGTCAAACGAACGCGCAGCACGCTTGCGACCTCTCCCACGATCGAGTCCTGAAGAGCGAATATATTCGCCGCATCGTCATCAAAAGTCTTCGCCCAAACAATACGCGCATCATCAATATCGACCATTTCGACCGTGATGCGAATACGGTTGTCGGCCCGCTGAACCGAACCTGTCACGACTGAGTCATCATTTAACTCGCGTCCGGCAGCCATTACATCACGGTCGGTACTTACCGTCGAACCAGGACGGACCGTTAGATCCGCTACACTGCCAAGTCGTGCACGCAGCGTCTCGCTGATACCCTGCCCGATAAATTCATCACCTCGATCGGCCTTGAATTGCAGCACGGCAAGACTCTGCGATCGATTCCCCGAAACGGCATTTCGAACCGCCGAAACCAAGAACGGCAAGCAAAACGCGATGATGTACAGGATCGCGATCGTAAATCCCGTCCATCTTCCGTTATCGAAATCAAAAGCACGAATTCGCGTCCTCGATGCTCGCGGTTTCTCGCAAACCTCAGCGAAATAAGCTCGACGAACCGGAACAACGAAGCTGTATCCTTTCCCCGGAACAGTTACGATAAATTTATTTTCGCCGAAAGCTTTTCTGAGCGCGGATATCTGCTGATTCAGGTTGTTGCCCTCGACAACGGTGTCGTCCCAAACTGCGTCTATAAGAGCTTCGCGGGTCAGGGCCTTACCCGAATTTCTGAGCAGGACGGTGAGCGTATCGAACGCCTTTGAACTTAGCGGAAGCACGTCTGCTCCGCAATACAACCGACGTCCGACGATATCAGCCCGGAAAGAGCCAAATTCGTAAATAATGTCCGCAGAGCTATCGTCCATAGAATGAGGCGATTATATCGGAGGCGATTCGCTCAAACAAGAAAATTCGTAAAACTACTTCGTTATCAATTTCGCAATGGTCTGAAGCTGCATGTTCGACGTGCCTTCGTATATCGCTCCGATCTTAGAGTCGCGCCAGAATTTTTCGACCGGGTAATCTTTCACGTAGCCATAGCCGCCGAAAAGCTCGATGGCTTTTGACGCGACCGCTTCAGCACAGCGCGACGAGTAGAGCTTTGCCATGGCGGCTTCTTTTAAGAACGGCTTGCCGGCGTCTTTTAGACGGGCTGCGTTATAGACGAGCAGGCGAGTCGCTTCGATTTCGACTGCCATTTCGGCGAGTTGGAATTGGACCGCCTGAAAATTGCCGATCGCCTGGCCAAATTGCTCGCGTTCTTTTGTATATTTAACGGCGGCTTCGAATGCTCCCTGAGCGATGCCGAGCATCTGGGCTCCAATGCCGACGCGGCCTTCGTTGAGGGTCTCGATCGAGATCTTGTAACCTTTGCCGACCTCGCCCAAAACGTTTTCCTTCGGCACTTTGCAGCCGTCGAGGATGAGTTCAGTGGTGGATGAAGCGCGGATTCCGAGCTTATCTTCCTTCTTACCGACCGCGAACCCTTCGAAGCTCTTTTCGACGATGAAAGCCGTGATGCCTTTATAGCCGGCGTCAGGGTCGATCGTCGCGAAGACGATAAATATCTCGGCTTCGTTGCCATTAGTGATCCAGAGTTTTTGGCCATTTAGTTCGTAATGATCACCTTTATCTACAGCACGGGTTTTTAACGCGAACGCATCGGATCCGGAGCTTGCTTCGGATAGAGCGAATGCTCCGACCTTCGATTCGGCCATTTGCGTCAGATACTTCTTTTTCAGGTCATCGTTTCCCCATCGCATGAAGGCGTTAGTCACGAGCGTGTTGTGCACATCGACAAAGACTGACAGCGAAGCGTCGACGCGGGCGATCTCTTCGATCGCGATGATCGCGTTAAAGATCGTTGAGCCCGCACCGCCGTATTCCTCGGGCGATTCGATCGCCATCAGGCCCAGCTCGAAACATTGTTTGATCAGGTCTGGATCGAGTTTCGAGGCGTGCTCCATCTGCTCGACACGCGGGCGAACCTCACCCTCGGCAAATTCTCGAACCGAAGCTCGAAACAATTCTTCTTCCTCAGACAAAACGGTCAATCCGACGTTTGATAATGCGGCTGCTGTGGCTGTATTCATATAATTTCCTAAACAGGTTTTGTTAAATAACTATCGATAAAATACCATTCTAATCAAGCCATCTGGCAAAGGCAAAGCACGTGAATTCCGCTATCGAAACCCCGCAACCCACACAAAAACGATTCACAAGACTTAAGCTCGCGGCCGCCATTATGACGCTTTGCGGAATTGGTGTTTTTGCGTTCCTGGTCTATTCGATAGGTTTTCACGAGATCCTTGAGGGCGTCGTGCGTTTTGGATTTGCGGGCTTCGCGGTGATCCTTTCGATCTATTTTGTCAGGATCTGTGTCCGCGCCTTGGCGTGGAAACTCTCGGTCCACGAGCCGTACTATCTGAGTATGCGCGACACGATCCCTGGGGTCGTTATTGGCGAAGCGATGAGCAGCACCCTGCCGCTTGGCATCCTCATCAGCGGAACCTCAAAGGCGGTCGCGGTACGCAAGCAAATACCGCTCGTCGCGGGCCTTTCGTCCGTCGCAAATGAGAACCTCTTTTACAGTCTGGTCACGGGTATTTATCTGATCTTTGGAGCAATAGTGATGCTCCGCGTTTCGGCTGTCGACGAAGGTGTGGTTTGGACCATCAATGCCATGATCGTCACGCTGATCGTCCTGATCCTTCTCGGGATCCTGATGGTCATCCGCCAATGGCACATGGCAAGCGAACTATGTGAAATGATCTATCGCCGGGGCTTCTTCAAAAGGATCCTCGAGAATGGACGGCTGCACGTCAGGCTCTTCGAAAATCTGATCTACGGATTCTATCGGCGTCATCCCGGCCGTTTTATTCCGATCTGCCTGCTTGAGGCCGTCTATCACGTACTCGGGATCGCCGAGGTTTTATACATCCTCAGCCGTCTGAGCGGTGAAACCGCCAGCGTCATGACTGCCTTTCTTCTCGAATCCATCAGCCGCCTCGTTACGATCGTCTTCAAGCTCATCCCGTTCAACATCGGCGTTGACGAAGCCGGAGCCCAATTCGTCGGCAACGCCATCGCCCTTGCAGCCGGCGTCGGCGTGACGCTTGCGATCATCCGCAAGGGCCGTATTCTGTTTTGGACGGCCATCGGCTGGCTCCTCATCACTAAACGCGGTCTTTCTTTTAGAGAATTGTCACAAGCAAATACTGAAAACGCTAAATAAAACTTAAGAACTGCCTTAATTCCCGATGAAGTCTAGATCAGTCACCGGATCGACGACCTGTACGATTCGCGGAGAAAAATTGTAGCGTTTAGACCCGACGCTCACGATATAACTGCCGCCCGCCTCAACGTCCTCGAACCGATAGATGCCAAACGAACTCGTCGTCACCACACGCCTCAAACCATCGGCCCCGACCAACGATACCGATGCATTGCGTATGCCGCGCCCATCAGGTGTCAGGACTCGCCCCGAAACCTCAACGCCGGCGGCAGTAATACCAAATGCTACAAATCCAGACTGGAAATATGACGAAATGGTACTGCCGCTGCTATTTCGGATCTCACTCGGCACGGGTGAATTACCAAATGTTATCGGGTAGATACCGGGTGGCGCACCTGGTGAAACAAAGAAGGCGATCGATAGCAACTGGCGAGTTCCCGCAGGGAAATCTGATGGTGAATCAACGGTTATACCAAGCCTGCCTGCCGCTGCCTGACTGATATCGGTTATTATTCCTGTCCCTACGGGAACTCCCGACCCCAGCGTAACGATCGGATCTGTCATCACCGCCGCATTATAATTAGTCGTGAATGATATACGCCTCTCACCACCAAAGGCCAAGAACTCAAAGACAACATTAACGGATTGGCCCGGAAGAGCAATGGTGGAAACTACGCGTACCGTGGGTGTATTAGGCGGAACAGGAGTTGGGGTTGGGGTTGGCACCACCGTTGGTGTTGGGGTCGGCATCACGGTCGGTGTTGGTGTCGGGGTTGGGGTCGGCGTCATGGTCGGTGTTGGTGTCGGCGAACCTCCAGGTGTCGGGGTTGGGGTCAAACCCGGCGTCGGAGTAGGAACGATGATCGGTCCTGTTTGAATAGCGATGCCGTCGATCACCTGGGTTTCGCTACCGCCGACCCTTCCAATAATTGACGCCGCTCCCGTGGCAAGATCGATGCTGACAAAAATTGGAACAGAATCGATGAATAGCGAAGCGTACGCATTTGTCGCTCCCGGCTTGATATCCATCGAGCCGAAATTCGTCGGATCAACACCGAGATTTCCGATAGTGGTCAACTGGCCACCGTTAGGTGACGGATTTCCATTTACGCCGCCAACGCGAACGAGTGTATTTGCCTGGATATCAACACCATATGTCGTAGTAACACCTGACGTTGTGGTACTAGCTATGTGCACGACCCTGGGAACAACGCCTGCATTAACATCACCGGCCGCATATCTCAGCGTCGTATCGTTTGCCGCGAGTTGACCGGTATTCGGATCGAGACGGCGGTTGGTTGCTTGGCTACCAACATTCCTAATTCGATCCTCGACAGGATCAAAATCAAAGCCGTAGAACGTATCGATGATCGAGGGCACGTTGTTCGTAGGATGGACACGAACCACTTCACCGGTAATCACATTGATCCTGACCAATTTCCCAGGTGTTGGGAAACCTCCCGTAGCAATGCCATAGAGCATCCCGTCAGCAGGACGAAAATCTAAACCAAATATTTCGTCGTCGCCTAACCCCGTCAGAGCAATGTCGGTAAGTAAAGTACCCGGTTCCGATGCGTCAAAGCTTATAAGATGCTTATTTAAATTCTCGTAGGCATAGACGATCGTCCCTGCCTCTGGAAAAGCTCTGGGAACCTTGGACAGATCCGTGCCGGGCCCAATCTCGCCTTCACGATCAGCGATCATTCGGGCCTGCAGTTCGGGAGAAATATCTTTGCGGTTTTCAGCTATCGGCTGACTTCCGCTTGAGATCAACCTTTGAGCATCGGCCCGCCAGGTTATAGCTGCAAAAAACGCAACGGCTAATACCGCAACCAGAGTAAAAATTCCGATAGGCTTTTTCATGGTAATGCTCGACGCTTCTGGCTCAGCCCCTTATTGTTCTGACAGTTGATGGATGTTTGTTTACGGCTTGGCGTCGGGAAACGGAGACATGCCGTGGTTTACGCTGATTGTAGTTGCTGCGGTGCCAACTTTCAATAAAGATTTTTGCACCATCACTCGGAAATCAAAAAAGGCTGTCCGAAGATCGCTCTCCGAACAGCCTGATCATTATCATTTCGGCCGCCTATTCCAAGCCTACAAAATCAACATCAGTCCGCGTATCGTCCGCTACAATAATGTTTGGTGCGAACCGGTAGCGTTTTGATGAGACGGTAATGGTATACGTAAAGCCGCGTGTGACATTCTGGAAAGAATAAACGCCAAAAGAACTTGTTGTAGCCGTCCGCCGCGTTCCGCCGGGGCCGATCATCGTGACCCTCGCGTTTCTTATGCCGATCCCCGCCTCCTCGTCGAAGGCGAGGACTGGTGAATCCTCGATACGAAAACGCTGCAGCGTGCCGTCCGGCATTGGGATCTCGACGATGACATTTTTCAATCTCGCTTCATTGGTAAATTCACGGGGCATATCGCTCATGTACTGAGCGAGCGCCGCCGCGTCGAGCTTAAATGAAACCGACTTCTCGGGCGAGAGTTGCCGGCGGCCGAGCGTGGGCACGCGGCTGGCATCGGTCTGCTGCCAAAGCTGAGATTTGCCAACAGCCATTATCTCGGTCAGTGAAGAAAATAAAAATACGATCGAAAGTAAAATCAATATGCGCCAAACGGGCGGCCGGGTTCCTACGGGTTGTCATCAATATGCTCCTAAATTGTCTAATCGAATAAGTTTGGAAACTGGCTTAGATTCGGGCGAGAATAACACTTGGCACTGCAAAAAGCAAAGTATTTTCTTTTCAGGCACTTAGCCTTGCCGGACGCTAAGCGGCGGCGGCCTTAAATTGGTTTTGCAAACCGTTTACTGCAGTTTTGCGCTAGAATCGTTTCTCGCGGAGCGTTTTGTTAATCTATGGGTCCTGCAAGTACCGTCGAAAACCAATCCGAACTCAAACCCAAACCAGTATGAAAAGACTTACCGGCATTATCAGTTTAATTTTTGTCTTCCAGCTTTTTGTCTACACCCAAACTCTCGATGAAAAGCTCAAGGAGATCGACGACTACGCGAACACGGTCACCCAAACCTGGGCCGGCAAATCGGGTGCAGGCATGGCGATCGCCGTGATCAAAGATGACAAGGTCGTTTCTGCAAAGGGCTACGGCATTCGCGAACTTGGCAAACCTGACAAAGTAGATGAGAACACGGTCTTTGCCATCGCTTCGAATTCGAAGGCTTTCACGGTCGCGAGCCTTGCCATTCTCGTCGATGAAAAAAAGCTTGACTGGAATGACAAGGTTTCGAAATATTTGCCCGACTTTCAACTATACGACCCTTGGGTAACGAGCGAATTGACGATCCGCGATCTCGTCACGCACCGAGTCGGGCTCGATACTTTCAGCGGCGACCTGCTGTGGTATGAAACGACATATTCGCCCGATGAGATCCTTCGTCGCGTCCGTTTTCTGAAACCTGTTTCGAGCTTTCGAACGCAATTCGGCTATCAAAACCTGATGTTCATCGCCGCCGGAAAGGTCGTTGAGAAAGTTTCGGGCAAATCGTGGTGCTCTTTCGTCACCGAGCGAATCCTTACACCGCTTGGCATGGTTCGAACCGTCTGCAGCATCAATAACCTGCCTGACAATGCCGCGTGGCCTCATAACGAATCCGCCGGGACGCTGCGCAAGCTCAACCGCGGCAACGTCGACGGAGCATACGCCGCCGCCGCGTTGAATTCGTCGGTCAACGATCTCTCAAAATGGGTACGCACACAGCTTGGACGCGGGAAATTTGAAGGCAAGCAGATCTTTAGCGAAGCTCAGGCCTGGGGAATGCACCAGCCATATCTGGCCCAGCAGATCGGGCCGCAGCCGACGAGCGGAATTCAGCCGCGTCATTTCTCAGGGGTTGCCAGCGGCTGGTTCGTTTACGATTACTACGGCAGAAAGATCATCAACCACAGCGGCGGACTGGACGGAATGCTGTCGTACACCGTTCTGATCCCCGAGGAAAATGCCGGTTTCGTCGTTCTCACCAACAGCGAATCGCCCACGTTCACGATCATGATGAACAAGATCCGCGACGTTCTGGTCGGAGCACCGAAACGCGATTGGAACGAGGAAGCAAAAGCTCAGGTCGCCGGAATGAAGAAATTTGCCGATGACGAAACGGCAAAGTCCGAGGCCGCCCGCGTCCAGAACACCAAACCAACTTTGGCCCTAGCCGGCTATGCCGGAAAATATTCCGATAAACTCTACGGCGACGTCACCATCGCTGAGGAAAGCGGCAAGCTTGTGATGCGATTTCTCCCCTCGCCGAACTTCGTCGCCGACCTCGAACACTGGCATTACGACACGTGGCGTATAAAATGGCGCCCCTCCGTTTCGTACAATTTTCCGCGAGGCTTTGTAACTTTCACGATCGATAAAGACGGCAAGACCGACCAGCTAAAGGTCGATCAACCGAACAACGATTTTTGGTTCTACGAGCTGGATCTGAGGCGGGCGAAATAGACGAAACTCAGGAAAAAGATTGACTCTTGTACGGCAGCGTGCCACACTAAGCCTGGAATGAGAGGATATTATGCAAGCTACTGAAACCACCACATCACGCCTTAGTATCAGGTTACCGCAACATATTAAGGATGAGATCGAAGAAGCTGCCCTAGTTTCGGGAGTATCAGTAACTGATTTTACTATCTCCAGCCTTGCTATATCTGCGGAACAGGTATTGGAACGTCATCGTCTTCGTCGTCTTACAAATCGTGACCGTGACATCTTCTTGGCGATGCTTGACTCTGACACCGAGCCAAATGAGAAATTGATCGACGCTTTCAAAGCAATGAAAGAACTGATTGCCGAATGAAAACGCTGTTCAGGATCGAACCGATTTCTAAATCAAACGATAGAGAGGCTTTCGATTGTGGCATCGAAAGCCTCAATCTATTTTTGCGCAAATTCGCGAGACAGAATAATGAACGGGGTTTAGGGCGAACCTACGTCGCGGTCAAAGAGAATGACGAGAAGATCTATGGTTACTACACCATTTCTAGCAGTGCTTTCGATTTTGAGTTGGCTCCTGAAAATCTGCCTAGATATCCCATTCCGGTTGTACATCTAGGCAGATTAGCGGTTGATCGTTCGGCGCAGGGCGAGCGACTCGGTCGTGCCCTTTTGTTCCATGCTTTTAAGAGATCTGTAGATCTAGCCGAACATCTTGGTATATACGCGGTCGAGGTTTATGCACTGAACGAGGAGGCTCGGCAGTTTTATCTGCGTTTCGGACTGACCGAGTTGAAGGACGATAAACTGCATTTATATATAACGATCAAGAAAATAAGAGCGATGTTGTCCTCTGATTCAGATCAGAACTCGACAAAATAAGGCTCGATGTGTAAGAATCTCTTTTCTATTACCAGTTTAATAGTTGCAGAGACCTAAGGAGACGATTAATTTTTGATGTCAGAAGAAGCAGTACAGACGGCCGAAGAGCCGGTGGTAGCAATCGAAGCGGCGGCCGAGCCGGAAGACGTTTCGTATCAGGCAGTTGAGAAAGAGGGAACGGTAACCGCGATCTGGGAAATGCAGGGGCACAAACACCTCCGCACCATCGATCCGCGTTCCAACGAGGGCAAACAGATCCTCGCACTCTTCGAAACCGCAGGGTAACTAAGAATCGGAACCACAAAAATACACCAAAGAGTCACGAAATATATTTTCGTGCTTTTTGGTGTATTTTCCTGTCTAATTATGCGGAAGCCCGCACGAAGTAAGGGCTCTCTCAAGGAATGAGGTCAGAGTGCACGCCCTCTCACATTTAATAAGGCAGCAAATGCAGTATCGGATGATCAACCTTCTCCAACCGTCGCCCCTCAAACTCCGCGACCTGCACGACCCCGATACCCGCCGAGGTTAAAAAGATCGCGTCCGCGTCCTTTAACGCCTCGATCCCAACCTCAACCTCACGGCAATCAATATTCTCAAACACAAAGTCCCGCGTCGTCCCTGCCAAACAGCCCATCGCCAAACCCGGCGTAAACAGCTCACCGCCCTTCACCCAAAACACATTCGCCATACACGCACTCGTCACAAATCCGCATTCATTCAAACGTATCGCCTCGTGAAAGCCACGGGCCTTTGCTTCATCGAGCGACATGATCGGTTCGAGATAATTGCAGGATTTGACGCCGACGAGCGGTGAGCGTGAGTTTACTGGAAACGAAGACGTCGTTATCTTGTGATCTGTTTCGCGAACAAGGCGATCGGTAGCCTCGATCAGCAATTTGGTTACTTCGCCCGGAGATTCGACGGATGGCCAAAGTCGGCTCGGATTACTGTCTAAAAACGAAATTCGAGCACGCCCGGTATCAATCCGCTCAGTAATTGTGATTTTGTGTAGCTTATCGAGAACAGATTGATAACTGTACTGAGAAATATCAATATCTAGTTTTTTGGCATTGGATAAAAGACGTTTCCAATGTTTATCCCAAAACAGCCCCGCACCTCCTGAAATGCAGACCGTTGTAAAAACACCTTTTCCGTAAAGAATGTAATTTTCAGCCACTAAGTGATTATTCGCGAGACGTCCAGTGGTTAGCTTGCATCCGGACCGTCAATGAAAATGCTCTTGAGAAAAACTAGAGTAAGGCCCACGAATGGAGCGATGTGTATGACCGAGAAAAAGATGAACCCAAATTGGTCACGATTCCACGACTTAATTAAATCCGCTGTTCCATCTTCACCAAGACCTCCGAGAATTAAATATGCGGTAAGAAAAACGCTGGCTATCAGCACACCACCGAAGATTATCTTCGCCCATTTCGGATGCAAATCAACTACAAGAAATCCCACAACAGGGAAAAACAGCCCTAAAAACTCGGCTATGGCGAACAGCATAAACCACAGAAAATTACCGTGCCCGCCGCCAGTAATTAGCATGGTCCAAAACCCGTACAACACGGCATAAATCAGTCCAACAACAGCCCCGATTACTCGTTTCCACATGCCATTCGCTCAAACTACAATTCCAACCGCACATCATCCCCTTCCCTTGACTCGATCTTGCCCTTACGATCGTGCGCAAACTCGCTCACAAGTTCCGTAAAGATCTCGCTCTTTTCCTCTTGCGGGACGTGGCCGCAGTCTTTTAGGATGACGAAGCGGGAATTTAGGATCTCCTGGTGGAGTTTGTAGCCGTTTTTGATCGGGATGACCGTGTCTTGGTCGCCCCAGATTATGAGAGTTTGCTGGTTTATGAGGTGCGCGTCTTGTTCGAGGCGGTCGGCATCCCAGGCACGCGAGGTGGCAAGGACCGCGTGGTGCCCGTCGGCGGCGTGGAGCGGACGGCGGATCGAGTCGATGCGTTCTTCGGTGATCATGTGGTGATTGGCTTTCGCGAGTGTGCCTTGCATGCGGAAACGGAGGAATGCCTTAGAATCGATGAGAAACGGTGTTATGGCTTCGCCCAATCCGCGAACCGAGGCCAGTTTTAAGATCGGGTGACTGGTTGGTTCGTCGTTACAGACAGCGTCAACAAGGACGAGTTTTTCGACATAATCAGGATTATCAAGCGTCAGATCGAGCGCCACTGCACCGCCATACGAACTCCCTACTATGACCGCACGCCCGATGCCCAGATTATTCATGAACCGCGATATCATCCTCGCCTGTCCCTGGATAGAGTAATCAAACCACGAAGGCTTTTCCGAATATCCAAATCCCAGCAAATCGACCGCGATCACGCGAAACCCAGCCTCAGCCAACATCGGAGCCGCAGTTTTCCATACATAAACCGATGCCGTGTAACCGTGGATCAATATCATTGGCGGCTTCGTCGCGTCGCCGAATTCCTGATAATGCACGCGGGCTCCGTCGACATTTACGAAATGCGACCGCTCAGAATGCACGACATGATCGGCGACCATATCCCATCTCACAGTGTCCGCCCGTGTCAGAAGCTTCACAGCCACCGCCGCGCCAACCGCTCCACCCACGGCACCGCCAACTGCTATCGCTAGATTTCGTTTTTTCATCTGATTGCGTTTACTTTGCGATCAATTTCCAGGAGATCGTCACATTTTTCTTAGAATTGAGTTCTTCAACCCGAAAAATGGCCTCATGATCGTCATTCGAATCGCACGAATGGACGAGATACATGTTGCTGACGATCGCCGGAACATCCTTTTCTCTGGTCGGATTGTCATAACACGGTAGAAAAGGCGTCACCGGAACGCTACTCCAGTCACCTTTGCCGAGATCAATTATCCGACTGCGGTCATCAACGATCATCGTGACCGAAAATGCATCGGCTATCGGGCTATTTCCGAACAGAACGTCCCAATTATTCCTCGTCAGCTTTCGCCCTTCCTCACCATTTACTCCAAACCTGAAACTAAAGGCGGCATTAATATAGTTATCAACACCATCTTTCGTCTGGCGTTTCTCAAGAGTCACGAATTTTGGTTCAACACCGATTCCTTGAGCAAGAATTAATGTTGAGAAACCCGACGCCGCTAACAACATGGCGACCATCAGAAACCGTTTAGAAAACCCGACGATCATATTGAGTTCCTCCACCGCAATTCTATACCAAAACCACCTTCGGTTGAACAACATTCTCCGCTGCATCATAAAATCCGATGGCGATCAGCGTTTTCGCCTCATCCAGCATCTGCACAGCCTCACCGTCCGTGTATGAAACGTCAAAAACTCGCGTAGAAAGTCCGTTCCTCGTTTTCTTCGCCCGGTCTTCGTTTAGCTCGATCTTTGCAAGGTGTTCGACGGCTTTTTCCATTGGGATCAGACGGCCCTCCGCATCTTCCATCTCGGCAAGCTCTTCTAAAGTAATTGATTGCGAGATCGAGAATTTTCCCGCGGCGGTGCGGCGAAGCTCGGTCAGGTGTGCACCGGTGCCCACGCGGCGGCCGATGTCTTCGGCGAGCGTACGAATGTATGTTCCGGCGGAGCAGGCGACATGAATGCGGAGTTCGGATTCCGGAATGCGGAATTCTTTGTCGTCTGCTACATCCAATCTATGGATATTGATACTTACTGGTTTTCGCTCAACTGCTTCGCCTTTGCGGGCCAGTTCATATAGTTTTTTTCCATCGATCTTCTTTGCCGAGTACATTGGCGGAATCTGCTCGATCTCGCCGCGAAATGCTGCGAAGATCTCTTCCCATTCCGTGCGCTCGAGTAGCGCGGGTATTTCTTCATTCCGCACTCCACACTCCGCACTCCGCACTCCCGTAACATCTCCCGTGTCAGTCTCAAACCCAAACCTCACGACCGCCTCATATTCCTTAACATCCTTATCCAAAAACTGCGCGAGCCGCGTCGCCTGACCAACAAGTATCACCATCACGCCAGTCGCAAAAGGATCGAGCGTCCCCGTATGGCCAACCCGTTTTGTTTTCAGTGCCCGCCGCACTTTGTACACGACATCGTGCGAAGTGATCCCGGCAGGCTTGTCTATGATCAATATTCCATTCACGAATTAAGTCTAACCTTTGCAGAAGCTCGCGCGTTAGCAAGGGCGATTCATTCAATATAGAGCACATTTGAATCCAACCGGAACTTCTCCATCCAAACGTCGCGATCAGCCCTTGCTTACGTGTGGGCTTTTGCACCAAACTTACGTCATGCGGCAGCGGCGACAGCCAATAAAAGACGAAGATCGCGTCATCAGCGAGCGTTCGCGCGAAAAGACCATGAAGCGTGCGGGCAATCTGCTCGCTGCGAAAGCTCGCTCCGTCCGCGAGCTCCGCGAACGCCTGCTCGAAAAGCCGTGGACAGACGCCGCGATCGTTGACGAAGTGATCGAAAAGCTAAAGGGCTACAAATATCTCGACGATGAGCAATACGCCCGCGAGGTCGCGCTCTCAAAGCTCCGCCAAAAGCCGCAAGGCAAACGCCGCCTCCAGCAATCTATGGCAAACAGAAAGCTGGACCGCGACGTGGTTGATAATGCGATAGCCGAGGCATTTGAAGAGATCCCCGAAGCCGACCAGATCGACAAAGCGATCGCCAAACGTCTGCGGCTAAAGGGCAAGCCCGAAACGCGCGAAGACTCGCAAAAATTCTACGCCTTCCTCGCCCGCCAGGGCTTCGGCTTTGATCTGATCCGCGAAAAGATGTCCTCAATTACCGAAGGCCGATTCCATGAGGACGGCGGTGACGAATGATCGCTTGCGATCAAGATCGACTTGCTTCTGGCCCACCACGCATTCTCCTCCACTCCGCAGAACTTCAGTTCCAAAAAAAAATTTGAATCTAAATTTTTCACCGTTGCGAATTGCTCACCAAAGGGAACTTAAACCTTTAATAAATATTCAGAAGAACAAGGGAGAATTACAGTTATGAAATCATTTTTAGGACTAGTTGTTTTAGCACTTAGCATTTTCGCAGGTTCGTCGGCTGTTTCAGCACAGGACAAGACGATCGTTGATATCGCAGTCGGTTCGCCGGATCACACCACATTGGTTGCAGCCGTTAAGGCTGCCGACCTCGTTGGAACGCTTCAGGGTGCAGGGCCTTTCACAGTGTTCGCTCCGGTCAACGCCGCTTTTGAAAAGCTGCCTGCAGGCACTGTCGCTACGCTTCTCAAGCCAGAGAACAAAGCAATGCTCGCAAATATCCTCACCTACCACGTAGTTGCAGGAAATCTCGATTCGAAAGCAGTTGTCGCAGCTATCAAGAAAGGTAACGGTAAGGTTGAATTGACCACCGTTTCTGGCGGAAAGCTCTGGGCAATGATGGATGGCAAGAACGTCGCCCTGAAGGACGAAAAAGGCGGCAAAGCGACCGTTACCGCAGTTGATCTGAAGGGTTCGAACGGCGTTATCCACGTTATCGATTCAGTTGTGTTGCCCAAATAATTGGTTCAGCAACACCGTTCAGTGGTCTAAGGCAAAATTTCAAGGGTTTGGCAGTCCGGCGTTTCTGGAGGGGTATGTCGGGCAGCCAAATAGGGAAAGTCCTTAGGCCACTGAGCGACATCTGATCGGTTGAAACCGGATCTATACAAACCGGCCAGACCATGAAAGATGAAATAGATCCTAGCCCCGTTCTGACGCAAACCGTCGAACGGGGCTATATTATTAGCAGGGTGTGTATATGAAAAAACTAGGACTTTCAGTTTTTATCCTTACGGCAATTTTTTCGGTTTTCGGGTATATCGTTGCCGGCTCCTTTTTAAGAGCGGCGGCGGCGTCCAACGGAATTTCCGCCGAGCCGTCACCGACACCCGCTAAAACGAAAAAGGCCGACGGTGAGCGTGAGTTAATTTTGATAGATAGTGAGTTTGACGGAAAGGAATTGGTCAAATCCGATGCCGAGTGGAAGCGTGAACTCTCAGCCTCCGAGTTCTACGTGCTTAGACAGGAAGGAACCGAACGCCCGTACTCAAGCCCGCTCAATAATGTAAAAAAGAACGGTACGTTCTACTGCAACGCGTGCGGGCTGGCACTATTCAGCTCAAAGGCAAAATTTGAATCGGGTACCGGCTGGCCCAGCTTTTTCGAGCCGATCTTCAAAAAGAACGTCAAAGAGAAGATCGACAGAAGCCTCGCCGAAGAGCGGATCGAGGTCGAATGTGCCCGCTGCCATTCGCATCTCGGCCACGTTTTTGACGACGGCCCACAACCGACCGGCCTTCGCTACTGTATGAACGGCGTGGCTTTGCGGTTCAAAGCCGCGAAATAGAGACCTCAGCCAAACCGAAACGTAAGCCGGATCCCGACATGTATCCGGCTTTTTTGGCGGCGATGCACCGAACAAATGCTTTGTGTTAAAGTTTTTATATGACCGGAAATGAGATCAGAGCCAAATTCCTGGAGTATTTTGAACGCCACGATCATAAGATCGTGCATTCTTCGCCGCTTTTGCCGGCGAACGACCCGACGCTGCTGTTTACGAACGCTGGGATGAACCAGTTTAAGGATGTATTCCTTGGCGACGAGAAGCGCGACTACAAACGGGCCGCGACCTCGCAAAAATGTATCCGCGCAGGCGGTAAGCACAATGACCTCGACGAGGTCGGCAAGACGGCTCGGCATCACACGTTCTTCGAGATGCTGGGCAATTTTTCGTTTGGCGACTACTTTAAGAAGGAAGCGATCACGTTTGCGTGGGATTTTCTGGTCAATGAGCTGAAGCTTGATGAATCGCGGCTGTGGTTCTCGGTTTTTGAGGGGGACGACGAGGTCGGGCCTGATGACGAAGCCCGTGCTTTGTGGGAGTCGGTCGGTGCCAAACCGGAACGCGTGCTTGGCTTTGGGCGCAAAGATAACTTCTGGCAGATGGGCGACACCGGGCCGTGCGGGCCGTGTTCGGAGATACATTATTATATGGGTGACGATCCCGACGACCCTGAGAAAAATCATCCCAAATGGGTCAACGGCGAGGGCGACACCACGATGGAGATCTGGAATCTGGTCTTCATGCAGTACAACCGCACACAGGAGGCGGACGGCTCCTTCAAACTCACGCCGCTGCCCGCTCCGTCGGTCGACACCGGAATGGGCCTCGAGCGTATCACTGCCGTCATGCAGCATGTTAAGACAAATTATGACACCGATCTGATCCGCCCGATCGTCGAATTTGCTGCTGGGTTAGCCGCGAAAAACTAAATGAAGATCGTCAGAAATACCGCCGCTGTGATAGTCGGCTACATGATCTTTGCTGTGTCGGCGGTGCTGCTTTTTAATATTAGCGGTATTGACCCGCATGCGGAAACTGGACTGATGACCAAATTTGGCGTTGTCATCTTTGGCTGCGTCTTCGCGTTTTTCGGTGGATATGTCGCTAAGTTGATTGCCGCCGCGGACTCTATGACGGTTAACATCGTGCTCGCAGTCATAATGGCTGCATTTGCCGCATTCTCGTTTTTCAACTCGACGGGCGAGCATTACACCCAGATCTCGGCGATCTTTCTGTTCGCCCCGGCGTCACTGATCGGCGGCATCGCCCGCAAATAGCCGGGAACGCAGGCGCCCTCGCCTGCAAGCGTCCTGCTCTGAGGACGCTGACGGATCTGGTAATTGTGCAACATCACGCCGGAGGAACCGGCGCCAGCAGGCGAGGGCTCCTGCGTTCCCGGTTATGATCAGAGTTCTCCTCATCGAAAACCAAACGCTCACTCGCCTCGGCATCAAGACCCTGCTTGCGGCGACAGACGATATTGAGCTGATCGGCGAAGCTGACAATGCTGCGGACGGATTGAAAAGCTTTGCCGAGCTGAAACCGGACGTCGCTATCCTAGGCCTGCGTTTCCCTGATTCCTGTACGATCGACGACCTTGATAATTACTTTGTAGCTACACCGTCAGCAAAGATCATCGTCCTCGCCGAACACGCCGGTGACGCCGAGATAACGCGGGCTTTGCGGAAAGGAGCGCTTGGCTATATATGCAAAGACGTCGAGCCCGACGAGCTTTTGAAAGCCATCCGCACCGTAAACGCGGGCCGCAAATACATTCCCGCCGACATCGCCAAGATCCTCAGCGAGCACGTCGGCGGCGAGGAATTGACCGCCACCGAATCCAACGTGCTCCGCATGATCGTCGGCGGAATGTCTAATAAAGAGATCGCCTTTGCCCTCGATATCTCTGAAAACACCGTAAAAACGCACGTTCAAAACATCTTCGGCAAGATCGGGGTGTCGGATCGCACATCGGCGACAACCACGGCGATAAAACGCGGACTTGTGAGAGTGGACCTCTAGTCAGAACCGCCTGCGTAAGCGGGCGGACCAGAGCCGGACCTAAATTTATGCAAGATTCATGGATCAACTACGCTGAACAATTCACCTCAAACGAAAGCTCCGTCCTCGCCGACCTTCGAGCACACTGTTACGCACATTACGAAGACTCGTCTATGCTCTCGGGCTTCGTGCAGGGGCGAATTCTTTCGATGTTCTCTCACATGATCCGGCCAAAGCTCGTGCTTGAGATCGGGACGTATCTCGGCTATTCCGCTCTCTGTTTTGCCGAAGGCCTGGCTGACGGCGGCAAAGTAATTACATTGGATATACAGGAAGACACCAACAAGGTCGCCCGCTCATACGTCGAAAAAACCGCATATCGCCGCCGTATCGAATTCATCCTCGGCAGCGGCACGGACATCATCCCGAATCTCTCGGAAACCTTCGACCTCGTCTTCATCGACGCCGACAAACCAAATTATTCAAAATACTACGATCTAGTCTTCGACAAAGTCCGCCCCGGCGGCTTCATCATCGCTGACAATGTCCTGTGGAGCGGCAAAGTTCTCGACGAAGTGAAAGACGAAAACACGCAGGCACTTCACGAATACAATCAAAAGATCCTCGCCGACAACCGCGTCGAGAACGTCCTCTTCCCGATCCGCGACGGCCTGATGATCGCCAGGAAGAAATAACAACTGATTTACGCGGATTGACGCAGATCGGAGCAGCCAACAGATATCTGTGTTAATCTGCGCTAATCCGTTGTTTCAAACTCGTCTCACCCGAAATAACTAGATCCCCCTCACCGCAATTGATGATTACAACCCGTTCGTCTCACTGTAATATCTAAATATCAAAGGAGTTTTACGATGATCAAGATAAGACGATCGAACGAACGCGGGGCAGCTAATCATGGTTGGCTCGATACCAAATTTACATTTTCATTTGCCGATTATTTCGACCCGCGGTACATGGGCTTTCGCTCGCTGCGGGTGATAAACGAAGACCGAATCCAGGCAGATCAGGGCTTTCCGAAGCACGGGCATCGCGATATGGAGATCCTGACCTACGTGATCTCGGGCGAACTCTCGCACCGCGATTCAATGGGAAACGGCGAAACCGTCCGCCCGAACGAGATCCAGCGAATGACCGCCGGAACCGGCGTGCTCCATAGCGAATACAGCAGCCCGACCGACGAAACGCACCTGCTCCAGATCTGGATCCTGCCCGAAAAAGCAGACCTGACCCCGAGCTACGAGCAGAAATATTTCGATCCGGAATTAAAACAAGGCAAGCTAAAACTCGTAGCCTCACGCGGCGGCGATGACGGCTCGGTCCACATCAACCAGGACGTAAAACTCTACGCCTCGGTGTTGAATGATGGCGAAAAGGTCTCGCTCGACCTTCCCGAAAAACGCTACGCCTGGATCCAGCTCATCAGCGGAACCCTCGACGTAAACGGCGAAACCCTAAACCCCGGCGACGGAGCCGCGATCAGCGACGAAACGGCCCTAAAACTAAAAGCCGGGAGCGACAATACCGAGTTTTTGCTGTTTGATATGCATTGAAGTGGCAGGCCGGGATCAATAAAGGGGAGTATGTCGGCATTTCCGACATACTGCCCTACCTCGATCGCGTAGCGATCCATGAATGTAGCCGTGGGTTTCAACCCACGGAAAGGCGTAAAGAAAAATCCCCCGCGTCGCGTCAGCGACGGGCGAAAGGTCTTCTGGCTTACACGAAAAGTTCCCGTGGCTCTGCCTCGGTACTGGAGCCGATAATATTAATCAGACATTTGTTCACAATGGAATATAACTTGTCGTCAAGTCGGTGGAATTCTCTAAACGACCAAAATGGGATTTCTATCGCGATGATAGTTATCTTTTCGTGACCTTCGAATCCGGAAAATATTTCAAATCTATCAGCTTCGTTTTGCGATTCCGAGATATTTGGATAGACCAGAATGAGGTCGGTGCATCCTCGCTTCAATGCGTAACTTACCATCTGATAAAGGTCACCCTGTGAAACACCTTTCTTTAGATCTTCTTTAAACTTTGTGTCGCGAACCTTGTATTTCGTATCCACAATTATCTTCCGATCAGGATTGCTTCTTGCGGTCAAAAATATGTCATGCTGCATCTGAAAAACACGAGGATTATCAACTAGATATGCATTGGATTTGTGGTATTCGACTTTCCAGTCGTGGCTGAAATTGCTCTTTAGAAATCCGGCAAAGAAATCCTCAAAAATGTATTCCATCGGGAACAAAAGGCACCATTGAGACAAGTCGCTCGGATTGCTCGAATACAGCTGCTGAGCGAGGATCATTCGGCATGATTCCATCACAAGAAAGTAATCTGTGAAGAAGGAATTGATCGAAACGCTTTCAACGTCGTGGACGGTACATACAGTGTCTTCTACCTCATCTAGAATAAAGATCACATCTTGAAGTACGCGCAGATTCTCCGCAAATTTCGTCTGATTCAATAACAGACGCGAACAATGCTTGATGATCCGATTTACCCGGTTATCAAACGAAAACGGTTCGTGGTCGCAATCGATAATGTGAAAATTTCCATGAGAAAGCCCGTGGTTTATGTATCTCTTGAAGTTTATCGAGCCTCTTGGGGTTTTTAGAGCTTCCTCGATCGGCTGGTATACCACGAGTGGTTGGTTCGAAACCGTTTCAAAGAATTGTTTCGCGATAAGGTTTATGATCAATTCTGGGAATTGATCTATTTCGGTCGTTTCGAGAGTGGCCCGAGTAAATGGAAATCGCCATTTTCTGCAATAGCTAAACCAGTAGAAAATATGATGGAGCATTAAGTCTTTCCGTTCGACTGCATCGGCCAAATCTCGAAAGACCTTAGGATAGATCTCAATTACTTCATCTTCATTTTGGATAAATCCAACATAGTTATTTGCACGTATCTGCTCTCCATCGAATTTTAAAAATGGCTGGTATCTTTTGTCCTGCTCATCTTCGGTCAGTTCTTCTTCCGAATTAACGAACAAGCGTTGGTCCCAGACTTCACGCAGGATTCCCTTCAGTTCGTTTGCGTGTGTAGTTCGAGTCCAGTTTCCATATTCAAATATTACGCTCATTCTAAGATTCCGAAATGTCCCAATCGAACGAATTAGTGTTGTAAGAAACCGTCCATTCTGTACCTGCGAAGATGTCACTGACGATATCTGTCTTTCCAGCAAAGTACTCGGTCAAAAGCGGAACAACTTTGTTTCTAAGAATGGACTCGATTGGAACGCCGCTCATAAAGTAGGCATGCCCAATCAAATAGTCCGCCGATTTCTTCTTTTCGAATATTTGAGCATTGATTGTCCGCAGCAGGTTAGCTGCGTCGTCCGAAAGTACTTCGTATTTCGGGTAATATCCAATGAAATCGAACCGCCTCCGAAGTGCAATATCTATCAAAGCGATTGATTTATCTGCCGTGTTCATTGTGCCGATTACGAAAAGATTTGGCGGCACTCCGAAATCCTTTTCACCGTTTGGTAGGGTCACTTTAAGTTCATTTTCCGCGCCCAGTCTTTTGTCTTCTTCTAGCAATGTAATCAACTCACCGAATACCCTTGAGATATTTGCGCGGTTAATCTCATCAATTATCAAGACAAAATTCTTGACAGGTTCTGCCGCTTCCGTTGTTTGGCGGCTTTTCTTGATCAGATTGACAAGGGGTTCGTAATAAGGGCCAAGTCCTGACGGGATGTCTCTAATATCGTCGACCAAATCTCGGAGCGTGTTGATACTGAGAGTGTGTTGAGTACCCCCCGATTGTTTTCGAAACGAGATAGACTTGTCTGATACCTCAGTTATCCAAAATGAGATGCCGGAAATCATCTTGATTTCGATTTCTTGAGACCGATCCAGAGGTTCAATTATCTGTTGAAAGACCTCGTCAAAGGATTTCCTTTTTCCAGTACCGGCAACAAAGGCCTCATAATTATCTCTGGCCTTCTTTACCATCTGATAAAAGATGCCCTTGTGGTTTTGGAACCTAAGCCTCTCGACTTCAACATCAGGCCGTAGGCCGACCACAAAGTCTTCATAAGCGTAGTTTTGGTGGAATGTTACAAATTCGATCTGACCTTGCTGACGAAGTTCATCAAATCGACTTTTGTTTACTGCGTGATCTGACGATGCGATGTTGTCAACGATTTCTACGGCCTTGTCTATGCTGTTATAAGTCTTGCCAGTTCCAGGGGGACCATAAAGAATAGTGTTGGTTGCCGGGAAATTTTGAATTCCAGTCATTGCTGTGTCCTCCCTTGGACTCTGTGGATGTTCAACAAGACCGCGGAGAATTTCATACTGCTGTTTTGTCGCCGAGAAGTTCGTGCCCTGCATTCCAGCTTTCAAATGTTTTAGGCCCGGAGTTGATTTAATTCTGTCTTGAAAGATCGGCGCGTCGATCAAATTGTGGGTAACTTTGATTCCCGCTTTGAAGGAGTTTTTATCTTCGACTTTCCAAAGGTAGTCATCAGCCGAAGCGTCAATTATTCGAGGTTCCTCGGTTACTTCAGCAAGTGCGTAACATCCGGCCCGTTTTCCGGTAGACCACAATATTAGCTTATCGCCAGCTTTGATCTTCTCCTTGTGAGCCGAAACGGTCCAAGTATCTACCAGCTCGCTTCTCAAGCCTTCTTCAAGGTCGTACATTTTCGGATTAGCCTGAAACACCCAATAATTGGTTTCAACCGACTTATCCAACATTTGGTACAAAATATCCTGGGCCAAGATTCGATGATTCGGGTCCTCAAAACAGTCGTCGGTGAGCAGACTATCAACTGACGTCAATAATTCCTCATCGTCTGCGATGTAATCCGTAATTATATCGTCAATTAGATCAAGGTAATGAACATACTTTTCACCGGTCTTCTTAGACTTTATGCCAAGCAGCTCGCAGTACCTCTTATAGTAGGAATCTTTGTAAAATGTGTATTTTTCCGGATCGTGATAAGTGAGCAACGTTGCCATCGTCCGTTCGTCGTGAAAATCACCATACCGCTCGACGGGCTCAACTTCACGGTAAATTCTCAGAACTTCCGTTCGGAACCGACTCATTCGGGTCGACAAAGGTATCTCTTCGTCGAAAAAAGCTCGAAACGCTTTTCGGTAGGCTTCGCTTGCATTCTGAGCGATATGTCGGATGACGGACCTTGCAGTTTGAAAAATCAAATTGGAGTAGTTAATGCCTTTGACATCTTCGACGAAATCGGTCGCGTCAAGATTTGGGCGACCATGAAACTGCTTGAGTAGCCTCCATTTATAGAGTTCGTCCACCAGTTGGGTTTCTTTGATGTGGTTTTTGTACCGCTCGATCACGTCCAATACTGGATCGACGCCTTGGGCTTTCTTCTTAACCTCAAATCCCATTCGCTCCAAAAATCGAAAGGTTGGCGGACCCCCGGAGTATTCCCATCGTTTCTCGCCGTCCAATTGCTCGTGCGCATAACGCATGATTTCTTTTGGCGGGTAGGGTTTACCGTCTATGAATACGTCATACCTAGTAGAAGGAATCAACGGTATGTTTTCAGATTCGATCTTAGCAACCGCGTGAAGAACGTGTTGTTTTGTGATTTCGTTAGGTCTAAATGGCATTGGCTTTCAAAGTAGTTGAATTCGACATCAAACGCAAGAAAGCGGAGGCGTAGCCTCGCTATAGCTGGTGGACTGCACGGAAAGGCGGAACCATTTCCGCAAATCATAGGGTCCTAAGCCCAAAGACTTTTCAACCGTCGCTGACGCGACGCGGGATAATTCAACACCAGCTAACCGTGGGTTAAAACCGCACGGCTACATTCGGCCGCCGCGATGCGGCGAGGACATTTTTATCTTTACGTCTCTGCGACCTTTGTTCCCGCGACCTTAGTTTTGCGGTTTTCGCGGTGGCGGGCGGCTCTCGGGGAGACGCGGGCGGTGCGGAGGTCGAGGATGAGGATGCCGTCGTGGTCGATCTCGGCGTCGAAGAACTGGAGAGTTTCGGGGATCGAGATGCTGCAGTCCTGGAGCAGGCGGTATGCGCGGATGACCTTGCCGCCGCATGGGCCCTGCGGCCCGGCTGGGTAGGCATTTTTACCGGCGAGGGCAGATGGTTTAAGGCCAATGCGGTTATTTACCGGGTCGAAAAGCAGTTGGTAGGCTTTCGGCGAGCCGAGTCGGTCGTGGGTGAGGCGGCTCAGGACGATCCAGCCTTTGGTGTTGATGGTCACATAAAGTGCGGCCCACTGGCCGCGGGTCGGGTCGCGGGATATTTCTTTCCACATGGTTTTCATAGTTGTTTTTCTCCTGTCGAAAAACATCGTACGGAAACCGGGCGCGAAATGAAATGCCATTATTCACAGATCGACATGTTATGCACAAAATGACATGTTTTTCTCAAATTGTATGGTTTTGCGTACTTTGCCTACTTTTGCAGGGTTGATAACAGGCCTAATAGCCGGTTTTATCGGCGGTGTGAAAGAAATTATGAGTTCGTGAGGCATGAGGCATAATCAGCAACATCACAATTCCCGACAGAGCAGTGAAAACTACTCTACCAATCTCGGGATTTACTCTACCAATCAGGCGGTTTGCTGTGCGACAGGCTGAATTTTGCTCTACCTAAGGTATCAAAAAAGACTATTTTGTCGGTCTTGACTTCGCTCGGTGAGGTTTACCCAGTCGGTTCTGGCCTGGCAAAACGCGGCCAGTGCTAAAGCTGTCGCTCCCGGTTCTGACCCGGCTGCTCGTTCTAACTATCCGACGATCGTTCCCGGCTCGACGAGCCCGGCGGAAGCCATCAGATTTGGGGTGAAGGCGGCTTCGGAGTGATCGAATATCTCGTCGAGTTCCTTTTCCACCGAGCCGTGGCCGGCGGGGATCGCCTTGATCATCGGCTCGAAGTTCTTGAAATCATAGAGTTTGTTGTCGAGCAGGTGCGAACCTGTGACGTTTGTGAGCGCCGTCATCATGGTTGGACGAATGTAGGGCGTTTCCTTTTCGAGCTCGCTGATCAAGCGTTTTACTCTTGCACGTTTTAGGTTCGGCTGGGCTCCGCAGAGGTTGCACGGGATGATCGGAAACTGCTGCTCCTCGGCGTATTTCGCGATCTCGGCTTCCTGGCAATACGCGAGCGGCCGGATCACGGTGTTGCGTCCGTCGTCGCTCTTAAGTATTGGCGGCATTGCCTTTAGCTGGCCGACGTAGAAGAGATTCATCAAAAAGGTCGCGATGATATCGTCCGCATGGTGGCCGAGCGCGATCTTTGTACAGCCTTCTTCGACCGCGACGTTATACAAAATGCCTCGTCTCAATCGCGAACACAGGGAACAATACGTTTTGCCTTCGGGAATGTGGGCGGTGACGATCGAGTAGGTGTCTTCTTCGACTATGCGGTACGGAACGCCGCGTTCAGTCAGGTAATTAGGCAGCACTTCCTCGGGAAAATCCGGCTGTTTTTGGTCGAGATTGACTGCGAGAAGCGAGAAATTCACAGGTGCACGCCGCTGTACATCCAGCAGCAGGTCAAGCATCGCGTAGCTGTCCTTACCGCCCGAAAGGCAGACCATGACCTTGTCGCCCTCTTCGATCATCGAAAAATCGTTGATCGCCCGGCCGATCTTCTTCAGCAATTTGCCTCTTGTTCTGGTCTCTCCCTGCACCTTATTTACTTCTCCACTCGAAAACTCTAGATTTTGACACGCGCCGCCGCTTTTGACAACCACATAAAATGACTAGACACACGCCCAAAACCTAACTATTATCTATTTTAAGGGAATTTTCGATAGAACTGAGGTCGCGTGCCGGTGCCATCACTGCCTGATTTGAGAGGCGGATTTTCCGACTTTCCCGTCCAATACAATTTAAGAGAGGCTAAGTAAACATTATGATCAGAATGGGCAGAGGCAGCAGGGCCGACCTACCAGATACCGACCAACCAACTCCCGAACAAGCTTACAGATACGCCGAGCAGGCTGCAGTTTCGACCGGCTCACGGGCAATTTCGGAGAGCGACTCCATGGCCCGCGACATCAAAGAAGGCCGCCTGAGCGGATTTGTAGGCCACGGGACGACTTTGACGGGCGAAACCCAATTCCACGCGATGCTCCGTGTCGACGGCCATTTGATAGGAACGGTGTCGTCAGAATCAGGCACTTTGATCATTGGAACGAATGGTCAGGTCGACGCGAATATCCACGTCGCGGCGGCTATGATCAATGGGACGGTAAATGGGGACATAGTTGCCACGGAAAAGCTCCAACTCGGCCGAACCGCCCGCGTGCTTGGCAACATCCACAGCCCACGGCTGATCGTTGAAGAAGGTGCGATCCTTGAAGGAAGCTGCTCGATGCTCAAGGCCCGTGAAGTCCAGGAAGAGGAAGCCGTTACGGCTGCAATTCAATACGAGCAGCAGGCCGCTGCGGTCGCAGCACCTGTTGCGGTCGATAACGACGCATATATAGCAGACGATGAGGATGAGGAATCCGCCGAGGCGGCCTCGGTTTAACATCGAAAAGCTTTTGTTTTTGTAAGGCGGGCAAGACCCGCCTTTTTTTGTCCGATGACCACCAATTGAAAAGGAAAATATTATGTTAAATGAATTCAAGGCCTTTATAGCTCGCGGCAATGTGCTTGATCTCGCGATCGGCGTAATTTTGGGTGCGGCATTTGGAAAGATCGTTACGACTTTTACAGAAGGACTGGTTATGCCGGTCGTTGGTCTTATTACGGGAGGAATCGATTTTAAGACGAAATTCTACGACCTCAGCGGCAAACTCGGCCCGGGAGCGACTCCGGAACAGATCGATGCGGCCGTAAAAAGTGGTGCTCCGCTCCTGCGGTACGGCCAGTTCATATCCGATATCATCACATTTTTGATCGTCGGATTTGTAATGTTCCTGATCGCCAAAGCGGCAATGGAGTACTTCAAAAAGCTCGCCGCCGCGACTCCGCCGCCACCTCAGGAAGCACTGCTTACCGAGATCCGCGACCTGCTCAAAGCAAAACAAGCTTAAGTTTTCAAAGATCTATATTCAAGGATGCGTGTCATTTGACCGCATCCTTTTCCTTTGGCGGCCGATAAACTCTGTCTAGTGTTATGCACGCATTAAGACGAATATCGGCTTCATTTATGTCCTCAATTGAGCCAACCGGTGGAAAGAAGCTGACGCCGACTTTCAAGCAATCCGACCTGCATCGAGCGAGAAAGCGGTCGTACATACCTTTTCCATAACCAACCCGCTGTCCATATTCGTCAAAACAAAGGAGCGGAACAATTACCAGATCTATCAATTTCGGATCGATTAGTTCACCGTCTGTAGGCTCGCGGATTCCCCAATGGTTCTCGGTCCATGCGGTGCTTGCATCAAACTGCACGCTCTCGATCCGGCCATTTGAAAGGTCCGTTCGAGGAGCCGCTGTAGCAATTTCCGGAAAGTCGAGCCACAGCCTGGAATAGATCAAAGAAGTATCAACCTCATTGAATCTATGGATCGGAATGAAGGTATGCAAAGTTCTTACATCGGCCAGGTCTGTATTTTCAAAGAACTGCTGAGCGATCTGCTCGCTCATTGCCGCAACACCCTCTCGCGTTAAAGCGGCTCGCTTTTCAAGGTGTAGTTTTCGCAATTCAGACTTTTTCATCTGATCTTTACCCGCGTTTCTTGTCCGGACGTGGCTTGATGCCCGTGCTGGTTCTCGGCGTCACTGACGAAGCGACGACATCGGCACTTGATTGGGTTTCGCGTTCACTTTTGTTCGTCAGCAGTTTTGATTCGCTGACGATGCGTTTGGCGGCCTTGGCCGCTTTGCTTGGTCGTTTTTTTGCTGTTGGCATATTTCGGTCTCTCCTATGTTCTGATGATCCAGCCTCCGCCGACTACTTCTTCGCTGGTTTCTATATCGTAAAATATCGTTGCCTGTCCGGGCGTGATCGCACGTTGCGGCTCGTCGAAGACGATGCGTGCGTGCGCCTCGGGCAACGGGTAGATCGTCGCCGCAGCCGGCTCGTGACGATAGCGGATCTTTACATTTGCCCGCACGGGTTCTGTCGGCTCGTCGAAAGCTACCCAATTCACGCCCTTCGCGGTAAATTCGCATGCTTCAAGCTCTTCCGCCTCGCCGACAATGATTTGATTCTTTGCCCGCTCGATCTGCAGAACGTAGAGCGGTTTTTCGTGAGCTATGCCCAGGCCGCGGCGTTGGCCGATCGTATAGCGGTGAATGCCCGTGTGGGTTCCCACCGCTTCGCCGGCTGTGTTGACGATCTCGCCGCCCTCGGGCAGATCGCTTTCGCGGCCTTCATGATCGAGATAACGATCAATGAACTCTGAGTATTTCCCATCAGGCACGAAGCAGATCTCCTGCGATTCCTGCTTCTCCGCTGTGTAGAGATTGGCGCCGCGGGCAATGTCACGAACCTCAGTTTTCGCCATCTCGCCAAGTGGAAAATAGGCTCGCGATAGCTGTTCCTGGTTGAGTTCCCAGAGAAAATAGCTCTGATCCTTCCAATGATTTTTGCCGCGAAATAGCCGATAGCGGTTTGCGGCTTCGTCGTACTCGACACGGGCAAAATGTCCCGTCGCGACCTTATCACATCCCAGAGAAACCGCCATTTTATCGAGCGAAGCAAATTTCAAACGCGAGTTGCACGCCACACAAGGTATCGGCGTTTCGCCGTCGAGATAGCTCTGGACGAAAGGCTCTACCACATCGCGTTCGAAATCCTTCTCCAGATTCAACACGTAAAACGGAAACCCGAGTCCCTCGGCCACCCGCCGTGCATCGTAAACATCGTCGAGCGAACAGCAACGCGACGGTAGCGGATCGCCATTCTCATCCACACTGATGCCGCGCCGCTGATTCCACAACTGCATCGTGAAGCCAACGAGTTCGTGCCCCTGTTCCTTTAATAATGCAGCAGCAGCCGAACTATCGACACCACCGCTCATTGCTACCGCGATCTTCATAACACCAAATTCATTCTGACAGGCTAAACGCACTTGACGCAACACGCCTTCACCCCGACGACTTTGGAATCCGCTATCTTGACGTTGAGTTTAGTTTCGAACCAAGCCAAGGAAGATGTCCGTCAATACTGGCTTTCAGACGGACGGATCTGGTTTGCGAAGGTTTTGGCTGCTTGGTCAGCTTACTAGGAATGGCCGCAATTCCCGCGTAATTGCCTCGGCATATAGTTTGGCCCCGGCCTTATCTGGGTGACCAACCGCAGCATACGAACAGCGTTTCGGCGAGTATTTTACCCCGGTAGTTCGCTTTAATTCGTCGAGGGCAACCTTGCATTCGATCTTTCGCTGGGCGTAGAGCGGGTCTTCGACCGTTCCGTCTTTTCTCATCCGGAAGAGCATCGTTTTTGGCGACTCAACGACGTTCTCCTCGGTCAGCGGTGCTTTAATGAAGATCGCCTGCTCGCGGCCGACCTTTGCATTATGATCAGCAATTGCTGCCCGGAAGTTGCGGTCGGATTCGGAGATCCAGAGTCGGGAACGCTTGATCGCTCTCTTTAGCAGTTTGCTGAAAACGATCGGACGCATGACGGGATTATTTAATAATCCTTGAATGAATGAGGGTACATTTAAGGTCTCAAGCCAGGCGTTGAAGACCTTGCTGCTTGAAGAATTCTCTGAGAGTATCGGGTAATATCCAACCACCGCAATGAGAGCGTCGGGATTATTTTGGGCTATGTTTTCAAGGAGTGAACCGACTCGGCCTCGACATACCTCCGCGATAAACAACTCCAGCTTTTTAATATCGCCGAACGGATCCAGCACACCCTCAACAGCAATGTCGGTAATTCCTGCAGTCAGCATCACCAGATCAGCGCCGCGTGCCACGCCGCGTTTCTTATGATCATCGGCAGCCATCTCGACCTGTTTGAACATACTTGGCGTTGATACGTTGACCTCGCCCGGATAGTAAGAAGATTCGTCCTTTCCGCTCGCCCGGTACTTAGTCGCCTCTTTTGGATCGAAACGAATGGTCGCACCTGAGTGAGCCTTAACCGTCAATGCGACCTCGCGCGTTCCCCGGAAAACTTCCTTCCTTAGCCAGTCCTCGGTGAGTGTATAGAACTTGTCCGCCTCCGGCAGGCCCTGGCCCCAGATAAGCGAATCGCCGATCACCAGAAACTCAAACGGTTCGCTTGTGTTATTCCATGAGGACATTCCGCGACCGTTTACCGCGGCAAACAGCGATGCTGCACCCAGGGCTTTTAGGAAATCACGACGGTTGACGCGGATAACACGCTTTTCACGAAGACTCATATTTTGTGCGTAGGAAAAACGACCGATCTTAAAATTGAACTGGTTTTGATGGCACAGATTAATTGATTTTTATGAGCAATGTAAAGCACTCAGCCTGCCGGGCTAAACACGAGATGCCTTCTCTTGAGAGCAAGGAAGATCGCCCAGCAGCCAGCAGCAGCCAGCAAATGCTTCAACGTATGCCCGCTAATTATCCCTTGAGTGGCAGCGAAAACCACCTTATCACCAAGCTCGGTAAGCTTTGCCGATCCGTAAAGAAGAGCTCCGACAAAGATAAGCCATTGGTGAGAATACTTGGCAGGAAACAGCAGCATTACAAATGGAACGATCAAAAGCGGAACCATCTGAACCCAAATATAGAGCCGAAGATCATCAAACCAGCTCCAATAAAGAACGCTGAAAACCCCGAGGATAACTGCGGGAAGTAGCAGTGCGCGAAACCGATCGCTTATGTATTCGCCCAACAACGCAATAAAAAGGCCCATGAATCCTACGGTCAGCGTCATTCGATCCCAGACGAGCGTCCGGTCATTAGGCGTCAAATGGTAGTACGACGAAGCTATACCGACGAGAGCGATCCCGGCGAACATAACAAACCAGGCGTTTCTGAGACCGCCCAGATCCCTCCGAATGCATAGCCACAAACCTGCTACGCCAACGATCAGGAAAGCAAGATTCGACGCGACATCACCAAAATTAGGCACGCCCAAAAAGGGCCGGCCGTCGGCGAAAGCGTGATAATTCTGATTCTGGGCGATAGGCGCTTGAAGGAACATCACCGCTAGGGAGCCAAAAACTATCAGCCCGATCAACAGATATTTCCAGTTAGTTTTGATCCACGGATTGGTTTCTGTTTCGCTTCGCATATGTATTCTTAAACTACTAAGGCAATAGGACATTTGTCCTCAGAATTTCCTTGATAGCCTCTGCATAGGCTCGCGAGCCCGCGACATTGGGATGGGCGATCGAGGATAATTCGCACATTCTTGTCGATAGGCGGCCGTAGTGCTGGTACTTCATTTCCTTGAATACCTGAGCACACCCCGCCTTTCGCTCGACAAATGTCTCATCATTTGGTTCATGGTTCGGCCCCACCTCCCAAACCATCGGGTTGGTCGTTCCGTAACTTGACTCCGGCTTGATCGGAGTCTCGACGAAGAAAACACGCGGTTCCAAAAAGCCCAAATTTGTCTTAGCGATCGCCGCCCTGATCTCCTTATTAGATTCCGCGATCCAAACATCAGATCTCTGGGCAAACTTGTCTCGAAAAGGCTTGAGAAACTGCCTCATTACCGGGTTTGTAGCAAGGGACTGCAACTTTGGCGGAAAGCTGATGATCTTAAAAAAGTAGCGAGCTGTGGTCTTAATGTCGCTCTGCCGCGATGCGATCGGCGCATAACCGACGACTACTACGCGTGCGTTGGGAAACGCAGTCGTGACCTGGTCCAGCATACCCAGCATCGATCCTCCGCAGAATCTTTGTATCCGTTCGTGCAGCTTCTTCATTGGGTAGAACGGGCTGACGATATCCATTACCAGAACATCAGTGATGCAGCCAGACAAAACAACAAGGTCTACTTTTCCGGGGTCGGGATATTCACTTTTCGCAACCTCGATCTGCATCCTGATACTAGGAGCCGATAGATTTGCCTCGACGTAGCGTGGCAGATCGATATCGTCGCCCGATTTCTTCATCGCCTTGACTTCTTCCGGATGGAGATTGATCCGCGAGCCTGCGTGTGCCTTTACCTTTAGATTAACCTGGCGTGTTGCCCCAAATACGTCGGTCTGGATCCATTCTTTAACGATAAAATAGAATTTGTTCGGGTCCTTTAACCCCTGCCCGGAGATATGCGAATCACCGACAACCAGCATTTCGAATGGCCGCCGTTCCTGAGCGAGGGTGTCGGATAGATTCAGAACGAAAGCCGTCAGAATAACACCGATGGTCGCCCAAATTTTGTATTGCTGAGACTTGCTCACACTACCAATCTGGGCAATATATGTGCCAGAACTCAGCTTTTATTACTGATTCCACATCATCCTTCAAATGATTGACTCTATTTGGTTTATAAGAACACGGAGATCCGGGGACGAAGGCTTTCCCGAGCGGTTTCGAATAGCAGTAGAGAATTTTTCGCACTTTGGCTTCCATCTCGCCTATTCAATATGCTATAGTCGTCGAATCATGAAGCTTGCCATCCGCTAATTAATCCCCAACATTTGTGTTCGTTCTTCGCCTGCAGCGTGCGTGAAAACAGACGTTCGTGGTACGTTTTTGTGCCGTCTTAAACCCCATTTTTTATATATGTCTAGAAATGCTGAGGCTCCGTCATCGGACCCGTTAAATAATTCATTTGCGTCGATCATAAAAGAAACGTTCCTTGGTACCAGCCGAAACTTCACCGAAGGGCCGATACTTCCCGCGCTCATAATCCTCGCGATCCCAATGATCCTCGAAATGTCGATGGAATCGCTTTTTGCGATCGTCGATACCTTTTTTGTTGCAAAACTCGGTGCAGAATCAGTGGCTGTTGTTGGATTGACCGAATCAATTCTGGTTTTGACGTACGCCGTCGCTATCGGTTTATCGATCGGAGCGACCGCAACGGTTGCTCGCCGTGTCGGCGAACAGGACCTCGACGGTGCAGCTCGAACGGCAACGCACGTCGTCTATCTCGGCCTGATCGTCTCGCTCGCAATGGGCACGGCGGGCGTGATCTTTGCTCCGAAACTGTTTCACCTGCTCGGTGCCGAACCGCACGTCATCGAACTCGGCACGCCGTTCATGCGGATCATGCTCGGCACGAACATCGTGATCGTTTTCCTCTTCCTGCTCAACGGCATCTTTCGCGGAGCAGGTGACGCAGCGATCGCTTTGCGGGTGCTAATAATTGCTAATGGATTGAACATTTTGTTCTGTCCGCTGTTCATATTCGGCATCGGACCATTTCCGGAGCTTGGCGTTACGGGCGCGGCTGTGGCAACTGTCTGCGGGCGTGGTATCGGTGTGATCTTTGCCGTATGGGCATTGTTCATACGCGACAACGGCCGGCTGAATGTTAAGCGCGAGCATTGGACGTTTGACCCGAAACTTCTCTGGTCGCTTATAACCCTCTCGGCAACCGCCGTACTGCAGTTTCTGATCGCGACGCTCAGTTGGAGCGCTCTGGTAATGATTCTTGCCGGTTTCGGAACCGTTGCTTTGGCGGGCTACCAGATCGGGCTTCGCGTGATAATGTTCGTCCTGCTTCCGGCGGTTGGCTTAGCTAATGCGGCGGCAACACTTGTCGGTCAAAACCTCGGTGCCGGAAAACCCGAACGTGCCGAACGCTCGGTCTGGACAGCGGGAATTCTGAACGCCGCGCTTCTCGGTATCGCCGGTGCATTCTTTGTCTTCTTTTCGGGTGCAGTGGTCGGTATTTTCACACAGGAACCTGAGGTTTCTGCTTTCGCTCGCGACTGTCTGCGCATCGTTGGTTACGGCTACGCGTTCTACGGCCTCGGCATGGTGATGGAAAGCTCCTTCAACGGCGCCGGAGACACCTGGACGCCGACTTATCTCAATTTCATCGTCTTTTGGATGATCGAGATTCCGCTCGCGTACGTACTTTCGAAGCACTTCGGCTGGGGACCGCAGGGGGGCTTCTGGGCGATCACTATCTCATTCTCGATCCTAGCCGTTTCCACAGCTCTGCTTTTCAAACGAGGAAAGTGGAAGCTGAAAACGGTTTAGGTCTGATCAAACCACATAGGAAGATAGCAACATAGGGTTTCGCTCTATGTGTTCTATCTTCCTATGTGGTTAAAATCTATCTATGGCCGCTTTTCCCGATCCGCGAACCCACCGTTACCCCGAATGGGTCGCGATCGGCGATTATTTTTTCCGTTCGCACGATGTGATCTCATTCGGCGCACCGTTGACCGTCGAAAATGTTCGCGAGGCCTATCAAAAAGGCATTTTTCCATGGAATACCGAGGGTTTGCCGCTGCCATGGCATTGCCCGGAATGGCGGGCGGTACTCGATTTCAAAGACCTCACCATTCCGCGAAGCCTTGAGAAAGTGAGGCGAAAGTCCGATCTGACGTTCACGATCGACAAGGCCTTCCGAGAGGTGATCCGGGAATGCGCCATGGCCCATCGGCCCGGTCAGGGCGGTACATGGATCTCACCGGAATTCATCAGTGTTTACACAGAGCTCCATCTTCAAGGCACTGCCCACAGCATCGAAGCCTGGTACCCCGACCGCACACTCGCCGGCGGCCTCTACGGCATCGACGCAGGCGGCGTTTTCTGCGGTGAATCGATGTTCTACAAAACCCCAAACGCCTCAAAACTCGCGCTTCTCTTCCTGATCGATCACCTCCGAGAACAGGGCGCAACCTGGCTCGACGCCCAGGTAATGACGCCGCATCTTGAGGCTCTTGGAGCAGTAGAGATTGACCGCAACCATTTTTTGGATAAACTCAAAGCTACACAGGAGCGGCGGCTGACACTGTTTTAGCTTTATGAACGATGAATCAAGCCAGCGTGAACACCTGCTCGAACTGCTCGACAGTAGATCAGCCCACATTGATATCAAGACGGCGCTTAGCGGCTTCCCGCTCGAACATATAAACACGCGTATCGACCACTCGCCGCACACGCCATGGGAACTGCTCGACCACATCCGCCTCGCACAGTGGGATATCTTGGAATTCAGCCGCAATGCTAAACATGTTTCGCCTGATTTCCCCGACGGCTATTGGCCCAAAGATGTCGCAACCGCCGAGGACTGGCGGCGCTCGACCGAGCAGATACTCGCCGACCTGCAAACCATCCGTGATCTCGTTTCGGACGAAAAGACCGACCTTTTCGCACCATTCCCGCAAGGCACCGGCCAAACGCTGCTTCGCGAGGTTCTGCTCGTCGCTGACCATAATGCGTATCACCTCGGCCAGCTAATGCTCCTCCGCCGCATTCTCGAGAACACCTAAAATGCCGCACCGCATCCGAAACAACATCCGCTCCGGAATGAACGTCGCGATCGTCCTCAAACAAGACCAGCGCACCGGCAAACAAACGACCGGCGTGGTCAAGGATCTGCTCACAAATTCCCCAAACCACCCGCACGGCATAAAGGTGAGGCTGACCGACGGCCAAGTGGGCCGCGTGCAGAAAATCCTCGAATAACCTTTGCGTAACCGCCGGCTTTGCGTGAAAATTCAAACACCATGACAAACAAATTCCTGATCTACGGAGCGAATGGCTACACGGGCGAATTGATCACGCGGTTTGCGGCGGAGCGTGGTTTGAAGCCGATCCTTGCGGGTCGTAACGAAGCGAAAGTCAGCGAACTCGCCGCCAGATACGGTTTCGAATACCGCGTATTTTCGCTCGACAACACCGCAAAACTCGATGCTGCGATGCAGGAAGTTGATATGGTGCTGCATTGTGCGGGGCCGTTTTCTATCACTAGCGTGCCCATGGTCAAGGCCTGTCTCCGCAACCGAAAGCATTACACCGACATCACGGGCGAGATCAGCGTTTTCGAGACCTGCGCGGCGATGGGGAATAAGGCCGAGGACGCCGGGATAATGGTGATGCCTGGTGTCGGATTCGACGTAGTGCCGTCCGATTGTCTCGCGATGCATCTGAAGAACCGCCTGCCGTCCGCAACGCATCTGACGCTCGCGTGGTACGGCATGGGCCGGATGTCGCACGGCACGCAGGCGACGATGACCATGAACGTCGGCCGCGGCGGTGCTATTCGTAAAGACGGCAAGATCACACCCGTTCCGGCTGGCTGGAAGACCCGTGAGATCGACCTCGGCGAGGTGCGCCGCACGGGCGTTACGATCCCTTGGGGTGACGTGTCGACCGCGTTTCACTCGACCGGCATTCCAAATATCGAGGTCTACACCGTCGTTCCGCCGGCGGCGCTCAAGACGATGAAAATGACGCGCTACCTCGGCTGGCTGATGGCAACCGGCTTTGTGCAGAAGTACCTCCAGCGAAACATCCCGCCCGGCGGCCCGTCTGATGCGGAACGCGAAAAAGGCAAAACCCTCATGTGGGGCGAAGCCTCCGATGCCGACGGCAACCGCGTTGAATCACGCCAGCAAGGCCCCGAAGGCTACACGTTGACCGCCATCGCCGCCCTGAACATCGCCGAAAAGATCCTCGCCGGCAACTTCAAACCCGGCTTCCAAACGCCCGCCAAAGCCTACGGCGCTGATCTGATCCTCGAGATCGAAGGCACCGCCCGGCAGGATATCGGTTAGAGCGATTTAAAATTGGTGTACGGATCATGAGGGCTCGGTAGTGCTCGAAAGGCATGATCGCGACCGTGACATTTTGTGTAAAATCACTTTTCGCCAAACTTTACCAAAAATTACCGCCTAAAAAGTGTGAATCGATTCACACTTTTACAAAACGAAGGCTAAAAAGCCCATAAACACTGGCTTTCGGCGATCCACACCGAGCTGCCCCGGCTCCGAACTGCAACTCAATAGGTCGAACTAAAATGGCTCTTTCGGCAGATGTTCGCCGTAGATTGGTAGAGGTATTTCCGGGATTGGTCAAACGTTTGCGAACGTTGCCGCACCGCTGCCGCAGGCGCTGGTTTTCATCACGCTCCGTATCCCAACCGAAACCATTAAATATTGCCGTCACATTTCCGTTCCCTGCGGTGTATTTATGCGGAACGATACTTGTGCCGAGAAATTACCGCCTTTACTAACAGCATGATCAAAAAACTACATTTCGCATTGATGACTGTCCTCCTCCTAACGAGCTTTGGGATCGCGGATGCCCGTGCTTCATCCGCACCTCAGGTGATCAAATTGCAGCGGTTTCGGAAGGCGCTTTGGACGGTGCATTTGACGGTGAAGGGCAAGGAAGGTGATTTTCTGTTCGACACGGGCGGCGGTGTGACGCTGCTGACGGACAAATTCCTCGAGGGCATCGACTGCAAATTCTGGGGCCGGACGACGGGTTACAACATGTTCGGCGAGAAGGCGAGCGGGCCGCATTGTGATGATGTCGAGCTCAAGGCCGGCGGCGTTTCGCTGACAAAGGTGAGCGTCGGGAAATTCGATTTCGGCGACCGCTTTGCGGGTGACCGGACGCCGGACGGCATACTCTCGCTCGACGCCTTTGACGGCAAAGCCATCACCATCGACCAGACCGCCGCGACCATAACCATAGAAACGCCCAAAGGCCTCGCCAAACGCACAAAGTCGATGCGCGAAATGCCGCTCCGCGTCTCACGCGAATGCTCGGCACGGTGCCTGAGCGTTTTTGCCGGAGTTCCGACCTCGGCCGGGATGACCTGGCTCACGCTCGATTCCGGAGCCGGCGGCGTCTCCCTCATCTCCCGCGACCACGCCGCCCTCTTCGGCCTCGACCCGGCCGCCAAAGACCAACGCCTAAAACACCTCGCCGCCCCCGGCATCCCCATCGACAGCCCCGTCATGGTCACCGACATGATCATGGACGGCAACCTCGGCCAACCCTTCCTCACCCAATACGTCATGACCATTGACCTCGCAAACAGTCGCCTTTGGCTCGCTCCGAACGTTCGCTAACTCGCGATTTCCGAGCGCGTCCGTAGGTCCAGCGTGATCTGTCTCGGCAACCGCCAGATTTAAGCGGAATCGCGGCATTGGGATTGCCTTGTTCCATACTATTATTGGAACTGGGAAGCCGGCTGGATGAGCGATGACGAATATTAAAACGTATAAAGAGCAGGAAACGGTGCTCATTCTATTGAACATCGCGGTGCTCGCGGCGTTGTTTTTTGTACATATCAGCTTTATTTCACTGCTCGGCAGGCCTTCGCTGCTGCTGCTCGTTACGCTCGCAACCCGCTTCGTCATATTGGTTGTCGAGCTGCTGTGGCTGCAGCGGCTACCCCTGGACTCTCCTGCTTCTTATGTAAATATTCACGTATTTGTCTCAATTGCGCTCAATATTACGTTTGCCTTTGCTGCTTCGATATCGGGCGGGACGGCGGACAGCCATTATTCGGTGCTGATGATCATCCCGATCCTTTCGGCGGCGTACCGGTTTGACCTCGCTCGTACGCTGGCGGTCACGGCAGTGACCATCGTGTTGACCTTCTTCGAGGTGTGGCTTTTCTTTAGGGCTCATCCGCCGGTGGATGTGAGCGAGTATTTTGAGGCGGCGACGGTCTCGCTTATCTTCCTGGTCGTCGCCACGGTCGTGTGGCTCCTCGTCGGCAGCCTGCGCAGAGAGGAGGAAAAACTAGGGCGCAGTTTGGAAGACCTGCGGATCCTGCAGGAAAAGCTCGTTGCCGAGGAAAAACTCGCGGCGGTCGGGCAATTGTCGAGCGCGATAGCGCACGAGATCCGGAACCCGGTGTCGATGATCGCGAGTTCGCTAAAAATGGCTGAGAAGCATGAACCCGGCTCGGCGATTAGGCTGGAGATGTTCAACATTGCAACCGAAGAAGCGAAGCGGCTCGAAACGTTGACGACTGATTTTCTGGCCTTTGCGCGGACAAAAGAACCCGAGCTGAAATCGGTTTTAGTACATCAAACGCTCGATTACATCGCGGGTCTTGCGAAGGCACGTCTTGTCGAGAAAAGCCTGACGGTAGAGGTGCTATGCGACCAAGAGTTGTCTTTCATGATGGATGAGACGCAGATGCAGCAGGCTCTTCTCAATCTGCTTACTAACGCACTCAACGCCGCTGCACCAAACGGCAAGATCCACTTGGGAGCCTATAAAGATGGAGCGAGGTCGATCCTCTTTCTCGAAAATGAAGGCAGCGCCATTCCGGAAGATATCGCACCGAGGATATTCGAACCGTTCTTCACGAACGGCGTGAAAGGAACTGGCCTCGGGCTCTCGATCGTAAGAAATATTGCGAGAGCGCATGGCGGAGATGTGTTTCTTGCAGCCAATGAAAATGGTAAGGTGAGGTTTGAGATACGGTTTTAACTGGCGGCAATAAATGGCACGAATACTGATCATTGATGACGAGCAGAACATGCGCCGGATCCTGACGCTGATCTTGCAGGAAGCCGGCCATACGGTGTCAGAAGCGAGCGGCGTTACGTCTGCTCTCTCGAAGCTTGCGACCGAGGCGTTCGATCTGGTCATCTCGGATAAGAAGATGCCGGACGGCGACGGCTTTGACGTCCTCAGGTTTTGCCGTGAGAATGAGCCAAGTTTGCCGGTCGTGATCTTGACCGCACTCGCAACCGTCGAGCTAGCCGTCGAGGCGATGCAGGCGGGAGCGTTTGATTTCATCTCAAAACCCTTTGTCCCGGAGGTTGTCACCGCCGTAGCGAAACGTGCAACCGAGCGGACACAACTGCTTCGTGAGAACGAAGTTTTACGGGAGGAAGCGAAACGGTTTGCATTCGCTGACGAGATCCTGGGCGTAAGCCTCGCCATCACACACTTAAAGGAAACGATCGCAAAAGTCGCCCCGACAAATGCGACCGTGCTTATTACGGGTGAGACGGGCACCGGAAAAGAACTCGTTGCTCGAGCGATTCACAAAGGCAGTTCGCGTTCGCAGACAACGTTCCTCGCCGTCAACTGTGCCGCGGTATCTGAACATTTGCTTGAATCCGAGCTGTTTGGCCATGAAAAAGGTTCGTTCACGGGGGCCGATAAACCTCGCCAGGGACTATTCGAGGCGGCCAATCATGGAACGCTTTTCCTGGACGAGGCTGGTGAGATGTCGCTCGGACTACAGGCAAAACTGCTGCGTGTTTTGACCGATGGCCAGTTCCTCCGTGTCGGCGCCACTGTACCCAGAACGGTGGACGTTCGCGTGATCGTTGCGACACATAGAAACCTGCATGAGCGGGTAAAGGAAGGGCTTTTTCGCGAAGACCTATATTACCGCCTGGCTGTTGTGCCGATCGAGATCCCGCCGCTAAGAAACCGCAGAGACGATATCCCGGTGTTAGTCGATTTCCTCATCAAACAGGTATCTCGCGAACTTAAGGTCAGCCCGCGGATCGTAAGCCCGGAGGCAATAGCCAAGCTGATGTCATACTCGTTTCCCGGTAATGTCCGTGAACTCAGGAATCTCGTCGAGCGAGCCTGCATACTCGCTTCAGGCAACGTGATCTCGAGTGAGGATCTGGTTCTGGCTTCCAACGGAGGATCTAATGAACCCATCACACGGACGGCCGAAACGCTTCCGCCGAATACTGACCTCCCGACATTCCTTGACTCGATCGAATCGCGGTTAATTAAACATGCCCTGAGCGATTCGGGCGGAGTACAGGCTGAGGCGGCGCGGAGACTTGGCATTTCGCGGAGCGACATCGCATACAAGATAAAGAAGCACCACCTGCAATAGCGTGTCCTAAAATTCCGACATAACGTGTCGGCCCCGTATTAAAATTACGACGGACTAACCTGCATACCGGCTCTCACGCCGCATTAAACCTAACATTTACAGCTACTTAGAACACGTCATGATTTGGCGTCAACGTTGCAATAGTACCTGGTAGAAAGCCGAGAAAATATCCGGCAATTCATTTCTACTAAGGAGATCTATGAACAACCAAGCAGCCAAACGTTTCAACACATTTTCGATCAGTTTTTTTGCAGCCGCGGCGGCGTGCCTGCTCGCGGTCGTAATGCTCACCGATTGTGCCAGCCATAGCGGTGACATGATCGATACGGCAAAATCGGCGGTACCACAGGGTGAAAAGACTGCAACCAAAACGCTCGAAAACCTCCAAACTGCCTTCAACGGCGAGAGCAATGCCAATGCAAAGTATCTCGCTTTTGCGAAGAAGGCTGACGACGAAGGCTATACAAAGGTGGGCAGCCTTTTCAGAGCCGCCGCTCGTGCCGAGGAGATCCATAAGAACAATCACGCTGAAGTGATAAAGAAGATGGGCGGATCTCCAACGGCTGACATCAAGGCAGCCGAAGTCAAAACAACCGCCGAAAATCTAAAAGGTGCGATCGAGGGCGAGACCTACGAACGCGACAAAATGTACACCGAATTTATGACCGAGGCCCGCAGCAGCGGCAACAAGGAAGCCCTGAGAACTTTCAATTTTGCGAAGACTGCCGAGGGCGAGCACGCAAAGCTATACGCTGACGCCCTAGCAAACCTCGCCGACTGGAAGGGCGGAAAGGCGACATTCTTTGTCTGCTCGACCTGCGGCTACACGACCATGGACGCCGATCTGCAGAAGTGCCCGGTCGATTTCACGCCGAAAGAAAAGTTTGAATCGATCAACTAGCTCTTTTTGCCAATTTTTCAAGGGGGAAGCTGCGGGTGTCATACCTCATACCAAACAAACACCCGCAGCTGTTTCATTAAGGAGTAATAATATGTTTCCGCCAATTCCAAGCTGGGACGGTCTTCATCCAATAATCATACATTTTCCGATCGCCCTGTTGATCGTGGCCCCGATCATCATCCTGATGGGCCTTCTTATGCCAAAAAACGGGCGAACCTTTCTGATCGCCGCATTTGTCCTGATGCTGATCGGTACGATCGCAACTTTCGTTGCCGTCTCGACCGGCGAGGCCGCAGGCGAGCTCGCCGAACATATCAACAATGTCGAGTCCGCACTCGAGGAACACGAGGAGCTTGCCGAGACGACGAGGACTGTCTTCACGGCATTGACCGCAATATTTGGCGTGATCTTATTTGCACCAATGCTTTTCAAGAAAGAGCTTTCGCGGGCTATCTTGATCCCGCTTAATCTTGCCTTTCTGCTCTTCTACGGCTCCGGCGTTGTGCTGCTGATGAACACCGCACATCAGGGAGGCATACTAGTTCACCAGCTGGGCGTTCACGCGGTGATGGATCCGACAGCACAAAACAACGCAGTTCCTAAAAAGGAGAAAGACGATGGTGATGACGATTGAACCAATAGCAAAAAAAGGGAGAACTTTATGAATAAAGCAATTATTTTGACGGTGATCGCAGGAGCATTATCCTTATCGGTCGGGTGCGGCGGAGCAACTAAAGATAAGGAAACTCCGAAAACCCAGACGAATGCGGTAGTTTCGAACACAAACTCGGCAAGCTCGCCAACCTCAGCCACACGCAATGATGGCGATGCAGATGACGTTAGAGCGTCAAATAGCACAGTCTCAAATAGTTCGAACGCCACAAGAGCTACGAAACCACTGGATCGCGACGATTCAAGATCGGCAAACAAGCCGGCAGCGAACCGGCCGAACAATCGCGGTGACGCAGATGATCGTGGAAAAAAGGACTCGGACGGTGACAGCGACGACCGCTAAATAACATACTTCCGAAAAACCATTCAGGTTGGTGAGCTAACTCGCCAGCCTTCTTTTTCGGGAGCACGTTTTATTCTATGATGTCGCCCATACTCGCAGTTCCTTGGAGCCGCGGCGGGTTTTCGGGGCTGGTATCGCCGGCAGCTGATCGGGACGCGGGACTTTTATTCTTTGGTTTTGAACCAGCTTACGATAAACAAAAGCCCAAGAACGGTATCGATCATTCCGGCAGCGAACATTTGCGGATCGAGGCGGCCGGTGGCGAAGAGAGCGGCGGCAGCGATGCCGAAGCTGAATTTTTCGACGATCGACGGCAGGATGAACAGCCGGTAACGCTGCGGATCGCGGCTGATGATCAGAAACACGAGCTGAAACGCGATCGCCACGCCAATAAAGCCATAGAAAAACTCAGGATGCGTGATCGCCGGCGGCGTATCCGTCTCGATCTTTTGTTCGAGAAAATACTGCGGCAACAGCACCACGAGGCCGTAAATGCCGGCGATAAGAAATGTATATTTTGCGAATTTCATTCTGCCTCCACTCGCTAAGGCGAAAATTATTCGTCAATAGTATCCCGCCGCCAAGCTAATCGACGACCTCAAAATCCACCCACTGGCTCGAGACGGCGTTTTTGCTGCCGAGGGTGTCACGGACGATGAGCTGGAGGGCGTATTCGCCGGGCTCGGTTTGGGCGAGGCGTATGTAGCCGAAATCGTTGATCCGTGTGAGATCAGGTTGGTTTTCGGGTTTCCATGGTGCGGGTGCGCCCTCAGCGACGAGCTTGCCGTCTTTATAGAGATTGACCTGGACCGTGATCTTGGGCTGTTTGTCGGCACTGCCCAGCCGGGCGTTATAGATCGAGTATGAATACGCGACGACCGAGCCGCGTTTGAAACGGCGGATCGACGGTACGGAGGCGGACGCGGGCAGGCCGATGGCGGTTTCGGCAGTGGTCGGGCCTAGCCTCTCGAAATTGCCCTTGTCATCCACACCCGCGATCGACAGGCCTGAGAGGAAGATGTCCGAGCGTTTCAGATCAGGTATCTGCACGACCTGGCTCGACGAACCGATCTGTTTGCTGTTGCCATCGCGAACCGCAACGCGAAACGTATAGCTGCCCGGCGTTTTGATCGGCACATCGGTCGAATACGTCAGCCCGTCACGCGCTATGCGTTCCGCGGTCGCCGGGTCGAACTTCAGCGTGTGCGTCCTGTTAAAATCGTCGATGACCTCGTTTTTCTCATTCATCGTCACGGCAACGACATCAAGCACCGCCTTTTTCTGGCCATTCGGCTCATCGCTGAACAAAAGCGCACTGCCATCGATGTGCATCAGCGAGCGGACGTAATTTCCGGCCGTTGCCGAATTGCCGAAGAATGCCGACAAGTCGATGTTCAGCCCAGGCTTAGGCAGAGGCGACGCTATCGCGTCATATAGATCGCTTTCGGTACTCTTACTCTTGCGCTTCACGACCTCCGCGTCCGGAACACCCACAAAACCGGCACGGTATGCGACGTTAAGGTCAGGTATCTTAACGTTTACCTCGATCTTGTTGAATTTCTTATCTTTGAACGACCCCTCGGCGGGCTCGTAGGCGAGAAGGTAATATCCGGATTCCCGACGTAAGACCTCGCCCATCGGCACGTTCAAACGATCCGCGCCCTGATAAAAGTTACCGCCGGTCTCATAGGCGAGTTCGGCCAGACCTTCCTTGCCCTTTAGTGAATCGGCGATCCGGGCATTTGAGATAGGAGTTGAAGAACCGGTCTTCACATCAACGTCATCTCTCGCCTCGATCATCCCCGGAACTTCCGCCCCACGAAGCGAAAATGTATTGACGACCACGCCCGCCCTATTTGCGGCATCGGTAACGTCTCTCATAGCGTCTCGGGCGCCCAGCGTCTCATTTTGGCGGCTGCGAAACGCTAGTGCGTCAGAAAAAACAAACATCAGTTTGCGGCCCGGCGCTCGTTCAAGTCCGCGGATCGCATATCTGAGGACGCCGATCGTTCCGACAACCTGGTTATTTTTGATCGCATCTTCGCGGTATTCGCGGCTCTTCTTCTCGGCCTCAGATTCCTGACCCACTGTGTCGATGCCGGTGGCTCCGTCGGCCTTTGTACCGCGGGTTTCTTTAGCATTGAAGCTACCGTCGTCGGTGCCGCACCCTGGTGGGGGCGGATACCAACGGATCTTTTCCGCCGCGTTCAGCAAAACAGCCTTGTCCGATGTATATTGCTGATAAGTGCTGCTTCCCGCTCGGGTCCGATAGATCGCGACAAAGTCATCCGGCAGCATTTGCTCATTGATAAACCGCTTGATCCCGTCCTTTGCTGAGTTAATTCCCCATAGAGATGCAGCACACGAGCCGTCATCGACCATCACCGCGATCACACGCCCAGCCTGGCCACTAGCGCGTTTGGCGGGCGGCGGCGGAACTCCGTTCTTTGGCTTTTCGCCAGTTGTCGTAACGGTGTTCGTAACCTGAGCCGAATCGATCGGCACGTACGTCACACCAGTTATTTTCTGCGCCTTGCCGTCCTGCAGCAGTTCAAAGTCCGCCGCACCGAGGTCGCGGACTTGATTGCCTTTTTTGTCAGTAACGACAACATCGACCTGAACGAGCTTGGTCGTGATCTTAACCACGTCGTCCACATCGTTCTGCGGCGTGGGTGTTGCCGTCTGCGCCGAAGCAGCGACTGAGAAAGCAAAGGCTAATAAGAGAGAGCGGCTCACGAGCGTAATTCTTTTTTTCATAATGATGCCTTATTAGATGTAATAACGAGGTGAAAGAGTTTTATTCCGTTTGAGAAATGGCAACTTTAGCGAGGAGAGCTCTCAGTTTATTGGAGAGTAGTCGAGGTCGAACGTAAAAGCAAATATTCTCTTGTACGATAAAAATGCCCGTTTCCATACGAAAACGGGCATGGTGTAAATACATTTCCACGAGCGGAACTATACGTCCAGATTCTTAACGTCCAGCGCATTGTCCTCGATGAATTTACGCCGTGGTTCGACCTGGTCGCCCATTAGGACGGTGAAGATGCCGTCGGTTTCGATGGCGTCCTCGATACGCACCTGGAGCATGGTGCGTTTCTCGGGGTCCATGGTGGTTTCCCAGAGCTGTTCGGGGTTCATCTCGCCGAGGCCTTTATAACGCTGGATGGTGAGGTCTTTTTTGGCCATCGCCATGACCTTTTCGAGGAGTTCCTCGTGGGTCTGGATAGTTTCGCTCTTGCCGTCTTCGCCAAGGACGAACGGGCCCGGAAAATCGATCGCAAGTGATTTTTTAAGCTCGATCGCCTTTTGAAATTCGACATAGCTGGCAAGATTCCAGTCGATCTTGAGCCGCTGGCCGTTGGGATACGAGATGTCGATCTCCCAGAGGCTGTGCTCTTCGTCATTGGTCAGCTCGGTAGCGTATCCGGCGGCTGAGAGCTTGCCCTCGATCTCGGCCATTAATTCCTGTTCGCCAAAAACCTTGCGGATGCGCATCGGATTTTTCGTGATCACGCCGTCTTTGCCGGCAAAAGCTTCGAGCAAAAGCTCAGCCAGTTTCGGGTCACTGTAAACACGACGGGCTATGCGTTCGGCGTAAAGGCCTAGTTCTTTGGTCTGCTCCAGAGCCTTTGACAGCAGGCGGCCCTCGATTGCGTTGCCGTTCGAGGTGATGTTCGAATCGCCTGTCGCCATGCGCATCAGGTATCGGAAAAAGGCCTTTTCATCCTTGATGTACTCTTCCTTTTTGCCGCGTTTTACTTTATAAAGCGGCGGCTGGGCGATGTAAACGTAACCATTTTCAAGCAGTTCCGGCATCTGACGGTAGAAAAACGTCAGCAAGAGCGTGCGGATGTGGCTGCCGTCGACGTCAGCGTCGGTCATCAGGCAGATCTTGTGGTAGCGAAGTTTCGCGACGTCAAAATCGTCTTTGCCGATGCCGGTTCCAAGCGCCGTGATCAAAGCCTTGATCTCGCCGTGGCCGAGCATTTTGTCGAAACGAGCTTTTTCCACGTTCAGGATCTTACCCTTGAGCGGCAAAACAGCCTGATTCTTACGGTCGCGGCCCTGCTTGGCCGACCCGCCTGCGGAATCTCCCTCGACGATGTAGATCTCTGACAAAGCCGGGTCTTTTTCCTGACAGTCAGCCAATTTGCCGGGAAGTGTGGACGTGCCTAACGCGCTCTTTCTCACGATCTCTCGCGCTTTACGGGCGGCATCGCGGGCTCGTGCAGCATCGACCGCCTTACCAACGATCTTCTTCGCCACGGCCGGATTCTGCTCGAAAAATTCGCCTAGCTTTTCGTTCAGGAACGATTCGACCGGGCCTTTGACCGGTGAATTGAGCTTACCTTTCGTCTGCCCTTCGAACTGCGGCTGCGGGATCTTGACCGAGATCACGGCGACCAAACCTTCGCGAACATCGTCGCCGGTGAGCGTGACCTTCGCATTCTTGACCATGCCCGACGATTCAGCGTAGTTGTTGATAGTTCGCGTGATCGCACCGCGGAAACCGGAAAGGTGCGTGCCGCCATCGACGGTATTGATGTTGTTAGCGAATGAGAAGATCTTCTCGTCGTAGCTGTCGTTGTACTGCATCGACACCTCGATCGAAAGCTCATCGCTAATTTGTTCAAAATAAAGGGGTTCGTCGTGCAGCGGAGCCTTATTTCGGTTGAGATGTTTTACAAATTCTGCAATGCCGCCTTTGTAGTAAAATTCATGCGACTTTTCGGGTTCTTCACGTTCGTCCTTGATGAAGATACGGATACCTTTGTTCAAAAAGGCTTTTTCGCGAAGGCGCTCGGAGAGTTTTTCGAAGCTGTAAATGGTCGTTTCGAAGATGCTCGAGTCAGGGCGGAACGTGATCTTGGTACCGCGTTTAGTCGTCGTGCCGGTTTTGATGAGCGGTGCGACCGGGATGCCGGCCTCGAATTCCATCTCATGCGTCACGCCATCACGCCAGATCTCAAGCCGCAGATATTCGCTAAGAAAGTTTACGCAAGATACGCCGACGCCATGGAGGCCGCCGGAAACTTTGTACGAATTCGAGTCGAACTTACCACCCGCGTGGAGGATCGTCATGACGACCTCAGCTGCCGAACGGCCTTCCTGCTTATGCATGTCAGTCGGGATGCCGCGGCCGTTATCGACGACGGTGATCGAATTGTCCATGTGGATCACGACCTCGATCGTGTCGCAATAACCCGCGAGAGCCTCATCGACCGAGTTATCGACCACCTCGTAAACAAGGTGGTGCAAACCGATCTCGCTGGTTGAGCCGATATACATCGCCGGACGCTTACGGACCGCATCGCGCCCCTCAAGAACTGTAATGGAATCTGCCCCGTATTCTGGTTGTGCTGTAGCCAATTTTTAAAACCTCTTATCTAATTTATTACTCTGACGATCATCCTTTTGCCGATTGTTTCCAGTGCCTTGAGGGCACTCGGAATAAGAGGCAAAAGATTTGACAGATTGTTTGTTCGAGCAGACAGAACGAGTATTGAAATTTGGAGATTATCGGTATTCTGCTGATACTGAATATTCTTATCGACCGTTACTAGAACATCAAAATCTTTGTTTGCCGCAGCGAGCAATGCTCCGTTCTTTAGGCTTTTGTAGCCAGCCTGTTCAATGGTCGAGACGTCGTGTCCTGCGAAGTGTCTTCGCAGGGGCCGCGGAACGCATTCGTCAAGCAGCAATCGCATAGTCCTCGAACACCTTTTCTTTCAACAACTCAATGACCCCGACGGCTTGCCCGCGGTCAACCGTTGGGAAGTGATCGAGAAATGTCTCCAAACTATCCCCGGCTTCCAAGTAATCGAAAAGGTTCTGAATAGGTACTCGTGTTCCGCGAAACACGGGGGTTCCACTCATCTTTTCCGGATCGATCTCGATAATTTCACGCTGCTCATCGCTCATACCCGATTCCTCCACGAAAACCACGCGCCAGACATAAATCGAACGCTGAAAATAACATCCTATATTACCATTTTTTGAATGATTTTTACAGAGCGGTTAGCAACAAAACACTTAATTTTATTGCATTTCAGCCTTTCCAGCCGTGACTTGAAAAACCTGTGCCAGGGAGCCAAATCGCGCGACAAAACTTTCCTTCGACGTGGTTACGAACGTCTGCGTTTTGCCGTCCAAAAATTCGAGCAGTTTGCCGATGCGGCGGTAGTCTAGTTCGGCGTCGATGTCATCGATAAGAAAGAGCGGATATTCGCCGCGAGTTGCGTTGAAGACGGAAATGCTGGCGAGCTGCAGGAGAAGGAGAGTGCTTCGCTGTTGGCCGGCAGAACCGAATTTGCGGATGTCGTGGCCGTCAAATTTTAGCTCCATGTCGTCGCGGTGCGTGCCGATCAGAGCGTGGCCTGACACGACCTCGGCTTGGACACGCAACTTCAGGCGTTCGGTGATCAGGTTTTCGTAATCCGCGAGGTCGCCTTTGTCCTCAAGGGATGAGAGATAGCGGACGGAAAGCTCTTCGCGGGCGAAGAGTTTCTTTTCGAGAACCTCGTTGATACGTTCAATGAAACGGACGCGGGCCCGGTGGATCTTGGCGGCGAGTTTGGCGAGCTGCGAGTTCCAGGGCTCCAGCATTTCGGATACCTTTTCGAGCGGAAACTCGTTATCGCGTGCGGACTGGAGCAACGCATTCTTTTGCTTGATCACGCGGTTGTAATCGGTAAAGACCTGGATGAACGGCGGATGAAGCGAGACAATTCCCGCGTCCAAAAATCGCCGTCGCGAATCGGGCTGGCCGCGTATGATCTCTAGCTCATCCGAATTAAATACAACTGCATGGAGCTGCCCGAGATAGCGATTGACCGTTTCCTTTTTATCGTTGATAAGAAGCGTTTTAGTATTGCCGGCGATGATGATGCGGAGTTCGCGGACGATCTCAGGCGATTCGCGGACATCGCCGCGGACCATAGCTGTATCGCTGCCGAAGTTAACTGCGTCCAGCAGTCTCGCCGTCCGAAAAGAACGCGTCGAAGCCAGCACAGCGATCGCCTCCAGCCAATTCGTCTTGCCCTGTCCGTTCTCGCCGACGAGTACATTTAGGCCGTGCGAAAAGGCTATCGAGCCGTTCAGATTACGGAAATTTTGAGCTTCGACAGATTCGAGGAACATTCGGTAGATTTTATCAGAATGCAGAAGACCGCGCGTTAGGCAAGGGCGGATCGCTCAAGTAGGATGATGCGCCCTTGCTTACGCGCGGGCTTCTGCAGCCGGAAGTCTCCCGTAAGAAAAGAAATTCTAAAATACAGCGAAATATTGCTAATATGTTTAAAGAGAATGCAAAACATTCTTTAACCACACGTAATATGGACCGCATCATCTCGCTCATCGCCCTTACAGTTTTCTTTGCTGCCGCTGCGTTCGGGCAGCAGAGCATTAAGATCGGTTCGGCCGCACCTTCGTTTTCGGGTGCGATGATGGACGGGACACCGTTTGAACTCAGCGAACTTCGCGGCCGCGTGGTCGTGATGACATTCTGGTCAACACGCTGTGCGATCTGCCATCACGAAATACCTAAACTGAACACGATGACCTCTCGCTACGACCCGGCAAAGGTCGTATTTCTCGCCCTTTCCATGGAGAACGAGGAAAAGATCAACGGATATCTCAAAAACAATTCTTTCAAATTTCAGATCGTCCCGAACAGCTTCGGCACCGTGCTCCAATACGCCGACCGCGATCGCAGCGGCAATCTCGATATGGGCTTCCCATCGTTTTTTGTTATCGACCGATCCGGCGTGGTCCAGTTCCGGGCGAGCGGTTATGACAAGACCGGCTCGTTGGATTCGACGATCGCGAAGCTTGTCTCGAAATGACTGGAGCGCGAGCATCCTTGCTCGCCTTTAGGTTTTTTAACTAGGTTTCCGATCACGGGCGAGCAAGATGCTCCCCTCCAGTCGGGTATCAACTCGTCAGAAGTTTCTGCGGATCTGAGGGCGGTCGATGATTTTATATTTGTTTAGCGTGAAATTTTCGGTTATATTTTGAATTCGCCTCTCGTGCGGAGAGGTAGCCTAATTGGTAAGGCAGTAGTCTTGAAAACTACCGCGAGTGATCGCTTGCAGGTTCGAGTCCTGTCCTCTCCGCTATTTAGATTTTGGATCGCCGATTTGGGATTTTGGATTCGTCCGAACCAAATCGGTTTTTCATTTTAATACTAAAGCCCATCCACTCACGATTTTTCTTGCTTTCAATTTCGCATTTGTTATAGCCTAGAGGCATACTGAATGACGGTTCATTCATAACCGCCTTTTTATGCCGAAACCAGTCCGAAGTGGTTCGCCAGCCCGAGCTGTCGTTACCGATAAAAGAGAAGCTATCCTGCGAGCCGCAACCAAGGTTTTCGCGGGGCGGGGCTATTTTAATTCAAAGGTGTCGGATATCGCCGGCGAGGCTGGGATCGCTGACGGAACTGTTTATCTTTATTTCAAGAGCAAGGACGAGATACTGCATTCGATATTTGACCGTGCGATGGCTGAGTTTATTGCTGAGGGCAAAAGAGAGATCGCCTCCCTTGACGAGCCGACCGAAAAACTCAAACGTATCGCAGAACTGCACCTGAGCCGTCTGGGTGCCGACCGCGATATGGCGATCGTATTTCAGGTGGAGCTTCGCGGGTCGACGAAGTTCATGCAGGAATTTTCTGCTGCCGGATTTAGTGAATACCTCGATATTATCCGTACAACGATCGCTGACGGGCAAAAGGTGGGCGTATTTCGTGACGATATTAAGCCGATCGTCGCGGCGAAGATACTCTACGGCGCACTGGATGAGATGGTGACGAATTGGGTTTTGTCTGTTAAAGACTACCCGCTCGAGCCGATGGCGGGCGAAGTTTTGAAGATATTTCTGGGAGGTAGCCTGGCAAAATGATCGACGGAGCGCATGACAGCATCGAAAACGGCGTTTTATCGGACGCGGCTTACTTTGCCGAGTTTCCGCCGACGCTTGCAGATCTGTTTTTAGCATCTGCAACGAAATTCGATCTGCCCGATGCCCTCAATTATAAAAAGAATGGCGAATGGCTACCGATCTCATCATCTGAGATAATTCGCCGCTCCGAGAATATCTCTCTCGGCCTCCATTCGATCGGCCTTCGGAAAGGCGACCGTGCCGCGATCCTTGCTGCGAACTCGCCTGAATGGACGCTTACTGACGCCGGCTGCCAGTTCGGCGGTGTGATCGATGTTCCGATCTACACGACGTCAGCTAACAAGGCGATCCAGTACATCATCGACGATTCGGAAGCCCGCGTCTTCTTTCTGCAAGACCGGGCGACATACGAACGGATCCTGCCAGCGATCAAAGAATGCAGATCTCTGGAAAAAATAATCCTCTTCGATTCCGGCCCGATGGCGGATGGACCGATCATCTCGCTGTCGGTCTTGGAATCGATGGGGGCACGGCTTAGAGATGAGAAACCCGAGCTCTCATCCGAGCTTCGTCACCAGATCGCCTCGACCGATATCGCAACACTTATCTACACGAGCGGCACGACCGGCGAACCGAAGGGCGTGATGCTCAGCCATGCAAATCTTGTTTCGAATGTAGTCAACGCGAGTGAGAAATACGATTTCTCGCCCGACGACGTTTCGCTATCGGTGCTGCCTCTGTCACACGTCTTCGAACGCGGTGGAATGTACGTCTACATCAGAGCCGGAATGCGGGTTTTCTATGCCGAATCGATCGACAAAGCTCCGGACAATCTGAAAGAGGTTCGTCCCACGATCTTTGTCGGCGTGCCGCGGATATTTGAAAAGGTTTTTGAACGGGCTCGGATGAAAGCGGCTCTTTCAAGCCGCGTCAACGAGATGATCTTCGATTGGGCAATGGATGTCGCTAAAGAATACGCCACGCTCAACGAGGAGAAACAGCCGATCCCGATGGCTCTAATGGCGAAACACAGCATCGCGGATACGATCATCTATTCGAAGCTGCGCGACTTTTTCGGCGGACGGCTGCGTTTTTGTATAACGGGCGGTGCGGCACTTTCAGACGATATCTATTTGATATTTACTGGTGCGGGAATTTCGATCATGCAGGGTTACGGACTGACGGAAACTTCGCCGGTTATATCGTCGAACAACCCGACAACGTTTCGCGTCGGAACCGTCGGCCAGCCCATCCGAGATGTGAAAGTCCGTATTGCTGCGGACGGCGAGATCGAGGTAAAAGGGCCGAATGTTATGCTCGGCTATTATCACAAACCCGAGGCGACGAAGGAAGCATTTACAGATGACGGCTATTTCCGTACAGGTGACATCGGCGAGATCGATGCCGATGGGTTCCTGAAGATCACCGATCGTAAAAAGGAACTCTTCAAAACCTCAGGCGGCAAATATATCGCCCCAACACATATCGAGCAGATGCTGCGAGCATCGCGATTTGTAAATCAGGCGGTGCTCGTCGGGAACGAACGAAAATTCGCGGCGGCCCTGATCGTCCCAAATTTTGAGATGCTCGAGAGTTACGCAAAGCTAAAGGAGCTCGACCTTCACACGCCGGAGGACTACTGCTCTGATCCGCGGATCATTGATCTGATCGCCCGGCAGATCGATGCAATGACAACGACGCTTGCTCAGTATGAACGTGTCAAGGCATTCGCTCTGCTTGTAAACGAACTCTCCGTGGAGACCGGCGAGCTTACGCCGACCCTCAAAGTAAAACGCCGCGTAATAGACGAAAAATACCGCGACGTTATCGACAAAATGTACAGGGACGCCGATAACGCACGTCCCTGAACAGCCTTCGAATTTTAGAATTCACTAGTACATCACACGCATACCGCCGGTATTCGCAGCCGACGAGATGACCTGTTTTCCGGCTCCGATCGCAAACTCTGCAATAATGAGTGCCAACGGCTTTTTCGCCTTGTCAACGACAACCATATCGTAAGGCTCAAGATAAATATCCGGCTGCTCACCCTTTCTGATCTTCTCCAGGTTTGCAACTATCACGTCCTGCTCGATCGAGCCAGACCTTTTGCGATAGATCTTAACTTCCTTGCTCTTCGCTTCCGGGTTGACGCCATTTACCATGTTAACGGCCTGAAACAGCGTGGTTCCGCCGTCTTTTTTCAGCAGGATAGCGCCTGGCTGGCGAACCTCGCCGACAATATAGACCGGAGTTGCCTGTGGGACGTAGATAACATCGCCGGGCAAAATGACCGGGTTATCGGACTGGAGCCCCTGCGCCATCGCTGATAATTTGTAGATCCTGGACGGGATCTCATTGGGATCGCCACTCTCCGGAGTCCAATTCTGCGATTCGTCTCCCTCAGAACATTGTTTTCTCAACGGACGATAAACCTGAACAACCCTGCCGGCATCTTTTGTCGGGCCATTGGCGAAAGAGATGAGCTCTAATAACGTCGATCTTCGCGTCAGTTCTACCGGCGAGGGTGAATTTACCTCGCCAAAAACTCTGACAGGCGCCTTTACCCTTTTCTCAGTTCGCAGATTCCATTGAGGATTCTTAAGATATTTCGTCAGCAGCTTATTGATATCGGCCTTAAGCTCCTGCTCGGTCTTACATTGTGCGACGATCTGGACACCGTCCGAGAAGGGCAACTCGATCTTACCGTTCTCATCGACGGTGACCGTGAAATTATAATCTGCCTCGCCAATGAATTTTCCTGAGATCTCATCGCCCGGGCCGAAAACGTAGCCCTTCGGTGTATTCGCCCCTGACGGCGAAACGGTGGTTGATTGGACAAGTTTTGAAACCTCGGTCTGGCCGAAAATCGAGCCGGTGAGAAAGACCGAAATAATGCTTGAAAGAATAAATAAGTTCTTCATACGGAAAAATACCTCCGATATACGTTAGCGCTAGAGTTTATCGCACGTTGGCTGGTGAAACAACTCTTTTTGGCGCTCACGGGGCGAAGTAAGTTTGATGAGTGAAAGCGGCTTGGTAGTTCGCTTTTCATATCGTGATAAAATATTTGCAAGATAATGACACAACTAAGACCATCTAGATCACGCATTTCCAGAAAGGCAGGCAGCTTTACCGAATCGGTCATCCGCGAGATGTCGCGTGAAGCTGTGAAGTACGGAGCCGTTAATCTCGGCCAGGGATTTCCCGATTGGCCCGCTCCTGAGGACATCAAACAGAAGGCGGTCGAAGCGATCCTGGATGATCACAACCAGTATGCAGTAACGTGGGGCGTTAAGAGTTTTCGCGATGCGATCGCTAAAAAGACGATGTGGTTTCTCGGGCTCGACCTCGACCCCGAAACCGAGATCACCGTCACGTGCGGTTCGACCGAAGGGATGATCGCCGCAATGATGGCGACCGTCGACCCGACCGAGGAAGTTATAGTTTTCGAGCCGTTTTACGAGAATTACGCACCAGACGCGATCCTATCGGATGCGACGCCGCGGCATGTTCCGCTCTATCGAACCGAGAATGGTTTTGTCTTCGACCGCGAAGAGCTGCGTGCTGCCTTTAACGAGAAAACCAAGGCGATCATCATCTGCAATCCGAACAATCCGACGGGCAAAGTCTATACAAAAGACGAACTCGAGTTCATTGCCGATCTCTGCAAAGAGTTTGACGTACTCTGCTTTACTGACGAGATCTACGAACACATCATCTACTCCGGTCACGCCGATGACGATCCGCTAAGCCACACTTGCATGGCAAATATCGAAGGCATGCGCGAACGTACCGTTGTAGTAAATTCGCTGTCAAAAACATACTCGGTCACGGGCTGGCGCGTGGGCTATTGCATTGCACCGCCGGATATTACGTCGGCGATCCGTAAGGTCCACGATTTCCTCACCGTCGGAGCCGCCAATCCTCTGCAGCACGCCGGCACCTACGCAATGGGTTTGCCGCCGTCGTACTACGACGCTCTCCAGATCGAATATCAGCAGAAACGCGACTTTATAATTCCCGCTCTTCAAAACGCCGGTTTCAAATGCGATTCGCCTGACGGTGCGTACTACGTGATGTGCGACATCTCCGAATTCGGCTTCCCCAGCGACATCGAATTCACCAAACACCTCATTCGCGAGATCGGCGTAGCGGTCGTCCCGGGTTCGTCATTCTATCGCGGCTCCGGAGGTTCGCAGCTAGTCAGATTCTGTTTCTGTAAAAAGGACGAAACGCTGGAAGCAGCCGTTGAAAAACTTGGGAAATTGAAGCGCGGATAGCGTGGCACAAGCCCGCGCGTAAACAAGGGCGATTTGCGAACGTGAATTCAGCGGAAGCATTCTAACCACAGGCATACCGTTGCAAACAGAGTTGAATGATTCGCCCTTGCTAACGAGCGGGCTTTTGCACGGGGTCAGGCAACCACAACAATTCCTTGCGCAACAAAAAATGTAACCAATTCGGAGAAAGCTTCGTCTTTCATATTTGCGAAACCAATTTTTTTGGAGGCATTTTTTATGTTTAATCGATATTTGAGTTCGGTAATGATCATCACGTCGGCGTTCACGTTTGTGATCGGCCAGACGCCGGAGCCGAAGAAAGAAAAAACGCTCGCTCCGCAGGCATTTGCTTTTTCATTTGAAGACGATGGCGGTTATCTTGGCGTTCAGACGGTTGAGGTTACTAAAGAGAATTTTAGCAAATTCGGCCTTCGGGATGTTCGGGGCGTGGCGGTCGAGAAGGTCCTCGAGAATTCTCCCGCGGCCGCAGCAGGACTAAAGGATGGCGACGTTATCGTTCGGTTTAACGGCGACGAAGTAACCAGTACACGCAAGCTGACCAGGCTGATCGGTGAGGTCGAACCGGATCATCAAGTAAAACTAACGATCGCACGCGGAGGCAGCGAACAAGAGATCACAGCAACGATCGCAAAACGCCCGGGTATGAAATTTGGCGAAGGCAACTTTAAGCTCTCGGGTCCGGGCGGCCTTGAAAAACTTGATCTCGAAAAGCTCCGCGATCTTCCGCAGTTAAAGGACTTTCCGATGCTCAAGGATTTCCCGCAGCTGAAAGATCTGCCGGACAGCGAAGGCTTCCGCAGTTTCTCGCTCCCGGGCGGCGGCGAGGGCAAGGTTTTTGCATGGTCCTCAAGTAACAGCCGCCAGATCGGCGTCGGCGTCACGGATCTGACCAAACAACTCGCCCAGCACTTCGGGGTCGAGGACGGCTTGCTGATCAGCGAAGTTCGTGACAACTCACCCGCGGCAAAGGCGGGGCTCAAAGCCGGTGACATCATCATCGATGCAAACAGCAAAGCCGTAATCAGCCAGCTCGATCTCATCCGCGAAGTCAACAGCAAGAAGGAAGGCGACGTCCAACTCACGATTGTTCGTAGCGGAAAACGCCAGACCATCTCGGTCACACCGGAAGCGTCAAAGGACAGCGGTTTCCTATTTGACACGAAAGACGGCGAAGGCCGCATCCTCACGCCGCCAGCACCACGTGCTCCGGCAAATCCAGCGGCACCGAAGCCAATGATCTTTCGTTCAGGACGGATAATTTAGCCGTTAAGTTGAAACGGCTAAGATGACCCAGATAGGGCTTTAGCCTTATCTGCTTTATTTGCGTTTATCTGCGGCGAAAATTATCAGAACAAGCGGAACTCAGGATGGCTTCCGCGTCGCCAGATGAATCCATCGAGAACATAATGCGTCATCTGCGGCAGTGCGAGGAGTGGGACGAGGTACATTTTTAGGTTTCCCCAGTTCCAGTCGCTGCCGAAAAGCCACTGTTTCTCGTGCCACACGCCGCGATGCCAGAATAGCTCCTCGACATAAGCGAGCGCCCAGAGTGTGGCGAGGAAGATCAGCCAGTTTGATGACAGCGTGCGGTAAACCGGCCCGGCGGTTTCGCGGCGGTATTTGGCGTAGATGTAGATCAGGGCGAAATACGGAACGCCGTGGATTATGACGTTTGTAACGGTGAACGCGTAGTCAGAGTTGAAATAGACGATGCCGATGTACCAGCAGATCGCGGTGGTGGCGACGATGATGTCTTTGCCGATGTTTAGAAACCCGGTCGTGAAATACTGGTAGATCGATTTCGCAAAATAAGCGGTGAGAGCGATGACGTAGAGCGGAAACAACACCGTCTCAACCACCGTCGGCAGCGAGACAAAATCGTTTTGCACGAACCATTCGAAATTTCGCGGCAGCCGTGTCATCCAAAACGCCAGCGGATATACGCTTGCGAGATAAACCGCCGAAGCATCGATCCACCAAGTCCAATTCGCCGTCTCGCCTAACCTCCGCCGATACAAATTGACCCAACCATACTGCTGCCGCACAAAATGAAAAACCGCGACCGCCGCCAGCACCTTCCAAAAGACGAGCTCGCCCTCAGAATACAGTGCAACGCCGATAGCATAACCGGCGATCGGAACGAGAAGGTACAACGGTGCTCTCCGCTTTAGTTCCTCTTTATCAAGGTAGACCCGAAACGACGTGGACCAAACGTGGGCGACATCGATCAGCAGAACGCCTGTGATCCACGTCCATTCGGGAGAATCACCGTTCAAAGCTCCTATCTGAGAACCAACCGCTAAAAGCAGAAGAGACAAAATAGCACTACCCAGAAAGACGGTAAGGTCAATGGATGAGGAAAACAGCCAGCGGTCAGTCACAGTTTTGACTTGAATGGCGGACTCGGATTGCATCATCCAACATTTGCCTCGATTCGACGTTGACCCCACAATCTCATAAAAAGCTCAAATCCCTTCAAATCGTCTTTATCAGCTATACGTTTTGGCCAAGCAGTCATGAAGAACTCGAATACATCATCGGAGAACTGACACACGGCTTTTCGCCAAACATCAGAATTTGTTTCGATACTTAGATCATCCCCAATTTCATGCACGACCTTGCCAGCTTCATGCTTGATTGTCCAGTCAATTCCTATATCGCAGCCGCCGAGATATAGACCGTCCGGCTCACTTTCTTCAACCCACATCGTATGTCCGCAGTGAGGAATCAATAGTCGTCCTTCGCTGATCTCATGGTCCTCCTGTATTGTTTTCAAGAGATTATATGCAGCCGTGCTTACCGTCCACTCCTTATCCCCTCCATCAGAAAGAAGCGTGTCTCCTATTTTCAAGTAGACGCCACCGTGGAGACAGCAATCCTCAAACGGATCGCTTCCGTCGAGCCAATGGAGATCGGTAGGCCGTAGTTCAATATTGCTCATGTAATTCGCACAATTTCTGAAGCCGCTCGCAATCCATGATAGAACGCTTCCTCGAAAAGTGCGATACCACTGAGGTCTGTGTGCGCGAAATGGATGTTGCGATACGGCTTCATTGCCTTTTCACGAACGCCGCTGTGGATGAAGTTTGGCCGCGGACTGATCATCGCATGGCCCCAGCGCATTATGTCGATGCGGGTTGTCAGCTCGTAAATATCCGAATGAGCTCGCGAGAGATCGGTCAGGCAGACATCGGCGAGCTGTTTCCAGTCGTAGTTGAAAAGCGTCGTCCGGCCGTTCGGCTCGTGGCACATCGGGTAATAATAGGTCAGGATCGTGGGCCCATAGTCGATTCCTTTTTGATGCGTGGCGGTCACGTATCCGAGCGACGGGCTTTCGTAGATGACGTTGTCCCAGGAGAGCGGAAAATCCTTGGCAAAGCGCGGTTTTGGTCGGTCTTTCAAAAAAAGGTTTGCGACAAACCAGGCGTTGTGTTGGAATTCTGCCGCCGCAAACGGAGCTTCCTCGCGAAATCCACGAATAACATACGGTGCCGTAAACATCGGCGAAGCGTAGATCGCCCTTTCGCAATGAAAACCGCGGATCTCACTACCGTCAAGACAGATCACATCGACGCCCTTGTCAGTCGGCACGACCGAAACCACGATGTGCGACCTCCGCACGTTTTCCTTCACTTTATCGAGGAAGTGATGGACAAACTGCCCGTTGCCCTCAGGACATGTGATAAAAGGCTGTGATTCGACGCCGCTCTTGCGAACCCTGGAACAAAAATAAAACAGCCCAACCCAAGCTGAGGCTTGATCTGCCTTTAGACCGTAATCGTCACGGGTGGCGTAATCGCAATACCAAAACAACCGCTCCGACGTAAAGCCCTTTTGCCGCAGCCAATCGCCGAGCGATATCTTATCCAGCGAAGTAACCTCAGCATCGGTCGAGCAATGTGCTAACGGCACCACAAACGCCCGCTTACCCGACGAATCACGCCAATTCACCCAGCCATCAATGATCTTTTGAAACTCAGCGAATTGCCGTTTATCATCCTCGCTCGCCCCAACCTGCAAATACAGCCCTTCGTACCAACGGCCCTTGTAATAAACGCGCTCCTCTGGCTCGCGGCAGAGAAACTGCTCTTTTGCAATAATTTCGCCTTCCGGCCCACGGCCTTCAAGCAACGACATTTCTTCGAGAAGTGAAACTAACTCAATATTCTCTTGAAATGGAACCGGCAAATAATGCGCCGCCCATGGATAACCAACCGGTTCACCTTTCCCACTCGCGGACGTTCCGCCAACCTCTTTCTCTAATTCCAACAAGACGAAATCATCAAAATTCTCTTTCTTCAGCTTCCAAGCCGCCGACAAACCCGCGATCCCGCCGCCAATTATTGCAACCTTTTTCGTTTCCCATTTATCCGCCGGAACCTCAAAACTGCGATTCTCACGCAGTATATGCCCGAGCGTTGCCGATTGACCAACGATCTCACCTTCTGGAAAAGTGCGTTCGCGTTCCGAAGAACATGCCGCGCACGCAAGAGGTGCTCCAAGAAACGCAGTCAATAATTCTCGTCGGGTGAGGTTCATTCGAAATAGCTGAAAGCTGATAGCGGTTTTAAGGGTTGCGATAAGCATCTTTTGTAATTCTTCGCAATCGTCCAAAAGTGAGTGAGCCAACCGTTCGGTGATAAAATTGCCATCGCGTAGTAAACGTAGAAGGAAGTTAGTTTTGAAGGCTTCCTTGTTTGCGACGGCGTACCGAGCTCGGAAATCCTAAGTATTTGTTCCCTGCTTTCCTTCTTCGATGAATAGCCCAATATTCGTTCCTGAATCGAGAACCTTTCTTGAAAGTACATATTCGTGTTTTTCTTTATGAAGATACTCACTGAGATTCACGATCCTGAGAGCGAACGCATATGATTTTTCTCTTAGTATTTCTTTCATATCAGCTAATAGCTATCAGTTTTCAGCTATTTTGAAAAATCACTGTTCAAATCGCCGCCACTCAGTCTCGTAATACCTAACAAGGGCCTGATTATCGAGCCGATTTACTTCCAGATCTTCGCTTGGCTTCGATGTATCGCTCGGGAATTCAAACATTGATGCGAATGTCTCGTTGTTTAGGAATCGCAGCTCGATGCCCGGCGGCGGTGTTTTTGGTGTTTCGAATGGTTGAAGTTTGGCAAGAGCGTAGCCCCAGATCCCGAAACTGGGAACGGCAGTTTGATATGGTTTGACCGTGTAACCGCTGGTTTCAAGCGTTTTCATAACGCACCAGAATGAGTTTCGGGCGATGAGCGGCGACGTGGTTTGAATGACAACGGACGATTCCGGTTTGAGCTTTTGTTTTAGGAGATTGTAAAAGCGGGTCGTATAGAGTTTGCCTAGAGCGAAGTTATTTGGGTCTGGAAAGTCGACGATCGCGATGTCAAAGGGCTCTATTTTTTCCTGATCCATCCAGACGTATGCGTCGGCATTTGTTACGTGCATTCGAGGGTCGTCGAACGAGTGATGATTCAGCTCGCCGAGAACCGGAACGGAATATGCGACCCGCGTCATTTCAGGATCGAGATCGACCATTTGGACAAACTCGACCGACTTGTATTTCAATATCTCGCGGGCCGCGAGACCGTCACCACCGCCTAGAATTAGCACGCGCTTTGGCTCGCCCGGAAACGCGGCGAATGCCGGATGGACAAGCGCTTCGTGGTAGCGATACTCGTCGAATGAATTGAACTGGAGATTACCGTTGAGAAAGAGCGAATAGCCAACCTTGCCCTTCGTAACTACAATACGTTGATACGACGAGCTTTTTGCGTAGATTATGTTATCGACAAATAACCCATCCTCAGCAAACGTGGTAAGCCGATCGGCTTTGATCATTCCGATCCCGAGCAGAACGATGATTATAAAACCTTTGACGCGGAGGATCGTGATCTTTCGTTTCGAAAGCAGCGGTTCGAGCAGCCACGTCGCCCAGATGCCAACGCCAGCGTTTAGCATTCCAAATATGAGCGAAGTTCGATTGAGGCCGAGCTTTGGAACAAGAAATATCGGAAACAAAAGCGAAGCTACCAGGGCTCCGACATAATCGAGGGCGAGAACGCGGGAAACTAGATCTTTGAAATCAAGCTTATCTTTTAGGATCCGCATCAGCAGCGGTATCTCAAGCCCGACGAGAGTTCCTATGATGAAGACTAGCGTGTAAAGAATGATGCCGAAATACGAAACGTACGCAAAGGTCAGAAAAAGCAACGGGGCCGAAAAGCCGCCGATGACCGCGACTGCGAGTTCGATATCGATGAACTTTTCAGCGACATTCTTTTCTACGTATTTGGAGAGGTAAGATCCGACGCCCATCGCAAAAAGATAGACGCCGATGATGAACGAAAATTGGGTTACGGAATCGCCAAGTACGTAGGATGATACGGTTGCAGCCAGCAGCTCATATATCAGGCCGCAGGTCGCGATGATTATAACGTTAAGAAAGAGTAGCGGAGTGCTTTTCATTTAAGGAATTCAAACAGGATGAACAGGACTGACAGGATCAAAAAGCAATATCCTGCTTATCCTGCCGATCCCATCTGAATCCCGAGAACTAGCCATTGATCGCCGATGCAATTATGATCGCGATGCCGATAATGAGAGCTCCGATAATGATCGCAAGAGCAGTATTCTGATCTTCTTCTATCTCTTTCTTAACCGAAAAGGGGGCAACAAGAACGACAATCAAAAATGCCAAGGCAAAGACGATAAGGCCGATCGCGACGAAGATCACGGTCGTCGCCATTACCGGCCAAAGCTCTTCCATCTTGACGACCATGCCCAGAGTCGGGGCGATTGCTGCAAGATTCAACATTATTTTCCTCCACGAAATCCTGAATAAAAGAACGGCACGCCTAAACGCGATTTACTGCCGGAATTGGCCAGTTCCCAGCCAAACCAGGAAGATAACGCGTAAAAGCTCAATACGCCGACACCAAATACCATGTACAGTTTTTTTAACATAACTTCTTTTCTTAGTTACGAAGTTGTGGAGCTTCGAAGTTCCAAGGTTTCAAGCTTCCTCGCAACTTAGTAACTTTTTAACTTCGGAACTAATCCGAATCATCCGATCCGCCGGATGACGCCGAGCTGAACATACTATCTTTCCATCTGCTGCCCTCGAACGATACCTTTCTGATCAACCCGATGACTGGCACGATAAGAAGGATCAGAAACGCACAGATGAAATTTACGCCCCGGTTAACGTTCTGCTCAACCTTAACGGTAACGGGCATTTGTGCCTGCCAATTTTGCCACGTGCCTTCGACACGAAGCGTATACTTGCCCGCCGGCAATGACGAGATCGTGGCGTCGCTCTTTTTATCACCCTCGGTCCACGCTCCGTCGCTGTCGCTGCCGCTGTAATATTCGACCGGAATATTAACGGATTCGATCTCCTCGGTCGTTCCGTCCTTGACGAGATCGATGTCGAGGTCGGCCCAGGAATTATCGACCTGTGCCCCTGCAGTTATACGTACATTTCGGTTCGCTTTAAGATCGAATGGCTGACTAAAAACGGCCTGTGCAGTCGTGGCGTTTACGAGCGGCGGAAGGACGACTTCCTGATTTAATACCGTATTCGTGAGTCCGCTGAACGGTATCATAAAGATCGCAACCGCTAAGAGAGCAAGCAGCGGCAAGGCTCCCCATGTGTAATAGAACCTGCCGGTAAACGGCTGGTTCGGCGCAACACCCCACGGCCGCGGAAGTCCGGAGATCCCGAAGGCTTTCTCGACCTCGTCGTTGGTCATGTAAGTGCCCGCGGACCAGTTGATCTCGTTGGCCGATATCTCCTGCGACAGCATGACCGGTGCCGCAACGTAATCTATCGCTCGAACGGTTTCGCCCTGCTCGACTCGCCAATAGAATTCGCCTTTTACGTATTCCGTGACCGCCGGAGCGTCCTGAAATATCTTGAATTTGCGGCCGTTGTATTCGACGGTGCTTCCAGCGACAAAGACGTTATCCTGAGCAACATCAGCCGGATTGACCGGTTCTACAAAATTCCAATGATTGTCCGAATGGACGAGCCACCTAAAGCCGATCATAGGATTGTAGAGCAGATACTCGTGCCAATAGTACTTCTCTCCGTCGATCGTAACGCTGCGGACAACGGCTCCGATGATCTTGAATTTAACATCGCCGGGGAAGGTACCTTCAGCACCGATCGGAGCGACAAATTCCGGCACGTTAGTCTGATCGAGCGCTTTGAGGTATGAAATATTGCCTTGATTTACATCAAGCAGCGAATCGCAATTCGGGCAAGTTACCCGTTCGGCTTTGTCGGGAGCGATCAGATTCAGCGGGCCGCCGCAATTCGGACACGGCAGTCCGGCAGCCGAGACGCGCTTGCCTTCACGCTTTACCGATCTTGCATCGCCCAGCCCGATCTCATCGAGCGTTACCTGATTTCCGATAAATACCCACGGCGGCGACATACTGTAGTCGATCGTCGCGAACGCATTGTTCTTTCCGGCAAGGTCGGCAAACTGAAAATCCTCGTTCGGCGTCAGCTTATACGGAATTTCCCCTTCAGCAGCGATCGAGGTTCCACGCCCTTTCTCCTGCACCATGAGAGGCATCGGGCTTGGGATCTCGGTGACAACCTGGCCAAGCTGAAGGCCTTCGAATGACGGCAGCGAAACGCCGGCAGGCAGCGGCTGATAAAAGGTTAAATAAAAACGCCCTTGAGCCTCGGCAAGCCAGCCAACCCAGCCGTTCGAGAATGTTGCGTACCACTCGTCCCACGAACCTCCGAGCTCATGCTTGTTTTGAGCCCGGCCAGTAAGTTCAAATCTTGCCTCCTTGTATGTGCCTTTAAGCCCGAGCTTGAGCGGAGATTCTGAATCAACTATGTCAGCGACCTTGCCAAGGTCTTCCAAGGCACGATCGGTTCGCGATATCGCCGAGCGGCAGAACGGGCAAACGAGAACGATGGTCGATCCGGCCTTGAATTCTATGGGCCCGCCGCACGACGGACAATTCGCCTGAAGAACGCTCATTGCTCACCTCCGGCAATTTCAAATCTCATATCCGAACCCAAATTCCGGACACCGGCAATGTCTTCCCTGGTTCCGCGTTCGATCCTGGTCACTGTTACGTCAGCCGCGTCGAGGGCCGCTTTTAGCTCGCCTTCCCAGTTCCATTCGGGCCGCGTTCGGCAGCAATATAAGTTAAATGTGGCTGTTCCGTATTCAGGATACGTATGGCAGGCAAGGTGCGATTCGGTGAGTGCGATGAGGCCTGTAACACCGCCCTCACCGTCGAATTTATGCCAGACGGAGCCGATAGACCGCAGGCCGAGGTCGTCGATAACGCGCGACAAGATCGATCGGATCGCGTTCTCATCGCGCAGAGCGTCCGGCTCACAGCCTGTCGCCTCGATCAGCCATTCGGTTCCAACGATCATCACGCTTTACCTTACGAAAACTTTAGCAATAAGTTTTGAACTGGCACGATAACCTCTACGTTATAATGCATGTAGCGAAGTATGTCGAAAAGAATGATAGCTAAAATCTGTGGATTTGTCATTTCTGTTTTCACTGCTTCCTTTCTATCCGCCGGATGTGGGTTGGTTTCGACACGCAGCGAAACCAAACCCGCAGATTCAAGCTATGGATCGCCACAGATCAACGGACAGATCCATTCACCCGATATTACAGAAAGCAGCGGAATCGCTGCTTCAAAGTGCCAGGAGAATACTCTTTGGACACACAATGACTCAGGTGATGGCTCATTTCTTTATGCTATAAATGATTCCGGAGAGAGCCTGGGAACGTGGAAGGTACCGAACGGTGAGAATATCGACTGGGAAGATATTGCCGTATTCAAAGACGGCCGCGGCAGATGTTATATCTACATCGGCGAGATAGGTGACAACAAAACGAAGCGTCCGGACCATGCGGTCTTTCGTGTGATCGAACCGACCGTGAATTCCGCCGCTTCTGGTTCTTCGCGAAACGAACCGCTCATCACCGCAGATGCAGAATCGCTGCAGTTTTCGTATCCGGATTTCAACCAGGACGCGGAGACGCTGATGGTACATCCTCGATCGGGCGATATTTATGTCGTCACAAAACGTGTGAGCGGTCCCGCCGGTGTTTATCGGCTTAAGCCTGAATTCAACAGATCATCGATACAAAAGGCCGAAAAGATAGGAGAACTCTCGGTTCCGGCAATTCCAAATGGATTCCTGACGGGCGGCGATATCTCACCCGACGGACAGCGAGTGATCATCTGCGATTACACACAGGCGTATGAATACGCTCTGCCGGCCGGAGAAATGGAATTTGACATGATATGGAAGCAGACCGCGGCGCCGATCGATCTCGGAAACCGGAAAGGCGGCGAGTCGGTTTGCTACAGTGCCGACGGGACTTCGATCTTTGCAGGCAGCGAAGGGAAGAATTCGCCGTTGATAGAAATTAAACGCCGCGCAAAATAGAAGAAAGCTGCTGCATTCCTATGAATACAGCAGCTTAAACTGAATTTCAACGATCTTAGTTTGTGATCGTGAACTTGCCCTTGTTCTCAATGACCTGTCCGCCGACACGGTCTTTGATCAAGACCTTGAGCTCATAATCGCCAAGCGGCATAAGCGTAGTCGGTAGCAATCTGGCAAGAGTCAACCGTTGTCCGGAATCGCTCAAACCGCCCCAGTCCTCAGGCTGCTTTAATAATTCCTTGCCATCTTTGGAAAGAATGTAGGTAACATCCACCGCCGGACGAAGTGTGGTCTGGTCGATGCCTGCATTGTAAACCTGCATGTAGAGCCCGACTTCCTGGCCCTGCTTGTAAACTCCCGACAAATTCGGGATCACTTTTGCGTTACCGATCACGAATGACGAACCGATGTCGCGGTCAGTTGTCGCTCGCAGTTTGGAGGCCATTATCAGCGAAGATGTTGAGAGCTTCTTCTCATCGTACCGCGGTACAACAAAACCGAGATTTTGGATCCCCTTGTTTCCCGATTTAACATCACGGACCACAACGTCAACCTTGTATGTGCCTGGGGTAAGAGCGATCGCTTTCTGATAGACCGATTTTCGGTCTCTTGCGTCATTTAGCTCTTCAGCCGTTGCAGTTGCTGAAACAGAATCTTCAAAAATGCCCGAACGCTTGCCAGAGACGGCGGTAATGCGTCCAAAGATGTTCATCGTCGCCTGCTTCAATCCGCCGACTTCATCAAAGGTCAATTCCTTGTTGCCCGCCTGCACGGTAAATGCCGTGATCACGCGGTCGTCGGACTGACGGAAGAAATCGACGCGAAGGTCGAAATCGAGCGGATTGCTGTCAATAACGCCTGAGTCGCCGCCCGCGATACCCTGCAGGTCGCTGAACTTAACAGTCGGCGGACGCTGCAAATTTGCCTGGATCTCGAGCCGGCGAAACATCGTGTCCTGCTCACGTTGGTAATTCTGGTTGTAACCGTTATTACCGGTTATGCGATCAGCCTTATCCGAGAGTCCCAGCTGCTCCGATGTCGTGAGACCCGCGCCCGGAACCATCTTCAGAGCATCCTTTTCACTCGCATCACGGGCCATGCGGTACTCGCCCGTTCCGGTTGGGTCGACAAACTCGATCTCCAGCCCATCACCGACCCCATCGAGGTGACGGTAAAACCAGATCTCAAACGGGTATGTACTCGTCGATCCGCCGCCTTCCCAGCTTGGACGATCATAGGAACCGCCAGACGGATGCGACTCGACGGAATCAGGCTTGCCATGCGCTATGTAAACGCGGCCGCGATCTGTCTTCCATCCCGGGATACCCGACGCGAAGTGCTGATTGGCATACGCGATACGTTCGTAATACTCTTCACGGTATTCGTTTTCCTCGGTGTCCGGATTTGGATCCCGGCGGCGCCAGAAATTTTCAATGAAATTCTCGCGCTCTTCGTCTGTCGTTAGTGCCTTAAATGCCTTTTTTTCCTGATCCGTAATGATGTACGCGACGTCGTTATCCAGCCACTTCTTATAGACCTTGTTCGCCTCGGCCGTCACGTTGCGAGAGTTGCTCATCGGATCATTTGGATCTTTCTTCGCGGGCGGCTGAGCAATAACTGCAGTTATCCCCAAACCAGCGGCCACGAATGCCATCAAAACTTTCCTAAATCCAAGTACTTTTGACATAGCGGTAAAACTCCGGAAGAAATCAACCGTTTGAACAAGTATGATTCCTAATAACCTTTTATCTAAAAGATTCTAGACACTTCTGTCTAACTATTCAAGATGCAAAAAGGAAGGTAAATGGTTGCATCCTAAGCCTTCTCAGCCTCAGCATCGGTTCGCCTTTTTCTATTGAAAAACCAAGCGATAAATACCGACACAACATATAGTCCCATCATCGGTGCTGCAAACAACATCATGTTGACAACGTCGGCCGTTGGAGAAACTACTGCTGCTACGATCAAAATGATAATGAGCGATATTTTCCAGCTGCGGATCAGCATTCCGGCGGAAACGATCCCGATCCGAGCCAAAACATACGTGATGGCCGGCATCTGAAAGATCAATCCCATCGCAAGCATGATGATCGTGATGAAATCCAGATACTCCGTCGCACGAAGCTGCAGCTGAAACTCGCCGTCGCCGTAATTGAGCAGAAAAGCGACCGCCGGAGGGAATAGTATATAGTAGGCAAATGCCGCTCCGATAACGAACGAAACTGTTGAGAGCCCAACAAATGGCGTCACATATCGCCGTTCATGCTTATAAAGTGCGGGTGAGATAAATCCCCAAACCTGCCAGAGCAAAAGCGGCAGAGCGAGGGCAATTGCAGCATAAAGCGAAACCGTGACGATCAGAGTGAACTGCTCGGTCGTTGTCGTTACCGTCATTCTCTCATCTTGATTTGGCAAGACTTTATCGAGGGGAACCGGGAGCCTGACCCCCTCGGGCACGATCGCATTGTTGGTAATGATCTTCTCGGTCGTAAAGAGGCCCAACTTACCATCCGTATCTGTCACGGCTTTTGCATTAACCGATGTTCCGGCTCTAAGCAGTGCCCCGCCAAGCGTTGTATCCTTGTCCAGCGTAAATCTGCCGCTGTCTCCCTCTTTCATCTCGCTGATAGCGAGTATTTTCTCGTCGCCGGTCAGTCCGCCGATCGGCCATTGCCGCCTTTCGGCCTTGGACAAAGCCTGCCGCACTGGGATCGACAGAAAGTTATAGATCGTTTGACCGAAATAAAAACAAACAAGAAAAGAGACGATCAGGATAAGTACGGCTTTAACAAGGCGCTTACGAAGCTCGTCGAGATGTTCGAGAAACGACATCTGAGCGCCCGGTTCCAATTCCTGACCTGATTCGATTTGATCCATTGATGTCTAGAGCCAGTTCTTCTTATCGCTCGCAGGTGAGTTTTCGATGAGTACTTCGGCAGGTTTTGGAGTTTCGCTGGATTCGATCATGTGTTTGAAAGCTTCCGGATCAGCCGCCCGGATCGCCGGGGCGTCAGGAATGACAGTGGTCGTTTCCGGTGTCGCTCCGGACTCATCCCGAGCTACGGCCTCCGCATCCAGGCTGCCAAGGCTGAAAGCTTTAGCCTCTTCCTCAAAGTTAACTTCTTTTTCCCACGTCTGCTTGAATTCGTTTGCAGTACCGCGAAACTCAGCCATGATCTTCCCTGCTTTCTTTGCAAGTTCTGGTAATTTTCTCGGGCCGAGGAAGATAAGCGCAACGATACCTACAAGTATCAATTCGGAGGTACCAATAGATTCGAAGATGAACAAAAACACTTAACTTACCTCGATGCAATAATTACTGCCCGCCGCGACGCTGCCGATGATGACCGCACCATCGACATCTTGCAAGAACTTCGCGGCGTTCGATTCCGACAGGCTGATGAGCAGGCCGCCCGCCGTCTGCGGGTCAAACAGGGCGCTCTGCATTTCGCCCGAAACGCTTTCCTTTATTCTAACGGTTTCGCCAACATAAACGCGATTGTTCTTATCACCTCGCGTCAACATTCCCTGTGAAATAAGCTCTAAAACGTCAGGCAGCAGCGGAACTGCTTTAGAATCAATATTTAACGTCACGTTGCTGCCCTTTGCCATCTCAAACGCATGGCCGATCAATCCAAAGCCGGTGACATCCGTGCAGGCGTTCGCACCGACCAACTGCATTACTTTAGACGCGTGTGCAGCCGAAGTGGTCATTGCCGCGATCGCCGCGGCTTCTGTTTCAGGGCTCGCCTTTCCGCGTTTAACTGCTGTATTGATCGCGCCGGTTCCTATGGGTTTGGTCAGGATCAACACATCCCCCGGTTTTGCCCCCGCATTTGTAACGACCTTATCAGGATGTATGATCCCTGTGACGGCATACCCGAACTTCATTTCCTTGTCATCAACCGAATGCCCGCCGAGGATCACGACCCCAGCCTCGGTCATCGCGGCCTGCCCGCCTTTCAGTATCTCACCGAGGATATCCCAATCACCTTTTTGCGGATAACAGACGATCGAAAGAGCCGATATGGGAGTCCCGCCCATCGCGTAAACGTCGTTAAGCGAATTGACCGCCGCGACGCGCCCATAGATCTCAGGATCGTCCGCAACAGGAGTAAAGAAATCAAGGGTTTGAACAAGCGCGATCTCGTCCGAAAGGCGAAAAACACCCGCATCGTCGGCTGTATCGAAACCGACGATCACATTTTCGCTGCTTTGTTTCGGAAGTTTGCTCAAAACTTGAGCAAGGTCGCTCGGTGCGAGTTTTGCCACTCAACCGGCGCAATCGACCATTTCCGTCAAACGCTTCTGCATTCCCGTAACTCCTTTTATTTCTTTAAGATAACCGAAAAAATACGATCAAGATCGTCGAGGCTGTAGTACTCGATCTCTATCTTTCCCCCGATACCCTTCCTGCCTTCGTGGATCTTCACATTCGTATTCAACGTACGCATGAGCTTCGTCTCAGCCGCCTTCACATTCGGGTCAACAACCCGTTCAGGTTTCGCCGAATTGTCGTCAGGCAGGTCGCCCTTCTTGATACGCCGCAGAGCCTTTTCTGTCTCACGAACCGACCAGTTGTGCTCAATCGCAGCCATCGCCGCGACCTTCTGTATCTTTGCGTCGTCCGTGCCGAGCAGTGCTCTCCCGTGGGCAGAAGTCAGCCCGCCTTCTTCGATCAGCCTCTGTATCTCTTCCGGAAGCCGTAGAAGCCGCATACTGGCAGCCACCGAGGACCTTTCTTTACCGATCCGGTCAGCTACCTGTTCCTGCGTAAGTCCAATGGTATCAATAAGTTTACGGTATGCACGAGCTTCTTCGAGCGGGTTTAGCTCATGTCTCTGAATATTCTCGATCAGAGCGATCTCGAGCAGCTTTTCGTCTGATACTTCCTTTACAATAGCCGGTATGCGCCGCAATTCGGCTCGCTGCGATGCCCTCCAACGCCGTTCACCCGCAACGATCTGATATCGAGTGCCAAATTTACGGACAACGATCGGCTGGATCACGCCATTCGCCCGGATCGATTTGGTCAGTTCCTCAAGGTTCGCCTCCGCAAAACGCGTACGCGGTTGCTCCGGATTAGGCTCGATCAGATCTATGTCGATCTCATATGACGGAGCCTCACCAGCAGGCGTCGGTTGTTCGTCTCCCAGCAGTGCACTCAAACCTCGTCCCAGTGTTTGTCTAGCCATTCTTTATTATCTCCTTGGCGAGTTGGACATAACTCTCAGCACCGCGCGAACGCGGATCATACAATAATATTGGTTTGCCAAAGCTCGGAGCCTCGGCAAGACGCACATTTCGCGGTATCACCGTTTCGAGCACTTGGCTGCCGTAGAAATCCCGCAGATCCTTGGCAACTGCGGACGAGAGATTGGTCCGCTCGTCAAACATCGTAAGCAGCAGGCCCTCGATCGCTAGCTTTGGATTCAATTCACGTCGTAGCCGGGCAAGTGTGTCAAAAAGCTCGGTCACACCCTCAAGTGCGTAATACTCGCATTGAATAGGAACCAATAACGAATCGGCAGCCGTCAGGCCATTCACGGTCAATATTCCTAGCGACGGCGGACAATCGATCAGTACGTAATGAAAATAATCACGAACCTGGGCCAGAGCCTCTCGCAGCGCGTAGTTTCTATTTGCCCGTTCTACGAGTTCTATCTCAGCCCCGGCAAGATTCTTATCTGCCGGGAGAACCCAAAGAGTGTCGATCTCGGTCGGAAGAACCATTTCGCGAGGCGAATCGCCAGAAACCAGTGCATTATATAAGGTTTTCCTGCCCGCAACGCGCGGGACACCAGCACCAGAGGTCGCGTTGGCTTGCGGATCAGCATCCACAAGCAACACTTTTTTGCCTTCAGCTGCCAACGCCGCTGACAGATTCACGGCAGTAGTTGTCTTGCCAACACCGCCTTTTTGATTTGCTATCGCTATTACTTTGCCCATTTTAAGACGAGATCTTCAATTGATTAAGTTAGCACACCGCGAACTCATTCCCTAAATCGAGAAAAGTGTGAATCGATTCACACTTTTTGAGTTTTTTTCCCGGAATGTGAATCGATTCACATATACAAGCCAATTTCTCGAACGGGAGGCGGACTCGATTTGAAAGTGTGAATCGATTCACACTTTCAGCAACAAGATTGGTAAAGGTATCATTGTCGCTTGCACGTTTGACCTATCTCGAATTCGCATTCGACCAATCAGGCGGTTTTATGGCGACAAAAGGCAGGAAACTTCGACCAATTAAGGTAAATAGCCCGTAAATACGCGATTTGGCCCAAAGTGTGAATCGATTCACACTTTTTATAGCGGCGAGTAAATATTACCGCAAAATTCTCCCCCAAAATTGAAGATGGTTAGGATGGACGAAAGAAGAAAGTGTGAATCGATTCACACTTTTAAGAGATATTAGTTTTGACTTGTCCGATTAGCCGTGTTCGCGGTCAGATGAACGAGAACAGATGAAACTGCTGCTGGCGTCAAACCAGCAATACTACGAACCTGGGCGAAGTTCTGGGGCCTGGCTCGTTCGAGCCGCTCCACCATTTCCGCCGAAAGCCCGCCGATCGTTGCAAACTGGAAGTGTTCAGGCACTTTGAGAGTGTCGTGGTGGTTTACTCTTTCGGTAGCGATCTTTTGCTTAGCTATGTAGCCGCTGTACAAAGAATCGGCCAAAGCGGTTTCCAGATCGGTCTCTTTTAGTTCTTCAGCAACATCCGGGGGAAGCAGGCGTTTGATAAGATCCGAATTTACTCCCTGCCGCATAGCTAACTGAGAGAGCGTGATCGAATCACCCAGATCAACACCAAGCATCTGAGAAACACTAGCGTATTCAACCGACGAACGCTTGAAACGCGTGTGATCGAGCAGACTTCGAAGATTTGCGATGCGGTCACGCTTTGAATTGAACCTTTCCCAGTCCATGTCACCCAAAAGCCCCGCTTCCCGGCCTTTCGGTGAGAGACGCTCATCGGCGTTGTCGTGCCGAAGTGTTAATCTCGCTTCCGCACGGGACGTAAAGAGCCTATAGGGCTCGTCAACCCCGTGGCGGATGAGATCGTCTGTTAGAACGCCAATATATGCTTCATCGCGCCCTAAAATAAACGGTTTGCGGCCCTGAGTCGAGAACGCGGCGTTAATTCCCGCCATCAAGCCTTGGCATGCGGCCTCTTCGTAACCAGTCGTTCCGTTGATCTGTCCAGCAAGAAACAAGCCGTCCATACGGGTCGATTCCATCGTCGGCCGCATTTCACGCGGGTCGACGAAATCATACTCGATGGCATAGCCTGGCCTGATTATTTGAACCTTTTCAAACCCCTCGACCATCCTCAGCAACTCAAGCTGCAAAGCCGACGGAAGCGATGTGGAGAAGCCATTGAGGTACACCTCATTTGTGTCTCTTCCCTCGGGCTCGAGGAATAGTTGATGGCGGTTCTTATCGGCAAACTTTACGACTTTGTCTTCAATAGACGGGCAATATCGGGGTCCAATGCCGGTGATCTTCCCTGAGTACAACGGCGATTGATGCAGATTATCGCGAATCGTCTGATGCAGTCGCTCACTTGTGTAACCGATGTAGCACTGTACCTGATCCTGCTCGATTCTCTCGGTGGCAAATGAAAATGCCACGGGCTTTTCGTCAGCCGGCTGCGGCTCGAAAGCATCCCAGTCGATGGTGCGTCCATCAAGCCGCGGCGGCGTTCCGGTTTTTAGGCGACCGACCGGAAAACCATGAGCTTTCAGGCTCTCGGCAAGCTCGATGGATGCAGGTTCACCCGCACGGCCAGCCGAAAAGGTTTTTCGCCCGGCATGGATCGTGCCGTTCAGAAATGTGCCGGTCGCGATGACAACTGATTTGGCCGAAAAACGGCGGGAATCTTGCAGCTCTACGCCGACAACTCTTTTGTTCTCAATATTTAGGTCAATCACTACGCCTTGACGAAGGTGCAGATTCGGCGTTGATTCGAGTACCCGGCGCATCTCAGTTCGGTACAGGCTGCGGTCTGCCTGAGCACGCGGCGATTGGACAGCGGGCCCCCGCGAACGGTTCAATAGTCGAAACTGAATTCCCGTCCGATCGATAACGCGGCCCATGATACCGCCCAGTGCATCGATCTCACGAACAACATGGCCTTTAGCAATACCGCCGACCGCAGGGTTACACGACATCTGTCCGATTAGATCTAGATTTATGGTGACCAGCGCCGTCTCGGCACCGAGACGCGCGGAGGCAGACGCCGCCTCGCAACCCGCGTGGCCAGCACCTATAACGATCACATCAAAACTTTCGTCAAACATACAAAATCAAGCCCCATTTGGGCAGCGAAACTCTTAACTATATTGAATTCGTCTGGTTTGCGCAACGAATAATTGCCAGGGTTGGTATCCTGCGGCTATCTACTTTCCGATGCAAAATGTTGAAAAGATACGAGTTAGCATGTCTTCGGTGGTAGTTTCGCCCGTGATCTGACCAAGATAGCGGAGGGCATTGTGAAGGCCGATAAGAACGATCTCTTCGCTTATCTTTTGGTTCATTAATTCCAGCGAGTTTTCGATCTCATCTTTCGCTCGGGTGAGCAGGTCATGATGTCTCGCATCGGTAACAAGAAATCCCGAGGTTGATACATCCTCGGCTCTAAACGGTCCGACAATGTTGTGTTTTAGATCGTCGAGGCCTTCGCCAGTTTTGGCAGAAAGGGGAATTAGCCTTTCACGAAGGTATGCAAGGCTCGAGTTTTCTGCGGCGACAATGCGATCAACATCTGTAGACGGAACTTTGTCGATCTTATTCAGCGCGACGATGTAATTCAAATCCTTTACGCTAGCAAGAATTTCCCGGTCTTCATCCGATGTCTGTACACTAGCGTCAAGCATTACGACAACAATATCGGCGTCCGCCATGGTTGCCCTCGAACGTTCAACGCCTATACTTTCGACCATGTCGGTCGTTTCGCGAAGCCCAGCCGTATCGATCAAGGAGATCGGAATATCGCCAATGGTAAATCTCTCGTGGACTTGATCCCGCGTCGTTCCGGCGATCTCAGTTACAATAGCACGGTCGCTGCCCAGTAAAGCATTGAAAAGACTAGACTTACCCACATTCGGACGCCCAACTAAAGCGACTCTTAGCCCCTCGCGTATTAGACGACCGGCTTTGAATGTCGACGCAAGTCTTTCAATCTCAGCTGCGATCGCTGCTATTTTGGTTTTCACTCCTTCCGCCTGAACTTCCGGGAGATCGTCCTCGACGAACTCAAGTGCGGATTCAAGAACAACTATCACATTTAGAAGATCATCCTTTATAGGCTGAAGCCGGTTAGAAAATTCCCCACGCATCTGCCGGATCGCCTGCCGCGCCGATGCGGTAGTTTGTGCATCGATCAGATCCCGTATTGCCTCCGCCTCAGCAAGGTTCATCCTCCCATTTGCGAGAGCACGAAGCGAGAATTCACCCGCATCGGCCATCCGTGCGTCCAAGCCAAGACAAACGTCGATTACCCGTCGCAGGACAACGGGCGACCCGTGACAGCTTATCTCGACAACGTCTTCGCCGGTGAAGGAATGCGGTGCCTTGAAATACGCGATTATCGCTTCGTCTATTACTTCGCCGGTATGTGGTTCGTGAAGTTGTTTGAGATGTGCGGCGCGGGGTGCGGGTGAAAAGCCGTCATCATTGACCAATTTCTTCGTTATCCCGAGCGATTCGCCACCGCTCAGGCGGACAATTCCGATGCCGCTGCGGCCCGTGGGTGTTGCAAGTGCGACAATGGTGTTCGGCATATCCTAAATGTTAGTGGCATTTCGAAACAAAAGCTTGCGACTAGCGTGATAATGTTCGGTTGTAGCTCAATCTAAGGAATTCCATGACAAAAAAAATCGCTTCTCGGGGTAGCCCTGCCTGTGCTTATATTCACCGTCGGTTGGACTGCCGCTAATTCGCTAACACCCTAAGCAGATTCAGAATCGGCTCAACCGAAAGTCTTAAAAGGTTTCACAGCCAAAGATGGCGAGGCCTTATATATCGAGCGTATTTGGTGAAATCGAGAGATCAGGAAGTAATTGTTCCCGATATCCTCGTTAAAAACAAACTATCAAGCTGGTGACACCGCCACCGTCATAGTAATGAGGCACAAATTCCCAAACGAAAAGCCAGGCCCTGACCTTCTTGGGTTTGCGATGGGACCGACTTCGCGGTAAATAAAGATCAGCTGCTTACTGCAGACGAACCTGTAGGCGCCGCTCACGACCGTCACCGACCGATTCTGTGAAAAGATCTTCTTCCTTCTGCAATGTCATGTGGATGATGCGGCGTTCGGTTGAGTTTAGGACTCCAAACGTAAACGGCCGTCCATTCTTACGCACCTGATCTGCCGCAAAGCGGGCCATCGCGTGAAGTTCTGCCTTACGTGTCTGCCTAAATCCCTCGGCATCGACGACGAAACGGTGTTCGCGATCAAGTTCACGGCCAAACGCCTGAAACAGGACGACTTCAAACGCGTCAAGCAGTTCGCCGTTTTCCGCCAAGGCATAATGTGAATCTTCACCGCTGAGGTTAAGTAAACAGCCTTCTTCGTTCCATTCTGAATCAACGGTAAGGTCGAAACGCATGTCAGCTACTAGTCCAGCAAGAAAATCCTTCGCGTTTTCACATGTTTGATTCATAAATTGGAGCAGGCTTCCAGCCTGACTGTACTTAATTAATTAGATCCACCTCAGACCTTGCGAGCGGCCAGCGTTCAAGTTAGGTTGTCGAAAGCTTCGGCTTCACCTTCTTCGCACCTTTCGGGACCGAATCAACTATCTCCATTCCAGGTGGTGTATTCGGCTTGTTCATTCGGTTGATCAGCATCTGCTGTCCGAAGCTGACGATGTTACCAAAAAACCAATATAGCAATAATCCCGACGGTGCGGCCCACATTACCCACAACATCATGGCCGGCATGAGGTAAGTCATCATCTTCTGCTGCATTGCCTGCTCAGGAGTCACAACAGCAGCCTGCGGAGTGAACTTCATCGATAGTATCATCGAGAACGCAAAGGCAAATTCCAGCAGGTGCCATGGGTCGGCTGCTGATAGGTCAGGAAGCCAGATGAATGTTGACTGACGCACGTCTACCGCGATCGTGATGGCTGTGTAGAACGCTATGAGCAGCGGGAACTGCAGTAGCATCGGCAGGCAGCCGCCGATGGGGAGGGCGTCCTTGGTCATCTTCAGTTGGTCCATCTGAAGCTGACGCATGCGGGGATCGTCGTTGGGAACCCCCTTCTTTTGGAGCTCCTTGATCTGGTCCTGGATGGCCTTCATCTTCGGCGCGTTGCCGGAGGCTTTCTTGAATGAACGCGATTGCGACCATCTCAACGGGAAGAGCAGCGAGTAGAACAGGAACGTAAAGACGATGATCGCGACCCCGTAGTTATTCGTGAGACCGTTAAAAAAGTTGAGCGAATATACGATCGGGATCGACAGCGGTTTGGTGAGCCAACGGAGCCACCAGTAGTTGCTGAAGTTGATAAGGTTCGTTATTTCGACCTCACGTCCAAGCTGCGAGGCGGAATTCTTACTGAGCTCAGCGAGCAGGAAATAGTCTTTGGTGCCTGTAAAGACCTTGGTAACGGAGCCATCCGCCGGTATCGGAAGATAAACGGTAACGAGGTGCCTCGTCTCGGACGTCTTGGCATTACGCAGTATCCACTGGAAAATGCTTTCAAAGAACGGCTTCGTTTGAACGTCATATTTCGAAGCCTTATATTCCACGCCCTGAGCCGGAGCTGCCGGGATCGCGGTCATCGCGAAGTACGCATCACCAACGCCCGCCCAGTCGACCGTACCTGCGTCAGATAGCGAGGCCTGGCCGTTCGCATCGTACGTGAAGGTGTAATTTCCCTGATGCCGCTTAATATCGCCGTTTACGGCGGCGACGGTCTCAGATTCGATGTGGTAAAAATTGTGGTTATTTATCGCGTGGTCGCCGATGCTTGCCCCGATGACGAGTTTGGTGTTTGGGATCGTCTGGCCTCCGCGTTTGACCGTCACGGCAACGTCCGCGACATAGCTGTTTGCTCTGAAAAGGAACGATTTCTTAACCTCAACGCCGCTCGCGTCGGTCAGCGTAAAATCGATCTGCTTTTCCGCACCGTCAGCCAGAGTAATGGTCTCCTCCGGTACCGAAACCGCATAATTGCGGTCATTCAGAAGCGTCGTCAGGCCCTGATCGTCAGTCGCAAGGCGAAACGGTATCTCACGCGGGCTGCGTTTCAGGGCTTCATCCGAAATAAGCTGCAAAGGCTTTTGCTCGCCCTCGTGCGAGCCGTCGGCGTAGACAGGAAAATCAGCCCGGGGCGATTTGTTCTTTACGATGATCCAGCTCGTTGCCAAAGCTCCTTTGGAATCGAGCTTAACCTCGTATAGAGGTGATTTGATCGTGATCGAACGGTTCGGCGTGGTGTCCGGCGTAGTTGCGGCTGCGGTTTCCGGCAGCGGAGCAGGAGCAGGAGTAGGAACCGGAGATGCTGTATTAGCGTTCGCAGCGGTGTTCGCGGCCGTGTTGGAATTCGCGTTATCGACCGGGGGCGGTTTGGGGGCAAAGAAATATTGCCATCCAAAAAGTATCGCCATCGACAGGACCGCGGCTATCAGAAAACGAGATTGATTACTGCTGTTACCTTGATTTTCCATCTTTACATTTTGGATTTTAGATCTGGGATTTTGGATTGGATAAAACCAAAACCAATCCAAAATCTAAAATCGACAATCCAAAATCACTTCACCGGATCGTGCCCGCCTTTGCACAGCGGCTGACACCTTAAAATACGTGTTAAGCCCATCCATGTTCCACGTATCGCGCCGTATTTCTCAACGGCCTCTCTCGCGTATTCCGAACAGGTCGGTTCAAACCGGCACGCGGGCGGCAAAAATGGCGACAGGAACGCCTTATAAATGCCCAGAATATCGAGAACCAAAAACTTCATCTCAAAAAAGAGTTTGCCACAGAGTACATAGAGAAAACAGAGAGTAAACCAAAAACGGCAGAAAGCCTTTTATTCCTCTGTATCGCTCTGTGTACTCTGTGGCAATATATCTTTTGCCTCGATCCGCCCAACCTTGGCAGCGATCGACTTAAATTCCGCTAACGGATGCTCAAGCTTTCCCCGCAAAATGCTTCTTCGAGCGTTAATGACCCAATCGTATTTCGTGTCGATCGCGTCCAGTTCAACCCGGCTGAGCCTAAAGCTTTCCCGCAATAACCGCTTAGCGCGGTTTCGGTCGTGGGCCTTGCCGATAGCCTTTTTTGTAGCGGTTATGCCTACGCGGTGACGTCCCACACTTGCGGGCAAAATGAAAACCGTCATAAAACGGCCTTCAAAACGGACACCTTGTTCATAGACCCGCAGAAAATCGGCGCGTTTCGCTATCCGATCTTCTTTCGGCAGGCCAAAACTTAATAATGGTGAACTGTTAATCGCTTGCGTCCTTTCGCACGGCGGCGTTTGATCACAGCGCGGCCATTCTTGGTCGCCATGCGTGCACGGAATCCGTGCTTCTTCGCACGACGTCGATTGTTCGGTTGATATGTTCTCTTCGGCATAGTCGCTCTCCATTAGATCTCACTCGAAAGTGAAAACCTAGAGTTTACGCGCTGGATGTGATACTTGTCAAAACCGAAACCTCAATAAAAACGGGCTCTTTGTGAACATCGTCCAACGAATCCGCTATCTTGGATACGTATTCGGATTACCCGCTTTCTAAGTACAATATATTGTGCCTATGCACCCGAAGCCCTCAAAGATCTAACATAAATGACCTGCATAGGTCACACGTCACTTGCGATGATACATTTAAGGCGAAAAATAGATCTCAAACGATCTAACATTTTAGGAGGGCAATGTTCTCATGACAATGATATCGATAGTCGAACCAAGGAAATGGGAAACATTCCTGAGTGACTTTACCAAACGCAATAAAGGACGCCGGGCTAGATTTGAGATCTACGGCCCGAACGGAAGCTTCAAAGAAGAGCAGCAGGAAGGCAGTTTTGAATCGATCTCGATCTCCGCAAATACGGTTACGGTCGTGCGCAGCTACGACAAACACGGAACCCTGGCGTCGATGACCGACGAACTAAAGAACGTCCGCGGCATCTCAGCTCAATATGATAGCGACAAAAGCATCAACATGCTCGAATTTGCCGACGACAAGGGTGGCATGACGACCCTGCATTTCGAATCGAAAATTGACGGCGATTCCTAAATTACGAACGAACGGTAAAAACGACGTCATATTTGTCCATAACTGGTTGTTAGGTCAAAGGTATTTTTCGACTGTCGTTAGTTAATACCCTGATTGGTAAAGGTGTTTTTGCCGTTTGTCGGACTTCGGGCACACCGGCCATCACACCTTTAGCTCTCCTTCATCATCAATTTGATCACCCACAGCATCAACGGCCCCGTTGGGGTGTTTCCTCCTCTTCTTTACGTTACTTTGCGTTTATTCTTTGCGACTTTGCAGGAAACCCCGATCTCACGGATCCGATCTCCCGCAAAGACGCAAAGCCGCAAACGAGCCGCGAACTAAGAAATTAGACGAGCATCACACCATTAGGCCACGCCCAGCCGTGAGTTATTTGTTTTATTCTTGCAACATTTATGCATCTATGCTAGATTACCAAAAATTAAATGGTGGAGAGAAACATATGAAACGAGAATGGAAGGAAATAAAAAACGACAGCACTCGGGCGCAGTGGGCGGGGTTGTATGTGACGATAAACAGCCGGGGAACCATCGTCTTGAACCGTGCCGCATACGAACAGGCCGGCGCGCCGACGGCTTTCAAACTGCTGTATGACCCTGCCAACAACACGATCGGCCTGAAACCGACCGTCGAAAAGATGCTGAACGCCTATAAGGCGAACAGATCAGGCAGACACGGCGGGAAAAAAATATCCGCCTTTCGCCTGCTTTCGGAATGCAGCCTGGTTATCAAAGAAACACTGGAATTCACCGATGCCGAGATCGATCTGGACGGGATCCTGATCCTAAACCTCAGAACCGCCAAGATCTCGAACCGGGCGCTCCATCACCCGACGCGCAATAGAGAGGGAACAGTGAATAGATGATTCTCTTGTGTTCACTGTTCATTAATTAACTTTCCCTTTACCCACGTCTTTGCCTAAGGTTTGCTCAAACCATGCCACGGTCAGGTCACGCGAACGTTTTGCGTCGTCGTTTTGGAAGCCATGGTCCGCACCTGGGATCGTGACGAAGCTCGATTTGACTTTGTTTTTCTGAAACGCTTCGTAAATAGTCTGGCTGTTGCTGATCGGGACCAATGAGTCCTTATCGCCATGAATAAGCAGCGTGGGCGGATCATCCGGGGTCACAAAAACAATTGGCGAATAATCTGCAGCCTTCTCCTTTTCGAAATTCAGCGCTGGAAAGCGTGAACCGACGCTGCCGTCATTTGGGGCATTGAGGCCACGGGCAATCGGACGCATATCTACGGGCGGGAAAAAGGCCACGACCGCAGCGACGCGATCGCTCTCCTTCATAAATTCCTCTTTCGCCTTGGGATCGCCATTGTCTGAAGCGGTGCCGATCATTAGCGAGAGATGCCCGCCTGCACTGGCACCAAACGCGCCGAGACGATTCGGATCGACGCCCCATTGTTTGGCGTTATACCGGACGAATCGAACTCCCCGGCGAACATCGCCGACGATGTCGGGGACCAGGTATTTCGGGCTGCCGCCGTGTCGTAATGCAATTAGGGTGAACCCCTTGTCAAGAAGATCTCTAAAAATAGGCACTTGAGCTAGGTCTTGCGGAGGAAGATAGTTTGAGACATAACCACCGCTGACCACATATATGACCGCCGCACCGTTAGCATTTGTCTTTGGTTTTATGACGTCCATGGTCAGAGCCATGCCGTCCTTATGGCCATAAACGACATCCGGCATGATATCGAGTTTTGTTTGCGCATGAACTGCTCCTGCCCCGGCAAAGCAGGCGGTCATAAGTAGCAAAGCCAATATTGAGCGTGTGATCGGTTGCATATTTTTCTCCTAGCGAAGTTAATTGTGCCGATACAATAACATGAACTTATTTACATCGCACGCGAAGGCGAACAATCTCCCTGACGGCGGCAATATATAGATGATGCTCGTGTTCGAGGATGCGGGTCGATAGTGTCTCGACCGAGTCGCTATCCAAAACCTCGACCTCTTTCTGCAAGATCACCTCGCCGTGGTCTAGGAGTTCGTCGACGTAGTGGACTGTGCAGCCGGTGACCGGAACGCCGGCGTCGAAAGCCTGTTTCTGGGCATCGAGTCCGGGAAATGCGGGCAGCAGGCTCGGGTGGATGTTAATAATGCGGTTCGGGAATGCCTGGACGAATGACGGCGATAGAAGGCGCATGTAACCCGCGAGGCAAACTAGTTCGACTCCGCGTTTTTGCAGCTCGGCGATTATCTCAGCGTCATGCTCCGCCCGTTTCCGGCCATTTCTTTCAACGACAACCGTTTCAACTCCACGCTCGCGAGCTTTTTCCAAACCGCCCGCATCGGGCTTGTCGCTAATGACCACGACAACTTCAGACGCCGGTATTTCGCCGCTCTTAACAGCATCGACCAACGCCACCATATTAGACCCACGGCCTGAGATGAGAATTCCAATTTTCATTGACTATTTTCCGAATCTACGTACAATAACATTGTACAACTCGCGGAGGCATTATGTCATTAGAAGTCAGCTATAGTGAAGCACGAAGCAATCTCGCATCATTAATGGATCAGGTAACAGATGATTGCGAAATCGTGGTGATCAAACGTCGCGGCCGCTCGTCGGTGTCCATGATCGATTCAGATGAACTGGCGAGCCTGATGGAGACAGAGTATTTGTTTCGATCGCCAAAGAATGCTGAACGTCTAAACAAGGCGATCGAGCAAACTTTGGCAGGTGAAGGAGAAAAGATCTCGATCGAGGAGCTACGAAAGGAATTTGGTGCAGAGAAACGAAAAGGCAAATAAGAAACGTGATGCGGTCTTCCAGCCCCAGTTTCTCGACGACCTTCGCTATTGGGCGCAGCAAGATCGAAGACTGACGGTCAAGCTGCTAGATATTGTCGAAGCCACCATTCGCGAACCATTCGAAGGCATCGGAAAACCAGAGCCGCTCCGACACAAGCAAGCCGGAACATGGTCGCGCCGATTAAACAAAGAACATCGAGTCGTCTACATGGTTCTGGATGACCGAATCTCGTTTTTGCAGGCGAGGTATCACTACTAAAATATGACTACTATTAATGAACTTGCGTATATTGACGAGTTTGGTGTGTCACTCAAAAAGTTACGTCAGGCAGCCGGATTAGATAGGGAGGAATTGGCAACGAAAATGGGCACAACGAAATCTGTCGTATCGCGAATAGAAGAAAGTACTGGAAGTATGTCGGTCAAATTCGTGCGGAAATACGCCAAGGCTCTTGGCAAGAAAGTGAACCTTGAGCTAGTCTGAATGCCAGCGAATCGGTCTGCCAATTATGGAAACGTAGCCCACGATTTAACTATGACAGTTTGAGTTATGAGAAACTTACTCTTAGTTTTTTCATTGCTGACAACGGCTTCCTGCTCAACGGCGTTGCAGATGCAAAGCCGAAACCTTAATCCTACGCCTTCGGACTCTCCACTTGTAAATTCCCAGAGGACTTCAGATCCTTCAAATCAAGGTTTGATAGATGCGTTAGTTGGGGCGCCGGAACTTGTAACTTATGGCGAAGATGGAGCTCACGACGCAACGGTTTTAGCCCTGTATCAGGACAATGATGGCGAAGTTATCCCGCCGAAAAAGGAGGTTCGGGATATTGTTGCTTTGAAGGATAAAGCAGTTCCGCTTTTAATTGAATGTTTAGACGACACGCGCCCGACTTCAGCAATATTTATCGGCGGTTACGTTACGGGGAAACCATACCCTAAAGTTCCTGTAGGTCACGTATGTCTTGATATTTTGATCCATATTGCGAAAAACCTAGATGATAATGAAAAAGATTGTCCAAGAGGCGAAAGTGAATTAGGGGCTTGTATTAAAGACGGTTTTTACTTTCGCCCAGATGATTACAATAACATAGGTGGAAAAAGGGCGATTGTAAGAATTGTCAAAGCTAATTGGTTAAATGCGTATCGAAATGGAAAAGTAAAATATAACTACATTGTGACGTGGAAATAACGCCTATCGCGCTATTCATAAGGACGTGTGACCGAAAAAACAATTCTGGGGGGTCAACCGCTAGGTTCCCGACGTAGTGTATACCGCTTTCCCACACCCTATACTATTAACTGGAGACTTCCACGCTTCTATCTCCCGTCGTAACGCTCCCGATTTGGTAGCAATTCGCTATTCGTTCCGTGACCGCCGTCAGATCAGATTCGGAACAAACCACGATCATCCCGATCCCCATATTAAAAGTCCGGAACATCTCTTTTTCATCAACATTGCCGAGTTGCTGCATCATGCCGAATATTGGGAGTTCGGGCCAGGAGCCTCGGTTTATTTCTACGGAGACACACGCAGGGAGGATGCGGGGGATGTTTTCGAGAAAGCCGCCGCCGGTGATGTGGACGAGGCCTTTTATAATGCCTGAATCTAACAAAGGGCCGATCTGTGGGAGGAAGCTGGCGTGAGTTTCGAGCAAAGCTTCGCCCACCGTCTTTCCCAGTTCGTCGATGTAGGAATCGGGTGTGTAGCCGCCGACCTCGAAAAAGAGTTTGCGGGCGAGGGAATAACCGTTGGTTTGAAGACCGGTCGATGGAATGCCGAGGACGACATCGCCCGGTGTGATCGATTTGCCGTCGATGACCTTTGGTTTATCGACGACGCCGACGATGAAACCGGCTAAATCGTATTCGCCATCGGCATACATTGAAGGCATTTCTGCGGTTTCGCCGCCGAGCAGGACGCAGCCGTTTTCGCGGCAGGCCCGGGCCATGCCTTCGACTACTGAGGCTGTGACTTCGGGTTCGAGTTTGCCGGTGGCAAAATAATCGAGAAAGAAGAGCGGCCGCGCACCTTGGACGAGGATGTCGTTGACGCAGTGATTTACGAGATCCGCTCCGACGGTGTTGTGAATGCCGGTGTCGAACGCCAGTTTCAGCTTCGTCCCTACGCCGTCCGCTGACGCAACCAATATCGGCTCCGCCATATTCGGAAACGCCCCGGCAAACATCCCGCCAAAACTGCCGATCTCGGTCAGCGTGCGTTCATTGAACGTCGAGCGTGCATATTCGCGGATCTTCGCCACGGCAAGATTTGCATTGTCGATCGAAACGCCGGCGTCGGCGTAGGAAATTGATTGGGTCATATTATTTTCAATAAACGGTCACACCGGCGTTACTTTCCACACGATGCCTTTGACGCTTGCGCAGGTTGGGCCGCCGTCGCGGCCGACGCCTTCGAATTCGGTTTCGAGAACGGTTTCGGCTTTTGAGATCACTTGTTGAATTTGCTTGCTGGTGATGTCCATTAACGAAACCTTTGCCCGGCGACCCCAGATCGAGTGCTGGTCGGCGTAGGTGCCGGAATTGACGTAGATAAATCTGGCGTTTTTCGGTCCCTGGGAATATTCACCCAGAAAATTCGGCCTACTTTCGGTCGTATCGACGGTAATGTCGAATTCGTACACAAACCGTTCGTCCGATCTCGAGACCGGCGGGAGAAACTCGAATTTTCCCCGCTGGATCATCATTGCAACGCCGGGCAACGGCCTTTTGACGACGATCCTGATCGGTACCTGATGCTTCATTTTGGTAAAAATGAAATTATATCGCTTTCACCCGCTAAACTCATTGACCAAACACTCGTTTGCCGTTTAGCATTTTTATAGGAAACAAATATGAGCTTCACATTAACGGATCTAGGCAGCGAGAACTTTGAATTCACCGCAAGCGTATGGAATTGGAAAGCCGCTCTCGAGGTTATCCGGAGCCTCGATATAGTCGGCGAGGGGCAGCTGCGTCAGATGAACTATAACGCGACCGGCGTGAAGATCTCGGTCGAGGAGGCACACGAGATCGGCACGAGGATCCAGAACGAATGGCTCCCAAAACTTGCGCCGAATAAACGTGTCTTCGGCGATCTGAGTATTACCGACGCACCCGACGATATGACGCTTCACCGCGACGGCGACGAGCAATGGAAAAACTACAGTGCCAGCCATGACTGGATGCAGGAATTTGCGGAGTTTTGTTTGCGGTCGAAAGGGTTTCAGATATTTTAATGCCACTTATACTTATACCAATTGGGGTTGGCCTCATACTTATTCTTTTTCTTGTGATGAGCACTTTTAGAAGGAAGGGAAAGTTTGGAATCAATTTTGAAAAAGTAACCTGCTTTAGCTGCGGAACAGTCGCACCCGCGGTTCGGCGGCCTAGGAACTTACGACAGGCACTGTGGGGAGGATGGACTTGCGATTGCGGCATCGAACTCGATAAATGGGGTAGTAAGGTGTGAGCGATATACTTGTCACTCCTTCATTCGATCGTGCTTTCCGCTATTTCAATGGATTTCCTAAACGACATCATCAATTCCCTCGCTCCGATCTTCAAAAATATCTGGGTTCAGATCACGCTCTTGATCATTTTTGCAACCGGTCACGGTTATGCAGGTGCGTGGCTGGCGGTGAGAATGCTATTTCGGCCGCGGCTTCCAGTTAGGCTTTTTGGCTTCACCGTATTTCCCCAGGGCATGATCCCGCGCCACCGCGACCGCCTAGCGAATGCCATCGGCAAAGCGGTGGGCGACGAGCTTGTTTCAAAAGACACGATCATCGAACAGCTCACTGGGAATGATTTTCTCCGCCGTAAGATACAGAATGTTGTCGATTCCTATACCAACGAGATCTTGTCGGAAGATTATCCGTCGCTGATCGAGGCTTTGCCTAAGAATGTGCGCGAACCGATTTTGGATGCGATATCGGCTTTGCAGTTAAAGCTGGCTGAGCATATCCGATCGGTGCTGAAGAGCGAGGAATCGCTTGAGACGATCCGCGGGTTTGTGACGCGGCGGGTCGATGATGTGCTCGGCAAACGTGTCTCGGAGGTGGTCGATGACGAGGCATTTGCCAAGATCACGGGCTTTCTCGACGAACGCATTCGGACCGCAGTGAAATCGACGGCTCTCGAGACTAATGTTCGCGAATTTCTAAGCCGCCGCATCGACGATCTGCTTAACGCCGAAACGCCGCTTGGCAAGATGTTCACGGACGACGCGATAGAGCTATTAAAAGAGAAGGCGAACGAGCAGATCGAGCCCGCTATGCGTCAGATCGCCGAAATTGCCGCAACCGAGAAAACCCGAAATCAGATCAGTTCGCTGATCAAGCACGAGGTTCACGACTATTACGAAAACCTGTCTTTCTTTAAAAAGATCTTCGTTTCACGCGAAACGCTTCTGGGCGAGGTCGATGATCTCGTCAACGAAAGCCTGCCAAAACGTATCGAAGAAGCATTGAATGGCACGTTTTTTGTCGAGGAAGCTCGTACATTTATCGCCACAAGCATCGATAACGCTCTCGCGAAACCGCTTCCGATCGTGATCGGGGCCGTCGCTCCGGAGCAGCTTGTGCGGTTCAAGGAACAAGTGACGAAAGTCGCACTCGGACAGCTGCAGAGTGAAGAGACCATCTTAGGAATCTCGAAATACCTAAGCGAAACACTCAACAAACTCCGCCCGCACAGCATCGACGCGATTCTGCAGATCATTCATCCTGAGTCGGAAGAAAAACTGAAACGCATGCTCGCCGCAGGCCTCGTCGACATCATTTCCCGCGAGGAAACGTCGAATATCATAAACGACATTCTCGCCGGCCAGATCGATAAGCTGCTTTCAAAACCGATCGGCAAACTCGGTGATCATATTCCGGAAGCAAAGCTGCGGGAGGCAAGCACGTCGTTGACGGATGCGATCATCTCGGCAGTTCACACCAAATTGCCGGATGCCGTTGCCGAATTTGACGTCGCCGGAATGGTCCGCGAAAAGATCCGCAATTATCCGCCCGAGAAACTCGAATCGCTTGTCATGTCCGTCGCAAAAGAGCATCTGCGTACGATCGAGCTGTTTGGAGCCTTGTTTGGATTTTTTATCGGTGTGCTTCAGGCGGTACAGTTTTATTTTTACGCAAAATAAGTATTCTAAAGAACTTAATAGCTGGTTTTGCCGTTAGAGTGAGCTAGATGACCGTAAACAAGCACAACGACGCGATCGAGCAGATCGCAAAAAAAGAATTCGGGGCCGCACCGAAGAGTGTTACGCGAATAACGACAGGGATTTGCAACGAGGTCTATTCCGTTGCGATCGGCGAACGCGAGTACATCTTTCGTCTCAACGCCGAGCCGCGTTTCATGCTCGGTTCGCACAAGCACATACCGTTGTTCAGATCGAAGGGGATCAAGGTTCCTGAGATACTTGCCGAGGATTATTCCAAAACGTGGCTGCCCGTTGCTTTTCAAATACAGAACAAGCTGCTGGGAACCGATATCAACGATGTCATCGAGACGCTGAATGACGACGAGCTGCGATCCATCGGGGCGGAGGTTGCAAACATATTCCGCCAATTGAGCACGGTGCCGAACAATGGAAAATTCGGCGTTCTCTTTGGCGATGACAAAGATCTGGTTGACTCCTGGTCAGCTGAGGTCGCTCGTGTTACCAAAGTTGTGACGGATTGGGGAAAGCAGACCGGCGTCCTCGACGAAAAACTCGAAAAGGTTCTCGCCTACGTCAATTCTCAATATAAAAGATATTTCGACCGCATTCGGCCATATACATATTTTGGTGATATCGCTGGAAAGAATGTAATGGTTCACGAAGGTAAATTCTCGGGTCTCGTCGATCTCGACAGCCTTGCTCAGGGCGATCCGCTCGAGGCGATAGGGCGAATAAAGGCAAGTTGGTACGGCACGCATCACGGTACGATTTACAGCAATGCGGTTATGGATGCTCTCGGCTTGCCGGAGCCGCAGCGAGAGATCGTGACGATGTACGCACTGCTCAACCGGGCATTTTGGACTCTCGAAAACGGTGTCCGATTTAACAATGACTTGAACCGGACAGTAGATCGCGAACGCGAAGCTCGCGATAAACACGCGGTCGATGGCCTGCTCGCCGAACTGCAAGGCCAAGCACCTGCACCGAAGGCCCCGAGAAAGCGCGTTGAGAAGATAAAAGAAGACGTAAGGGCACCAATTATCGATCCAGGATCGCCGACGGAACAACTCCCGGTTATTACAGTTTCAGAACCTTCGCCGGCCGCTGAAGAAGCAGAACCGATCAAACCCGTGCGCAAGAAACGCACAGCGGCAGCCGAGCCCGTACCTTTGCCGATGATCCCGATGCCGGCGGGTGCACCAGAAATTGAACCGCCAGCGTACGCCCCTGAACCGACGCTTGATCAACTGCTGGTTGAAATGCCGCGTGAAAATGCCGCTCCCGTGGCCGAGGCAACACAGATCATAGGCAGGCCGATGCTCGAGGCGAGTGGGCTTTCAAAAACCTACGTTAGCGACGGTGTCGGTTTTAATGCCCTAAATAACGTGGACCTTAAGATCGCAAGGGGCGACTGCATCGCGATCGTCGGTAAATCCGGCAGCGGCAAATCGACCTTGATGCATTTGCTCGCGTGTCTCGATGGCCCGACCGAGGGCTATGTTTACGTCGATGGCGACGATACATCGACGATGTCGGAACCTGAAAAGAACCGGCTGCGGAATGAAAAATTCGGATTCGTTTTTCAACAGTTTTTCCTCAACGGGCGTGAGACGGTCTTTGAGAACGTTGTTCTGCCGCTGCGGATCCGCGGGGTGTCGGAATTTGAGATGATCACCGAAGCCGACCTTGCTCTCGCCGCCGTTGGCTTGGCCGACAAAACTGATAATAAGGCGAAAGATCTCTCCGGCGGTGAGAAACAGCGAGTCTGCATCGCGCGCGCGCTTGTCGGAAAGCCGAGTGTCATCTTTGCTGACGAGCCGACCGGAAATCTTGATTCAAACACCGGCGAGGCGGTCGAAAGAATGCTGTTTGACCTTAATCGCGAGCAAGGCATTACGCTCGTGATCGTGACTCATGATCCGGATCTGGCAAAGAAATGCGGACGCATAATCGAGATGAAAGATGGAAAGATCATAGCTGAATACAAAGGGGAGGCGGCACGATGAAATTCTGGGACCTGATCAAGATCGCTAACCGCAACCTTTTTCGCAACAAGCTCCGCACGCTGCTCACGGTGGCGGCGATATTTGTTGGTTCGTTCACGCTGACGATGACAAACGGCATCGGCGACGGGCTTCGCAGCTATGTCGAGAGTCAGGTCAAGAATATCGAGGGCGACGGGGTCGTTTTCGTCCGCCGCAAGATGGAGAAAAAAGACGACACGCCTCGAGATGCTCCGCGGGAATATAAAGAGGAGACTCAAACGCCTTCAAATCCTGACGAGATCGACCCGACCGCTCAACTCGCCACGCTCGAACAGATGCAGAATCTGGTCGCCGGCTGGCCTGAGGTCAAAACCGTAACTCCGCGCTATGGCATAGACGCCGAATACATAACGCTCGACGGCGTCAAGAAATACAACATAGACCTCGGGATGATATCGCAGGGCCTGAAGCAAAAGACCGAGGCAGGAAAGACCATTAGCGGCGAGAGCCAGCTCGTACTTCCGCTCGGCCTCGCTAAAGGCCTGAGTAATGACAACATCGAATCGCTGATCGGCAAATATGCGACGATCGCCTACAAAGATCACAATAAGACGCTGAAAACAACAAATCTCCAGATCGTAGGCGTGGCGACAAAGGGTTTTATGACCCTGATGACGTCCTTTGTCGATACCAGAACCGCCGCTATGATCCATGCCGATCAGCGTGCTCCGGGCGATGCCGGTAAGTTCTTTGATTTTACATTCCAGCTTGCGTCGAGCGACACGGCTACGGTCGAGGCGCTGAAAAAGAAGCTCGATGAAAAGAACTTCACCGCCGAGACCATCGCTGATCGTGACAAGCGGACCTACGATGCTATCGGTATCTTCAAGATAGGAATGAGCCTCGTCGCCTTCATTGCCCTGCTTGCCGCTTCATTCGGCATCATCAATACGCTCGTTATCGCCGTTCTCGAACGCACAAAAGAGATCGGCCTGCAAAAAGCTCTCGGCATGGGCCGCGGCAAGATATTCGCGATCTTTTCGCTCGAATCGGTTTTGATCGGATTCTGGGGAGCAATGCTCGGAACGGTGGTCGGGATCATCGTCGGGATGATCGCAAATCAGGTGCTTATCAAAGTGTATTCCGCCTCGTTCGAGGGTTACACGCTCTTTGTTTTCACGATTCCCTCGATACTGATGGTGCTGTTTCTCGTCTGCACGATCGCCTTCATCGCCGGCGTGCTGCCAGCTATACGGGCGAGCCGTCTGAATCCGATCGAGTCGCTTAGATACGAATAAGAATTTTTGGCCGCAGATAAACGCAGATGACGCAGATCAGGAACATTTCTATCCACGTCATCTACGCCTATCTACGGCTAAAAAAGCAATGGCTTTCACTCAATATTTTGTTCGAGTGGAAGTTTGGGTTAACGTATTCATAAATCTGAGGCCCAAATATGAAACGACTCATCACGATCTTTGCTCTGTTTTTGTTTACCAGTGTCCCTCTTTATGCTCAGGCAGCTCCTGACGCCGCTGAACTCACAAGACTGCTTAACGAATTTCTCGCTGGTGCAGGACGAAATGATGCCGCGGTTCATGACAGGTTTTGGGCTGAGGACCTGATCTACACACGGTCAGCCGGTACGCGTACGAACAAGGCTGACCTGATGAAAGGTGTTCGCTCGGCCCCGCCGCTCAAGCCCGGAGATCCTGTTACTGTTTACACGGCAGAGGATATTAAGATCCAGCAGTACGGCAATGCTGCGGTCGTTGCATTCAAGCTGGTCGGCAATACGACCAAAGCCGACGGCACAAAGTCCGTTTCTAATCATCTCAACACCGGCACGTTCATCAAACGCTCAGGCAAATGGCAAGTCGTTGCGTGGCAGGCGACGACAGTTCCCAATCCGGACGCCGAAGCGAAAGCCGAAGCTGAACGAAAGGCCGGGCCAGCCACGCCGCCAAACGCACCCAAACCGGCCGCAGTAGTTTCTACCGGATCTGCATCAGCAAAAACCGTCGACGGCCGAACCTATCTGAAAGGCTCACGCGGAGGTTGTTATTACCTGAATTCCAGCGGGAATAAAGTTTACGTTGATAAGGGTTTGTGTAACTGACTTGCGGCCATCAGTTTTTTTGGTCCGATCCTCGTGATCCAGCTCTATAGCAGCTTTGTGTCATCTACAGGTTCGCTGGGGAGTATCTCTTAATCCTCGCTCAAAACGATTATCATATCGTCATCGTTAAAGCTCACCCGTTTCGATTTGTTCGGATTAAGGTTAACGCCGTATAGGTTCTCTGCGTCATGGCACTGACTTGTGATCCGATAGCCGATGGCAGATTCGTTGAGTTCGGCGGCGGCGGCGGTCACTGTGTAGAAATCCATTTCGGTCCCTGTTTTTACGTAACGCGAAACTGGTTTCAGATATATCTCCGAACCTTCGGCCTGAAATAGGATGTCATAAACTTTTTTCAGCTCGCGGTTTTCGCTAAGCTGGTTGAGCATCAGGCTGATCAGATTGTCGCTGACTACGAAATCATCAGCCTTTGCCACGACACCCAATTCCCGGTTTCGCATGTCGAGCATTTCGGTGACGATACTGTAATCAACGCCCAGACTCTCAGAAATACCTCGCAGATGCAGCAGCGAGATCAACGTTTTTGCATCACTTTCCTGAATGTCTATATCACGGTTACTTAGCACTATGATGTGGTCAAAGCTCTGCGTATTGATGTCGAGCAGCGTCTTCTTTTCGGCCGTGTCGCCCTCGCAGAATGCGATCTTTTGATTCACGAGATCGGCTTCGACCCTGGAAACTTCGGATTCGACCGTCGGGTCACTTGCGACGACCAGCACGTGCGAGCCTTCCTTTACATAATTATCAAGCTCCGCGATGATGCGTCCGCCTTTGTCGTTCCAGCCGAGTACAAGTGTGTTTTCTTCCCGCAAGCCGTTTTCCTCGCTATGGTTGAATAGCGAAGTATCGAGTTTTACCTCGGTCCGGCCATTCGCCACCACCGTATCATCGTCCTCAGAAATGGCGATCACGCTGTCACCCGCCTTGTACACTCGGTCCATCGGCGGGTTGATCAAAACATCGTTTTCGTCAGTAAACACGCCAATGATCGCTGAATCTTCATAGGCAAAAAGCGAATCGCGGTAGGTTTTCCCGACCAGCGAGGACGGAACCGACTCAAAATATATCTCGTCGCCCTCGAACTGAAGCAGATCGCTATACACAACGCTTAGACCCGATTGGCGGCACGTCTGCGCAATGATGCGCGCGATGAGATCTTCTGAGAGAACATAGACGGTCTCGCCGTTTCCGACGAGCTCAGCGGCCTCCATATTTCGCTCGTCCTTTATCTCGGCGACTATGTGGTAAGGCTCGGATTTTCGGTGACGGCCATTTGTTATGCCGAGAACCGTTTTGATCACATGGGTGTCGGGATTTTCGACTTCGGGAGCAAGAACGATGATCGATCGAGCCTCGTTGATGTTAACCATCTCGGCCGCCGAAGACTCGAGCGTAGATCCGCTGCGAACGACTATCTTTGTATTGCCGAAGTCGGGGATTCGGCTCTTTATCTCTTCTTCAGCCTCGACCTTGTCCATTTCGGACAAAATAACAATACATGGCTTCTTCTGGTTCGAATTCGCCTCGATCAACTCCGTAATGATCGTAAAGATCTTTGGCGACCAGCCAAGTATAAGCGTGTGGTTACCGTTGAGAACTCGCGAGCGGCCGCGTTTCAATTCCTCGATCTTTTGGTCAATGCCCGAAGCGATCGAACCGATCAGTATCGAGATAACGAAAATGCCGATAAGCGTCGCGATAAACCTCACGATACGAAAATCCCAACCTTCGTCGCCGCCCATCGTTCCTGGATCGAGCGTCGCCATGAGGCTTTTCCAGGTGCCTTCGACGAAACCGAGCGGTTCCGCGTCGGGCTCGGTTGAGCCTGTAATGCCGAGGATCACAATTATCGCACCCAGCACTACGACCGAAACGATCGAAACGATCGCCAGCCACCGGATAACTGCGATCGGCCCACCCGACATTGTGTTCTCGAAGTGATACCGGAATTTCTCGCGAAGAGTATATTTAGCCATTATTTTTATCGGAAATTTTGCCGTTGATTATAGACCGAATTTGACTCGAAAATACAGGGTAACCAACGCGTTTACAAGCAGATGCGGTTTTAGATCATTTAGAGTACGGCTGGCTTATCGATTTCTTGCGAACTTTTACACGCACAGCATCGTTTGTCTTGTCAGCTCACAAGCATCATCTGGAGGCATTTATATGAAAAGAATCGGAATTTTTGTTTTTATCGCCGCTCTTATAATCGGCATCACGGTTGGAAGTGTTTTCTCATTTGGTAAATCGTCGCGACCGTTCTTTAACTTCTCGTTCAATTTTAAGGGCGTGAAAGGTTCGGGAAATACGGCGACGGATGCCCGAAACGCTACGGGTTTCAAAGGCGTGGATGTAGGCGGTGTGTTTCAGGTCGAGATCAATGCTCAGAAGGAATTCAGCGTCGAGGTCGAGGCTGACGACAATCTCCTGCAATATATCAAGACCGACGTTCGTAATGGCGTACTTTATATCGAAACCTCGAAAAAGATCTCACCAACCGGCCCGATCCGTGTGCGTGTTAACGCTCCCGAGATCGAAAATCTTGATGTTTCCGGTGTCGCAAATGTGACGGCCAATGACATCAAAACAAGTGAATTTGGAATAGATTCGTCAGGTGCCTCGAAGGTGAAAGTTTCTGGCGAAGCTGGTAAGTTAACAGTTGACGTCAGCGGAGCTACGAAGATAGATGCGGAGAGCCTGCAGGTCGGCGACGCCAATGTCGACGCCAGCGGTGCAAGTAACGTAATGTTAAGAGTCTCGGGTGAGTTGAGAGCTGAAGCCTCGGGTGCGAGTAAGGTGATCTATACCGGAACGCCGTTCGGCGTGATCAAATCGACGAGCGGCGGCAGTCGTGTTTCTCCTAGGTAATTTAAGTCTCGACAGCGTTCGTCTTAATTCCGACGAGACGTCCCTCGCTGTCTAATCCAACGGCGTATATCCTGATCCGGATATCACCGATCCTAAAAACCTTTCTGTTGCTCAGATTTTCCTCGATCAGCTTTTGCAGGTCGAGGAATTTTTTGGCCCTCGTCTTCTCTTGTTCTCCGTGCCAATCCTTGACCGCTGTCAGCCTTTCAAAAAACTTTGTAAAATCTGCTTCCTCGATCGTCTCGTCGGTCTTTCCAGCGATCTGTTGTACAATATCGCCACCGACAAACGAATCTGTCTTTGACGCAAAAGCCTCTACAGGAGCGTCTATTTCGCTTATATAAAAGAGGCCTTTGCAAGCGTCTTCTAGTCGAGAAAAGAAGGCCGGTAGATTTTCTTCTGTATCACGATTTTTTTTTTTATTTTTTTCGTCGTTTTTGGACATTTTTTGATCAAAAGACCGGTCGATTTCTTAGTCTAACACATTCGAAATTTGAGCCGAATTGTTGTCATAAAAGGAAGTTAAATTCGTGTTAAACGTCCGAAAAAAAGCTGTGGATTTCGGTTTGCTTCGACCTATTATTCGTGTTAGTCTGTTACCCGTTTCCAATATAAGGAAACGCCGTAAATGATTGAAAATAAAGGCTTTAATGCAATACCTTAGGGTTTATGCGCTTATTCCTTTTTATTGTGGATTTCCTGTGAATAACTTACGGCGGATCTAGCTTCAACGGGAACGGAAACTACCAAAACAAAACGACTTTTAGTCACACGGTGTGTGAGGAAAAAAACACCGAATCGGCCCGTGAGCCGACACTGAGATATTGCATAAGAGGATGACGCGCGTTAAGCGCCTCCTGAACGATGATCTTGAAAGAAACTGCCCCAAAAATTACTCTCTGGAACGAGGTTTTGAGCACCCTTAAAACTCGTCTAAACTCCGACATCTATAACACTTGGTTTCGTCCTATCACGATCGAAGGACTCGACGAAAAAGGTCTTGTCATAAACCTGCGTGCCGGCCAGATGGCGAAAGACTGGGTATGCATGTACTACACGGACCTGCTTAAGCAGGTGCTCGAGGAAGTGAACATGCCCGGGTTTACCATCGAGTGGACGATTGATCCCGATCAACCGGTTCCGACGCCTTTCGAGGAGGAAGCGGATTTCTTTTTCTCGCCAAAGAACTCAGGCGTAAAGATAACCCATGAGGCAGCCCGTGTTTCAAACCTAATAGAGATAGATCCGGCGGATGATGGCCTGAATCCTAGATACACGTTTGAAAAGTTCGTCGTCGGTTCCTGTAACCAGTTTGCCCACGCCGCGGCCAAGGCTACGGCCGAATCACCGGGCACGACCTACAACCCGCTCTTTATATACGGCGGCGTCGGCCTCGGGAAAACCCACCTGATGCACGCGATCGGAAACACGATAAAGGCCCGCAGCCCGCATATGCGTGTGGCGTATATAACGTCAGAGCGTTTTATGAACGAGCTGATCAATGCTATCCGCTTTAACAAGACACCGGCGTTTCGCGATAAGTACCGTTCGATCGACGTGCTTTTGATGGACGACGTACAGTTCATGGCGGGCAAGGAACGTACTCAGGAAGAGTTTTTCCATACATTTAACACGCTTCATAACGGCCAGAAACAGATCGTCGTGTCATCAGATTGCCCGCCGCAGGAGATACCGACGCTTGAGGAGAGGCTGCATTCTCGTTTCCAATGGGGATTGATCGCTGATCTTGAGCCTCCCGATCTCGAAACAAAGGTCGCCATTCTCAAACGTAAAGCTGATATAGACGGCATTCGGCTAGATGATGACATCGCCATCTACGTCGCCGGCAAGGTCAAGAGCAACGTCCGCGAGCTCGAGGGCTCGCTCGTCCGCCTGGTAGCCATCTCGTCGATGAAAGGAGTACCGATCACCAAGCAGCTCGCTCAGGAATCGATGAAGAACATCCTCGACGCTGAGCGTCCGGCAGGCCTGACGATGGATCACATCGCCCGTACCGTTGCCTCGCATTACGGCATGACGGTCGAAGAACTGAAGTCAAAGAGCAACACGCGGGCTATAGCGGTACCGCGGCAGATGGCGATGTATCTTTGTAAACGTCTGACCCGGCACAGCTTCCCCGAGATCGGCAGAGAGTTCGGCGGGAAGCATCACACGACCGTGATGCACTCGGTCAGCAAGATGGAATCGCTCGATAAGGACGACCGGAATTTCCACAGGGAGATAAAAGACCTTATCGATAATCTTTGCAGTTAATTAAAGGTTTTTTAACGTTAAATCCGTGTAAACCTTTTCCACATGATGCAAAGCGTTATGTTCGGCGTAAGTCGTTTATTTACAGATATTTGAACATCAGTTTTCCACTTATCCGCAATTGCCGCAAAAAAGCGGTTGTGGACATCGGTGGAAAAGCGGGAGACATCAAAGCTATTCACAGACAGTGATAGTTTTCCACAGGTTTTCCACATGCACTTGTGGACGGAAAAGAGGTTGTTTTATAAGGGCTTAGCCCGCTTTTACACATTTACACAGGGCCTATTTCTTACTACTAAGATCTAACTCTTATTGGAATCTTAAATAGGTTTAGGAAAAGACAGTCAGTACCACCTGCGGTAGCGGGTGGGGAATTACATCAGTCAGGAGTTATTTAAAGTTATGGAATTCAAGATCAAACAGAGCGTATTGAAAGAAGAGTTGGGATATATCCAGGGCGTCGTCGAGCGTAAGACGACGATCCCTGTCTTGTCGAACATCCTGATCGAGTCACTAGGCGAGGGTGAGATCCGCATCGTCGGGACCGACCTCGACTGCACGATCCGCTGCGATGCCGAGGCTGAGATCATCAAATCCGGTGCGATCTGCATCCAGGCCCGCAAGCTGTTTGATATCGTCCGGGCTCTGGACAGCGGCGATGTTCATTTCAAAAAAGAGGACAACGAATGGGTCACAATGAAATCGAGCCGAGCGAGCTATCGCCTGGCGGGTGTGAGCCGCGACCAGTTCCCTGAGATACCGCAGTTCAAATCGACGCCGCTTCGTCTGCCAGCCGAGACGTTTGCGTATTTTATCCGTAACACGGCCTTTGCGATCACTAACGAGCAGTCACGCTTTACGCTCTCGGGTGCGAAATTTGTTATCGGCGACGGCTCGGCCAAGATGGTCACGACCGACGGCCATCGCCTCGCCTATGTCGAACGTGCGATCGACGACAAAGAAGCTGTGATGGACACGCTCATCCCGAAAAAGGCTCTGCTCGAGCTGATCAAGCTTTCCCGCGGCGTCGGCGAGGTCTCGTTCGGTGAGGACCCGAACCACATCTACTTCGAAACCGAAGGCCGTCTGCTGATCACCCGCAAACTCTCGGGCCAGTTCCCAAATTACGAAATGGTCATGCCCAAGGACAACGACAAATCCGTCGTCTTCGACCTCGAAGAAATGAGAAACGCCGTCCGCCGCATGTCCCTCATCGCCGACGACCGCAACCGTTCCATCCGCCTGAATGTAAGAGAAGGCGAAATCGAAGTAACCGCCCAATCGGCCGAAGAAGGCGAAGGCACCGAGGTCGTCCAGGCCGACTACCACGGCGAAGCCGTCCAGCTAGGCTTCAACTGGCAGTACCTCCTGGAATTCCTAACCAACGCCGCAACCGGTGATGTATTCCTCGCCGGCAGCGAATCAGCCGCCTCAGACTCTTCTGACGGTGCGGCTGCGACTGCCGCTGCCCCTGCTAAAGAGGGCAGATCCCCGCTGCGGATCACCTTCGACTTCAAAGACTCCAACGCCCAAACCCAAATGTCCATCGCCGGCGAGACGACTTACGACTACAAATATATTGTTATGCCGTTGAGGATATGAGAGATTTGAAAACTCCCCTCCTTACAAAGGAGGGGAGTTTTTATTCAGGCGATCTGCTTTTCCAGCCAAAACTCGCTCGAATCCGTTCAACAACGCAAACCGGTTCTTCAAAAACCATCTCGTTCTCAAACCTGATAACCTTTATCCCAAAATACCTTAAGAATCGCTTTCGCTCGTTGTCGTGGATCTCTTGCAGCACGCCGTAATGGCCTTCGCCGTCGAGATCGACGGCTAGTCTTTCGGACGGGCAGTAGAAATCGAGAATATACTTCCCAACCGAGTGTTGCCGCCGAAACTTTAGTCCGTCGAGATTTGAACTCTTCACAATATTCCAAAACGCCGCTTCCGAGGGTATCAGGCGTTTTCTCAGTTCAGTGCGAAACGTCTGGAACTCCTGTAAATTGTTGACGTTTATCTTCTCCACCCATTTATGATCTCGCCGCTCTGATGATATCTGCGAATACACCGGCTGCGGTAACATCCGCTCCAGCTCCTGCACCTTTGATGACGAGCGGCTGTTCGGAATATCGTTTGGTGTAAAAGAGCACAGCGTTGTCCTTGCCCGAGAGGTTCGCAAAGTTGTGGTTAGGGCCGATCGATTGCAGACCGACCGAGGCACGGCCATCGACAAATGATGCGATGTATTTAAGCGTCAGGCCCTGCACAGCCGCTTTCTCGAGCAGGCCGCGGAAATGATCGTCGTGCTTCTCAAGCTCCTTGTAAAAATCATCGACGCTACCCGCGAGGCATGAATCGGGCAGGAAGCCGGAATTCGTGATGTCGTCCATCTCCATCTTATAACCAGATTCGCGGGCGAGGATCAGTATTTTGCGGGCGACGTCCGTACCGCTCAGGTCAAGCCGCGGGTCAGGCTCGGTGTAGCCTTCGTCCTGAGCCTGGCATACTACCTCGGCAAATTTTCGCGAGCCGTCGTAATTGTTAAAGACAAAATTGAGCGTTCCCGACAGAACGGCTTCAATACGGTTCACCTTGTCTCCGCTGCGAACAAGATCGCCGAGCGTGTGTATGATCGGCAACCCGGCGCCGACGTTGGTCTCGAAGAAAAAGTTGGTGCCGTATTCGCGGGCGAGTTCCTTCAAATGAGAGTAATTTTCATAATCGGATGAAGCCGCGATCTTGTTACAGGCGATGACCGAGATGCTCTTTGCCAACAGCTTTTCGTACGTTCCGACAACTACCGGGCTCGCCGTCACATCGACGAAGATCGAATTTCTAAGGTTTTCTTCGATGATCGCGTCCGTAAATGCCGCAACGTCCATATCGCCGGATGCGGGCAGGGTTTCCTTATAATTTTCCAGATCAACACCCTCGGTTCCGAGCAGGGCACGTTTGCTGTTCGCAACGCCGACAACGCGCAGATTCAGCCGCAGGTCACTCGAAAGGTGATCATGCTGAGAGCGAAGCTGATCTATCAACCGGCTGCCGACCGTACCGACGCCGGCGATGTAGACGTTGACCTGCTTGTTGCCGTCTGAGAAAAAGGCTTCGTGCAGCGTATTTACGGCCTTTCGCACATCCTTAGAGGCGATGATCGCGGATATGTTTCGCTCGCTTGAGCCCTGGGCGATCGCGTGGATGTTGATGCCGTTATTGCCGAGCGTCGTGAACATCTTGCCGCTGACGCCGGTGTGTTCCTTCATTTTGTCGCCGACGAGGGCGAGGATCGAGAAACCGTTTTCAACCTTGAGCGGATCAATGCGGCCGAGGTTGATCTCGTATTCAAATTCGCGATCGACGACGCGTTTCGCACGGTTGGCAAACTTATCCTCGATCGCGACACAGATCGAGTGCTCGGACGAACTTTGCGTAATGAGAATTACATTTATCTCGGCCCGGGACAGCGCGTCGAACAGGCGTTTCGAAAAGCCGGGAATGCCGACCATGCCGCTGCCCTCGAGGCTGACGACCGTGATCTTATCGATGCTGGTGATGCCGCGGATGATATCAGATTCGGCTTGCGATTCTGCCTCGATCAGCGTGCCGACGTCCTTCGGAGCAAAGGTGTTTTTGACAAGAACCGGAATTCCCTTCGCCATAACCGGTTGGATCGTCGGCGGATAGATTACCTTTGCACCAAAATGCGACAACTCCATCGCCTCGCGATAAGTGATACGCGGGATTTGCCGGACATTACGGACAAATCGAGGATCCGCCGTCATCATTCCAGAAACGTCGGTCCATATCTCCAGAATTTCGGCATCGACGGCCGCGGCAATTATCGCCGCCGTATAATCCGAGCCTCCGCGACCGAGCGTAGTGGTAAATCCGCCGGGGTCGGAAGCGATGAAACCCGGAAAAATATGCAATTGGGTATTCTCGTTAGCAACTGCGTCTTGCAATAACTTATTGGTCTCGGTAAAATCCACCGCAGCGTTCCCGTGGTTAGAATTTGTTTTAATGAGCTGACGGCTGTCCATCCACGTATTCTTTACGCCCAAAGCAGACAACTTGGCAGAAACAATTCGAGTCGAGACGATCTCGCCGAAGCTCAAGATACGATCCAGAGTCTTAGGTGAAAGCTCTCGTACCAGGCGGACTCCTTCACACAGATCGCTTAGCTCACGGATCGTCGAAGCAAGAAAATCTGAGATAGCACCGTGTTCTTCGTCGCCGAAAAGCTCGGTGACGGCGGCTTTGTGTTTTTCGCGAATATTGCTGAGCATCTCGATGTAGCCATCATCACCACGTTCCGCCGACCGTCCGGCCTCGATCAGTGCGTCCGTGGTTCCCTGCATTGCCGACAGTACGACGGCACAAGGACCTGATTCAAGAGACTCTCGAACGATCTCAATAACTTTTTCCATTGTCGCGGCACTGCCCACCGACGAGCCGCCAAACTTTAATACCTTCATAAAACATTGGACCGCAGACATCTTGTCCGCGAGTCAGATCTTACTAACCAAAATCTCTTTTAATCGACCGTAGTCGTTACCCATTTCGATACTCACTTTCTCTTTTGAAAGCAGTTCCTTCACGCTCGGCGGAACATTACCTTGCGTGCCGAGTATCTCAGTTACAGAATCGAACTTAACCGGATGAGCCGTCTCAAGCACTATTCCATTCATTCCGTCGTAAGCATTTAAATAGTCATCGAGAGCACGAAAACCAACTGCGCCGTGCGGATCTAAAATGTAATTACTTTGTGCGTATATCTCACGCATCGTCGAAGCAGTGGTCTCGTCAGAGATGCTGACGGATACGAGTTTTTCTTTGAGGTCGACGAATTTATTGTCGAAGATCTCCAGAATTCGTACGAAATTGCTGGGGCTTCCGACGTCCATCGCATTTGAAAGCGTGGCGATGGACTCGCGTGGTTCGTAATCTTCTGTATCCAGAAATCGCGTGACAACATCATTTGCATTACATGCCGCGATAAATTTCGCGACCGGCAAGCCTGAGATGTGTGCGAGAATGCCCGACGCGAGGTTACCGAAATTACCGCTTGGAACCGAGATCACCGGCGGTTTGCCCTGCCATTGTTTCAGGGCGTAGAAATAGTAGAATTGCTGTGGCAGCCAGCGGGCGACGTTTATGGAGTTAGCGGATGTGAGGGTAACTTTTGACTGCAGATCGCTGTCTGCGAGAGCCTGTTTCGCAAGAGCCTGGCAATCGTCAAAATTACCATGTAATTCCAATGTAGTTACATTACCGCCGAGCGTGGTTAACTGCAGTTCCTGCACCTTGCTGACCTTTCCTTTCGGATATAGAATCACAACCTCGATGTCTTCGACGCCGTGAAAGCCCGCCGCGACCGCTCCGCCCGTGTCGCCCGAGGTTGCGACGATGACGATCGTTTTTTCCTTTTTACCCCGCGAAAAATAGCCGAGGCAGCGGCTCATGAATCTCGCTCCGACGTCTTTAAATGCAAGCGTCGGCCCGTGAAAGAGTTCGAGTGTCGAGATGCGGTCCGTTATAGGAACAAGCGGGAAATCAAAATTTACCGTCTCCTCGCAGATCTTGAAAAGCTCTTCGTCAGGTATCTCGCCGCCGATGTATGGACGGATCACGTCAAATGCGATTTGAGCGTCTGAGTTGGAGCGAAACCCATTGAGAAATTCAGCCGAAAGTTTCGGAATCTCAGACGGAAAGTAGAGCCCTTTGTCGTCGGGTTGGCCGTTAAGAACAGCCTTGCCGAATGAGACATGAGGCGAGGTGCGGTTTGTGCTAAAGTAGTGCATCTATCGAATCGTTTTCACGCCGCTGACAGCAATAAAACCAAAACAGTTATATTCCTGCGGCAAATATAATCAAACTTAATGATACCCGAAACGGTCGTTTTCTAAAATATGGTTGAAATTAGTGTGCTAGCTCCTGCGACCGTGGCAAACGTTGTATGCGGATTCGATTGCCTCGGTTTTGCTCTGTCCGAGCCTTGCGATGAGATGACGTTGCGAAAGATAGACGAACCCGGGGTTCGGATCATCAACTTAGACAATTACGGCTTACCTACCGAACCTCAGAAGAATGTCGCCGGCGTTGCCCTGCTCGCCTTACTCGCGGCGGCCAATGTCGATTTTGGCTTCGAAGTAGAAATAAAGAAAAATATCATGCCCGGCAGCGGTATTGGATCAAGTGCGGCGAGTGCGTGCGGTGCCGTTGTCGCGGCAAACCGTTTACTCGATGACCGCTTCACAAAGCTCGAACTTGTCGACCTCGCCATGGCCGGCGAAGCTCTCGCCTCGGGCTCCCGTCACGCCGATAATCTAGCACCGTGCATCTACGGCGGATTTACGCTCGTTCGCTCTACCGATCCGCTCGATATCGTCGAAATAGATTTCCCGCCTCTGTTCGCGACAGTTATTCATCCGCAGATCGAGATAAAAACCAGCGAAGCCCGTGCTATCCTTCCCAAGGAAGTTCCCCTAAAAAGTGCCATCCGCAATTGGAGTAACCTAGGTTCACTCGTCGCCGCCCTAGCCAAGGGCGACTACGCCCTTATCGCCCGCTCGCTCGAAGACACGATCGTCGAACCGGTCCGAAAATCACTGATCCCTAAATTTGACCAGATAAAAGCGGCAAGCCTGGACGCCGGAGCATTGGGCGGTGGCATTTCAGGCTCAGGGCCGTCGATATTTATGCTGAGCGCAACCCGCGCGTTAGCGAATGAAGTTAGCTACCGTATGAACGGCATCTATGATGAAACGGATATCGATTTCAATACGCATGTTTGCGAGATATGTCCTGATGGCGTAAGAATTCTCTAGCAAATAGACGTAACTATTTTCATTCGCATCAAAACTGTTAAGATTAAAATAAGGAAACGATGCTGACGAGAGAATTAGAAGAAACATTAAGCTACGCGGTCGATGAAGCGGTCAGGCATAAGAATGAGTATGTGACGCTTGAGCATCTGCTATTCGCATTGCTTGAGGACGTATCCGCACGAGATATATTATTCAATTGCGGGGCCGATCTCGAGGAGCTTGGCAGAGCTTTGCAGCAGTATTTCGAGGAGCAGCTCGAAAAAATACCGCCAACGGCGAAACACATGCCCGAGCTTACTCCGACGTTTCAGTCGACCATTTCCTACGCAGTTTTACAGGCCGAGGGTAGTGGTCAGGGTGCGGTGGACGGCGGGAATATTTTGGCCTCAATGTATCAGGCGGAGCAATCCTATGCCGTCTATCTTCTGCTCCAGCAGGGTGTCACGCGGCTCGATATTTTGAATTATATTTCCCACGGCATCTCAAAGATCGACCACGGCGATATGCTGCCTGACGGTATCGATGACGAAGACGATTTCGATGGTGTTGGTTTACCGCAGCGAAAGAATCCGCTCGAAAGCTTTACCGTCGAGTTGGTCGCAAAGGCCGCCGCGGGCCAGATCGACCCGATCGTAGGCCGTGCGGCAGAGATCGAACGCACCATTCAGGTCCTATGCAGACGAAAGAAGAATAATCCGCTCTATGTAGGTGAACCAGGCGTCGGCAAAACCGCCTTAGCCGAGGGCCTTGCTCTCAAGATTAGCGAAGGCGATGTTCCCGAGGTTTTGCAGGGAGCCAAGGTCTTCGCTCTCGATATGGGAGCCGTTATCGCCGGAACGCGTTATCGCGGTGATTTTGAACAGCGGTTCAAAGCGATAATCAACGAGATCAAACAGGAAGAGAATGCGATACTTTTCATCGACGAGATCCACACGATCGTCGGAGCAGGGGCCGTCTCGGGCGGTTCGATGGATGCTTCAAATATCTTGAAGCCCGCACTCGCGGCCGGCGACCTTCGCTGTATCGGTTCGACGACGCATGCGGAATACAAAGCGGCATTCGACCGCGACCGAGCTCTCGCTCGCCGTTTTCAGCGGATCGATATCAACGAGCCGACGGTCGATGAAACATTCCAGATCCTGAAAGGCCTAAAGAAGTTTTATGAGGCTCACCACGGCGTAAAATATTCTAACGAATCGCTCAAAACCGCCGCCGAGCTTGCCGGCAAATACATCGGCGACCGGTTTTTGCCGGACAAGGCAATTGACGTTATCGACGAGGTCGGTGCGTCGGTTAAGCTGCTGCCGGCCAGTAAGCGGCCCAAGAAGGTTTCAGTTCAGATGGTCGAGAACACCATTGCCCGAATGGCGAAGATTCCACCTAAAACCGTTGTTGCGGACGAAAAGGTGCGGCTCAAAACGCTGCGCGAAGATATTAAGAAGACGATATTCGGCCAGGACGAGGCGATCGACAAGATCGTCGATGCGATCCAGATCTCGCGTGCCGGGCTCGGGGCGCAGACAAAACCGGTCGGTTCATTCCTGTTTTCAGGACCGACCGGTGTCGGTAAAACGGAAGTTTCGAAGCAACTCGCGGAAACGCTTGGGGTCGAATTCCTTCGCTACGACATGAGCGAATACGCCGAACCGCACACGGTCTCGCGGCTCATCGGCGCGCCGCCGGGCTACGTCGGGTTCGATCAGGGCGGATTGCTGACCGAGGCGATCATGCGGACGCCGCATGCGGTTCTTGTTCTCGACGAGATCGAAAAGGCTCACCCGAATCTATTCAATCTGCTGCTGCAGGTGATGGACAGTGCGACATTGACGGATAACAACGGTAAGAAAGCAGATTTTCGCAACGTGATCCTCATCATGACGACGAATGCGGGTGCCCGCGAACTGTCCTCGGGTGGGATGGGTTTCCGCAACGGCTCCGAGACCAAAGGCAACGCCAAAGGAGCCATTGAGCGGACCTTCACACCCGAATTCCGTAACCGCCTCGATGCATGGGTGCCGTTCAAGGCCCTTGACCTCGACGTGATCAAGCTGATCGTCGATAAGTTCATCAAAGAACTAAACGGCCAGCTCGCCGAAAAACGCGTCCTCGTCAAACTTACAGAGGAAGCCAGAGAATGGCTTGCCAAAAACGGCTTCGACGCTCGCTATGGCGCCCGCCCGATGTCGCGTCTCATCCACGACCGTGTCAAACAACCGCTTGCAAGTGAGATCCTGTTTGGCAAGCTGACCTACGGCGGTAGCGTTCTGGTCGACGTGGCACACGATACGCTGGTGCTGAATTTTTAGGCTCTTCGGAAAAGTGAGATGGCAAAGAATTCAGGTATCTATCATCATTCCGGCACTGATCTGCGGAACGAAGCTACCGCTGAGCAATATGAGCGACAAAACCACCGCGTACCTGCCAATGGTTGAGGCATTCAAGCGACTCGAAAAACAGCTCGCATGTAGATAACGATCGGCGGAACCTTCACTTCCCGTAAAAATAAAGAAAGACTGCCCTTTCAGACAGTCTCCTCTCAGACCTAGACTCGGAGAATCTTAATGAGTTCGGTCGTACTGGATACCGGCGTTTACCGAGTTGATGGCATTGTTTGTCATTGCCATCGCCTGTTCGCGAAAGCCGCCTTTGTCTGCCGAGGCCTTGCGTAGATTTGCGAGAGCATTCTTAAGAGATTCCCGTGCCTTTTCCATGTTCGGCTGGTCCGGTAAAACCGGTATAACTTCTAGGTCAGTGCTATTTCGCTTGCCTGGCCCTGGCGTTATGTGCGTGCGGTCGTAGTCGATGCCTTTGTTTACAGCGTTGATCGCTCCGGCAGTGAAATCCATCGCCCGCTGACGATGTCCTCCCTTGTCTGCCGTCGCGTTCTTCAGATGATTCTGAGCTGCCTTCAAATCGTTTAAGGCCGCTTGCATAAACGGCTGATCGAACGGTGTTGCAGTGATCGTGGCTACGAAGACCGTGATGATCGCCAGGATCGTCATTTTTCTATACAATTTCATTGGTTTCCTCCTCAAAACTTTTTATTTCTTTGCAATCTTTGCCGTAAAGTTCCCCTTTACGGAATTGTCGCCCTGCGAAACATCGATCGAACCACTTACAGCGTCGGTAGTTACGGACGTGACCTTTATCTCGCCTTTCGCATCAGCCGCTCTGAGGTCGAAGTACGTTTCTTTGTCCTTGCCATCGGCAAAGGTTGTGACTGTCACAGTGCTGACACTCATGAATCGGCCCTCTTTATCCACCTTGTAAGTCCCCGGTTTGATCTCATCGTTTAGCCCGGTGCCCGCTTCGCCGTAGATAGAGAAAGAAACTCGGGCCTGATCGGCCGATGTCATCTTCTTTTTCATCGTTGCGAAGTTGGTCGTCTCCATTTCGTAGTTTCCCAACATCGCGGAGAACGACGTTGCCGTTACAGGCGGCTGGCCGACTCCGGGCGTGTAGGTAAAAACGCTCTTGTCCGAACCGCTCGATTTGACACTCATTGGAACGTCTTTGCCGCCAGCCTTTATGCTGAGGCTCGAACTTCCGCCGCCACCGCATGCAGACATCAGAAGTGCACACATCGTAATTACTAATAGTTTTTTCATTTCGTCACCTCACCAAAATCAAGATCTTTCTCCTCGTCAGGACGGACACGCTTTACCTTTACTTTTCCTGCTTTCGGGTCGATCGCAACCACGGTCGCAGGGTCGAACGAAGACATAAATGAAGCTTTTACTTCATCACCTACCTTGAAATTCGGTTTATATGATATCGGCGTGAGATCGGCCTTTGACCTAACTCTCAGCTTTCGGGCAAACCCGGAAATCAGAACTTTGTCACCGTTTACGCGAAGCACGTAGGCGAACTCAGTTCCGTTTGCGTCTTTAGAAACAAGTGCAGCACCGGGCGCCCATTCGTTATTGACTACGATAAACGAATCCGGCTTCAGCTTGTCGCTCTTGTCCTCACGCGGCGACATCCCGAGATAGCGAACGGTCGGCTCGGCCGGGTTGGCAGCGTCCGTCACGTAGCCACGCATCATGCCACCGCCGGATTGCCACCAGGTCAGGACGACATCTCCAACTTTCGCTTTCTGGCCCTTTGGAATCGCGATGATGTAGGCGTTGGCGACCTTGTATTTCTTTTTGAAGCTGTCCTCTACCTCTGATTCGAGTTCGCCCGGTGTGACCATTACGCGGTTATTGAAGATCGCAGTTGGGTCTTTGGCACCGCCTGCGATCTCGGCGATCTTTGCCTCGTCGATCGTTAGAACGATGTCGCCGGCCTTTGCGGTTGTCGCGACATTCGACATTCCGTCAAATGGAACTTCACCGGGCTTAAGCGTTACCGCTGGTTTCTCTTCCTTCTTTTCTGGTGCTTTCGCGACAGCCGCATTGTTGGCTGAAGAATTAGTGGTATTGGTCGCAGCGCCGCCGCATGCCGAGATCAACGCGGCCGAGGCAAAAACTGCTAATAGTAGGGACGGTTTCATTCGATTCTCCTATTTTGTTGTTTAAGTTTAGTTTTTATTGATAGCTGCCAATGTAGCTGCGATATCGCTTTACCGACCACAGAGCGAGGCCAAGAAAGACGGTGCCGATCAGGAACAGGCCGACGATCATGATCCAGTAATTAAGTGGCGTTTGAGCCGAGATGTTTACAAAGCGTGCGAGCTTGCTGTACGGAAAGAGGCCGGCGATCAGGCCGAGTATCAGCAGCAAATACGAAACTCCGCTGATCAGGAAATTCAGAATGACGGCCTTTAAGCGGCGTTTATCTTGAAGTCTCGATGCCATCGTTTTTTACCTCACTTCAAATCTCACAGAACACTTTCCAGGTTCGCCTGCCGGTGAGATCACAAAAAGATAGTCGCCCGTCTGCGGCAGCTTTTCGCTGCCCCACGTGTCGATGGCAGTTCCTTCCTCGTAGGGCGTTTTATTAGGGTAGAAGAACGATATACCGCAACCTGGAGCCAAAACGGAAACCTTCTGACCTGAGCGAAGGCCGAGTTTGTAACTCTTTTTTTCACCTTTGTTTGTAAAACTAACGGCCGCGGCCCACGAGTTTGTTCCCTTAGCGAATGTTATTCGCTTCGCTCTCTTAGCGGCCTCGTCGTACGGATCTTTGCACGATGTGTAGTCGACTGTGTAGTTGCTCCACTTGTTTGTGTTGTAGTTCTTGCCGTAGAGCATCACGCGGAGCTTTTCTCCGCTGGCGGAACGCACGATCGTCCATCGCTTATTTGCCGGTGTCGTCGGCAGAGCATCGGGCGTTTGATCGGAAAACCGAACTGTTAACACTGTGCCGCTAACAGTTCCGGTAAAGTCGTACCGTTTGATACGGTCGGTGTCGTAATCAGGAGCGATGCCAAAGCTACCGGTGACAGACTTCCCGCTGATAGACATTTCGATCGAATGTCCGTCCTTTAGTCCATTGTTTTCAAAACACTTGCTCTGCCCAAAGGCTAAGCTCGAACTGAGCAGAACGAATGCCGCAACCAAAAACTGTTTCATGCTAAAACTCCTTTCCGACGATCTTTGCCGTAAAGTTTCCTTTGAGTGTGATCTTGTCGGTTATCTTGAGGTCAGCTTCGCCGGTGACGGTCTCGCCGCTGACCGAATTGAATTTAACCGACCCGTCCTTGTCCTTATTGTCAGCGGAAAAGTCGGCGGGAGTTTTTCGGATCAGCTTGCCATCCTCAAAATAGGATATGAAGACGCTGCCAAAGCTCGCCTCGGCAAAGTTGTTGCTCTTTGCCGGAAACGTCGTTGGTGTGGGCACGCTGTCGCGCGTTGTGCCCTTCTTGTCGTAAACCTCGATCGAGATCACAGCCTGGCCGTTCTCCGTCAGCGGCTTGGAAACATCGCTGGTCTCCGTCAGCTCGAACGTAGCAAGGTGGATCTGATACTGAGCTTTAGCGTTATCGCCGCTACCTTGCTGCAGCTTCATCATCTTGGCGTCCTTGATGGCGTAGCTGTTGGTTTTGCCGCCGATCGTGACATCCATTTTGGGCGAGGACGAGAGACCACCGCATCCGACCAGTGCCAAGGCTATCGCGACGATTGATAGTGTTAAAAGTGGTTTCATTTGATCTCCTATAGGACGATAATGACCTCGTCGTCGTTCGGGTTATCTGACTGCCCAATACTCTTCCACGGCATTGTCTTGCCGTCGCGATAGAGTCTTGCTCGGTAGGGCTTGGCAATGCGACGCGTTGTTGTGTAATTGACCTGTTCTGTGAATGTGGCGTAGACAGTGAAGGAGACAGAATTAAGATTGTGCCATTCAAACCTAGGCTTGTCCGCAAGTCTTATGCCTTCGATTTTGACTGCAGAATAGAATTCGCCCATCATGATCGGCTGCGGCCCAAATTTTTGCAGCAATGCCGCAACCTCAGTCTCGGTCGGATTTGGGATACCTTCGAAAAGATTCGAGCCGACAAAAGATTTCCAGTAAACGTAGCGGCCACCGGCGATGTCGTACGATGCCGTTGCCTCAACGAGAATGTTCACGCCGGGCTCTTCGCTTTTAACCTTTGCCGAGTAGGGAACATCCCATACATACTTCGAATAGCCCTTGCTCCAAACTCGCGTTCCGGCTCCGTGGACCGTGACGGAGATCGTCTTTGGTCCAGAAACGTCTTTTTTGACCTGCGCAGCCGATGGCTGCGACTGGACTGACACCGCGCCAAATCCGACCAATGCCAAAACTGTGATCACAAAAATTGAAAATGACTTGATTCTCATCACTATCTCCTTTTATTACTTGTTCTTGAAACCTATGGACAAACTACGAAGTAGCCCGCTCCGCCTATATTCTCCGCGACTGATGCTCCGTAGCTGCCGCCTTTGTATGCCTGCTTAACGACCCATTCCTGGGCCTGACAATAAGGGCGGCCTGGAATCTTGATCAGAATCTCACCGCGAACATACCGGTTTGTCGGAATACCAAGTGAATTCTTAAAAACATTCCAGTCGTTATAGTTTGAACCGATCTTGTAGATCGTCAGTCCGGGATATTTGGCTGTATACTTCGCTTTGACCAACGCCTGCTCCGTTGGCCGTTGAAAAGGACGTTCTTTCCAGACGCGTGTCTTAGCTTCACTTTCGACAGCGGCCTTGAGCTCGTCATAATTTGTACGCACACGGTCCATCCAGTTCGGCGGAAAGCTTGACGGCGAACAGTTCATGACCTTGGCAAGCTCGGCCTTCCAAATGTCGGGCGTAAAAAGCAGTTTCTGCATATCGTCACTTACTATGTGCCATGTGTTCGCGAGTGAGCTGGCCAGCGCGTTGTTTGCATAGCCCATGTTCACATCGAGTGCGTTACACGCACCCTGAGCTTTTCCGATTACCGAAAAGCCAAGCACCAACAAGATCGTCAATAAATGTCGTTTCATCATTTTCTCCTTGCGTAGGTCGTTAATCATTAAAGCGGCAGCGTATCTATGCGCTCGATCCGCAATATGCATGGGTTAGAATCTTTTTGGACGCGACCCGTAACTGCCACACGCTCTCTAGCCGAAACAGTTCTTCCCGAATCGGTGTTGATACGCACATCATCGTAGGTATAGCTGGCTGGTAAAGCGTCGATGTGGTTTCTTTCGTGTGACCCAGTGGCTGAAACAGTCGCGGTAACGAATGAGCCGCCGCCGTCAAGCTTTTCGACTAGCAACAGGCGGTACTGGCCTGAACCGTAGTCGTCACCAATCCAATCTGAAACTTGAGGTAGCCGAAAGTAGCCCTCAACCTTGACCGCATTATCACTGGGTTCGCGACAAACATCACTGAGAGCGACCGTTCGCATCCTGGTACCGCATGAGAATACGACGAGGGTTGCGATCAAAAGGATAGTGATTTCGTAAATGCGTAACATCAAAATACTTTGTGGCGTCTGTAATATGTCGTAGAATAACTTGCCTTTGACAGTGAGCAGTTTGGGGGCTCGGTGGGATAAAAATCCTAAGAAACATATCAATTTTTTCTCAATTGGCTACATTTGATGGACACCGCGGATAAGAATTGGTTCCAATTTGGTGAATTTCGCCTCGAGATCGAGGAAAAGGTCTTACGTCGCGATGGTGAGATCGTACCGCTGCAGGCTCGCGTGTTCGAGGTTCTACGCATGCTTGTCGAGCGTCGAGGCGGTGTCGTGTCGAAAGACGAGCTGATGGAAACGATCTGGGCCGATTCCTTCGTCGAAGAAAGCAATATCACCCAAAGTATCTACTCCCTCCGAAAAGTTCTTGACCGAAATGGCGCGAAATCTATGATCGAGACCGTACCTAAGCGCGGGTACCGTATGGCGGTTCCGGTCGAAGGCGTTCTCGACAGGCGTTTACCGGTTGAGCCCGCAACCGATGATCGACCTTCCGGTCGAAGCTATCGGCCATTAGCGATAGCCTTGGGGTTGGTCTTGCTCGCAGTTTTTGCAGCGTCGGGCTTTATCGCATCGCGATATTTCAGCCCGGGGCGTTCCGCACCAGTCGAATCGGTAAAATTTGAGAAACTTACTTTCTCAGGCGATATCACTTTCCCGATAATCGCGCCGGATGGCAAAGCATTTGCGTTTGTGCGGGAAAACGCCATCTATCTTCAGGATGTTGCCAATGGGAGCAGCGTAAAACTTTCGATCGCTGATCACCAAAAATTTGGTAATCTCCAGTTCTCCTATGATGGCGAGTCCATCTATTTTCGCGACGAGGACAGTTTCGATGCCAGCGGCAATCTTTATCAGGTATCAAGGTTTGGCGGCCAGGCAAAACTCGTTGCTGAACGCGTTTGGAGCACCGTAGGTTTTTCTCCGGACGGAGAGCGAATGGCGTTTGTACGGTTTTTTCCGACGCAAGGCGAGTGGGCTCTGATCGTGAGGGCGACGGCTGGCGGCGAGGAGCAAAAGCTTTTCACCCGAAATCTTCCGTTCAGCATCTTCCGAACCGGCTTTCCCTCGTGGTCGCAGGACGGAAAACGAATCGCGATCATAGAGCAATCGCCAAATCAACGGAATACATCGAGCCTTGTCCTCGTTGATGCATCGAGCGGAAGTGCCGAAACGGTTCCGACACCCGATCTTGTTCAGATCGAGCAGGTTGCATGGCTTCCCAGTGATTCCTCAATGCTGATTACCGGGCGCGAGAATAATCGTTTCTTTCAACTGTGGAAGCTGAGTTTGTCTGACCGGGCACTTCAGCGGATCACCAACGATCTCAATAATTACCGGACTCTATCGGTCTCCCTTGATGGGCAAAAAATGATCGCCCGCCAGTTCTCCGTTTACTCTCACATCTGGACACTGCAAGGCACAAACCTGGACGAGCAGAAACAGATCACATTCGGCAATCTCAACCGTGACGGCACCTCCGGGATGAATTGGGCACCGGACGGCCGCATTATCTACGCTACGCGGATCACCGGCAATATCGATCTCTGGTCGCTCCGGCCCGAGGATGGTGTGCGAAAGGCGTTGACCGAGAATGTGGGCCCCAGCAATGAAAATCCATTCGTGACGGCTGATGGAAAGTACGTATTCTTCGAGTCGTCACGCACCGGTAAGCGCCGAATTTGGCGGATCGACAGCGATGGCTCGAACCCGGCGCAGGTATCGCCGGATGACGACAACGCAGACTTCCTACCAGTCGTCTCGCACGATGGCATCGTCGTCTACTACATTCAGCGAAATCCCAAAGGAAATGTTCTGTGGCGACAGTCACTCGCCGACGGCAGGCGGGAGATGTTGACCGAGCAGGGAAAACTCGCACCGGGTAGTTTTCTTTCGCTGTCGCCGGATGGGCGTTATCTGGCCTTCAAGAGTCAGAAGGAAGAGAATGATACTGATACCGCGGACATCGCCCTTCTCGATCTAGCAAGGTCCGCAGAGCCACGAATTATAAACATCAAAACTCAAAATCCAACCATCGAATTCTCGGATGGTGGCCTCAGTTTTGACTATGTTGATAATCAACCTGACGCTGCGCGGCTGTGGCGTCAGTCGTTCGCCACAGGCGAACGCCGCCTACTCCTAGAATTGCCAAAGGAGCGGATCTTTTCATTCGCATGGAACCGTGACGGCAAAACGCTCGCCCTCGGCCGAGGCCGCCAGCAAAATGACGGCATGCTGTTGACCGGCTTCTAGACCATCTTTAAAGATCATTCTTCGTCGTCAAGGTTCATCTCGGAGATCTTGAGATCTGCATCAAACGCAAGACGCCAAAGGAATAGCCGCCGTCCGGCGGCCGCACGATAAAGATAATAATCTTTCCCATCGGTTCTCTCTATACCGACAAGTTCCACGCTCCTCGTCGCGCCGAAAGACGCGATTCGGTTGTTGGCTTCTTTAGCCCGTTGGGTCGAAAGGTTTTGAATAAGCTGTTTGGTCATCAAGGGGCCGTCAGGCTTGTTCGAAAGCCTTGCGACCAAAGCATCCAAAACTTTCCTCGCCCGCACCGTGTCAGGGTTAGCAACTAGTTTCATGGCCCGGATCGATATTGACGGCATATAGAGTTTTGCAACGCCCGCGGCAATCGCACCGCCGACTCCGTTTTCGCCGATGTTTGTGAGGGCGATCACGATCGTGTCGGCATCGGGATACCGAAAATGCGCCGATCCGAATCCGGCGGTTTGACCGGTATGGCCAATAAGACGATGCGAGCGTATCTCAGAGATACGCCAGCCAAAACCGTACGGCGATTCCTTGCCGCTGTTAAAAACGAACTTCTTCCACCATTCGGTGCGGCTCGACTGCTTTAGGAAAGATTCACTGCCAACAGCCTTGCTCCATTTGACCATGTCGCCGATCGTAGAGACGATCGAGCCGGCTCCGGTGAGATCTGTGAGGCTTGCGTCGCGGCCGGCGAGGTGGTCCCGTTCCCATTCGTAGCCGTTCGCACGGTATTTCACAATGAACTGCGGGTCTCGGTCGGTAGTTTTCGTCATTCCCAGCGGCCCGAAGATGCGTTTTCGCATGAACTCGATGTACTTCATCCCTGACCTTGCCTCGACGATAAAGGCGAGCAGATTGAAACCACTGTTGCTGTATATGTTGCGTTCGCCGGGCGTGAATTCAAGCGGGTGTGTGGCAAGCTTGGCGATGAACTGATCGGCGGTCAGCCTTCGCGAAAGCTCAAATCCGTCGAGGCTTGTGTAGCTTTTTATACCGGATGAATGCGTGAGCAAATTTCTTACCGTCACGTCTTTCCATGCATACGGCGTGTTTGGCAGACATGCCGAGATTCGCTCATCGAGCTTAACCTTTCCATCCTCGACCAAGAGCAAAATCGCAGCCGCGGTCATCTGTTTTGAGACAGAACCGATCTCAAAAACGGTATCGACGGTGACCGGAGCGTCAAACTCTACGCTTGCCATGCCGTAGCCTTTCATTTTAATTACCCTACCTTTTATAATGACGGCAAACGCGGCACCGGGAACGTGCCGTTCCGTCATTTGAGCTCGAACATAGTCATCGACCTTGTCGGCTAGTGCCGCGACAGGACACAGGATAAAAATCAGCAAGCAGCCAAATAGAAATCTATGTGTAGTTCGTTTGGGTGTTTTTACTCGTATTTTCATAGCATCAAAAAAATCCCTTGAAATTCGCCAAAAAGCTATTAAAATGCCCTCATGGATACCGACATTCTCATCATCGGAGCCGGGCCGACGGGCTTGGCGCTTGCTTGCCAGTTGATCCGGTATGGCGTCGATTTCGTCATAATTGATACCAAAGATACGACTACGCCGTTTTCGCGGGCCATCGGTGTTCAGGCACGGACGCTTGAGATCTATGAGCAGATCGGCCTTGCCGATAAACTGATCGCACTTGGCAAGCCGGCGGAAAAGGTTCGAATGATCGCCGGCGGCGAGGTTCGCGGCGAAGCGGTGCTCAAAGATATCGGAGCCGGGATGAGCGCCTACCCATTTATGCTTGTCGTCGAGCAGGGCCAACATGAAAAGCTTCTTTACGATCATATCGTTGCCGAGGGCCGCAAGGTGCACTGGAACCAGCATCTCACGTCGTTTACGCAGGATGATTCCCGAGTAGCTGCCATAATTGCCAATGCGGATGGCACCGAGCAAATTATCAAAGCCAAATACCTCGTGGGCTGCGACGGAGCGAAAAGCCTGGTCCGTCACCAGCTTGGCCTGACGTTTGAAGGCGAAACGGTCGACCGCTTGTTCTACGTCGCGGATGTCCAGATAGACTGGGAATATCCGCATGATGCCCTCCAGGTCTGCCTTGCAACGCATACGCTCACCGCCTTTTTCCCGATGGTCGGCGACAACCGCTACCGCATCGTCGGCACTTTTCCGGAAGGGCACGATATAGACGCAGGCGAAATTCTATTCGAAGAGATCGAACGCCAGATCGAGGCGGACACGGAGCTGAGATTGGATATCAGCCATGTGAATTGGTTTTCCGTTTACAAGGTACATTCCCGAGCAGTAAATGCTTTCTCGAAAGGCCGATGCTTTGTCGCGGGCGATGCCGCACACATTCACACTCCGGCCGGCGGTCAGGGAATGAACACTGGGATACAAGACGGTTACAACCTTGCCTGGAAACTTGCCCTGGCCTGTAAATCTAGAGCTGGCGAGAAGCTGCTTGATACCTACAACGAAGAACGTCTGCCAAATGCTCAGCGTTTGTTGCGGACGACTGACAGAATGTTCGAACTCGGTTCGAGCGACGAGTGGTTCACGTCGTTTGTGCGGACGCACATTTTTCCGCATGTTCTGGGGCTCGCCCTTAGTTTCGACGCGGTCAAGAAGATGATCTTTCCGCTGGTTTCGCAGATCGGGATCAGCTATCGCCAAAGCTCGCTGAGCTCAGATCATGCAGACTTCCAGGTAAAGGCGGGCGATCGAATGCCGTGGTTCGAGATAGATGGATGCAGCATCTATGACCGTTTGCGGGATCCAAAGTTCCATCTTCTACTCTTTCTTGATGGCGAAACGGAAGTCCCGCCGCTGCCGAAGGAAATGATGGAATCATGGAGCGGTCTCGCCGATACGTCGATCATTCCGCTCGATGACAAGGTCAAAGAGGCGTTCGGAACCGACGAACCGTTTTTCGTCCTGCTCAGGCCGGACAATTACATCGGGCTTATCTCTGCCGAGTTTTCACCGGATCTAATTGTCAAATATCTAAATAACCTTAGCTAGCCGATCGGATCTCCCGGCGGTGTTGCGAGCGGCGTTGTCTGTTTACGCGGTGCGTCGGGCCTCGTCAGGAAGCGGTCGATGTCGTCTGCCATTGCACGGTTATGTGCGGCTGCATCGCCTATCGCTGGTGTCCGCTTTAGCGTCGCGAGCAGGCCGCGAAGAGCTTCGACGGCGACAGAGCGAACCTGCGGCTGGGCATTTCCGTTTGCCGCGAGATCCATTAAACGCGAGACCGTCAGGCTCTGGATCGCACGAGCAATGGCTGTCTGCCGACTGTCGGGTTGCGGCTTCCATGCCATTTTAATTATTGCGTCGACCACTTCGCGGAAGTGCGGATTAGCCTTATCTCTTGAATTAAAATCGACCATTCTCGCCGCCCGGTTCGGTTCCAGCAAGCCGCTGATAGCGACATCCGCAGCTATCTCTGCGGCTCCGATCGGGTCAAAGGTCGGGTTAGTCCGCTTGGCAAACAACTCCGAGCGGCCCGAGCGATAGCCGTATGCGGTCGGCGGGATGAGTTTGAGAATGTTATCCGGAATGACGAGTCCCGCCGGGTCGATCGTGTTTAGAACTACGTTCAGGGCTTCGCGTTGCCGATCGGCGGGGACGATGTCGTTGTATTTTGCCGGGATCGGGCCGTTGCCGGTTCGCATCGCGAACGAGTAATAAACTCCACCGAGCGTTTTGATCGCCGCCGTTAGTTGATAACGATGGTGCAGATAGAGCGGCAGGAATTTGTTCTCAAGCTCGGATAGGGGCGTGCCGGTCGGGATATTCTGAATCCCGAATTGATTAATACCGATACGGCGGACCTGCATTTCGTGTTTAAGCATCGCGACCGGATCCGGGCCGTTGTCCCAGAGGTTTGCCAGCGGATTCGCTCCGCCCGCAGGCCGGGCGTCCTGGTCGCCGAGGAAGAGCATGCCGTTCGCCACGCCTTCGTTCACTATCTTATCGAGCTCGGCGTCCTCATTGGCTCCGGGAGCAAACTGGGAGTATGCATAACGCACCTGAAACTTATCGAACGCTCCAATGCCGACTGCGTAGGCATTGGAGAAATCCAGCTTGCCGTTCTTGATCTCGACCATCGGTGCCGGATAGTCCATCACCGAAGCACGGCTGTATGTACTCGCGGCGAAATTGTGGGTAAACCCGAGCGTATGCCCGACCTCATGAGCAGAGAGCTGCCGAATTCGTGCATATGACATTGCTGTTACCTCAGCTGCCGAACCATCAGCGGAGAGATAATCGACATCCGGCATTAATCCGAACTCGCAGGCCATACTTGACTTATATTGCGGCGACATTCCGGCACCGAGCAGGAAATCCTGCCGTGCCCGCTGCGAGTCGAGCGTCACGTCGCCCTTCAAGACCTCGCCTGTTCGCGGATCGACCACGCTGTCGCCGATCGACCAGCCGCGGGTCGATCGGTGGACCCAGTTGATCACGTTGTAGCGAATGTCCATCGGATCGGCGTCCGGCGGCAGGACCTTGACCTGAAACGCATTGCGAAAACCCGCCGCCTCGTAAGCCTGATTCCACCACGAAGCTCCCTCTATCAGCGCGTCCTGAATTGCCTTCGGCGCGCCGTTATCGACGTAATAGATGATCGGTTTTACAGGATCGCTGACGGCTGCGTTCGGATCTTTTTTCTCGAGGCGGTGACGCTGGATCCAGCGTTTTTCTAGGTCCTCGTTAATGTCCGTACCGTAATCGTAAAAGCTGATCGAGATGCCGCCGGTCCGCGGGTCGAATTTGCGTGGGCGGTATTTCTCGTCGGGCAGCTCAACGAACGAGTGGCGTTCGCGGACAGTCACATGCTTGGCGGTCGGCGTGACCTGGCCGACGAGGTTGCTGGTGTCGCCGCCTGCGGTCAATGTGATCGTCGCCTCGACTTCGGTATTTTTCGGGAAGCCCTTGGTATTCGGCAGATAGAGAGCACTGCGGCTTTCGTCAAAATTGTAGTTACCCTGGCGCGACTGATTGATACGTTCGCCGACGCCGTGGGCATCGCGGATGAGGAAGCTGGTTGCATCGACCAGGATCTTGTCACCTTCGGATGCCTCGACTCGAAAGCCCCAGATCACGGACTTTGCAAACGATTCCTCGACTGATTTTCGCTGTGCGGGGTCGCCACCGAGGGCGCGGAACTCGTAGTTTGGCTGCACCAGCAAAACCTTGTTCCCGGCCCGCTCGAATGTCACGACCTTCGTCGTCCCTAACTGCCCGCGGTCGAGCCCGAGCGGGTTCGAACCTACGCCGGTCGGCAGGCTGACGAGATAGAGAAACTCCTTGTTAAACCGCGAGATCTCAATATATATCTTGCCCGCGTCCGCGTCGATATAGAGCGGCATAAAGCCGTCGATCTTTTGCAGCTTTTCGATTACGGACGAGATGGTTTTTCGGGCCGGAGCCTGCGCAGAGACGAGCTGAGCGATAGAGACGAGGAGGCAAAACGCGATCAGGAATCGTTTCATAAAATTGGTTTTTTGCTTAAGAACTTATGCGTGAATCTAGCACTATTACGGGGCGAATATCAAGATTGTTTACGCGAGTCGGGCCTAAATACTGAAGCGCCCGTGTTTACTGGGTTTGGTAGAGTAATTTGCATGGTGTGGTCGAATTGGTTTGTGAGATTGGTAGAGGTATTTACGAGATTGGTCAAACGTTTTTCAGCCAGATATCGCGGTTTCTCTCAGCAGATCCGCGTTTTGCCCGCGTGAGGCGAAATCAGGTCACTTTTTTCTGAGTGTCACGACGAGCGCATCGCTTACTTTTCGTTCGCCTTCTTTGTCGGACGGATGATTGACAACTTTGCCGTCGACGAACATCGTGGTCGAGCCGCCGCCGTCGAGATTCATCGCGTCGGTCGCCCCGAGGCTCAGCAGATATTCCGCCAGATCCTGCAGCCCGATGCCACCACTCGACTCGCTCCGGCCATCGACGGTGATCATAAGGAATTTCCCGTCTTTGAGTTTTGCGACTGCGGTTCGCGGATGGCGGGTTTCGACGAAGGATTTAGAGGATTTTTCTTCTTGCCAGGTGATGTCGATCTTGCCGTTGTTGATGAGCTGGGGAGCTCCCGCAATAACATCTTCAATCCTGTTACGGGGAGGAAAGATAAAACGCGTATTTCCCGATTTATCTACTGTTGTCACATTGGCGAAAAGGGAGCCACGTGTAGTGCATTTTGAGAACGCGGCCAATTCCGCTACTCGATTAGTTTCGGCTGAGATCACAAAACCGTCCGATGGGATCTGGCTGCTGCCCTGTCCTTGTCGCACTACTGAGCATCTGCCGGGACGCACGATAACTTCTGTACCGTCATTGTTCGTCAAGGTTGTTCTGTTAAACTCCGGAGTAAATACGATGATTTCCCCTTTTTTTCGCTCCCGGTTTATGCCCGAGGCACTGATGTCGAACCGCAACACGCCCCGAACCGTGCTCGATACGCGAATATCGTAATTTTGTCGCACCCGCTCCATCAACACGGGAGCAAACGGACTGTCATTACTTATCATTAGGGCAATCCTGTCGTTCGTTGATTCACTCAACAATTTTCGGTCGATCTGCAGCGCTCCTACATCATCACCCGCCCAAATACTGTTATCTAATCTAAAAAATCCCGCATTGATCGCCGCAAAAGCTCCATGCCGAGTGGCGATCGAGGAGGTTTTCTCGGTTCCAATGGCGGCGTCCATGGCGTGGTGGACGTCGATGCGGACTTTTTTGAGGTCGAGGCGGAGCAGGTTCATATTGACCTTGAGCCCGCTGATCTCTTTGGTGACCTCGGCGTACTCGACGCCGGGTTTTAGGGTTTTGAATTCCTGAGCTTTTGATTGGCCACAGAGGACACAGAGAAGGATAAGGCAAGAAACCAAAAGCGGTATAGAAGCGAATGCATCCCTTGTAACAATATTTCTCTTATTCATAAACTCATCTTCCTCTGTGTTCTCTGTGGCTATATCTTTCTTATAATACACTCGATGCGAATCAACGAAAGAGTTCTCCAGCTCAACGACAAGCCCGTTAACGAAAAGTCGCGGTACGTGCTGTATTGGATGCAGATGTATAAGCGTGTGGACAATAATCATTCGCTGATCTACGCGATCCGCCGGGCGAATGAGCTGAAGCTGTCGCTGGTTGTTTATGAGGGGCTGAAATATTACTACCCGTGGGCCTCAGATCGCATTCATACCTTTATTTTGGAAGGCGTGGAGGAAAAACAGGCGGCTTTTGAAAAGCTCGGGATCCGCTATGTCTTTTATCTGCAGAAAGATAAGGCTTCGCCAAAGCAGACTGTCGCGAAGCTTGCCAAAGATGCGGCTTTGATCGTCACCGACGATTTCCCATGCTTCATCATCCCGGAACACAACCGCCGGATCGCCGAGAGAGCCGAAATTCCCGTATTCGCGGTCGATTCGAATGGCGTGGTTCCGATGTCAAAATTCGATAAGGAAGAATACGCCGCCTACACCATCAGGCCGAAGATAAAGAAGCTGCTCGACCGCTATCTAAAACCGCTGCCGTTCGAGGACATTGACGTCAAAAGCAATGACCTTGAGGTCGATTGCCCCGAGACGGTCGTCACTGCCGACAACATCGCCAAACTCGTTGCCGAATGCGACATCGATCACACCGTTCCAGCGTCCGATCAGTACCACGGCGGCACGATCGAAGGAAGAAAGCGGCTTAAGAAATTCGTTGACGAGATATTGCCTGATTATGACAAGGCGCGGAGCAAGCCGGATCGAGACGGTTCGTCGCGGCTGTCTTCGTATCTGCACTTTGGATATTTGTCCGCGCTTGAGATCGCACTTGAGGTACAAAAGGCTGACGCGCCTCAGGAATCGATCGATGCATATCTCGAGGAACTGATCGTCCGCCGCGAGCTGTCGTATAACATGACGTTGTTCAACGATAAATACGAATCGCTCGACGCCTTGCCGGCCTGGGTTCACAAAACGATGCGGGAACACGCGACCGATGAACGCTCGCATCTCTATTCGATGGAACAATTAGAACGCGGTGAGACGCACGACGAGCTGTGGAACGCCGCCCAACGCGAGATGGTCGTGACCGGTGAGATGCACAATTATGTGCGGATGCTGTGGGGCAAAAACGTGATCGCCTGGACGCCTTCGTACGAGGTGGCGTTCGAAACCCTGGTGCATCTCAACAACAAATACTGCCTCGACGGCCGCAACCCGAATTCTTACTGCGGAATCCTATGGTGCTTCGGCAAACACGACCGCCCATGGATGGAACGCGAGGTCTTCGGCCAGATAAGATACATGACGAGCGGCAGTACGGGGAAGAAGTTTGATTCGAAAAAGTATATTGCTTGGACGAAGGGATTGTGACTGGAGCGCAAGCGTCCCGCTTGCCAAGCGTTCGTGAGAACGCTGACGGTGCTGAGGTTTGCTCACGTCGAAGTATATTAAGCGTCCTCACGCCGGAGGAACCGGCGTTGGCAAGCGGGACGCTCGCGCTCCAGTCACGCTTCGCTTTGGTTTGAAACTCTTGTGCCGTTTTTTCGTATCTGGTTTAAGTAATTTGCCAGTAAACATTTTCAAGGAGTTTTAGAAAAACATGGGTTCTATTACCAAATATTTTACCGCCCTTATCGTACTCTTTTCGGTTTCGATGGTGACGTTGGGTCAGAGCAAGGGCTTTGACACGAGCCGGATGGATACGTCGGTTGAGGCGTGTAACGATTTTTACCAGTATGCCAACGGCACCTGGCTCAAAACTACCAAGATCCCGGCCGAATATCCGAGCTGGGGCAGCTTTACGATCGTTTATGAGAACAACCAGAACGTTCTCAAAAAGGTCGTCGAAACGGCCGCTAAAACAACCAACGCCGCCAAGGGCAGCGATACGCAGCTAGTCGGCGACTATTACGCTTCGTGCATGAATGAAGAGGCACTGGAAAAGGCTGGCATAGAGCCGATCAAACCTTTCCTCGCTGAGGCGGCTAAAGTTTCGAGTGTCAAAGACCTCCAGAAACAGATCGCGATGAACCACAATCGTGGTTTGGGCGGATTTTTCCGTTTTGGTATCGGGACCGATGACAAGAACAGCAATGTCAACCTCGCGTCGGCTTCGCAGGGCGGTGTCGGGCTGCCGAACCGCGATTACTGGTTCAAGGACGACCCTAAATCGGTCGAGACCCGCCAGAAATATGCGGAATACATGACCAACATGTTCAAGCTCGCGGGCGACACGCCAGAGGCTGCGGCCGCCGAAGCCAAGACGGTGATGGCGATCCAGAAGCGTTTTGCATCGGCTGCAAAGGCCCCGGTCGAGCTTCGCGATTCTGAAGCGAACTACAACAAAAAGACTCTCGCCGAGCTCGCACAGCTCACACCAAATTTCTCGTGGACCGATTACCTGAAAGAGCGTGGCGTCGCGAGCGTCAAGGAAGTGAATGTCGGCCAGCCGAAGTTTTTTGAGGAACTGAGCAAAATGCTGACCGAGGTTCCTATCTCGGATTGGAAGGCATATCTTCGCTGGATCGTCATCGCCGATTCGGCAGGCAATCTGACGAAGGCGTTTCGTGACGAGTCTTTTAATTTCAATGCAAAATACCTCTTCGGAGTTCAGGAACAGCAGGCCCGTTGGAAGGTTTGCACGGCTGAGGTCGATGGCGTGATCGGCGAATCCCTGGGGCAGGAGTTTGTAAAGACCGCATTCTCGCCAGCCGCCAAAAAGCGGATGAACGAGCTGATCGACAACCTGTTTGCTGCCTACAAAGAACGCATCCAAAAGCTCGACTGGATGAGTGATGCAACAAAGACAAAAGCACTCGAAAAGCTTGCTGCATACACGCGAAAGATCGGTTATCCCGATAAACTCGAAGGTTACAAGGGCCTCGAGCTGGAACGCGGATCATATTTTCAGAACAATCTGAAAGCGAGCGAATTTCTGATCAAGCGAAACATGGCAAAGGCCACGAAGCCGGTCGACCGTGCCGAATGGGGAATGACGCCGCCGACGGTGAATGCGTACAACAACCCGCAGTTCAACGAGATCGTCTTTCCGGCCGGGATACTGCAGCCGCCATTCTTTGATTCGGCAGCGGATGATGCCATCAACTACGGCGGCATCGGTGCCGTGATCGGGCACGAGATCACGCACGGTTTTGACGACGAGGGCAGCAAATACGACGCCCAGGGTAACCTGAAAACGTGGTGGACCGACGCTGACCGCAAGACGTTCGAAGAGCGTGGAGCGTGTGTCGTCGATCAGTTCAGCAAGTACAAGGTCGGCGGCGATGTGTTTATGAACGGCAAGCTCACGCTCGGCGAGAACACAGCCGATCTCGGCGGCCTGACGATGGCATTTGCCGCGTTCGAAAAATCGATGGAGGGCAAACCCAAGCCAGCAAACATCGACAACCTGACACCCGAACAGCGTTTCTTCCTCGGCTGGGCACAGGCCTGGGCCGAAGTCTCAACGCCGCAGGGCGAGGCTTTCCAAGCCCAAAACGACCCCCACGCCATCGCCCGCTTCCGCGTAAACGGCCCGATGTCGAACATGCCTGAGTTTGCAAAGGCATTTCAGTGCAAGGCGAATGATCCGATGGTAAGAAAAGACTATTGCCGGATCTGGTAAGTCAGAACCGCCTTTAACCGCAGATAAACGCAAATGACGCAGATCAGAAAACTCTGATCTGCGTCATTTTATTTTGCGGGTAAGCCATGACTGGAGCGCAAGCGTCCCGCTTGCCAAGCGTTCGCAAGAACGCTGACGGCGCCGGGGATTGATAAGCTTCGGAAGGTCGAACGTCGTCACGCCGGAGGAACCGGCATTGGCAAGCGGGACGCTTGCGCTCCAGTCCAATTTCCATTCCAGTCGAATATTTCTAAAGCTCCGAAGCGTTTTTTGTAGTCGTAGAAGGATTCGCCCTCGTAGGCGTAGCCGTGATAGTAGAGCGGTTTGGCGTGTTCGCGGGCGAATTCTATTTCTTTGAGCATCGTGAAAATACCGAGGCTTTGCGAGCGCATCTCGGGATCGAAGATACCGTAGATACTTGAGACCGATTCGGTGCCGACGTCGAAGAAGCTTGCGGCGACGAGTTTTCCGTTTTCGTGAACCATCACGGAACGGCATTCGGTCGGTGCGTCTGCCTCGCGGGAGACGAAATCGTAAATGGAATCGGGCACTCCGCTTTTGAACCTCGCCTTATGCCGGTGAAACAGGTCGTGCAGCTCAGGCGTGATCTGGAGAGAAACGATCTCGGTCTGCAGATCATCGTTTCGGTTTAGAACGCGGCGTTGGCTTTTGGAAAAACGGAGATCGTTTACGCGTATCCGCAGCGGCAGAACGCGGCGGATCTCGTTTTCATAGATCCCGTAATTGTAACGAAAGAAATGCGTCCCAAAATGCCGCCAACCGTCCGCCAGCAAAACGTCGAGAACTGACGGCTCGATGATCGTCGCGTGAAATTCCTCGTTTATGATCTCAAGCCGGTCGAGTATCATCGTATTGTGGAACCGAAGAAGCGATTTACCAAATCTACACTTCCCGAGAAGGTTTGCATCCGCTGCAACAGGCCTTTCTCCTGGCGCAAACGCTGGGAAAAGGTCTGGGATGAGGTCAAATACTGCTCCGAGCGATGTCGCAATACCAAACCCGCCTAATGCCCTGAGTACCAATCATAACCATATTCCGCCCAGAAATCCTTCGGCCGTTCGCTCGTAAATTCGATCCGCCCGAGGCGTTTGATCTGTTTAATGCCGTACTTGGTCGGCGAAGCGATCCGCAGAGGCGCACCGTTCTCGGGTCGCAGCGGTTCGCCGTTCATTTCGTAGGCGAGCAGCGTCTGCGGGTGCATGATGCTCGGCATATCCCAGCCGACGTAGTATTTTTCATCCGGTGTGGACATGGCGACATATGGCAAAAGATCTTCGGGCTTTCCAGCGACGTCCGGCGGAGCACCGCTTGTGGTCTTTGGTTTATAAACCGCAGCGAAATCTGAGAATTTCACGCCTGCCCAATGCACGATCGTGCTCCAGCCCTCGATGCATTTGAATTCCGTGATCATCTCGGTCCGCGGCAGCTTTTTGATGTCGGCCATGGTGATGACAAGATCGTCGACACGTCCGGCGAGCCCGGCGACGGTTAGCGTCCACGCGGCAACGTCGATCTCTTGTTCGAGGCCTTCGAAACCGTTGGTTCTGATCGGCGTCACTTGTTCCGGCGGAAATTCAGGAGCTAGTTTAGTCGGACGAAAGAAGAACTGACTTACACTTTCATTAAACTCGAATGTTTTTAGAAGTAGTCGATCTTTTGACTTAAATAGAAGATCTTTCGTCTCGTCAGACAACGACCGCCATCCAATGATCCCAAGCAACGTAGTCGCACCTATGGAGAGAAAGTAGCGGCGTGACCGTGCGGACATTTCTTTTTTCGCGTCCTCCACCGACATCGGCTCGCTGAGATAGCGGTGCTCGCCTAGGATCGAGGCTGTGTTTTGCGGGTCGTCGGGAAACGAATCGACGGTGTGGCCCGTTCGTCTTTCGAATTCACGCACTTTTTCGACCAGTATTTCTTTATCGATATCTTTGCTCATACCGTCGCCTCCTCGCCAGCTTTGATAGGCTCCGCATTAGGCTCGACCGCATCGACAATGTCATAGCCCGTTATCATCGAGCGAAAATTGCGCCAGCCCGCCATGATGACCTGAAAAACGTGCACTAAAAAAAACAGAACAAAGCTGATCGTCAGCCAAAAATGTATCCACCGGGCCCATTCGTAGCCGCCAAATAGTGCTGTCAAAAACGACAGCTGAAGCGGTTTGTAGATCGAAAGGCCGGTAAGTACCGAGCCCATGCCCATCACGATCACGCTCGTATATGCAATGCGTTGGGCGTCGTTGTATTTTCCCTGCGGCGGTTTTTCTTTGACGATGTGAGCGTCGTGCAGGGCGACGAGCGGTGCACGCTTGAGCGAGCTGGGGACTGGCAAGATCGAACGCCATTCGCCGGAGACGATCGTATAAATAACGTAGATGAGACCATTTATGGCAAAAAGCCACATGAAAAAGAAATGGAGCTGCATGCCCTCGGCGAGACGCTGCGGGATGTTTGTCCATTCATAAGCCCACGGCGGCAGATAGTCCGGTATTTTGTAACCCCAAAAATCAACCTTCGAGATCTCAAAGAACCAGGGCGGGAAAAACTTGAACAGTTCGTAGCCGAACAGCCTGATTCCGTACACCTGATTTGCCCAATAGATCAGAATCCCGCTCCAGATCATCATTGTCAGGAGCGGAAAATTGATCCAGTGCATCCAGCGGATGGCGAGCGGATGTTTCTTTTCAAGCAGCTTTTGCATCTTTATCCTCGTATTCGTCCATTTTACATTGTCGGTTTCTCGACATGAGAGCGGATCGCTGGTGCGATCGCATTTGCGAGCACTACATTGTCAGACTCCGCTAGCTGCGACACGATGAAAACCGCGTGATGCCCCGCCAGAAAGCCTGCGGCTCCGACCGCGCCGTCGTAGAGCGCCGTTTGGATGCCATAACTATCGCCCGGCAGGTCGGTATCGGTCATCAGAATAGAGACCATTTTTCCTTTGTGTTTGACGACAACGTGAGCAAATCTGCGGCCCTCGTAAACGCAAGAGTGAGACTCAATAAACTCTACGTCACCCGAAACCTCCGCGTTTGCAGTGCCCTTGAACCCCGCCATCATTACGTTGTCGAGATCTTTATTATACGCCCCAAATTTTGTTGCGGCCTCGTCGAGGGTGATCGGGTCTTCTTTTAGATTGTATTTGACGGCACAATTCTCGTGATCGCCGACCGCGAGCGAGGTCAGCTCGGCCCACGAAGCACGGACGGCTTTAACGATATCAGTGTTGTTATTGAGCGTTACGAAAACATTCGTGCGATTCATCCAAACCATCGTCCCGGTCACCGCCAGAAGCAGACAGGCAAAACCGACCGCAACCATGCGTGCGGGAACATGAAAACCGCCCGTCAGCTTTTCAATCCAGCCTGGATTCATCGCTGTTTCCTTAAGTTCTGCCGCCATTCTCGAATAGTAAACCGGGTCGATCTGCACCTCAGCGGAGTTCTTAACGGCGTGACGAAGCTGAGCCTTTAACGCACGGCGCGATGACATTTCGTATCGGCAATCGGCGCAACTTTCGAGGTGTCTGAGCACTTCGTGATTGGTCTCGACCAGCAGTTCATCGCTGATGTACGAGTCGATCATTGCTTTTAGTTCTCTGCAATCCATAACATCCTATCCTTCGGCGGCGATCCTGCCTTGTGCGTTAAAGCCTGTCAATTCCTGTCTGAGCAAGCGTCGTCCGCGGTGGAGCCGCGACATTATCGTTCCGATCGGCACCTGAAGCAGCTCGGCGGCTTCCTTGTACGAAAATTCCTCGACATCCGTCAGCAGAACGACCTGGGCAAATTTTGCGGGAACGCGGCGAATAGCTTCAATGATCTCTTCGTCCCTCAGATTCTGCGGGATCGGCGGTTCGAAGGCGACGGTTTGGGCGATCTGCTCCTCGGTGTCCTCGACGAGCTTGAGCTGGCCGAGCTTCATACGGCGTTTGCCGTTGACGCGATAGAGGATCGTGACGAGCCAGGCACGGCAGTTGGTGTCGGGCGAATAGCGGTGGAAAGATCTCAGCGCCTGAACAAACGTTTCCTGCGTCAGATCCTCGGCAGTTTCCTTGTCGCGGACGAGCCAGTACGCGACGCGATACACGTCCGGCATCAACGGCAAAGCCTCAGCCTCGAACGCCGCCCATTCTTTTTCCCGCTCCCGTCCCAAACCAAACATATTTGCCCGCCAGCTCAATAATGCCTGAGAGTGCATGGATTATTCCCGCTCGTTGCAAAAGCCCGCGCGTCAGCAAGGGCGAATCATTCAACTCGAGTATAACGCCCTTGCTTACGCGCGGGCTTTTGCATTCCACATTTCCGAATCCGGAATAAACCGCTCACCGAACTGAATAGTAACAACGTTAGCAACGTGCGCTACATTTATACATATTATGAGAAACATTCATACATTCACCGCAATTTTGATACTTGCAGCGATAACGGCAGTTATCGGTTTCGCATGTGCGAGCAAAGCCGCGACTGAAACCGCAAAGGTCGCTGAGCCGATAGCTGAGACCGCACCGACACCGGCGAAAAATGGGGCAAAGCCCGGAGCGGACGATGTTTTTGACGGGCAAAAGGTCGTCAAGACCGACGAAGCGTGGAGAAAGGAGCTTTCGGCCGAGGCATATCATGTTCTTCGCGAAGAAGGAACCGAACGCGCCTTCACGGGTGAATACGCTGACAATCACGAGGACGGCGATTATTACTGTGCCGCGTGTCATCTCAAGCTTTTCAGCTCGAAAACAAAGTTCGAGTCAGGCACCGGCTGGCCGAGCTTTTACGAGCCGATCAACAAAAAGAACGTAGTCGAAAAAACCGACAAACTGCTCGGCTACGAACGCACCGAGGTCGAATGCGCCCGCTGCGGCGGACATCTCGGCCACGTCTTCGACGATGGGCCGCAGCCGACGGGATTGAGATATTGTATGAATTCGGTTTCTCTGAAGTTTGAGAAGGCTGCGAAGTAAAGGCTATTTCTTTTTAAAGCGGAAGATGGCGTAGGCGATCAGGAACAACCCGATCACGATCTCTGAGATCCTGCCAAATCCATGGCCACTTGGCAAAAGGCCGTTCGTGGTCGCGGCACTTGCGAGAAACCATATGCCGGCGAGGAGTAGAATTAGCCAGAGATATTTCATCGCTTAACACGCCGGCTTGAAGCCGGCGTTCCATTTACCAATTGACCTTTCCTTCCTGCGAAGTGTCGATCTGGGCCAGCTCGACGCCTTCGTTGTAGAAGAAGATCTTCATGTTATCGAAGAGGAACTGATGCGAATCGGGATTTGAAACGTCCAAGCCGAAGTGGTTGATGAGCTGGTTCTGCTTTTGCAGCCACTCTTTCCAGCAGCCCTGACACATCTCTTCACCGATCTTTTGACCCAGTTCCGTAGGTATCGGCGCGTAACCGATCGGCTCGGTCTTCTGATCGCAGCGTCCACATTTAAATTTATCACCAAATAAAGCCATAGAGAGATTTTATCACAGACTGGAGCGCAAGCATCTTGCTTGCCAAGCAGGTTCCTCCGGCGTGATGGCGTAGGGATTGTTTCACTGACGATCCACTCAAAAACGGGCGAGCAGGATGCTCACCCTCCAGTCACATTCCTTTTGCCAACAGAATAGCTGCCAAAACATCATCGTCCGAAGGCTTAAAAAGGCTCACAGCCTGCACCTTGTGATATGCGACCTTGCCGTTGCCGTCGATGACGACCACACCGCGGGCCGAACGGCCGGGGAGCCAGGATTTCATGTCGTACAGCTCCGAAACCTTGCGGTCCGCGTCCGACAAAAGCCGCAGCGGCAACTGATTCTTATCAGCAAACCCCTTATGCGACTCGACCGTGTCGGTCGATATCCCGACAACCTCAGCCCCCGTCGCCTGATACTCCGACCAGTGATCCCGAACCGAACAAAGCTGCGCCGTACAAACCGGTGTATTATCGCCCGGATAAAAGAGCAGAACCACCGGTTTGCCTTGGTGTTCGTTGAGCGTCCAGCTGTTGCCGTCGCCATCTAATAGGGTGAAATTCGGTGCGATATTTCCAGTGGTCATTTTGTTATTTTATGTCAGAAAACTTATCACCCATACTGCGTAGAACCAGATAAATCCCATATACGAAATAAAATGTACTTTCCTGATCGTGACCCAGTCGTAGACAAAGAGGGAGATAAAAAACGCATTCCATACCAGAGGGATACTGATTAAAAGATTTACATCTACAAACATGTCTAAAGAGCGACTCAGTATCGGCTCTAACATGTAAAAGATAGCTACCAGAATCAGTCGCTTGTGTTTCTCGGGTATTTTTCGATATTTGTAGGCCGCAAAGATCAGGACTGCAAAGCTCACCATGAAAAACCGATTGGGCCTTGCATAGAATGCAAGATTGCCCCAGCCCTTGTAGGTGGCAATAAAGATGTAAAAGGTGCTTATCACCACACCGGCCGCGACTATCATGCCGGCAATGCCTAATTTTTTGTGAGCCTCCAAATTATCTTTACGAATAAAGGTGGTCTGAATAACAAAAATGACCATCCACAAAAGCAAAATGATCCCGTGAATGACGAACTTAGGGTCGTGATTGCTCTCTTGTCCGACGTCGGTGATCAGGTTGTCCGAGAATGCGAGCAGCGACAACAAAAGCACCACGATACTGATAACTGAAAAGTAGTATTTCCTCACGACTCCTCCCGGAAAGGTCTATTGAAAATCCCTAATATCCTTAAACGGCTTCTCCGCGTCGTTAAAATCAGGCCGGTAGTAATGTGATGCCGATTCGTATTCCTGCATGAAGCCTTCTTCCATGCCGATATCTTCCAGTAAAGATACGGCTTCGAACCATTCGCCTTCGGAGATGCGACGAGACAATAGAATATAGCGGTCGTCGGTCGCGGCTTTGTTGGTGGCGTAGTATTGGGCCATGAGCGAGATGGCGGTTTTGGGTGATAATTCGTCACGGATCCAGCGTAGGTTTGATTCGATGTCGGCGATGCCGTTTGGCAGGACCAGCAGGCGGATCATGAGGCCGCGTTTCAGCAAACCGTCTTCGCCAAACTGCAGCGTGTCGCCCATTTGGCGGTGCATTTCCTTGATCGCGGCACGGGCGTGTTCCTTGTAATCGCGAACCTTGGAATACTGAAAACCGGCGTCCGAATCGGCGTATTTCAGATCAGGCAGATAGATATCAACGATGCCATCGAGCAGCCGCAGGACCTCGACCGAATCGTAGGCGTTCGTGTTGTAAACGATCGGCAGCGTCAGCCCTTGTTGGGCCGCAAGCAAGATCCCGCGGGCCATCTGCGGGGCAAAATGTGTGGGCGAGACAAAGCCGATGTTGTGCACGCCTTTTGCCTGCAGCTCAAGCATCATCTCGGCGAGGCGTTCATGGGTTATCTCGTTCTTTTTCTGCGTTTTCCAGGTTTGCGAGATCTGATAATTCTGGCAGTAAACGCAGCGGAGATTGCAGTTGCCGAAGAATATGTTTCCCGCACCATTGGTGCCCGATAGACACGGCTCTTCGCCAAAATGGGCGGTGTATGACGAGACGATCGGTAGACGGCCCGAATAGCACGCCGCGATCTCGTCATTGAGCCGGTTGTTGCCGCAGTCTTTCGGGCAGATAGTGCAGGAGGCGAGGAGAACTTCGAGCCGCTTGACCCGAGACTCCAACTCACCCGAATCTAAAAGCCCAATATAATTAGGTTGTGTATCAGCCATCCCAGTCACTTAACTCTTAATAACCACGCGGCAATGATAACAACTTTGGTGTTTATCATCTTTTTTATGCCAACGATGAGTTTGTCCTTCTGCTTCACAGTCATCTGGCATATCAGGATAAAAATGATTCAAATACTCAGTCGAATTTAGATCACTAGTCTGCATTGAGGAAAATATTTCTGTTTTATTGCTGACCTTTTTATCGAACAAATGAAATACATCTACGAAGCCCGTAAACTCAGAGCCCAAGGAATCATCACAATACTGATTTGCTTCTTTCTCGGCCTTCTTAATAGCGGAATCCCAGTCTTTAGCCTCGATCAAAATTATCCTTTCTTCATAAATTTGGCGACGGGAATCAGTCGCCGGAAGACGAAATATACACTTTGCGGAATACCAAGATTTTTTCATTAGGTCTATTCTCCGCCAAGAGTGTTAGATACTTTGCGTTCACGTTTTTCCTTTAGTTTGGCGGTGTTCAAGCCGTTGTGTCTGCCGTGTTTTGCGTATTTACTGGTAATGTCGTCAGGAGCAACGTTGCGGGCGAGTTCCCACGTAAAATCCATCTCTGCATTCACCGTCGCGGTCGCCATTCTGGTCTCTTTGATCATCAGCAGGCTGCCCCAAAACAGGCACATGATGCCCCCGATCCCAAATGCGATCGGGAAGAGCTGGAGCATCCTGTATTTTGTAAGAAATGCCGCCGTTGCGATGAGGACGCTTGTCAGAACGAATGCACCGATGCCGTAGTAGAATGTGCCGAGAGCACGCTGCAATATGCGCGAACGGCTGGTGACTTTGTCGAGCAGATCGACCACGACCTCAACACGTTTATCGTAAAGCGGCACCTCATCGCGGTCCTCGACATAGATCAGCTCGCCGAGACGTATCTCGAGCTGACGAACGCGATCGACCACGCGACCCAGACGCGTCGAGGTCGAGAGCACGAGCGAACCGGTTGCCGAGATAAGCAGGGCAGGTGTGACCATCGCGGTCAGGAATTCGATAGTCGTGTTCAGGGCGTTGGAATCAATGTTGATCAACTCGTCAGCGAACATATTCTCGAATTCTACGCTATAATTTCGGAAAAATGAACAGATTCACCGATCAACCACGCGGCACGGTCACAAATGTACGGCACGAGAGCACAGTATTAAAGGGTAATCCGCTGGGCGACCCGCATGAGCGCGATCTTTTTGTCTATCTGCCGCCGGGTTATGAGGAAAGCGACGAAAGATATCCGACGGTCTATTGCTTGACCGGTTTCACCGGCCGCGGGCAGATGCTGATGAACGATTCGGCATTCACGCCCAACATCGCCGAGCGAATGGACCGCCTGATCGCCGCTGGAACGATAAGCCCAATGATCGTCGTCATGCCGGATTGCTTTACATATTTCGGCGGTTCGCAGTATATAAATTCAACCGCGACCGGCAGATACGAGGACTATCTGACTCGGGAGATCGTGCCGCTCATTGATGAAAGATTTCGAACGATTTCGTCACGAGATTCGCGAGCCGCGATGGGAAAATCGTCGGGCGGTTACGGTTCGCTGATCATGGGAATGCGGCACGCGGATCAGTTTGGGATGATCTGCTCGATCGCGGGCGATTGCTATTTCGAATACTGCCTGCCGCAGGATTTTGCCAAGGCCTTCCGCCTGATCAAGGGCGACCCGAAAGCTTTAATGGAAAAGATCTGGTCAACCGAAAAGCACGGCCGCGACGCCCATGCCGCGATCAACACGATCGGAATGAGCGCGTGCTATTCGCCAAACGGGACTGATTTCGACCTGCCGTTTGATCTCGAAACCGGAGAAATGCGGCAGGATGTATGGGAGCGTTGGCTCGGACACGATCCGGTTCGTCTCGTTGCAAAGCACGCAAAAGATCTAAAGTCGTTAAAATTGCTTTTTCTCGACGCCGGAAAAAGTGACGAATTCAATCTCGATGTCGGAGCTAGGATCTTATCAAAACGGCTGAAAGATCACGGCATCGAACACATCCACGAGGAATTCGACGGCGGACATTTTGGGGTTTCTTATCGTTTTGATCGATCACTTGAGCTGATCTCGGGAGCTATTTGAACCACAGGAAGTTAGGGAACATAGTTTGGTCGGAAGGAACAACATTTATGTGTCTATGTTTCTATGTGGTTAAACTTCCGACATAACGCGCTCGACCTCGGCATTCATCCGGCCCGTCATCATGAACCACATCATTTTGTAATCCGAAATGAACGACCACAGCGGATATTTGAATGAGGCCGGTTTATTCTTTTCTACCGAAAAATGGGCGAACCACGCGAATCCATATCCGCTCAGAAAACAAAGCGGAAAGTAATACCAAGTACCGCGTCCGATGAACCAAACAAGAAGAAGAATGCCGAGTGATGTGCCGACAAAATGTAGGGTACGCGTGAGCGGCTTAGAATGCTCCTGCACGTAAAAATCCCAAAATTCTGTGTAGTTTTGGATCATCGCTTTTCGAATAGCCGGGCTATTGGCTTGCCGGCGTTCGGATTATTCTCACTATAATCAAAACCCATCAAACGGCAAAGCGACGCGGCTATCTGATTTTGATAGATCGGTTCGGTATTTCTCCATTCACCACGAAGGTCGACACCCGGAATGACGAATGCCATCCAAATATTCTGCGCCTCGGGAACGTCTTCGCCATGATCGGACCAGTCTTTCGGCGAGTTACCGCGACCATGGTCGACAGTGATCATGATCGCTGTTATACCTTTGTATCGCGGGTCTTTCTCGACAAAATTCCACAGCTCTTTCAGCCAGTTGTCTGTTTTGTGCAGAGTATCCAAAATCCTTTCGTAGTTCTTGTCATGAGCGTAATCGTCGGTCTCGTCAAACCCTATGTGGATCGCCCGCGTCTGAAACTCCTTCATGTGAGCCATCGCGAGCTTGAACGTGAAATAGTCGTGACGCACGCTCGGCCATGGAGCGAGAACCTCGGACTGCAGGCGGAAAAGCTCATTGATCTCAGGGTTTTTGGTCGGATAGGTTTCGTAGGCGGCGTTAACGACAAACGAACCCGGCTTGTTCGTGGCGATCCGCATAAATGCGTCCCAGGACGAAAATTCGGCGACGGCGTTCGGACCTTTTCCAAGCTTGCGGGTCAGAAAATCGAGAAATGAAGGATAAGGATTCTGCGGATGGCCGTTGCTCTTAATGACATCGTCGTGAGCTTCGCCAGTCAGGATCTCTGAGTAGCCGGGATAGGAAAAGAAGAGCTTGTTTGTCGTCTTTGCCTCGCTTTTAAGCTCACGGTTGCCGGCGATCGAGCCGTGTTCTGTCATCAGCGTCTTCCAGAAGAATGGCATGAGCAGCTCACGGCGTTCTTTAGGGGTCGCGGCGTTGTAATTCTTAAATGCGGCTGTCTTTTCGAAATTCTTATTTACGCTGCGAAAAATATCGGCGTCCAAGCCACCGAATATTTCCTGCGTACGCGCTCCATCGAGCGTGACGAGGACGACGTTCTCGATCTTGTTTTGCGCCGATATCGCCGAAGCAAAAAAGCACAAAAAGAGAACGATCAAACGCGGGGAACATGACATTCTACTGATATTCATATCCCCCGAATGTTAGTCGTTTACGCGGCTTGTTTCAATTCGATCTGCGGCTTTTCGGTGTTAAATAAACGTATATTTTTTGCCCAGCCGAGTTTTTCGAAAAGGCGAATGGTTATCCAGTTCTGATCGAACTGATACCACTCCGTTCCGTGTCTCGCCGAGGTCGGCCACATGTGGTGGTTATTGTGCCAGCCCTCGCCAAAGGTGAGGATCGCGACGAACCAGTTGTTGGTCGACATATCGCCCGTCTCGTGCGGCCTGCCGCCATACATGTGCGAGAGCGAATTGACGAACCACGTCGTGTGCCAGCCGTAAACGACGCGTGCAAAAACTCCCCAAATGACCATCGACCAACCGCCAATCGCAAAGAAAACGCCTATGGACAGAATGATCGGAACCAAATAAAAGTTTGAGATCAGCACGTGGCCGCGGTCTTTCATCAGATCGGGAACGTACTTTTGAAGCGTCGCGTTATCGTGATCCTGAGCCTTGCCCCAAACGACCCAACCGATCTGCGCCCACCAGAAACCGGGGCGGATCGAGTGCGGATCTTTGTCGGTATCAGTAAATGCGTGGTGCATCCGATGCGTAGCGATCCACTTATCCGGCGGATCCTGCATTGACATACAGGCGAGCGACGAGAGCAGATACTCGAGCCACTTTGGTGCCTTAAAACTCCGGTGCGTCAGCAGACGGTGCCAACCGAGCCCGACGCCGAGGCTCCCGACGATCCAGTTTCCGATAACTAGTGCGGCAAAATTCTGCCAGCTAAATGTGAAGAAAACCCCGATGGCGACGATATGAAACACCGTTACCATGATGGCGTTTCGCCAGTTGATCGTCTGGCTGACCCGCTTGAACGTTAAAACATTTTGCATTAAGAGAATATGATGACGAAGCTAAAGTAAGGACAGTATTAGACTAACAGGTTCACTGCGATGAGTTTGTAATAGATTCGTAATTAGAGGATGCAAAGAAAACTGAAACAGCCAGCATATCTCTTTACAATATTAATTGCCCGAACTATAATCTCGCCAGTTACTTGACTGAAATTGCAAGAGACTTGTATTAATGTTTGTCGCTGTTCTTGTTCCAGATCGGCCTGCATCAGTGAGCTAATATCCGCTAGTATCCAAGGAGAATTTATGAAGTCTTTCCTCCGCGTTAGGATGAGTACGCTTGCTCTGGCTGCATTTTGTGGTCTGATATTTGTTGCTTCTGCTTTTCCCCAAACCGATGGTAAACCAAGCATCGCGGTGATCCCATTCGCTGAATCCGGCAAAGCGGTTTATGGCGGAAGTGAATTAACCGACCTGCTGATCGGCGAACTGCTCAGCAGCACCAAATTTGATGTCGCCGATAAAGCAAAGTCGTCTACTATCGAGCCTGAAATGCTGAAAGCTATAAACGGCGAAACGGTCAATGCAACGACCGTTACGGCTATCGGTGAAAAGACCGGAGCAAAAATTCTGGTCATAGGAAACGTCAGCGAATACAGTGCAAAGCAAAAGTCGTCGCTCTACGGCGTAAAAAGCTATGAAACGGTGGTCAAATTTAATCTGCGGGCCGTCGATGCCAAAACTTGCCAAGTGATCTTTTCACAGACATTCGAAAAACGCGGCGTAAACCTCGATGCGACGAAAGCAATGTCAGAGGCAAGTACAAAATCGACAAAGGATGCCGCGGCCGTTCTGATCAAGCGCCTAGCCGTTTCATCGCCAACCTCGAATTGATCTACGCGGGAACGGTGGTCATTATGTGGAGATATTCTCGGCTTCGGCGATCTGCTTCAGCCGAGCATTCCTCCTGCTGACTAGATTCCGAAGGTGACGCTTGATAAGAAATTTGTCGACTATCCTACCCAACATTCCGTAAGGCGAAGTCCAGGTCAATGTATCGAGCATGAGGGTTACCGCTTCGTGCCGAGTAAACTCGTGGATGTGCCGGAACGAACTAAAAGTTCCGTCGGTCATTTCATCGACAAACAACACCGGCCTTTCGAACTTCACGACCTTCATTGTCAACTGCTGCCGGAAGCCAAAATGCGTTCCCTCGAATGTGACAGTTTGTCCCAATCCGATCTTGGTATTCGTCCCACCGTCAAAAGCACTTTCTTTCGTTTTCGCGGTTGTCTCAATATGAATGCGATCATCGCGTATCAGGTCGAAACACGTTTCGGGGGAAGCATTGATAAATGTTTCGAGGACGATCTGAGGCATTGGTCAATAGTTTACGCGGACGAATTCAGCAACTCCGACACCGATCAATGCGCTGGCGAAGATCAGCCCGACACCGACGATCGAGGAGACTGGAATTGCGATCAACAAACCTTTTGCCACGCTGAACTGTCTCGTTTGCAGCCTGGAGACCAGGATTATCGAACCGATCCCAGCAAATACCGAGGCCAGGAACGCGAACACCACAAAGGTACCAAGCCCCCACATCGCGTCGCTCTCGCTGTAACCATTCATCGCCAGGATGAGCACCGACAATAAAATGACCGCCGCAGTAATGCAGGCGGTCACTGTTAATAGAAATGCAGCGATCTTTGCCCCCATAATTTATCCGACGGCGACCCAGGCTCCAGTGACTGGGTTGATGCGATAGATCCCGCCGTTTTCCATCGAATACAAGGAGCCATTCGCACTGAACAAGAACCGCGTCTTTCCAAACTCGGTTTTACCAACCTGCCGCCACGTATCGTTTGACGGATTGGTTTCGTACAACGCTCCGCTTGCCTCGGTGGTGTAGATCTTGCCGTTCAGGGTTGTGCGGGCGGTCGTATTCTTCCAGTCGCCCGCCTTGCCGATCCGCTTCCATGAGCCGTCGGCAGGGCTGATCCAATACAGGCTGCCGTCCTTTTCGATCGAATACAGCGAATCGTCCGTTGCAAAAAGCCGCAGCGAATTCCCAAATTCCGACTTTCCGACCTGAGCCCAAACGCCGGTTCCGGGATTCGTCGCATACATCGCACCGCTTGACTCCACTGTGTAAAGCCGACCATTCACAAAAGCTCCAGCCAGCGTCCCTTTCCAATCACCAGCCTTTCCGACTTGAGCCCACGAACCATTCGACGGATCGATCCGATAGAGACTGCCGTCGTTCTCGATCGTCAGCAGATTGCGGTTCCCGGCAAACAAGAGCCGTGTATTCGCAAACTCAGATTTCCCGATCTGCGCCCATTTTCCGCTGCCAAGATCGACGCCATAAAGAGCCCCGCTTTTCTCGATCGTATAAAGCCGGTCGTTCAAAACAACCGCGGCGATCGTGTTGGACCAGTCAGACGCTAGCAATTGATGAAAGCCGCCGATGGCGAGAACTAAGATCAGGATCTGAAAATATCTCCGGACAGTTGAATTGAAAAGGGTCATCGTCATTTACTCCAAGTTGTTTCGAGGTATGTATTCGAACAAAAGAATAGCACTGATGGTGCGGGTTTTTTGGGAAACATTTCAGCCAAGGACTATTTCCACAGCAATTTCAGGCCATCCGTCTTAAATTTCTTAAATTCGGGATCGCTGCTGACTAGAACCAAGTCCCGCTGAATGGCTTGCCAGATCAGCATGCGGTCGAAGGGGTCGAAATGGGTATTTTCTTTAAGCTTATCCTGAGAAACTGCTTCATCGGAGGCAAGGCCGATCGTCAAGAAGCCCATCGCCGTTGCGGAAGGGATCAGATCTGAGGTAGTAAGGTCGATCAGATCGATCTTACCTAGCCTTGATTTTATCGATATCTCCCAAAAACTAACGGCGCTTACGAAAACCTCGTTTCCAGGATCTTGAATCGCCTTGATCACTGAGTTCGGTAGACGTTTCAGCTCAAGTATCGTCCATAGGAAGACATGTGTGTCTAGCAGAAGCCTCATCTAAGATTAATGAACTCTTCTTCAGTCATCTTAAAATCGTCAGCAAACACCACTCTTGCTTTTCCCTCAAGAATGCCCAGTTTTCGTTTACCTTTTTTCTTCTGCTTTCGTGGTGGATTGATTTCTGCGATAAGAGTTTTGTTTTTACCAAACAAAATGCCAAAACTCTCACCTTGCTGAACCTTTTCAAGTACGTCCGAAAGCTGAGCTTTAAATTCTCCGACGTTTAGGCTTTTCATAATTTGATTCTAGGATTTTCTTGACAAGTTGACAAGAAAAATTAGCTCATCTTTGGCACCATCCGATAGTGTAGGCGTAAAAAAGTAAACCCAAAAATCTTCAAAATGTGGTTGGCCCGCACAACCGAGTTCGCATCGGGGTATACATGAATGCTTTCTCGCATTGTTCTTACATATCTCGCAGTAACGTCTCCATCACTCTTGTGCACAACAAAATAGAAGCCGGGATCGCCAAACTTGTTTCCCGAAGAAGTGACAGTCAAGGATCCATCATTGCCAATTGAGGGTTTCATTAATACGATCGCATTTCCATTCGGCAGCGGAAAGACAACCTTTACGCAAACTCCGTCAAATCCAGGTACCTTACAGGCAGAGTAACAGCCAGCATAAAGGACGTGTCCTGTTCCAACTAGATGTCTAAGCCAGGCGACGTATTTGATGGCTCCTGAATCGGGTTCAGCTAACTGAATAACCTCACTGGTCATGCCATGACTGGTTTCGAGCGAAGACAAAGGTACGTTTAGCTGCTGAAGACGGCGACTGAAGAAAAAAGCGAGTAATCTGCCAAATGGCCTGAAAACACTCGACCATTCAGCCCAAACGTCCAGATCATAATTTGACGTATGCTCGTAGAAGTTTCGTACTTGTGGATCGAGTTGATTCAGATCAAAACTGTCGCTTTCAAGTGTCGTAAGTTCCTGAATGAGGACAACTTCTGGCACATTCCGCCGCAGTTCGAGGCCATCCTTCTCCGATAGGCGGTTGAAATAATCTCCCCCGATTCCTGAGGGTTCGCCTATGGGACCATCAAGCCATCTGTGCGAATCTAGATCAACAGTCAGCCCCGTCATTTGAACCCACTTCTGAGTTATCCAGTCGAATAGATATCCGCGAGTCGGACCAAGCCAGGGAGATGGTATCGAATTCTTCATCAATTCAGTTGAATAACCGATTAATCCGCAAACGCGACGCTCAATTGCTTCAACTTCATCGAGTCGCTTCTATCTAGTGAATCGACGTTTTCACGATCTATATACTTGTAGAGAATATCTCGCTGCTGTGGAACGAAGCCAGCCTCCCGGATCTGGTATCTCAGATCTCTCTCGTTGGCTTCGTTATGGGCACCTGCGGCGGAGACTACGTTTTCTTCGATCATGATGGAGCCCATATCGTCGGCGCCAAAACGCAGACTCGTTTGACCTAGTTTTATGCCTTGAGTTAGCCATGAGGCCTGGATGTGTTGGATATTGTCGAGGAAGAGGCGCGAGACGGCAAGCATTTTTAGGTAATCGATGCCGGTCGGTTCTTCGGTGATCTTGCGGCCGAGAGCGGTATTTTCGCGTTGGAATGTCCAGGGGATGAAGGCGGTGAATTCGCCGTAGTTTGGATCGACGGCTCTCGCCGCGAGAGCTTCATCCTGAACCTCGCGGATGCGGTCAAGATGCCGCACACGATGTTCGATCTTGTCACCTATGCCGAACATCATCGTGCCCGTCGAGATCAGGCCGACCTTGTGAACGGCACGCATCACGTCGAGCCATTGCTGGGTGTTGCATTTGGTTGACACTCTCGCACGAACCTCGTCATCGAGTATCTCTCCACCGCCGCCGGGCATTGAATTGAGGCCTGCGGCTTTCAGACGACGCAGGATCGTCTCGTAATCTAGTTTTGAGATCAGCGAGATGTTGTGTATCTCGGGCGGTGAGAAGCAGTGGAGCTGGAATTTTGGGTATTTTGCGTGGAGCGTCGAGAGCAGATCCTCATACCACTCGATATTAAAATCAGGATGCAGGCCGCCCTGCATCAATACGCCGGTGCCGCCGAGGGCGATGGTTTCGTCGATACGGCTGCAAATTTCCTCGATCGAATGTACGTACGTGTCGGGCTTTCCCGGACGCCGATAGAACGCGCAGAACGTGCAGACGACGTTGCAAACGTTGGTGTAGTTGATGTTGCGGTCGATGATATAAGTAACGACATCGCCGGGATTTTTACGTTGCCGGATCTCGTCAGCCGCGAGGCCGATGCGGACAAAATCGTTCGATTCGAGAAGAGTAGTACAATCGTCGGTCGTTAGGCGTTCGCCGCCCAAGGCCTTATCCAAAATAGGCTGAATATCGCTTTTCATTGCCTTTATTTTAACAAAATACAAAACTAAACTGTAAGACACGCAATGGATACAGTGCCGCACGCAAAATTCGAATCGCACGTCGAGATCACCGACAGCGATCCGCCATGGCATATCTTGCGGGTAGAGAAGGCTTTGGTCGCCGATTTTGGGTTCAATGGAAATCTGCGGCGTGTGATGTGTTCGCTGAATGGCGGCGAGCCATTTAACTGCTCGCTTTTTCCGAGTAAAGGCGACTATTTTTTAACGCTCAGCAAGCAGCTTAGAAAAACTCTTGGAGTCGATATTGGCGACACGGTAACGGTCGAACTAAGCAAGGACACGAGCAAATACGGGATGCCGATGCCGGAGGAATTTGCCGAGGTTCTGCGGCAGGATGCGGAGGGCGAAAGGCTGTTCAACGCCCTTTCACCCGGCGATCAGCGGTTGATGCTCAAGCTCGTGGTCTTTGTAAAAGATCCCGACCGCCGCATCGCCCGCAGCCTGGCTGGGATCGAGCTTCTGAAACGGTCTGACGGGAAATTTGTTTACAGCGAACAGCATCTGGCGATGCGATCGGCGATATAAAATGGCAAAAGAGGTAAAGGATGTAAAATTCAAAACCGAGCTGACTATCTCGTCAACAGGTTCGGGCTGGCATTTTTTGATCGTTGAGAAGGAGATCGTCGCGAATTTCGCGTTCGAAGACAAATTCAAGCGTGTCGTTTGCTCGATTAACGGCGGCGAACCATTTCAGTGTGCTCTGCTGCCGTGGGGCGAGGTGTTCTACATCATTGTCAATAAGAAAAAACGTGACGAGGTCGGCATCGTTGCGGGCGACATGGTTGATGTGGTGCTCGTCAAAGACGAAAGCAAATACGGCCTGCCGATGCCCGAGGAATTTGAAGAAGTTTTAAATCAGGACCCGGAAGGCGACCGGCTTTTCCACGCTCTCGGCAAGGGAAAACAGCGTTCGCTCCTATATTTGCTCTCAAGGTCGAAGGATATCGACACCCGTATTCACCACGCGCTCATTGTCGTCGAACATCTGAAGGAAAACGACGGCAAGATCATCGACAAAGTGCTCTATAACGAGCTAAAACGACCGATAATTGAATTCTGACCGTAAGTCGCGGCGTGCAGATCCCTTGCAAACAAGCAACTACTTAACGAACTGCAGGCCATTTGCTTTGGAGATCAATCCGTGTTTTTCAGCGAGTTTGAAATAAAGCTCCATCCCGCTTCTCATCGGATCGTCTATTGAATACGAAATGTTCTCCGACAAATACTTCCGCATCTCGTCGCGGCCGAGATGGATGTCGGTTTCGTAGTTGGCGATGATCTCGTCGATGTGGGCGATGCCTTCGTTTCGCGCCGAGGCAAAATCGATCTCGACGCTGTCGCGGCGGGTCATCCACATCGCGAAGACGAATCCGAAGCCGGTGTGATGCTTCCAGAGTTCGGCGAGATCGTAATATTTGAGTCCGGAGTTCGGAGTCTGGAGTCTGGAGTCGGCGGAAAGTCGTAGGGCTGGATCGCCGATCAACAGAGCCGCGTCAGAATCGGCGAGCATTTCTTCGATATCGGGGCGTGCTACCTTCCAGACAGGCTCAAAGCCTAGGAATTCACGAAAGATGATTTTTGTAAGAGCGACCGAGGTCCGCGACGAAGTGTCGAGAGACACGCTGCGGACATCTGCTAAATCAGAGCCCTTAGTGACGAGACAGACGCTGCGGACACGTTCTCGCGCACCCACACACACATCAGGAACAAGCCGGACTCCCTCGATCATTTGGTAGGCGATCACAGGGACAAGGGCCGCATCCACGCGATCCTGCATGAGCAGTTCCGCCGAACGCGCGGGAGCTGTGTCCATGATCAACTCGGCCTTGCCGTGGTTTTTGCCGTAGAGGAACGACCAGACGAGCGGTGCGGTATTTGAATAGCTCGAGGCTGAAATACGCGGCTGATGCATCTACTGCTCCTCAAAAACGTCTGCGTACTCTGCATTTCCATGCAGCTTTTTCAGCGCGAACGAACACGTCGCGTGGATCTTCAAATTTTTCTTGCGAGCATGTTCCACGGCAGCAGCGAGCAACTTGTCACCGACCTTTTGACCGCGGAGGCTCTCGTCTATCTCGGTGTGATCGATAGTGAACGCCGTGTCGCCTTCGGTTTTGTATGCCATCTCCGCGAGTCGCTTGCCGTCTCCGCGAACGATAAAGGCTCCGCGGCCGCCTTTTTCAATGTGTTCGATATCCATAGAAACAAGCGTAAGTTCAATGCCCTGCAGAAAGCAAATCTTGTGCGCCGTACGGCATTTGAACTATGCTCTAAACATTATGAAAACGAGAGTGTTGGCGTTCGCTTTTGCGGTGTTGGCGGGTTGTACATTATCCGTATTTTCTCAGGGCACGGTCGTCGTTCACGACCCGACAAAAGAAGCTGTGGAGGTGAAATTATCTGCTGCTGATCAGGCACTATTTGATTCGGCACTGTCGGCGGTAAAGAAAGCGATCTCGTCCGAGACCTGCAATGCCGATTCGATCGAAGTTGCGGGCTTTGCGGATGGAGCGTTTTCTAAAGCAGGGGCGAAACAGCGGCTTATTTTCTACCAGTATTGCCAGACCGGAAATGGCTTTGGATGGGTCGGGCTCGTTTTGATCGAAGGCGGCAATGTCGTGGGGAATTACATCTCGGAGGCAGGTTGGACCGTTGGGGTTAACGCGGTTCCCGACATTAACCAAAATGGGCTCGATGAATTTGCGCTCGCCTATTCAGGCGGAATGCATCAGGGGCAGGGCGGCGTTGGCGTTGATCTGATGGAATTTGCCGGCGGGATTCCAAAAGGTATCGGCTGGTATAAAGCGGAAGAATTTGCCGACACAGAAGCAGTTGCCGCGTGGAAACTTACCGCGAAGCCCGGCGCGGTTCCCGTGTTCTACAAACAAAAATACTTCTCAGGCGAGAACAGCAAATATCGCAAGGTCGGTGCAAACGCGGTCACAAAACTCACCAAGGTCAGCGGAAAATTCACGGCGGTAAAATGAAGAAAATACACGACATAACGGTTGCCATTAGCGCCGAAACTCCAATCTATAAGGGCGATCCGGGCGTCGAGATCAATTCGTTCAAGGCGATCGCAAAAGGGTCGTCGGCCAACGTTTCACAGATATCACTCGGCGTTCACACGGCAACGCACGTCGATGCACCGAACCATTTTATCGACGGTGCAAAACGCGTTCACGAACTCGACCCAAACAAGCTCGTCGGCCCGTGCCGCGTCATTGAGGTTCCAACCGATGTCGTCGCGATCGAGCCTGAGCACGTCGGCGATCTCGCCGGAGTCAGCCGCGTGCTTTTCAAAACGCAGAATTCATCATTCTGGGCGACGCCGGAGCTTGGATTTAGAACGGATTTTTCTTATCTGACACCGGCAACTGCAAAATTGCTCGTCGACAGCGGCATCGTTCTCGTCGGTATCGACTATCTCTCGATCGAAAAAAGCGGCTCGCCCGGGCATCCGGTGCATATCACTTTGCTTGAGAAAGAGGTTGTTATTTTGGAAGGCGTCGACCTTCGCTCGGTTCCGGCGGGCGATTACGAACTGATCTGCTCGCCCTTAAAATATGACGGAGCTACCGGAGATGGCTCGCCCGCGAGAACGTTTTTGCGTGAGATATAGATCTATGAAATTACTTATTTCTTTTAGCTTCTTGATGCTGTTCTTTGTTTTTCCAGCCTCGGCTCAGGAGAAGCATGAGCCGATGAAGCCGGTCACTATCACGGAACTTTCTGTCGAGGTCGAAGGCGGCAAAGCACTGAAAATGAAGGCCACGGACCTCGCAAAACTCACTCGCAAGGAAGTCAAAGCCAAAGATCACGACGGCGTCGAAGCAACGTATTCCGGCTACGAACTCCGCGAGATACTTGCGGGTGCGGGAGCGAAACTCGGAAAAGACCTTAAAGGCCCGATGATCGCTCAGTACCTCGTCGTCGAAGCTGCGGACGGTTATCACGCGGTCTATTCGCTTACCGAACTCGACCCTGCTTTCACTGATAAGATAGTCATCCTTGCAGACCTTCGCGACGGCAAAGCCCTCGAAAAGATCGGCCCGTGGCAAGTGATCGCGACCGGCGAAAAGAAACATGCTCGGTGGGTTCGGCAGGTGACCGCGTTGAAAGTAAAAATCGCCAAATAGCCGTGAATATTGTCAACGATCCACTCTATCGCGAAAAGGTTTATGCCGTTGTCCGTCAGATCCCGCCGGGAAACGTTATGACGTACGGCCAGCTCGCGATCGTTCTGGGCGAAGGCTACACGGCCCGCACTGTCGGCTACGTAATGCACGGTGCTGACGAAGGAGTTCCGTGGCAGCGGGTCATCAATTCCCAAGGCAAATGCTCGACCGGCCGCCTCACGATCCCGATGAATCTCCAGCAGGAACTCCTCGAAGCCGAAGGCGTTGTATTTAACGCGGCTGGAAAGTGCGATCTGGGCAAGTTTCAGTGGTTTCCAGAGGGTTTCGCGAATGAGGATGACGACCAGATCAGTTTATTTGATCAATAGAGAGACAACTTGAACCACATAGAAACATAAAACACATAGCTTTAAGAAAAAACTATGTGTTTTATGTTTCTATGTGGGTGAATTTCACTACCTTCCCCACTTCAGTTTATCCCTCAAAACATCAAAATAGTTTCGATTGGCGGGCTGCACCAGGTTGAATGTGGTTTCGCTCTTGCGGATGATGATGCGGTCTTTGGCGCGCATTGGGTAGCCGGTTTGGCCGTCGAGGCTGAGGACGACCCCTTCGTTTTCGTGGTGGAGAGTTAGTTCGATGGCGGCGCTGTCAGGGACGACGATCGGGCGATTTGTTAGCGTGAATGGGCATATCGGCGTCAGCACGACGGCGTTCATTGACGGGTAAACGATCGGGCCGCCGGCTGAGAGGTTGTATGCGGTCGAGCCCGTAGGCGTCGAAACTATCAGACCGTCGGCGCGAAATGTATTAACGAAAAGATCGTTTAGCTTGACGTCGATCTCGATTATCCGCGCGAGGGCTGCTTTGTTGACGACGACGTCGTTGAGGATCCGTCCGGTCGCGAGTCTCTCTTCACCACGCCAATGTTCTGCTTCGAGCATTACGCGGCGGTCTATCTCGTAATTCCCCGCGATTATCGCCTCGACCGCGGGAAACATCTCTTCGATACGAAAATCCGTAAGATAACCGAGACTTCCGTAGTTGATGCCGAGAACTAGTGTCTCTGGGTCTTTGACGAGACGTGCAGCCGAGATCATTGTGCCGTCGCCGCCAAGAACAACGATCAGATCGGCCTTCATCCTCGGCGTCCGGCCGCCCGAAATATCACCGGCGGAAACCATTTCGCATGATTCGCCTAAGCGGTGTTTTCTGAGCCACACTGAAAGCTCTGCCGCCGTCGCCTTTGCCTCTTCATGGCCCGGCTTTACGACGATGCCGACAGAATTGATCTTCTTGCTAATCATAAACGGCCGCCTAACTCTCTAATAATCAGTGAAATGATACTAAACCGCAAGGAGAAATAAATTGAGGAAGTAGGAGTGCTGGGCATATAATCGCCCGCTATTCGGCGCGCGAGCCTTGTTTAATTGGCTTTCAGCGGTGTTTTTGTTAGAATTGCGGATTGTCTCTTTTTGACTAAAAGTCAGTATTTCAAAGGTGTAGGTGTATCTCGATGTTAAAGTTCTTTACCCGTCTTGAGAAGACGCGAAATTTCGTTCTGTTTTTGTTCGCCATTTTGATGGTGGGCAGCCTTGTATTTTTCTACACGCCGGCTCGTAACAACGCGGTCTCCGCGAACCTTGCTCAAAGCGATGAGACGGTTGCCTCGGTTTCGGGACAGAAGATCTCGATCGGCGAGCTAGTCAGGCAGAAAGAAAATTACGCCCAGTTCAGCCGCGGCCAATCATTCCCAACGAGAATGATGCTTGACGGCCTGATCAGCAGCCGCATCACGCGTGTTGAGGCAGAACGCCTCGGCCTTACGGCGAGCGATGCTGAGGTAGCCGCTAAACTAAGAGAGCAGAACAAGCCGACGGACGGAAAACCGTTTGATCAGGCCCAATATGAGCAGAATGTAAAGGAGCAGTTTGGCAGCATCGCGACCTACGAACAGAGCGTTCGTGATGATCTCAGTGCTCAGAAACTCAACGCTTTTCTCACATCGGGCGTCACTGTCTCCGAGGAAGAAGTCCTTAATGACTTTCAGCGTAAGAACACTAAATTCGACGTCAACTACGTTGCGGTGAACAGCACGGAACTTGCCAAGACCATCGTGCCGACCGACGCCGAACTAAGAGATTATTTTGAAAAGAACAAGACGAGCTACTACATCAGCGTTCCGCAGAAGAAGATCAAGTACGTTTTTGTTAACACCGCAAAGCTTGGCGAAAAGCTGCAGATCTCTGATGCCGACCTTAAGACCGAATATGATGCTCTGCCGGCTGACAAAAAGCTCGCCGGTGTGAACGGCCAGGAGATCGTTCTTCGCGTTCCCAAACCAGAACTCGATGGCCAGGTCGCTGCCAAGGCCGCCGAACTCGTTCAGCAGGCTAAAAAAGATGGGCCGAGTGTTACGGAAGAAGCATTTGCCATTTTGGCTAAAGGCCATTCAGAAAATCCGGGAACTGCCCAGAACGGCGGTAAACTCTCGGGACCGGTTCGCGAGAACCCCAACAAAGCTGACGATCCATATCAACGTCTGCTCAAAATGAAGCCAGGCGATGTCACCGAGCCGATCAGCTATCAAGGCCGCTACTTCATTCTCCGCCGCGGGGAAGACGTGCCTAAATCCTACGACCAGGCCAAGAAAGAGATCGAGGTCAGTTTGCGAAATCGCAAGGCCTACGCGGTCGCTGCGGAACTCGCACAGAAGATCGTTACGTCGCTTAAAGAAACCAAAGATCCGGTTAAAACAGCTCAGGCATTCGCGGCAGAAGCGAATATGTCGGCTGCCGATATGGTCAAGGAAACTGCGTTCGTTAAGCCGGGTGATGACGTGCCTAACATTGGTATCTCGCCGCAGTTCGAAGAAGGCATCGGCCCGCTCGCCAATGTCGGCGATGTCGGCGAAAAGACCCCGATCCAGAATGGTTTCGCGATCCCGATGCTGGCTGATAAGAAAGAGCCGCGTGACGCTGAATTTGACGAGGTCAAGGCTCAGATCGTTGACGTCGTGAAGCTCGAGAAAGCTCGCTCGCAAGTCGAAGAGATCGCGAAGCAGATCGCTTCAGGTGCAGCATCCGCAAGTGCTCTCGGTGCCTCGGCAACTGCAAAAGGCATGACTGCCAAAGATCAGAAGAACCTCATTCTCGGTTCCCCGCTTGGCGAAGGCCCGACCGCCGGAACTAGCGAAGCTCTGGAAGACGCCCTTTTTGCGATGAAAGTGGGCGATGTGACCAAGACGCCGATCAAGGTTGGAGATAACTGGTACGTCGTTGGCGTAAACAAGCGTGAGGATGCTAATACCGCCGATTTTGCCAAACAGCGAAGCGGCCTGATCGAAACCATGCTCTCGAAAAAGAGATCAGCGGTTTTTTCCGATTATCTCGCAGCGGCCAAGCAAAAAATGGAGACTGGCGGTTACATCAAGGTCTACAAGGACGCACTTGATAAGATCGACGCTCCGACAGCTGGCTTGACACCCACTGACGCGAACTAATATTCCTAATTTGCGATGTTTCTTACGGCTGTCTGAAAAGGCAGCCGTTTTTTTGTCCCTAAGCCGGCTCCAAGCAGCTCTTGCCAGCCAATGCCAGCAGATGTCCAGAGGACTACTTTCCGTAACAATGCGATCCGATCTAACGCGCGATAACTACCTTTTTGAAGCATAGCCAAGCCTGATATCGATCTGCGGGGAGCAGGGCTTTAACGCGTTACATTGCACGTTTAGATCACGATCAATAAAGCTGGAGAGAACAATTTCCAGAATGAATCCGCAGCTTAACGACTGAACGTTAGACCGAGTATGGCCGCGATAATTGGTGGCAAACATTAACTAAGGCGGGTCCGCTTCGCTTGTTATGCCCTCAGGCGGCGGAATGACTGCGGTGAAAAGCTGAATGCCGAGTCAACAAGGTATTAAGTAATGCCCATGCGCAAATTAAAACCGCCGCAGAGATCACTTAAAAGCAGTGATCTCTGCGGCGGGCATACCCTTGCGGGTTTAGTTTACTTGCCGGTGTGAAGCTCGGCGTAATGAATGAAGAACCAGTAGGTAATGCCAAGCCATATTGCCAGATTGAGTCCGGTTGCAGCCAGGCCAATGTTTCTGGTTTGAGCACTTCGTACTGCGCTGCGATCGCCCTTTCCGTACATCAGCACTATGACAAGCACTCCGGTCACGCCCCAGGCGAATAAGCGAACAGCCATTTCGATCCACACTAGATGCGACACCTGCCAAACCGTCAAGGCCATTGCCAGAACGATCGCGATCGCCGCAGCTATCGGCGGCTTATAGTTCGATTCGACCTCATCGCCCTCGCGACTAGGATCGAGGCCGATCTTGCTGTGCGTATAGCTGTATGCGAAATAGATAACCAGTCCGATCGACATCCACACGATCAGACGGATCCATGTGTCAAGCGGCAGACTGTTCATCAAATAAGCAGCGGACAAAACCGTTGCGATCGGAATGAAAGGCGAGAGAGGCACCTTGAACGGCCGATTCAATGCCGGATTTGATGACCTCAGAATGATGATGCCTACACCAACGATCACAAATGCGAACAGCGTTCCGATACTGACCAGTTCACCCAAAAGACTGATCGGCACAAAACCGGCGAGGATCGCTACGATAACGCCTGTTATAGCCGTCGTAATATGTGGTGTCTGGAATTTCGGGTGGATCTTCGCTGCCCATGCGGGAAGCAGGCCATCCTTCGACATCGAATAGAAGACGCGTGGCTGGCCCATCGTCATAACGACCATTGTCGAGCTCAGGCCGAGCACGGCACCGACCTTAATGATCGTTGGGAAAGCGTAGAGAATGGTTCCCATGGTCGTGCCCTGAGCCTTTTGCAAAGCGGCATCAATAGCAACCGCGATCGGGGCGGCGGCATTGGTAAGGAGCTTGTAATCGACCAAGCCGACCATAATGCCTGCGACCAGGATATAGAGAACAGTACAGATCGCCAGCGATCCCATGATACCGATCGGCATATCGCGTTGCGGGTTCTTCGCTTCTTGTGCAGCTGTAGAAACAGCGTCAAAACCGATGTATGCGAAGAAGATCACGGCCGCACCGGTAACAACGCCGCTAAAGCCATAAGGCATAAACTGCGCACAGCCCGGAGCCCCAACGGTACAACCGATGCCGATATTGTTCGTATTGACGTAGCCGATGCCCGCGATGATAAAGAGAACCACCACGAGGACCTTGACCAACACGATGACCGAGTTAAAGCTTGCAGACTCTTTGATACCGCGGATAAGAAGCAGCGTGACGGCAACAGCGATCAGCGCCGCGGGCAGGTTAAAAATTCCGTGTCCGATCACCGCACCGGCAGCGTCTTTCAGTTCGGTTCCGGGTGGAGCGCTGAGAGCTAACGGGAAGTTGATCCCAAGCGTATCGCGGAAGAGACTGACCACATATCCCGACCATCCGACCGCAACTGTCGCGGCGCCGAAAGCATATTCGAGAATAAGATCCCAGCCGATGATCCAGGCGATAAATTCGCCAAGTGTTCCGTAGCCGTAAGCGTAAGCCGAACCGGAGATCGGTACGCTGGCTGCAAACTCGGAATAACAGAGCGCTGCGAAAGCGCTCACGATACCGGCAATTATCATTGAGATGATAACGGCGGGCCCCGCGTGTTTACCGGCAGCTTGGCCTGTCAGAACAAAAATGCCCGTTCCAATGATCGCACCTACGCCGAGCATTGTCAGATCAAGGGCGCTCAACGTTTTCTTTAGAGTGTGTTCGCCGGTCTCCTGAGATTCGGCGATGATCCGGGAAATTGGTTTAGTCGCGAAAAGTGACATGAAAACCTCCTAAGGTTGATTTAACGATAATCTTTTTTGTGATGGCCGAATCCGTCTGCTCCTACTAGGCCTGTTATTGGCGAGCAGTATTAGCGGCCATTGCCTTCCAAATGAAGTAAACCGGAACGCCGGTAAGAACGATAACAAGTCCAGGCCAGGTCGCTGTTGTCTGATAGACGAACAGAACGACCAGGATGATCGAGGCTCCGATTATATACAGGGCCGGGATTATCGGATATCCAAATGCTTTATACGGGCGTTCGGCGTCAGGTTGTTTCACTCTGAGCACAAAAACTGCCGCGATCGCCAGAATGTAAAAGATCAAGGCGGCTGAGATCACGTAGGTGAGTAGATCGCCGTATAGATTGCCGTAAGTGACTTTGCCGTCCGCAGCCTGATTTACCGTGCGCGGCAGAACGTATAGTACCGACAAAATGCCCTGGATAACGATCGCCCAGGCCGGCACGTGAAATTTATTTAGTTCACCGGCCGCTTTGAAGAAGAGTCCATCCTTTGCCATTGCGTAATAGGCGCGGGCTCCAGAGATGATAAGGCCGTTATTGCAGCCAAAGGTCGAGATCATGATCGCGATCGCCATTATCACGGCCCCTGCTCCAGGGAAGATGACATCGGCAGTTGCCGAACCGACTCGATCACTCGGTATCTTCTGCATGTCCTCAAACCGAAGCGTAACCAAATAGGCTATATTGGCGAGCAAATAAAGAGCGATCACTCCACCCGTTCCAAGCAGGAGCGAGAGCGGCAGATTGCGTTTCGGATTTACGACCTCGCCCGCCGTGAACGTCACGTTGTGCCAGGCGTCTGCGGAAAAGAGCGAGTTTGTTTGAGCGACGCAGATCGCGATCAGCATCCCCAACGCAGTCAACAGCGAGGTCAAAGTCGCGGCCGAGTCGTTTGCCGGAGTCGCACCGACGTTTTGCACACTGCCGCGCACTGTCCAAAGATCGCCGAAATTGGCAGCCGCGATCTCGGGATACCAGACGAGCCCTACAATTATCCCCAGAATTATAAGTGCGATGAGCGAGCCGGTCTTGGCGAAAGTAAAGGTATTCTGAACAAGCTTACCGAGCTTTAGCCCGCGCGTATTCATAAACGTTAGCGCCACGATCATGACGATCCCTAGCAGCTGGGCGGTAGACAACGAAAGAGCGTAGCTGGACGAACCGATGCGAATAGGTTCGATAAGATAATTGCTTTCGGATATTTTCGGAAAAAGAATGCCTGTAAACCGGCTAAACGCGACCGAAACCGCCGCTATCGTCGCCGTTCCAATGACAAGAAAATGCGTCCAGCCGTACAAAAAGCCCCACAGCGGAGAGAAGGCTTCCTTTAAATAGACGTACATTCCGCCGGCACGCGGCATCATCGCGGCGAGTTCGCCATAGGAAAGAGCCGCGCCGACCGTCAGAAATCCTGTTACCAGCCACACAACAAGCAGCCATCCGGGAGAGCCGACCTGGCGGGCGATATCTGCCGAGACGATAAAAATGCCCGAACCGATCATCGACCCGGCGACGATCATTGTTGAATCGAGCAGGCCGAGACCGCGTATAAAACCTTCGCGTGTTTCCTTTTCAGCTTCCGGATCTGATGCCATATTCATTCCGAGTCATCGCAAACGAAACGCCGCCAGAGGCCACACGTTCCAATCTTGTTTTTGAGGTCTTGCGTATCTATGTCGCGTCCGATCTGAAACGGGCGTAGCGACTGTATCACTCAGTTGGAGAGTTTCGTAGGGATATTATACGTGTATTACCAAAAGTGTCGAGTGAATTTTTGTGGTTTTTTATGAATTCGCCGCTGGAGAATCAATAACTTGCACCATGTGTGGAGCCTGTGGGAATTTTATAGCATACGGCCGGATGCGATATGATATCGACAACACATGAACAATAAAGCAAGTGAAACCGGCGATATGCCGACGGATGAATTTCGAAAGTACGGCTATCAGGTCGTTGATTGGCTGGCAAACTACTTCGACGAGATGGAGAATATGCCGGTCCTTTCGCAGGTCGAGCCTGATTGGCTGAAAAACAGCCTGCCGAAGTCCGCTCCGGAGAAAGGTGGGGATTTTGGGGATGTTCTGGCGGATATGGATAAGCTGATCCTGCCGGCGGTCACGCATTGGAATCACCCGAATTTCCACGGCCTCTTCTCGACATCGACGTCGTCAGTCGGCGTCTTTGGCGAGATGTTCACGGCGGCTTTTGACATGAAGGCGATGCTATGGCGAACTGCTCCCGCCTCGACCGAGCTCGAAGATGTCGTGCTCGACTGGCTGCGGCAGATGATGGATCTCCCCGACCAATTCGAAGGGATCATTTACGACACGGCCTCGGTCTCGACAATGCACGCGATCGCGGCAGCTCGCGAAAAGGCAGGTTTGAGCATTCGCGAAGCCGGAATGAGCGGGCGTGATGACGTGCCGCTGCTGAGGGTTTACTGCTCAGAACATGTTCATTCTTCGATCGACAAGGGAGTGATCACACTCGGTTTGGGACTTAAGTCCCTGCGAAAGATCGAATGCAATGAGCGGTTCGAGATGATCCCCGAGAAGCTGGCTGAAGCTATCGAGCAAGACATCGCCGCCGGTTACAAACCTATCTGTGTGATCCCTACGATCGGTACGACATCGACCTCAAGCGTCGATCCCGTCGATCAGATCGCGGATATTTGCGAGAAATACGGCATTTGGCTGCACGTCGACACGGCTTATGCGGGCTCGACGGCCATCGTGCCGGAGTTTCGCGAGCATTTTAAGGGCTGGGAACGCGCGGATTCGATCGTTGTGAATCCGCATAAATGGCTGTTCACTCCGTTCGATCTGTCTGTCTTGTATTGCAAAGATCTGAGCGTACTAAAAGACGCGTTTTCGCTCGTGGCGGAATATCTGAAGACCAGCGACGAGCAAACCGTCAAGAACGGAATGGATTACGGCGTGCAGCTTGGTCGCCGATTTCGTTCTCTCAAATTCTGGTTCGTCATCCGCTACTTCGGCCGTGAAGGTTTGATCGCACGCCTCCGCGAACACTGCCGTCTTGCCCGGTTATTTGCCTCTTGGGTCGAGGAATCGCCAGATTTTGAAATGATGGCCCCGGTTCCGTTCGCGCTCGTTTGCTTTCGCCTGCATCCGAAAGGCATTGCTTCCGACAAACTCAACGATCTTAATGAGCGTATCATGAACGACATCAATGCCTCGGGCGAAGCGTATCTATCGCATACAAAACTCAACGGAAATTTTACGCTGCGGTTGTCGGTAGGCAGTGTTCGGGTCGAGGAGCGGCATCTAACAAAGGTCTGGAAGATCCTAAATCGAAGATTGGCCGCCGAATCCTTATGAAAACTCTCTCACTTTCCCTGATCGCAGTTCTTCTGTTTTCGGTATCTGCCTTGAGTCAAGATCCAGGCCCAAAAAAGCCCGCAAAAAAGGCTGTCGCGGTCATTCCGCGCGAAAAATTTGATCCGAAGCGTGATCCGAATGCTGATCTCGCATCTGCGGTCGAGTCAGCTTCGAAGAATGGAAAGCGAATAATCCTCGATGTCGGAGGCGAATGGTGCGGCTGGTGTGTTTTGTTGGACAAGTACCTGTATCAGACTAGCTCGCTCAGGAAGCTCCGCGACACTAATTTTATCTGGGTAAAGATAAATATGAGCGAAGAGAACGAAAATGAAGCCTTTTTGGCGTCCTATCCCGAAATACAAGGCTATCCGCACCTCTTCGTCTTGGACGAAACGGGCAAGCTGCTTCATTCTCAGGACACATCAGTACTGGAAAAGGGTAATGGCTATGACCTGCCGAAATTCACAGCTTTCTTGAAAAAATGGGCTCCCAAGGGCGAGAAAACATTGAAATAAATCTCTATTTACTCCCAACCTCCGCCCAGATCTTGTGCCCATGGGTTTCCTTTAGAAATATCGTGCCGATGATCACGGTGATCGCCGCGATCGTCATCGGATAATAGAGGCCCGCATAAATATTTCCGGTTTGAGCGATAACGGTCACGCCGATCAGCGGCAGCAACCCGCCAAAAACCCCGTTCCCGATGTGATACGGCAAAGAGAGAGCTGTATATCGTATTTTTGCGGGGAACGCCTCGACCAGATAAGCGGCGATCGGGCCATAGACCATCGTTACCCAAATAACTTGTAAAAAGACGAGGAGAATTAACTTCCACGCGGTCGAATTTGAAATGAAATTACCGAAAGACGAATAGACGAGCACCTTTGGGGCGGGAGCTAAGACGCCCTCGGCATTGCGGGCCATCGGCGTCAATGTAGTTTCTCCGGTGGCGGGATTCTTTTGCGAACTGGCTGTTTCGACGTTTGAGCCCGATGCCGCCTGCATTCCGTGATAGATCGGCAGATATGTCATCAATGCCAAAAGGCAGCCGGCCATGATGATCCACTTGCGGCCCACCCGGTCGCTTAGAGCTCCAAATACAACGAACAACGGCATTCCCATCAGCAGAGCGACGGCGATGATATAGTTTGCGGAGGTCACATCGACGTTGAGGATCTTTTGCAGATAAAAGAGTGCATAGAACTGTCCCGTATACCAAACAACGCCTTGACCGGCCGTCGCGCCGAGCAGTGAGATCAAGACGATCTTAAGGTTTTTCCACTTGGTAAAAGCTTCGATCAACGGATTTGCCGAGGTCATGCCGGAGCTTTTTACCTGTTCAAAGATCGGCGATTCCTTCATCCGCAGTCGAATGTAGAGAGAAACACCAACCAGCAAGATAGAGATCAAAAACGGAATACGCCAACCGCTGATCGTTCCCGCCTTTCCGGCAAACTGATCCGGGCTCATCAGATTTTGAACTGTGAGAATAACGGCGAGCGATAGAAACAGCCCCAAAGTAGCGGTGATCTGTATGAATGAGGTGTAAAAACCGCGCCGATTATCAGGCACGTGTTCGGCGACATAGACTGCAGCCCCGCCATATTCACCGCCAAGTGCGAGCCCCTGCAGAACGCGGATGAGCAGCAGGATTATCGGCGCTGCAATGCCGATCTGCGCGTAGGTAGGCAGAAAACCAATGACGGCGGTTGCTCCGCCCATTATCAGCAGTGTGACCAGAAAAGCATATTTCCGGCCGACAACATCGCCGATCCTGCCAAAAAACAGGGCTCCGAACGGCCGTACGATAAATCCAACCGCAAAGGTCGCAAGGTACGCGATATACGCAAACGTATCATTGCCCGGCGGATAAAAAAGCGGTGCGATGATACCGGCGAGGCTGCCGAAGATGTAGAAATCGTACCACTCGATCATCGTACCGACCGCCGATGCGCCGATCACCTGCCAGATCTTCGATTTCGAAACCTGATCGTTATATACCGCTCCCAGATCCTGTGCGTTTTCCGCCATTTATCTTTTGACTCCGTTTACCTTGTTTGTGCGAATCCTAATTTAATTGGTTTGAGGTATTAAAGCAGTTCTCGAGCCTAGTTTCAAAGGTCAGACCAATGTGTTAGCTTCGAATCGGATCAACAGATATGGAATTTATCAAGGAAAGCGTTATCAAAGCCTCGCCGGAGCGGGTTTTTGCATTTCACCAATTACCCGACGCATTCGCGAGACTCGTACCGCCGTGGGAAGATGCGACCGTGATCCAGATGGCCGATATCTCGGTCATCGGGTCTCGGGCGATCATCGATAACAAACTATTTGGATTGTTTACTGTCCGATGGGTGGCCGAGCACACAGCGTACGATCCGCCCCATTTATTTGAGGATATCCAGATCTCAGGGCCATTTAAAAGCTGGCGTCACCGGCACATCATAAAACCGCATGCCGAAGGAGCGATCCTTAGAGACGAGATAGAATACGAGCCGCCATTTTCGATCTTTGGAGCAATAGCGGCGCCGTTCGCGGTGGTGCCAAAGCTGGAAAAGATGTTTGAATACCGGCATGAAGTAACCAAAAAATGGTGCGAGGAAGATGCAAAAGCCCGCGCGTAAGCAAGGGCGAAACATCCAACTTGAGTGATACGCCCTTGCTTACGCGCCGGCTTGTGCACCGCGCGGATTTTCGCATTCTAAAACGGCAGACTACCTTTCACCTGATCGAACACTTTGCCGAAAAGAAAATCAGTAATTCCGATCTTTTCGTGCGAGCGGTCATATCCGACGAGTTCGACATAGGCCCGTCCGCCGACGTTTTGCTGACCTTTAGTACCTGAAACCTCACACGCTCCTTCCCAGTAAACGATCATCGTCGAACCGCGAGTGTCGAGTTCCTGATCCTTGATGAGCGGACGGATATTGATGTCGATATCTAAGGCGGCGACCCGAACCCGCCAGCTGCTCGGGTATTCGGCTCCGGTTTTGGGGCTGGTCCAAGTGTCGGTCGCCTCGATAACGAAATCGGAACGCGTGAGATATTTGCAGGTACCGTCTGCATTAACAAAAGTCCCGGTAGAATCGCTCTTCACGTGGCCTTCTGCATCGTCAAACTGATAGATCATCAGCTCAGTATCGTCGTCGAACTGGATGCTGAACCAATCCCATTCGCCCTGTTCCCAGATACCGTATTCGCGGTCCATCCAGGCGTTGCCGGTGAAGCGGTCTAGTTCGCCGTCTCTCGTCATCTGGCCGTCGACCTTCATTCGGGTGTAAGAAAAATGGTTCGATGCTCCAGATTTTTTAAGCGTGATGCCGCTCCCATTTTCGCCATTGAGAACGATCGGTTTGTCAGATTCGAGGACGGCATCAAAAACAGTTCCGTCACTGAGCGTAGCGTGGAGGATGTGTTTGCCCGCCACCTCACGCAAAGACCAATCTCCCAACCGCACGTCGCAGGCTGTTTCGCTCATCGAGACGGGCGTATCTAGCGGCTTATTGAAACTGCGAACGTGGTCGTATCGGAAAATGCCGGCTGTGACGTCAGAGATCGCAAAATGGGCGAAATACATTGGATTCGCGAGGGCGGACATCGGGAAGACGCCGATCTTGTCGAGGTCAGTGCGGCGTTTGAAGAATACGAGCTCGAAGCCGAATTCGCGGCCCGTCTCGGTCTTGCAGTGACCGGTGTAGTACCACCATTCGGTCTGCACGTCAGCTTGCGCGTACAGAGCCTGCGGCAGCGTCACCGTTCCGTCGGAAGGAGCATCGCGAAGCTTCCCGCCGCTATTTCCGAGCAGGTCAGCGATCCCGTCCATCGCTGTCGAAGCATAATACTCAAGGGGTTCAAAAAAGCTTTTGTTCATACACCTTACGTTTCGCTGAAAATTATAGATCGGATCCAAATCTACGGCGAAAATCTCAAAAAATATTTCAATAACGCAAGAGTATACGGTTTCGCATTCTTCGCATGAGAAATCAGCCGATCCGTGCGAAAATGTTCTCATGCTGATCCATATTGTTTGCTGGAAATACAGGCCGGATGTTGACGAGAGTGCTCGGATCGAGCATCGCGAACGTCTCGCGGCCCTTGCCTCACTTATACCAAATATCAACAGCCTCGATGTAGGCAGTGACATTTTGCATCTCGACCGTTCGTTCGATACAGGCCTCGTAGCGCATTTTCCCGACCGTGAGGCGCTTGACCATTACACCGATCATCCCGAGCATCAGGCGGTTGTGGCTATCGGGCGGGCGATCGCAGAAAAGGTCGTGTCTGTCGATTTCATGCGGCCGTTCTAGCCGCTGCCTTGTACTTATTCACGAAAAGCAAACGATTTCGTTACTACGAACATCATAAGGAAGCTATATTTAGACGGATTTTTGCGGGTTACTGAATGATGACTAAGTTTATTACAAGCGGATTTAAGATCGCCCTTTTTTCAACGCTGCTCTCGCTGCCGATCCTTGCACAGCAGGTTAAGCGAACTCCTTTTGACGTTACGAATTATGTAATGGACGTTGCCCTCATACCGACTGAGCGGAAGCTGAACGCGACGGTTGACGTCACCTTCACACCGCTCGAAGACACGCGGACGGTTTCATTCGAGCTTAATGGTTCGCTCAAGGTCGACACGATCACGCGACAGGACAAAGTGCTTGTGATGACACCCGCCGCTCCGGTCTCGCCCACCGCTCCAAAAGCGACGCCGAAACCGGCCGTTCAGCCGGCCGTGAACCCAGTTACATTTGTTCAGGACCAGTCAAATAGCAGTGATCTCGGCCCGCACGTTCGTATCGATCTGGGCGACAATGTGACAAAAGGCACATCGGTCACGCTTCGTTTCAAATACAGCGGCGTTCTCGACACTCCGGCCGGCGGCCCACTGCTGTCAAAACGTCTTGCTTCGGTTGGTGACACTAGCGGCTATCTGATGTATGCGGCTCGCTGGTTCCCTTTTCACGATTATGCGGCCGATCCGTCAATGGCGGACATAAGTATCTCACTTCCCGCCGGATTTCAGCTCGTCGGTTACAGCGATGCTCCGGTGACGAATGTTGGCGGCAAGAGCCGTTTTGTGCAGTCAACGCCGGCTCTGATCGGTAATTTTGCTTACGGAAAATACGCGCAGAAAACTCTTCGGATCAGCGATCAGGAACTACAGTTCAATACCCGGCCCGGCAGCGAGGCTCAGGTTGCGGCGTACGGTGAAACGCTCGGTAAAGCTTTGGTTGATTACACCAAACGCTTTGGCCCGGCAGATTACGGCAAAAAGCTGATCGTCGTTCAGATCGATGACGAAAGCCTCGATTTTTACTCGTCGAAGGGCATGCTCTTTATCGCCTCTCGTCCATTTGAAGAAGCTCGCGACATCACCTACTCGAGACTTCAACGCGAAGCGGCGTTTCAATGGTGGGGCTTGACCGTTGGATTGAAATCTTTTGACGAAGCATGGCTTTCGCAGGGGTTGGCCGAATATTGTGCATTCAGCCTGCGCGAGAGTGAGACCGACGGAGCAAAGCTCGACGGGCTTCGCCGCGAACTCCTTGAGAAATCACTTACGTTCGAACAGACGGCTTCGCTACTGCGTGCCCCGGCAAATCTCGATGATCAGAGCAGTGCTTATCAGTACATCATGTACGCGAAAGGGGCATTCGTTTTCAAGCTTCTTCGCGAGACGCTGGGTGACCAGAAATTTGACCAGCTGCTTCGCACCTATCTGCAGCAATATCGCGGCAAGAGTGCCTCGATCGACGATTTTGAAAAGCTGACGACGCAGGTCGCTGGCCAGCCGATGCGTTACTTTTTTGCCCGTTGGGTCGAGGGAACGGGCGTGCCTGAATTTTCGAGCGATTATCTGATCATCAGGACGAAGGGTGGTAAATTCGTCACGCGCGGCACCGTTAAGCAGAATTACGACAACCTTCGTCTGCCGGTCGAGGTTCAACTCCGTTCGGAAGGCGATCAGGGTATCACGACCGTCAAGCTCGATATGGAAGAGGCAAGCGCCGATTTTAATATCGAATCGACCGGAAAGCCCATAAATGTCGTCATCGACCCGGGCTACAAACTGCTGCGCATCTCGCCCGACCTTCGTGTCTCATCTATTGCCCGCCGCGGCATCGAGCAGTTCAAGGAAGGTAACTACGTTGAGGCTCAGGCACAGTTCGAAGCGGCGTTAAAGCTCGACCGTTCAAATTCCTGGATCTATTACCACCTCGGCCTGCTTTTCCTCGAACAGCGAAACTTTGACCTCGCGATCGATAATTTCAAAGCCGCTCTCGCCGGAAACCTGAATCCGGCGTGGCTATCGGTCTGGTCCAATATCAAAATGGGCAACGCCTACGACGGCAAAGGCGACCGCACGCGAGCCGTAGCTGCCTACAAACGCGCCGAGGCTCTCGGCGATAACTACGACAATGCTCAGGAATCGGTTAAGAAATATCTTGCCAATCCTTTCGACCCGAAAGAAAAGCAGACGACGGCGGCGAAATAGTTGTCGCTTTTCAAACCAAAAAACGTCAGCGGCCTCGGCGATCTGCAGAGCCCGCTGATTTTTCATCATGCAAGCGCCGCCAAGATCTACGGAAACGAATGGTAGAGTAGTTTTCGTCGAAATACCTTTGACCAAACAGGCAAATAACTCTACCAATCAAAGCATTTTCGAAGGACAGACAGGCAGCTTCCTACGACCAATCGTACCTTTTCGCGTTTGGAAATGGGTTAAATAGGGGTTTTTCTTTAAAGTGTGAATCGATTCACACTTTTATAGCGGGAATCTGAATGGCTCATCGAAATGTACATTTTTATCACCCCAAAAAATTGAAAAGAGGCTGCCTTTTCCGGCAGCCTCAATTCGTTCCCCTTGTTAATGCCGTCAGCTAGAAGTTAAGCCTGAAAGCAAACTGGACCTGTCTGTTCGAGCCCAGTCCAACAGTTCGTCCAACGGTCGAACGAAGCAGGCCGAATGTCGCACCGGCCGCACCCTGCGTGAATGCCTGGCCCGGCTGCACGACGTTTGATGTCGATGCCGAATAAACACTCGTGGTCGCGTTGAATGCCAGATTCGGCAGAGCATTGCTAAGGGTCGTTGACGGGTTAGCAAAGTTCGTCTGGTTAAAGATGTTGAAGAACTCCGTTCTGAACTCAAAGTTCACCGATTCCGTAAATCTGAACCGTTTCGCGAGAATCATGTCGAACTGACGGAATGTCGGCCCTGACAATTCATTTCTCTTGAAATCGCCCCACTGGCCCGGTGCTGGTGTTGCAAACGCAGCCGGATTGATGAAGTTACGGTCGTTGTTGAGATACGGATCGACTCCGGCGACCAGATTAGGACGACGGATGTTTCGCGAGTTGCCGCCGCCGGGCGTGTTGACGACAGCGACAAAGCCGGTCGGCAGCGACGGGAAGCTCGTTCCGAAGGTCGGAAGGTTGGCAACGAAACCATTGGCAAATGTACCGCCGGATCCATTCGGACAGCCGGCCGCAAGCGTGCATTGAACCACCACGTCCGGACGAACCACCAGGACCTCAACAGGCACTCCGCTGCGGGCGTTGACGATGCCGCCGACTTCCCAACCGCCGAGCAGTGCGTTTCCAGCACGGCCGAGATCGTAGGTTCTGCCCTTTCCGATCGGCAGTTCGTAGAGTGCACTCAGGTTGAACGTGTGGCGTACGTCGAAGTTGTTACGGCCGCGGTCAGCCTCGAAATTATCGAGCTGAGCGGACGTACGAGCCTCGTTCGAACCAGCCGTGTTGCCTTCGCTCTTGCCGAAGGTGTACTGCAGGTTCATTGTCAAACCAGTACGGAAGCTACGCTGAAGTGACATCTGCAGAGCATTGTACCTGTCGTCACCGCCCGAAGTTTTGTAGTCGACCTCTGCATATGGGTTAGAAACCGTCGTACCGCTGACGATGCTGAATTGGCGGATCGTGTTTACACCTATCACCTGTCCAGTAGCGTTGGTGCGGTTGACCACGCCGACGCCGGTCGGAATATTGGATCCGTTGAGGATCGTCGTCGATCCAGGAAGGATCTGGTTGGCGACGCTTCTCAAAAACAAGTTGCGGCCCTGGCTGCCAACGTAGGCGACCGTCGAGGTTAGGTTGTATGGCAACTGCTGCTGCCAGGAGAAGCTGTACTGAACGATCCGCTCGGGGATCTTGTAGTTGTTCGAGTACGCACGCGGCTGATAGCTGCGGTTAGTCGGGTTACTTGCAAAGTTTGAGATGATTCCCGAAATGTTTGCAGGGAATGCGAGCAGCGTTCCGCTCGTGATGGTTGAGCTGATACGGTCGCTCTCGATCGGCTGGATCTGATCTTCCGTCTGGCCCGGGCCATAATAGAGGCCGATGCCGCCGCGGAATACGGTCTTGCCGCCGGAGAAGAAGCCCGTGCCATCCTGATCCGGCGACCAGGTCAATGCTACACGCGGGCCAAAATTCGATTTCGAAGATTGGAAAGCGGCTTCGGTCGGCGGTTTCAAAGTTCCGGTCGTAATGTCGAGAAGCACCTGCAAGTTGCGGTCTTCGCGAAGCGGAGAGTAATATTCGTATCGCATGCCGTAGCTGAGTGTTAGACCCGGTTTGATCTTCCACTCGTCTTGACCATAGCCGATATAGTATTCCTGCTTCGCCAAACGCTGACCGGTTGCACCGTTATTGAACGGGCTCGCCGCACTTACGTCGCCGAGGTATTGAACCGAGGTCGGTGTGTTTGCGAGGAAACTCGCCAGATTTGAAAATGTGTAGGTCGTCCCGCCGAGGCGGTCCGTGTACATTCGGATCATGCGATATTCACCGCCAAATTTGACGTTGTGATTGCCGCGGATCCAGCTCAGGCTGTCGATAAAGCCGAGCGAATACGGTGTATATGGTTGTCCGCGGCCGTTAGTCGCCGAGTTGGCTCGAACGAGACCGCCGGGGATCGAGATACCCGAAGAAGTTCCCTGTCCGGCAATTCCCGTATTTGCCACGCTGCCCGAAATATTCAACGTGATGGCCGAAAAATCGAGTCCGTTCACCGTTGGGGCCTGACCGTTCACACGGGTTCGGGCACCATTGAAACCGACCTTGAATTCATTGATGAGCGTGCCGTCGTTCTTCAGGAGCGATTGCAGGCCGGCAACGCCGTTCTGGGGTGTTGCCTGGATCGAAACGACCCGGCCTGAAACACCCTCCGGCGAGATGTCCTTTCCTTCGTCGCGGAAGTAGCGGAGGTAAACCTTGTGATTCGGGTTCACCTGATAGTCGAAACGCGCCGCAAATGCTTTTTCGTCCGTCTTCTCAAGATCCTGAAGCTGCAGGATCTCAAAACCAGACACTGCCGATCCGCCGGGAACGACCGTCGCGGCCGATGAGCGGAATGCCGCGATAAAAGGCTGGATCAGTGGATTTACAGGAGTAGATGTTCCCGGGATCAAAGCTCCAGGTGCTGCAAGCGACAGGGCCGGAGCGGCCTCAACAAAGTTCAGGCCAAATCGCCCGCGGTATTGTTCGTAGCTGCCGAAAAAGAAGAGTTTGTTCTTGATGATCGGGCCGCCGATCGAACCGCCAAACTGATCGAGTTTGAGAGGGCTCTTATCGATCCCGGGCGATGAGTTTTCAAAGAAGTTGCGTGCGTCCAGCTTGTCTCGGCGCAGATACTCAAACACTGAGCCGTGAAATTCGTTGCCGCCTGATTTTGTGACCACGCTGATCTGGCCGCCGGTTCCGGTTCCATACTCGGCTGGAAAGTTATTCGAATCTACGCGAAATTCCTGTACATTCTCGAGGCTCGACTGCAGACGGAAAGGCGACGGTATCTCACCGTTCAAGTTACCCGGGCTGGCATCAATGATGGCAGTTCCTTCTACCCCGTCGTACCGAATTACGTTCTGGTTATTTGCACGACCCGAGAAGCGGATGTCTGAGAAGGTTCCGGTTCCGCTGTTGACACCGCCCGGAGCCTGCAGATAGAGCTGCGAAAGCTGACGGCCGTTGACCGGAAGTCCTTCGACCTCGCGGGCGTTAACATTCGCACTCATGCTGGCAGACGAGGTGTTGGCGATCGTATCCTCGCCAGACACGATATCAACCTGCACAGAAACGCCTTTTGCCTGAAGTACCAGGTCAAAGTTCAATTGCTGACCAACAAGAAGATCCACGGACTTTTTCGTCGTCGTTTCGAAGTTCGTCCCGCTGGCTGTTAGGGTGTACTTCGTAGCCTTAAGAGCCACGACGAGGAACGAGCCGTCAGAGCCTGCTGTAACCGACCGCGTTTCGCCGGTCAATTCATTGGTAACGGTTACGGTCGCTCCTGGAATGACGCCTCCGTTGGCATCTGTGACCGTACCTGCAATGCGCCCGTCGGCCTGGGCAAAAGTGCCCACCACAAAAGTGATCATTACGATCAGTAAAATAGAGATTCTGGTAGAGAAATCTTTAAGTCTCATAATACTCCTTAGAAAAGGTTTAAATTTAATTGCGACGCAAACGCGCCCGGCAGATGCCGGGCGTCCCCTTGCTTAAAGTCCTGGAAATCGGGTTATCAATCGAAAGGGTAGGCGAAAGAGGTTACGCGGGGGTGACAATCAGGTTAAATGAACGTTAAATCTGCGGTGGAGGTGATCAGAATGTTAAAAAGATGGAGGATCCAAGATTTTCGTTATCGGTTCCAAAGATAAGGCCGCCGTTGAGGCCGGGAACGAAATCAAAGGCTTCGACTTTTTGATAGGCAAAGCGAAAGATGGGCGTGAAAAAAGAGGATTGGGCAAAGGTCGTCCGTTTTTGCTCGTCCGTTCGCAAAACTCCGGCGAAATAGAAAGCCGACGAAAATGGCCCGTCGTTGCCCGGATCTGAGGCCGACGTAACGAAAATGGCCCCGGACGTGTCGGCCTTCAGATCGGAGATATGCCGGACGTCATTTGCCGGGAACGGCACACGAAACGTGGCTGATCCGACATCTGAAAACTTATGTTCATCGAGGTCAAATTTGCTCCAAAAGATGGTCGCTGGCTTCGTGGGGCTGCCCCGTTCGGCCCAGACAGCTGTAAGCGTCCCGTTGATCTTCTGAAGATCGAACGCCTCGAAATCAGCGTCTTTCGGGATGGAAGGCACGTCAAACGACTTGATCACGTCAACCGTCGCAGACTTAATGTCGATCTTTATGTGATAGGCACGGCCAGCGGCAGTAAAAGCGATAAACTGGCCGCTAACGCCCGGAACCGATGTGACCGCTTCAATATCCAGAGCGACGTCATTTGTCCACTTTAGCGGCGTATAGAGCGGTGAATCGCTGCCCGTTATACTGATCAGCGTCGCGTGCATCTGTTCCGCTTTCTTGTTGTCATGGACAACCAGCAGTGTCGTTGTCTGCTTCGCCTGACCGATCACAGCCATTCCACTAATATTCGATTGCCGGCTGCCGCCCACGGGACGCCATTCTTGAGCGATGGCGGAGGAAACGAAGCAGGATACGAGGAATAAGGCGGTAGCAAAGGATCTTAGAAGCATGTATTTTAATATCTCGATAATGAGATCCGGCGAGCAGTTTATAGCAACTGCTCGCCGGATCCGTCTTTTTAAGTAAGCATCAATTGAACCGATCTAGAACGTAAACCTGGCTCCAAGCTGCACCTGACGAGGGCCGCCGAAACGTGCGGTTGACGGAGCACTCGTCGGTTCGCCGGCTCTGATGAACGGGAAGAACCCGGTCGGGCAGGTAATGTTCAGCGGGTTCGCGGTGTTGGCCAATGCAGCGCTGCTCGTGCAGTAGTTGTTGATCGCGTCCACGCCAAAGCCTTTATTCGTATTTCTTGTTACGTTATAGACCTCGGCTGAAAGTTCGAGCTTCTTTGTCTCGGTAAACCGGAAAGCCTTCAGCAGACGAATATCCATGTTAAAGAAGTGTGGCTGGCGGAATGCAAAACGATCGGAGATCTTTCCGCCGATCACGACGCGTTCATTGGCGTCGTTAGCGTCTCCATTCGTATCGCTTCCATCCTCGACGACGGCCGTATAGGGAAATCCGCTTCTTGTCACAATGATGCTGCTAATGGTAAATCCTTTGCCGAGATCGTAGAGGCCGCTGATATTCAGGTTATGACGAACGTCCTGTTTCGACGGCCCGGCTTCGAGTTTGAGATTCAACGGATTCAAGGTCGTCTCGCGTGAGAAGCTGCGTTCATTCGAATCGTCGTCGCGGTTATTGGCAAAAGTATAATTCGCCTCGAACTGGAAACGGTTCGCGAACCGGCGTCGCAGTGAGAGTGTCAATGCGTCGTAGGTCGAGTGAGCCGACGATTCGTTGATCTCAAGCTGAGCGATGGTCGTATTCGGACGCGTCGTCGACCAGCTGAGATAACCATTCGCAAGGACGGTGGGCGGGAAAAGGTTGCGGTCGATGCGGCGCTGAAGGTTCCATGTCGAGTTGCGGATATATCCGGCGGTCAGCACAAGTCCTTTGGAGATCTTTTGTTCTACCGTTGCCGAGAACTGCGCCGATCTTGGATTCTTGAAATTCGGGTCAAAGCCGAAAACACGCTGTTTCAGAACATACGGAGCAAGAGCCGGCGTAAGCGTTGAAAATCTGTTTGGGTACGTGATCAGAGCATTAGGCCCGCGAAGCAGACAGTTAGGCAACGCCACAACGGCCGAATTACGGCAAGCGGTGACCTCGGCGATCTCGATCTCCTGCACGGTCAGGCCGTTATCGGTCGAGACACGCTGAAATAGGTTTGCCGGCGTCCGGGCGGCAAAAATACCTGCCGAAAGCCTGACAACCGTTTCGCCTTTGCCTCGTACGTCATAGGCTAACCCGAGCCGCGGCTGCCATTGCTTGAGATCGTTAGGGATCAGGGCAGTGACCGGGAACAGCGGATTCGGCTTTTTGGGCTGCGGATTTATCTGCGCTTCCCAACGAAGGCCAAAGTTGAGCGACAGTTCGCTCGAAACCTTATATTTATCCTGAACAAATAGAGCAAATTCCTTCTGCGTCCCCGTGTAAACAAGGTCGTTCGGATCAGCCGAGGGAAGCGACTGGCGGAAACGACGCGGCCGTCCGGCGGCATAGTTGTCGATCGATGTCGCGCCTTGCTGCGTGCGGCTTTCAAAATCGAATCGCGGCTGCGTGTTTGACTCACGCTGCTGCGTGACATCATTTATGTTCGCGTCAAAGCCAAACCGGACTTTATGGCTTCCTGCCTCGTAACTGACGTTATCGGTGATCTGGTATCGTACGGTTTCAAAACGACGCGGACGAGCACGGTCGCCGCCGAGCGTACCGAAATTTGCGATCACGGCCTGGCCTGAGGTCGTATTCGGTTCCTCGATCCGCTTGTCGGTTCCGATCTGAGCCCTTACTTCATTAATAAATCTCGGGCTGAGAACGGATACCAGCGATCCTTTCAAGCCGTGGCTCTTGGTTCCGCGAGCGTAATTCCCCTCAACCGCAATGTCCTGCCGCGGATTCTCGAAGCTGAAGTTTTCGCCACGGAATCGGGTGTAGCTGTATTGAATATTCAGCGTATTGGCCTGGTTAAGAATGAAATCGGTACGGGCAAATAGCGCGGTCGGGTTATTTGTACCGCGCTGTTCCCCCTCAAGCGCCGAAACGCTTGCCGGGACGGTTGCACCGGGGATCGTCTGAAATTTCACCACGAAGGGAACGCGCAGGTAATTTTGCTCAAGGCCAACAAAAAAGAACGCCTTGTCCCGCTTGATCGGCCCGCCGATCGAACCACCGAACTGATTCTGGGCGTTGTCAAGATCCTGGCCGAACGCATCAGGCGAGGTCAACTGCTTGTTCCGGTTAAAGTAAAAGACTTCGCCGCGAACCTCGTTGGTTCCCGATTTTGTAACAGCGTTGACAAAGCCGCCGCCAGTACGGCCGACCTCCGCAGTCGCACCGGAACGAACGACCTGAAATTCACGGATCGCAGTTTGCGGAAAGAAGAATACCTGCTCGTTGCCGCCGCGCTGGTTTCCCTGCAGAGCGTCGTTAAAATCGGCACCGTCGACGGCTACGTTCGAATTAATAGAACGCTGGCCGGAAATAACGAGGCCGTTGCGATCACCTTCTTGAATAACCGCCGGTGTTAGCTGGGCAAACTCGGTAAAATTACGTCCACGAACCGGCAGGTCGCTGACGAGCCGCGGAGAGATCGTCGTTCCTGTCGATTCCGTTTCTGTACCGATCGTATCGGAATCACCGGTGACGTCGATCGAAACGCTGGCCCCTTGCGGTGCTAACGTGATCTCGATCGGCGTGGTTTCGCCGACCCTGAGTACAAACGTCATCGGTTTTTCAGCGAAGCCCTGCGACCTCGCTGTCAGACTGTACGTCCCGACCGGCAGGACACTTGCCGAAAACGAGCCATTGGCTCCTGAAACGACTGTGCGCTCGAGGCCGGTATCTTTGTTTTTGATAACGACCGTAGCTCCCTGAATTACGGCACCATTTTGATCTTTAACAGTTCCTTCGACGGCAGCACTGCCGGAATCGGACTGAGCGATCAATGAAAAAGTTGATATTAAAATTATGAGGACAAAGATAGAGATCGATCTTATGCTAACCGAAACTTTCATGTTAACTCCTGTTCTGTGGCTGCCGCTTAAATAGCAGCTTGCAATATTCGTCTTGAAGGATTTGGATTCAACTAACGAGAGTATTGCGGCAGTTTTAACAGGATGTGAACACGACGTTAATTTGGTGTTAATTCTTATTTTTTGATCGAGGCCCTGAGCGGTCCTGCATACAGGTCTCTTTTTTATCAGAATTCAGTCTGCTGATTTTCATTCAGAAAATTAATGAAATATTCAACGATTTGCTTCGTAACGCCGGTCAGTAGATATAGTGAAGTCTTGGTGAAGTCAACTAGTTCATCAACTGAATGGGTCGGCTCATCACCGGAACCAAAGGTTACGCCTACTGTATTGTCTGTGACGATCAGTCTATTGCGGCGTTCATATTCGATGCCAAGCCCTTTAATGATCGGAGGTTTACCATGCACCCACTCATCGCGGTAGTCTCTGGTTTTTTTCCAATCCTTCGAGTCTCTTAAAGTGAGAATTGATTTCGTGATTTCGTGCTTTGGTAGGTTCTTAGCGAGGTATTTGCCAACTATTGCTTGCTGACTTGAAACGCCTAGTTTTGTTGATTTCTTAAAATCCGTTATTTTGCTTTCAATATCGAGAATACTAACTATTGCATTAGCGAGATGTTCGGCTGAGGCATAAAGGCGAAGGGCTACATCGTCCGCGTAAAACTTACCGAAGAACAAAGCAAGATGGTCGTTGGGCGGATCACTCTTTTCTCGATACCAAACCAAATGTGCAAGGCCTTCAAACAGAGCATATCTTGCCTCTTGCAGAACCGATGTTGCGTCTTGCAGACAAACTGCCGCTATGGGGTTTGTACTACCAACTGGAAACCCCATCGAGATCATGCCCGGATCCAATTGGAGAGAGGAACACCTGACTCCGTCAACGTCCGGTAGCTCATCATTAACTTTCGAGGCGGTTTCGCTATCAAGTTTTCCTCTGCTCATCCGTTTTCATATATCAAATTATCGTTGTCACGATCTCACGAATGCTGCGCTGCAGCTCACGGTCGTCGGTGATCGGAGAGCAGATCGCAACCTCGGCGGCGTCGATGGGTGGGATGCCCTGGGCGATCATTTGGGCGGCGTAGATGAGGAGGCGGGTTGAGACGCCTTCTTCGAGGCCGTGGCCGCGGAGGTTTCTCACCTTTTGGCCGATGGTGACAAGGTCGGCGGCGGTTGCGGTGTCGATGCCGCCTTCTTTGGCGACGATCTCGGTTTCGGACTCGGCGTTCGGATAGTCGAATTCCATCGCGACGAAGCGCTGACGGGTCGATTGTTTGAGGTCTTTCAGGATCGACTGATAGCCCGGATTGTACGAGACGACCAGCATGAATTCCGGCGGGGCCTCGATCACCGTTCCGCGTTTCTCGATGGGCAGACGGCGGCGGTCGTCGGTCAGCGGATGGATGATAACAACGGTATCTTTGCGTGCCTCGACAACCTCGTCGAGATAGCAGATCGCACCGGCTCGGACAGCAGCGGTCAACGGGCCGTCGTGCCAGACGGTTTCTTCGCCCTCGAGTAGGAAGCGGCCGACAAGATCGGTGGACGAGAGGTCTTCGTGACAGGCGACAGTGATCAGCGGGCGATTGAGCCGATGCGCCATGTATTCGACAAAACGCGTCTTGCCGCAGCCCGTCGGGCCCTTGAGCATCGCGGGAAGCTTGGCCGCGTAGGCGGCTTCAAAAAGCTCGACCTCACGCCCGACCGGCAAATAATAGGGTTCGTTTGCGACCTTGTACTGTTCGACTGCTAGTTCCATAAAGATTTGATTCTAGCTGAAAGGTTTTTCAGTGCCAACTTGCATCAGCTAAACGCCGCGCGTAAAACTGCAATAGTTATGATCGAGATCATTCAGGTACAAACCGAAGACGAGATCGAAGCCGCGCGGCTGATCTTTCGCGAATACGAAAAATGGCTCGGGCTCGATCTCTGTTTTCAGGGATTTGAGGCTGAACTCGCCTCATTGCCCGGCAGATATGCACCGCCCGACGGCAGGCTTTATCTTGCGTACTCGGGCGGAAGACTCGCGGGATGCATCGCCTTGCGCGATCTCGGCGAAGGTATCTGCGAGATGAAGCGGCTTTTCGTTCGAGACGAGTTTCGCGGGCAAAAGATCGGTATTGCGTTGATCGAAACGATCATCGAGGATGCTTGTGCGACCGGCTATCAAGCTATAAGACTCGACACATACCCGCCAAAAATGGGAAAAGCCGTGAGTCTCTATGAAACCCACGGCTTTCGACCGATCGAACCGTACTACGATAATCCAAACGACGGCGTGCTATATATGGAACTCTCGTTTTAAAAATTACATTCCGCTGCCAAAGCTCGAACCGTACGCGTTAGGGGGCGGCGGAGCCATGTTAAATTGCTGCCCTGCCCATGGGAAGACCTGCCGGAATGCGAACACGTTGGCTATAAGAATCAACGGAAATGAGATGAGAAAAGCTCCGACGCAGATCATCAGTACGCCGACGAGCATGACCAGGATCTCAAATATCATTAGAACGAACAGGCCGCCGATGTTGCTCATTGCGGCTCGGGCGCTGAGTTTTATCGCGTCGATCGGGCCGATTTCGTTTTCCATAGCGAGCGGTATCGCAAAAAACATGATCATCCACCAGACGATCGCAATTACCATGAAAACCAGGCCGACGACAACGCCGATCAGAGCGAGTCCACCCGCCAGAACGCTGTTATCACCAGATTGAAAGAACTGGTAATCGCCATTTTTCCCGCCGAGGCCGATTTGGCCGATATCGATCGTAAATCGCAGGATCTGAGCGATCACCCCCGGTATCGACTGGATCAATCCGATGACCATCAAAGGAACGAATTTCTCGAAACCTTTGAACATCATGCCGAAATCCACCGGTTCGCCGCGCATATCTCTGAGAGCGACGAAAAAAACGCCACCCATTATCGGGCCCATGATAAAGATATTGAGACAGGGGATGCAGCCGGTCAGCAGCATTGCAACGATCGCAATGCCGAGATACATGCCGTAATTTTTCTTCAGCATGTCCCACGCGTTACTTACACAGCCGCCGGCGTCGATCGCACCAGGTACAAATTGAATGGCATTCATATGTTTTGTTTGAGGTTCTACTTGTTGATCGATGTTACCCCAAACGCACACAATTTCAAACAAAAATCCGTTCGAAGCAGCGACTGTCTAGCTGCTTCGAACGGACTAATGAGCAAAAATCCCGATCGGGTTTTTATTGAATTGGCTTTCTCGGCATTTTCTCGTCCATCATTGCGGTCTGATAGACAAAGGTCGCGAGAATGATCGACATCTGCTTCATGTCATCAGCCTGAATACGGTCGAAAACGTCCATGTTCGAGTGATGTGTTCTGGTGTCATACTCGACAGCATCCTGAATGAACTGGAAGCCCGGTAAACCGATACCGTCGAAGCTAAGATGGTCGGTTCCGCCCGTATTCGAAAGAGAAAGCGTATTCGCTCCCATTTCCTTGAACGGTGCCAGCCAGTTGCGGAAGATCGGCCTGACAGCTTCATTTCCCTGCATATAGACGCCGCGAACTTTACCAGTTCCGTTATCGATATTGAAATAAGCTGAGAGCTTGTCATATTCAGCAAGCTTTGTCAGCGGCTGAGGTGTTTGGTTTTGACCGCCTCCACCGCCGCCGCCGAATGCCGGAGCATTTGGATCACCGCGGTAGCCGAAGTGCTGGCGAACGTAAGCACGCGAGCCAAGCAATCCCTGCTCTTCACCGCTCCACAGGCCAACGCGGATCGTACGGCGAGGTTTGAGGCCGAGGGTCTGGAGAATGCGGACGGCTTCCATCATAACGGCGCAGCCTGCGCCATTGTCGGTTGCACCGGTTCCGGCCTGCCACGAATCAATGTGGCCGCCGAGCATGACGATCTCGTCTGCTTTGTCGGTACCCGGGATCTCAGCGATCGTGTTGTAGGACATCGGATCAGCATCCTGAAATTCGACAGCCAGGTCTACGGTCATCGTAACTTTTTCACCGGCATCGACCATGCGGGCAATGCGGTTGTAGTGTTCGACCGCGGCACTGATCTGGATAGGAACTTTTGCGGCTTTATCGCGAACTGTCGGGTTTGGCACGCCTGGCGTCGGGGTTGCCGGCGGAACGGCTGCAGCTCCCTGCACAAAGATCGTACCGCCATCGCCGCGTCCGGCGTCAAGCAAGATCGCTGCACCTTCCTCTACCAAAAATCTCATTCTACGGCCATTGAACTGGGCCGCCTGAGCAAAATTGCCTCCCGGGCCGCCAGGTCCGCCAGCCGGAGCACCGGCCGGGCGGCGAGCTGCTGCCGGATCAGGAGCATCGGCGAGAGCGAGCAGTTCGGCATCCGTAAAACGCTTGCCCGGAGCTTCGAGCCAAGCTTTGACCTCGCGCGTTGGGCTCATGAGGATGATCTTGCCTTTCAGTTTGCCTTTGTATTGTTCGAGATCTTCTTCCTTTGTGGCGTTAAAGCGAACGACTTCGCCAGTGAACGCAGTACTAGTGCTTGCCGGAGCTGCAGCAGGTTTTCCTTTTGCTTTCGGATCGACCGGCGGCGGAGGCGGCATCAGCGTGTCGGTACCGGGTGACCATGCTTTTGGGTATGAGATCACTGGAAAGGCGGTCGGGCCGTCAACCATTGCATAGTATCGCTTGAGCGTCCATCCGCGTCCGAAGGGTCCCCACGCCTCGAGGTGTGCATTCTGCAGCCCCCAGCTTGCCATTTGATCGCGTGTCCATTCGTTCGCACGCTTGAGTCCCGGCGAGCCGGTCAGTCTCGGCCCAATGACGTCGCTCATGTAGCTGAGGGTTTTCATAACCTGCGAACGGTTCATTCCCTCGTCTTTGATCTTATCGACGATCTCCTTTGGAGCCTCGTAAATTTTTGGTGCTGTTTGTCCGAACGTGAACGCCGGAAGCAGGAATGCATGGATCAGCAGCACGCCCGCAATTTTGCGTCGAAGCATAATATTATTTCTCCTAAATTTTAGTTGGATCTTTAATCAGATTTAGGTATTTATACCACAAAAGCCGTTAAAAGGTTGCAGTCCCGAGCTGTGAAAACACCTGTTTTTTACTGTAAAACCGCCCCGAAAGTGTAAAGAATTGTAAACACTTAGAGTTACGCTGCAAAAACGAAAAAACCGCCCGGAAACGAAGAACGATAGTTCATCATTTCCGGGCGGTAGCTTGAAAGCTAATTGATGCTTACTTAAATTCCTTCCGCGGCATTTTCTCGTTCATCATTGCGGTCTGATAGACGAAGGCAGCCATGATCGTTGCCGCCTGTTTCATATCATCGCCTTGAATACGGTCGAAAACGTCCTGATTCGAGTGGTGTGTTCGAGTATCGTACTCGATCTCATCCTGTATGAACTGAAAACCCGGCAGTCCGATGCGGTCGAATGAAAGGTGATCGGTTCCGCCGGTGTTCGACATGGTCAGGGTTTTAGCTCCGAGATCCGAGAATGGTGCGAGCCACGCTTCGAAATACGGGCGAACCGCCGAATTGCCCTGCATATAAACTCCACGGATCTTTCCGGTTCCATTGTCGAGATTGTAGTAGGCAGAGAGTTTGTCGTAATCAGCACCTTTAACCAGCGTAGGTTTCGCACCGCTTGGATCCGGGGCTCCAAATAGATTTGGCCCGCCGGTCATGTCGCCGAGATGCTGCTTGACGTATGCGGCTGATCCGTAAAGCCCTTGTTCTTCGCCCGACCACAGGCCGACGCGGATCGTGCGGCGTGGTTTCAGGCCGCTAGCGATGATAATGCGTGCCGCTTCCATCGCAACCGCGACACCGGCACCGTTGTCGGTTGCTCCGGTTCCCGCGTGCCACGAATCAATATGGCCGCCGAGCATAACCAATTCGCTCTTGAGCGTCGGATCACTTCCGGGGATCTCGGCGACCGTGTTATAAGCCATCTGGTCTTCGTCGTAGTACTGCGACTGGATATTCACCGTCATCTTTGGCTTAACGCCATGCTGGATCATCCGAACCATGCGGTTATAATCCTCGGTCGCGACAACCATCTGAGGGATCATCTTTGCCTCGGCCGCCTTCTGCTGCGGCGCGAGACGGTTCGGGTTCGTGAAGTATTCCATGATGCTCGCCGGGATCGGCTGAGCCACATCTGCACCCTGTACGAAGATCGTTCCGCCGCTGCCGTTTCCGCTGTTATCGATCGCGACCGCCGCTCCTTCTTCCACCAGGAAGTTCATCATTTTGAGGCCGAGCATGAAGCGGGCGATACGCGGAGCCATCTGCGGCGAAGAAAAATCAACCGCCGGAGCAGCCGGTTTTTTCGGGTCGTTCGGATCTGGAGCGGCGGCGAGTTTCGCGAGTTCGTCGTCGCTCAGCCGTGCTCCCATTCCGCCAAAATCTGCTTTCAGCTCACGCGGTGCCGACATTAGCACGATCTTGCCTTTCAACTGGCCTTTGTACTTAGCAAAATCCTCGTCCTTTTTGATCTCAACGAAAACCACGTCACCGGTGATCGGCCCTTTGGTCGACGGTGACCAGGCTTTTGGAAATGCAAGTAAAGGCAGCGTTTGCGGATCAACGATCTCGGCCGAGAAGCTCTTCAAAGCCCAGCCGCGGCCGAACGGGCCCCAGGCTTCGAGCTTGGCGTTCTGCATTCCCCATTTCGCCATCGTGTCGCGCGTCCATTCGTTGGCACGCTTTAGATTTGGCGAACCGGTCAGCCGCGAACCAATGACATCGGTCAGGTAACTGAGCGTTTGCATCACCTGCGAGCGGTTCATTCCTTCATCCTTGATCTTTTCGATGTCGGCCTGCGGCGCGGTGTAAACCCTTGCCGGAGCCGTTCCCTGAGCAAAGGACAATGTAGGTACTAAGAAAGCGTAGATGAGAGCTGCGCCTAAGATCTTGCGTCGTAACATGAATATTTCTCCTGAAAATAGTCTCGCGAATTTAAAGAGGTAATACTAATATCGCGGCGAAAATGTTTCAATCGCCGCGATAGCTTGGTATCAAAGTAATGTTCTTGCTAGATCGTTGACCAGGTAAGAGTGAACGCCGGCGGCATGTTCTTCAGAACGAGCGGGCTGCGGCGTGATTTGCCGTAGCGATTCTTCATAAATTCGCGAAGCTTGATCGCCGGCGGAAGGTAATAGCCGTGGGCGTACTGAAATATCCTCAATTCACAGCCTTCGTCCATGAATTTTTGTAATTCAACAAGAACTGCCTGGCTGATCTCCTTTGGCAATGAAACGAAAGGAAGGCAGCAAACAAGGTAACGCACTTTACCGAGGCCGGATTCCCTATGGATCGAATATGCATCAGTGGCATTGCCGCAGATGATATTCATATCCGGATACTTTTCGTTGAGGGTTTTTACCAGGTCAGGATCAAGTTCGAGGCCAAGATATGAGGCTTTGCTTGGAACGATCTCGCGAAGGAATTTTGTGATCGCTCCTGTTCCTACACCGAGTTCGAGCACGATGTTGTGATCGTCAGGATGAATTCCCTGCAGCATTTCTGCCGCCAGTTCAGGCGAACTCGGCGCTATCGCGCCGACCTTGGCCGGATTCTTAAGAAATGCTTGTAGGAACTGGAGATTCTCTTTCATGCGTAGCTTATCCCAAGCTGTTACCGAGCTTTACATCTTATCGACGGATGTTACGATTTCGTTATCGAATGCCATTTTATAATCACATTCCTAATTTTGGCAATACCTAACTGTACCATCCTTCCTGTGGTTTTCTTCGAAGAAAAAATTTGATCGTCCGAACATTCGGCTATCTGCCATTCCTCGACGCAGTTCTCGTGGCAGGTTGCTTTTTAGCCGGAGACCTCGTCTTTTTCACAAAAGCGTCCGGTATCTCGGCTTCAATAAGTTTTTTAACCTCTTCCAGCGTCAGAACTGCTGCCTCTTCCGCAGTGGCTCGTGTACCGTCGGCCTTTTTCGGGACCGAAATGATCTTTTTACCGAATTTGATGACCGGGCCCCAACGAGCATTCTCCAGCGATATTTTTTCAGCCTCCCAGCGTTGTATATACCGGTTTGCTTCTTTGCTGACCTTTGCTTCGATGAGTTCATTCATCTCGGCCTGGGTAAGGTTGGCGAGATCATATCGCCGCGGCACATTGATGAACAACCCGTCCCATTTAATGAAAGGCCCGAAACGTCCTGTACCTTTTGTGATCGGCTTTCCGTCGTACTCACCAACAGGAGCGTCCGCCACCTGTTTAGCCTTTATGAATTCGATCGCCTTGTCCGTGTCCACCGTCGCAAGGTCGGTGCCGCGAGGTATCGAGACAAATTCGTCGCCCCATTTTACATACGGCCCGAAGCGGCCAATGCCGGCCGACAGTTCTTTGCCCTCATAGGTGCCCATCGCCGCTTGAAGTTTGAAGAGACCCAGCGCTTCCTCAAACGTGATGGTTTCGATGCTTTGCCCTGTTGGGACCTTTGCAAACTTCGGCTTTTCTTCTTCATCGACGCTGCCGATCTGGATGATCGGGCCATAGCGGGCCATACGGGCAACCACCGGTTTTCCGGATTCGGGGTCGATGCCAAGTATCCGCTCAGCTTTTACGCGCTCTGCTCGTTCGATGGTGTTATCGACATCTTTCTTGAACGGGCCGTAAAACTCCTCGAGCATTACATTCCATTCCAGCTTTCCGCCGGCCACCTCATCAAACTCTTGTTCGATCTTGGCAGTGAAACCGTAGTCCATGATGGCGTCGAAATACTGCTTGAGAAAATCGGTCACCACGAGCCCGAGATCCGTCGGGAACAACTTAGCCTTTTCTGCACCGGTATTCTCAGATGCTTCTCTCTTACTGATGAGATCATCTTTTAATACCAGTATCCTGTAGGCTCTCGGCGTACCTTCCTTATCTCTTTTCTCAACGTATTCCCTTTTCTGGATCGTGGAGATCGTCGGTGCATACGTCGATGGTCGGCCGATGCCAAGCTCTTCTAATTTTTTGACCAGCGAGGCTTCAGTGTATCTCGGCTGAGCACGACTGAACCTTTCGGTTGCTCTTAGTTCAGAAAGCGGCAGCGCCTGCCCCACAGTCATCGGCGGCAAAAGGCCTTCTGATGATTCTTCCGCGTCATCTTCATCCTTATCTTCCTGATAGACCTTCAGAAAGCCATCGAATTTCAAGACTTCTCCCGAAGCTGTCAATTCTTCCTTATTAGTGGAGATCTCGATCTTAACCGTCGTTTTTTCCAGCTCAGCATCGGCCATCTGCGAGGCCATCGTTCGCTTCCAGATCAATTCGTATAATCTCTGCCATTCCTCTTCCGGAATTGAGGTCTTGCTAGTGTAGGTCGGGCGAATGGCCTCGTGAGCTTCCTGAGCGGACTCGTTCTTATTCTTGAACTTTCGGAACTGCTGATATCTATCACCGTAAAGGCTGCTTACCGTCTGCGTAATGTCGGCGAGGGCTGTTGCGCTAAGGCTCACACTGTCAGTTCGCATGTACGTAATATGGCCATTCTCATACAGCTTCTGGGCGATCTGCATCGTTCGGGCCACGCCGTAGCCGAGCTTTCTCGATGCTTCCTGCTGAAGTGTTGAGGTGGTAAATGGCGGAGCCGGAGTTCTTTTACCCGGCTTTACACGAACATCAGTTACTTTATAGTTAGCTCCGACGCAGCCCTTCAGAAATGTTTCCGCATCCTGGGCACTGTCCTGTTTCTTTCCTTCGGCTTTAAAAGTGACTTGTTTGCCGGTTATATCATCAGCGAAAAATAAACCTTCTATCTTGAAATGACTTTCCTGCTGAAATGCATTGATCTCGCGTTCCCGATCTGCAATGAGGCGTACGGCAACGCTCTGCACGCGGCCGGCACTGAGGTTTTTATTGCTGGTACTGATCTTTCGCCATAACACGGGGCTCAATTCAAATCCGACGATGCGATCCAGCACGCGGCGTGCCTGCTGCGCCATCACCAGATCCATGTTTACAGTGCGTGGATTCTTTACCGCAGCTTCGATCGCGGGTTTGGTGATCTCATGAAAAACGATTCGTTTGGTCGTCACCGGGTTGAGGCCCAGGACTTCACAAAGATGCCAGCTAATTGCTTCGCCCTCGCGGTCTTCGTCAGTCGCTAGCCAGACTTCGTCTGACTTTTTGGCCAATGACCTCAGCTCGCTGACCACTTTTTTCTTTTCATCCGGAACTATATAACGTGGTTCGAAATCATTTTCGATGTCGATACCCATTGCCGACTTTTCGAGGTCGCGGATGTGGCCGTAGCAGCTATTGACCTGAAAATCCTTTCCCAGGATCTTCTCGATGGTCTTGGCTTTTGCCGGGCTTTCTACTATTAACAAATTCTTTGACATATTTCGGCGTGGGAAAAAAATACGTCAGACACCTTTTTCAGTGCTGACGTTTAAGACTAGTAACACCGTGCTAACAGCCTTGTCAATGCAAGGTTTGGACTATAGCGGAATTTTTAGGAATCTCAAAGGCTCGAGCCATCAGATCCGTCGGGCGTAATGCTTACCCGGCAAAACGCGGATCAGATCGCGAAGATCGAGCGAAACCAGAGCATTATTCAAATCGCCGAATGACAGCCCGCTGGATTGGAGCAGCACGTCAACATGTGTCGATTCGTCCGGGGTGAGCAGGCCCCAAACCGTGCGTTCCTGGGGCGTTAGGTCGGCGGGAACCGGCGTCTGTTTTTTCTCGGCTTGATCGGGAACCGACCGGTCGATCTTTGGCGGCAGGATCGCCGCCGAGATCTCGCTGGGCAGTTCGGCAACAACATCCTGCCATTGCTGGACAAGCTTGGCACCGCTCTTGATCAAATAATTCGTGCCGAACGAGTTCCCGGATGTGATGTTTCCGGGTACGGCCATGATCTCCCGGTTTTGCTCCATCGCGAGCCGCGCCGTTATTAAAGAGCCGCTCCTTTCCGAAGCCTCGACTATCAAAACACCTAAGCTTAGCCCGCTTATGATTCTATTGCGATAGGGAAAGTTGTCCTTTAAAGGAGGCGTGCCGAGAGGGAACTGTGTGACAAGGCATCCGCCGTTTGAGAGGATCTCGCGTGCAAGGTTCGTGTTTTCTTTGGGATAAACGGTGTCGATCCCCGTTCCCATCACGCCAACCGTTCGCCCCTGGCCGCGGATCGCTCCGCGATGTGCTGCCGTGTCGATCCCGCGAGCGAGCCCCGAAACAATAGTCACACCACGCGAAGCCAGATCCCTCGACAACATCTCCGACGCATTTTCCCCATACGTCGAACACATCCGCGAACCGATCACGCCAACTCCGGGCTGCTCAAAACACGCTTGCCAGTCGCCCTTAACATACAGAACCGGCGGCGGGTCGTCGATCTCACGTAGCAAAGCAGGATAGCTGCCGTCATCAAGGATCAAAACATCACCGCCAAATTCCTTAACACGTTTCAGCTCGGTCTCAGCCGTATCAAAAAATTCACGTTTAATGATGCTCTCGATCGTCGCCGGCTTGATCCGCAAAGATTCAAGCTCCGGCCGCCGTGCGTGAAAGATCGCCGAAGCCGATCCAAACCGCTCCAAAAGCTTGGTCGCCGCTCGCGGACCAACGCCCGGCGTCATATTTAAAGCGATCCATTCAATCATTTGGTGATTTTAGATTGCCGATTTTGGATTTTAGATTCGCTCTCCTTTTTCATTCGAAGAGTCTTGATGGAGGTTACTGTCATGGCAACGATCTCGTTCCCATCCGCGTACAATGTCGACAGTTCCGCTCGGCAACGATTTCGGATTCTATCAACAATTCTATCCAGAACATACTTTCATCAGCTTCTTCCTCAACGATCGAAAGTTTATTGATGATGTCAGCAGTAGATTTAGCCCTGCAAGATGCCCGGTAATTTGCTCCGACGGAGGTTCCCGATCTCAGGAGCTGTTTTCCAATAATATCGGCAGAAGCTGTTCTAGGAAGGGGACTCTACCAATTTAATGATTCCTAAAGCAATGTCTTTAGTCCGCTGCTTGAATTCATCCAAAATCACCAATCCAAAATCAAACTGGCGGAGGCGTGTGGGAGTCGAACCCACTTGAGTACGCTCTCGCGCCCTCACAACGGTTTTGAAGACCGCGCCCATCACCGGACGAGATGCGCCTCCGAGAATTGTTAATTGGAAACTGCAAAATTGTAAATTGGTTATAAAAAATGTATTTTCCTACCAATTAACAATTTCCAATTTGTCTCATTTCATGCCGCACTTATTAGTAATGTCACGAGTGCTGCTCGATTTGCGATGTCATCAATCAAAATATTCTCACCCAAAGTATGAGCCCCCGAACCCGCGATGCCCAACCCATCTAAAACCGGAACGCCCAAAGCGGCGACAAAGTTGCCGTCGGACGCGCCGCCCACTTGAGTTTCGCCGAGTTCATAGTTAAATTCTACGGCGTGTTTCCGTGCATTTTCGTATAGCGAGACAGCAGCATCTGTTCGTTCCATCGGCGGACGATTGATCCCACCCAGGATCTCTAGCGAGACGCGTTCGTCATCTGACCGCAAAGATCGGAATGACGCATCGACCCGTTCTGCCTCCGCCATTGAGCTGAAACGGACGTCGACCTCGCATTCGGCGTGTTCGGGGATGACATTTGAGGTTGTGCCGCCACGGATCGTGCAGACGTTCACGGTTGTGCCGACAGCAGGATTTGCGATTGCGTGGATCTCGTCGATGTGGCGGGCGAGTTCGGCTATTGCATTCGCACCTTTTTCCGGTTCGAGCCCGGCGTGGGCCGGGACGCCGTGCGTGCGAATCGTGAATAGGCCAGTTCCTTTGCGGCCCGTTTTAACTTTACCATCGGCGGAGGGTTCGAATACGTAACAGCGTTCCGCATCCGCAGCGACACGCTCGAGGATCGGGCGGCCGGAAAAGCTGCCGACCTCTTCGTCGCACGATAAAAAGATAGATATTGGCCGAGCAGGTTTGAGGCCATGGTCATTCAAAAATCTGAAAGCCTCGACCATCAGAATAATGTTGGCCTTCATGTCAAAGATCCCGCAGCCGTAGAATTTGTCGCCTTCGATCCGTGTCGGGTTCAGCTCGTTGGTGCCGACCGGGTGAACCGTATCCGTGTGGCCTAGCAGCATTGTGTGTTTGCCTTCGCTAGGGAACGCCCGAATAACGAGATGATCGCCGTCAGGACACGATTCCCGCTCAAATTTCAGGTCGACGCCCGTTGCGCGAAATGAGCCTTCGACCCAATTAACAACGTCGCGGCTGCGTTCCGCATCGAGCGAAGGGGATTCGATATCGACTATCTCACGGATCGAATCAATAATTGCCGGTAGGCGGCCAGAATAGTAGTGGAGTATCTCGTTTGCTGTCATTTGATAGCCAGACTAAAAAACTACGTCTGTAATTTTGTTATCGACAGCGTATTTCTTTGCTTCCGCTTCGTTTTTGAATGTTTTCAGCACGTCATATTCCTTCATGACCGGTTTGCCATCGATCATAAATGAATACATCGGACGCGCCGCGATCTGTGTCGGGCAGAGATCGAGCAGCGAGATCTCAAGAGTCTGTTTGACCGAGCTATTCTGCGTAACTGGATACATTACCTTACGGATGATCTTGCACGGGACAGAGCCCGTAGAAGCGGCAGGAACCGGGGCCATTGTCGAAGCTGAGCCAAAAGCCTCATTGAAAAGATCACCCATGCGGTATCCCGCGAGAGCGAGTCGTTCCTGGGAAATCTCATAAGCGGTTTTTTTGTATTTGTCCGACGGGCTTTCGAAAAACTTCAGATCCTTATAAACGAAACTCGTAGCAATATCGAGGCTTTCTTTCGTCCAGATATCAAATTTGTCGGGATTGATCTTGTCCTTCAGCTTGTCGTACGGATGAAGCTTCATGATGTCCTGGGCGATCGGATCGATATAATCGGCATCGCACTGATCCTTGGCGTTCGGCGAATAGCGTCCGATTATTCCGTCCCAATACGAATGCAGGTTTTCCTGCTTCTCACGCGGCGTTCCTTTTGGTGTCAAAAAGAAAAGATTGCCGCCCTGATCGCCCTTGGGGTTTGAATCGTTAACCTTTGCCGAAGTGTGCAGCGGTTGGTGAAGGTCGCCTATAATGTGCTCGAGCCAGACGATCGCTACGGCTTTTTCGGCGTCGGGAGCCGAGCCGCGTATTAGCTGTGCAAACTCAGAAAGCTTCTGAGAAGCCAGTCCGCTGTCCTCCGCGTTTTCGATAAAAACAGCCTTTCCGTCCTTCCACTGCCAGAATGTGTCGGCATAGTGCCAATTGCCTTTGTGATATTTCGTGTAGCGCGTGTTAAGCGCCCGGTCGCGAATGATATCTGCCCACGTTGCCATCAGCATGAAATATTCCCGCTTTCTTGATTCTTGCGATCTGGCACCATAAGCAAGGTAATAAGAGCCGATCTGCGAATCTTCAGGAGCCGAAAGCAGGATCTTCATCACTTTTTCACGTGTCTCGGGCGTCATTCGCTGCCATGCGATGTATGCCGTGATCTTGTGCCCGGTCTCGTCCCAGGCAAATGCAGGAAGATTGCCGAGCAAAAGTACTCCGGCGAACATAACTGCGAGCGAAAAACGTTTAAATTTCATTTGCGTAAAACTCCTGAATCTTTTTGCACGATTTTAGCGAATAAAAGAGACAAGAGAAAGTAATAGGTTAATAAAGAAACTAATCAAACCTTTTTCGAGGTGCTTTCATCATATAGATTGCAAAAGCTTTCCCCGGTCTCGTTCTAAGAATTGAGACGGTCACGAAAAGAAATAAATGTGACGGAGAAAAAAAATGCAAGAAGTTTTGCAACATAATTTGACACTCGAGCGTGGAATTGATAGAAAAGAAAGTTCGCTCGGACGTGAAATAGGAATTCTGGGCAGATTATTCGGATGCCGGCATAAAGATCTAAGTCGGCCGTTCAAAGATTTACGAGGTTCGTATCGGGCGTGTACAGAATGTGGAGCACGCAGGAGGTTTGATACAGAGAGCTTCAAAACATCGGGGAATTTCTACTATCCCCCTTCGGCACCGCTCAGTCGTTAAATGAGTGAATTCATAAATACCCTTCATTTATACCTACCAAATGAAACCTACCGAGTGCGGCTTTCCAAAAAAGCCGCACTCTTTCTTTTTAGTACAAAAGATAGGCGTCAAAGACCCAGCCGGAATATCCATTATAGGTTGCTTGACACCATCGGCCTGATCTCGATACCGGTTTGATGACCGGCCCGCAAGCTCCAACGGTAACTGTCGCTCCGTGTGGAATTTTTAGAATTCGTTCACCGATCTCACTATTTGGCAAAGACCTGAGAGCTAGAAAACCGTCGCTCGGTGAATTTGCTCTGGCGGTCGTTGTAGTCGCCGATTGTTTTGGCTGGGCTATCGTACTGTTTGTCGGAAGAGTCGTCTTTTTCTGCTCATTGAGTTGCTTCTGCAGATTGGCGATCTGGTCGCGAAGCTCATCACGGTCATCTTTTACGGGCGTTGGCGAAGTTGGCGGTTGTCTTGTATTTACGGAATTTGAGGCCGGCGGCACTTCCTTGCCGGAAGCGAAATAATATACAGCTCCTGCCGCACCGACCAATAGGAGAGCCAGTATCCCGAGGCCGATCACTGCTACGATGATCTTTAATACGACACTCGACGAACCTGAGCTCGGTGGTACTTGCGGTTGAGAAGCCCTCGTCGAAGGCATGCCCGCGATCGGGAGGTCAACGCGTACGGGTTCGGCCTTACCCATTACAGCCGTCTCTTCAGCGGGCCGGATGCCGGAGGTTCGGATCAATGTCGCTTGTTCTTCATCGAGTGCCGATAAAATGCTGCCGTCAGCGAGACAGAATCTTAATGTTTCGTCCGTGTAGGTTGTTAGGCAGGACGGGCACTGTTTCATACCGCCTATTTATAGATGACTTTTTTGCCGATAGCAAATATTTAAGGTTTGCAGTTAACCTTTTACAATAAACTAATAGCCTGGATCGGACCCCGTTAATTTAAGATTTCTCCAGGTCACGCGTAAAGAAATATTTGGCCGATAAGCAAAAAGATGTTATAAATTCGCAATCATTGGAGAAAAATTATGATCAAGAAAGCGATCCTTGGCATCGTGGCGTTTGTCGTTCTCATCGTCGTGGTGTTCTGTATAGTCGTGGCGCTTCAGCCTTCAGATTTTAAGATAACCAGGTCTGTCACGCTCAACGCACGAGCGGCAACTGTCTTTGAACAAGTCAATGACTTTCACAACTGGGAAGCATGGTCTCCGTGGGCAAAGATCGACCCCGCGATGAAGGCAACGTATTCCGGTCCGCCGGCAGGCGTTGGTGCGAGGTATGCCTGGGTTGGAAATGACGAGGTCGGCGAAGGCAACATGACGATCACGCAAAGCCATCCGAACGAGCACATTGCCGTCGATCTCGAGTTTATCAAACCGTTTGCGGCAAAGAATATAACCGAATTCAACTTTAAACCCAATGGTGAAAAAACCGACGTGATCTGGACGATGGCTGGGAAAAACAATTTTCTAATGAAGGCCGTATGGATGTTCATGGATATGGACAAGCTGGTCGGGGGCGATTTTGAAAAAGGACTGTCGCAGATGAAGACGGTCGTGGAAGGAAAGCAGTAAGGAAACAAAATGAATATAGTTTTGTGGGTGGTTCAGATCTTGCTTGGGTTGCTGTTTGTGTTTTCCGGCGTGATGAAGTTCGTCATGCCGTATGAAGAAATGGCGAAGGGTACGCCCGTAAATTTACCGCATGCCTTCTTCTTGTTTATAGGGATATCTGAGATCTTGGGTGGTATAGGTTTGGTGGTGCCATGGCTGACCAAGATCAAGCCATTTCTTACGCCGCTGGCCGCTACCCTCTTGATAATAATTATGATCGGCGCCGTGGTTATTACTTCGATGACCCCGACACCGGCAATGGCAGTTGTTCCGGCGATCGTTGGCCTGCTTTGTGCGTTCATTGCCTGGGGGCGAAAGGCGAAAGCTTAGGCGGATCTTTCAGCTAAATGCATTAGCGTGGAAGAACGATCCGCTCGACATTCGCGTTTGGCGGTAATATTGTAGTTTGTAGTTCTGATATCAACGCCAAAATGACGGAAAGCACTGAACTGGAAGCTGCAGCCCTCGCAGAGGAAGCCGCCGCCGAACAACCTGCTCCAAAAAAATCAAAATTCGACCGCTCGATCGTCGAGGGGCCCTTGTCGAGCGCCGTCTGGAAAATAGCGTGGCCGACAATGCTCACGAATGCCATCGCGGGTATGCAGGGGATCGTCGATCACGTTTTGGTCGGCAATCTTGTCGGGTACAAAGCAAACGCCGCCATCGGGATCAGCTTTCAGATATTTCTGGTCGTTATCGTATTTATTGCTTCAATATTTACGGGAATGGCAGTACTTGTTGCTCGTTTTGCGGGCGCTCATGAGGCAGAAAAAGTAAACCGGACGGTCTATCAGGCATTCCTGACCGCAACATTTATCGCGGTGGGAATAATGGCTCCAATCGGGTATTTCACTGCGCCATATTTGCTTGATTTCGTCAGCTCCGACGCCGGGGTTAAAGCAGAAGCTTTACCATTCTTGCGGATAACTTTTGTCTTCAGTTTCGGCTTGCTCATCTATTTTATGACGAGTGGAGCTCTCAGATCGGCGGGTGATGCGAAAACCCCGATGCTGCTCGGCATCGTCATGACGATATTGAATTTGTTACTGAACATCGTTTTCATCCGCGGGCTCGGGCCAATTCCGGCATTTGGAACAGCCGGAGCAGCCATCGGCACGAGCATCGCGACCGGAAGCGTCGGTCTATTTTCGATCTATAAAATGTGGAGTGGAGGCTGGGTCGTCGGCTTTCCGCGGGGCCAAAGTTGGGCGCCCGACTGGAAGGTGATAAGGTCTCTTTTCAAGTATGGCCTTCCGGCGGGATTTCAGGGAATCGCAATGAATGTGGGTGGCGTTCTTATGCTCTCGTTCATAGGTTCGCTAGCTCAGAGTGCCGCAGCGCAAGCTGCTTTTGCCGTTTCGTACACGCAGCTATTCTCCCTGATCACGTGGACATCGGTTGGATTAATGGGGGCAGCGGCCGCGGTGGCGGGCCAGAATATAGGTGCCGGACATCCCGACAGAGCATTTGCGGCGGTTAATACGGCGGCCCGTTTCGGATTGATCGGATCAACATTTCTCGGCTTCTTTTTCTTCTTCTTCCCGGCACAGCTGCTTGCAATATTTGGAATGACTGATCCTGACGCAGTTACGATCGGTGTGCAGCTTCTCCGAATTCTTGCATTTTCCGGCCTTTTCATCTCAGTCGCATTGACCTATACCGGCGGTTTGCAAGGAACGGGAGACACGAAAAGCCCGCTTTATATTTCAATAATTTCCCAAGTGATGATCCCGCTGGGTATATGCTTCACTATCAAACAAGTAGGCACACTAGAACCTCTGCACATCTGGCTTGCCATATTTGCCGGGCACATTGCTCGATGCGTTCTAAGCGTCACCCGATTTCTCCAAGGCAAATGGCGTCAGATCTCGATCGACATCGAACAGACAGCGGCATAAACCCATTGCGTGAGCCGAAGCCGCGAGTAGCAAGTTGAACTAGATCTGCTACTCGCGGCTCCGTTTTGAGGTTTTTCTTATTTTTTCTGCGGACCGAAGATCTTGTCGTCGATCGTGACATTATGTTTGACCGACGTTAGTACCGTTACGATGTCACCGTTCGAGATAGAGTTCGTGACTGTTCGGAATGGTAACTTTATTCCGTCGACAACGCGGTAATCACTGAACGTGATGCTGTACGGTATCTGCTGCGAGCTGGTGCTCGATGCCTCAACGCCATCACGTTTCAGCAGGAGGAATGTCGTTGTCGAGTAATACTCCTTGAATGCCGTGCCCGCCTTTGGCTCAAAATCAACAACGAATGCATCTTCCCCGTTGATCTTTGCTGTGCCGGTGACCGCGACGCGTTTGTAGTTGGCGGTCCAATCGAGTGGGCCGTAAAAATCTGCTGCCAAACGCGCATCTTCAAGACGTTTTCCAGTGTATTTCTCAGCGGGCGAAAAACTGTATATCTGCTCGCCGGTGGTGCCGTCAAAGTAATCCCACCCGTTCGCGATCGTCTTCCCGAGGGCGATGAATGTCGTTTCGGACGCGGCCTTGTTCGGGGCCTTTGACCATGAGGTGACTTTGGCTTTTACACCCTGATTTTCGAGATCGATATCAGCCTCGGTCACCCGTGTTGTAAGCTTTCTCCAATTCGCCTCGCCGCCAGCTGCGTCGAGCGCCTTTTTATGGAGTTCATCGACGGTGATCTTTGGCAGCGAATTTTCGCCGGCACGTTTGAACTCGAATTCGCCCTCTGGCTGCGTGACGACGACGCTGGTGACCTTTCCGGACTCGTCACGTTTTGGTTTGAGTGAATAAGTGTCAGGAAGCGGAGTGAGAGAATACGAGCCGTTGCTCTTATCGGTTAATGTGTACGGCTGTTGGCCAGTAATGTTAAAGGTAACTTTACCTTCCGATTCTTTTATCTCAACCGCGGCGATGCCCGCGGGCGTCATGTATGTCCCGATCAGATCGGTTGTTTTACCCGTACTGGTGGTTGCGGCTGCCGATTTGACGACGTTGCCGTCAGGGCCGACGCGAGGCAGTGTAAAGTTGCCCTGCGGCTGTTGTAGGAACATCTCGGTCGCATCGCCGGTCTCGGGGGTGAACTTCACCGCAAATCCGTCCGGTGCACCTTCCATCTTGAATTGCCGGGGAGCAGTACGTACAAGCTTGTATTCCGGCTGTCCGGGTACAACCAGGAACATATCTTCACCGACGATCTTGACCTCCATATCCATATTTGCGGCAGCGAGGCGATACTTGCCGGCCATGAATTGCATTGTCTTGAGCGAAAGTTTCTCACCCGTAGCCTCGGCCTTAGGGCCGTCAAGGATGTTCGAAAAGATCAAAGGGATGAGGTCGCCGCCGAGGCTTGATCCCGAAACGTTGGTCAGCATGACGAAACCTAGCTTTTTTTCCGGGATCATCGCAACCATCGAGTTGAACCCGTCGATGTTGCCGCCGTGCTGGACGACCGTTAGGCCGTTCCATTTCTGAATGAACCAGCCAAAACCGTAATCCATCGTGCCCGATACTTTCATCTGCGGCTTTATCCACTCAGCGAAGTTTTTTTCCGAAACGAGGCGTTTGCCATTCACGGTGCCGCCATTCATTACAAACCGCAGCCACTCCGCCATGTCGCGAGCCGACGAATTGATCGAGCCCGCCGGCGCGACCTCGTCGATCGACCGGAATGGGCGCTTGATCGTTTCTTTGGTGTCAAAATTATAGTCGTAGCCGAATGAGAAATCCTTTGCCTTCGCCATCTCGCTGATGAGCATCGTGGTGTTAGTCATACCGAGCGGCTTGAAGATACGCTCCGGAACGAATTTTTCCCAAGGTGTTTTCTGCGCCTGCGTGACGATCTCGCCTGCGGCGGTGAACATAATGTTCTGATATTGGAATTTCTCGCGGAGCTTGGCTGTCGGCTTCGCCTGGGCGGCGACCTGTATGAGCTCGGCCCGGCTAAGCTTTCCAGTGATCATCGCAAGGTCAGTGCGGTTAAGGCCCGATGAATGTGACAAAAGATCACGTATCGTGAGGTTCTTGTCGGTCTCGGGGTCGTACATCTTGAAGTACGGGAGCAGCTTCTTCGGCGAGTCATCCAGTGAGAGCTTACCTTCGTCGGCGGTCATCAGTACCGAAAGGGCTGTGAATGCCTTGGTCGCCGAGCCGATCGCGAATTGCGTGTCCGGCGTAACTACGATCTTTTTCTCAAAGTCCTTGTATCCTAAGCCCTTTATATAGATGATCTGGTCGTCCTTGACGATGACCAGCGACATTCCGGGAATGCCAAGTTCACTGCGGCGGGCTTCGACCTTTAATTCGATCTCGGCCAGAACTTTGGCGTATTGGCTCGCCGGAGCGACCGCAGCAGAGCCGGTTTGGGCCCGCGCGGCAAGCGGCAGCGTGGTCGTGAAAAACGCGAATAAGAGGAGGAACGAAAACAGATACTGCAGACGATTATTCTTCATTTTGGTTTTTTGTTTGGCCCAAGTTCTAAATACGCCGATTGCAATGAATTTGTTCTATTCGTCATAAGCGATTTGGTAGTATGTTTCTAAGTTAAAACATATGTCCGCGATCACATTTCAAGCCGATCTATCCGTGAAGGCGGAGATCAATCTCTATTACGACCTTTTTGTACCTGAAAATATCTCAAAACCTGCGCCGCTTCTTATCGCGGTTCATGGCTACGGAGCTCACAAGCGGTACATGATGCGTGAGGCTCGAGCGGTCGCGGGTGACAGATATGTTATTGCGGCGATACAGGCTCCGCATCCGCATTTTCGGCGGACGGATGATGGTTATCGTATCGGTTATGGATGGCTTTCGGATCAGCGGCCTGAGGAACACATTCGGCTACATCACAAATTTGTGTTGGATGTGATCGGCAAACTCGAATGCGACGGATCGATCGATCCCGAAAAGGTCTTTATGTACGGTTTTTCTCAAGCTTGTGCGTTGAATTTTCGGTTCGCTTTTACGTATCCGAATGCATTGAGAGGCATTATCGGCGTCTGTGGCGGAATTCCCGGTGATCTTGAAACGAACGAGCTCTACAAGTCATCTTCCGCTGAGACATTCTATCTTTACGGCGATGATGACGAATTTTATACCCAGGAGCAATTTTCCGAATTTAACTCAAAACTCGCTTCGCGGCTGCCGAACTACCGCTCAAAGCACTATGCTGCAAAGCACGAGATAACCGAAGAGATGCGGGTCGATATTTCCGCCTTCTTGCTTGGTTTCGAATACTCGAGCGTTTAATTTATCTTGAGCTTTCGGACTTCCGACAGATCTTCAAGTTCTGTGGGCAGAATCACTTGTGGCTTTAGTTCGCCCGTGCCATCGAGGTACATTTCGACCTTAAACTCGTCAGTTTTTGCCTTCTGGAGCGGAGTTTTTGGGCCAAAAACTACAAAGCTTGCCGTCTTGCCAGGCTCACCGAAGACAGGAACAGTAAACGTACGTTCGATGCGGCGTTCACCGATCCGGAATATGACATCAACAACCGTATTGAGGATAGCTGCCTGAGCATTTGGCGACGAAACTGCTACCTGACGTGCAGTAAAATCAGCCTTTTTGTCCGAAATATCTATACGGTCGGTTTGGACATATTCGAGAACACGCACGACACTTGCCGGCCCGCGAACGCGTATCCTCGGCGGGATCGGCAAAGATGAGTACACCTCAAATCCGGCAGCGACTTCGCCGAAAGTTTCGGGCTGGACCTCTATCTCCTTTTCCTCCACCGCTTCTAGATTTATTCCGATGCGGCCTGGCACGACATCCACAAGTTTGACGCCTTGCGGCAACGGTACAAAGACCGTATCCGGCGATAGTGAAACGACCCAATTTCCGGTTTTCATTTCGGTCAGATCCAGAAATGCCGTCAGTTCGCCGCGCGCGATCTGATCGACCTTGCGTTTATCGCCGCTGATCTCGATCTCGACCTGCTGTTGCGGTACGTTGGTTATCTGAGCGTCACTCGCAACATTGAGGTTGAGGGGCACGTTAATGCGGGTTTTGGTTGGCGTACTCAAGCCCGTAACACCAAGCCAAAGCGCCAGCGTAATCGCAAGAGCAACCAGCTTCAAGCCCCAATCCTCGAGAAAGACCTTTCTGAGAATGTGCCTGAAAAATAGTTTTTGCGGCTTTTTTTGTTGTACGACGTCACTCATCAAACCAAACTTCTTATCCAACTGTAGCGTCCGACTCAACTTCGGCCATGGCTTTAGGATTATCGCGGCGTGACTCGACCATCGGAATGTCGAGAGCATCAAGCAGAAGCTTGCGAAGCTGCGTAGTCTCGATATTTCGGCGAACCTGACCGGCCTCAACATAAGTGATGAGCCCGGTTTCTTCCGAAACGACGAGCGAGATCGCATCAGAGCCTTCGGTAATACCGATCGCGGCACGGTGACGCGTTCCCAGTTCGCGTGAGATCTCGGGATTCTTGGTCAGCGGCAGAAAGACGGAAGCGGCAGCGATTCGTTCGTTCTGGATAACAACGGCGCCGTCATGAAGCGGCGTTTCCGGATGAAAGATCGAGACCAGCAGATCGTAACTTATCCGCGCATCTATCTGCACACCCGCGTCGATGAAGTTGCGAAGCCCCACATTACGCTCAATAACGATCAACGCACCGGTTTTTTCGGTCGCCAGGGTTGTCACTGCAAGCACTATCTCGTCAAAAACACTCCCGCCAAATTGCCCTCGCTGCCGTTTCAATATCGGAAAGCGAAAGCGATTGGCAAAATACATTAGAGCCTGTCTAATTTCGGACTGAAAGAGAACGATGATCGCGATCCCGATAAATCCGACGGCATACCGCAAAACGAATTCCAGCGTTGCAAGTTCCTGTGTGATCGAGATCCAGTAAAGCAGCGAAAGGATTACGATTCCAACCAGTGTCGGGACGGCGCGCGTCCCTCGGAAGAGCTTGAGAACGACATAAACGATGATAAAAACCAGCGCAATGTCGAGGACATTTCGCAGGTTGCTGATCGTCGGAATGTAGTTTTCAAGCTGCATGATTCAACACGATTCCAGTGTTCGGGCGCGAGACGAACGGACGTTCATCATTAAGCTAAAGAATAGCATAAGAACAAACGCATTTTACCAGAGATAGTTCCTTGGATCTTGCGGGAAAAACCTTATACCTCGAATGGGATCTCGGCATTCTGCAGTACGCTGAGTTCGTTGCGGGCGACGCGTTCGAGCAGTTTTTCGTCGTCGAACATTTTTACGAGGCCGTTGACAGTTGCGTAGCGGGGTTCCTCGGCAATCGTTACCGGCAGATTGATGAACGAGCGAAGATATTGATCTATGCCCTCAAGCAACGCTCCGCCGCCGGTTATGATGACGCCGCGATCATAGATATCCGCCGCAACCTCCGGCCGAAGTTCGGTAAGGGTGTCCTTAACACGCAGGGCGATCCGTCGAACAATACCCTCGACGATCGGATAGATCTCACCCGCCGTAACCTCAACAGCTCCGGGGCCGCCCGTGGTTACGTCGCGTCCGCGGACGCTCATTGATTTTGAGATATCTTCCGGAAGAAAGGTCGATGCAAAAGTCGTTTTCAGAAGTTCAGTGGTTTCCTCGCCAACCTGCAGTCCGCGATGACGGCGCAGGTGTGTCGCTATGCTCTCGTTAATAGCATGGCTGCCATAGCGCTCAGAGGTCGAATGAACAACTGACCCCTTTGCCACGATAGCTATGTTTGTTGTTCCCGCTCCAATATCTACAACCGCCGATGCTCGTTTGTCGGAGGGCAAAACACCGGCGCCAAACGCGGCGGCAAGGCCCTCTTCCATCATGAAGACCTTACCAATATGAGCTTCTTCTGCGGCGTGTAAAAGGGCACGCTGTTCAACGTGGGTCACATCCGAAACCAGGCTCATGACGGCTTGGAGCGAAATATTTGAGCCGCCCGTCTTTGCCTTTTTGACAAAGTAACCGAGCATTTTCTTGGTTCGTTCGAAATCGGCAACGACGCCGCCAATCAGAGGTGCTCGGACGTTGACGTCGCGGCCTTCTCGCCCTGTCATTTCGGCTGCTTCCAGGCCGAAGGCAACTATCTCATCAGTTGTCTCGTTTATGGCTACGAGACTTGGTTCGTCCAGAACGACACCACGGCCTTTGACGGCTATGATAGTACTAGCCGTTCCAAGGTCGATGGCCATCGAATCCGTTACGAGTCTCTTTAGCGATGAGATCTTAAGCATAAAGATAACCGATCACTGAACTTTCTAAGTATATTCCTAATTTAGCACACGTTCCAACACTAAAGCTTCCAATGCACCTCATAAAGATCAACCGGCTGCTGCCTGTTTTTTACCATGAGAGGTTCACGTCTCAGCAGAGGAAAGACATTGCCAGCAGCTCGTGCCGTAGCCTCGCTAATGAGTATCTGGCCGCCAACGGTATTCGATTCGAGTCGAGAGGCAAGATTGACGGTGTCACCGATTGCCGTATACTCCGACCTTCTCTCCGAGCCAATATAGCCGATCGTGGCGACACCGGTGTGGAGGCCGATGCCGACGGAGATCTTCGAAAAGCCTTCCTCGCTTAGCTCTTCCTTGAGTGTCAGAAGCTCACGCTGCATTGCTACCGCAGCATTTAGGGCGTTTCGAGCATCCTCGGGTGTAGCTGTCGGAGCGCCGAAAAGTGCCATCAGGCCATCGCCAATGTATTTATCGAGGGTTCCGCCGTGTTCGAAAATTATTTCCGACATTGCCGTGAAATAATGATTCAAAAGCCGGACAACATCTTCCGGATTTTCTCGCTCCGAGATCGCGGTAAAGCCTCGAATGTCCGCGAACAAAACTGTGATCGTCTGATTTGCCCCGCCCAGACGGAACGAATCGGGATTTTCAAGCAGCTGCTTCACTACGTACTCGGGCATGAACCGGCTGTAGTTCGCTCTGGCGACCTCTTCGCGGGCCAATCGTTTGTGAGCCTTGACCGTCTCAACAGTGACGGCCGTCAAAGCAGCAAGGGCGCTGATCATCTCAAGGTGATCAGGCGAAAATGCTGCAAAAGGATCGAGGCGGTCAGCATAGATAACGCCGTGAACGTTAGCAGCTGTAACAAGCGGTGCGCAGATGGTCGACCTCACACCCTGTGAAACAATGGACTCGGCCCCGTGAAACTGCTCATCGGTCTTTGCATCCTGTGAGAGGATCGCCACGCGGTCGGTCATTACTCGATTTGTGATGGTCCGGCTTACCGCCATCTTTTCGGTAAGTTTTTCAAAGGTAGCGTCACGAGTTTTTGCACCGATCTGATACAGCTTGCTGCCATCTATCGTTCCGTCTTTTCCCTCTTCCGCGAGCAAGGCTACGACGCGGTCGGCCGGGGTTCCGCGGAAGATCAGATCCGTTGCTTTTTCAAAAATCTCCTCAAGCTCAAAGACAGTGCCGAGCGTTTTGCTCATTTCGAAGAGGAGTTCCAGTATCTTTGCCTTTCGGCGCAGCTCCTTTATTTCAGCCGGTGTGGCGACGGCCGTTTCAAGTGACAAGTTCGATTTTCGGCCGATGATCTCGTTTACTGAGATCTGAACCTGCGTGTGTCCGAGAGGAGCATCATCAAAATTTACGGTTTTTGGCTTATCATCACGCTGGAAAACGACGTTCTCAGTCGGCGGAACGTCAATGTACGTTGCTTCGGGTACGGCGATCTCCATCACCTGAAAATCTATCCGACTCTCGCCGATCAGGATCGTATCTCCGTCCTTCAGCACGTGCTCGAGCTGCAATTTTCCATTAATGAAAATGTGATTAACGCTGCGATACAGTTGGCCGCTTTCGATAAAGCCATCCACTATTTTGAAGCTGCCGTTTTCCGGGAAAATAAATGCATGTTTACGCGAGACGCGGCGGTCGTTTAGGACGACGTCATTCTCCTTGGCACGGCCAATGGTGAAGGTCGTTTTCAGGTCGATCTCCGTGTGAAAGGTTCGGCCGGTCGGTTCAGTGATTGTAAGTCTGGCGTTCAATGTATTCGTAATTGTAATGGCTAAAGGCTAAAATCGTAAATCAAATACGAGGCCCGAATGATCTATCTCGACAATAATGCTACGACACAGCCCGCACCTGAGGTTTTTGAGGCTATGCAGCCGTTTTTACAAGGCTCATATGGTAATCCGTCCTCGGCATATTCGCTCGCATCCGAGTCGAAGAAAGTAATATCAGGCACGCGGGAAGACGTCGCAAAGTTGCTCGGTGCAAGCCATCCGAACGAAATAGTTTTCACATCCGGCGGAACTGAGAGCGACAATTGGGCGATCCTCGGTGCTCTTGAGGCAGATCCGGGCAAAGACCACATAATTACGACCCGCGTTGAGCACGAAGCGGTACGGAAACTCTGCCTGAAGCTGGAACAACAGAACTACCGCGTGACCTGGCTCGATGTCGACGAAGAAGGCTCGCTCGATCTCGACGAATTGCGATCTGCGTTGTGCGATGAAACGGCCGTCGTTTCGACGATGCTCGCCAATAACGAAACCGGTATCTTATTTCCTGTCAGGGAGATAGGCGAGATCGTTAAGAGCCGTTCGGATGCCCTGTTTCATGTCGATGGCGTAAATGCGGTCGGCAAAATACCGATCGGCCTGAACGAGACACCGATCGATCTTTTCTCACTCTCAGCCCACAAATTCCACGGCCCGAAGGGCATCGGGGCGTTATATCTGCGCGATGGCGTCAAGCTGCCGTCAATGCTGATCGGCGGCGGACAGGAAGGCGGCCGGCGCGCGGGAACCGAGGCCGTTCACCAAATCGCCGGGCTCGGTGCGGCGGCTCGATCAGCGTGCGACCTGACGCCGATGGACGAGATCCGAAAGCTGCGTGATCGGTTAGAAAACGAGATCCTGCAAACTATTCCAAACGCTTGGCTTAACGGCACATCCGACTCGGCGAAACGCCTGCCGAACACCTCGAATATCTCTTTCGAAAATACCAACGGCGAGATGATCCTCCACCGCCTCGACGAAAATGGCATTTGCGTATCGACCGGTTCGGCCTGCAATTCACACGACCGCACGGCCTCGCCAGTCCTGCAGGCGATGAACGTCCCGTATTCACGGGCGATGGGCTCTATCCGCTTCTCGCTCGGGCGATTTAATACGGCCGATGAGGTCGAAAAATTGCTCTCGGTCCTGCCCGCGATCGTCGCCGAACTGAGATCGATCTCCGGGAATGATTAACAACGCCAAAAACCACTCGATTGGTCACAGTAAAACGATGCTCCGCCGTCCGGTTTCGTCCTGATTGGTAGAGGTATTTCGCCGATTGGTCGAACGTTGTTTTCGGGCATTTTTGCTCCTTGATCAGCATTCACTCAACTCCACGTTCGCCGTCACCTCGCTCATCGCAACAAACGCAATTAACACCCATCTCGCCGCTTATCTCAATCACGCCCAGCTCCGGGTCAGAACCGCCTGCGTAAGCGGGCGGAAACGAACGCCGACATTGATCATCGTCAGGATTCGAAACAAAGGTATTGCATTCAGGTTAAGAGAGAAAACACGTGGATCGATCCGCACCTTCGCTCCGCCCGCTTACGCAGGCGGTTCTGACCCGATCCAGACAAAAAAACTTGACTTTTTACAATAAATGTGCTATTTATGAAACATACATTCAAATACGCAAAGAAAAGGAGATAAATTTATGATCGAGTATTGGGAAAAATACACCGGCGGCCCGACGAAGCCGCCAGGAGAGAGGATCCATATCACAATCAACAAGAAAGGCTTGCTGATGATGAACCGTAACGTCCACAAACTGCTCTCAAATGCCGAGGCGGTCGAGCTGATGTTCAACCGTAAAGACGGCGTGATTGGGATCAGCCCGGCCCACGCCCAACTTTCCGAGGCATTTCCAGTTGTAGATAAAGGCGGCTCCTTCGGTATCAACGCCTCACCGTTCTGTCGCCATTTCGGTATCAAGGTACAAGGAACAGAGGCATTTGTTAACCCCGAGATCGACGACACTGGTGTCCTGGAACTAAACCTGGCCACCACAGTCAGTATCGGTCATAGAAAACGTCGTGAGCCAAAAGTAAGCCGGCCTCAGGCCGCCTAACGCGCCCGACAATAGCGATGGATAGTCTCGTTGACCGCATACCTGTTCGACTATATTATGAGCGTAGAAAACAGCTGGTAAATATCAACTTCATTGATCTCGATAGATTGTGCGAGTTCCCTCAGAAAGAACCGGCAGGGATCTACGAAAAAGAGCGTCAATGCTTAGCGCTTGTCGAAAAGGTTCAAAACCATGTCCATCAAACAATCCATTTTCCTTTTTTTGCTTGCTCCATTCGTCTTACTGGTTGGCATCACTGACGGGCAAACAAAGGTTGCCGCTAAGGTCGTTGAACTGAAGAGCGAATACCTAAAGAATCCCGTCGGCATAGATGTAAAGCGTCCGCGGTTGAGCTGGCAGATCGTATCTTCCGAACACGCGCTCATTCAGACGGCTTATCAGATCAAGGTCGCAAAGAGTGAGGCCGCTCTTGCGGGGAAGGAAACGCCGGTGTGGGACTCGGGCAAGGTCGCTTCGAGCGAATCGAATCAGGTCGCATATAGCGGGCCGGAGCAGCGTTCGGGTGACCGAGTTTTTTGGCAGGTGAAGGTTTGGTTGAGTAACGGCGAGGTTGTGTCGTCGAGCGAGACTTCTTATTGGGAAATGGGGCTTTTGCAGACCTCCGATTGGATGGCGAATTGGATCGAGCCGGAGCAGTCGGCAGATGTTTCGAAGCCTTCGCCGGCACCGATGCTGCGGCGGGCGTTTAATGTTCGCGGCGATGTTGTGCGGGCACGGGCTTATGTGACGAGTCGCGGTTTATACGAGTTTCAGCTCAATGGAAACCGCGTGAGCGATCATCTTTTCACGCCGGGTTGGACGAGCTATAACAAGCGTCTGCAGTATCAGGTTTACGATCTGACCGAGCAATTAAAAAAGGGCGATAACGCGATCGGCATTACGCTTGGCGACGGATGGTATCGCGGGATCGGGTACAACAATTACCGCTACGGTGACCGGCTTGCATTGCTGATGCAGATAAAGATCACGTACCGCGACGGGAACGAAGAGACGATCGTCACCGACAAAGACTGGAGATCCTCGACCGGCCCGATCCTGATGTCAAAGATCTATGACGGCGAAACCTACGACGCGCGGCTTGAGAGAAAAGGCTGGTCCGAGCCGGGATTTGCTGATGCGTCGTGGACGAATGTTCGCCTTGCCGAATATCCAAAGGTCGATCTCGTCGCCTCAATGGGAAATCCGGTCCGGGCTATCCAGGAAATAAAGCCGGTCAAGGTCTTTAAGACACCGGCTGGCGATACCGTTGCCGATATGGGGCAGAACATGGTCGGCTGGGTAAAACTTAAAGTAAAAGGCCCGGCTGGAACAAACATCGATATCCGCCACGCCGAGGTGCTCGATAAAGACGGGAACGTGTATCTTGCCAATCTTCGCGGTGCAAAACAGGTCGTCCGTTATACCCTCAAGGGCGGCGAGGCGGAGACCTACGAGCCGCATTTCACCTTCCAGGGCTTTCGATACGTAGCGATCAGAGGTTATCCGGGCGAATTGACGGTGGATGATCTGACAGGAGTCGTTATCCACTCGGATATGCAGCCCACGAGCGAATTTGAGACCTCGAATCCGCTGATAAATCAGCTCCAGCACAACATCATTTGGGGCCAAAAGGGTAATTTCCTAGATGTCCCGACCGACTGCCCGCAGCGTGACGAACGAATGGGCTGGACCGGTGACGCGCAAATGTTTGCACCGACGGCCGAATTCAACATGGACGTTTCGGCGTTCTACACCAAATGGCTAAGGGACATGGCAGTCGATCAGCTCGAATCGGGCAGCATTCCGCACGTTATCCCGGATATTCTGAGCCGTCCGAACCGCCCTCAGGCCGGATCGGCCGCGTGGGCGGATGCAGCAGTGGTCATTCCATGGACGATGTACCAGAGCTACGGCGACAAACGCATTCTCGAGGAACAATACCCGAGCATGAAAAAATGGGTCGAATACGAGCGAAACCGGGCAGGCGATGACTACGTTTGGGATGGAGATCAGCACTTCGGCGACTGGCTGGCCTTCGCGACGAATCGGTCGGATTACCCCGGCGCGACAACGGGTAAGGATCTGATCGCAACAGCGTTCTTTGCACATTCGACCGATCTCCTCCGCCGAACGGCGCAACTTCTTGGCAAAACCGAAGACGAAAAGGCGTACGGCGAACTGCTCGAGAAAATAAAGGCCGCTTTTCTTCGCGAATATGTCAGCGGATCAGGCCGCATCGGCGAGAACACACAGACTGCCTACACGCTGGCTCTCCAATTCGACCTGCTGCCCGAGAACATGCGGGAAAGCGCGGCCGAAAGATTGGCTAAGGACGTTCGCAGTTTCAAACACGTCACGACCGGCTTCGTCGGCACGCCTTATATTTGCAATGTTCTCAGCCGCTACGGCTATTGGGACGAGGCGTTTATGCTGCTGAACAACGAAAAATACCCGTCATGGCTCTACCCGGTCAAAAACGGTGCGACCACGATCTGGGAACGCTGGGACGGCCAAAAACCGGATGGCTCGTTCCAGGATCCGGGCATGAACTCCTTCAATCACTACGCCTACGGAGCGATCGGCGAATGGATGTACCGGAACATGGCGGGAATCAAGATCGACGAATCTGCGCCCGGCTACAAACACATTCTGATCGAGCCGCATCCCGGAGGGGGATTTAGAAAAGTAAGTGTGAGCCACGAATCGGTTTACGGAAAGGTCAGATCGGCGTGGGAGATCACAGGAAATGCGATCGAGCTGTCGGTCGAGGTGCCGGTGAACACGACCGCAACTGTACGTTTGCCAAAGGCAAAGCTTGCTTTCGTCGAGTTAAGCGGAAAGCCTCTATCGAAACAAAACGGGATCCTGGACGCGAAAGAAGAGGGCTCTAACTCGGTCGTGAGGGTTGGCTCGGGATCTTACAAGTTTTCATATCAAATGGATTAACTTGTTCGGCAGGTTTGCCACCAGAAGGCTAAAATTGAACCCAAATTTTGCGTTGACTAACGAAACTATTCGGAATATCCTGCAAATATGAATATTGACTTATCGCCAGAAAACGAATCGTTTATTACTGAAAAGATTCGATCTGGGCAGTTCGATTCGGCCGAAGAAGTGGTCGGAGCCGCTCTTCGGATTATGGATGAGAACGAGCATATCAGCAAGAAAAAACTAGAAGCCCTGCGTCATGAGATCTCGAAAGCGGAATTGCAATATGACAACGGCCAGTTCATCACAATTGGTTCTTATGACGAACTTAGTGATTTGGGACGGTCTATAATGGAACGCGGGCGCGAACGTTTAGCAGATCAAAGGCATAGTCGATGATGAGCGAGTTTACGATCGCACCACTAGCCGTCGATGACCTGGACGGCATCTGGTTATACTTCGCACAATTCGATCCTGAAAATGCTGACAGATTTATCTCCGAAGTGCTTGCGATATTCGCAATGCTGTCGACGAATCCTGATGCCGGAAAACTGCGTCCGGAAATAATGACCGATCTGCGATCATTTCCCAAAGCTTCCTATTGTATCTTTTACTATCCCACCGCAACCGGCGTACGAATAATGCGTATCCTGCATTCAGCTCGTGATCTTGAAACGGTCTTAGAAAGCGAACTGTCAAACTAAGCGGCCTTTTCTATTCCGTATCTTGAGAGCTTTAGGTACAGCCCGCGGCGGGTTAGGCCTAGTTCGGTGGCGACGCGTGAGATGTTCCAGTTGTGGCGGGTGAGGGCGGATTTGATGAGCTGCATTTCGAGTTCTGAGACGGCGCTCTCCAGGGTGCCGCCGGTTGGGATGTTGGAGAAGGGTGAGAATGAACCGTCGTAGCTCGCGATGGGTTTTACGTTCGAGCCCACGTCAAAAGGCGTGAGCGGTTTGGCGCTTCGTTTTAGTTCGGGTGAGAGGTGATCGGGTGTGATGACCTCGTTATCGACCGCGCGCGCGACGACGCGTTGGATCTCGTTGCAGAGCTGGCGGACGTTGCCTTCCCAATTGCAGACCATCAGCATATCGACCGTTTGCGGCGTGATCGAGAGGTGGTGCTTATTGAACCGCTCGGAATAGTGGTTGAGATAGTAATTGACGATCGGCGGTATCTCGCTGCGGCGTTCGCGAAGCGGCGGCACGCGCAGGCGGATGACGTTCAAACGATAAAACAGATCCTCGCGGAACGTGCCGTCCGCGACCTTATCCTCGAGCGGCATGTTGGTCGCGGCGATGATGCGGACATCTACCTTTAGCGGTTTCTTTTCGCCAAGCGGCTGGATCTCACCTTCCTGCAGGAATCTAAGTAATTTGGGCTGTACATCGAGCGGAAGATCGCCGATCTCATCGAGAAAGAGCGTTCCGCCATCGGCTGTGCGGATAGTTCCGGGCGAATCGGCGACGGCTCCGGTAAACGAACCCTTTTTATAACCAAACAGGTGAGCATCGGCAAGTTCCTTTGGAACGGCAGTGCAGTTGAATGGCACGAATATCTTATCTTTTCGATTCGAAAGTGCGTGAATTGCCCGGGAAACCAGCTCCTTACCCGTTCCGCTCTCGCCGGTGACTAGCACGGTCACATCGGACGAGCGTATCTTATAGACTTCCTCAACCAGCGATGTCATCGCCGGTGAAGAGTGAATAAATCCCGGCATCAGGCTGTTTGACGTGTACGGGCTCGTCTCGCGTTCCGTCGGTGCCGATTTGTCCTTTTCGCGAAGCCCGATGACGTCCATGCCGAGCTCGACCACTCGCAAAAGCGGAGCGAGCGCACTTTCGTCATTCAAAACCGCTCCCGATTGCGGGTTCAACAGCAAAACCGCGGGCGAAGCTGCCGATGAACCGCGAAGGTGAAAAACTGCGATGTTCTTTGCCCGCGAAAACCCTTTTTCGTCGTTCTTAGCGATCGCTTCGTTAAGTTTGCCGATCAGCTCGTTGCTTTCCTGCGGCGAATAGCCATGCGTGATAAAGGGATAGAGCCGTTTTTGGTCGTTGTATTGAGCGATGACGATCTTTCTGGCGTTGCTTTCCTGTTGGAGTACGGCGACGAGCTCGCGGAAGAGTAATTCGCGAGACGCGGTTGCCTCGGCAAGGCGAACGGTCAAAAGCTGGGAGACGACGGAGTTCGTCCGGCGCTCGATCGGTTTTGCATCGCTGCCGGCGGGCAAAGCCTCGACCCGTGTAAGGTCGCGGCGGACTGCGGCGAGGTTTTCGTCGAGGCCAAGTTTCCTGAAAATATCGGCTGCCGATGACAAATGTCGACGCGCCCGGGCGTTGTTTCGCTTATCCAGATTTGCTCCGAGCAGATGATGGATCAATCCGGCATGATAGAGATCTTCGGCTGTCTCAAATATGGTAAGTCCGCGGCTGAAATGATGCACCGCAAGCTCTGTGTCCTCGGCCGCCAGGGCAGCGAGGCCGCGAATACGCTGGATATTTCCCAACACAAAAAAATCTGCCGACGGGTCGCTTTCTTCGATCGCAGCGAGCGAAACCTCGCATTCCTCGATCAATCCCTGATCGACATAGGCCTCAGCCAGCACGAGGCCGGCCATGTTGGCGTAATGTTTATCGCCGATCTCGCCGCAGCGTTTTATCGTTTCCTGCGCTTTGGCGATGGCCTTTTTGACCTTACCCTGAGCCAGATAACAGCGGGCGAGATTGCGCATCGATTGAACGGTATACCACGCGTGTTTATGGCCCGCTGCAAAATTGACCGCCTTTTCAAGCAGCTCTTCTGCGCCGGTCAGGTCGCCGCGAAGGATCTGCAGCTCGCCGAGCGAATCGTAAATGCCCGCGACGTGGACGGAGCCTTCTTTTTCGGCGATATCGAGAGCTCGCTTGATCATGTCTTCGGCCTTGTTCCATTCGCCGATGAGCATCAGGTTAATGCCGAGATTATTGTAGGCGACGACGCTGTTCAGCGCGTGGGCGGTCTGGTCAAAGAACTCGATCGATTTCTCAAGACACGCGATGCCGTCCTGCGGGCGGCGGAGGAACCAGTACGCACCCGACATGTCGGTATAAAGCTTTCCGAGCATGAACGGCGCGGAGTTTTCGCCGATGATCTGAATTCCCTGCTTAAAGATCTCGATGGATCTCTCACTGTTGCCTTCCTGATGATAGCTGTTGGCGATCTCGCGATATGCCTCAGCCATTCCGAGCCAATTTCCGTCGTCACGAAAGCGATCAAGTGCCTTCTCGGCAAAATCCCGGCAGATCGGGAATTCGGCGAGCTTCCGGTAAACGCGTGCGAGAGCGATATTTATGCTGCCAAAAAGGTGATTCAGATCATTTTCACCGGCCTTTTTGCGATTTTCCTTGAGCAGCGTGATCGCCTTAGGCTGGTCGCCCGTGTTGTTGTATGAGATCGCGAGCTGGGTGATGACCTTGACCTGCGTTTCGATACCGAGGGTCGCGAGATGCTCTTCGTCAGCAAATTCGCGGATCGTCTCAAGCGATTCTTTATAGCGTCCGGCGGTTTCGAGTGTGAATGACAGAAGCCGTTTGAGATTGGCCAGATTGTCAGGCGTGTGGTCGTATCCCTCGATGGTTTGTGTCAGGATCTGTTCGGCATCACGCGAAAGCCCTTCGCGAAGCTTTTGCCCCACGCTGCGAAACACCGCATCGATGCTCTCAAAAGAGATCGCACGTGCCGCCGCAGACGACGAAGTTGAGGTCAGGGTCTTTTTCATTTGCCGATGGGTTACCAAACGTCCAATCGACGCCGGGTTTCAGTTCCGGGACAGCAGAAAATCGTTAAATTGATTACTTAGTAAACAGCGCATCTGAAATTTAGCAAAAAACTTCCGGCAAGTCTATACTTTTCTTTATGTCCGACTTTCCAGACATCGATGGCGGCGGCGAGGTGATGACCGAGAGCGAGATCAAGCTTGAAAAGCCTAAGCTCTACAAGGTCCTGCTGCACAACGATGATTTCACGACAATGGAATTTGTCGTTTTCATTCTTCAGTACGTCTTCAACCGCGAAGACGCCGAGGCCTTTACGATCATGCTAAAAGTCCACAACGAAGGGATGGGAATCGCCGGCATCTACCCGTACGAGATCGCCACCGTGAAATGCAACAAGGCAATGAATCTGGCGAAGGCGAGGGAATATCCGCTGTTGTGTACGGTGGAGGAAGAGTAGTTTATAAGGTGGAAATTGCCAGATCTTGTGATAAGATTTAGGAATTATGCGGAGGCTATCGCCAATTATCATCTCCATCTATGGGACGGTGCTTAACGTAAGTTGAGCGATGGCAAAATTTTGCTTTTTATCGGTCCCAAGCTAACAAACGGCTTGGGCCTTTTTGATTTATATCGATGAGTGAACAAATAGATCTAAAGAAAACAGTTAATCTGCCGAAAACGGATTTTTCGCAGAAGGCAAATCTGGGCCAGAGCGAGCCTGCGCGTTTGAAGAAATGGCAGGAGATGGGGCTTTATGACAAGGTGCTTGAGGCTCGAAAAGGGCGAGAGAAATTCATCCTGCACGACGGCCCGCCGTATGCGAATGCGGACATTCACATCGGTACCGCGCTGAATAAGATCCTCAAGGATTTCGTCGTCAAAACGCGCTCGATGATGGGTTTTGAGGCTCCGTATGTGCCTGGGTACGATTGTCACGGGCTGCCGATCGAGACTTTGGTCGAGAAGAAATTGGCGGAGAAGGGTAAGAATAAGGCTGATATTCCAGTGTCGAGCTTTCGGCGCATCTGCCGTGAACACGCGTCGACGGCGATGAATAACCAGACGCGCGACTTTCAGCGGTTGGGCATTCTCGGCGAATGGAAAACACCGTATCTGACGATGTCTGCCGAATACGAATCGTCGACGGCCCGCCTCTTCGGCAAATTTCTCGAACGCGGCTTCGTTTACAAGGGCCTGCGTCCGGTCTATTGGTGCATTCACGACCAGACTGCCCTTGCCGAGGCTGAGGTCGAGTACCGCGAGCATCATTCGCCCTCGGTTTATGTAAAATTCCCGATGAAATCCGACCCTGCGCAGATCGATCCGGCTCTGGCGGGTAAAAATGTTTTTGTAGTCATTTGGACGACGACGCCCTGGACGCTGCCCGCAAATCTTGGCATCACGGTGCATCCGGATTTCGATTATTCGGCGATCGAAGTAAAACCACCCGCTGACGCAGGTGGTTCTCCCTTTGAAGTTTATATCGTCGCGAGTGAGCTCGCGGGTGCTTTTGCGGAAACTTGCGGCTTTGCCGAATTCGAAGAGATCGCCCGGTTCAAAGGCTCAAAACTCGACCGTCTCGAAGCCATGCACGCCTGGCTCGACCGTTCGTCGCTCATAATGAATGCCGACCACGTCACGCTCGGCGAGGCTGATGCCGAGGTCGAACTCGACGCAAAGCACGAGAGCAAGGGTGCTGGAAAATCAGGAACAGGATGTGTTCACACCGCTCCCGGACACGGCGCGGATGACTTCGCGGTCGGTAAAAAATACGGACTCGAGGTTTATGCTCCGGTCGATGCCGCCGGCCGGTTCACGGCTGAGGTCGAGCATTTTGCGGGCCTGAGCGTTTTTGAGGCGAACCCGAAGATCGTCGAATTCCTTCGCGAACGCGGTGCTTTGGTTAACGTTGAGCGATACGATCACCGCTATCCGCATTGCTGGCGGTGCAAGAATCCGGTCATCTTCCGAGCGACGCCGCAGTGGTTCATTTCGATGGATGAAGCGGTTGGCGGCTCGTCTCTTCGCGAGCGAGCGATGCAGGAGATAAAGAGCGTAAAATGGCTGCCCGAGTGGGGCGAGGGCCGGATGAACAACATGTTCAAGGGCCGTCCTGACTGGTGCGTTTCGCGTCAGCGTGCGTGGGGCGTGCCGATCCCGGTTTTTTATTGCCAAGCCTGTGATCAAGAGGTCGCCGATCCAAAGATCGTTGATCACGTTGCCGATATTTTTGCAGTCGAAACTGCTGACGCATGGTACGCAAGGCCCGAGCATGAATTGCTTCCTGAAGGATTCAAATGCGCGTGCGGCAGTGCGGATTTTCGCAAAGAGACGGATATTCTCGACGTTTGGTTCGATTCCGGCTCGAGCTGCGTTGCTGTGCTTGAGACTCGCGGCGAAACATTGAGATTCCCGGCTGATGTTTACCTCGAGGGTGGCGACCAGTATCGTGGCTGGTTCAATTCGAGCCTTAGCTGCGGTATCGCGGCACACGACCTTGCGCCGTACAAACAGATCATCACTCACGGCTGGGTTGTCGATGGTGAAGGCAGAAAGCAGTCGAAATCCATTGGCAACGTCACCGCTCCGCACGAGATCATCGACAAATCCGGTGCCGAGATCCTGCGTCTCTGGGCGGCGGCCGTGGATTATACCGAAGATGTGAGATGTTCGGATGAGATCCTTTCGCGCGTCGTCGATGCGTATCGCAAGATGCGAAACACGCTGCGCTACGTGCTCGGCAATCTCGTCGAATTTGACCCGGCGACCGACTCTGTCGCGCCGAACGACATGCTCGACATCGACCTGTGGGCACTCGCCGGGCTTAATGACGTGACCGAAAAGGTGCTCGCCGCATATGAAGCCTACGATTTTCAGGCGGCATATAACGCGCTGTACAATTTTTGCACGGTAACGCTGTCGGCTCGATATTTCGACATCATTAAAGATCGTTTGTATATATTCGCTCCGAAGTCGGTCGAGCGCCGGTCGGCACAGACGGCTTTGTTCCAGATCGCAGATTCGCTTTGTCGTCTGCTTTCGCCGATCCTTGTTTTCACGTCGGATGAAGCATGGGAAAACCTGCCGGGCGTACGTGAGGCTTCGGTCCACATTGCGGAATTTCCAAAGGTCATTGAAGCCGACAATTCCGGACTCGCCGATAACTGGGAAAAGATCTTCTCGCTCCGCGATGAGGTTCTAAAGGCTCTGGAAACCGCCCGTAACGACAAGCAGATCGGCTCGTCGCTCGAGGCAAAGGTCATTCTGACGACCGACGCCTCAACGACGCGTCTGCTGCTCGACTATTATTCGCAGCTCCGATACATCTTCATTGTCTCGCAGGTCGAGGTTCACGAGGGCGAGAAATTTGCCGTCGAGATCCAAAAAGCCGACGGTGAGAAATGTGAAAGGTGTTGGAACTATTCCGTTCACGTCGGCGATTTTGAGGCTTTTCCGACGGTGTGTGAGCGATGCAATGACGCTCTTTTGGAGATCATATAGGAGTCAGTTATGTTAAGCCGCGTGATCATCACTATCGCGTTAATAATGACCGCTACTTGTCTGGCATACGGACAAGCTGTTCATACGCCGGAAAAAGGTTCGCCGGAGCGAAAGGCGATCCTCGACGCGCTACGCATCCCGGTCGAACGTGAATTAAAGCAGCCGATAGTTTTCGCGGCAGACCATTTTAATGTGACGGCGACCTGGGCTTTTATCGGCGGACAGCCGCAGACTCCGGGCGGCGGTGCTCCGAACTATCGCGGCACGCCGTATCAGGAAGCTAAGGACGCGGATATGTTCGATAACAATTTCTTTGCCCTGCTCAAAAAAACAGCGGGCAAGTGGAAGGTCGTGCATTACGACATCGGCTGCACGGACGTTTGCTACGCCGATTGGTGGAAACGCTACAAGGCTCCGAAGGCGATATTTCCGTATACTGAGTAATTAGGTGAAACTCGATAGGACGGAAAACGTATTTTTTTGGTTGACCAAGGGAATATTCCAATGAATAGAAGATATTTGGTTATTGCGTCTATTTTTATGTTTAGCCTCGCGGCATTTGCACATGGGCAAACAAGCGAGATGGACGCGGTAAAGATCCCGCTTGAAAATTACGTCAAGGCACACGCAACCGGCGATCCTGAGTTTGCGCGAAAAGCGTTTCATACCGAGGGCAATATGACCTTCGTCCGTGATGGCAAATACGTTACCGAGACGTTTGACGCGTTTATCAAACGGGCATTCACTGGAAAGCCGGCGGCGGACGAGGACAAGCGAAAAGATCACCGGCGGTTCGGCAAGATCGAGATCGTTGGCACTGCCGCAACGGCTACGATCATTCTGGAATATCCGACAGTGAAATTTACCGATTTTATGACGCTGCTTAAGTTCAACGGCGAATGGAAGATCGTTAATAAGAGCTTTTATGCAGAGCCAAAACCGGCCATCGAGCTGAAGAAGAATTAGTGGATAAGAAAGACATCATTTGGAAACTAGCCTACCTCGCCATTTCCGGCGGGGTATTCATGATAGACCAGACCACCAAAGCCTGGGCGGCACGCTCACTGCGTTTTGATGGTGACAGGTCGGTGATTCCGGGGTTTTTGAATTTTGCGTATGCCCAGAATACGGGTGTGGCGTTCTCGATGCTGGACGACCACGGCGATTCTGGACGTTGGGGATTATCTGTTGTCGCAATAGTTGCGGCGACGCTCGTGATGTACTTTTTCTGGCGAACCCCGCGCACCGACGACCGTGTGCTTGGCTCGCTCGCCCTACTTTTAGCGGGCATCGTCGGCAACGTCGTAGACCGTCTAAGATTGGGCTTTGTGATCGATTTTATTGACGTGCAATTCGGCAGCTGGCATTACCCGACGTTCAATGTTGCCGACGCTGCTATTTGTGTTGGAGCGGGTCTGCTGCTGATCGATATGTTTTTTTCGAAGAAACGGCAGGCGGAAGAACGGACTATAGAGAGTACGGAATGACTGATGGAGGTAAATTCATAGGTATAACGGGCATCCTGTGCGTAGGAGCTTGTATATTTGGAGAGGTCTGTTTGTTTGCTCAAGAGTTCGCGGCTCGCTCAGCATTGCCGTTGGAGATGCAAACTGCTGAAATGATTCAAAAGCACTTTGACGGAGAAGTGGTTTTGTTTTCAATCACCATTGGATTTCTACTACTGCTTTTGTCAGCAATTTTAGCTTTGATTTTTGGCGCCTCGTTCGCGATTTATGAGTCAAAGTTTGGAAGGCCTAAATTGGAAAATTAGATCGGCCTCTAACGGTGTTTGTTGCTCGTTGCTTGAAGCGGATTCTGACTTATGTATCCCGAACTATTTAGAATAGGCACATTTCCTGTAACCACCTACGGCATTTTTTTGGCGTTGGGAATGCTGCTTGCCCTGTTCGTTGCGTCCCGCCTTGCGGCTCGCGATGGATTGCCGCGTGAGCGAATCTACGACCTTGGCCTTTGGGTGCTTGTCGGCGGGCTTGTTGGTTCGAAGCTGTTGATGATACTGGTTGACGATAACGTCAATGTCTTTACGCTCGATTTTCTGCGGTCGGGTGGTGTGGTTTACGGCGGGTTGCTTGGCGGCTTGATCAGCGTCGCCGTTCTGGTTCCGCTGTATAAACTGCCGTTTTGGAAGGTAGCGGATGCACTTGCACCTGGCGTTGCACTCGGACAGGCGATCGGGCGGCAAGGTTGTTTTGCCGCGGGTTGCTGTTGGGGAAAGGTTTGCGACAGCCCGCTCGGCGTGCATTTTACCGACGCTGGCCACGAATACACCGGCGTTCCAATCGTCGGTCCGGACGGAGCCGACTTATATTTATACCCGACCCAAATGATCGAAAGCCTGACAATGCTCGCGGTTTTCGGTTTTCTGTTTTGGCTTCACAAACACAAAAAATTTGATGGCCAGGTGCTGATCGTTTACGGCATCATCTACACGCTCGTCAGATTTTCCATCGAATTCATCCGCGACGATCCGCGTGGCGATCTGTTCGGATTTACAACACTTACGGGTCTCTCCACTTCACAGGGGATCAGCCTTTTGGTTGCTGTCGGTGCGATAATCTTTCTCATCATTCGCCTCAAAAAGGTAAACGCTGCCTCTACGGCCTCTCATCCATAAAAACAGCCCGAAAAAACTTCTAGACACGCTCTCTCAAATTGGAGTAACATCCCAGTACTAGACGTTTCTCGATCAAATGTTAGTTGCGACGATCCGCGGTAGAAAATGTGGGATCCTTCAGTTGGTTCACGATTCTGCTGTGGTTTTGTGTCCTGTTTTTCCGGCATCACGACCCGTTCAGAGTCGGCAAGCTCTGGCGTAAATCAAAATCGTGCTGTCCGAATTTTCCATTGAGTAGGAGGAGAATATGCGTAGGTTTTTTTGGTTGCTGCTTGCGGTCTTAGCTGTATTTTCGCCGATCGTTCGAGGACAGGATGATGGTGAACAGCGGATAAAGAAAGCTCTGGTGGGCCGCACCGTCCTTGTCAAAATGGATCTGCCAGCGATAAATTCTGGCATAGATTTTGTCATGGATAATACTGATGTTAGTTATAACGCCACAAAATGTAACACTTTGCTAAAGGAGTACGGCGTCGCCGTTAAGAACGGAACGCGTGCCCACATCACAGACGTCAGGATCTCAAATCGCGGCATCGAAATGGATCTCGACGGCGGCGGTTTGCCAAGCAGCGATTGGGTGGTCGGCAATCTAAAGCTCGTCGAACCTGAACCAATGGCAAAAACGGACCACGAGATCGAGATTGAACGACAACTCGCCGCCGACCCAACCTCGAACGGTGCCAGTTATCTGCGCAGCGAACTCGATTACGAACGTCAACGTCGATCATCTCAGGATGAACGAAACCGAGAGGCGTTCCGCCGGATGGACATGATCCGCCGTCAGTATATTGATGAAAATCGCACGAAATGGGGATCCAAGGTGGTCGTCGTCGTTCGTACCAGAAAAGAATCCGTCAAAATGCGCGACATGGTCAAAGCTCTCGGCAAATATGTTGAGCTGTTACCAAGCGATAAACCCGCCGAATAATCAATGGAGCTGCTGATGGGCTCTCAACGGAGAGCTCATCAACCTGGTTCCGCCCTTAATAGATTTGCCCTTTGATCGCGGCTGGCCGATAATGTCTTTGGCCATCCCCGTTCTATGTCATATAGTCTCGATCTGCTTCCGCAAACGAACAAAAAAACGATCCAACTCCTGATTTTGGTACTCACGATCGCCACCTTTTTCGGTAACGTATCTGCCGAATGTTTGCCTGAACCCAAGGATTTGGCATGGCTCGATCGAACAATGAAGGTTTGGAAATCGGTCCGGCGCGATCAGCTTAAATTAAAACCAGCAAAGATGCCTTGGCTGGTCTTGTTTGATGAAAATTGTGTATTTAACTTCGATCCGGATGACAGGTTTTTTCAACGTTTGGGAACAAAAAAGCAAACTCAATACCTTGCCGGTAAACGAACGACGGTATTTTCGGCAGCTCATAATGGAAAGATACGGCTTCCTGATTCACAGGTAATTCCGGCACGGTTGATAAGTTTTGCGGCGAATTTCGACAATGATAAACGCTCGTTCTTTGTCGCCGCTCTACCATCGATCTGGTCGAGAGCCGAGCATTTGCAGGGCGAGAAGAACGTCCCGACACTCGTTCGGGCGGTTTACGTTCATGAACTGACGCACACATATCATCGAAATTTTTTCGTGAGATTGAGTCAGATCGAGAAAGAGCTGAAGGATATCGAGAATTTTGACGATGATATTATTCAGAACACCTTTGGCAAGGATGAGCGTTTTCGCAAAGCCTATCTGGACGAGATCTCGCTAGCGAATTCTGCTGCGGAAGAGACGAATATAACAAAAAAACGCGCTGCTGCAAGGCTGCTGCTCAACGCGATCAAGCAACGCCGAAATGATTTCTACGTTGGTGAAAAGAAGAAATTCGAAGAGGTCGAGGACGTATTTCTTACGATGGAAGGTGTCGCAAACTGGGCGGGTTACCACGCCGCGATCTCGGATGGCCTCGATGAGAAAACGGCGTCGAAACTGATCCGCCGCGGAGGCAAAAATTGGTCGCAGGAAGAGGGCATTCTGCTCTTTATGATCATCGATCCGCTCCTGCCGCACTGGCAGCGGACCGCGTTCGGTAATAAGCGAGTTTCGATAGTGGACTTGCTTGAGAGGGCCGTTCGGTAGATAGTTCAAGTAGAGGCTGTGTGCGGACACGGCGGGGAAATAAATTGATCGAAACTCAGGATACACAAACCAGCGACACCGAAACGTCATTAACCTTCACCGTCGAACCCGATGACGCGGGAATGCGTCTTGACGCGTACCTGGCTGATCGGATCGAAGGCTGGTCGCGCTCTAAGCTGCAGAAATTGATCGAGAACGAGGATGTTCTCGTCAACGAAAAGTCAGTAAAACCATCGCACAAGGTTCGGGACAATGACGAGATCGAGGTCGAGTTGGTCGAGATCCAGGCGACGGTCTTCGAGCCTGAGAACATACCGCTCGATATAGTTTACGAGGACGAGTTCCTTGCCGTCATTAACAAACCGGCGGGAATGGTCGTCCATCCCGGAGCCGGAGTTCAAAGCGGAACGCTCGCGAACGCCATCGCTTTTCATTTTGCTGAAGCCTTTGCCGAGCAGAATCGGGACAAGCCTGGAAGCACGCGCATCGGCATCGTTCATCGCCTCGACAAAGACACATCGGGCCTGATCGTTGTCGCTAAATCGGACGAAATGCACGAGGCACTGTCTGAGCAGTTTCGCGAACGCGAGGTGTATAAATCGTATGTCGCGCTCGTCCACGGCTCGCTCGAACAGAATATGGGCAAGGTCGACGCGCCGATCGGCCGCAACAAGCACAATCGCCTGCGGATGAAGGTCGCAACGCACGGACGCAGTGCCGTTTCGCTGTGGAAGGTGCGAAAGCGTTTCGACAAATTCACGCTCCTCGACATCGAGATCAAAACCGGCCGCACACACCAGATCCGCGTCCACATGGGCTATCTCAATCACCCGGTAGTTGGCGACGAGATCTACAACGAAGGCCGCGACAACACCGTCATGGACAGCTACGTAAGAAACGGCATCGCCTCAATGCGCCGCTTCTTTCTCCACGCCGAAAAACTCTCATTCACCCACCCAAAAACCAAAGAACGTCTCGAATTCACACAGGAATTACCGACAGAATTGAAAGAATTTTTGGATTTGCTATGATTGGAGCCAAGTACTAAACCACCAAAGCTCCGTTCTGATAACAATGAAATATACCTTCTTCGCTGCCGCGTTCTGTCTTCTTTTCGTTTCGTTTGCGTTTGCTCAGGCCGACGAGATCACGATCATTCCGCAGCCGCAGCTGATCTCGGCGGGCAAGGGCGAGTTCAAGTTGAACAACAAGACAAAGATCCTTGCGATCTCAGATTCTAGCCGTAAGTTTGGCTCGCTGTTGAATGCAGTGCTCAGGCAGCGGTATGGTTTCGAGCTTCAGATGACGACCCGGCCGCAGGCTAAGAATGTCATTCGATTTGCGACATTCGATGCCAAGAACGCGCCTTCGACAGCTGCAATGGAAGCGTATATGCTTAGGGTTACGCCGGATGCGATCGAGATCTCAGGTGACGAACGAGGGGTCTTTTACGGGCTGCAATCGCTGCTCCAGGTGTTGCCTGCGGATGCTAAAAACGAAGCGAAGGTTCCGGCTTTCGGTCTTTCTGATCAACCACGTTTCCCATACCGCGGTATGCATCTCGATGTTGCGCGGCACTTCCTGCCGGTTTCGTTCGTCAAAAAGTTCATCGACCTGCTGGCTCAGTACAAATTCAATCAATTCCACTGGCATTTGACGGACGATCAGGGGTGGCGGATCGAGATCAAGAAGTATCCTAAGCTGACCGAGATCGGGTCGAAGCGACCGGAGAGTCACGAGGGCGTTTATTCGACGGTTTTTAAGGGCGACGGGCGGCCTGTCGAGGGGTTTTATACGCAGGAAGAGATCAAAGATGTAGTCGCTTATGCAAAAGCGAAATATATAAATGTCGTGCCCGAGATCGAGCTGCCGGGCCACGCGTCGGCGGCTTTGGCGGCGTATCCTGAGCTCGGAAATGGATGTGCCGCGAGCAATTACAAGTTCGAAGTGAAGAAGACATGGGGCATCTTCAAAGAGGTCTTCTGTCCGACCGAGGAGACGTTTAAGTTTCTCGAAGACGTCCTCGACGAGACGATCAAGCTCTTTCCCGAATCGCCTTACATTCATATCGGCGGTGATGAGGTTTTAAAAGACTTTTGGAAAGATTCGCCCTATGTTCAGGAGCTGAAGAAACGCGAAAATCTCAAGGACGAACACGAAGTGCAGAGCTATTTCGTCCGGCGGATGGAGAAATTCGTTAATTCCAAAGGCAAAAAGATCATCGGTTGGGACGAGATCCTCGAAGGCGGCGTGGCTCCGAACGCGACGATCATGAGCTGGCGCGGAATGAAGGGCGGCATCGAGGCCGCAAAGCAGAAACACGACGTGATCATGACCCCGACCGACTTCGCCTACCTCGATTACGGCCAGGGTGATCCGGCGTATGAACTGCTCAACATCGGCGGATTTCTGCCGCTCGAGAAGGTCTATCAGTTCGACCCGATGCCGAAAGAGCTGACCGCTGATGAGCAAAAATACATCCTCGGCGGCCAGGCAAACCTTTGGACAGAGTACATCGAAACCGGCGACAAACTCGAATACATGGCCTTCCCGCGAATGCTCGCCATCGCCGAAAGCGTCTGGTCAACACCAGAAAACAAGAACTTCGCCGACTTCAAACGCCGCCTCGCCGGTAACTTGCCGCTGCTCGACCGTCAAAACGTAAATTACCGCATCCCCGAGCCCGAAGGGCTGCAAAACGTCATCACGGACAAAGAGAAAACGCTGATCACGCTAAAACCGATGGCTGGAATGCAGGTCAGGTACACGGTCGACGGTTCAACGCCGGACGAGCGTTCGACGCTTTATACAAAGCCCGTCGAGATCACGCTCGCGGACGGCAGATCTGCTACGCTCAAAACCGTCGTGATCAACGCAGTGGGCCGCAAGAGCGTCGTTTACACAGCTACGGTCGTCCGCGGAGCGATGCGCGAACCAGTCACTCTAGCTGAAACAAAACCCGGCGTGAACTACAGTCTCGTCGTCCCAAGTGCCCAATTTGCTCAGGATCCGCCGGCTAAAAAGGGCGAGACGCGTTCGATCTTTCTGACGCAATTTGAAAAAGAGATCGACCTCAAAAAATCGTTTGGGGTTGCGTTTGAAGGCTATCTAAAGATCGCTCAGGATGGCATCTACGAACTGCAGATCGATTCGACCTGGGACGCGTCGCTCGACCTCGGCGGAAAAATGCTGATCGACGACGCCGGAACCAAGGACCGCAAGATGAAATCGGTCGTCGTTCCGCTCAAAGCCGGCCTGCACAAGATCGCCCTGCGCTACAACCACCGTGAGGGCGACGCCCATTTCCGTTTCCGCGTCGGGCTAAAAGGCCAAGGTTTGCGACAGATCAGCGGCGGGGAACTCGTGCACTAATTGATCTTATGCCCCAAACGCGGAAAGAGGTAGTTGACGATTTGATCCAGAGAATACTGAGTTCAGCTGATGCTGAGCCTCAAGCAGCGGGCACATTTAACAGTAGCAAGACGGTGTCATGGAAAGCACTCAGGGAAGCAGAGACTTTAACTGACATTGAGTTGATTCCCACTTTGAAAGAACGTATTGGGAGTGAGTCAGACAAGAAAGTCCGAGGAGCTGCCTATTTTATACTTGGGAAGGTCGCCAAAAACACTGAGGATGATTCGGTTGCTCAATTTTTGATCGACCGAACCTCGGTGGAGAAAGATCAATATATTGTTGGTTCGATATTCGACAGCCTTGCGGACATTATCAAACCCGTTGGAACAGATCTGTCTCTCTTGATTGAGGCTACGAAGAATTCCAAGTGGCTGATACGTCATTCCGCAATAAGTGCATTGAAACGGAGTCAGGATCCTAGAGCCGAAGAAGTCGCAATCGAGATCTCTAGGCAAAGTACGGATTCTTTCGATGTGGTATACGCAAATGAAGTGCTCAATGACATAGGAACGATGAGGGCAATACCGATCCTGGAAAAGCATCTAAGTAGCCGTAAGCGAGATGTTAAGGACTCAGCAAAGTACGCCGTTGAAGCGATTCAAAAGAGAAACCCGGCAAGTTAAGATCAGTGAATAAGCTGCTCAAAATATTATTTTGTATCTCGATAATGGCGCTTGGCGTTTGGGCAAAAACTCAGCCACCCAGACCGATCCTTCCGATCCCAACCCGATCCCAGCTAGCCTGGCAAAAGCTTGAGTATTACGCGTTCATCCATTTCGGGATCAACACCTTTACCGATCACGAATGGGGCGAGGGCCGGGCTCCGGCGGGGGATTTTAACCCGACGGCGTTTGACGCTCGGCAGTGGGCGAGGGTGGTGAGGGCCGCGGGAATGAAGGGCATTATTATCACGGCGAAACATCACGACGGTTTTTGTTTGTGGCCTTCGGCGACGACGGAGTATTCGGTCAAGAATTCAAAGTGGCGTGACGGTAAGGGCGATGTGCTGAAGGAGCTTTCCGCCGCCGCTCGCGAATACGGCCTCAAATTCGGCATCTACATCTCGCCGTGGGACCGCAATCATCCGCTGTACGGCACGCCGCGGTATAACCAGATCTATAAGCAACAATGGCACGAGCTGCTCACAAACTACGGCCCGGTATTCGAGTCGTGGCTCGACGGCGCGAACGATAACAAAAAACGGATGGTCTATGATTTCGGCGGCTTTTTCTCGACCATCAAACGCGAACAGCCCGACACGATCATCTTCAGCGACGCCGGGCCCGACATTCGCTGGGTCGGCAACGAACGCGGAATTGCGGGCGAAACCAACTGGTCAACCCGCGACAACGAAGGCTCGTTCCCCGGCTTTGCCGATGAAAAAGCTCTAAACCACGGCGACGAGAACGGCACTTCGTGGATACCTGCCGAATGCGACGTGTCGATCCGTCCGGGCTGGTTCTACCACGCTGAGGAAGATAAGAAAATCAAAAGCGTGAGCCAACTTATGGATATCTGGCTCGGCTCCGTTGGCCGCAACTGCAACCTGCTGTTGAATATAGGCGTCGACCGCCGCGGCCTGGTCAACGAGAACGACATCGCGCGGTTAATGGAATTTAAAGCCGCCCGCGAAATGGCTTTCGGTACTAACCTTGCCAAAGGCACGATCACCACATCGAATACTCGCGGCTCTCGATTTGCACCCGCAAATGTCATCGACGGCTCGTACGACACATATTGGACGACTACTGACGGCGTGACGAATGCCACGCTTACGCTCGATCTTGGCCGCGAAACCAGTATCGACGGCGTTATGCTTCAGGAATACATCGCTCTGGGCCAGCGGATTAAGCGTTTTACGGTCCAGACCTGGAACGGCAGCGAATTCCAAACCGTTGCGACGGCGACAACGATCGGTTACAAGCGGATCCTGAAGTTCCCGCGAACCGCGACGACAGGCGTTCGCGTCGTGTTTGACGAAGCAAAGGCGTCGCCCGCGATCTCGACCCTGCGTTTATTCGATACCCGGAAATGAGATTGATATTTCTGTTAATGACGATATTCCTGCTCGCTGGCTTGGTGCAGCCGCAGGATAAAGTCGTTTTTGAGAGCGGCAAAGACGGAGCGGCGACCTATCGAATTCCGGCGATCGTTAAGCTCAAAAGCGGCAAGCTGCTAGCCTTTGCCGAGGCTCGGCGTAAGGGCGGGAGCGATTTTGGTGATATCGATATCGTCATGCGAACCAGCAGCGATGGCGGGAAGACCTGGTCCGCGATGCAGGCAGTTGCCGAAAACGGCACGATGCAGGCGGGAAATCCGGCTCCGGTCGTTGATCTGTTCGACCCGCGTTTTCCACGGGGACGCTTGTTCCTTTTCTACAATACAGGCGACCGTAACGAGCAGGAAGTTCGCCGCGGCCGTGGTACGCGTGAGGTATGGTACAAAACCTCGATCGACGAAGGCCGCACTTGGTCCGCGGCTGTAAATATCACATCGCAGGTCAAACGCCCCGAATGGCGTTCGTACGCCAACACGCCGGGGCACGCGATACAACTGACCGAGGGCAAATACCGCGGCCGTCTGCTCGTTCCGATGAACTATTCAAAAGGCGAGCCGTCGAAGACGTTCGAAGACTACATGGCGTCGGCATTCTATTCTGACGACCATGGCCTTACGTTCAAACTCTCGGGCGATGTCGGCATCGCCGGCAGTAACGAATCGACCGCCGCTGAGATCGGCGGCGGCGGCGTTTTGATCAACGCCCGCAATCAGAAAGGCGATCAAAAATACCGCATCACGGCCCGTAGCGACGATGGCGGTGCGACGTGGAAAGACGCCGGATTCGACACCGCTCTTCCCGATCCGGTTTGCGAGGGGAGCCTGCTGCGGATCAAGGGGAAAACGCTAGCCTTCGCAAATAACGCCGACAGCTCGCATCGCAACGGCTTGACCGTTCGGATAAGTTTTGACGCGGGGCGGACGTGGATGAAAGAGCATTTGATCGACCGCATTGACAACCCTAAAGGGCGTGATTTCACCGCGTATTCTGATATCGTAATGATCGACACGAAACGCATCGGCGTTTTGTATGAAAAGGATGATTATAAACAGATCGTGCTGAAAGTGATCGACTGGAAATAGTATGAAAACCAAGCTTTTTGCCATTATTGCTGTCTTTGCATTCTCGATCGGCCTCGCCGCCCAGACGCGTGATCTTGCCAAATGGGTCAACCCCTTCATTGGCACGGGCGGGCATGGGCATACGTTTCCGGGGGCGACGATGCCGTTTGGAATGGTGCAGCTCTCGCCCGACACGCGGATCGACAACTGGGACGGATCGAGCGGCTATCACTACTCCGACGACACGATCTACGGTTTTTCGCACACCCACCTGAACGGCACGGGCATTCCGGATTATTGTGATGTTTTGTTTATGCCCCAAACCGGCGCAGTCAGATTTGCCGACGCCGTCGCGTTAAGCGGAGGGTCTAAATTTTCACATGCAAATGAGCATGCCGAGCCAGGTTATTATTCGGTTCGCTTGGATGACGGCAATATTTTGGCGGAGTTGACTGCAAGAACCCGCGTTGGATTTCACCGGTATACTTTTCCTCGTTCTGATAGCGGCGCAAATATTTTGATCGACCTGAAATGGAGAGACAGAGTACTAGATTCAGAACTAAAGGTTGTCGGGGACCGAAGGATCGAAGGCTATCGCCGATCTTCTTCGTGGGCTAAAGATCAGGCGATCTACTTCGTAGCTGAGTTTTCAAGGCCGTTTGATTTTCCACTTATTGGCAACAGTGGGTCGATCACATCGGGAGGTGGGAAAGGAGATCGTTTACGGGGAGTTTTACATTTTGACACAACTAAAAGTCAGCAAGTATTAGTAAAGGTCGCCATTTCCCACGTCTCCATCGAAGGAGCCCGCAAGAATCTCGCGGCCGAGCTTCCCGGCTGGGATTTTGAGAAGGTTCGGGCGGATGCCAAGGCGGCTTGGAATAAGGAGTTGTCGAAGATCGAGGTTTCGGGTGGGACGGATGATCAGACGACGACTTTCTACACGGCGCTTTATCACACGATGATCCAGCCGAATATCTTTAACGATGTCGACGGATCGTATCTCGGGATGGATAAAAAGGTTCACAGCCTGTCGCAAGTTCGCAAACTCGGGCCCGAGCGAACCGCACGCGGAGCGAAAAGCGATCGCGGAGTGGCGCCGACCGGGACGAAAAAGGAAGCGTCGGGCGATCAGTACACGATCTTCTCGCTTTGGGACACCTTTCGCGCCGCGCACCCGCTTTATACGATCATCGATCAGAAGCGGACGGTGGATTTTATCAATACGTTTATCCGGCAATATGAGCAGGGCGGGCGTTTGCCGGTTTGGGAGCTGGCGGCGAATGAGACGGACTGTATGATCGGCTATCACTCGGTCTCGGTCATTGCGGACGCGATGGCGAAGGGGCTGACCGGCTTCGACTACGAAAAAGCCTACGCCGCCGCCAAGCACTCCGCCGAACTCGACCACTTCGGCCTAGCCGGCTACAAAAAACGCGGCTACATCTCGATGGAAGACGAAAACGAATCCGTCTCGCGAACGATGGAATATGCTTATGACGATTGGTGTATTGCGCAAATGGCCAAAGTTCTTATGTATCGGGAGTCTAAACCGTCGAAGAACGGCCCGAAGCCAAGTTATGACCCGAAGACCGGTATCGCCTCGTTCCCAATTGATGTCGAGAAAACCAAGTATCTGAACGAGTATAGGCAGTATCTAAAACGCGGACGTTACTTCGAAAATCTCTTCGACCCAAAGATCGGCTTTTTCCGCCCTAAGAAGAACGGCGGTTTTGTCGAGCCTTTTGCTCCCAACGAAGTGACATTCGGTTTTACCGAGGGCAATTCGTGGCAGTATTCGTTCTTCGTTCCGCAGGATGTCGAGCATCTGGTGAAGCTTCACGGCGGGCGTGAAAAGTTTACGGCGAAGCTCGATGAGCTGTTCAATACCGACCAGAAACTCGGCGGCCGCGAACAGGCTGACCTGACCGGCCTCATTGGCCAGTACGCTCACGGCAACGAGCCTTCGCATCACATTACGTATCTCTACGATTATATCGGCCAGCCCTGGAAAACCCAAAAATTGGTCCGCCGGATAATGGACGAATTTTACCATCCCGCACCCGACGGCCTGATCGGCAACGAAGACTGCGGCCAGATGTCGGCGTGGTACATCATGTCCGCCAGCGGCTTTTACCAGGTCGCACCGGGCAAGGCGGAATACGCCTTCGGCACGCCGCTCTTCCCCGAGATGAAGTACCGCCTCGAAAACGGCAAAACCTTCACCATCCGCGCGAAAGGCGTTTCGGCAAAGAATTTTTACATCCAGTCCGCAACCCTGAACGGCGTGCCGCACAAAAAAGCATTCCTAACCCACGCCGATCTGATGAAGGGCGGCGTGCTGGAATTCTCGATGACCGATGCCCCGGCGATGGGGGCTTTTTCGGAGTTTCCGGTTTCGAGCATCGGTGGACAAACCGTCAGCGTTCCGGTTATAAACGGCGAGCGAACCATAAAAGACAAGGTCGAGGTCTCGATCTCAACCGCGACGCCGGACGTGAAGATATACTACACGACAAATGGCGACGAACCGGTCATTGGAAAAAGCGACGTTTACGAACGGTCTTTCAGCCTCGATCACACGACAACCGTCAAGGCAATCGCCGCAGGTTCCACCGGTGATCCGAGCAAGCCTGTTTCTGCTCTATTTATTAAACGTCCAAACGACTGGAGCGTGAAGGTCATGTCAAAATACAGCTCGCAATACACCGGCGGCGGCGACAACGCCATCATCGACGGCATCCGCGGGACGGTCAATTTTGCGAGCGGCGAATGGCAGGGCGTGCAGGGCAAAACGTATGAGGCGGTGATCGATATGCAGAGGGAAACACCCGTTTCCGAGGTCGGAGCGAGTTTCCTGCAAGTTGCTCTGCCATGGATATGGATGCCCGACCGAGTGGAATTTGAAGCGTCAACCGACGGCAAAACCTTCACCAAGATCGCCGAAATAAAACCCGGCTTCCCCCAAACCGACCTGACCCCAACCGCCAGCGAATACCGCCAAGCCGTCACACCGACAAAGGCCCGCTACATCCGCATGCGAGCCTACAACTTCGGCAAGATCCCATCCTGGCACCTCGGTGCCGGCGGCGATCCATGGATATTTGTCGACGAGGTTTTTATAAGATGACTGGAGCGCAAGCGTCCGCTTGCAAACGCTGCCGCTTCGGCAGTGTGCCGCACGTTAGCATTTCTCAGCTCGAACGAACCCAACACCATCACGCCGGACGAACCGGCGTTGCAGGCGAGGGCGCCTGCGTTCCCGGGGGTTAGTCCTTTTTGAGTTTTCCCATCATCGCGACCCCACGGGCCGCTTCGGAAAACTCCGACGGGATCAGAACGATCGTCGTCGTATTGTTGTCGATGCCGATCTCTGAGAGCATCTGCATGCGGCGGAGTTCGAGGGCGATCGGGCTTTCTTCCATTTGTTTGGCGCCTTGGGTGAGCTTGATCGAGGCTTCGAGCTCGGCTTCGGCTTTGACGATACGGGCGCGTTTTTCGCGGATCGCCTCAGCCTCGCGGGCCATAGCACGCTGCATCGATTCTGGGATCTCAACGTCCTTCATCTCGACCATCTCGATCTTGATCCCCCACGGTTCGGTCGTCGAATCAACGATCTCCTGCAGGGTTCGATTGATCTCTTCGCGGCCTTTCAAAACCTCGTCAAGTGAATGCTGACCGATGATGTTTCTCAGGGCTGTGACGGAAAATTGATAGACCGCCTGCTCGTAATTGACAACCTCGAGAATCGCTTTCGAGGCCTCGACGATGCGAAACCACAGAACGGCATTGACCTTGATCGTGACGCTGTCCTTTGTGATGGTTTCCTGCTGTTCGAGGTTGACGGTTGCTGTGCGGGTATCGACCTTCTGCTGGCGGTCGATCAGCGGGATAAGATAGTAAATGCCCGGGCCTTTTATTCCGACGAATCTACCTAGCCGAAAGACAACGGCCCGTTGGTACTCCTGGGCAATTCTGATCCCAGATAGAATGATGAACACAACAACGATAAAGGCACCGAGAATTGGCAGTACTGCTTCCATAACCTTACTCTACGCCTATCATTGTCCGTGTCAACGGTACGGGCCTAGCTGTTTTAGAGTTTATCGATCTTACCTGCGAGTGCGACGTCCACATCGGTTATCCCGCCGCGGTCGTGGGTGGTCAGGGTGATGTCGGCGTAGCCCCAGCCGAAGGTGATATCCGGGTGATGATCGGCGGCTTCGGCGAGGGCTCCGACGCGGTTGACGTGGTCGAGAGCTTGTGCGAAGTTGTCGAACTTGACACTTTTCTTCAGCAGTTTGCCGTCGACGCTCCATCCGTCGAGGGTCTTGAGGGCGTCGGTTAGCTGTCCGACATCGAGAATTTTGCGTTCCATTCGTTTTTGGCTCCCTGCTTTTGAGCTATAATCAAAGTTTTGAGTAACTTTGTTCAAAGGTATCCGTAAAATGCGTAATTGGTCAAGACTTCTTATTTTCGCCCTCGCTATCTCGATCGTGGCCTGCACGCCGCAGCGTCCTGCCACGCCGAAAGAGACATTTATGACCTACATCAAGGCTCTGAAGGCTAAAGACTATACGACGATGAAGCTTCTCCTTTCGGATGCGACCATCAAGATGCACGAGAAGGAAGCCAAAGCCCAGGGCGTGACCGTCGATGACATCGTCAAGCGCGAGACTTTGCTCAGCGAAAACCAGACCTCAATGGACATTCGCAATGAGAAGGTCGATGGTGATAAGGCGAGTCTGCAGGTCAAGAATTCATATGGCAGTTGGGAAACTGTCCCGTTCGTCCGCGAAGACGGCGTCTGGAAGATCGACAAGCAAGGCTATGCCGACCAGATGCTGAAGGACATCGAGGACCAGGAGAAAGAGCTTGACGAGCTGATCAACGGAAACAGATCGACCTACTAATATGTCAACAATTAAGCCCTTCAAAGCCCTTCGCCCACCTGCTGATAAGGCGGAATTCGTGGCTTGCGTGCCGTATGACGTGATCTATGACAGCGAGGTGCGCGAGTTGATCGCCGATAATTCGCTCAGTTTCCTGCGCGTCACGCGGCCCGAGGGTGAATATTCTGAGGCGGAAAAGCCGTCAAGCGAAACGGTTTTTGAGCGGGCAAAACAAAATCTGGAAGAGTTCATACGCTCCGGTGTTCTGGTTCAGGATGATGAGGACGCGATCTATGTCTACCGCTTGAAAGATGGAGATCAATCGCAGACGGGTGTTGTTGCATGCTGCTCGATCGCTGAATACGACGCCGGGCTTATCAAGAAGCACGAGAAAACTCGGCCCGACAAGGTCGCCGACCGCACGGCGCATATGCTCGCGGTCGGAGCTCAGACCGGCTTGATATTTCTGGCATTTCGAAACACGGACGACATTCGCGGCCTGATCGCGGATGCTGTAACAGGTGAGCCGATCTACCATTTCACTTGCCCGCAGAACGTCGAGCAGACGGTTTGGCGGATGGTCTACACGGATGTGTGGGTCGAGGCTTTCGCCGAGCTTCCTGCTCTCTACGTAGCCGACGGCCACCACCGTGCCGAGAGCGCGAAACTCGCTCGTGACAAGATGCGCGAAGCAAATACGCATCACACCGGCGAGGAAGAATACAATTTTGTTATAGCGGGGATGTTTCCCTCTGAGGATCTAAACATCCTGCCCTACAACCGGGTGGTCAAGGACCTCAACGGACTTAGCCGCGATGAATTCTTCGATAAGATACGTGATTATTTTCTACTGGTCGAATCGATCGACGAAACGCCGGATAAACGCGGCGAGATGAGCATGTATTTCGAAGGCGCTTGGTACAAACTGCGGTTCAAGCCCGACCATCCGGTCAAATTCGACGCGATCACGGGGCTCGATGTGAGCATCCTGCAGAACTACCTCCTCGCTCCGGTTCTCGGCATCGGCGACCCGCGAACAGATACGCGAATAGCTTTCGTCGGCGGAGCCCGCGGAACTGCGGAACTGAAGAAAATGGTCGATTCGGGTGAAGCTAAGGTAGCGTTCTCTATGTTTCGGACCACAATGGACGACCTCTTTGCCGTATCAGACATGGGCGAGATCATGCCGCCGAAATCGACATGGTTCGAGCCGAAGCTAAAGGACGGACTGCTCATCCACTTGATCTAAAAGATGGAAAACAAAGACCTCGCACATATCAGGCGGGACTACTCGCGGGAAGGGCTGTCCGAAGAGCAGGTTGCCAACGATCCCTTTGTTCAGTTCGGCCGCTGGATGGATGAGGCGATCACCGCCGAACTGCCGGAGCCGACCGCAATGTCGCTTTCGACCGCGAGCGCCGAGGGCCGGCCGTCATCTCGAATGGTGCTTCTCAAGGGCTTTGACAACAGTGGTTTCGTCTTTTACACCAACTACAACAGCCAAAAAGGCCGCGAGCTAGCCGACAACCCTTTCGCTGCTCTAACATTCTTCTGGCCCGAGCTGGAACGTCAGGTGAGGATCACCGGACTGGTAAGCAAGGTCTCGGCGGAGGAATCAGACGAGTATTTCAAATCCCGGCCTTTCACGAGCCGAGTAGGCGCATGGGCGTCAAATCAAAGCGAGACGATCGATTCGAAAATGACCGTGGCAGCTAAGGCGGCAAAGCTACTGGTTAAATACGCAAGTGGCAACGTGCCCCGGCCACCGCATTGGGGCGGTTACCGTGTCATCCCAGATCAGATCGAATTCTGGCAAGGTCGTCCGAGCCGCCTGCACGACCGGATCGTGTACAAACTGGACGGCGAAAGCTGGAATATTATTCGGCTCTCTCCGTAACCTCTTTTATGTTCGAAACCGAGAGATTAATAATTGAAAAGATCACTCCGGCGGAGCTGCCGTGGCTGATCGAGCTGCGATCCGTTCCTGCTGTTTACCGTTACATGGGCGGTATTAAGATGCAGAACGCTGAGGCATTGACCGCTCGGCTGCCCTTCTACCTCGAGTGCCACGAAAAGTATGGTTTTGGATTCTCGATCATGACCCTGAAATCAACCGGTGAGCGGATCGGAACCAGCGGTTTGCAGCCGCTTGAGGATACCGGCGAGATCGAGGTCGGCTATAATCTTGCCGAAAAACACTGGCGGCAAGGTTATGGCTATGAATGCGCCTCGGCTTGGATAAAGTACGGTTTTGAAACCGCCGGGCTCGAGCGTATCGTTGCTGTTGCCGACCCTGCAAACACTGGATCGTGGCGAATAATGGAAAAGTGCGGGATGAAATACGAAGGAACATTGAAGCATTACGGTATGAACTGCGTACAGTATGCTATCTCGCAAAGCGAGTTCTTTGGTTCAAAAGCGTAAATTTATCGGAAAGATGCGGCCAAATATTCCAAAACTGATCCTCGCGATCGTATTGAGCATCTATTTTCTCTCGATCGCCTACGCTCCGATGAACGGCAGTTTTCTTGATATCGTCGATCTGCCGATCCATGAGACCGGGCATTTGCTGTTCCGGATATTTGGCGAATTTATGATGATCGCGGGCGGTTCGCTCTTTCAAGTTATCCTGCCGTTGATATTTGTAGGGTATTTTATCTGGCAGCGGAGCTATTATTCGGCGGCTATCGTGTCGATGTGGGTCGGACAGAGTATTCTGAATGTGTGGGTCTATGCTTCTGACGCCGTAGTAATGCAATTGGTATTGACGAGCGGCTTTACAGGCAGCGAAGGCAGTTTTCACGATTGGAACTACATGCTCGACCATTTTGGTATGCTGGGATCGACAAAGGGGATCGCCAGCATCATAAGATTTGCTGGTACGGCGATCATAGTTGTTTCCGCCGCATGGTCGGTCTATTTTTCTTTTTTACCTGCGGCTGAAGCTGAAGATGATCTATGAAAGCTACGCTGATCACGGGTGCATCGAGCGGTATCGGCGAAGGCTTCGCACGGAGGCTCGCTACCGAGGGCCACGATCTCGTGCTGGTTGCCCGTTCTGAAAAGGCGTTGCATGAGCTTTGCGATGAGCTGATGCTCAAGCACGATATTTGGGCTCACTATATCGTCCTCGATCTCGCCGAACCGAATGCCGATCTCACGCTCTTCGCAGAAACGCAAAAACACAATATCGAGATCGACTGCCTGATAAATAACGCTGGTTTCGGCTCGAGCGGCGATTTTGCCAAGCTAAATATAGATCGCGAGCTGCAGATGATAGAGTTAAATATTGCGGCTCTTGTGGCGATCACCCATGCATACCTTAAGCCGATGCGTGAGAGAAAGAGCGGAACGATCGTAAATGTCTCGTCCGCGGCCGGATTTCAACCGATCCCGTTCATGGCAACGTACGCGGCGACGAAGGCTTTTGTTACCTCTTTTTCGGAAGCGGTCGCAGAGGAAAATCGGCCTTATGGAATACAGGTTTTAGCTCTGTGTCCCGGTTCGACGCAGACGAATTTTTTTGCGGCGTCGAGGATCGACAGGCCTGTGCAGGTCAAGGGCCAGCAGACGGTCGAGCAGGTCGTTGAGACCGCGATCCGAGCAATGAAAAGCGGCCGTACGAAAGTGGTTTCAGGTATCGCGAACAAGATCGGAGCATTGCTCGGAAGCTATATCCCGAGTTTTATTACGCGTCGGGCCATGGCGAGTGCACTGCGGCCGCGGTTTCAGCGGGAAAAACGTACGCGGTGATCTCTTTAGTTGGATTTTTGCTATGAGATTTACGATTCTTGGCAGCGGTTCGACCGGTAATGCGGTACTGATCTCGAGCGAAACGACGAACGTGCTCGTGGATGCTGGCATGAGTGCGCGTGAGATCGTGAAGCGGCTTGCTGAGGTTGGCGTTTCTCCGGATAAACTGGACGGCATCATGGTCACCCACGAGCACGGCGATCACATCGGCGGGCTACGCGTTTTGATGAGCGCGGTGAACTGCCCGGTCTATATATCGCGTATTACAGAGGATGCCTTTTACGACACGAAGGCCGGTGGCCAGAACGGCGACAGCGAGTCCTCAAAACGCCGTTCTGCTCTCAAAGACCGAACCCAGGAGATCGAATCGACCCGCGAATTCCGCATCGGCGACATAGATTTCGAACCATTCAGCGTGCCCCACGATGCGGTGGATAATTTTGGCTTTATCGCGAAAAAGGACGGTGTAAAGGTAGCGACGTTGATGGATTTCGGTCATATCTCGACGCTGATAAAGGAAAAACTAACGGGCTGTGATGCGATCGTCGTTGAATCGAACCACAGCCGGGATATGCTCAGGGCTTGCTCTGTTTACACTTGGGATCTCAAGCAAAGGATCATGTCCAACACGGGCCACCTCTCAAACGAAGACCTTTCCGATTGGCTTACAAACGATTTCGACGGGCGTGCACGCCACATAGTCCTCGCTCACCTTTCACAGCGTGCGAATGAACCAAATCTTGCCCGCATAACCGCCGAGATCGCCCTCCAAATGAGGCCGCCGCTTTTTAGAGCCGAGACAAAAATATCTCTCTCGCAACCAAAGAGCCCGACGGATTGGTTTGAGTTATAGCCGGGAACGCAGGCTCCCTCGCCTGCAAGCGTTCTGTATCAGGACGCTGACGAACGTGGTGACAACTCAACTATATTCAACCGAAACGTAATCACGCTGGAGGAACCAGCGTTGCAGCCGAGGGCGGCTGCGTTCCCGGCAGGACGCCGCGAAAGGTTTTGCGGTGGAGAATGCATGGGCCGTGGATTCTGAGAGCTTCGAGATGCGTCGCAGCTCCGTACCCTTTGTGGCCCGCGAAACCGTATTGCGGGTATTCCGTATCGTAGGCCTTCATCAGATCGTCGCGGTATGTTTTTGCGAGGATCGATGCGGCGGCGATAGATGCTGAGATCGAGTCGCCTTTGATAATGGACTTTTGCGGCAGCGGCGACCGTTTCAGATAGAGTGCGTCTATGAGAAGGAAATCCGGCTCTGGTGTGAGTGAGGCGACAGCATTGAGCATCGCTTGTTTTGTTGCTTCGAGAATGTTGATCCGGTCGATCTCCTCTGCCTCGATCTGGCCAATGGAGAAGGCTATGCAGTCCGCCTTTAGCCGCGCGGCGATCTCGTAGCGGACGGCTTCCGAAAGCTTTTTTGAATCGTCGAGGCCCTCGGGTAACGATTTATTTGGATCAAGAATACATGCGGCCGTAACGACCGGGCCGGCAAGGCATCCGCGGCCAACCTCATCGAGCCCCGCAACAAGCTTATAGCCTTCGGCCCAAGCCTGTTCCTCAAAAACGAGTCCGATGCCTGAAACCTCGAAATTATCAAAGAGCGAAACGCGGGAATCCGATCCATACGCTTTGCCTAGATCCGATTTTCCCGCGTTTCGCATTGTCTATCAGTTGACCAACTACTTGCCCGGCTGTACTTTCTTAGCGCGTGTATCGCGTTCCTTGATACGAGCTGCCTTACCGCGAAGGTCACGCAGGTAATAAAGCTTAGCACGGCGTACCTTACCACGGCGGATCACGTCGATGTGATCGATGACGGTCGCGTGCAGCGGGAAAATACGTTCGACTCCCACGCCGAAGCTGACCTTGCGGACAGTGACGGTTTCGCGGACGCCGCCGTGTTTAATGGCGATGCAGATGCCCTCGAAAGCCTGGAGGCGTTCCTTGTTGCCTTCCTTAATGCGAACGCTTACGCGAAGCGTGTCGCCTGGCTGAAATGTTGGTACGTTATCTTTGAGTTGTGTCTTTTCGACAAAATCTAGTCTGTTCATTTTATTTTCGGCCAGAGGTAGGCGGCATTCGCCGGCTACATTTCACCATTTTCTCCTGTTAATAGATCTTTTCTAATAGATCTGGTTTTTTCCAGCGCCTTTTCACGACGCCATTTCTCAATTTCGGCATGATTGCCGTTCAATAAAACCTCGGGAACTGTCATCCCACGAAACTCAGCTGGCCGCGTATAGTGCGGGCAGTCAAGCAAACCATCTGAGAATGAGTCGTTCGCGGCCGAAGTCTCGCTTCCCAACGCATCCGGCAAAAGCCTGACGATGCTGTCGACGATCACGATCGCTGCGGGTTCGCCACCTGACAAAACATAGTCGCCGATCGATATCTCATCCGTCACGAGTGTCTCATTCACTCGCTCGTCTACACCTTCGTAGCGGCCGCAGATGAAAACGACATGCTTTGCTTCGTCAGCAAAACGTTGAGCGTCCGCCTGAATGAAAGGCTTCCCTTGCGGCGAGAGGAGCACGACGTGCGTTCCTGATGGATACGCTTCGCGATCGCTCGTTCCTATCAAATTTTCAACTGCGGCGAATATCGGTTCCGGTTTCAAAACCATCCCATCGCCACCGCCAAAAGGCCGATCATCGACCATCCTGTGCTTGTCCGTCGTAAACTCACGTAAGTCGGCAACGTCTATCTCGACGATATCTGCGAGCTTAGCCCGGCGAATAATTCCAAAATCAAAGACAGCGTCGAAGAACTCGGGAAAAATTGTCAAAACATCGATCTTCATGTCTTTTCTTAAATTCAACCGATCTCAAATTCTAAATTTGAGATCTAAAATTCAAGAAGTCCTTCCGGCGGGTCGATCTTTATCAACTTATTCTCGACATCGACGTCAACACAGATGGTCTCCGCAAATGGGATCAAGTACTCTTTTGACTCACCTGTGACGACGAGAAGCTCCGTGCCGCCGGTTCGCATTAATTCCCGAACCTCGCCGATATTGGTTCCATCGATCGTTTCGACCTTACAGCCCTCGAGTTCCCAGTCGAAATACTCGCCGTCGTCAAGCTCGACCGCATCTGACTCAGGTACGCAGATCTCGACGTTTCTGAGCGCTTCGCCTTGTTCGATCGTGTCGAATCCAGCGAATTTCAGGATCACGCGGCCGTTCTGGAACCAAAACTTTTCAATTTTCAATTCGAGCCGCTCGCCGTTTTCGCGAACGCCTATCACATCGACCAGAGCGTCAAAGCGCTCTGGAAAATCGGTCAGCAGATCTGCCACAACCTCGCCTTTTAGGCCGCGGGTTCTGACGATGTTGGCGATCGAAACAAGTTCTTCCATGGAACGCTGGCATCCTGCCGCCAAGATGGCGGCGTTCCACTAATCTTCGACCAGATCGAGCTGAAATCGCTTGTTCTGTTTTTGCCCGGCGATGAAAAGAATGCTGCGGATCGCTTTTATCGTACGGCCCTCGCGGCCGATGATGCGGCCCATGTCGGATTCCGCAACACGCACCGCGATGCGCACGTTTTTCCCGTCGCCGCTCTCCGAAACCTCAACGGCATCGGGCTCGCCAACGAGCGCTTTGATGATTCTTTCGACAGCTTCTTTCATCCTAGATCTCTGCCACAGAGGACTCAGAGAAATACTCGGTATTCTCTGGGGCTATTTCCTATTCTGCGACTGCTGCTTCAGCCGGGTTGTTCTTGATCAGGCTTTTAACAGTATCGGTTGGCTGTGCGCCGACACCGATCCAGTAGCTGATGCGGTCATGCTTCAAAATGACCTCTGCCGGGTTCAGCATCGGGTTGTAAGTACCTACGTTTTCGAGATACTTGCCATCGCGTTTGCTGCGTTTTTCCTTTACCACGAGGCGATAAAACGGTTTCCCTTTAGCGCCCATTCTCATTAAACTAATTGCTAACATAATTTTTGCTGGTTCGTTGTCGGTGGATCGTTGTTCGTTGTATCTGACAACGATCCGCGATCTACGAACAACCAACTATCTCCGTTTCTTGTGTCTCTTTTTCTTCTTAATTCTCTGCGACAAGGATTCGTTTGCATTGCCACCCGCATTGCCGTTATTGCCGCCAAAATCGTCATCATCGAGGCCCATGTCGCCGCCTCCGCCTAGCAGACCGCCAAGCCCGCCAGCCAAGCCGCCCATCATTTTCTTACCCAAACCGCCAAACATTCCGCTTCCGCGACTCATCTGCGACATCATCTTTTTCATCTGCTCGTACTGGCGGATGAGCTGGTTGACCTCAGCTATGGTTGAGCCGCTGCCTTTTGCTATACGCGTTTTGCGACTCGCGTCGATGACCTTGTGATTATTGCGTTCGAGCTTGGTCATCGAGCCGATGATCGCTTCGGTACGCTGCATCTGATGATCAACGACGGCTGATTGCTCGTCGGTGATCTGCATGCCGCCGGTGAGCTGCTCGGGCAGCATCTTCATCAATTTTGACATCGAGCCGAGCTTTTTGAACTGTCCAAGCTGATTGCGAAAATCTTCGAGCGAAAACTGATTCGTCGTCATTTTCCGCAACTGCTCTTGCGCTTCTTTTTCGTCGATCTTGCCCTGAACTTCCTCGATGAGGCTCAGAACATCGCCCATTCCCAAGATTCGCTGGGCAATGCGATCGGGATAAAATGGCTCGATCGCGTCGTATTTTTCGCCGACACCGACAAACTTCACCGGCTGGCCGATGACCTGCTTGATCGAAAGTGCCGCACCGCCGCGAGCATCGCCGTCCATCTTGGTTAGGACAACGCCGGTGATACCGACCCGCTCGTGAAAAACTTCTGCCGAACGAACCGCGTCCTGTCCGGTCATCGCGTCAGCGACGAAAAGAACTTCGACAGGCTTGGTCTCGGCCTTGATCTGCTCGAGCTCGACCATCAGGTCGTCGTCGATATGCAGACGCTCGGCCGTGTCGATCATCAGCGTGTCAAAGCCGAATTCGGTCGCATGTTTCACAGCACCGCGAACGATCGTCATCGGATCCGAAGTCTCTTTCGCCTCGTAAACCGCTACGCCGACGGCATTAGCCACAACCTTCAACTGCTCACGAGCCGCCGGACGGTAAACGTCAACGGAGACGAGCAAAGGCTTGCGTTCCTGGTTGTCCGCGAGCCAACGCGAGATCTTACCGGTCGAGGTCGTTTTACCCGAACCTTGTAGACCGACGATCATCACGACGTTCGGCGTTTGTTTGGTGAAAACAAGCCGCGACGAAGTGCCGCCCATCAGTTCGCTCAGTTCGTCATAGACGATCTTAACGACCTGCTCGTGCGGCTTCAGGTCCTGCCAAACCTCTTGTCCCTCAGCCTTTACGCGAACCGCATCGACAAAATCCTTCGCGACCTTGTAGTTAACGTCTGCCTCAAGCAGAGCCATCCGTATCTCGCGCAAAGCCGCATCCACATGCTCAGGCGTCAAGGTACCCTGGCCACGCAGATTCTTCAGCGATTTCTTCAGTTTGTCGGATAACGACTCAAACATATAGAGACAGTTCGGCTACAATAGTCGAAACTATAAATACTAGTGTTTGCGCTGGTTTGTGTCAAGAAATGCGACTACGAAAGTAGGCGTGATAGCGCCGAAAATACGGCCTTCGGACGAACTGAGAGTATACATTTCGGCTCGCCAAATTCCTTGCATTCATAGCCCGGACAAGGCTGGCAGGCGAACTCTTCGTAGACGATGTCGCTCGGTGCGTCGGTCCACGGACGCCAGTGGTTGCGGTTCGATGATCCGAATACAACTACCGATGGTGTTCCGACAGCGGCGACAATGTGAGCGATGCCGGAGTCGTTGCCGACGAAGATCTTTGCTTGAGAGGCAAGTGCCGTTATTTCCGGGAGCGATAGATCGTTGAATGTTGTGATCGGAACGTTGGAAAGTTTTTTTAATTTGTCGAGAATCGCTGTTTCATTTTTTCCCGCGACGGCAAATACGTTCAGGCTTTTGGCAACAAGGAATTCGGCGGTTTTTGCGAAGCTTTCGGTCGGCCATTGCTTGGTAACGAAGGCACTTGCGGGGTGGATAAGAGCAAAACCCTTGGCTTCGTTCCGCCCGCTTACGCAGGCGGTTCTGACTTGGGCGGCAACTTTTTCGTTCACGACAAGGCGTGTTTTTGGCCGATCTTCGACCGGAACACCGACAAATCCTATCAACGCCAGCTGCTGTTCTGCCGAGTGAGTGAATTCGCTTTTCCAAAAATCGGACGCTGATGAGAGAAGGTGGTTGTAGAGGAATGAGTATTGGTAATCAGCAAAGCCGACTCGATGCTTTGCACGCGAGGCGGCCGTGAAGAATGTTGCCGTCGTGCCGCCATGGAGGTTAAATGCCACGTCGTAATTTTGGCGGCGTAGCTGTTGTGCAACCTTTAGGCGTTCGGGCGAACTTTTACCGACGCTGATGACGTTATCGATCGCATCGTGGCCTTCGATAAGGGGAGCAACCCAGTCTTCGAGCAGGATATCTATTTGAGCGTTAGGTACGAATCGCCGGAGAGCGATCAGCGACGGTGTGGCGAGCACGGTGTCGCCGATAGATCGGAGCTTTACGACGAGAATGCGTTTTACATTGCTCCAGTCGATCTCGCTGTTTCCCATTATTTCTCGACCGTCGCTTCGTCGACGAGCATGACGGGGATCTCGTCGCGGATCGGGTAGACGAGGCTGCATTCCGGGTTTACGCACTTCAGACGCGTTTGGGCGTCGTCGATCTTAACCTCTGATTTACATTTGGGGCAGCGAAGGATCTCGAGAAGTTCGGGGCTGATAGCCATAATTTTTAATAGTAGAGGAAAAAGGCAAAAGTAAAAAGGCAAAATCGAGGCATTCGCATGACTGCTCTCTATTTTGCCTTTTGCCTTTTAGCTTTTGATTAGCTTGCTTCGGTCTTTGTTCCGCATTCAGGGCAGAATTTGGCTCCGGCTGCGAGTTCGAACTGGCAGCTGCCGCATCTTGCTTTTTCCTGCGACGAGCCGCATTCTGAGCAGAATTTCGCGCCTTCGCGAAGATTTGCTCCGCATTTGACGCATGGTACCTGGGCGATCTCCATCTTGCCGCCGCATTCTGAGCAGAATTTCACGCCGGCAGCGTTTGCCTTGCTACAGGTTGGGCATGCAACTGTGGCAGCGACCGGAGCAGAGGTCTGTTGCCCGCCAGCACCGCCGCCCTGCGGGGCGAAGGCATTGACCATCTGATTTCCGACAGCAAATCCCGCACCCAATCCCGCACCTAGGCCGGCACCGCCGCCCTCGTTCTGTGCCGCATCGCGAAGTGCGTCAGCAGCCTGGAACTTCATATATTGATCGACGTTGCCGATCGCGCCCATTGCGGCCCGCTTGTTGATCGCGTCCTGAACCTCTTGCGGTACGCTGACATTCTCGACATAAAACTTCGTAACCTCAAGGCCATATGACCCAAAGTCAACATTGATCATTCCCCGGATCTTGTCGCCGATCTCTTTGTATTGAGACGCAAGATCAAGTGCCGGGATCTTTAGTTCGCCGATCGCGTCTGAGAATTCAGTGACGATCGCACGTTTGAGCTGGCCCTCGATATCGTCAGTGCTGAAATGGGCATTTGTTCCGGCGATCTCTTTAATAAAATCGCCCGGGCTTGCTACTCGCATGCTGTAGGCACCAAAAGCACGCAGCTGCACGATGCCAAAATCCGCGTCGCGGAGCATGATCGGGTTCGACGTGCCCCATTTCATATCAGTGAACTGCTTAGTATTAACGAAATAAACTTCCGATTTGAAAGGAGAATTGAAGCCGAATTTCCAAGCCCCGAGCTTCGACAGGATCGGCGTGTTGCCGCCATCGATCTCGTATTTGCCGGGCGTGAAAACGTCAGCAACTTGGCCCTCAAAAACGAAGACCGCAGCCTGCGATTCGCGGACGATCAGCTGTGCGCCGTTCTTGATCTCCTGGCCCGCGACCGGAAAGCGATAGACCATCGTATCGCCCGTATTATCAAGCCACTCGATGACCTCGATGAACTGATTTAATGCCGCCTCTTTAACCTTGTCGAAAATACTCATTTATCAAATCTCCTTGCAAAGTTCTTAACGATAGAATATGCCACAAAGTTCGGAATTTTGGAAGAATCACTGATTGGCTCGAGGGGCATGTTACCAGCAGATCGGTTCGCGGGTGAGCAGGAAACGAGCTAATTTGTCGGCCGCTTTCTCTTGCGAATCATCCAGATCAGCGTAAGTGCCAACAAGCCGCCCGAAATATCCAGCAGTGTATCCATCGGAGATCCCGTGCGTTGGACATTAAAGCTCTGATTGAATTCGTCGATCGAGGCAGCGACAGCAACCAGCAGAATTGCCCACAATGCCCAGTATTTGCTGAGCCACACGATCGATGAAGTTAGGAATGCCCGTGCCGCAAGCGAGGCGAGGATCGCGTATTCCGTTACGTGCGCGGTCTTTCGTACCGCCGCGTGGACGATCTGAATAAAAGCTTCGTCCGCAGAAGGAAAAAAGAACGCGATCAATGGTCCGATGATCCGGGATGTCTCCGTCGATGAGCCGCTGCCGGTCGACAGGAAAAAAATCACGCCGAGCCATAATAAGAGAGGCGCGTAAGCAGAAAGCAGTACGCGCCCATAAATATCCTGAATTTTAGTCACAATTAATTAGGCAAATTGCCCATCGAGAAGTTGGCACCCCCACCAACAACGATCAGGATCCATCCCCCGATTACCATCAGAAGTGGTATCAAGCCCTGCTTTTTGACGATGTAAAAGACAATTCCGCCGAGCGGCTGGCAAAAGAAATTGACAAGTCCCCACAGCACTTTGTCACCTGTGGTCTGCCCTGTCTGGACCGCGGTCACGATCAGCCAAATAGCACCGATGAACGCGATCAAAGAACCAACAACTGCTAACATAATGATCCCTCCAATCTAGCTAAAGTTTTTGTTGCGAAAAGCAAGCAAAGGATAAACCAAAGCGTGTCCAAAGTCCAAACCGGCTGGAGCGTAGGTATTCTTCTCGGCGCGTACCTCCGATATTTTCAGTTGAAGAGGAGCGAATATAACTTTCAGGGCCGACGGTGGGCGAGCCGGATGCTAACCCTCCAATCAAAAGGCCCAAAGTCGATTCCGACTGTGGGCCTAAGGGTTTTAGATACTTTGTTTAAGAGCTAAGCTGCGGCTGCTCCGGAGACGACTTCAATAATTTCTTTGGTGATCGCCGCTTGACGGATGCGGTTCATGTTTAGGGTCAAAGTATCAATTAACTCTCCGGCATTCTTTGATGCCGAATCCATAGCGGTCATCTGCGAGCCAAAGAACGATGCGATCGTCTCGATCATTCCGCGGTAGATCTGCGTTTCAACCTGTTTTGGCAGCAATTTACCGAATATTTCGGCAGGCGGCTGCTCGTAGATATATTCAGCCTCAGCCGCGGTTTCGCCTTCGGAATTCTCAGCCGTTCTGGTCAGAGGCAAAAGCTGCTGAACAAGAGGTTTCTGCGTCAGGACGGTTTTGAATTCTGTGAAGACAACAAAAACCTTGTCGATCGATGTGTCCTCGGTAAACGTCTTGATCACCTTGGCAGCGATATCGGCAGCATCCGAGTATTTGACCTGACCGCCCATCACACCGACGTATTCGTCGAGGATCACGGCCTGGCGGCGTTTGAAGAAATCACGTCCTTTGCGGCCCACGGTGACCATCGATGTTTCCTTGCCCGCGTTCGATTTTAGGAAAGCCTGCGTCTCCTTGATAACGTTGGCATTGATGGCACCGGCGAGGCCTTTGTCGGCACTTACGAGGACGATGAGGTATTTTTCATCACCGCGTTCGTCAAGCAGCGGATGCGAAAATTCACCCGCGACCTTTGAACTCAACGCACCCAGCACGTCCGACATCTTGGTCGCAAACGGACGAGAAGCGGTCACGCGATCCTGCGCACGCTTCAGTTTCGCCGCCGCGACCATCTTCATCGCTTTGGTGATCTGTTGTGTATTCTTGACCGACTTGATACGTCGGCGCATGTCCAGAAGACTTGCCATTTTCTTTATCTAAGATAGGACGTATAGGTCCTATACGTCCTATTTGTCTTTACTAAGCCGCAGCACTTGCTGCCGTTGCCCAACGGGTCGCTTTGAAATCTTCAACCGCTTCCTTCATCGCCGCTTTCAGATCGTCGTCGATCGATTTTTTCTCGCGGAGCGTGTTCAAAACGCCCGGATGCGATTCCTCGGCAAACTTCGTCAATTCCTCTTCGAAACGCTTGAGGTCAGAGACTTCGATATCGTCTGCCAGGCCATTGGACACTGTCCAGATGATGAGAACCTGTTCAACGACGTCCATCGGCTTATACTGAGGCTGCTTGAGGATCTCGGTAAGACGACGGCCTCGCTCGAGCTGAGCCTGAGTTGATTTGTCGAGATCCGAGCCAAACTGGGCGAAAGCCGCGAGCTCGCGAAACTGTGCGAGATCGATACGCAGCGTACCGGCGACCTGCTTCATGGCCTTGATCTGTGCTGAACCGCCCACACGGGAAACTGAGTTTCCTACGTTGATAGCCGGACGGACGCCCGAGTTGAACAGATCGCTCTCGAGGAAGATCTGGCCGTCGGTGATCGAGATCACGTTGGTCGGAATGTACGCCGAGATATCGCCTGCCTGCGTTTCGATGATCGGAAGCGAGGTCAGTGAACCGCCGCCGCGTTTGTCCGACATCTTGGCGGCGCGCTCGAGCAGGCGTGAGTGTAAGTAGAAAACGTCGCCAGGATAAGCTTCGCGGCCCGGAGGACGACGAAGCAGAAGCGAAATTTCGCGGTACGCAGCAGCCTGTTTCGAAAGATCGTCGTAGATCGTCAGAGCGTGGCGGCCGTTGTCGCGGAAATATTCGCCCATCGCACAGCCCGAATACGGAGCCAGGAACTGCATAGCCGCCGGATCGGATGCCGAAGCGTTGACGATGATGGTGTAATCCATCGCACCAAACTCTTCGAGCTTCTGACGAACCTGAGCAACGGTGGACGCTTTCTGTCCGATCGCTACGTAAACGCAGATCACGTCTTTGCCCTTCTGGTTGATGATCGTGTCGATGGCAACGGCGGTTTTACCCGTCTGGCGGTCCCCGATGATCAACTCACGCTGGCCGCGGCCAACGGGAACCATCGAATCGATAGCTTTCAGACCGGTCTGAAGCGGTTCTTTAACCGGCTGACGGTCGATAATTCCGGGAGCGATCTGCTCGACCGGAAAGTACGTGTCCGTGATGATCTCGCCTTTACCGTCGATCGGGTTACCGAGAGCATCGACCACACGGCCGATCATCGCGTCGCCGACCGGAACGCTCATGATGCGCTTGGTACGCTTGGCTTCGTCGCCCTCTTTGATCTTCTGAAAATCTCCGAAAAGCACACAGCCGACCTTGTCTTCCTCAAGATTAAGGGCGAGGCCGCGAACTCCGTACGGGAATTCCAGCAGCTCGCCGGCCATGACCTTTTCCAGGCCATAGATCTCGGCAATACCGTCGCCGACCTTGATGACGGTCCCGACTTCGTTGACCGTCATCGATGCATCAAAATTCTCGATCTGTGCACGAATGATCTCGTTGATCTCGTTAGCTTTAATTGATTCCATATTCTTTTCAGCTGTCGGTTCGGACTGATGACAACTATCCATTTACCAATTGCTCTTTCAAATTCTCCAATTTTGTTTTGACCGATCCATCATAAACGGTGGATCCGATGCGGGTGACGACACCGCCGATCAGGTCCTGATCGATCGAATAATTGACACTCACTTTCTTGCCGGTAAGCTTTTCAAGATTTTTTTCAAATTCACCGCGTTCGCTGCCCGGCAACTCGCGGGCCGAGATGATCTCGGCTGACACGATCCCGCTGCGTTCATCAAGAACCGAATCGAAGCGGTCGTTGATCTCGCAGATCTCAGCCAGGCGTCCGTTCTGAAGCAGGACCTTTAGAAAATTCGCGGTTGTCTTGGAAGGCTTTACTTTTGCTATGAGGCCGTCCAGGACCCTGACCTTGCTTTCGTGAGCGATCGAGGGATTACCGAAAACAGTCTGCAGTTCTGTACTCTCTCCGAAAAGTTTTGCCCAATCGGCAAGCTCCGACTTAACGGTGGCAGTATCTCCGGCGGCGAGAACGGCATCTGCGAGTGCGGTCGAGTAGCGGCGGGCGATCGTTTCGGTATTCATATTAGTTCAGCCCTCCGATCTCTTGGATGCTTGCCCGGACGAGTCTTACATCTTCGTCACTATTGATCTGGGCACGCAGTTTCTGCTCCGCTAACCGAATGCTCTCCTCTGCCGAAAACCGTCGAAGTTCCGCTCGCGACAGCATTTGGAGCCTGTTGAGCTCGGCCTCAGCCTGTTGGCGAATGCGGTCAACCTCAATTTGAGTAGTTTCTGCGAGACGTTTCGCCTCGAAAGCTGCTTCGTCCTTTGCTTTTTTGAGAACGCTCTCTTTCTCAGCTTCGAGCTGAGCGAGCTTTGCCTCGGCAGTTGTTAGTTTTGCGAGCGCCGCTTGTTTCTCTGCTTCCGCCTTGATCAATTCCGCACGGATCTGTTCGCGCTTAGCCTTAAAAGCTTCGCTCAGCGGCTTTTTCGCGACGTAGATCATTAGTGCGATAAAAATCGCCAGATTGAGAAATTTCCACGCCTCAAAGCCGGGGATATTAAAGTAGCGGTCGTAAAAACCGCCGCCACCGGCGAGAAGCAGTAAGGATGTAGTGAAGAACGCTAACATAATCAAAACTAGCCTTTCAAAATACTTGCCGCGATGCTGTCTGCTATCTTTTCGGCGTCAGTACGCATTGCCGCCTGGGCATCTGCTGCCTGTTTTGCGAGTTCTGCTTTGCCGGATTCCAGAGAGGACGCAACCTCAGCTTTTATGTTGCTAAGCTGCTTGTCGCGGGCTTCCGTCGCAGCTTTCTGCTCTTTTTCAATCAGCTCATAACCTTTCGAACGCGTTTCCAGCAATTCGCGGCTATAGTGTGTTTCTTTTTCCTCGACATCCTTGAGCAGTGTCACAGCCTCGCTTGAGTGCCCGCCTTTATTTTTCTCGCGGGCCGCGATGACCCGATTGAGCGGACGGTAAAGCGTGCGGTTTAGCACCCAGATCATCACCAGGATCAAACCGACATGGATAAACAATGTGCCATCAGGAAAAAGCTGAATTGTCTCGGCAAGTGCCAGCAAATGCATAATCTTATTAACCCGCTATCTGGGTCTAAGAGGGCAGAAAGCGCCTCATTTATCAAACTGCTAAGAGTATCACGCGCGCGTTTTTAGGGTCAAGGACGGTGAGGTTAGGGTGACTAATTCGAGAAAGTAGCGGGTTTTAGTTATCGCTGGTGTAGATCCAGGTGTCCGCCAATTTTCCATTTGGATCAAGGTACGCGGTTATATAGTGGCTTTTCGCGGCATTGAAGGCCTTGTAAGTGCATATAGTCTCAATCGCCGACCGGATCCGTTCAACGCCTAGACCCGCAACATTCTTACAAGCGATGAACGAGAGCATCTTTGCGCCCGTCATCGCCTCTTTGATATCGGACTTCGGCCCGTTCTCGGAGGACAACCACGATCGAAACCCGGTTGTTATCCAGGGTCCAACATCCGAGCCATCGGCCACTTTGAGCAAAAGATCGCGAAGTCCCTCGGTACGTTGTGTATCGCAATCTCGTTTTGCATCCATCAGATGCGGAGGGCGCAAACTTGCGTCGTAGAATCCAGCTATCGAATAACCGAGCATCGACGGGTTAGATCTCAAACGATTGGTCAATACGATCACGGTCAAGTCTTTATCGATAAACTTCGAAATATTGCAGTGAAATCCCGTAATCAATGTTCCGCCGTGGTTGATCTCGCGATTACCAAGATAATCGTCGACGAACCATCCTGCTCCAAAATAGCCGTTCCAGTCATTGCGGGCGAGATCACCATTACTTAGCCGTCCGGGGTTAAACATGACGTCCAGACTTTTTCTGTCAAAGAGATTGGTGCCGTTTAGAGCCAGATCCCATTTAGCCATGTCCGACGCGGTTGTCATCATCCCGATATCGGCACTGGAGCGCAGGGTTTGTGCAACGTACCGTCCGTGTCTGAGCTTTCCTTTTTCAAGAATGTAGCCCGTTGCACGGCCGGGAATGATGTCCGCGAGACTGATCACCCTAGTATGTTTCATTCCGAGAGGCTTGAAGATACGCTCGCTTAGGAAATCAGCATATGGTTTGCCGGTAATCTTCTCAATGACGAGTCCAAGCAACAGATATCCAGTTGTGCTGTAACGGGCATTCTCACTGGGTAAAAAATTGAGCTTATTTGCGCCGATATGTTCGACCAATTGCTCATTTGTATAATCGAGTCGCCGTTCGAGTTGGAATTCTTCAATGTAGTCTTTCACGCCTGAAGTATGATCGAGCAACTGGCGGATCGTGACAGGATCATATTCAGGCGGCAGGCCTCGTAGGTATTTAGTGACGCTGTCGTCTAGGCCGAGCTTCTTGTCTTCGCACAAAAGTAAGATCGCTCCTGCCGTGAACTGCTTGCTATTCGACGCGATCTCGAACATAGTTTCTGACGTTACGGGCGTGTTTAACTCGAGGTTTGAAAACCCGTAGCTGCCAATTTTTAGGATCTTGCCGTTTTGGACAACGGCGATCTGGACTCCGGGAATTTGCTCGGTCGCCATTTTCTGGCGGATAAATCGATCGACCTTTTGTCCCGCCCTTGTATTGATCGACACGCGATCTACCTGACTCGATCCCGAAGCAACGAGAATGGCGAGGTACAGTGACACCATAACTACTAACCTCGCGATCCAGCTAAAACGACCTAACGATACTATGAACATTTCGTACAGCATTAACGGAATTTTTAAAGATTCTTAGCTATGCTAAAGTTTTATTGGCTCATTATGCACGGTTCGTCAAAACCAGCAAAACCAAAGGCCCCGAGAAACAGGACGATCGAGCTTGAACCGGGCGAGGCCGAGAGCCTGCGGTCGAGTCTTTTGTTTGACGCTCACGGCACGATAGACGAACTTCGCAATAGGGTTATCTGCGGAGATTCTTTCCCGGTTCTCGGCCAATTGCCGTCGGCAAGCTTCGACCTCTTGTTTGCCGATCCTCCGTACAATCTGACTAAATCTTTCGGCCAGGAAACTTTCCGCGAACTTACCTCGGACGATTACGAGGCGTGGCTCGATTCGTGGCTTTCGTTGTGTATTCCGCTGCTGAAACCGACAGCGAGCATCTATATATGTGGCGATTGGCGTTCGAGCTCGGCGATACAGCGGGTCGGGTCGAAATATTTCAAGCTCCAAAACCGCATCACATGGGAACGCGAAAAAGGCCGTGGAGCAAAAGCGAATTGGAAGAACTCGGCCGAAGATATTTGGTTCTTTACGGTTTCCGACAAATTCACTTTTAATCTGGAAGCTGTGAAGCTTCGCCGCAAAGTCTTGGCACCGTATAAAGAGAACGGCAAACCAAAAGACTGGAAGGCGGACGAAACGGGCAATTTTCGCGACACGCATCCCTCGAATATCTGGACGGACATCACAATTCCATTCTGGTCGATGCCCGAAAACACCGATCATCCAACGCAAAAGCCAGAAAAGCTCCTAGCAAAGGTGATCCTCGCGAGCACTAACCCCAGCGACCTCATACTCGATCCCTTTGCCGGCAGCGGGACGACCTCTGTCGCGGCAAAAAAGCTTGGCCGCGATTTTGTCGCGATCGAAGCGGATGAAGGTTACTGTCTGATCGCTCAGAAGCGGCTGGAGAGGGCCGAAGAGGATATTTCGATACAGGGATTTTCGGAGGGGGTTTTTTGGGAGCGAAACTCCGGCCAGAACAGCCCGCGTTAGCGGACAGAAAGACGATCCAGTATGAATAGTTGAGATTCGTTCCGCCCGCTTACGCAGGCGGTTCTGACATTTCTTTGATAAAATTTGCCAAATGAAGATCGCCACCTGGAATGTAAATTCAATAAACGTCAGATTGCCGCAACTGATCAGTTGGCTTCGCGATGCGGAGCCAGACGTTTTGTGTGTGCAGGAGACGAAAACGGTTGACGAAAATTTCCCCGACGGCATTCTCGCCGAGGCGGGTTACACGTCGGTGTTTACGGGCGAAAAAGCGTATAACGGCGTCGCGATACTTTCGAAAGGCCTGGCGATCGATGACGTGCAGATGGGTTTTCCGGGCGACGCGGACGATGCTCCAAAACGCATGATCGCCGCGACCGTCGGCGGCGTTCGTATTGTGAACACATACATTCCGAATGGCTCTGAGCTTTGGTCAGATAAATTCAAATTCAAGCTGGATTGGCTTATCCGGCTACGGCGATATTTTGACGCGACCTGCGATACCAATGAAAACGTGTTGCTTTGCGGTGATTTCAACGTCGGACATTACCCGGAAGACGTCTGGAACGCCGGTGCGTACGCCGGAAAGCTTCATTTTTCAAAGCCCGAACGGGCGGCGATCGAGTACGTAAGGCAATGGGGTTTCGAAGACGTTTTCCGGCGGCTCAACGGCAAGGTTCAGGAGTTTTCCTGGTGGGATTATCGTGCCGGAGCGTGGCAGAAAAATCACGGTTTGCGCATCGATCACATTTGGACAACGCCAAAACTCGCCTCGACCGCGAAAACTTGTGTGATCGACAAGTCGCCGCGCTACCTCGACTTGCCGAGTGATCATGCACCGGTGATCGCGGATTTTGAAAACTAGATGGACGGTCTACTATTCAACACGCATCTAACGACTGCTGAGATCGAACAGGAGATCAACCATATTCTCGCGTCGCCCAAAGATAACGGACTTATCGAACTGATCGTTCGTCGTCCAAAGGGGAACAAACGCGAGGTTTTGGAGAGTGGGATGCTTAATGTCGAAACTGGCCTCGTCGGCGACAATTGGCTGACTCGCGGCAGTTCGCGGACAGGTAACGGGCTCGGGCATCCTGAGATGCAGCTCAATTTGATGAATTATCGCTTTGCCGAGCTGATCGCTGGTGATCGGCATCGAGTTCCGCTAGCTGGGGATCAGTTCTTTGTCGATCTGGATCTGAGCGGTGAGAATTTGCCGGTCGGCACGCGACTTTTGATCGGCGAAGCTCTGATCGAGGTGACGTCGGTGCCGCATCTCGGCTGTAAAAAATTTGTTGAGCGTTTTGGCATGGACGCTATGAAATATGCGAATTCCGAATTCGGCCGGAAACATAACCTCCGCGGAATCAATGCAAAGGTGGTCAGCGGGGGCCGTGTCGCTGCTGGCGGTACTATTCAGATCGTGAGGTAGGGAATGTTTAGGTCAATAAGTTTTATCTCGTTTCTCGTTTTGGCGGCTTTTCCAGGACTCGTATTTTCACAGGAGGCCGCAGCCACGGCGCCGAAAAGTAACTACGAACGCGTGCTGGAAACACCGGGAAGTGTGGTGCTTGCGAAAAAATACCCGGTCGGTAATCCTAAGTTTGGCCTCTCTGTGACGGTTTCTTATCGGATCGATGCGCAAGCGGATCGCTTCTACACGCTTGACGGCGGAACCACATTTTCGATAGATATGCACAATCTGCCGAAACTGATCAACGATCTTGAGATCTTTAACGTCCAGATGAAAGCCGCCGACGGTAAAGATGGCGAGAATGTCTTCTTCCGCTATTCAGATAAGTTTTGGGTGAGTTTCTATTCGTTCGCCGATGAAAAGGGCAAGCAGCAACCGCAGACGCTGTATTTTAACCCCGGCCGTTTTGAAAGCTCAGGCAAAGGAACCGAAAAAGTCCTTAGCGAATACATCGAAGCTCTGAAAGCAGGACTCGCTAAAATGCAGGATCTGCAAAAAGCTAAAAATTAAGAATTAATAGAAGATGAAACGATGAAATTTGTAGTGAAAATTACGCTTCTCGCGGCATGCCTCGTATTTATCGGAGCGTCGTCGGCCGTTTCGGCTCAGAACATGGCGGGAACGGTGGTGACCAAGGAGATCAAGTTTGCGAAGGGCAAACACGAGGCTATCGTCTCCGGCACCGCCAAATACGGCATGAGCTATGTTTACAAGCTCGGTGCAAATGCGGGCCAGACGATCGAAATCGAACTGGTCGGCAAAAGCTCAGAGCTGATCTTCTCTCTCATGGCCCCGCCGCCGGACGAAGACACGATCGCAACTATGGTTAAAACCTACAACGGCGACCTGCCAATGAACGGCAAATACATGATCGTCGTTGTGATGAACGACGAAAAATCCGTCGGTGTGCCGTTTACGTTGAAGGTGAAGATAAAATAGGATCGGTGATCGTATGAGTAATATAGAAATTCTTGAACAAGCGCTGAAGCTGAGGCCGGATGAAAGATACAAAGTGGTTGAAGGTTTGTTAAACAGCCTAGATGTTCCGGACAGCGATCTCGACGAGATATGGGCTGATGAAGCCGAACATAGACTGAAGGCATATCGAGAAGGCCGGTTAGGGAGCGTATCGATGGAAGAGATCTTCGGTTCTGACGTATGAAGGTTCGGTTTTCAACTTTAGCTCAACAAGAACTGGACGATGCCGTTTTGTATCTTGGACTTGAGTTCGAGGGACTTGGCGAAAGGTTCAAGTCTGAGGTTAAAGCGGCGGTGTTGAGGATCGCTCGATATCCGCAAGCTTGGTCCGTCGAAAGAGGTGAAGTTAGAAAGTGTCTCCTGCACAAGTTTCCTTATAAATTACTCTATTCGATCGAATCCGATCATATTTTTATTTTAGCTATCGCGCACCAGCACCGGCGACCCGATTATTGGATCGACAGGCTTGCTTAGCGGACTGCAATTGAAGATCGCCACCTGGAATATTAACTCGATAGGTTCGCGCATCCAGCATGTAATTGACTGGTGCGAGGCGAATCAGCCTGATGTTCTTTGTTTGCAGGAGACGAAATGTGTTGACGAGAAGTTCCCACTTCAGCGGTTTAAGCAGATCGGGTTTGAGCATATTGCGGTTCATGGCGAGAAGGCTTATAACGGTGTTGCGATCGTGTCGAAGCTGCCGCTCGATGATGTGCAGAAAAACTTTGTGGACAACGACGCGAGTGAGTCAAAACGTCTCATCGCAGCAACGATCGATGGCATTCGGGTTGTGAATGCTTATGTTCCGCATGGAACTAAGTTCGGGAGCGATAAATTTGTTTACAAACTCGATTGGATAGCCAAGTTGCGAAAGCTGTTTGACGATAATTTTGAGACCGACGACGAAGTCCTATTATGCGGCGATATCAACGTCGCTCCGCATGAGATGGACGTTTGGAACCCGCAGCTTTGGCGTAACAAAATGCATTTTTCGAAGCCGGAACGGGACGCGATCCTGGATCTGAAAAAATGGGGTTTCGTCGACCTTTTTCGACAATTGAACGGCAGCGAACGTGAGTTTTCGTGGTGGAGCAATTTTCATCATGATTTTGAAAAGGATCGCGGACTTCGCATTGACCACATCTGGGCCTCGCCCCCGTTGGCTGAGGTCTGTACTGATTGCTGGATAGATAAAGGGCCTCGCGGATTGGAAAAGCCAAGCGACCACGCTCCGGTTGTGGCGGAATTCAATATTTAAAGAATCTATGCTGCGTTTGATCCGAAAAACTATTTTCCTCACCGGCTGCTTTGTCATATCGGCGTCAGCCTCATTTGCACAAAGCCCGCCCGTCGATATCAACTCGCCCAAAGTAAAACGGGCTCTCGAATTCATAAGATCCATCGAGCCCGAGACCATCGAGGAACAGATCAAAACTGCCGAGATCCCGGCACCGACATTCAAAGAAGGCAACAGAGCGAAATACTACAAGCAGAGGTTCACCGAGCTAGGCCTTTCAAACGTGCGGATCGACGCGGTTGGAAACGTGATAGGCGAGCGGTCTGGAACCGATCCGTCGCAAACGCTCGTGATCGCGGCGCATCTCGACACAGTTTTTCCCGAAGGAACAGATGTAAAGGTCAGGCGGAACGGCAACATCCTCACGGGGCCCGGAATTGGCGACGACGCTAGAGGTTTGGCGGTGATACTTGCCATCGTCAGAGCGTTGAATGAAGCCAGAATTGAGACGAAAGGAAACATGATCTTCGTCGCCGACGTTGGCGAGGAAGGCCTCGGTAACCTAAATGGCGTTGGGCACATTGTGAAAGAGGAACTCAAGGGCAAGATCACGCATTTCATCGGCCTTGACGCGTCCGGTTATGACATCGTGAACCGCGAGATCGGCAGCAATCGATATCGTGTGACTTTTCGCGGGCCGGGCGGGCACAGCTATTTCGAATTCGGGCGTCCAAGCGCTATCCATGCCCTCGGCCGGGCCATTGATAAGATTGCAAAATTAACTGTGCTAAAAGATCCGCGAACGACCTACAATGTCGGTAAGATCGAAGGCGGCACAACGGTAAACTCGATCGCCCAGACAGCTTCTATGGAAGTCGATCTGCGGTCGATCAGTGCAGGCGAATTGGAAAAACTTGATGCGAATTTCAAAAAAGCCGTGCAAAGGTCGCTCGAAGAGGAAAACTCGTCGAAGACCGATGCGGCGAGGCTGACCGTCGAGATCCAGATGATCGGTCAGCGTCCTGTCGGGCTGCAAGCTCCGGATGCACCGATCGTTCAGGCAATACTCGCCGCTGACAAGGCTCTCGGCATCACGCCGAACCTGACCGCGAGCAGCACGGATTCGGGAATGCCGATGCGGTTTGGGATTCCGGCGGTGACGATCGGCTCGGGCGGCAAGTGGCAGGGAATGCATTCGGTTGGCGAGATTTTTGACTCTACGGACAGCTATCTTGGTACGCAGCGCGTATTGACGGCTATACTGGCGATTATTGGGATGAAGAAGTAGTTGGAGAAATTATGAACTTGTTTGGTCGAATTTCAACTCTGATCCTGGTCTGCCTGGTTATCGTTTCCTCGGCAGCTGCGCAGAAAAAACCGGCGGCCTTTAGCACGAGCGGCTATTACGAGGGGATAAAGATGTCTAGCCGTGAATCCGGCGACTCTTACGGCATCTCGATCTACCTGACGCAGTCGGCTAACGATACATTTGCACTCGTGACCGAGGCACCGGGCGGTACGATCAATAGCCCCGTCCTGGTCAAAGCGAAAATGACGGGAAAGGACATGCGCACCATCGAATTCACCCTTCCCGGCGATAATGGGGATCGCCAGTTCAAGGGAATCGTAGCGGCAGCCTCTTTGACCACGAAATACTTCGACAAAAAGATCGTGCTCAAGCGCGCGTGCGGCGGGACGTTCAGCAACATATCGACAGGCAGCGGCGGCGATGTCGGCGGGATGGAGTTTTACATTACCGACAGCGGCGGCAACTGGTTCGTGCTTGCTGCTGAAGCGGAAGGCGAGCTGAAGGATCCGGTCCTCGTTCCCGCTGAAGTCACCGGCAAAAACTACGACAAGATCTCATTCAGCCTCGGCGACCGCAAATTCACCGGCACGAGAGGAACGACCGTGCTGACCCTCAATGAGGGCGGAACCAAAACGGTTTTCAAGCAGAAATGCTACAAATAGCGAGAAACATTATGAACAAAATGAAATTGAGAGCGATCCCACTCGCGATGTTCGTTTTTTGCATGAGCATTGCCATTAATGCTCAAAGCCCGGCGCCAGTTGTCCAGAATAAATGCGCGAAATTAAAGATGGCCGCAGGCGAAGAAGACGCCGATATGGGCGGAAAGCGTTATCAGAAGTTCATTTTCACAAATATGTCGGATCAACCGTGCACACTCAGGGGGTTTCCGACGTTTGTTGTCCTGAACAAGGCAGGACAGGCTCTCGCGAACGGCAAGGCGAAATACAGCAACGATTATCCGAACGGCTTGGCAGAAAGTGACCGCAAACCTGTTGCTGTAACACTCGAGCCCGGTAAAACGGCATGGTTTCAGATCTATTACAACGATGGTATGGCTCTAGATCACAAAGGCCCGTATCCAAAAGCTTACAAATTCCTCATTACCGCCCCGAAAGGCGATAAGGCGTTTGTGACGAGAACCGATATTCAGCCCTGCTGCGGCATAACCGTCGGATCGATCCGTGGTGATGAGCCGGAATAAAAAACAATTGCTCCAAAAAATTTAACCGCAGGTGACGTAGATAACGCAGATCTCCATCGATTTTCAGTGATCTATCTGCGTTATCCGCGCGCCGGATTTCCGTGGCCAAAAAAAGATGGTTCGCATTACGTGTCGTCATACAATCGAAATCATGGCATATTCGCGTGTTGTGGATATGCGTGGCGGCGTATGTTAGGTTCGAAACAAAACCGTAAAAGCTCAAAATACCTATGCGTTTAAAACAACTTACCGCTCTTAGTCTTATTTCCTTGATCCTTGCCAGTTCGATCGCTGCGCAAGAGCCGGTCGATGCCGCGATGAATGCAAAGATCCGCGACGAAGGCCTCAACCGGTCACAGGTTTTGAAAACCTTTGAGCATTTTACCGAGGTGATCGGGCCAAGATTGACCGGTTCGCCGGCGGCTAAGACGGCGGCGGCGTATTCGCAGTCGCGGTTGAAGGAGTGGGGATTGAGCGATCCACGGCTTGAGCCGTGGGAATTCGGCCGCGGCTGGACGCTGGAAAAGCAGACGGTCGAAATGATCGAGCCTCGCTATATGCCGCTCGTTGGTTACGCCGAGGCTTGGTCCGCATCGACTGCGGGTGAGATCGTGGCCACACCAGTTCTTGTTGGCAATAAAACTGCCGCCGATCTCGAAAAAATGAAAGGCCAGCTCAAGGGTGCTATCGTATTGAGCCAGCCGCTGCAGGATTCGTTCGAGCGGATCGACCGCAAGCAGCCGACGGCGTTCGAAGAAGCCGTGCCGATCGGCCAGCCGCGTCCACCTCAAGGTTCTTCACCATTCATCACACCGGCCGCGATGAATAAAGCCTTATTTGAAACAGGTGCAGGCGTCATCCTTCGGCCGAATCGCGGGGAACACGGCACGATGTTCATCCTCGGCCGCGACAATGCCGAAGCGGCGATGCCGAGCGTGATACTCAGCGCCGAGCATTACAACATGATCGTCCGCATGCTCGAACTCGGTGTGAAGGTAAAGCTGCGGGTCAACGTGCAGACCAAATATCACACAGAGGACAAAAATGGATACAACGTCCTCGCCGAACTTCCAGGCTCAGATCTCAAGGACGAGACCGTAATGATAGGAGCACATCTCGATTCGTGGCATTCCGGAACTGGTGCGGCCGACAACGCCGATGGATCTGCCGCCGCTCTCGAAGCAATGAGAATACTTAAAGCTATCGGGGCGAAACCGCGACGCACGATCAAGGTCGCTATCTGGAGCGGTGAGGAGCAAGGATTATTCGGTTCGCAGAGGTGGGTAACAAAAAACTTAGCAGGAGATGCGAACAAAGCCGCGAGAGAAAAATTTGACGTCTATTTCAACCAGGATCCGGGCAGCGGGCCGATCTATGGCTGGTATCTTGAGAATAACTCAGCCGTAAAACCTATCTTCGACGCCTGGCTGGAGCCATTCAGAGACCTCGGTGCGCGTAAGAACATCATTCAGCCCATAGGCAGCACCGACCACGTATCATTCAACCGTGCCGGCGTCCTGGGCTTTAACGCCGTCCAGAACTACGACCTCTACGACACGCGGGTGCATCATACGAATATGGACACCTTCGAACGTGTGAGCGAAAATGATCTTAAGCAATCGGCTATTGTCCTCGCGTCCTTTGCTTATCATGCTGCAATGCGGGCAGAAAGGATCCCCGCCGGATCAGTAAAATAATCGGCCTTGCCCGATCCCGGATGTTTATGCGACCAATTCTTATCATCGTATCTCTTTTTATTTGCAGCCTCGCGGCTCCTGCGCAGAAGCGTGTCGAAACTGGTTTTCTAAACAGGTCTCTTGTTCTCAATAAGCTTGAGTACCGCTATCAGGTCTATGTGCCTCGTGAATTCTCCAAGGCACAAAAATGGCCGGTGATCGTAGCTCTTCATGGGGGCGGCGAATATGGAAACGATGGTCTAAAGCAAACGCAGGTTGGCCTGGCGACTGCAGTTCGCCTTCATCCGGAACGGTTTCCCGCGATAATCGTCTTTCCTCAGGCTAAACCTGACGGCACGCCCGGCTGGCAGCTCGATGGCGGAAAAGCCGCTATGCAGGCGCTGGATAATGCTGTCAAGGAATTTAATGGCGACCGGTCGCGCCTTTACCTGACGGGTTATTCTGCGGGCGGAAACGGAACATGGTTTCTTGGCTCAAGATACGCCGACAGATTTGCGGCGCTCGTCGTCGTATGCGGATTTGTATCCGACTTTAAGAGCCCGTCAAACGGCATTATGTACCCGGCAATAATTCCGTCGGTCAGCCGCGGAGAAATATACCCGAGTCTCGCCGCCAAGGTTGCTCGCATACCGATCTGGATCTTGCACGGGAACAAGGACGATATAGTCTTGCCGGAAGATTCCCGTCAGATGGAGGCGGCCCTCAAGAAGGTCGGGGCCGACGTTCGCTACACCGAGATCCCTGGAGCCAATCACAACGCCTGGGATCCATCTTACGGAAGGGCCGACGTCATCGAATGGATGTTGAAACAGCGAAAGTAATAGATTACCTCCGCGAAACCTATCGCTTTAATAGTTCACGGATACGCTTTAATAGCTGCGGCATCAGCGTGGTAGTTTTTAGCAGCGAGCCAGACGCAAACTTGGTCGCAAATCCGCGGAATGTTTCGACCGCGGTAGCAGAATAAGGCATCCACCACGCATCTGGCAGCAAGGCGAGTTTGTTGATGTGAATATGCTGGGGCTGGACGAGTTCCATCAGGCCTTCGCGACCGTGGGTGCGGCCGAGGCCGGAATTTTTGAAGCCGCCCCACGGCGTTTGGCCGATGCCGTGGGTGTACAGAACTTCGTTGATGCAGACCGAGCCGGCTTCGATCTGACGTGCGACGCGTTCGCCTTTGGCACGGTCGCGGGTCCAGACGCTGGCGGTAAGGCCGAATTCGCTGTCGTTGGCAAGGCGGATCGCTTCTTCCTCGGTAGAAAACGTCGCTATCGGCAGCGTCGGGCCGAACGTTTCTTCCTGCATCGCGCGCATATCGTTGTTGGCGTTTGTAATGACGGTTGGTTCGTAGAAAAGGCCTTCGAATTCGGGATTGCGTCTTCCGCCGATCTCAATTTTTGCTCCAGAAGCACGGAAATCCTCGACGTGATCCTCGACGATCTTGATCTGCCGTTCTGATGACATTGCTCCGACCGAAACGTCCTCACGATCGCCAAATCCCTGCTTGAGTCGTTTTGTTTTTTCCACGATCTTCCGCGTAAGTTCCGCTGCGACACTTTCCTGCACGTAAAGCCGCTCTACCGATGAGCAAGACTGGCCGCTGTTACAAAACGCTCCCCAGACGGCGGCTCTGGCAGCAAGTTCGAGATTGGCGTCAGCGAAGACGATCATCGGGTCCTTGCCGCCGAGTTCGAGCACGACGGAAGTGAGATTCTTTGCGGCCGCAGCCGCGATCTTTTTTCCAGTGGCGACCGAGCCGGTGAACATTATTTTGTCAGGAGCCGCTTCGACGAGGGCGGCCCCGGTCGAGCCGTCGCCGGTCACGACCTGAACCGCGTTCTGCGGAAATCCGGCTTTCTCAAATATATCGCGGATCTTTACCCCCACGAGCGGCGTTAGTTCTGACGGCTTGATCACAACCGTATTTCCGGCCATCAAAGCCATGACAGCTTCGCCGAGCGGAATCGAAAACGGATAATTCCACGCCGGAATTATCCCCACAACGCCGAGAGGCTGATAGATGATCTTCGACGAGCGGCCCATCAGTGCGTAGAGCCCGATGCCGATTTTTGCTGGCTTTAAAAGCTTTTCCGTGTTCCGCGCAAAATACTGCATCAGATCTAGAACCGGTGCGATCTCCATCGCGATCGCCTCGCCGAAGGGCTTCCCGGATTCTCGCGAGATCAGGTGAGCGATCTCGTCGACCTCAGCTAGTATCACCTCGCGGGCACGCATCATCAGATCGCGTCTGGCGGCAAATGAAGTCTGTCGCCATTCACGAGAAGCAGCACGCGAAAGAGTGACCGCTTTCTGGACATCTTCAGCCGACGAAATGCGTACGCGGCCGACCTCTTCGCCGGTTGCGGGGTTGTAGGAAATTATCGTCTTTTCTGCGGAGTCGGCTGTAGCGATCATGGTTGTGTTACTTCCTCTCACAAGGTCTTCCGGCTGCTTCTTTGGTCGTTCCGCGTTGGATCGTGCTGTCGAGCTTGTTTCCGCAAATGACGGCGGCTTTATGATCGTTGCTGATGTTACCCTTCTGAGCGTGCGAGAGCGTGTTGTTGCGGATGATATTTCCGCCCTTGTCATAATCTGCCGCGTCGCTTTTGAGCTTGACGTTGACGCCGAAGCTCTCGGTTATCAGGTTTCCCTCGACTACATTATTATCACCGCGAAGCTCGACATTGCTACCCGAGAATTCAGCGGGCTCCAGATTATACCGGCATTCATTGCCCGCGAAAACGTTGCGGTTGGCGTTTTCCTTTACGTTAAAACATTCTGAGCCGTAGGTGTTGATGATGTTTCGCCTCGCGATATTGTTATTCGACGTATCATTTGCGTACATCGGCTGAGTTGTCGATTTCGGGCTCGTGCCGATGTAGATCGCTTCGCCATTATGGTATCTGAAGCTGTCTACCCCTCGGTCTTTGGTAAACATTCCACAGTATTCGATCACGGAATCCGATATCTCGTTATGATGAGCGCCGTTGCGTAGGCGGATGCACTCACCGCCGGCACCGCGCAGATACATGTTCATGATCTTGATGCCGGTCAGGTATCTGGTCGCATCGTCGCTGCCGATGTAGATAAGCTTGCTGTCCTTGATGATCGACCGATTTTCGTCCTTAAATGCAGTGACCTTTGACGGGTCGGTCGGATACGCTTTTCCCGCTAACGCCTCCTGGCCGTCGATCGCAAAACCTTCGAACCTGTAATAGCTGTGATCGATATTCACTATTCGGCCAGATCCGTAAAGGATGGTTTTGTAACGCCTATCCTTCGACTTGGCATTGTCGCCGCCGCGAACGACGATCGGAGCGGCTTCGGAGCCGTTGATTCTTGTCGTGAGCGTTTCGTGGTAGATGCCGGGCGAGAGATCAATGCTGGTCCCGGGCTTCGCCACGTCAAGGGCGTGTTGGATGGTCCTGAAAGCGGTCTTCGCGGTTTTGCCGTCGTGCTTGTCGTCACCAGCGGGCGAAACATAAATCGTTTTTTGTGCGGAAGCAGAACACGCTAAGGTGACAACTAGTAGGATCGTAAAAACAAGGTTTGGAAAAAACTTCATTCAGCCCAGATTATAACGCAATTTGGCAGGGTATGCTCAGCAAGTGCACCACCGCGTCGAAAATAGTCCTTGACAAGCTTTGTGCCGATGGTTATTCTGCTGAAGAGGTAAAATACCGAATGATTGACGGCATAGACGAACAAATACTAACGATACTACAAAACGATGCGCGTATTTCGAACGCCGAGATCGCGAGGCAGATCGGGCTGGCTCCTTCGGCGGTATTGGAGCGGATTCGCAAATTAGAGGACCGCGGCATCATTCGCGGTTATCGTACTGAGATCGATCCGCGGGCGGTCGAATTTGGGCTGACGGTCTTTGTCACGGTGAAGACCAGTGAATGCGGAAGCGAAGCCGAAGAGGCTCTCGCGGCGATCCCAGAGGTGCTTGAGGTCCACGATGTCGCTGGCGAAGACTGCTTTTTGCTTAAGATCCGTACCAAAGATACTGACGCGCTAACAAAACTACATCGCGAAAAAATAAGGACGATACCGAGCGTGGTCAGCACGAAAACCATCGTCGTTCTGCAAACATACAAGGAAACGACCGCTTTGCATCTGGAAGGTAAAGCACGCAAGGGGTGAAGTGATGAGCGCGGTTAGAACAGCAGATGAAAAACAGAAACTGATCTTTTTGATCGCAGCATTCGCGGCGGTTTATTTGATCTGGGGATCCACATATCTTGCGATCAAATATGCGATCGAGACGCTGCCGACGTTTCTGATGGCGGGAGTTCGATTCCTGATCGCGGGCGGCATTTTGTACGGCTTCGCACGTTTGTCGCCAAGCTACGAAAAGCCTAAGGCGGTTCATTGGCGGACAAGCTTCATTGTTGGAGCGCTTTTGCTTGGCGTTGGAAACGGAGCAGTTGTTGTTGCCGAACATTATATTTCATCGAGCATGACGGCTTTGCTCATCGCCTCGAATCCATTTTGGATGGTGACGCTTGGTTGGATGTTCATGGGCCGCGGAAAGCCTAATTACAAGGTAACGCTTGGCCTGCTTATCGGATTTATCGGCGTCGCATTGCTTATTCTCGGCCGCCCGGACGCAGTGGGAGCGAGCGGCAATTCGCAATGGTTTGGCATCTTTATGGTCGTTATAGCAACGATCGGTTGGGCGTTCGGTTCGTTGTACGGAGCGACGGCTCCAACCGCGAGATCCAACGTCCTCGCCGCCGGAATGCAGATGCTGGCCGGCGGATTGATCCTGACGGTCGTCAGCGCGATCGCCGGTGAATGGCAAACATTCGATTACCGGGCAGTTTCGTCCACGTCATGGATAGCTCTGGCGTATCTGATATTTGTCGGTGCGTTGGTCGCCTATACTGCATATAGCTGGCTGATGCAGAATGCTTCCGCGTCGGCAGTTTCGACGTATGCTTATGTCAATCCGGTCGTGGCGGTCTTCCTCGGATGGATCATCGCCGGCGAATCGCTCACCGCTCAGATGCTGATCGGAGCCGCGATCATCGTCGTATCCGTGATGCTCGTCACGGCAAATAATAAGAAGAAACTTCAACCTAAAGAGGTCGAGATCCACGAATCGCTTACACCGACAAGCACCACTGCTTCAGCAGCAGCTTAAAAACGAAGAGGAAATTATGGCAACAGGAACATACAAAGCAACAGTTCGATACGCCGGTGACGATTTTTTCATCGGCACACCGCCGAGCGGACACGCTCAGCTAATGGACGCCAACGGCGAACGCAAAGCCGCCCCGACGCCGCTCGAGAATCTCCTCGTCGCCGTCGCCGGATGTACCGCATTCGACGTCGAGTCGATCCTGAAGAAAAAACGTCAGGATGTTACCGACTACCGCGTCGAGATCGAAGGCTGGCGTCGCGACGAAATGCCGAAGGCCTTTATCAAGCTCCACATCAAACACATCGTTACCGGCCGCAATATTTCAGAAAAGGCGGTCGCCGATGCTATCAGACTGTCGGACGAAACCTATTGTTCGGTCGCCGCAACGGTCAAGCCGACGGCTGAGATCACGACGAGTTACGAGATCGTGTTAGAACCCGCTGCGTAAGCAGTAAAAAGAAAATTAACCGCAGATAAACGGGGATGAGCGCAGATCAGAAAATATGATCTGCGCTCATCCGCGTTTATCTGCGGTGAAATTCTTTCGGGTTCGTCCGTCCGCCGCGAAGCTCTAGCCGAGCATTTTCTCGATCACACCATAGCTCGCTTCGATCGCTTCGCTCAATCTATACGGCTCCGTGCCGCCGCCTTCGGCCATGTCGGCTTTTCCGCCGCCGCGTCCGCCGACGATCGGGGCGATCTCGCGGATGATGTCGCCTGCCCTGACCTTTCCCGTAAGGTCGTCGGATACACGGACGATCAGGCCGACCTTGCCTTCGTCAGAGCGTCCGATGATAACGACGCCGGATTTGAGACGAGCTAGCAGTGTGTCTGAAAGCTGACGCGTACCATTCGCATCGAGCCCGTCAACTTGTTTTGCCAAAACCGTTACGCCGTTGATCTCACGCGGTTCGTTCTGCTCGCCGCCGTCTGCACCTTGAGCACCGAGAGCCATTTTGAGCTTTAGCTCATCCATTTCCTTGCGGGTCTTTTTGAGCTCTTCCTGCAGGCGAGCGATCGCGTTCGGCAGGTTGTCACGCTGAGTGTTGAGTTCGTGCAGGCTGCGTTCGATGAGGCGTTCATCTTCGCGGAAGCGTGAGAACGCGTCAAAGCCGGTGATCGCACGAATACGACGCACGCCGGAAGCGATCGCTTCGTCGCCGGTGATCTTAAAGCTGCCGATGTCGCCAGTTGCGCGGACGTGAGTTCCGCCGCATAGTTCTTTCGAGAAAACGCCGTCGCCAACACTCAAAACGCGTACCGCCGAACCATATTTCTCACCAAACAAAGCCATCGCCCCGCAGGCCATAGCTTCCTCGATCGCCATGACGTTTGTGTTGACCGGATCGTTTTTAAGAATGTAACGATTCACCAGGTCCTCGACCTCGGCGATCTCATCGGCGGTCATCGGCTGGTAATGGGTAAAATCGAACCGCAAAACGCTCGGCCCGACGACCGAACCCGCCTGTTTCACATGCGTTCCCAAAACTTCTCTCAATGCTGCATGAACGAGGTGCGTGGCGGTATGATTTCGCCGCGTCGCATCGCGTTTCTCGGCGTCGACCGTCGCGACGACCTCGTCACCGACCTCGAGCGAGCCAGCGAGTATCGAGACCTTGTGTATGATCAATCCCGAAACAGGTGAATAAGTGTCGGAAACGGTCGCTTTCGAAGCAACACCGCCCGTTTTTATCATCCCGCCGCTTTCGTCGCCCTTGCTAAAGGTCGTTTTCACGATAACGCCGGTATCGCCAACCTGTCCGCCCGATTCGGCGTAGAACGGCGTGTTGTCGAGCACAACACTGCCCTGAGCACCGGCCGTCAGTTCGGCAACTGGCGTGTCACCATCAAGGATGGCGACGACCTTCGCATCCGCGATCTGGATCGTGTCATAGCCATGAAATTGATTCATACCGAATTTATCAAGCAGTTCGGCATATATCGGCGAAGGCTGGGATTTACGCGTTGTGTGCCCGACATCGCCTTGCTTTTGCAACTCCTGCAAAGCCGTATCAAAACGCTCGTTAAAATCGTCTTCTTCAAATTCCAGCCCTTTTTCTTCCAGATAAACGCGGATCAGATCTCGCGGCGTGCCGAATGTGTCGTACAATTTGCCGATCGCCAGGAACAGCTCGTTATCCTTAGGCGTCGACGCCGAGAGGCCGAGATCGTTCAAACGGCCAAGGCCGACGGTAACGGTATTGGCAAACCGCTCCTCCTCGATCTTGACCATCTTGCTGATGAAGTCACGCTGAGCTTCGAGTTCAGGATACGCTCCACTCATCTCGGTGACGACGAAATCGCAGACCTTGTGAAAGAAAGGTTCGTTCAAACCCAGATGTTCGCGGCCGTGGTAGATGGCACGCCGCATTATCTTCCGCAGGACGTAGTTGCGGCCTTCGTTTCCCGGCAGGATGCCGTCGGCGATGGCAAAGGCGGTCGAGCGGGCATGATCCGCAATCACGCGGCTGGCAAATTGTTGGGCTTCAGTTGATTCCTCGTAAACACTCATTATCTAAATAATATAACAGCTGAGTCAGAACCGGGAGCAATAGCGACTGGGTTCTTGCACTTGTATAATACTGCGTCCGTAATTATTATTTTGGAGTTCACAAAAATCAAGCGTATGTCGAGGGCAAACCTTATGGAGCGGTGCAATTGGATCTTTCTATTTGTCTTGGCTCTTTCGGTTAATGTAATTACAATGAGCGCACAATCGGCAGAAGCCCTTAAAAACTTCAAAACGCTCTATGAGAAAGAGCTGAAAGACAACGGCATTGTTGGCAGCAGCTTTGTCTTAGTACGTGATAACAAGCTAGTCGCCGACTACAAATACGGCTCGGCAAACCTCGAAAAAAATCAACCGGTCGATGAAAACACGATCTATCACTGGGCGTCGAACACAAAACCGTTCACGGGTATCGCGATCATGCAGCTTCGCGATCGCGGACTGTTGAAACTCGACGATCCGGTCACAAAATACCTACCTGAATTAAGAGCTGTTCACAATTCGTTCGCGTTTATGGATGAGATCACGATCAGGCATCTGATGACACACTCGGCCGGATTTCGAGGCGGAACATGGCCGTTTGCGGGTGGTAAGGATTGGGAACCTTTTGAACCGCAGGAGTATTCTCAGCTCGTTGCGATGTTTCCGTACACGGAAATTCGCTTCAAACCGGGCAGTAAATTCAGCTATTCAAATCCGGGCATCGTATTTTTAGGACGCATCATCGAAACGCTCACTAAAGACGACTATGAGGTCTATATCGATAAAAACATCCTAAAACCGCTGGAGATGTACCGAAGCTATTTCGACGCGACGCCGTATCATTTGCTCAAGGACCGCTCGCATTCCTACTACATCGAAAACGGTAAACGGACGGAAGGGAAATTCGACGCGAACACTGGAATAACGGTTTCGAACAGCGGTTTAAATTCGCCGATCCCGGATATGGTCAAGTATCTGAATTTTCTCGTTGGGGCTGGTGGCGACGACCGCACTCTTGTTGAGAGATATAACACGGTCCTAAAACGGTCATCGCTCGAGGAAATGTGGCAGCCGCAGCTCAAGACCGAGGCGGACGCGAATGGGAATAAGGGCTTCACGACCGACATCGGGCTGATCTATTTTATCGACAAAACGCTTTCGCCCACACATCTCGGCCACGGCGGCGATCAGAACGGGTTTATCAGTTATCTCGACTTTGACCCCGCGAAACGTATGGCTTCGCTTGTGGTCTTCAACACCAACATCATTCTGCCGGATGGAGCTCCGCCGGAGAAGGATATGGTCGGTAAGCTAAGACGCGCGATCAGGGCACTATATTAGGCAGAAAATAGGAATACAATTCGGTAGTTCTAGATTCAGGAGAAAAACTATGAGAAAAACACTATTCGTTACGATGATGATGGTAACGGCTGCTCTCTTTTGTGTGTCTCAGGCTGCGGCCCAGGGCCCTCCGCTCCTCGGCGGATATAAAGAGATAGCAAAAACAGATCCGGCTGCAAAAAAAGCGGCATTGTTCGCGGTTTCGGCGGAAGCGAAGCGATCCGAAAAAGAGATCGAGTTCATCTCGGTCGTAAAAGCCGAGCGTCAGGCGGTCGCTGGCAGCAATTACCGAATGTGCCTCAAGGTCAGTGACAGCGGAGCCGAGGGCCAGGATTCGGCCGATGTTTTTGTGAAAGTCATCGTAAATGTTGATCTGAAGGGTGTTTACAAACTTCTAAGCTGGGAAGCCTCAGATTGCGGTGAGGACGAAGACGGGGACGGTGCTACAGCTCCGTCCGCAGCTGCGTCGCCCGGGGACGGAGACTTTAAGACGTTTCGAATACCGATGTCGGCATCGGCCTCACAGCGGATTTTGCCATCAAAAACCATTCAGCAGACACCAAGGTGAAACACACGCTCGCCGGAATTTTGAAATGCGAGAACAAAGGAATGTTCGCCATGATCTACCGCGTTTGCATGAGGGTCGCCGAAGAAGGCAAAACCCAAGTCATCAGAACGGTCGTTACGATGGACCAGTATTCGAACATGAAACTGGTGAGCTGGGAACACTCGACCTGCGGCAACTAACCCACACCTCTCGTTCAACACTACTGATCATCGGCTTCATTAGCGTTCCCAGAGCAGGACGCTTTCAGGCGAGGGCGACCGCGTTCCCGGCAAAACGCAGCTACCAACCCGCGTGGATCTTCCACTGATCAACGATCTCGCCGTTCTCGAGAACATTATAATGCGTATGTTGAGCGGCGGTCATGCAGGAGTGATTTGCGAGGATACGAACGCGGTCGCCGATCTTGAAGCGGTTGAATATGGCGTCATCCGCCGCATGCATGACGCCGTGTTCCTGAGATAGCGAATCGAGACTAAGGCCGGCCGGGTTGCCGTCGAGATCGAGCACGCGGCCGTAGCCGCACTGTGGATCTAGATGAACTGGGCCGCGATCTTTTGACATCGCGATACCGCCGGCGTCGATCACGATCTTTCGCCGCGATGCGTCGCGATGGACTATCGCAGCGAGCACGGTCAAAGCTGTGTCGTCGAACGAACAGCTCCCGAGCGTCGCCTGATAGTTATCAAAGAAAATATAATTCCCGGGCCGAACTTCGTCGATGCCGTCGAGATGGTCGATGTGGTTGATCGTCGGGGTCGAGCCGATGCTGACGGTCGGAACCTCGATACCGAGCCAACGAAGCTTTGCCGCATGTTCGACCATCACATCCCGCTCGTGACGAGCGATCGCCTTGATCTCGTCAACAGTTTTAACGTCGTACGAATGCCCGGCGTGCGTGAGAATTCCGGCAAAATGCAGATTCTTCGCATCTGAAAGCTGTCTCGGAATATCGACGGCCTCAGCCGTATGCGGCTCGACACCAACACGATGCGTGCCGCAATCGATCTTGACGAAAACCTCAAATTTGACAATGGCTCGACCGGCAGCCTCATCGAGCAGTTTGGCAGACTCAGCATTGTCCGTGAGCAGATTGAGCTTTACACCACCTCGCAAGATCTCGGTCGCGTCGGCAAACTTTCCCGGTTCGATCGGAACCGCGTATGTAATATCCGTAAATCCATTAGCCGCAAAATCCCTAGCCTCAGCCAAGGTCGAAACTGTGATAGCTCCGTTGTGGCCTGCGGTTTGGATCTTCGCGACTTCGATGCATTTGTGGGTCTTGATATGCGCACGGAGCCGCGTTCGGTTTTTACTTGCAATGTCGCTGATACGAGCAGCGTTGCGTCTGACTCGATCTAGATCGAGCAGCAAAGACGGCGTTTTTATCGTCTCGACATTCATTCGTGTCTGCTATTTTAGGAGATTACAGGCGAGTCTTTTAACGTTCTCCACCGTAAACCCGTAATCCTTAAACACATCTTCAGCCGGAGCAGAGGTTCCGAATTTATCGACACAGAGCGTATCACCTTTGTCGCCTACGTATTTTGACCAGCCCATCGAGACGCCGGCTTCGACGGCGAGGCGGGCGGTGATTTTGGCGGGCAGCACCTCTTCTTTGTATTTGGCGGATTGCTCGTCGAAGAATTCCCAGCACGGCATCGAGACTACGCGGGTCGGCGTGCCTTCGGTATTGAGCTTTTCGCGGGCTTCCATCGCGAGGCCGACTTCGGAGCCGGTGGCGATGATTATCAGTTTTGGAGCGGTTTCTTTTCCGGCTTTGGTCTCGGCCTCGGCGAGGATGTAAGCACCTTTGTGGAGGCCTTTGGCGTCCGCGTATTTCTTGCGGTCGATCAGGGCGACTTTCTGACGAGAGAGGGCAAATGCGGTCGGAGTGTGCTGACGTTTGATTGCTGCACGCCAGGCTTCGCGGGTTTCGTGGGCGTCGCAGGGGCGAATTACAGCGAGGTTTGGGATCGCACGCATTGCTGCGATGTGCTCGACGGACTGGTGCGTCGGGCCGTCTTCGCCGAGGCCGATCGAGTCGTGCGTGAAGACAAATATCGTCTGAATATGCGACAAAGCCGCAAGGCGGATCGCCGGCCGCATGTAATCCGAAAACGTCTGAAACGTCCCGCCAAAAGGTATCACGCTGCCGTACAGGGCCATGCCGTTCATCGCCGCGCCCATCGCGTGTTCGCGGATGCCGTAATGAATGTTGCGGTTCTCAAAGGTTCCCGGCTGGATGTCCGCGGACGAATTGATATACGTGTTATTCGAAGGTTTCAGATCGGCCGAACCACCGATCAGAGAAGGCAGAGAGTCGGCGATCGCGTTGATCACCTCGCCGCTGTACGCACGTGTGGCTTTTGCCTCGACACCGTCAAATTTCGGCAGGCTCTTTTCCCAACCGGCGGGCAGATCGCCCATTCGGATCGCGTGAAATTCGGCACCGATCTCAGGATGTTGCTTTTCGTATTTTTTGACGAGGGCGTTCCATTCCTTCTCCATCGCCGCACCGTTATTGACGGCCGAGCGGAAATGCGTCAGGGCTTCTTTTGGAATGAAAAACTGCTTGTCCTCGGGCCAGCCGAGATTGCGTTTGGTTTCCTTGACAGCTTCGTCGCCTGGAGCGTCGGAGTGAGCCTTGCTCGTTCCCGCCTTTGGCATTCCGAAGCCGATGATCGTGTGAACGCGGATCAGTGAGGGCTTATTCTTAACCTTTTGAGCGTCCTTGATCGCCTTTTCGATTGCTTTCAGGTCGTTGCCATCTGCGACATCGAGCACGTGCCAACCGGCGGCTTCGAACCGCTTCGTCCGATCCTCAGTAAACGCGAGATCGGTCGAACCGTCGATCGTGATCTCGTTATCGTCGTAGAGATATATCAGATTTCCGAGCTGCAGATGCCCGGCGAGCGAAGCAGCTTCGTACGCGACGCCTTCCATCAGGTCGCCGTCGGAGCAGATGCAGTAAATGTAATTATCAACGACCGGGAAACCCTTTCGGTTAAACTTTGCCGCCAGATGTGCCTCGGCGATGCCCATTCCGACACCGTTCGCAAAGCCTTGTCCCAGCGGCCCGGTCGTGATCTCGACTCCGGCAGTGATGATGTTTTCAGGGTGCCCCGGCGTTTTTGAATGCAGTTGCCGAAAATTCTTCAGTTCATCGAGCGACAAGTCGTAACCCGTCAGATGCAACAGCGAATAGATCAGCATCGACCCGTGCCCCGCCGATAGCAAAAACCGGTCTCGGCCAAACCACTTCGGATTCTTAGGGTTGTGCCGCAAAAACTTCGTCCACAAAACATACGCCGACGGCGCCATGCCCAGCGGCAATCCCGGATGCCCGGAATTCGCCTTCTGTATCGCGTCAAGCGAAAGCGTGCGGATCGTATTTATACAAAGCTGGTCGAGGTCGGTGATTTTTTTCGGTTGAGTCGCAGTTGCCATGGGTTCTCCGTGATATCGAACGTGCCGATCTCGATAACTATTTACGAGCTCGCCGTCACTAATGAAATCTTCTGCGTAATCTATATTCTGCCAAGACTTTCAAGCGCAAGCAAAACCGCACCGCGAGAAGATGATTCGCGAGCCTCGCTCATGGTCAATTCGCGGTTCAGAGCTTTCGAGATGATCTCTGTCCAAACAGGCGATTCGCGGAGTGCTCCGCCCGAGGCGATGATCTGTTCGATCTTGAAAACGGTTTCAAGGCGTCTGAGAATATCAGCAAATCGATAGGCGACTGCTTCCATTGCGGCTCGGTAGATGTCGTACGCATCGTGAGCGGCAGTAAGCCCGATGATCGCTCCGGTGGCGGATTCGTTGTAGCCGGTGCTGCGTTCGCCATTGAAAAAAGGGGCGATCTTTATTGTCGAAGATGTTCCGAGTCTTTGCCTCACGACGTCGTCCGCATCACTTCCTAAACGCAAGTTGTCGCGCATCCATTGGGCAAGATTGCCGCCGTCGGACAACGCTCCGCCGAGTACGCACATTTTGCGGTTGACGCGATAACACCATAGACCTTCCGGGATATGACCCGGCGGTTCGGCTTCGTATGCGACGCGCATCGCTCCAGAAGTGCCGACCATTAACGCGGCTTGCGTGTTGGTGAAACAACCTGCACCGATGTTGTCGGTCGCTCCGTCGGCGACGGTGAGAAACCATTTGGCATGAGCGAGTCGAGGCCAGCGTTTGGCGCATTTTTTGTTTAGGGTGAAAGTGTCTGAATCGTTTGCGACCATCGCAGGCAGATTTGCGGCCTTGACCTTTAGGAATTTCAGCAATTCCGGATCCCAATCGCACTTTCTGATGTCAAAAATTCCCGTTCCCGACGCCATCGAGACGCTGGTTGTCGCGGTGCCGAAAAGCTTCAGAGCTACGTAATCGCTAAACGAAAGCCACCGCTCGGTTTTGACAAATACATCGGGAAAATCCTTTCGCAGCCACAACAATTTCGCCGGCCAAAAACTTGAATGAAAATGAGCGCCGGTGCGGTTGTGGGTTTCATTCTCGTCGAATCGTTTTTTGAGTACCTCAGTATATTTCCCGCTCCGCGTGTCCGCCCAGCCAAAGACCTTAGTCGTCGGCTTGCCTTTCGCATCCACGCCGACGAGGCTGTGCCAGAATGAGCAGGAGGCGATGTGCGTTATATGCGCTGTGGTTTTTTCGAGAAGTGCATCGATCGCCGCGGCAACCTGAGCGACGGCTTCGTCAGCATCGATCTCAGCTCCGCCGTCAGTGGTGACGGTCAGCGTGCGCTCGATCTTGACAAACGCACGCGGAACAGCATTCGCTTGCCCATCATAAAGAGCGGAGCGGACGCTGGACGTACCGATATCTAAAGCCAAAATGAGCGGTTGTTTCAAGATCTGAGATTTTTATGCAGTGGAATCGAAATAGCTGATAGCTACTAGCTGATATCAGCCAAACGTTTTCTTAAACCACCAACGCGAACCGACGAGCAGGAAGCGATAGTCTTTTAAGAATTCGGGTGGTTTGCCTTCGAAATAATGGCCGATGAACTGTAGGATCCAGCCAACGACGAATAGCCCGAGAGCCACGCGCCATGCACCGGCGACAAAGAACGAGACGGGTACCAAAAGCAGCGACAGCATGATCATCGGAATGCCGAATTTGTGCGTCAGTTGATTGATCGGGTGCTGATGCCCTTCAGAATATTCCTCGATCCACTCGTCCCAGGTTTTTCCGCCCATCATATCGGTTTTTCTCCTTTCGCGACGATTTTACACCAAAATCAGCTTCTGCGCAGAGTTTTTGTGATCAGGCCGTCACCAAGGTCATCAGTTTTTTCTAAGATGAATCCGTTGAGAAAATCCTGCGGCATAAATGTGTCCGCATTCTCAACCTCGATCGGAACAAAAGTCACGATCCACTGATCGATCACGTCAGCAAAATTCTTGTAAGTTTGGGCACCGCCAATGATGTAAACGTCGCGATCAAGATATTTAGCAAGCTCAACGACCTCGGCCTTTGAGCTGAGTTTTAAGATATTTGGCGGCGTATCAACATTTCCGCTGCGTGAGAGGACGATGTTCAAACGGTTCGGTAGTGGCTTGCCGATCGAACGCCACGTGTTCGCTCCCATCACGACAACGTTATCAGTCGTTGTTTCCTTAAAAAACTTAAGATCGGCGCTGTAATGCCATGGCAACTTTCCGCCTTTGCCGATCGCGTAGTTTTGTGAAATGGCGACGATGCCGATGATCATAAATCCTTTTCTTCTCCTTTGCGGCTTTGCGTCTTCCCTTTGCGACTTTGCGGGGGAACCTGCCCTAATTTCCCGCAAAGACCGCAAAGACCGCAAAGGGAGGATCAACTGTTGATTCTCGCACCTTTATAAACCGCAACCTCCGAACCTTTTGCCAGCAAGACCGAATACGGCTTCTGTCCGGCGAGAAATGCGAACTCTTCGCCGTACGTAGCGCCGAAATCTACATCGATAACGTCGTTCTTGACCGAGAATAGTTCCCATTTTGGATGCTCGACCTTGTATTCGTCGACGCGTGAGTCGCCGCGTTTGGTGTAGCCCCAGTAGTGTTCGATGATGAATTCACCGTGCGATCCTGCTGCCGGAACGCCTATGCTTTCGCCGATGTCGACGCTCAGATGATTCGTGCTACCGCCCTTTGACCAGTCGTAGGAGACGGTGGTTTCCGTGCGTTCGTGGCTCATCGTCCAGCATTCGTACGGCTCACCGTACATGACGCGTGCGACAGTTGCGATCGCAAATCTGGGCACGATCTCCTTAACAAAACACACTGCTCGCCGGGTTTCGCCGTCCACCTCGCGTTTGTTGTAAAAGCGTAAATTCACCTCTTCGAAATTGACGTGAAACGGTATCGGAATGCCCAAAACCCGCGTGTCGAGAAACATGAACCCGACTAGGCTGACAAAGCATTTCCCGTCCTGCAGATCTAGCTCGGTTCCGGCGGGCAGACGCGGGATCAGAATCGACGGGTCAACCTCGTAGTTGGCCATGATCAGGTCTTTCCAGCGTGCTGTCAGGAATTTTTGCATTACAGAATGATACGTATGTCGCCGCGGCGAACGGTCACGCGTTCGCGGTCAAAATACTCGATCAGCGGTATCGCGTACTTTCGCGAAACAGCGGCGAGATCCTTAAACTGCGCCATGTCAATGCTGCGATCGCCCGAGGCGGCCGCAAACTGCTTTAGCTTTTCGACAAGCTTCGCGATCTCGCTTTTTAGGAAATAGAATTCCTCGCTAACTTTAACAATTTCTCCGGAATCGAGAAATAGCTGAAAGAATTTTCGGGCGTCGTTTCGTGTGAAAGAGGTTCCCGCGACCGCACCGTTCAAAACGTCTTCGACCTTAGGCACTTCCAGCCCTGCGGTTCGGTACGCCTCGAAGATCTTGGTTTTCAACGCAGCCTCTGCAGGTGAAAGCGTTGTTTGATACGAACTCAGACGAATTGATTCGCGGTCTAAAGCTATCGTGCCCGCTGATTCCAACTCCGTAATGACCGCATGCAATATCTCATTTGGAAGATATGCGAAGAGTTTTTCGCGAAGTGCTTCTCTGGAAATTCCTTTGGCGAGCGGGTCACTTTTGTGAAACTCGCCAACCGCGTTCTCAACCGAGGCTATTAAAGTTTCAAATGCAGCCTTTTCGACAAATCTCCCTTCGGCGTTTACCACTTCGTCTGCCGAGATCAGTGTTTCTGTTGCGTTCTCGACCAAGTTTTGTTGGAGTCCGGTTCGGGATCGCAGATCGGCAAAACTCAGCCCCGAAGGCCCTGCCGCGGTGATCAGGAGATGTGTTTTTTCACTCGAATTTTCAGTGTTTGAAAGACTATTGAGATATTCCCGTACCTTCGAAAGGTCTTTGCGGCGGTGTTTTACTGCGGAATTATCTATCACAATTCCGCCGGCGATCGTAAGCTGCGGTGAATAGCGGCGGATTATGAATCTCTCGCAAGGAACCGCAACGACTGAAGTTTCGAGTCGTATCTGGACGAGATCTTTTTGGCCCTCCGCGATCTCGCCCGCTTCATTTAGAACCTGAATTCTCGCCAGGGCTTCAACGGTTCCGATGTGAACGCGTACCCGCTGACGCGATCGAACCGGTTTTGCAGCATCCGCCAAAACCTCGATCTCGGCGTCAAAGATCTGCGTTGGCCGCATAACACCCGGCTCAGCGAGCAGCATTCCACGCTCGATCTTCGAATGATCTATGCCGCCGAGATTGACCGCGACACGCTGTCCGGCAGAGGCGGATCTGACTGCTTTGCCATGCGTTTGTACGCCGCGAACTCTGACCTTTGCTTTTGTGGGAAGCAATTCAATGTCCTCTCCCTCGCGTATTGTTCCCGATGCAAGCGTTCCAGTCACAACCGCACCAAATCCTTTGACGGAAAAGCTGCGATCGATCGGCAGACGCGTGATGAGGTGATCATTTCGCGCCGGCAGGTCGCGACTAACTACCAAAAGCGTTTCTTTCAGTTCTGCGATCCCTGAGCCCGAGCGTGAACTGACCGCGATGACCGGTGCGTGTTCGAGAAAAGATCCTTCTACCAGCTCCGCGGCATCGAGTTTGGCGAATTCCAGCGTCTCGGCATCGACCAGATCTAACTTGGTAAGAACGACTATCCCCGCTTTGACACCGAGCAATCGGCAAATATCGAAATGCTCGCGGGTCTGCGGCATCACTCCTTCATCTGCAGCTATCACCAGCATGACGATGTCGATCCCGCTGGCACCGGCAAGCATATTCTTAACGAAACGCTCATGTCCGGGTACATCGACAAAGCCAAAATGCACGTCGCCGATACTCATCTCTGCAAATCCAAGATCGACCGTGATACCACGCCGCTTTTCCTCCGGCAGACGATCGGCATCAACGCCAGATAGAGCCTTGATCAGCGCGGTTTTACCGTGATCGATGTGACCGGC